>Ga0226835_1000060_pt1 | contig 248371 bp, 191 predicted proteins | sample LAC_MetaG_1_FD_163627 | JGI IMG/M metagenome (GOLD analysis project Ga0226835, IMG submission 163627) | Anaerobic ammonium oxidizing microbial communities from anammox membrane bioreactor (MBR) in UC Berkley, California, United States -... | ecosystem: Engineered > Bioreactor > Anaerobic >...
GTGCAGAGGAGAAGGGGAGCAAGGCGCAGGATTTCCCCTCGCCCCGGTGAGGGAGAGGGGTGCAGAGGAGAAGGGGAGCAAGGCGCAGGATTTCCCCTCGCCCCGGTGAGGGAGAGGGGTGCAGAGGAGAAGGGGAGCAAGGCGCAGGATTTCCCCTCGCCCCGGTGAGGGAGAGGGGTGCAGAGGGGAAGGGGAGCAAGGCGCAGGATTTCCCCTCGCCCCAGTGAGGGAGAGGGGCGCAGAGGAGAAGGGGAGCAAGGCGCAGGATTTCCCCTCGCCCCGGTGAGGGAGAGGGGTGCAGAGGAGAAGGGGAGCAAGGCGCAGGATTTCCCCTCGCCCCGGTGAGGGAGAGGGGTGCAGGGGTGAGGGGTTTTCGTCTTAGGGCCTTTGATCTTCTCCCTTCTCCCCTCGTGGGGGAAAGGCCGGGGATGGGGGCAGAACCAGGTGCGCGACTTCTCAACCGGCCCCTGAGATTGTGGCGGCGGCAACGGTCGAAGAGGCACTGATCATCGTAGCACAGAAATGGCGGCGCTCAAGACTCTGAACTTCGACCGCACGCCCCTCTGATCGCTGACAACCAGGCGCTAACCACCGCCCACGCTCTCACGGATGCAGGAACAGCACGGCCACGCCCGCCAGGGCCAGCACCGTCCCGGCGCTGGCCCGCTGCGTGATGCGCTCCTTGAAGCTCCACCAACGGGCTGTGCGTTGATCTGGCCGCGCGGGGGCGCTCAAGACATCGGCCCGGCGGGCGGCGGAGAGATTGCCGTCCGCTGGCTGGTAGCGGGAGGGATCATCCCTGCCCGCCCAGGTAATGGCGGCTTCAAAGGCACAGGCAGACGAGCGCAGGCCCTGCAAACGCGGCACACCCCTCCAGGGCCTCACCCTTTGACATACGAGAGTTTCTCGGTTATCAACCCGTCGCGAACAGTGTACAGATCGATGCCGCGAACGTGGCCGGCCATGCCTGAGCGGTCAGTCCAGCGATACGTCCAGCGCATGACACACCGATCTGCTACCCCCACGATCTCCTCAATCTCGATCTGCGTCTGCGGCGCAGCTGCAAAGAACTGCTCCCAGAACGCGCGAACGGCGGCCTGCCCCTCATAGCGGGCGCCATCGGGGGTGGGAGTGGTGTTCTCGAAGACGCAATCCTGGCTCATCAGGCGCATCATCCCGTCCACGTCGCGGGCGTTGAGTGCATCGTTGAAGGCGATGACCACCTGCTCAGGGCTGTCGCCTGGGGCGGGTTGCGCGTCCACGATCTCAAAACGGCTCTCAAGCGCGACGGCATCGCGCAGCGTGGCGAAGACCGAGCAGTAGCGCTCCTGGCTCAGCTCGATCGCGCGCTGGATTCTCTGGGCATGCAAAGCTGGCCCGCTGAACTGGTAGGTGATTAGAATGCGGCGGAAGCGCCACGGTGGCTCGGCGTCCTGCTCGCACTCTGCGACGACGCGCAGGCCGGTGACCGCCAGGCGTTGTTTTTTCGAGATGCTCAGCACGTCCCATGCGGCGCACCCGATCAGGCTCAGCGGCAGCAGATCAGACCCGTTGACGCCTTGCGGTTGGGTCATCAGAACCGGATAAGCGTGGCGATCGCGCAGCAAAAACACATTATCTACCAGCCAGTCGGCCTGCACGATGGTGTGGGTGGACATGGTGACCTCCTGAAGGCTCAATGGGGTTGAGGGCCATTTGAGAAGCTGTTTCCCCCCGCCCTTAGAGGGTGTCTGGTCAGCTCCCCTCATCCCCCAACCCCTTCTCCCTCCAGGGGGAGAAGGGGAGCAAGGCGCAGGATTTCCCCTCGCCCCGGCGAGGGAGAGGGGTGCAGGGGTGAGGGGTTTTCGTACACGCTCTTAGCCTTTGATCTTCTCCCTTCTCCCCTCGTGGGGGAAAGGCCGGGGATGGGGGCAGAACCAGGTGCGCGACTTCTCAACCGGCCCCTGAGATTGTGGCGGCGGCAACGGTCGAAGAGGCACTGATCATCGTAGCACAGAAATGGCGGCGCTCAAGACTCCGAACTTCGACCGCACGCCCCTCTGATCGCTGACAACCAGGCGCTAACCACCGCCCACGCTCTCACGGATGCAGGAACAGCACGGCCACGCCCGCCAGGGCCAGCACCGTCCCGGCGATGGCCCGCTGCGTGATGCGCTCCTTGAAGATCAGCCAGCCCAGCGGGATGAGCAAGATCGGGGGGAGACTCATCAGCGTCGAGGCGATGCCCACTGGCGCGTTCTGCACGGCGATCAGCGACAGCCACACGCCCAGAAACGGCCCGGCGACCGCCCCGCCCAGGATGATGCGCAGCACGCCCGGCCTGGCGCGCAGGGCGGTCAGCGTGCTGGCCGCCTGCCCCCGGAATATGGTGAACGCCCAGAGGGTGATCGTCGCGGCGACCAGGCGGATGACATTCCCCGACAGCGCCGAGAAGTCCCCGTGCAGACCCTCTTTGGAGAAGATCAGGCCGAGCGCCTGGCCGAGCGCCCCACCCAGCCCGAACAGCACACCGATCAGGTAGGCGCGCGGCGCGCGATCGGGGATGTTATGACCGTTGCGCCGGTCGGTGACTACCCAGGCGACGCCGCCAATCGCCAGGGCCATGCCCAGAATCTCCCAGCCGCTCAGCGTCTCGCCGAGCAGCAGCCAGGCCAGCACCGCGCCCATCACCGGGCTGAGCGCCATCAGCAGCATGGACAGGCGGGGGCCGATCATCACAAATGCCTGGAACAGCGCGGCATCGCCCAGCACGAAGCCGATCAGCCCGGACAACGCCAGCCAGCCCCAGCGCGACAGGTCCGCGTCGAGCGGCAGAGGCTGGCCCTGTGCGACCCAATGCGCGCCGCTCACCATGATCAGGGCCAGCACCAGGCGCGTCCGGTTCACAATCGCCGAGCCGACCTGTCGCCCGGACAGCGTGAAAAAGATCGAGGTGAAGCTCCAGCACAGCGACGTGAGCAGGCCGGCGAACTGCCCGATGAAGTCTGACAAGGTGGTGTTCCTTCGCGCGGGGTGCGCGACAATGATGACAATCGGCGGAGGGTCGCGCGAATTGTAGCGCAGTCGTGCGCGGCGTGCCTATGGTGAATTGCGGCGCGGTGGTCAGGCAGCGCTGACCCCGCTTGGGGGCGGGGTCAGCGTGGCGGACGAACGATGATGGATGAAAACATACAGCCGGATGATCTGGACTACCTGGGCGAGCGCGCTGCCGCCCGCGAAGAAACTGCCGCCTGCTGCGCTATAGCTCGGAGATGATGTCGCCGTATATGTTGCTGATGCCGGGGCCGAGGATGACCAGCAGCGCGATCAACACCACGGCCACGAAGATGAGCAGCAGGGCATACTCGACCAGCCCCTGGCCCCACGCCCTGCGCCAGACAGCGGGGTGGGCTGCCAGCCATGACCAGAGATGCATAGGCCGCCTCCTTTCAGGCTTATGTATCTATCATTATAGTACGGGAATCACTGTGTCGCGTGCGCTGCGGGAGCGCCCTTTACAAAAATTCACAACGGACTGACAACGGCTCGTGCTGAGAAATCAAGCATTCCGTTGGATTATTGACCTGATTGCCAATTATCATCAAAAAAATCAACCAACAGGTTAATATTATTGAGTGTTCTTGTTGACTCCTGATACGATCCCTGCTATCATCAAATCACCGAAAGGCCCGGCGCGTGCCGGCTGAGTGATGGTTCTGGGGATGTGACTATGTATGAGATCTACCCGGTGCCCAGCAAATGTCCGGTCTGCGGTGAGGCGATGGCCATCACACGGCTGCATTGCCCGCACTGCGCTGTCTCAGTCGAGGGCCACTTCGCCTGGGGGCGGCTGGCCCGCCTGACACCAGAGCAGTTGAATTTCGTCGAAGTATACTTGCGCTGCGACGGCAAGATGAAGCGCGTCGAAGAAGAGCTGGGCGTCTCCTACCCCACGGTGCGCAACTGGCTGAACGAGATCATCGTCGCGCTGGGCTACGAGGCCCCGCGCCCGGAGGCAGCCGAAGAGACGACCTCCGAACGCCGCCGCCAGGTGCTCGACGACCTGGCAACGGGACGCATCACGTCCAGCCAGGCGATCGAGCTGCTGCGCGGCGAAAACTCTTGACGATGATTGCCGGTTTAGCGGTGACTGGCGGCCGGTAGACCAACCACCCAGCAGAGCCGCCCTCACCACCAACCACCAACTACCTGCCTCTTCCGGCAGAGGAGTGTTGTTCCATGACACGCTACGAATATCAGGGCGTCACAGTGCCCATCATCATCCAGCAAGTCGGTGGCGATCTCCGGTTGCGCGGGCGCGAAAGCGATGCGCTCGTCGTCGAAGGGGAATTGGCCACGGTTGAACACCTGGGGGCGGGGCAGCCCTACCTGGTGCGCGCCGCCGGCGATGTGCGCGTCACTGCCCCGGACGTAGTGCCGGTCAGCGTGCAGGCGGTCGGCGGCGATGCCAGCATCACTGGCCTGGCGGCGGACTGCGACATTCAGAGCGTGGGGGGAGACCTCTCCCTGCGCGACGCTGGCGCGCTCCATGTGAGCGCGGTGGGCGGCGACGCGCGCCTCAAGCGGGTTGCTGGCGACGTGACGGTCGAGGCCGTGGGCGGCGACGCGACCATTCGCGATGTAGAGGGCGCGGTCGCGGTGCTTAGCGTGGGGGCCGATCTGTTCCTGCGCGATGTGGGCGGCGATTGCCTTGTGGAGCGGGTCGGCGCCGACCTGGTGCTCAGCCTGGACTTCGTGCCGGGCCGCGAATACCGCTTCAGCGCGGGGAGTGACATCCTGTGCCGCATCCACCCCGACACCCACGCGACTTTCGATCTCCCCGCCGATACCGTGCTGCAGCTCGATGTCCCAGCCGAAGTCCTTGAGCGCGAAGACGCCCCCGACCGGCAGACTATCGTCCTGGGCGACGGCAGCGCCCACGTGCGCATTGGCGCGGCCAACCGGCTGCGCCTGGTCGGCGAAGAGGAAGATTACATGGTCAACTTCGGCGCGCAGATCGAGGACGAGCTTGAAGCGCGCCTGTCGCACCTGGAAGCCAGGCTCAGCCAGCAGCTCGAAGGGCTGGACGAGCGCATCCAGGCGACGACGATCCGCTTCGCATCGCAGGCCGAGAAGCTGGCCGAGCGCGCCCAGCGCGAGGCGCTGCGCGCCGCCGAGCGCGTCCGCCGCACGATGGGGCACTGGGATGACGCCAAGCCCAAGCGATCCCCTCGCAAAGCCAAGCGCGCCGGCTTCGTGCTGGAAGGGCTGGAGACGCGCTCCACGCCGCCGTCCCGTCACGACCCGGTCACCGAGGAAGAGCGGCTGATGATCCTGAAGATGGTTCAGGACGGGAAGATCACCATCGAAGAGGCCGAGCGCCTGCTGGCGGCGCTGGAAGGATGAGCGCCAGGGCTTTTCCTCCTTCCCCTCTTGTGATACTGTTGGCGAGTCAGAGCGCGCGCCGATTTGGCAGGGGCGCGGCTCTGATTCGCCAACAGTATCCCTCGTGAGGAAAGGGCCGGGGATGGGGGGCAAAGGCGGGCACACGACTTCCCAGACTCGCCTGATGTGGATCGATCGGTGTAAGGGACGGGCATGGCCGCAACAGGGATATTAGCCCAGCCGGAAGCGTTCACCGGCCTGCGCGCGGTTCATCTGCGCCACGATCTGGCGGCCATCGCCGACCTGATCGAAATCTGTTTCGCCGCCTCCCTGGACGCCGCCGGGCGCTCGGCCATTCACGAGATGCGCGCCCTCAGCCGGACGGGGCCGCTGCTCTGGCTGTTGACCCGGCTGGGGCAGGGCATCCCCGGCATGTACGGCTACGTGTGGGTCGAGCGCGGGCGGCTGGTGGGCAATGTCACCCTGACACCTGCCGGCTACGGGGGCGGCTGGATGATCGCCAATGTCGCCGTGCTGCCCGAATACCGGCGGCGGGGCATTGCCCGCCGTCTGATGCAGGCGGCCCTGGCTTTCGCTGAGGAGCGGGGCGCGTTCGCCGTCTTGCAGGTGGACGCCGACAACAACGCGGCGCTCGACCTGTACGCCAGGCTGGGGTTTCGCCTCCAGCGCACTTTCACGCGCTGGCGCCGTCCGGCCTACCAGCGACCTCCGCTGCTGCCGCCAGCGATGCCCGACGTGCGCCCACTGGCGCGCGCCGAGGCGGACTCGCTTTATGCGCTGGCCGTGTCGGTGCGCCCTGACTCGCGCGGCGGGCTGGGCTGGCTGCGCCCGGTGACTCCGGCGGCGCTGCGCCCGGCTCGCTGGGCGGCGCTGCGCTATGCGCTGAGCGGGCAGCGCGTGGAGACGTGGGTCGTGCCCGGCGAGGGCGGCCAGCTTGACGCGGCGCTGCGCGTAGAGCAGCGCATTGGCGGGCTGACGCGCCTCTTCGATCTGCTCGTTGCGCCACAGCGGGCAGGCGAGCTAGAGTCGCCCCTGCTCAACTTCGCCCTGCGCCGGCTGATCGCCCGCGAGCACAGCGCCCTGACCGATCACCCCACTGACGATCCGGCTGCCGGGGCCGCGCTGCGCGAGAATCTATTCCGACCGGAGCGTGTGCTGGTGCACATGTTCCGGCCCGCACCGACACACAGCGGCGGGCGGTATCCCGGTTCGCCGGGAGGAGAGAGCGTTCGATGACCACAGCCGAAGAGCGGATGCGCATCTTGCAGATGATCCAGGATGGCAAGGTGACGGCAGAAGAGGGTGCCCGGCTGCTCCAGGCGCTGGCCAGCGGCAGCCGCCCCACGCCGCCGCCAACCCGCGATCCGCGCCTGCTGCGCGTGCGCATCACCGACCTGGCCAGCGGGAAGACAAAAGTCAACGTCAACATCCCGATGAGCCTGGTCACTGTGGGCGTCAAGCTGGGCGCGCGCTTCACGCCCCACTCCTCCAACGTGGACTACGACGAGATTCTGGAAGCGATCCGGGGTGGGGCCAGCGGCAAGCTGGTGGACATGGAAGACATCACCAGCGGCGAGCACGTCGAGGTCTGGGTCGAATAGCGCCCGCTTCTGCTGCCGTTGCCCCCATCCCCAGCCCTTCCCCCACGAGGGGAGAAGGGAAAAAAGCGCGCCCTTGGGGTGAGGGGAACAAGTTCTGAGAAGAGCGGGCCGCTCAGTCGCGAGGGACGCGCAGATCGATCAGCAGTTGGCGCGCCTGTTCGATCAGCGTGTTGAGCAGCTCGAACACCTCGGCAAACTCTGCCCCCGCCAGCTTGATGCGCCCGTCGCGCGCCTGCTGTACCTGGACCAGGCTCTGCCAGGGCTTCTCGCCCGGCAGCGTCACGCGCCCGTGCAGCGCCACCCCCGCCAACACCAGCGGCACATAGACATGCTCCAGGCGGAGCGTCGCGCGGCCTTCGAGCGCCGCGATCAGCCGCGCGGTGTAGTCGCTCTGCTCGGTCTTGTCGCCGAAGTCGGCGTTAGTCTGCCCGGCGGCCACGTGGAAGCCGAGCAGGACGGCATCATAGACGGCAGCGGTATAGAGCAGGCTGACGAGCTGGTCTACGGCGTGGGCGGCTTGGGGGTCGGCGACCAGCAGCCGGCATAGTCGCTTGAACCACGCGCTTTGCTCGCGCGAAAAACCCTGCTCCAGGTCCAGCCCGTCCTGCAACACGTACATCAGCGCGCGGGTGATGAACAACGCTTCGCCGGGATGCAGCGGCATGCCCGCCTCACCGAAGACGGCATTGGTATGCTCCAGCAGCGGGACGTAGAGCAGCGCCGGAGACAGCGCCCGCGCCACCTTGCGCGCTTCCGCCGCCGTCGCCTCGACCTGTTGGGCTTCCTGGCGCAGATCGTGCAGCGTCCACAGCGCCTCGTAGCGCGGCTGCGGAGTCTCGCTGCGCGGCGGGAAGCGGCCCGGCAGAACGTCCAGCGCGACGGCAAGCTGGCTGGGCGCGGTTTCGCGCGCCGTGAAGTGGATATCGCGCAGCACAGCCACGCGAAAGGGCGAGAGCGCCAGCAGGCTGGGCGGCGCGCCACCTGCCACCGGGCGCACAGCCTGGTAGCGGTCGGGCGGGGTGACCTCAACCGCTACCTGGATCAGGTACCCTTCGCCGGGCCGGGTCGGAAGCTGTGGCGTGACAGGGATGTGCACCAGGCCGCATTCGGCGGGGGGCAGCGTCAGCGCCAGGCGGGGGCGGGGCGTGAAGAAGTTGGCCAGGCTGCCAGCAGAATCGCGCGCGGGTGGGCGGACGATCAGGCGCAGCGCCAGGGGGCGGTTGGTCATGTTTTGCAGCAGGAACAGCACTTCAACTGTCTGATCGAGGGCTGTGGTGGGCGGGAAGACTCCCAGCGCCCCCTGCAGCAGATCGCCAACCGTCAGGCGCTCTCCGCTCAACTGGCCCAGGATGTCTGGATAGTCGCCCACCTGGTTCATGGCTCTCTCCCTGCCCGCCTGTGAGTTCTCACGACTGCTGCCCTAATTCTACGCGATCCGGCAAAACGTGCACGCGCGGCGATCGGGCGCTTTTCATTTTTTTTGGGGCAGAGCCTCACCGCCGAGGACGCAGAGAAGGACGAGAGACGCCCCGTCGCCAGGCACTTCGCAGCAATTCCGATCTTGACAGAGCGCCGTTCCAGGCTAAAATGAACATCACCACGCCGAAGTGGCGGAATTGGCAGACGCGCTGCGTTCAGGGCGCAGTCCTCATTACGGGGGTGTGGGTTCGACTCCCACCTTCGGCACACGCCCAGGTTGCCCAACAACCTGGGCGCTTTCATTGCCGGGCGCGGGCGCTTGTGGTACGGTTGAGAGTGCCAAGCGGAGCAAAACCTGACAGCGATGAGCGACCCGATTCCCCCAGACCTCGACCCGCCCCTGCCGCGCCGCCGCGAGCGACCGCAGCAGATCACGAGTCTTCAGATCGTGTTCGCGCTCATCCTATCCATTGGGCTGCTGCTGGTGATCAATTTCAGCGGGCGTATTGCGCGCGGCCAGCAGATGGAAGCCGAGCGCCAGCGCATGCAGGCGACGATTGCCGTGCTCGAACGGCAGAAGCTGGACCTGTTGCGCACGCGCGACTACGCCGCTAACGACGCCAGCATCGAGTACTGGGCGCACACCGAGGGCAAGATGGTGCGCGACGGTGAAGTGCTGGTCATCCCCGTCCCCGGCTACAGCGAAGCGCCGACCCCTGCACCACCTCCCTCCATCTACCTGCCCACGCCCGCACCGGAGCCGCGCACTCCCAACTGGCGGCTGTGGTGGAGCCTGTTCTTCGACGATGCTCCGCCATTTTGAGGGGGTTGGTTGTTGGTGATTGGTAGCTGACTATGGGTGACCAGCATCTTGAGAGACCTGTTCTACACTCTTCAACCCCTGGCCCCCGGCCCTTTCCCCGCAAGCCGAGAAAGGGGAGCAGCCTGTCCCTCCCCGCCAACGGGGAGGAACTGCAGGGTGGGGTCAGGGCGCACCCCATGCGCCGTGTCCTGTACGCACGCCCAGCGCGCGGAGTTCATAACGCGCTCTAGCGATCAGCGCTCGCCTATCGTCTCTGACAACTGCTCACTGACAACCACCAACCACCAACCACCAACCAATAACCCCTCTCACACCAGGCCCGGCAGCGATTGCCCAAGCTGCGTCTGCAGCTCGGCCAGCGCGGCGTAGGCCGCCCCGCGCACCGCCGGGTCACGGTCGCGCAGCGCGGCGTAGAGCGGCTTGAGCGCGGGGACGTGCCCCAGCCTGGCCAGCGTGTGAGCGGCCAGCGCCTTGTAGACGGTCTGCCCCTCTTGCAGCACGCGCACGAGCACCTGGCGCGCGTTCGGCCCGGCAGGGACGCCCTCGCCCCGATCGGCTGCCCACGCGATCAGCCAGCCGAGGGAGTCCGCTTCGGGGTGGCGGCGCGGGCCTTCGCGCTCCGCCGATTGCGCGGCGGCGAACGCTTCCTGGGCCACTGTGCGCACAACCCACTGCTCGTCTTCCATCATCGCCCGGTAGAGCGCGATCAGCGCCCAGGGCGCGCGCACGCGGCTCAGCCCGTACACCGCCGCGCGGCGGATTTCCACTTCCTGGGCGGCGATGGCCTCGCGCAGGATGTTATGCCCGTTGCCGGGCAGCGCGGCCAGCGCTTCGGCAATGGCCCGGCGCACTTCGTGCCCTTCTGCGAACAGGCCGTGAATCATCATCTCGATAGCCTGCTCGCTGCCAATCGCGCCCAGCGCCAGCGCCGCTGCCAGCTTGACGCGCTGATTCTCATCAGCGAGCAGGGCAGACAGGTCCTTGACCGCTTCGGGATTGCCCAGCGCGCCCAATCCCACGCAACCCAGCCGGCGGATGCCGGGATCGGCGGCGTGGAGCGCCTGGCGCAGGATGAAGATCACGTTGCGATCGCGCGAGGCGATCAGCGCCGCCAGCGCCCGCTCGCGCACCAGCGGGTACTGCTCATTCGCCAGCAGCGCTTTGGCAAAGCGGGTGAAAATGTCGCCGCGCCAGGGCGCGTCGGGTGGCGCATCGGGCAGCCAGTGCACCAGGCCGAACAGATTGCTATAGAACAGGTCGGGCGGGGCGCTCAGCTTGCGATAGATGACTGGCAGGATGTTGATCTGCCCAGCGGCGAAACCCAGCGCATCCTGCCACGCCGGGTCAAGCGCCAGCTCCGTTGGGCGCTCCGATCCCGGATCCAGCAGTGTCTCGCTGGCCAGGAAGCTGGCCAGGCGCGGGTGGCTGAAGGCGTAGCGATCGCCAGCGTAAACAGCCATCAGGCCAACGCTGACCAGCGATTCCAACGCCTCGCCCGTCTTGCTCGCGCTCATCACAGAGGGCAGGGCCTCGACCAGCGCGGCGCGCGACAGCGGCTCGCCCGCCGTGATCAGGGCGGCGGCCAGAGGGGGCAGCATCGGGCGAAGCTGGGCGTTGCTCAGGCGGCGCAGGACGAACGCATCGTACCAGCCCCGGTGACCTGTCTCGCGCGTGTCGTCGGCCAGCCCGGCCCACAGCTTGAGCGTCACGTCGAGCGCGCTGCGCCCGCGGTTGTCCTGCGTCAGGCGGCGCAGCGCCTTGTCATCGAGCGCCGGGGCGTGGCGGTGCGCGCGGCTCCAGGCCTCAGTCCAGCGCTCGGCCAGCAGGGCGTAATCCTCGTCGCGCCAGGCGCGCAGGAACGCGGGCGTGAAGCCGCAGGTCGTCAGCCGCTCGTAGCCGCTGGGCGGCCCGGCGACCACGATCAGATTCTGCCCATAGGTAGCGGCTAGCTGGCTCAGCCAGCCCAGGTACGGCTCGCGCGCCGCCGGCGACAGCTCGTCGTAGCCGTCAATCAGCACCAGGGCGCTGCCTCGCTCCAGCGCCGGGTAGATCACGCTGCCGGCCACGCGCGCCGCTACCGCCCCCAGTTGGCGCTGCGCCGCGCGCACCAGCGGCTCCGCCGGGTCCAGCGCCGCGCCGCGCGCCTTGCCGAAGGCGATGGCGTCCAGCTCGATATCGCTCAGGTGGACGAGCACCGGCGTCAGGGTGGTGAGATCGAGCGGCGGCAGGCGTTCCTCTTCCGGCATGCCGAGCTGTTCGCGCCGCTGCTGGCGCGCGTCGTAGAGCCGCTCCATCGCCCGCTGCTGGATGCGCTGGCGTTCGGTGGCGCGGGCGCGCTGTTCCTCTTCGGGCAGATCGCGCTCCTCGGCCAGGATCGCCTGCGCCGAGAGGTCTTCCAGCGACTCGAACGTCACTGCGCCCAGGGCTATGAGCGCCAGCGTGGTCAGCGTCACGCTCTTGCCCATGCCGCTCGCGCCCAGGATGGCCACCTGCCGGTCGCCGGCGCCCAGGTCGGCCAGGGAGATCGTCTCGATGTTATACGGGGCGTAGCTCTGCGGCATGTCGTGGAAGAGGGGCACGACATCGAACACGCTGCGGGCGGTGGCATTCTCGCCGGCAGGCTCCAAGTCCGGCGGCGGGGGCAGGATCAGGCGCGGCTCCAGCAGCACCTCGCTGAGCGGGCACAGGCTCCCGGCCAGATGTCGCCCCTGCAATAGGTGCAGCAGGTCGCGGGCGTAGCGGGCATCTGCCGCCTGCCCCACGAAGCGGCGCGTGCCTTCGATCTGCGCTTCTGCCGTGTCGTGAATGCGCGCCAGGCGGCGGCGCGCGCGCCAGGCGATCAGCCCCAGGAGGCCCCCGGCCAGCAAGCCCACAAGGAACGAAAGCGGGTCAAAGCGCATGATACCCCCCGTTACAAGGCTACCAGAATGCGCCCGCAGCTTTCGCAGGTGATCAGCTCGAGATTCTGGCGCACCTGCTGAATGGTGACCGTCGTCTGGCCGACGCCGCACACAGAACAGCACTCGCCTTCCAGCAGGGCCAGAGCGTGGCCGTTTTTGCGCGGGCGCAGCGTCTGGTACACCTCGATGAACTCCGGGCTGATCTGGCTGGCAACGCGCTCGCGGTCGGCCTTGAGCCGTTTGATCTCGCTCTTGAGCTGCTGCAATTCCGCGCCAAACGTCTCCTGGGCAGAGGCCCGGTCCATCTCGGCCCGGCGCAGGCGCTCCTGGGCGGCGTCGAGCGCTTCCTGCTGCTCCTCGACGGCGATCATCGTTTCGAGCAGCGAGTCCTCAAGGGCTGCGCGGCGTCGCCCGCGCTCGGCGATCTTGTTCTGGATGTCTTCCAGCTCTTTGGGGTTGCTGACCGCGCCACTGTACAGGCGGTCGTTAAGCTGCCGGGCCTGCTCGACGACGCTCTTGATCTCCAGCGTCAGGTCGGCGGCGCGCGCTTCTTGCGGGCGAAGCTGCCCCTCCAGGGCGGCAACGTCGTCCTGCGCGGCCTGCAAGGCGCGATCATCTTCGAGCGCGGCGGTCACCTCGCGAGCACGGCCCCGCCGGGATTCGAGGTCGAGATCGAGCTTCTGCAGGCGGTAGAGCGCCCTGGTCTGGCTCATCATACCCCCTCAACTGGCGTACAGTGCCGGTCGTTGTAAAATGAGCAGTATCTTGGGCTGGCAAGGGGCATTATACACCACGCCGGAATCGGCGGGCAAACCTGGGGGCACTGGGGTTGGCCTCACCCCCAGCCGAGCACAGCGCGGCTCGCCCTGTGCCTGTGAGTCGGGCGGGGGTGGCCAGGCCAATGAGCGGCAAGCCCGTCATACCGAGCCGTAGAACGCGCCGCACCACCAGCGAGGTTGCCGATGCAGACGCTCCGCTCCGTATATGTGTCAGCCGCCGAGTGGCGCTGGGTGATCGTGATCAGCGGGCTGCTCGTCGCCCTGACGATGGCTCCCTACGCCTGGGCGCTGGCCCGCAACCAGTCGGCGGGGGACTGGCAGTTCATGGGGATGCTCTCCAACCCGCTGGACGGCGCGACCTACCTCTCCAAGATGGAACAGGGCCGGGCCGGGTCGTGGCTTTTCCAACTGCGCCACACGCCGGAGAAGCACGACGGGGCGGCCTTTCACACGTTCTACCTGTTCCTGGGGCACGCGGCGCGCGTGCTGGGGCTGTCCAGCCTGGTGACGTACCACCTGGCGCGCATGGTGACCAGCTTCTTCATGTACATCTCGCTCTACCAGCTAGGGGCGACGATCTGGGTGCGCCAGCGCCCACGCCGGCTGTTTTTTGTGCTCGCGGCGGTGGGGTCGGGGCTGGGCTGGCTGGTGCTGTTCTTCAATCCTGACGCGCTGGCCGCCGACCTGATCATTCCCGAAGCGTTCCCGCTCTACGCTTCGTACACCAACCCGCACTTCCCGATGAGCATCGCCAGCCTGGCGCTGATCGTCAGCGCCTACCTGGTGGTCTTCCGGCGAGGCTACCAGGACGCGCCGAGCGCCGAGAACGGCGGGCTGGGGGTGCTGCTGCTCTCCACGCTGCTGGCGCTGATCCAGCCCACTGTGCTGATCCCCATCGCCGGCGCGCTGGTGCTGTATGTGGGCGTGCGCTTCTGGTTCACGCAGGCGTGGCCCAAGCACGAGCTGCGCTGGGCGGCGATGCTGTGGCTGCCGATGATCCCCTTCGCGGTGTATGACTTCGCCGTGTTCCACTTCAACGAGATCATGGGGGCCTTCAATGCGCAGAACCAGACGCCGTCGCCCGCGCCCTGGCTGATGCTGTCCGGCTTTGGCCTGCTGGTGATCGTGGCCATCCCCGGCCTGGTGCGCGCCCTGCGCCGCTTCGAGCGCGACGGGGACCAGCTCATGCTGTTGTGGCTGATCGTCAACATCGTCGGGCTGTACGCGCCGTTCAACTTGCAGCGCCGCCTGGCGATGGGCCTGATCATCCCCCTGGTCTACTTCGCCGTGCGCGCCCTGGAAGACACCTGGTTCTACAAGGTGCCCGATCGCTGGCGCACGCCGGCCCTCATCGCCCTGATTGTCCTGCTGATGCCGAGCAACATCCTGGTGCTGGCCATTCCGCTGTATGGCACTGTCTTCGATCCGGACAGCGGGCTGGATCGGGGGCTGCTGGTTGAGATGGACTACTGGCGCACCTTTGAGTGGCTGCGCAATGAGGGGGACAGGGACGTGGTTGTGCTGGCCTCACCCAATATCAGCCTGTGGATTCCCGCCTACACCCGCCAGGTGGTCGTCTACGGTCATCCCTACGAGACGGTGCCCAACGACGAGCGGGAGGAGCAGGTCGAGCAGTTCTACCGGGGGCAGGACTGCGCAACCCTGCTGGGCGACAACCTGCCTTTCCGCGTGCGCTACGTGCTGTGGGGGCCGCAGGAGCGCGCCTTCGCCGCCGAAGACGACGACGGCCAGGTCTATCCCGACGCCGGCAGGTGCATCGCCGCGCTGCCGCCGGAGCGCATCGAAAAGGAACTGAGCGAGGGTGAGGTCACTGTCTACATCCTTCACTGAGGCCGGGGCGCGCACGGCCCTCGCCTTCACCGCCGCCCTGGCCGCCCTTCTGGCGGCGTTTTTGTTGGGGGCGGGGCTGCGCGCGGACAGGCTGCCCTTCTCGCTGGAAGCGGCCTTCTCCGACGCCGTGACCACCCACTGGCCGAACGCGCTGCTGCTGCGCCGCGCCGTCCTGGAGGAGGGCACGCTCCCCCTGTGGCAGCCCGGCATCTTCAGCGGGACGCCCTTCGCCGCCAACCCGCTGAGCAAGGTCTGGTATCCGCCGCAGTGGTTGGCCCTCCTCCTGCCGCCGGCCCTGCACCTGAATGTCCTGCTCTGGCTGCACCTGACGCTGGCCGGGCTGGGCGCATGGGTGTGGGGCCGCGCGACCGGCCTGGCGAGAGGGCCGGCGGCGCTGGCCGGGGCCGGCTACGCCCTCGCCCCGCGCCTGATCGCGGCGGTCGGCAACGGGCACGTGGACCTGGTCTACGCCGCGGCGTGGATCCCCTGGCTGCTGTGGGCTGTCGAACGGGTATTGGCTGGTCGCTCTGGCCGGCGGGCAGCCGTGTGGCTGGCGTCATTCGCCGCGCTGTGCCTGCTGGCCGACGTGCGCCTGAGCGCTTACGCCTTCGCCCTGACCGCCGCGTATGCACTGTGGCGCTGGTGCCCCCCCATCCCTGGCCCTTCCCCCACGAGGGGGGAAGGGAGAAGCCCACACCCGGATAGGGCGCGGGCGGCGCTGCGCCTGCTGGCGGCGGGGCTGCTGGCCGCCGGGCTGAGCGCCGTCCAGTGGGTGCCGCTGCTGCTGTGGCGCGCCGACCTGTCGCGGGCCGAGATCACCGCGAGCGATGCCGCCCTGTTCAGCCTGGAGGGAATTGGCTGGTTCGGACTGGTATTGGGCAATCATGGCGGGCTGGGAGAGACGCTGGTCTATCCGGGCGTCAGTGTGCTGGCGCTGGCCCTGGCCGCGCTGCTGCTGCGCCCGCGCGCGCTGGCCTTCTGGGGCGCGGCGCTGCTGGTCATCGCCGCCTGGGCGATGGGCGAGAACTTCGTCCTGTGGCCCGCGCTCACGTCGTTGATTCCGGCGCTGCGCTGGTGGCGCGTGCCGCCGCGCGCCTGGTTCCTGGCCGCGCTGATCCTGCCGTACCTGGCGGCGTGGGGGGCGCAACTGCTGATCAGCCAGCCGCCGGATCGCCGCGCCGCCCGGCTGATCGTCGCCGGCGCGCTGGGCGGGGGGCTGACTTGCGGGCTGTTCAGCGCGCTGGCCCTCAGCGCCGACCTGGGCTGGGAAGTGGCGCTGGGAACGTTTGCGCTGCCGCTGACGGCGCTGATCATGCTGCTGGCGCTCGCGCGCTCCCTGCCGTCGCGCGCGCTGCTGGCGGCCTTCGCCCTGGTCGTGCTGGCCGATCTGCTGTGGATCGGCGGGTCGCTGGTCGAGGGACGTTCGGAGCGTACATGGCTCGACCCCTATCGCCCGCTGGCCGAGCATCTGCAGGAAGCCGGCGCTGTGCGCGTCTATTCGCCCACCTACAGCCTGCCACAGCAGGCGGCGGCCTATTGGGGGATCGCCCAGTTCGACGGCGTGGATCCCTTCCAGACGCAGACCTACGTGGAAGCGGCGCAAGCGGCGACCGGCGTCCACGCCGAAGGTTACAGCGTCACCATCCCGGCGTTCGTCACCGAGGATGAGGAGCAGACCGAAGCGGAAACGCTGGCAACGTCCAACTGCGACGCGCCCCTGCGCCCCGACCTGCTGGGCGCGTGGCTGGTCACGCACGTCGTCGCTGCCTGCTCGCTGGAGGCCGAGGGGTTGGCGCTGGAGGCGCGCATCGGCGAGGTTTACGTTTACCGCAACGCCTACGCGCCGGATGCTCGCCTGACCTGGGACGGGCCAAACCGCGTCACGGTGACGCTGGGCGCGCCCAGCGCCGGGCCGCTCTACGCGGTCGCCAATGGGCGCTGGCGCGCCGCACCAGGCGACACGCCGGGGCTGCCCGGCCCGCTCGACGGAGCGACCGACACCTGGTCGTTCGTCTACGATCCGTCCGAAGTGTGGCTGGCGCTGGGCATCGGCGCGGCGCTGGTCGCGCTGGGCGGACTGGTTTTGTGGGGGGGAGAGCGCCATGCCTGGCGGAGATGAGATCTCGCGGGCGGAATGGCGGCGCGTCGCTCTCTTCGCCGTCGCTGTGATGCTGGTCACGGCGATCCCTTATATCATCGGGGCGCTGGCAGCGGGCGCTGGCTGGACGTTCGGCGGATTCGTCTTCGGCGCGGACGACGGCTACAGCTACCTGGCCAAGATGCGCCTCGGCGCGCGCGGCGACTGGCTGTTCACCCTGCGCTACACCCACGAGCCGCACGGCGGCGCGCTGCTGCTCCTGCACTATCTCCTGTTGGGCAAGCTGGCCGCCCTGTTCGTCAGTCCGCACAGCGCGAGCCTGCCCGCCGCGCTGATTATCGCTTTCCACGCGGCGCGAATCGCCTGTGGCTTCGCCCTGATCCTGGTGACGTACCGCTTCATCGCCGTTTTCCTGCGCGGCCCGGCCACGCGGATGCTGGCCCTGGTGCTGATCGCGTTGGGCGGCGGGCTGGGCTGGCCCCTGGCGCTGGCCGGGCGCGGCGACTGGCTCGGCTCGCTGCCGGTGGATTTCTACGTGCCAGAAGGGTACAGCTTCCTGATTCTGTTCGGGCTGCCGCATCTGGCCCTGGCGCGGGCGGCGCTGCTGGGCGGGTTGCTGCTGTTGCTGCGAGCGAGCGCTCCCCCATCCCCGACCCTTCCCCCACAAGGAGGGAAGGGAGAAAGCCTCCAGGAACACTCCCCCCGCTTGCGTGAGGGAAGGGGTTGGGGGATGGGGGGGGCCGCCGGGCCTCGCTGGGCGCTCGGCGCCGGGCTGTGCTGGGTCGTGGTGGGGCTGTGCGTGCCGTTCTACCTGGCGGTGATCTACGCCGTGCTCGGCGCGTGGGGATTGGCCGCCTGGGGGCGAACGCGGCGCTTCCCCTGGGCGCTGTTCTGGCCGGCGACGGTCGCAGCCCTGGTCACGCTGCCGCCGCTGGCCAGCAGCGCAGCGGCCTTCCTGGGCAGCGACGTGCTGGGCACCTGGTCGGCGCAGAACCGGCTGCCGTCGCCGCACCCGCTGCATTATGTCCTCGGCTATGTGGCGCTGGCCATCCCGGCGGCGCTCGGCTGGCGCTGGGCGTGGCGGCGCGGGGGCCTGCCACACCTGCTGCTGACGGCCTGGGTGATCGCTGCGCCGGTGCTGGCCTATCTGCCGGTCAACGTGCAGCGCCGCCTGCTGGAAGGGGCCATCGTCCCGCTGGGCATCCTGGCCGCCGCCGGGCTGCGCCTGGCCTTCCCTCGGAAACGGGCCTACCGGCGAGCGCGGGCCGCGCTGCTGGCGTTGACTCTGCCGGCGGCGGTCTTGCTCTGGCTGGGGGCGACCTTCACCGTCCTGACGCCGGAGCGCCCGCTCTTCCAGCCGGACGCCGAATTGCGCGCGATGGATGCCCTCAACCGAGTTGCCCCGCGCGATGCGGTGGTGCTCAGCCTGAAGGAGACGGGCAATGTCCTGCCCGCCTGGACCGATCTCAAGGCCTATGTCGGGCATGGGCCGGAGACGGTGGACGCCGAGCGGAAGGAAGCCATCGCCCAGCAGTTCTTCGCCGGGGCGCTCGACGTGGCAGCACAGCGCGATCTGCTGGCCGTGGTGGACTACGTCTTTGTGGGACAGTTGGAGATGGCGGGGGCGGGCGACGCGCTCCCCGCCTGGGCAGACGCTCTGCCGCTGGCACTGCCGCCGGAACAAACCGCGCCCGTCCGCATCTACGAGGTGCCGCATGAGTGAGCCGCGCCCCTTCCGTGCCCAGGCCAGCATCCTGCGCTGGCTGCCCTTCGCCCTCGCTGGCGCGGCGCTGCTGCCGCTGCTGCGCGCCCTGTTGGGTGGGGAGACGCTGTTCTGGGGCCTGCCGACGCTGCAATTCTATCCCTGGCGCGAGTTCGCCTTCGCCGAGCTGCGCGCCGGGCGGCTGCCCGCGTGGAATCCCTACCTGGGCGCGGGCGCGCCGCTGCTGGCCAATTACCAGACGGCGATCTTCTACCCGCCCAACTGGCTGATGCTCGTCCTGCCCGGCCCGCTGGCCATGTCGCTGTTGGCGCTGGCGCACGTCCTCTGGGCGGCGCTGGGTATGTGGCACCTGGCCAGGGCGCTGGACGTGACCCCGTTCGGGCGCGGGGTCAGCGCGCTGAGCTACGCCCTGGGCGGCTACCTGATCGCCCGGCTTGGCTCGTTCCCCACGCACGCTGCCGCTGCCTGGCTGCCCTGGCTGTTCTGGCTGGCCCACCGCACCCTGACGCGGCGGGCGTGGCGCGACGTGGGCGGGCTGGCCCTGGCCGCCGGGCTGCTGCTGCTGGCCGGGCACGCCCAAACCGCGTGGTACGGGCTGCTCGGCGCGGGCGCGTATGCCCTGTGGCGCGCGCTGTGGGCAGATCGCAGAGACTCCTGGCGGCTGCGAGCGCGCGGGCTGGCTCTGACCGGGCTGGGCGTCGCCCTCGGCGCGGGAATAGCCGCCGTGCAACTGCTGCCCACCGCCGAATATCTGCGCCAGTCGGATCGCGCTGGCGGGCTGGGCTACGCGGCGCTGACCAACCTGTCGTATCACCCGGCACGCCTGCTGGCGCTGTGGATGCCGCACTTCTTTGGCACGCCCGCCGATGGCAGCGTCTTCACCGAGGGCATCTTCTTCGAGGACGCGGCCTACCTGGGCGTCATCCCGCTGATCGCGGCGGGCGCGGCGCTGGCCGCCTGGCTGTTCAGACGCCAGGCCCCTCCCCCCGGCCCCTTTCCCGGCAGAGCCAGGGAGGGGGATTTAGGGGGTGAGGCGTCCGTGCCCTTCTGGGCGGCGCTGGCCCTGGTCGGGCTGTTCCTGGCCGCCGGCAAGCATAACCCGGCCTTTCGGCTGCTCTATGACTACGTGCCCACCTTCGACGCCTTCCGCGAGCCGGTGCGCTGGCTGATCCTGACGCACGTGGGGCTGGCGCTGCTGGCCGGGATCGGGGTGGGGCACTGGGGGCGCGGGCCGCGCATTGTTTACTGGTCGCGGCTGACGGCGGCGGGTGGCGGCGGCATGGCGCTGCTGGCCCTCGGCGCGCGCATCTTCGTCAATCTCACGCCCCCCGAACTGGGCACCATGGCCCTGGCCGTGGCCGCCTTCGGCGGATGGATCGCTGCCGCCGCCCTGCTGACGCTCGTCCAGCCGCTCGGCTCGGCGCATTCGGCGCGCGCGACGCTGTGGCGGGCTGCCGTCCTGCTCGTCGTGACGCTCGACCTGGCCTGGTTTGCCGCCGGGCTGAACCCGACCGTCCCATCGTCGTTCTTCGAGCGGCGCGAAGTCGTCGGGCCGCCGGGCCGCCTTTACTGGTTCGATGCGTATCAGTACGACGTGACCTTTGGGACGGACGAGGACGAAACGCCGCCGATCGAAGGCTTCTTCGACGTGGGCGATTATCGCATCGCCAAGCGGCGGCGCGAGGAATTGCGCGCCTCGCTGCTGCCCAACCTGAACCTGCTGGATCGCCTCCCCTCGCTGGACAACAACGACCCGCTGCTGCCAGCGGTTCACCGCCGCTATGTGGCGCTGATCGAGGAGCTGGGCGCGCGGGCCGGGGCGCTGCTGCGCGCGGCGGGCGTGACGCGCGCCTTCGGCGTCACGCCGGACAGTTGGACGGGGGCGGCTCCGGCGGCGGCGCCCGCTGGCAGCAGCGGGGCGACGGCCTGGTTGGTGGGGGCGGCGGAGTGGCACGAGGCGGACGAGGCGATCAGCGCGGCGCTGGGCGACCCGGCCTGGGACCCGGCGCAGACGGTCATCCTGGCGGGCATTTCTCCCCTCCCTAACCCGGCTGAAGAGGGGAGCGGGGGGGATGAGGCATCCTCCCCTGGCTCGATCAGCCTCCTTCAGGAGCATCCCGCCGAGCGCCGCTTCCGCGCCGCGACGGACGCGCCCGCCTACCTGGTTCTGGCCGAAACGTGGTATCCCGGCTGGTCGGCGACGGTCAACGGCGCGCCCGCGCCCCTCCTGCGCGCGAACCTGGCCTTTCAGGCGGTTGCCGTGCCCGCCGGCGACTCCGAGATAGTGTTTCGTTACCGGATTACTCACTTCGCGTGGGGCGCGGCAATCTCAGGGGGAGCGCTGATCGTGGCGCTGCTGCTGCTGCTCGGCGGGCGCGTCCGGCGGAGCCGGACAGCCTGACCTCAGCCGGCTATAACGAAAGCGATCAGCACGATCCACAGCGTGCTGTAACGCAGCGCGCGCCGCTGGCGATGGGCCGCCGCATACCACACGACGGCGATCACCAGGCCGGGCATGAAGCGCAGCAGCCCCAGGAACTCGCGATAGGTGGAGAAGGGCACGAAGGGCATGATCGCGGCGTTGGCCAGCAGCAGGCACGCGGCCAGGTCACTCTGCCCGCCGCGCAGATCGCGGGCCGCGCGCCACAATCCCCACAGGCTCGGCACGACTGCCGCCGGGATCGCCAGCAGGACGCCGAGCACCAGGAAGACCAGCAATCCCCCTTCAAGGGCGATCTGCCACACGCCGCCGTAGGGGATGGGCGTGAACGCCGTCGCCAGCGCCCCGCCCGACCCGACGCCCGGCGTGCCCAGCCAGGCGATCAGCACGCCCTGCCAGGCGAGGAAGGGCGCGGCGGCGATCAGGGCGAGCGTCAGCGCGGCGCGCCAGCGCCCTATCAACACCAGGTGCAGCGCGATGCCCAGCGCGAAGAAAGCGGTTGTCTCTTTGGCCAGCGCCGCCAGCGCCAGCAGGATCGCCGCCCCCGTCAGACGTTCCCGCGCCGCCAGCCAGACCGCAGCGAGCGCCAGCCCATAGGCGAGCGGCTCCGCCGTGCTCAGCCGCACGGCCATGAACACGCCCGCGAACAGGCCGTAGCTCAGCGCGTACCAGCGGCTGGTCCCCACACGCAGCAGCAGGTCTTCGAGCAGCGCCGTGCCGCCGACCAGCGCCGCCAGGTTGATCGCCACCAGTGCCCAGGGGATCAGCGCCGTCTGCCCCAGGCTCAGCGTGCGGGCCAGCGCAGGCAGCAGGATGCGCTGCAGACGGTAGGCGGGCGCGTCCAGGCAGCCCGGTGAAGCGACGGGGTCGCGGGCGATGTAGTAGGCGAACTGCCCGTCGTAGCCTTCGCTGTCCGGCGGGCAGGCGGTGCCGTCGGCCCCGGCGCACACGCTGAAGCACTCGCCCAGCGTGACGAAAGCCAGCGGATCGGCGTCGTTGGCTGCGAAGATCGCGCCCAGATAGACGGCGCAGGCCAGCAGCACGACCAGCCAGGGGCGTAAAGGCGTATAATGAGTCAGTGCGCGCGCTTTATTCATGGGGTAATAGTGATCAGTGGTCAGTTGTCAGTGATCGGTTTTCAGCGATCGGTTTTCAGTCACCAGTGGGCATGATCTGAAACCGATAACCGACCACTGACAAGCGTTCCCGCCGGAGACTGCCATGCAACCTTCCCCCTCTTTCAACACCCTGGTCTATGCGCTGGTGCGCCACATCCCGCGCGGCAAGGTGCTCAGCTATGGGCGCGTGGCCGAGCTGCTCGGCGTGCCCAACGGGGCGCGCGCCGTCGGCTGGGCGCTGAGTGCGCTCAAGTATACGCGCGTCGTCGAGCCAGTGCCCTGGCACCGCGTGGTCAACGCCCAGGGCCGGATCAGCATCAAGGGCGCGCCGGAGGCGGCCTTCGAGCAGCACGCTCGTCTCGAAGACGAGGGCATCGTCTTCGATGAGCGCGGCACTCTGGATATGAGCCGCTACCTGTGGGATCCGCCGCCGCCCGTCGTCGCCGAGCTGCTGCGCGACGCACAGGGTGGCCGCCCTGATGCTGACGCGCCCTAGCGCACGTCGGCGGGAGTCCGCCGGTAATTGTTTGCTGTGCCCCCTCACCCCAAACCTCTCCCTTACCAGGCAGGAGGAGCCTGGGGTCTGCGTTCTGCTCCCTTCCCCCTCGTGAGGGAAGGGCCGGGGATGGGGACAGCCAGCCAGCGCCCTGATTTATAGCGCAAAGCTCGCCCTCAGCCCCTCATCCCGGCCACTGCCCGCGCCAGCGCCGCCCACTCCTCCAGGCTCAGCGTCTCGGCGCGACGCTGCGGATCGATCCCGGCGGCCCACAGCAGGGCGTCGGCGGCGGCTTTGTCCAGTCCCAGCCCGGCGCTGATCGCGTTGCGCAGTTGCTTGCGCTTCTGGCCGAAGCCAGCGCGCACCACGCGGAAAAACAGCTTCTCATCCGGCACGTCCACCGGCGGGCGCTCGTATACGTCAATGCGCACCACCGCCGAGTCCACGTCCGGGCGCGGCCAGAACGCGCCCGCGCTCAGCCGCAGGGCGATGCGCGGCTGCCCGTAGAACTGCACGCTGATCGCCAGCAGGCTCATCTCGCCGGGCGCGGCGACCAGTCGCTCGGCGACTTCGCGCTGGACGGTGACCACGATCCGCTGTGGGCGCGGCATCTCCTCGAAGATGTGGCGCAGGATGGCGCTGGTGATGTAGTAGGGCAGGTTGGCGACGAGGGTGTAGGGTGCGTCGCCCAGCCTGGCGGCCAGGTCGAGCGTCAGGATGTCGCCGTGCACGATCTCGATGTGCGGCTGATCGGCGAAGGCATCGTGCAGCAGCGGGATCAGCCGGTCGTCCACCTCGACGGCGATCACGCGCGCGGCGGCGCGCGCCAGGGCGCGGGTGAGGTTGCCCGTGCCGGGGCCGATCTCCAGCACCGTCGCGCCGGTCGGCAGCTCGGCCAGGGCGACGATCTTCTCCAGCGTATGCGGATCGTGTAGGAAATTCTGCCCCAGGCTCTTCTTCGGCGCGATGCCCTGCCCGTCGAGGAGTTGGCGGTCGTTCATGGGGCGGAGCTGCCCTGGGCGACGATGCGCGGGACGGGCGTGCGCACGATCCACTCGGCCACCGTCTCGCGGCCCACCACGCGCCCGTCTTCGCTGCGCTTGCGAATCTGCTGGCGGCGCAGCCCGTCGGCCCCGCCCTGGAGCACGCGCTCCTCGCCCGGAGCCAGCGTCGAGTCCTGGCGGGTGATGGTGGTGAAGGGAATCGGCTCGTCCTGGGTCGTCAGGTCTTCGTGGATGCGCACGACGCGGATGGTCATGTTCGGCGTGAGGAGCGTTTCCAGCGGGGGAATGGTGCTGTCCAGGTCAGCCGGGGCGACCCCGATCTGGGCCAGCGCATCGCCGACGGTGGGGCCGAGCGCACGCGTGTTGAGCGTTTGCCCATCGGCGATGATCGTCAGCGGCACCGACCGCTCGATGGCGACGATCAGCCCGTCGGCGACCGGCGTGCTGGGGTCGGGCGTGATGCGGTCGGCCAGGTACAGCGTCACCCCGGCGGCGTCCAGGGCGCGCCCGACATCGGCCTGCGTCGTGTGCAGCACCTGCGTCGCGTCGCCCTCGACCAGCTTCATGGTCACGCTGCGCACCACGCGGATGATGGCGGCGGGAGCCTGCCACTCGACCTGTTTCAACTGCTGGGCGGGATAGAGCTGGCCATTGACCTGCACCACGTCATACAGGCCGAGGGAGATTGCCTGCTCCGCCAGCACGTCGAGCGGGTGAACGGCCTGCGTCCGCACCTGGCGCAGCGTCCCGTCCACTTGCAGGGCGACCGCGTGCGCCTTGCGCACGGTGATCGTCATGCCGCCGCGCAGCGCCGACTGGGGCAGGGGATGCGCCAGGTCTTCGGGGTCCAGCGAGATGCCAGCGTCGCGCAGGGCTTCGCCCACCGTGTCGGCGCGCGTGTGCAGGCGTTGGATGCTGCCACTCACGTCCAGGGTGACCGATTTGCGGGTGAGGCGGTCGGCGACCAGCGCCCCGCTGACGATGAGGGCTGCGCTCGCGGCGACGAGCACTGCGCGCGCCCAGCGCCGGCGCAGTGGGCGGGCTGGCGCGGAGCCTTTCTGGGGGGTCACGACACGGCTCTCTTCACTCAAGCGTCCACTAGAAACACAACGGGGTTGCGGGCACGTTGCTCGGGCCAGGCGCTCCTGCGGCACCCAGGGTAAAGCCCTTAGTGCTGCTGCCTTCCGGCCCTGACACGGTTCGGACGCCCTGCCGCGCAGGACCCAGTCCGAGCAACCTGCCTGCAACCCGCCGTCGGTCGGGGTGGGTTGTCAACGAAAACGCGCCGCGTCCTCAGCCTGCATAGTAGCGGATTGACCCCCTGTTGTCAACAGTGAGTGCGGCGTGGGCGCGTGCGACACCCCACCCCAAACCCCCCATCAATCACCAATAACCATACCCATTTTCTCCACAATGAGCGCTGTGCTATACTGGCGCTATGGTACCTGTTGAGCAGCTTCCTGACGCCGAACGCCTGGCCGCGCGCCTGGCTCAGTGGGGCGCGCGCCTGCACGCGGCGGGCCTGGGCGGGCTGATGGCGGCCCTGCTGGACGCGGCGGAGCCGCTCGCTCCGCTGGGCGCGCAGGCGCTGTGGGTGGCGCAGCCGGCGCTGGGCTTGCTGCTGTCGCGCGACGCGGTCGCGGACCTGGCGCGCGTGCTCGACGCGCCCGGCGGCGTGGCCTGGCTGCGCGAGCAGTTGGCGACGGCGCAAGATGAGGCAGACAGATGATTAACGACAGCGGGCTGATCTGGGCCGTGGTGGCCATCACCTTCGCGGCGATGATGGCCGGGCGCTTCCTCGTGCGGCGCTTCGCCGTGCGCCTGCGCCCCATTCGCGCCTACGAGGCGCTGCCCGTGCTGGCCGCTGACGCAGTAGAGAGCGCCCGGCGCGTCCATGTCTCGCTGGGCGACAGCGCGCTGGGCGATGCCAGCACGGTCACGGCGCTGGTGTCGGCGGAGATCGCTTACCGCATGAGCGAGCGGCTGGCCATCAGCCACCAGCTTCCGCTGCTGACGCTGACCAGCCCCATGACGCTCCCGCTGGCGCAGGATACGCTGCGCCGCGCCTATCTTTATCGCCGCACGATGGGCTATTATCGCAGCAGCGCTGCCGCCTGGTACCCGGCGGGGCTGGCTTTCGCGGCGGGGGCCGCCAGCCTGTCCGCCGACCTGGACGCCGACAGCAACATCCTGCTGGGGCGTTTCGGCGCCAATCTGGCCCTGCTGGGCGAGAGCGCGCTGCGCCACAGCCAGGCCGTGATCGCTCACAGCGACCTGCTGGAAGGGCAGGCGGTCGCTTTCGTCCAGGCGCGCGAGGTGCTGCTCGGCGAAGAGCTGTACGCTGGTCCGGCGTACCTGAACGGCACGGCGTTGGAGCGCGGCAGCGTCCTGGCGCAGGACGTGCTGCGCTGGCTGGTCATCCTGGGCATCATCGCCGCCGCGCTGCAAACGATCTAGCCCGGCGCCTGGGGGTGCCGCCCCCACCCCCTCCCCCACAAAGAGGGAGGGGCTAAGAGTGAGCGCCTTTTCTTTCCCCCTTGTGGGGGAAGGGCGCAGAGATGGGGGGCCAAGTGGCCTCTGGGGGAGATTTGTGAACAACCATCGCCTGCTCCACTTCCTGTCATCTCTCACCGTTATCAGCGTGGGCGTGGCCATGCTCGTCGGCCTGTCCAGCGAGTGGGGGACGCCGCCGGCAGATTTTGCCGCGCTCATGCTGCACCTGGTCACGGTAATCGCGGCGGTGGCGGTATTTGTCGGCGTGTTCAACCTGCTGGCGGTGCACCTGGGCCGCCTGGCTCGCTCCGAGCGCGGCTGGCCGTACAGTCTGCTGGCTCTGCTGGCGGCGGCGGGCGTGATCGCGCTGCGCATCCTCGACCGCGCCGAAGTGTGGTCGGGCGACCTGCAAGGCGAACAGATGAGCGCGCGGGCGTTCGAGGCGGTGCAGGTCAGCCTGGAGTCGGCGCTGGCCGGGCTGCTGGTCTTCTTCCTGGTCTATGCCGCCTACCGTCTGATGCGCCGCCAGGTGACGGTCTGGTCGGTGTTGTTCACTCTGGCGGTGTTGGTGGCGCTGGTGGGCTGGATTCCGCTCGAAGAAACCGAGGTCCTGGCCGACGCGCGCGAGTGGCTGGTGCGCGTCCCGGTGAGCGCCGGAGCGCGCGGCATCCTGATCGGCGTGGGACTGGGCACAGTGGCCGCGGGCGTGCGCGTGCTGACTGGCCAGGATCGTTCGATCCGGGGCTGATGAAGTGCGTGCGCAGGGTAGGGCGTGTTGCGTAGGAGAGTGTCACGCGGCGAAGGGTTATGTTACGGAATCCGGCCATAGGGTTTTGTCACTTGTTCGGTGGCAATACGGTCGCCTGTGTCGCGTCAGAAGCCGGTTGACCTCACCCCCCGGCCCCCTCTCCGCGTGTGGGGAGGGGAATGAGGGGTGAGGTAAATCCGCCCGCTTCCCGCACCAGCCCGGTATAACCCTACAGTGGGTGCACAGAGCAGCGCCCCTGCCGGACAGACTCAGTACGTGCCGCTGATGGGGGCAGGCTCGCAAGAGCAGGACGAGAAGGCTATGCCGGACGATCCGAAGCACATTGACGACGACCCGCCGCCCGACCGGCCCGATGAGCCGGTCGGCGGATCGGCCTCGCCGCGCGCGCCCTGGGAAGAATTCGCCGGGCAGTCGGCTGGCGCGCCAGAGGCGGGCGGGCCGAGATCGGCCCCCTGGGACGAATTTGGCGCGGGCAAACCGCCCACCTATGAGGAGCAGCGCGCTTCTTCCGCCCCCTGGGAAAGCCCTCACGACGTGTTCGGCGACCTGGAGACGCTCGACTGGCTGACCGGGGAGCCGGAGCCGGCTGCCCCGGACGCAGCGCCGCTCTCCCCCGCCGGCGAAGACTGGCTGGGCGCTTTCGGCCAGGCCGCCGGGTACAGCCGCCAGGTGCCCGCCGCCTCGGAAGATGACCTGACCTGGCTGGACGTTCCCGACGCCCCTCAACCGCCCGCGCCGCAGCCGGACGAGGCCGGAGAACAGCCCTTCCCGGACGACGCGGAAGTGCTGCCCGACTGGCTCACCGCCGGCGCAGCCGAAGAATCGCCCGTGCAGGGCGAGGGTCTGCTCCCCGATTGGCTGCTCGCCGAGGCTCCGCAGCCGGACGAACTGCCCCCGGCGCAGCGCCACGAACAGTACGAACCGGCAGCCGGGGCAGAGCGGCTGTCCGCAGAGCAGCCGCTCGAAGAAGTCCCTGACTGGCTGCTCGCCGAGGCTCCAGGGACAGGCGAACCGCCCGCAGAACAGCCGCCCGAAGAAGTCCCTGACTGGCTGTTCGCCGAGGCTCCAGGGGCGGGCGAGCAGCCCCCGGCGCAGAGCTACGAGGAATGGGAGCGCGAGCAGCGCGAGCTGGCCGCCGAGGCGGAGAAGACGCCCGAAGAGCGCCTGCTCGAAGAAGTGCCCGACTGGTTCGCGCAGCTTGACGAGGTGCTGCCCGCCCCGCCCCCGCCCGACGCGGCGACCGGCGAAGGGCCGCAATTCGTGCCCGGCTGGTTCCTGGGGCTGGAGGAACAGGCAGAGGAAGCGCCGGATTGGCTGCGCCGCATGGACCTGTCCACTGGCCCGCTGGAAGAGCCGGTTGCGCCCGAAGCAGCGCCCGCTCCCGCCCCGTCCGAGCCGGACGTGCCGGACTGGTTCCGGGGCGCTTCCGGCGTGGATAGCATTGACTGGCAGGTGTTCGGCGCGGGCCTGGAGGCGGATGAGACGCCCGCAGAGATGCCCCCCCAGGCGGAGCCGGGCGAAGGCGCGCTGCCGGCCTGGATGGCTGGCGAAGCGGCGGACGACGACCGCATTCTCGCCCCGGAAGACATCCCCTTTCCCGACCTCGAACTCGAACAGACCCCGCCCCCCCAGGCCGGCGAAGAAGCGGAGATCGGGGATTTTGTCGAGCGGTTCGAGCCGCTGGAGCCAGAGGACTTCGACCGCCCGGCGTTCGCTGCGACGGGCGCGGCGAGCGCGGATATGCCCGACTGGTTGCGCGAGCTTTCCGCCAGCGCCGACTCTGCGCTCGGCGAACGGTATCGGGCGGATGTCGAAGCCGCTGCCTCGTCGCCGCCGGATACAGCGGACGCGCTGGACTGGCTGGAAGAGCTTTCGCCGGAGGATGTCGCCCCGGCGGAGGAATATCCTCTCCCGCCCGCTCCTGTCGTGCCCGCGCCGCCAGAGGACGCGCCCCATACGCTCGAAACTGCGCCCCTGGACAGCGCGGCGCTCGACGATCTGCTCGGCTATGAAGAGGAGCAGCCCGCCGCCGGGCCGCCGTTCGTCCTGGACTCCGGCGACGAAGCTCTGCAAGATCTGGAGGCGCTTTTCAGCGGAGTGAGCGCAGAGCGCCAGGCGCCCGACTTGCAGCGGCTGTTCGATCAGGACGAGATGGATCGCGTGTTGGGCGACATGCTGGCCCCACAGGAAGAAACCGCGCCATCCGCTGAGTTCTCGCCGCTCCCGCCCGCCGAGCCGCCGCACCGCCCGCCCGCCCCGGAGCCGTCCGCTGCCCCCTCTTGGGTCGAAGAGCTGCGCCCGTCCGAGCTGCCCGTCACCGTGAAGGCCGGCGGCGCGCAGGCCAGTGTCCGCCAGAAGCAGGTGGACGAATTGCCGGAGCGGTTGCGCGCCTTCCGCGCAGAGGCTCTGCGCGAGCTGGGCGATGCCCAGGGCGAGCAGGCCCCCGCCGGCGGATTGCTGGCGGACATTCCAGGCGCGCTGCCCGCCGCCGACATGGTGATCCCCGCGGCAGTGGGGCGGCGTGTCGCCGGGCAACTGGTCACCACACCCGACCAGGAACGGCGCGTCAGGCGGCTGCAAGCCCTGCTGGACATCGGTGCGGGCGAAGAGGACGAGGAAGCCGCCCTGGACGATGCCGCGCGGCTGGCCTTCGCCGGGCTGGAGCCGGAAGAGCTGCCCACTGCGCGCCGACCGCGCCGGCCCCGCCGCTTCAAGCTCGACCGGCTGCTGGTCACGCTGGCGCTGCTGGCCGCGCTGCTCGGCCCCTTCGCCACCGACGCGCTGCATTTCGCCGCCGACCCGCCCCCGCTTGCTGGCAATCGGGCGGCGGTCGCCGGGCAGGTGGACGCGCTGGCCGCCGGCGACTATGTGCTCTTCGCCTTCGAGTATGGGCCGGTGTCGGCGGGCGAGCTGGACGCGCTGGCCGCAGCCGTGCTGCGCGATGCGCTGGCGCGCGGCGCCGTCCCACTGACGATCAGCACCAGCCCGGCGGGCGCTTTTCACGCCGGTTCGGTGATCGCCGCGCTGGGCGACGACGCGCTGCTGCTGGCCGCGCGCGATCAGGGCGAGACAGTCTTGCAGGCGGGCGAGGATTACGCCGCGCTGCGCTACCTGCCCGGCGAGGCGGTGGGCGTGCGCTCGCTGACCTCGGTGGTGTGGGGCGCGGGCGGGGCGCTGGAGCGCCACCCGGCCTTCGCCACCGACCTGCGCGGCGACGACAGCGGCCTGCCCATCACCAGCCTGGCCGAAGATATTGCCCTGATCGTGGTCGTCGGGGACGAGTCAACGGGGGTGCGCACCTGGGCCGAGCAGTTGGCGGCGGTGCCGGTGCCCAGGGTGGCCCTGGTGACGGCGGCGATTGAGCCGCTGGCTGTGCCCTACGTGGGCGAGACGGGTTACGCCGGGCTGCTGGCCGGCGCGCGCGACACCGCCCGCTACAACGCCGAGCGCAACGCCGCCACCCTTGCGCCGTACCAGATGCCCGGCGACCTGCCAGTCGAGCTGCCCGCTCCGCCGGAGGCGCGCTGGCACAGCATCGCCCTGGGCGCGGCGGGGGCGGCGGGCCTGATCGCCCTGGGGATGGTCATCAACCTGCTGCGCGCGTTGGGACGGAGGCGACGGCGGTGACTCCTGACAACCTCGACCTGATTGCGGGGTGGGTTTCGCTGGTGCTCACTCTGCTGATCTTCAGCTATCTGCTGGGCGACAACGTGCTCTACCGGCTGGCGGTGCACGTGCTGGTCGGCGTGGCGGCGGGCTACACGGTCATCGTCGCCGCCGAGAGCGTGATCAAGCCCTGGCTCGACGAGACGCTGCTGGCCGAAGCCAACGGGCGCGACGACGCGACGCTGGCCGCGCTGCGCGCTGTGGGGGCGGTGCCGTTTCTGGTCGGCACGCTGCTGCTGTTCAAGGTTTCGCCGCGCCTGGCCCCGGTCGGCAGCCTGGGCCTCGTCTTCGTGATCGCCGTCGGGGTGGCCGTGGCCATCGCCGGGGCGGTGGGCGGGACGATTGTCCCGCTGGCGCGGGCAGCGGGCGAGTCGGTCGGCGAGGACACGGCGGACGGGCTGGTCATCCTGGTCGGGGTGATCACCACGCTGATCTACTTTCAGTTCTTCGCCGTCGTCCGGCGCGGCGCCGTGCGCAGGCCGCGCCTGCTGCGCGGGCTGAGCGCGGTCGGGCAGGTTTTCGTGACGGTCGCGCTCGGCGCGCTCTACGCCGGGGCTATTCTGACCAGCCTGACCATCTTCAGCGACGTGGTCCGCGCGCAGTTGGAGTTCATCCTCGACCGGTTAGGGGGCTGATGGCGCATGGGCGTTGAGCACGTCAATTCCATCCTGGTGGCCGACCTCGGCAGCGTCCACACCCGCCTGGCTCTGATTGACCTGGTGGAAGGGCAGTATCGCCTGATCGCCTCGGCGCGATCGCGCACCACTGCCGAGCCGCCGCTGGGCCGGGTCAGCTTGGGCCTGGATCGCGCCGCGCAGCGCATGTCCGAGCTGATCGGGCGGCACATCGTGGACGAGCACGGCGATGGCCTGTTCCTGATGCCGGAGAGCGAAGGGCACGGCGTGGACGCTTTCCTGGCGACCGGCAGCGCGGGCCGCCCGATGCGCGTCTTCCTGGTCGGCCTCACGCCAGAGCTGAGCCTGGCCAGCGGCGCGCGCGTCCTCGCCAGCAGCTTCATCACCGTGACGGGGATGCTCTGTCCCGACGACCTGCGCCCGGAAGAAGCGCAGATCAACGCTCTGCTGGGCGGCGAGCCGGACGTGATCCTGATCACCGGCGGGACGGACGGCGGCGCGGACGACATTCTGCTGGCGCTGCTGCGCCGCGTGGCGCGGGCGCTGGGCCTGATCCGGCGCGGGACGATGCCGGCAGTGCTCTTCGCCGGCAACCAGGCGCTGCGCGCGCACGTCAAGGCGCTGTTCAGCCCCTATACGACGGTGTTCATCGCGCGCAATGTGCGCCCGGCGCTGGACGAAGAGCAGATTGTCCCCGCGCAGATCGAGCTGGCGCTGGTTTACGACGAAATTCGCACGCGCAGCCCTGGCGGGTTCGAGGCTGTGGGGCGCTCCAGCCAGGTGGGCGTGGTGCCCACCGTGCAGGGGACGATCAGCACCGTGCGCTACCTGGGCGCGCTGCCTTCGCCGGGCATCGGCCCGCTGTGCGTGGACGTGGGCAGCGCCAACAGCTTCCTCGTGGCGGGCGTGCATGGGCGGCCCCATCCCGTGGTGCGCACCGACCTGGGCGTGGGGCACAGCTTCCCGGCAGCCCTGCAGGCGGTGACGCCCGGCCGCCTGCGGCGCTGGCTCCCGGCGGACGTGGGCGAGGATGCGCTGTGGGACTACGCCTACAACAAGCAGCTTCGCCCGGCGGCGATTCCCGCCACGCTGGAGGAGTTACTCATCGAGCAGGCGTTGGCCCGCGAGATTGTGCGCGCCCTGGTGAGCAGCGCGCGCCCGGACTGGGGCCAGGGTGACGGCGAAGTGTTGCCGCCCTTTGGCCCGCTGATCGGGGCGGGGGCCATCCTCACCGAAGCGCCGCATCCGGGCGTGGCGGCCATGCTGCTGCTCGACGCCCTGCAACCGGTCGGGCTGGCCGACCTGCGCCTCGACCCGCATAACCTGATCGCGGCGCTGGGCGTGACCGCCTACCTCAAGCCGGTGGCGACCGTGCAGGCGTTGGAAGCGGGCGGCCTGGTCGGGCTGGGCGCGGCGTTCTGTCCGCTGGGGCGCGTCAAAGATGGGCGCAAAGCCATGTCGGTCGAGATCCGCCAGCCAGGGGAGCGCATCATCCGCCACACGGTGCGCGGCGGCGAGTTGTGGCTGGCCCCGCTGGCGGCGGGGACGCGCGTTGAAGTGGTGGTGCGGCTGGGGCGCGGCCTGTCCATTGACGGGCGACGGCGCATCAAGCGGCGGCTGGTCGCCGGGGCCGCCGGTCTGATCTTCGACGCGCGCGGGCGACCGCTGGCCTTGCCGCGCGGCGCAGAGCGCGCCCGCCGCCTGACCGCCTGGCTCACAGCGGCGATGGGCGGGCGGCTGCCCGCGGCGGCCCCTGTCGCTGACGACGCAGAGTTGCACCCCACCCCGCAGGACCTTGCCGCGCCCGATCCCGACGCGCGCCTGGCCGCGCTGGTGGAGTCTTCTGCCTGGGACGAGGAGGAGGCGGATGCCCTACTACCCTGAGATGACTGCGATCAGGGGCCTGGCCCGCGTGACGCGCGAGCGGCGGCTGCCGCCGGGCGTGGTGCACCGCCGCACGACCGTTGGGCCGGGGGCGCAGGTCAGCGCGGTCACTGCCGTGCTGCAAGGGGATGCGCTGCGCGCGTACCATATCCTGGACGTGGCGCGCGCGCTCCGGCTGCGCAAAGCCAGCCCCGGGCAGATCGCCGATCTGATCACCGTCGCCCCGGATCAGCGGGTGCGCCTGGGGCAGGAGCTGGCCACGCGCGGGCGCGGCAAGCGCGCGCAGACGCTGCTCTCGCCGGTGGACGGCGTAGTGATCAGCGTGGACGATGGGCAGATCATCATCCAGGCGAGCGAGCGGGCGGTGGAGGTCCTGGCCAGGACGCCGGGCGAGGTCGAATCGGTCGAAAACGACATCGTGCGCATCAGCGGTGTGGGCGCGGTCATGCAGTGCGCGTGGGGCAACGGGCGCTTCTTCTTCGGGGGATACCAGCTTTTGCCCGAAGAAGGCTTCGCCGCGCTGCGCACGCTCGACCCGACCATCTCGCCCTACCGCGCCCAGATGATCATCAGCCCGCTGCCCATCACCCAGGCGGATCTGCTGCTGGCTCAGCGCCAGGAAGCGGCGGGCGTCGTCGCACCGGGCATGCCGGCCAGCTTGCGCGAATTCGCGTTGGGGCTTACATTCCCAGTTATATTGACGGAGGGGTTCGGGCGGCGCCAGCCGACGGCGTTGATCTACCGCCTGCTTCAGAGTAACATGGGGCGGCAGGCCGCCTTCGACGCGGCGACGCCGGATCACTGGCGGTGGGAGCACCCGGAGATCGTGCTGCCGCTGCCTGCGGGCGGCACTTTCCCAGAGGCCCCCTCTCTGACACGGGCGCTGGCGGTGGGGGCGGAGGTGCGGCTGACGCGCGCGCCGTGGGATGGCCTTCTGGCCCAGGTCGTCGCGCTGCCCCCGACGCCCCAGGTCATTGACAACGGTCTGCGGACACAGTGTGCCAGGGTGCGCCTGCCGAACAACCGTGAGGTGCTGGTGCCGCTGGCCAACCTTGAGCTACTCGGCTAGGCCAGGGACGGAGCGCGCAGAGCGCAGCAGAGGGCGCAGCAGAATAGCGCCTCATATATTAAAAGACATTCCAACGATCAGTCTCTGTCATGCACCAGGGGGCCGGCGGTCCACCGCTCTGCTTCGCTCGCCAGGGGGATGACGGGGCCGGTTTACCAGCGGCGGCGCAGCCCGATCCAGGCAGCAGCGGGCGCATAACGCGGAGGATAGATACTCATGGCTGATGATGAACTCTTCGAAAACCTGGACGATTTCGGCGATCTGGACGAAGAGCCGAGTTTCGGGCTGGTCGAGGACGAATTTCCGCTCGACCTGATGGAGCCGGAGCCGGAAGGGTTGAGCCGCACCTTCAAGATCGTCGGCGCGCTCATGGCGCTGGCGGTGCTGGCCATCATCGTCCTGCTCGTGTACTTCGCGCTGGGCGACCAGGACAAGCTGTCGCCTAACGAGAAGACCAGCACGGCGGTAGCCCAGCTCAACCAGACCATCGAGGCGGAGTACAACGCCACGCTGACGGCTCTGGCGGCCATCGAAGCGGCCACGCAAACGGCGGTTTACAACGCCGAGTTGACAGCAACCGCCGAGTTCTTCGTCCGCCAGACCGAGCAGGCTATCGCCGCGACCGACGCCGCCCTGACGGCAACCGCCGAGTTCGCCGCCAACCAGGCGCTGGCCGCCGCCCAGACCGCCACCCAGGACGCGCTCAACCAGAACCTGACGGCCACGGCGGAGGCTAACCGCCTCGTCGGGATCGTCCTGGACGAGCAAGGCACCATCTTCGGCAACGTCACGCTCCGGCTCTATCGTGACGATGGCGATGGCGTCTTCACCCCCGCCGACCGCACTCCTGCGCCGCCGCAGGCTCCGGCGGGCGCGACGGGCCTGGTCTATAACGAGCCGGTTGAAGGCACGCTGGAAACCGGCCAGACGGTGACCTGGCCCTTCGACGGCGCGGCGGGCGATGTGGTCACCGTAGAGGCGGTCGCCGCTGTGGAAGGGCTGGACCTCTTCGCCGAGCTGGTCGGGCCGGACGGCGTGCTGCTGGCCGGTGACGACGACAGCGGCGAAGGCACCAACCCGCGCATCGCCAGCGTCGCCCTGCCCGCCAGCGGCCAGTACACAGTGCGCGTGAGCAGCGTCGCCGGAGCGGGCGGCTACACGCTGACCGTCACCCGCGAAGCGAGCAGCACCGCTCATTCAGCGCAGCCCGCGTCGGGCATTGTGCTGGTGCAGGCGGGCGGAGTCACGCCCACGCCGGAGATCAGCGTAGACGAGCTGATCGCGGTGATCACCACCGCGACCGACGGCACATTCGACTTCGGCTCGCTGGAGCCGGGGGATTACTGGCTGGAACTGGACTACGACTCGCTGCCGCCGGCTCTCAAGGCGCTGGTGCCCGCCGGCGAGCCGCTGGTGATCAAGGTCACGGTGCCCGTCGCCGGAGAAGTCACCTTCACCATTGGCGCGCCGCCGCCGACCGTGACCCCCACGCCGACCGTCACCCCTACCGAAGCGGCGCTCAGCCCGTTCGAGAGGACGGCGACCGCCTTTGCCGGGCAGATTGCTTCGCTGACCGCTGCGGCGATCACGCCGTCGCTGACGAGCGAGACGGCTGTGCCGACGGAGACGCCCGCCGCGCTGCCGACTACGGGCTTCTTCTCCGACATTGGTGATCAGGCCGGGGCCATCGGCGGCACGAGCGGCCTGACGCTGCTGGCGATCGCGGCGGCGGGGCTGGTCGCTGTGGTGTTCATCGCGCGCAAGCTGCGCACTGCTACCTGATACGCCGCCCGCCCGCGCCCCGGTGCGGGCGGGATCATCGAAGCCATCCGTTGTGTGCAGGGGCGATTGTGGGCAGTGCTCGCCTACGTCGCCCCTGTGCAGGCTCTATCGTATGGTAGGGAGAGGGCCAGAGGAGCGCGGCTGATCGGTCGCCAGCGCGTTACTGTCCACCTCTGAGACAGAGGGGCCAGGATGAGGTTGCGAAAAAACGCAAGAGACTCTTTGAGAAGCTGTTTCTCCTCACCCCAGGCCTCTCTCCCGCAGGGAGAGAGGGGCCTGGCGGGAGCGCTCTTCTCCCTTCTCTTCGCGCGGGGGAAGGGCCGGGGATGGGGGGCACAGGCGGACGCACGGCTTCGCAAGTGGTCTCCAGCGGCTTGCATCCTGCGAACAACCAATCACCAGTTACCAAGCACCCATCGCCAACGAGAGGCAGCCGCGTGAAAAAGGCATGGCTTACCTGCTGATTCTGCTGGTCGGTTTCTATGCTGCTCTGGCGGCCATGATCGGGCATCGCTTTCCGCGCGCGGTCAGCAGCATCGTCATGGTGCTTTACGCTGGCGGCGCGGCCTTGTCCACTGGCGGCTACCTGGTGCTGGGCACCACGACTGATCGCGTGCTGGCCGAAGTGGTCGCTATACTGGTCGTGCTGCTCTCAAGCTGGACCGTGCTGGTGCTGCTGCCGCTGGCGCTGGTGGGGCTGTACCTCGAGGCGTGGTTGCGCGCGCATTACTGGCGGGTGATCGTCTTCACCGCGTTGGGCATGACTGTGCTCGACGTGGCGTTTCTGGGGCTGCGCGCCGCGCAGGATATGCCGATCGTCACCCCTGTGACCTCATCGGCCTGGGTGCACTGGGCCTTGAGCCACGTTCTGTTCGTCTGGCCCTATGGGGCGCTGGTGATTGTGGGCAGCCTGCTCCTTTACGGGCTGACGATCGGCTGGGCGCTGTATCACCGTCGCCTGACGTTGTGGCGCGACGCCGTCCCCTTGACCCTGGTGGCGCTGACCAGCCTGATTATTCCCATGCTCTCGCCGCTGGCTGGCGGTGAGTGGCTGGTGACGGTCGTTGCGCTGGGCTATGTGCCGCCGGTGACGCTGCTGGCCGTGCGCGTGGCGGGTGCGCGCCAGAAGACCCTGACCGCCGCGCACCAGCAGCGCCTCCAGGCCGAGCGGCTGCAGGAGGCCACTTACGAAGTGGTGACCAGCGCCGACCTGGACGGCGCGCTGCGCGCAGGGCTGATGCACCTGGCCAGGGCAATCACCTTTGACCGTGCTCATGTGGGCCTCTTGGAAGCCGGGGATCAGTGGCGCTTCCGCGCCGTGTACTCGCCCGGCGAACCGATACCTCTCAACCACTCAATCACAATCACCCTCTATCCGCTGGCGCTGGACGCTGTGCACACCCGGCGTCCAGTGCTCGTCACCGACACACGTGCTGAACCCCGGTGGCGATCCGGGCGCGCCACGTCGAAGGAGATCCGAAGCTGGATCGGCGTGCCGCTGATCGTGCGCAACACGGTGATCGGCCTGCTCGCCCTGGACAGCTTGACGCCCGGCAGTTTTTCCGAAGAACATCTGCAGATCGCGCGCACCTACGCCCAACAGTTCGCGGTGGCCATTGACAACTTCCGCCTGTTCGAAGAAGCGCAGCGCCAGAACCGCGCCCTGAGCGCGCTCAACTCGGTCTTCGCCGCCGGCAACGAGGCTTTGACCGGCGAGAACCGCCTGGAGAACGTGCTCATCGAGCTGCTGCGCGCGCTCGAGTTGCCCGCCGGGGCGCTTTACCAGCGGTCTGGCCAGGGCAAGCTGCGCCTGTGCGCCACCTCTGGCCTGTCCGACGCGGACATCGCGCGGCTGGGGAGCGTGGCCGGGCCGCAGGACGTGTGCGTCGGCCAGGCCGAGGGCTGGGACTCGCTCAGCATGTCGCTGATGGCGCACGGAGCAGAGAATGGGCTGCTCATCGTCTGCTATCCCGCCAGCGCGCCGCTCGATGACGACCTGCGCGCCTTGCTGAGCAGCATCGGCCAGCAGTTGGGCGTGGTGCTGGAGAACGCGGCGCTGTTCGAAGACACGGCGCGCCGCGCCGCGCTCTCCACCGATCTGGGCCGGCTCAGCCTGGCCATCAGCGCCCAGCTCGACAGCGGGCGCGTCCTGGACTTGCTGTGCGAAGAGAGCCTGGGCATCTTCGATGTGCAGGGGGCTTATCTCTGGCTGACCGATGGCGATTATCTGGTCGGCGCGGCAGCCTTCGGGCGCGGCGCAGAGCAGTTCAAAGGGCAGCGCCTGGCGCGCAGCGACACGGCGCTGCTGCCAGCGCGCGTGCTGAGCGACTGGCACCCGCGCGCCGCCAATGGCGTGCAGCGCAGCGACGCCCTGCCCGACGGTTTTGTCGCCCTGACCGGCGCACAGGCGGTGCTGGCCGTGCCGCTGCTCAAGGCGGATATGCCGGTCGGCACGCTGCTGCTGGTCAATACGCAGACTCCCGACGCCTTTGACGAGGGATTTGCCGAGCAGGTGGGGCTGTTCGGCGTGCAGGCGGCGCTGGCCATCGAGAATGCCAACCTGTTCGAAGAGGTGCGCCGCCGCCTGGATCATCTGCGGCTGGTCAACGAGGTGGGCCGCTATTCGGCGGCGATCCTCAGCCAGATGACGCTGGTTGAGGGCGTGGCGCACAAGCTGTTCGAGATTCTCGGCTACACGGCGATCAGCCTGCTGACCATGGAAGACGGCAAGCTGGCCGTGCGCTTGACGTATCTCGATGGGGCGGTGGCGCCTGCGCCGGACGATCCGGAACGTTACCGGCTGGCGTTGCAGATGGCGGCCCTGGCCATCGAGCGTTCGGAGCCGGTGCTGCAGAACCAGGAATGCCTATTGGAAGCGGACGAGACGGGAGAGAGCGCGGTTGAGTGTTGCTCGCTCGGCGTGCCGCTCATCGTCGCCGACGAGGTGATCGGCGTGCTGGTCGTCGAGCGGCGCGGCCATCACAGCATTCGCCAGGAAGACCTGGACGTGCTGGAACCGCTGGCGGCGCAGCTTGCCATCTCCCTGTCCAACGCCCGCCTGTACGAGAAGGTGCGCGAGCATACCATCGAGCTGGAAGCGCGGGTGATCGAGCGCACCGCCAAGATTCGCGAGCAGCAGGAGCGCACCGAAGCGATCCTGCGCTCGGTGGCCGACGCGGTGATCGTCTTCGACCTGTCCGGGCGCGTCGTCATGACCAACCCCGTCGCGCGCGCGCTGTTCGACCGTTACGGGCAGGATGTCCGGCTCAATGAGCACATCAGCGAGCTGGTGCAGCGCGTGATCGCCCAGGACGACGTGGCGCGCGACGCCACTGAGATCATCGAGCTGAACGGTATCAGCTTCCAGGCGAAAGCGGCGCGGGCGATGGAAGGCGAGGCGCTGATCGGCTCGGTGGTCGTCCTGCGCGACATCTCGCGCCTGCAAGAGCTGGATCGTCTCAAAGATCGCTTCATTTCCACCGTATCGCACGAGCTGCGCACGCCGCTGGCCAACCTCAAGCTCTACCTGCAACTGCTGGAGAAGGGGTCTGCCGACCGGCACTCGGCCTATCTGGACGTGATGCGCCGCGAGGCGCTGCGCCTGGAACGGTTGATTGACGACCTGCTGCAAATCTCGCGCCTGCAAGGCGAGCAGCAGGCTCAGCGCCGCGTCGTGCGCGCGCCCGTGGACGTGGAGCGCCTGATCGCCCTGGTGATCGAGCACAACATCGCCTGGGCCGAGAGCGATGGCAAAGCGCTCACCTGTCAGCCCCCGGAAGACGAGCTGCCGCCCATCAGCGGTGACAGCGACCAGATCGAGCGCGCGCTGACCAACCTGGTCAGCAACGCCATCCGCTACACGCCGCAGGGCGGGCAGATCACGGTGCGCAGTCGCCTGGCAGCGGCGCACGAGAACCAGGATTGGGTTATCATTGAAGTGTCCGATACAGGCATTGGCATTCCCGCGGGCGAACTGACGATGATCTTCGATCGCTTCTTCCGCGCCTCCAATGTCAGCCCGACCGTGCCTGGGACGGGCCTGGGGTTGGCTATTCTCAGGGATATTATCGGGTTACACGGCGGCAAGGTGGAAGTTGAAAGCCAGCAAGACCAGGGCAGTATCTTTCGACTATGGCTGCCTGTGCTAGACTCGTGATGGGCGGGCAGGAGACGGCTCATGCACAAAGCGACGATTCTGGTTGTCGAGGATGATCTGCACCTGATGGAAGGCGTTCGCGACATCCTCGAACTCAACGGGTACGAGGTGTGGACGGCGTCCAACGGCCAGGCGGGCTTGCAAATGCTCCAGGATAAGCCGCGCCCGCCCGACCTGATCGTGTCTGACATCATGATGCCGCGCATGGACGGCTATGATTTCTTCGGAGCGGTGCGAGCCGAGCCGAACTGGGTGCACATCCCCTTCATCTTCCTCACCGCCAAAGGCGAGCATGAAGATGTCAAGCGCGGCAAGCGCATGGGGGCCGAAGACTACGTCATCAAGCCGTTCGATGCCGACGATTTGCTCGTTGCGGTCTCGGCCAAGCTCGAACGACGTCGGCAGATCGAGCGCCACTGGCAGAACGAGGTCTCGACGATCAAGCAGAACATCCTGATGATCCTCAACCACGAATTTCGCACGCCGCTGACTTACGTGGTGGCCTACGCCGACATGGTGCACCGCGACGCCGACGCCCTCGGCGTGGACGACATGCGCGCCTTCCTGCGCGGGATCAACGCCGGGGCCAATCGCCTGCGTCGCCTGGTTGAGAACTTCATTCTGCTGGTCGAGCTGGAAACAGGCGAAGCCGCGCAGACGTTCAGTTGGCGCCGCGAGATGCGGACCGATTTCGAAGCGCTGCTAGGCTCGGCTATCGCCAAGTATCAGGACGTCGCCGGAGAGAAGCAGGTGACGATCTCCGTCGCGGTGGACGAAGATCTGCCGCCGATCCGGGCGGACGCTCAATACCTGGTGGCGGCGGTCGAGTGCCTGATTGACAACGCCGTGAAGTTCTCCGACAAACCGGGGACGGTGGTGACGGTGCGCGCTTACCGTGACGGCGGCGGCGTCTGCCTGGCCGTGCGCGACCAGGGGCGCGGCATTCCTCCCGGCGAGCGCGAGAACATCTTCCAGAGCTTTTACCAGATCGAGCGCCACAAGTACGAAGACCAGGGTGCCGGGTCGGGCCTGGCCATTGTCAACCGCGTGACCCGGCTGCACGGAGGGCATATCACGCTCACCAGCGCGGTCGGCGAGGGATCGGAGTTCGTCATTCGCCTGCCAGCCGCCTCGACCGGCGACGACGACGCGCCTGGCAACTGACTGTCAGCCCGCCGTCAGCGCGCGCTTCGCCAGGCGTGCTATCATACGGAGAAGCGGGTTGTTGGTTGTGGTTACTGGTTACTGGCTGTGGGTTGCTGGTGAGATCCCCGCAACGGAACCGCCTTCACCAATCATCAAAAACCAATTGACGCGCTGATTGCTGACGGCTGACGACTATTCTCACAGGAGGTATCGCAATACGATGGCGTCACTTCTGCAGAAAATCAACACGCTCATCTCGGCCAACGTGCACGCGCTGGTGGATTCAGCGCTGGAAGCGAACTCGGTCAAGGTGATGGACGAGTACATTCGCCAGGCCGAGCGCAACCTGGACGCGCTCGACGACCAGGCGGCCACCGTCGGCGGCACGGTCAAGACGCTCAAGCGCAAGTACGAGGAGTTCGCGGCAGCGGCGGAAAAGCTCGACCGCGACATTGACACGCTGCTCATGCGCGGCAAAGCGGACCTGGCGACGGCGGCCCAGGCGGAACTCAATCAGAAGCAGTCGCTCGCTCAGGAATATTACGAGCAGTGGCAGGTGCAGGAAAAAGAGTACCGGCGGATGCTCGACGCCAAGCTCAAGCTGGAAACCAAGCTGACCACGATCAAGCAGGAGCGCGAGCACCTCAAGGCGCTGCTGGAGCTGGTCGAGGCCAAGGAGATGACGACCAAAGCCTTCAGGAGCCTCGACGACCTGGCCGGCGTTGGCGACGACGACGTGCAGCGCCTCGGAGAGCAGATTCGCGCCCGTCTGGATCGCGAAGAAGCGCGCATGGAGATGGCCAGCACCAACCTGCGCGAGCAGATTGACGAAGCCATTGGCATGTCCGAGATCGAGCTTCAGCTTGAGGAGCGCCGCCAGCGGCTGGGCCTGGGCGGGGCGAGCGGGAGCGCGTAAAGATCGCCGGCGCTGCAACTGGCGCGCGCGACGTGCGTATCAGGAGATAAGGGGCGTATGGCGCTATACGCCCCTGGCTGTCTACGGCAAGGCCGGCAAGGATCGCCGATGTCGAAGATGAAAGAAGAGATGCGCGGGCGCGCCTGGCGCGCCATGCTCAGCCAGGCGTTCTTCAGCGTGGAAAGCGCGGTGATCATCGCCCTGGCCATCGTCCTGTTCGGCCTGGGCTACCAGCCGTTCGACTGGTGGCAGTCCGCCTACTGGCTGATCTTCGGCGCAGTCGCTGAGGCGATCTACCTCGGTGCGGCGGTGACCGATCCGCAGGCCGCTCACCGCGCGGTGAACGCCATGCTCACCGACCGATACGACCCGGACGCGATCAAAAGCCCGCGCGCCCGCGACCGGCTCAAACGCGCCCTCGAATACCGCCGCCTGATCAGCGAGGCGGCGCGCAAGCACCCCGGCGCGCTGCGCGTCAGCCTGGAGGCGACCGCCAGCGAGATCAACGAGTGGATCGCCCAGATTCACACGCTGGCCCAGCGGCTGGACGGCTTCGAGGAGAACGACATCATCGTCCGCGACCGGCGCATGGTGCCCCACGAGCTGACGAACCTGCGCCGCCGCCTGCGCGCGGAAGAGTCGCCGGAGGTGCGCGCCGAGCTGGAAGAGGCGATCCAGACCAAAGAGATGCAGCTTGCCAACCTGCGCGCCCTGGAAAACAACATCAAGCGCGCCGAGATTCAGCTTGAGCAGACCCTTTCGGCGCTGGGCACCGTCTACGCTCAGGTGCAGGTCATTGACGCCCGTGCCGTTGACAGTGCCCGCACTCAACGGCTGCAAGAGGAAGTCCATGAGCAGGTCGCCTCGCTGTCCGACCTGATCGCCGCCATTGACGAGGTGCAGAGTTATCGCGCTTCATCGTCGGGGCGCTGAGGGGTGTAGATAGTGACCACGCTGCCGCCCGGCTACGCGCTGCGCCGGGCCACGCTGCGCGATCTGCGCGCGGTGCACCGGCTGGAGCGCGTCATCTTCCCCCGCGACGCTTACCCGTATTTCGATCTGACGCTGCTGTTCCTGACGCCCGGCGTGATCAACCTGAAGATCGCCGCGCCAGACGGATCGCTGGCGGCTTTCGCCTGTGCGACGCGCGGCCTGGCCCGCGACCGCGCCTGGATCGTCACCCTGGGCGTGAGTCCGGCGCACCAGCGGCGCGGCCTGGGCGCGGCGCTGCTGGCCCGCGCCGAGGCGCGCATCGGGCGGCCCTGCGTCCGCCTGACGGTGCGCGAGAGCAATCAGCCAGCCATCCGCCTGTACCAGCGCGCCGGGTACGCCGTCATCGAGCGCAAGAACGGCTACTACCGCGATGGCGAGGCCGGGCTGGTCATGGAGAAGCGCGTCGAATCCCCGTAGGGCGTATGACATATTGTCTACAGCCTCACCCCCTCATTTCCCTTCTCTCCGGCTTCGCCGCGAAGAGGCTCAAGGGGAAGGGGCGGGCGCTGCCTGAGACTTCCGAAGTCTGCCATTGGATGCCGGCGCCTCTGCCCTTAGACTCCCCTCCCCAGCCGAACCAGAGCGGGGAACTTGATCCGGCGCACGCTTTCTCCCTCCCTGGCTTCGCTGAGGGGTGAGGTAAGGGCGGGGCCTTCCGCCCTCACAGCGCGGCCAGGAAGGCGCGCAGGGCGGCGGTCGTCGCCTCCGGCTGCTCGATCATCGGCAGGTGGCCCGCCCCGTCCATCACGTGCAGCGCAACATGCGGCAGCTCGGCGACGAGCGCCTGCAAGTCCGCCAGCCGGACGATCTGGTCTTCGCGCCCGGCCAGGATCGCTTTGGGCGGAGCGGGCGGGCGCAGCATGTCCACCGCGTCGGGGCGCGCGGCCATGCCATCCAGCACCCCGGCGACTCCCTGCGGCGGCGTCCTGAGCATCATCGAGCGAATCAGGTGCGCGGGGACTGTCTCCAGGTTCGTCCCCGGCCTGAACAGCAGGGGGAGCATCCCGCTCACGACCGGGGCGGTGCCTTCGCGCCGGGCTTGTTCCGCGCTGGCGCGGCGCGACGCCGCCTTTTCGGGCGGGTCGGCGAAGGGGTGCGAGGCGCACAGGGCCAGGCCGGCCACGCGCTGGGGCAATGTGCGCAGCGCGGCCAGGGCCACGTAGCCGCCCATGCTGTGCCCCACCCAAACCGCCCGCTCCACGCCCAGCCGGTCGAGCAGCGCGGCGACATCTGCCGCCAGCGAGTCCATGCTGTAGTCGCCAGCGGGCGCAGGGCTGGCCCCGTGCCCGCGCAGGTCGGGCGCGATGACGCGGTAAGCGTCGCCCAGCGCGGCGATCTGCGCGCGCCACAGCGTATGGTCGAGCGGGTAGCCGTGCAGCAGCACGACGGGCAAGCCCTGGCCGCGCTCTTCGTAGGCCAATTGGACGGTGGGAAGTGTGTGAGACATGGACATTCTATACTCTCTGATCTGTGACCGCTGGCGTGTGGTGTATTGCCATTGACCGGCGTGCTCCGGCTCTAGCCGGCTAGCCGATCATCCGTCTCGAGTAGCGAATATATCTTGACATCTTCGAAGGTATCGCGCAGGAAGGCGTAGTCGCGCAGCAGCCCCTCGCAGGTGAAGCCCAGCGCCTCCAGCAGCCGCCACGACGCGATGTTGGCCGGGTAAGTCATGGCCTCGATGCGGTGCAGATGCATCGTCTCGAAGCCGAAGCCGAACATCGCCCGCAGCGCCTCGCGCATGATCCCCTGCCGCCAGTAGGTCGGACTGAGATCGTAGCCGATCTCGGCGCGCCGGTCGCGGGTTGAGAGGCGGTGAAAGCCGCACGAGCCGATCACGCGATCCTCTCTCCGCAGCGTGATGCCCCAGCGGATCACCTTACCCTCGCCGTAAGCGCTGCTCATGAACTCGATGATCTCCTGGGCCTCAGCGTGGCTGCTGAAAGTGACCGACCCGACGTGCGCCGCGATCGTCTCGTCCGCATACAGGTCGAAGATGGCCGGGGTGTCATCCGCGCGGATTTCGCGTAAAATCAGGCGCTGAGTTTCAAGGACGGGGAAGGGTGTGAATGGAGGGCACACCAAGCTGCGACGTGTCTCACTCGGTGGCCTGGCCGGCTCGGGTATCGCTGACTCCATGCTTCTCTCTCCTTCGACATTGGATGGCGCGTCGCGCTGAGCTGCGCCATCCTGGCCATCCTAGCAGAAAACGGGGCTGCCTGCCATGCCTGCACCCGACACGCTGACGGGTTCCGTCGAGCGTATCACCTTCTACAGTGACGAAACCGGCTACTGCGTGCTGCGCCTGCGCCCGCACCAGCTTCTGCTGGGCCGCGACCAACTGGTGACCGTCGTCGGCACCATGCCGGAATTGCAGCCGGGCGAGAGCGTGCGCCTGGAAGGGGAATGGAGCAACCACCCGCAGTACGGGCGGCAGTTCCGCGCCGAGGGGGTGACGCAGATTCGCCCGGCGGACGCCGAGGCCATCCGCCGCTACCTGGGCAGCGGGCTGATCAAGGGCATCGGCCCGGCCACGGCCAAGAAGATCGTAGACACCTTCGGCGAGGACACGCTCGACGTGCTCGACCGCACGCCCGACCGTGTGCTGGAAGTGGACGGTGTGGGCCAGCACCGCGCCCGCCTGATCGCCGAGGCGTGGGTCGCGCAGCAGCACATCAAAGAGGTGATGCTCTTTTTGCAGGGGCACGGCATCAGCACCGGGCTGGCCGTCAAAATCTACAAGCAGTACGGTGACCAGGCCATCCCCATCGTCAGCCGCGACCCCTACCGCCTGGCCGCCGACATCTTTGGCATCGGCTTCAGGACCGCCGACAAGATCGCCCAGGACCTGGGCCTGCCCGCCGACGCGCCCGCGCGCATCGCCGCCGGACTCGCTCACGTCCTGAATGAAGCGACCAACGAGGGGCACGTCTTCCTGCCGCGCGACGCGCTGGTCACCAGCGCGGCGGAGCTGCTGGAAGTGGCGGCGGAGCACGTCGAGGAGACGCTGCGCCGGGCCGCCGGGCGCGGCGACGTGATGATCGAGGCGGTGCCCGTCCCCGACGGGCTGGAGCAGGTCGAGGCCGTCTACCTGCCGCCTATGATCCACAGCGAGAAAGGCGTGGCGCAGCGCCTGGCGCGGATCACTCGCACAGCCGCCAGCCGCCTGGCCGGCCTGGCGCGGCTCGACCTGGACGCCCTGCTCGCGGATGCGGCGGGCGGGGCGGGCGCGCTCACCGAACAGCAGCGCGAGGCTGTGCGCGCCGCGCTGACGCACAAGGTCAGCGTGCTGACCGGCGGCCCCGGCACCGGCAAGACTACCACCCTGCGCGCCCTGATCGCCATCCTGGAGCGAACGCGCCACTCGTTTCTGCTCGCCTCGCCGACCGGGCGCGCCGCCAAGCGCCTGAGCGAAGCGACCGGCCAGCCGGCGCGCACCATTCACCGCATGTTGGGCTTCAGCCCGGCGGAGCGCGGCTTTCTGCACAACGACGACAACCCGCTCGACGCCGACATGATCGTCGTGGACGAAGCCTCGATGATCGATCTGGTGCTGTGCTACAGCCTGCTGCGCGCCATCCCGCCGGACGCGCACCTGCTGCTCGTCGGCGATGCCGATCAACTGCCCAGCGTCGGCGCGGGCAACGTGCTGCACGATATTATTCGCGGAGCGGCGGGGCCGGTGACGCGGCTGGATGTGATCTTCCGCCAGGCCGAGACGAGCCAGATCATCACCAATGCGCACCGCATCAACCGGGGCGAATCGCCCGATACGTCCAACCAGGGCGATGATTTCTTCGTCTTCGTCGAGGAGGACCCGCAGAAGGCCGCCGCCCTGCTGGTGGAGATCGTGCAGAAGCGCATCCCGGCGCGCTTCGGCCTGGACGCGCTGGCCGACGTGCAGGTGCTCGCCCCGATGTATCGCGGGCCGCTCGGCGTGACGGCGCTCAACGACGTGCTGCAGGAGACGCTGAACCCCAACCCGTCCGGGCGCAAGGCGGAGCGACGGCTGGCCGGGCGGCTCTTTCGCGTCGGCGACAAGGTGATCCAGACGCGCAACAACTACGAGAAGGATGTCTTCAACGGCGACATCGGGCGGGTGCACGGCTTCGACCTGACCAACCAGGTGATGGCCGTATACATGGACGAGCGCCTGGTGCACTACGACTTCGCCGAGGCCGACGAGCTGACTCACGCCTACTGCATCAGCGTACACCGCTCCCAGGGCAGCGAGTACCCGTGCGTGGTCATGCCCGTCGCCACGCAGCATTACCTGATGTTGCAGCGCAACCTGCTCTACACCGCCGTGACGCGCGCCCGGCAGCTTGTCGTGCTGGTCGGCACGCGCAAGGCTATCGCCATCGCCGTGCGCAACGACCAGGTCGCCCAGCGCTGGAGCGCGCTCGACTGGCGGCTGCGGGCGGAGCGAGGATGAGGCTGCGCAGGGACTCGCGCAGCCTGTTCCAGCGGTGCTGTTGGCAGCGCTCAGGACTCTGAGAGGGTGTCTGGTAAGCTCCCCTCATCCCCCAACCCCTTCTCCCTCCAGGAGGAGAAGGGGAGCAAGGCGCAGGATTTCCCCTCGCCCCAGTGAGGGAGAGGGGTGCAGGGGTGAGGGGTTTTCGTACACGCTCTGACTCAACATCGCAAGGGGCATTCACCATGAACCAGACGCAATTCCAATCGCTGCTGGAGCGGCAGATCGGCAAGGGATACATCAAGAACATCGTCGCGCGCGTGCAGTCGGGGGACAGCCGGATTGATCTGGCTGGCGCTGCCGGCGTTGCCGATGCCCAGGGCCGGGTGATGATGACACCAGACACGCCCTATTTCACCGCCAGCATCAGCAAGATGTACACTGCCGCCATGATCATGAGTCTGTACGAGCAAGGCTCGCTCGACCTCGATCACACGATCTCCTCTTATCTGCCCGCCGCGCTGGTGGATGGTATTCACGTGTACAAGGGCAACGACTACAGCCATCGGCTGAAAGTGTATCAGTTGGTGGGCCAGACATCCGGCCTGCCGGACTATTACGAAGACAGGCCAAAGGGCGGTCGCAGCCTGTACGACGACCTCAAGCGCGGCGTACCTGATCGCGCTTACAACACCGAGGAAATGATCGCCATTGTGCGGGCCATCCCGCCCAAATTCGAGCCAGGTGCCAGAAATGGAGCGAGGTCTCATTATTCAGACACAAACTATCATTTGCTCGGCGCGATTATCGAAGCAGTCACCGGAAAATCTTATGCGGAGAACCTGCGGCAGATGATCGGTGAGCCTCTTGGTTTGTTGCACACTTACGCTTTTGATGTCGGTCAGCCGCCCCGCGACACTCGCCCGGCGACCCTCTACTTCAAAGATCGGGCGCTGGACTTGCCGCTGCTCTTTTCGTCCTGGTCGGCTGAGGGCGGGATTGTCACCACTGCCGCTGAAAGTTTGGTTTTCCTGCGCGCGTTTTTTGATGGAAGACTGTTCCACAAAAAACACTTCGAGCGCATGACCCACCGGTGGAATGGTGTCTTCTTCCCGCTGCAATACGGCTACGGCATGATGCGCTTCAAGATGTCGCGTATCCTGTCACCGTTTCAGCCGGCGCCGGAGTTGATTGGACATTCCGGCTCAACAGGATCGTTCGCCTTCTACAGCCCGGAGCGCGATCTGTACTTTGCCGGCACTGTCAATCAGGCGGCGGCACGGAGCAAGCCTTTTCGGCTGATGCTGCAAATCGCCAACCGGCTGAAATCCTAGCGTAACCCGATGGACAGCCTGGGCGCGTTGACCTCACCCCCGCGCGGCGCGTCGCTGGCAACCTTAGCACGCACCCCCTGGGCGATCCCATAGCGCCCACGCCAAAATCCGCTAAACTGGTACGCCAGAAATGCGCTACGCCAGCGGCGTGGCGCTCACTCCCCGATCAATGAAGGAGAACGTCCTATGTCGCAGACCTGGCACGGCCTGTTCATCCCCGATGCGGACGCAAGCGCTGTCGCCGAGGCGCTGCGCGCGCTGCTCGTCCGGCGCGGCTGCGCGCCCTATGACCCGTTCCCTGGCGGGACGGGCACACCGCCAGAGCTGAGCGCGCTCATACGGCTGTTTGTCGCCCCGGCGCAGGATGGCTGGGTGCGCGTGCTTGGCGACCTGGACGCGGCGCTGCTGCCCGACCTGGCGGCGGCATTGGATCGCTCGCTGCTGGCCGCCTGGCTGGGAGAAGACGGCGGCGGATTCGCACTGGTCAGCGCGGATGGCGCGCGCCACGAGGATATCGCTGCCTTCGCCCCCTACCTGCGCGCGGGCGCAACGCCCAGCGACCTGCGCCGCGCGTTTGCCGGGGAGACGCGCGTCGCACCGCTGGAGAGCGACGCTGCCAGCGCGGACCTACCCCCCGGCCTGCATGACGTGGCGCGAGAGCAGGGCGTCAATCCGCAGCAGGCGGGCAAGCTGTTCGAGCGGCTCAGCGAGGGACTGTTCGGCAAGCTGGCGGGACAGAGCGGCGAATCGGACGAGGAGCAGGCGCGCGCGCGGGCGGTGATCATGGGCGGCGGGCGCGACACCTGGAACAGCCTGCATGGGCAGCGCGTGCGGGCCATCGCCGAGACGCTGGCCCTGCCCGCCAACTGGCGGCTGCCTTCCTGGGACGATGTGCGCGACGCCTACCACGCCCACCGCATGAGGGAACGCTACCCGCGCATGATGGCCCTGCCCGGCGACCACGAAAGCCTGGCCGCCGTGCCGGGCATTGCCGGCTATCTCCCCGTGTTCATGGGGCGCGCCCAGCCTGAGGAGACGGATGGCTGAGTCCGACCGGGAGCGCTGGGACCGTCGCTACGCCGATCCGGTGGACAAGCTCCAGCGCGGGCCGAACCCGCTGCTGGAGCGTTACGCGCCGCGCGGGGCGGGCCTGCGCGCGCTGGAGCTGGCCTGCGGCCTGGGGCAGAACGCGCTGTGGCTGGCCGCCCAGGGCCTCACCGTGGATGCCTGCGACATCAGCCTGGCGGCGCTGCGCCTGGCGCGGGGCGAGATGTTGCGGCGCGGCCTGAGCGGGGTCAACTTCATCGTGGCTGACCTGGATCACTTCGTCCTGCCGGCCTACCCCTACGATCTGGTGCTCGTCTTCCGCTTTCTCGACCGGGGGCTGTTCCCGGCCATCCGCGACCGCGTGCGCCCCGGCGGGCTGGCTATCTACCAGACGTTCAACATTCACCAGCGGGCGCGGCGGCCTTCCGTGTCCGCCGCGCACATGCTGCGCCTGGGCGAGCTGCCCGGCCACTTTCCCGGCTGGGAGGTGATCGAAGCGGGCGACGAGGGCTATCTGAGCACGTTTGTCGGACGCAAGCCGGGCGGCTGAGGGCGCGTTCGCTGCCTGGGCGAAAAATCACCGGCGACGGCATGCTCCCCTCTCGCGCGCTCCCCCGGAATGCGAAAACTGCTATACTAACCGCACGCATTCGATCAGAGGGGGGCGCCGACTGGCCTGCATAGCTGGTTCCTGCGCCCCGGGCAGGCTATGGCGCGACAGTTCAGCCTTCGCTTCATCCTGTTCTTGTTCGGCTCTGACCTGGCGCTGGTCGTCCTGAGCCTGCTGCTGGCGACGCGCCTGCGCACACTGCTGCCGTTCGGCAAGGCAGCCGATTCCTCCTTCTGGGCGGTGCCTTTGCCGGTCTACCTGATGGGCATCGTCATCTGGGCGGTGGTGTTTGTGGCGCTGGATGTCTATAACCCGCGCTGGCTGACCCAGCCGCTGCTGGAGCTGGTCAAGATCGTCGAGGCGACGCTGTTCGCCTGGCTGATCCTGGCCGGGATGCTTTACTTCAGCTTCCGCGAAGTCTCGCGCCTGGAGTACCTCTATTTCCTGGCCCTCTATCTGCCGCTGATCCTCACGCACCGGCTGGCCGTGCGCAGCGCGTTCCGGGCGCGCGGCGGGCAGCGCTACCACACCCGGCGCGTGCTGATCGTGGGCACCGGGGGCATCGCCCACGACATCGCGCGCATGGTTCAGGCGCAGGGCTGGATGGGGCTGTCGCTGGCCGGGTTTGTGACCGAGAACAGTGCGGGGGATCCGCCCAATGACCTGCCTGTCCTGGGCACGCTGGGCAGCGTGCCTGATGTCATTCGCGCGCACGACATCGCCGAGGTGGTGATCGCGCTGCCCCGCGAGGACGCCAACGATCTGCGCGACTTCGTCAACCGGCTGCAAACGCTGCCGGTCAACATCCGCCTGATCCCCGACTACTTCGACATGGCCTTCCTGCGGGTGAGCATCGAGAGCTTCGGCGGGATGCCCCTGCTCAGTCTGAAAGAGCCGGTGCTCGATCCGTTCCAGCGCGTGGTCAAGCGCGTGTTCGACGTGGCGCTGACGCTGCTGCTGCTGGTGCCCGCCCTGCCATTGATGGGCCTCATCGCGCTGGCCATCAGGCGCGACAGCCCCGGCCCGGTCCTCTTCCGTCAGGCGCGCGTGGGCGAAGGTGGGCGCTTGTTCACCATGCTCAAGTTCCGCACCATGCACGACGGGGCCGAGACGCTGCAAGATGCGGTGAGCGCCCGGAGCACGGACGGCCATATCCTCTACAAACACGAGGATGACCCCCGTGTGACACGCACCGGGCGCTGGCTGCGCCGCACCAGCCTGGACGAGCTGCCGCAGCTCTTCAATATCCTGCGCGGTGAGATGTCGCTTGTCGGGCCGCGCCCGGAGATGCCCTGGCTGGTCGAGAAGTACGAACCCTGGCAGCGCAAGCGCTTCGAGGTGCCGCAGGGACTCACCGGCTGGTGGCAGGTCAGCGGGCGAGCCGACCGGCCCATGTACCTGCACACCGAAGATGACCTGTTCTACATCCGCAATTATTCCGTCTGGCTGGACCTGCGCATCCTGTGGAAGACCGTCCAGGCGGTGCTGCTGCGGCGTGGAGCCTATTGACGCGCACTGTATCCCCAGGAGCGATGCCCATGCCCCCCTGTTCCACCTTCGCGCGCACCAACATCCTGGGCGTTGGCGTCAGCGCCATTGACATGGCCCAGGCGGTGGCGCAGATCGCCTGCTGGATCGAGGAAGGCGCACGCGAATACGTGGTCGTCGCCTGTGTCAACGACATCATGCACGCCCACCGCGACCCGGCCCTGCGCCGCATGACCAACGCCGCCGGCATGGTCACACCGGATGGGATGCCGCTGGTCTTCCTCAGCCGCTGGCTGGGGCAGGCGCACGTGGATCGCGTATACGGGCCGGACCTGGTGCTGGCCGCCAGCGCGATGCTGGCGGAGCGCGGCTATCGCGCTTATTACTACGGCGGGGCGGAGGGCGTCGCCGAACAGCTCGCCGGGGCGCTGGAAGCGCGCTTCCCCGGCCTGCGCACCGCCGGGACGTACACGCCGCCGTTTCGCGCCCTCTCGCCGGAAGAAGACGCGGCCATCGTCGCGCGCATCAACGCGGCACAGCCGGATGTGGTTTGGGTGGCGCTGGGCTGCCCCAAGCAGACCGTCTGGATGGCCGAGCACCGCGCGCTGCTGGACGCGCCGGTGCTGATCGGTGTGGGCGCGGCGTTCGATTTCCACACGGGGCGCACCCCCCAGGCCCCGCGCTGGATGCAGCGCCGCGCGCTCGAATGGCTGTTCCGACTGCTGACCGAGCCGCGCCGCCTGTGGCGGCGCTACCTGATCCACAACCCGCTGTTCGTGTGGTACGTGGCTCTGCAGCTCATTGGGCTGCGCCGCGTCCCGCTCGACGACGCGGGGGAATAGCGCCCCCTACCTCAGGAGGACGCGCCCTGCACGGCAAAGGTCAGCTCGACCAGCCCCACGCGGATCACGTCGCCGGGCGACAGTGCGCGCTTCTCGCCCAGCCGGATAGCCTGGCCGTTGAGCAGAGTGGGGTTGCGCTCGTTGAGCGCTTCCAGGTAATACGTCCCGCCGCGCTCGCTGATCTGCGCGTGGCGGCGCGAGACGGTGCGCCCTTCGGCCAGCGCGCTCACATCCACCGCCAGCATCTCCGCTGCGTCGGGGCTGGCAGCGTCGGGCCGCCCGATGACCGCCGGCTGCCATTCCAGGGGGAACGCCTTGCCGGACGATGCCTCCTGCAGATAGGCTCGCCCCGGTTTGGTCACCGCCTGGAAATACTGCCCGCCGCGCGCCACCACGCGCTCCTGCAAACGATGCCGATCGCGCTCAAAGACCAGCTCGGCCCCGGTCTGCAAGCCAAGCTGCTCCATCGTCTGGTCGAGCGGCAAGGGCTGTTGCTGCCCGTGCAGAGTCAGGCGGTAGCCGGCGTCCAGCAGGTTGAACTCGCGGCGAATTTCCTCGATCAGCGCGCGCACAGTCAGGTTGGCACGCACTGACGCTTCCTGGCGGCGGTCTTCGTCGTCGAGCAGATCGGAAGTGATGGTCAGGATGATGCGATCCATGGCGCTCTCTCTGTGGGTGAGTGGTAATTGGTGATTGGTGCAGGGCATCTGCGGCTCGGTGAGGTCATGTCAAGCGCAGCGCCAGGCGAAGGAGATCGCCCACCTTTTTAACCAACAGCCAGTCACCAATCACCAACTACTAACAACCAAAGACCTCTCACTTCGCCGGTGTGCCGACCTTCTCAGCAGCCTCGCCACTGACCGGTTCCGGTTCTGGCGGCGGGTTGATCTCGATGTACCAGCGGGCGCGGCTCTTGCAGCCCGTGCTGATCTCCTCCACCCAGCGGTCGAGCGAGCCTTCCAGGTCGCTTTCGTCGTGAGGAATGGCCGTCTGGATCAGCGACAGGCGGCCTGCCTTGACGATGTAGCCACGCCCCGGCGGGAACTCGTCGCCGCCGCCGCGCACGCGCCCGCCCAATGCGCTGGGCGCGTCGGACGAGTCCAGGCCCAGCCCATAGCGCGGCGCGACGACCTGCTTCATCAGGTCGTCCATCGAGCGCATGATGCTCAGCGAGCCGCACATGACGAAGTGCAGCCCCTCTGGCCCGTACTTGCGGGCAAGCTCGGCCATATCGCGGTACTCGGTGGCGCGCGTGGCCGGGCCGAGGATATTGGTGAAGTCGTCGTAGTTGTCGGCGATGACGAAAATCTCCGGGCGCGGCTCGCCGGCGGGCCGCGCGCTGTATTCGTATTGGAGCTTGGCCAGCACGTCGGTCAGCGCCTCTTTCTCCGACACGGCGGCCAGGACGTGCGGCAGGTCGCCGAGCGTGTGCGTTCCGCCGTACTTGAAGAAGCGCTGCTGAAAGTCAATGAGCACCATCGCCACCTTGTCGGGCGGGTAGGCGTGGGCCAGGGCCATCACCCAGGCGCGCAGCGTGGTCGTCTTGCCGCACAGCGGCGGGCCGGTGATGACGAAGTGCGGGCCGCGCTGCTGCAGGTCGAGCAGGGCCGGCTCCAGGTTGAGGTCTTCCACGCCCAGGATCGTCTGCACGCGCTCCGGCCCCTTGCCCAGCGGCGGGAGCAGGCTGCGCAGCGGGATGATCTCGCGCAGGATGTCAATGCCCTCCGGGCGCGGGCCGGTCCAGGCGCTGGCCAGCAACTGGGCGAACTTCTCCAGCTTGGCCGTTTCGTCCAGCCCTTCGGCCTCTTCCTCCTCGGTGATGCCGACCGGCAGCGCCGTCTGGAACTCCAGCGGCATCCGCTCGACGGAGACGAAGCCGCGCCCGGCGATGTCGTCAATGCCCGGCACGCCGCGCCCGACGACGTTGGCGTACTCGGCTTTGTCGGCCAGCTTGAGGGTGAGGCGCTCGGTGAAAAGGCTGTAGAGCTTGCCCGGCAGGGCGTTGGTCTGGTCGGCGGTGACGAGCAGGTGCACGCCATAGGCGCGCCCCTCGCGGGCGATGCCGATCAGGGACTCCAGCAGCCCCTCATAGTTCTCTTTGAACTCGGCGAAGTTGTCCATGACCACCAGGATCGCCGGGAGCCGGTTATCGGAGTTGTTGGCATTGTAGGTGCTCAGGTTGTCGGCGCGCGCCTGGCTGAGGATGCGGTTGCGCTCCTCCAGGATGCTCTCCAGGCGGCGCAGCAGGCGCTGCACGCGCTCTTCCTCAGCGGGCAGGATCGAGGCGGCGCGGTGCGGCAGGGCTTCCAGCACGTCCAGGCCGCGCCCACCGAAGTCGAGGATGTAGATGTGCAGCTCGTCCGGCGAATGGGTGGCGGCCAGGCTGGTGATCACCGAGCGCAGAAAGGTCGTTTTGCCCCAGCCGGACGCGCCGAAGACCACCGCATGGCCGCGCGTCAGGTCGAGCGTCAGGCGCAGGCGCTCGGCGCGGATCGGGTTGTCAATCAGGCCGACCGGCGCGCGCAGGGCCTCGCTCGCCCAGTTGATGCCCCGCCAGCCGCCGCGCGCTTCCAGCCAGGCCAGCACCGCCGGGTTGAGCGGCAGCAGCGGGTCGGGCTGTTCTTCGCCCTTGATCTGGGTCGAGTGCAGCGCCAGGTACGCGGGCAGCGGGTCGGGCCAGGGCTTCTGCTGCCTGACCACTTCCTCGTTGCTCTCGGCCAGGCGGTGCGTCACTTCCACCAGCACGTCGGACAGGGCGGGCGCTTCCTGCAGCGGCCCGGATGGGCGCGCTCCCGCTGCTGTGCCCTTGTGCCGTTCCAGCCAGATCACCGGCGGCTCGGCGTCAATCTGCGGGCCGGTGTAGGGGCCGCCCGCCCGCGCGACCTGCATCAGCTCGACGTTCTCGTTGCCCACCTGCAGATAGGCGCGCCCAGGGATGTTGGGCGGCAGGAAGGCCGCGTCGGAGCGGCGCAGCAATTCGCGGCTGTCTTCCATCGTCTCGACACGCAGACAGATGCGGAACTTCATGTTGGCGCGCATCTGGTCGGTGACCGCGCCCGCCGGACGCTGCGTGGCCGTGATCAGGGTGACGCCGAGCGCGCGGCCCAGGCGAGTGATGCTGTCTAGCTGCGCCTTGAAGTCCGGGTTCTCCTTGACCATCTCGGCGAACTCGTCCACGATGATGAACAGGAAGGGGAACGGCTCGCGGGTCAGGTGCAGCCCCTTCTGGCGGTAATGGACGATGTGTTTCACGTTGGTATCGGCGATCAGCTTGCTGCGCCGGTTCAGCTCGGAGCGCAGGGCGGTGAAGGTGCGCACTCCCGCCGTGCCTTGCAGGTTGGTGACGATGTCCACGCAGTGCGGCAGCGTGCGGAACGGCTCGAAGGCCGCGCCACCTTTGTAGTCCACCAGCACGAAGTTGATCACGCTGGGGTCGTACTTGATCGCCAGACCGACGATCAGCGTCAGCAATAGCTCGGACTTGCCAGAGCCGGTGGTGCCGGCGATCATGCCGTGCACGCCGTCGCCATCCGCCGAGAACAGCAGCGAGCGCACCTTGTTGCCGGGCATCAGGCCGATGGGCACGCTCAGCCACTCGGATGCTTCTGGCTGGCGGGTGCGCCGCCAGTAATCCATGATGGGGATTTCCTCAACCGTCTCGACGCCGCTCATCTCCAGCAGGTTGACCGCCGTCGCCAGGTCTGCGCCATAAGTGGTGCGCACGGCCAGCGGAGCCAGTTTGCGGGCGAACTCCTGCTCGGCGCGGGCTGCGTCGAGCTGGTCCGCCTCGCCGACATAGCGCAGCGTATTGACACCCACTTCGGCGTAGCGGAAGGCTACTTTGCCGTCGTTCACCCGCTCGACCTCGATCACCGCCTTGCAGTCGCTGGGGATCAGGCTGCGATCGGGCACGACGAAAACAATCGAAGCCCCCAGGCGCGGCCCCTGGGTGAGCAGAATCGAGACGGCGGCCTCTGCCTGCACCTCGGCCAGCGGGGAGTTCTCGCCGAAGCCGCCGATGCCGTCTATCACGACCAGCAGATGGGGCAATGTGGGATCGGTGTCGCTGTCCTTGTCGGCCAGGCGCAACTGGCGGCGCTCCAACTCCACCTGCAGATCATCCCAGAAGCGGCGCACCTTGTCCTGCTCGAAACACAGTTGGTCGCCGGTGCCCTGCTGGTTGCGCGTTGTATTGCAGTGCGGCAGCCAGCGCGCCCACTCCCACTCGGCGCGCGACTCCGGCGAGCCGACGACGAACAGCCGCGCGTCGGTCGGCGCGTGGAAGGCCGTGTAGTGGGCCATCATCGCGCGGATGAAATGATACGTCTCGGTCCTTCCCTTGCCGGCGATGCCCAGGGCGAAGCGGGCCGTGACGGATTGATCGTCAGGACTCTGGCTTTCCTCGTCGTCCGCGCTGACCGCCGCTGACGCACTTTCCGGCTTGAGGTAGCGGCGTAGGGGGATGGTGATCGGCACGTCGCTGACGAAGCGCGAGTCCTCCTGCAGCTTGAGCGCGTCCTTAAGCTGCGGGTCATCTTCGGCGGGCGACCCCGCGGTGAGCGCGTAGCGCACGGTGGAGGGCCGCGTGCCGATGCCCAGCCGCACCGCGCCGAAGTCGCTGTCGGTCGTGCGCCGCTCCCACAGTCGCAGGCCGTTGACCTTGTTCTCGCGGTCGCCGGCGATTTGCAGCACGATCTCCGGCTCCGGGTAGTTGTGCAGATAGAAGCCGCGCTGGATGTCGTGCGAGGCGATCATCTCTTTGCGCAGCTCGACCAGGCGAAGCTGGTAGGCGCGCTTCTTCTCCGCTTCCAGGCGGCTGTTGCGCATGAAAGCGATCAGCGCCACCGTGGTCGAGGCGACGACGGACATGCCCATCGGGATCAGCAGCAGCATACTGCGCCCCTGTCCGCTGGCGCTGACGATCACGTAGCCGATGATGGTGATCAGCGGCAGCGCCACCTGGATCAACTGCTGGCGACCGCCAGTCTCGCTGGCTGGCGGCTGCGGGATGGTCACGTCGCCGTAGGGGAGTTCGGGCTGAATGCGGGGCGGGCGGTTAGTGAACTCAGGCATGAGTCAGGTCTCCGGTGATTCACCGCTGCACGAGTGATCGTGCATGATCGGGTGCGTGCTGCTACAGGTATTATACAACACCTGAAGCCTCGCGCAGGCAGCCGGGCGAACTCCCCGCGCGCGCAGGAGCGTTGCCCGGCTGCGCCCGGCCTGCGAGAGGCGCAGTGCTCCTGCCCGGTAGAGTCTGCGCGCACCCCGCTCCTCACGAAGTGGGAGATCGGCCCCGGAATTTTGTATAACTACACTACTATTCAGCCAGAAAGTCAGCCAACCGCTGGTTCTTATTGGTAGTGGGATAGAAGGTGCCATGTCTTGAGTTAGACCGGGCGAGGAGACGGAACGATGATCGCCACCCAACGCAGGCGTACCTGGAAAACCGCCCTTTTCCTGATGATCATGCTGGCGAGCCTCTCGCCTGTGGCCGGCCTCGGAGGCGCGCAGGAGGTGGAGGAGAACGGGTTCGAAGTTGGCGCAGACCTGACTATCGCCGCTCTGCTCGAACGCGAAATCGTCGGAAGTGAGATCACCTTTGAGCGACAGCTCCCCGACGGCCCCAGCTATGCCCAGCACCTCGTCAGCTATCTCTCTGAGGGCAACAAAATCTACGGGCTGCTGACGATTCCCTTTGGAGACGTGCCAGAGGGCGGCTTCAAGGCCATCGTCTTCAATCACGGCTTCATCCCCCCCGCCAGCTACCGGACGACGGAGCGCTACGTCGTCTACGTCAACACGCTGGCCAGTCATGGCTTTGTGGTCTTCAAGATAGACATGCGCGGGCATGGCAGCTCAGAGGGCGAGCCGGTCGGAACCTACTACTCGCCCGCCTACACCATTGACGCCATCGCCGCGCTCAAGAGCCTGCAAACGCTTGACTTTATCGATCCCCAGGGAATCGGCATGTGGGGGCACAGCATGGCCGGCAACCTCGTCCTGCGCGCCATGCTGATCGAGCCGGACATTCAGGCGGGCGTCATCTGGGCGGGCGCGGTTTACAGCTACGATGATTTCACCAAGTATCGCATTTCCGACCCCTCTTCCAGCGGTGTGATCACCGAGGAATCTCCCAGCAGGAGGAGGGGGCGCGAGCTGCGCGCAGCCTATGGCGTGCCCAACAGCGAGGTGCCCTATTGGCGAGCCGTGTCGCTCACCGAGCACATCGCGCTTCTGCAGAAACCCTTACAGATTCACCACGCCGTTGATGATCCTGTCGTCAATATCGGCTATTCGCGCGACCTGGTCCTGGTTCTGGAGGAGAATAACAAGCTGCACGAGTTCTACGAATACGCGGGCGGCGGGCACGACATCAACTCGCCGTACTTCGAAGAGGCGATGCTGCGCACCATCGCCTTCTTCCAGAAGCATCTGTGAGGCAGGGGGCTTATCTCGGCCAGGGATGGGCGCAGTGTCTCGCAGGGCGTTGTTCTGCCATGCCCCACCCTGACAGGTTTTGCGCGCACCCGGTGGTGATGGGGGCACGATCGCGCGCGCCCCTCGCGGCAATCAGTTCTTATCGCAGGCTGGATTGCTGAGCGGGCAGATCCACCGCTCGTAGACGGTGCCATCCTGAATCCAGCCGTACTTGCTGTGCCGGTAGGAATAGACATACCAGTACCATACGTCCTGGCGCATCCGCTCTGAGTAGGCACAGACAGCGTCGCGCTCAATCCGCGCCTGGTTACCCTGGTAGAGCTGCCCCATCCACCCGCTGGGGCCAATAGTGTAATCGGACATCAGGCGCAGCGCATCGCCCACCTCGCTGACGATCACCGTGTCTCCAACTCCAAACCGCGCCGGAATTCCATTGCAGGCCGGTTGTCCCGGCTCGCTTGCCAGGTGAACGGAAGGGACTCCGGGAGCCAGCGTGACAATGCCATCCGCGCTCTCAACGACCCAGCCTTCCACGCCGGATGCCGACCGTATACGCCACCAGGTGTACGGCCCGCCCTGCTGCGGCCCGCCGATAACCTCAACAACGGAGCCGTTGGGCAGGGAGGTCAGGCGTTGGCTGTTAGCATCCGGCGCAGCGCGCACGCTCAGCGTGTCGCCGTGCGTGGTCTGAACGGTGGCCATGCCGCCGCTGTGCAGGCCCGATGGTGTAGAGTGTGAGGATGATGTGCGAGGGTCGGCTGGCGGCGTGGGGGATGGAGGCCCTTCGGCTCTGCTGGCGCCCCCAGGCTGGGCGGACACCGTGATGCGCACCGTCAGGCTGCCGTGATTATCCGAAAAGCCGTCGTCGTTCGCGCCGAGCCACAGCGTGCCGCTGACAGAACTCTGAAACGTGATGGACGTCCCGACAAAGAAGGGCTGGTAGGAGCCGATCCCACCGACCAGGCTCATGATCCAGGCGCTCGGAACCGGAAATGAGGCTTTGCCTGACACCTGGGGGTCGCCTTGCGGGCCGACCAGCGGCCAGGTGGGCAGTGCGCCTGCTCGCCACGTCCCTTCCACATACTCAATCGTGACCCACTGCCCGGCGGTGATGCTCACACCGGTATCCGTCTGTCTGCGGGCGGCAGATACCGTGACTGCCGCGGTCGCAGACGGCGGCGGCGTGGCTGTGGCAGACGCCGTGATCGAGGCGGTCGCGGTGACTGTGGGCGTCTCCGTCCAACTGTCCGCCGTCGCCGTCAGGTCGCGCACAAGCTGCGTGCCTGTCGCCGCAGCGTCGAGCGTCGCCTGAGCGTCGAGCGCGGCCTGCGTCCCCATCAGCCGGGCCATGACGGTCGCTTCCAGGTCAACGGTCGGGGTGAAGGTGAGCGTCTCTGTCGGCGTACTGGTTGGCGTCGGCGTCCACTGCGTCGCCGTCTGTGTCAGCGCCCAGGCGATGCCCGCCTGGATCGTCGCCTCAACTTCCGTCTGTGACAGGGTGGGCGTATCAGTCGGCGCCGCGGTGGGGGTCAGGCTGGCCGTGGCTGTATCTGTAGGCGTGGCGGTGGCGGTGGGCGTATCCGTGGGCGTGGCGGATGGCGCAGGAGTGGCCGACGGAAGAGGAGTCGCGGTCACCAGGGCGGGCACGGTGGGCGCGTCTGCGATTGTTGGCAGGGCGGCGAGCGCCGTCGCGGTCTGCTCGCCAGCGGCCAGGCTGCCCGTGCGCTTCTCTCTGTTCTGTTGCAGCACCAGCAGCAGGATCACCGCCGCCATGATCACCAGCAAGCCGCTCATCACCCAGAAGGCGGGCGTCTTGTGCAGGGGGCGTGCCACCGTGGTTGACGCGCCGGGGCCGGGGGCAAACACCCCTGAAGCGGCAGCTTTGCGGCGCATCGGCATGGTGAAGTAGTTGGTCATCTCGCCGGTGTTGCCGCGAATCGCCTTATCGAACGCCTGGGCAAATGCCGTACAGCTTGGGAAGCGGGCGGCGCTGTCTTTGGCCAGCGCTCGCTCGATGACCGCCGTCAGCGCTTCGGGCACGTCCGGGCGCTGCACGTGCGGTGGCGTGGGCAGCTCGTGAAGATGCTTGTGCATCATCCCCGGCGGCGTCGGGGCCTCGAAGGGCAGCCGGCCCGTCACCAGCGCGTAGGTCATGACTCCCAGCGCGTACTGGTCGGTAGCCCCGGTCACTCCCACTCCCTGCCACTGCTCCGGAGCCATGTAGCCCCACGTGCCGACGACCGTTCCCGGTCCCGTCAGGCCGCCCGTGGCGTCCTGCAGCTTGGCGATGCCGAAGTCCACCACGCAGGCGTTGCCGTGATTGTCGAACATCACGTTGCTGGGCTTGATGTCGCGGTGAATCACGCCCTGGTTGTGCGCGTAGTCCAGCGCGCCCCCCACCTGGCGCAGCAGAGCGACAATTTCGCCCAGGGATGGCAGGGGCTGCTCGGTGCCGGCGCGCTGGGCAATGCGCTCGGCCAGCGTGCCGCCGGTCAGCAGCCGCATGATCAGATAGCTGACGTCCTGCTGCGTGCCATAATCGAAGATGGGGATGATGTTGGGATGTTCGAGCGCGGCAGAGGTTTCCGCTTCGCGGGTGAAGCGCTCAATGTAGCCGGGCTGCTGGGCCAGGGCAGCGGACATCACTTTGACGGCGACATAACGTTTGAGTTTGGGCTGGTAAGCGCGGTAGACGGCCCCCATGCCGCCCACACCCAGCAGCTCGCGCAACTCGTATTGGCCCAGCGTCTGCCCGGCCAGGTTCTGAAAGCTCATAATGTGTCCCGGAACAGCCGTGAAACAGGCGAGCGGCGCAAGAGGTATCCGGTGCCGTAGGGCAATTCAAGTATAGATCAGCGGCGGAATCGGGCAAACGGGCGTAGACTGCGCCCCGCCGCCCTGCATCACCCTGCTCGCCAGCGAGGGTCGGGTCGGCGAAAGCAGGCGGCCCATGACGATCACGTCACGAGCCGCAATGCTTGACGGGCTATGCTGCTGTTGGGCGGATGCGCACGCCAGCCTAGCGTGGTTCGACCACCATGCGCAAGGCGGTGCGCTCCTGATCTTCGATCATGACTTCCGTGAAATACGGGATCACGATCACGTCAATGTTATCATCGCTCAAATAGCCGCGAGCGATGGCGACGGCCTTCACCGCCTGGTTGACCGCCCCGGCCCCGATAGCCTGGACTTCGGCGCGGTTATGTTCGCGCACGACCCCGGCGATGGCTCCGGCGACAGCCGTCGAGCGCGATCGCGCTGAAACCTTAATGATGTCAACTGCCCGTGCTTCCTCCAAAACGGGTTCGTCAGGAGCTAATTGAGAAGAATGTATTGGTTGCATCGCAGCCCCCACGTAGACTCAGCCTATATAAAAAAAACCTTCACACCCATTGTACCTGATTTCACCAGCGAATCCAACCAGAGGAAAAGTGCATGAGCGCGCGCCAGGATTATCAGCGACTCGCCTGATGCCGGGCAGGGGAGATTCCGTAGAGGCGCATAGCCCGCTGCCCTACACACGGAGCGCAGCAGCACAACGCCCCGCCTGACCTTGCTCTGTTCCCGCGTTTGTGCCGGGCGAACCGGTCTACTTGCCGCCCTCTCCAGGATGACCACCCCCTCCGCCGGGATCGTTGCTGCCATCATCACCGCCGTTGTCTGGCGGCGTGGCAGACGGCGTGGAACCAGGCTCAGGGGGCTGCGTAGGCTCAGGGGGCCGCGTAGACTCAGGGGGCGATGTAGGCTGGGGCGGCGCAGGCGGCTGCGTAGGTTCAGGCGCGGGCGGCGGTTGGCCTTCGTCCGCAGGCGGAGGCGGCTCGGTCGGCGCGACGTAGGGCGTGAACGTGGGCGGGGGCGGGGGCAGTGGCGGGAGCGGCTGGACGGGCAGGCCAGCCAGGTCTTCGGGCCGTCCCAGCGCTTCGACCAGCTCAGCTTGCACCCATCCTGTGCGGCCATCGGACAGGGCGATCCTGTACCAGGTGCCTGCTCGGTTCTTCGCCAGCAGCCGGGCGCGCTCACCCCAGGCCAGCGCCGCCCCATAGCGGCGATACCCGCCGACTTCGATGTACAGGTGCGCGCCGCGCTCGCCCACAAACACGTGCGGCACGACCGGGATCGCCCGCTCCAGCACGTCCTGTCGCAGCCAGCCTTCAGGCTTCACGCTCTCGCCCAGCTCGCCGAACTCGAAGAAGATCTGCACCTGGCGCAGGATCACTTCCGGATCGTCGGGCAGCGGCACTTCGTCCGCGCTGAGCACGAGCACGCGCGTGCCTGCCGGCAGGAGCGCATCTTCTGCGCGCACTTCGGGGTTCTCCATCCCCAGGCCGAGGACGATGTAGTACGTCGCTTCCTCGCTCAGGTAGACGCCCGCCTGGGCCAGATCGGGCGCTTCCTCGGCGGCGATGTGCAACACTGCGTCGCCCTGCGAAGGCGTCGGCGTGGGCGTGGGGCTGGGCGTGGGCGTCGGCGTATCCGACGGCGTGGGAGTCTGCGACGGCGTGGGCGAGATCTTGCTCAGATCGAGCGTGACCGTCGGCGTGACCGGCGTGCCGGTCGGCGAGGGCTGGGGCGTGCGCGTGGCCGTCGGCGTGACCGGCGTTATCGTCGCTGTCGGCGTGCGCGTGGCGGTGAAGGTGGCCGTCGGCGTAGCGCTCGGCGTGGCGCTCGGCGTCTCCGTCGGCGTGGCGGTCGCGCTCGGCGTATGGGTGGCGCTCGGCGTGCGCGTCGGCAGGGGGGTGGACGTTGGCACGGGTGTGCTCGTATCGGTCGGCGTGAGCGTGACGGTCGGCGTGTCGCTGGGCAGCACGACCAGCCCGCCGGCAGCCGTAGCGACAGTCGGCAGCTTGGTAGACTCAGCGGTATTCGTAGGCGTGCGGGTCGCGCTGAGCGTCGCCCCGCCGCTCAGCGCCGCCGCCGTCCGCGCTGCGGGCGTGGGCGTCGCTTTGTCGTCCGCTCCGCGCCCGCCCAGCAGGACGAGCGCTGCCCCTGCCGCGACCATCGCCACGACGGCCAGCATCGCCACGCCGAGCAGAGCGCGTCGGCGCTGTTTGGGCGGCGGGCCGAGGCGCACGATGATCACGGTGATGTTGTCTGGGCCGCCGCGCTGGCGGGCCAGCTCGATCAGCCGGCGCGCGGCGGCGTCGGCGGGCAGACGCCGCACGGTAGAGAGCATTTCCTGCGGCTCCACCAGGTCCCACAGCCCGTCGGAGCAGAGCAGGAACACGTCGTCCGGCTCGGCCTGGACGCGGTTGAAGACCGGCTGGATGGGCGTCGGCTGGCCGATGAAGGCGGTCACGTTAACATTGCGCGCGCCGCGCGCCTCTTCGGCGGAGATCAGGCCGGCATCAATCTGGTGCTGGAGCACGCTCTGGTCGCGGCTGAGCAGCTCGATGAAGCCGCGCTGCACGCGGTACACGCGGCTGTCGCCCACATTGAAGAGCACCGCTTCGCCGTCGGGCAGCAGGGCCAGCCCCGCCGCCGTCGAGCCGATGCGCGGCAGCTTGACCTGTTCCGCCTGGGCACGCACAGCAGTGTTGGCATATTCTATCGCCTGGCGCAGCGCGCTGAGCGCGTCGAGGCCGGGATCGGCGTAGTAACGCTGGAAAATCTCGGCGACAGCCGTCTGGCTGGCGACATCGCCGCCGCCCATGCCGCCCATCCCATCGGCGACGACGAAGAGCGCCCCCTGGGCGTGCTGCGGGCTGCCCGGCTCTGGAATGCGGAAGCCGAGGTGATCTTCATTGCGCTTGCGCTTGAGACCGATGTCAGTGCGCCCGGCGACATCCAACTTCATCCCATGATCGGCCATAGTCGTCAGCCTTTGTGCTCATCGCGGAAACGATCGGAAAACCAGTAGGGTCAGGAGTCTTGAGTCAGGTGTCGTCAGGGTGTCTCGCATTCCAGACTCACGACTCCTGACTCAGGACTCGCAGCCCTCGCGCGACGGCGGATTGCCCCTTCGCATTCGCGCTCAGTCTTGATTGGGCTGATCCAAGTTCACGTAATCTGTCCGGGCCATGTCGCCGCCGCGCGGGGCGGGGCCAGCGCCGCTGTCGGGCTTGCTAGGGTAGAAGACCAGCTCTGTGCCCTTGCCGAGCAGGATCACCGAGCCAGCTTGCAGCGGATACGGCTGCTCGGCAGTGATACGCACGCCGTCTACGCGCGTGCCATTGGCGCTGCCCAGGTCGGTGATGGTGAACCTGCCGCCCTCGACGGTGATCACCGCGTGACTGCGCGAGACGCTGGTATCCTCTTGCAGCGTGAGATCGTTCTGCTGCTGCGTGCCGCGCCCGATGCGGAAGGGCACCGAGGGGATGGCCACGCTCGCCCCGATGCGCGGCATGGCCGGCGAGCGACGGACTTCCAGCGAGCCAACGAAGTCGAACACGTCGGTGTAGACGTTGGTCGCTTCTTCGGCGAAGCCGGGCGGCGCGATGCTGGCCGGAGGAGGTGGGGCCGCAGGCCCCCCCGTCGCCTTGCCGCCCGTCGCGCCGGAGGGCATCTGGTAGAAGCCGGTCTGCTCGGCCAGGAAGCCGGTGCCGGTCGAAGACTTCTTGCGCGGGCGCAGCATCAGGAACAGCACGATCACCAGCGCGAAGCCGATCAGGGCGATGACCAGCGCCAGGATCGGGTTGTCGCGCACGTTGCCGGTCAGCTTCTCGATGGCGCCGGGCGCGGGAGTGGGCGTCGGCGAGGGAGTCGGCGTCGGCGAAGCGGTGGGCGTCGGCGTGGGCGGCACCGAATAGGTGAAGGCCACGTTGCTCGTCTCGATGCGCTTGCCGTCCGGCCCATAGGCTTCTATCACCGCTGTGTAGTCGCCCGGCTCCAGTTCGGGCAGGCGGATTTCCTGGCGCAGCGGGGCCTCGTAGACATACTCACCCTTGACCAGGCCGTTCTTGTCGCGCAGTTGCAGCTTGTAACTGGCGACCAGGTCTTCGTTCTGAACCGTGACGGTGAAGATGAACTCTTTGGACTGCTCGTCCTGGCGCACAGAGATGATCACCTCGACCGGCTCTGGCGTGGGCGTGTGGGTTGGTGTGGCGGTGGGCGCGGGCGTGGGGGTGAGCAGCGGCGTGTAGACGAAGGGCATCACGTTGCTGCGCGCCAGGTTCTGCCCGCCGGGGCTTTGGCCGATGACCTGGAAGCGGTAGTCCTTGAGCGGCTCCAGCCCTTCCGCTCCCACAGGAACGGCCTCGGCGACCTCGACATTATAGACTGTCGTGAGCTGGCTGGTCTTGGCGTCCACCGCATTGATCTGCAAGCCGCCGATCTGCTCCTTACCGATCAGCGTCAGGTGAAGCGTGATGATGTCTGATTCCTGGTCGTAGCCGATGCTGTCAATGATGATCTCGATGGGAATTTCCGTCGGCGGGACAGGCGGAGGGGTAGGCGTGGGCCGCAGGATGGTGAAGTCATAGGTCACTTTGTCAATCATCTGGTCGCGCTCGCCGGGCCAGGCGATGAACTCACCCGCCCGGTCGAGGGCGCGCAATTCGACGCGCATCCTGCCGTTGAGATTGACCGCCGCGATAGCTACCGGCGACGGCAGCGGCCTGGGCACCGACTTGCTGTCCAGAAGCTGGTTGTTGGCGTCGAAGAAGTCAAAGCGATAGCTGCCGATGGCCCCTTCGCCCCGGACGCGCACCTCCAGGTAGAGCATATCCTCGCCCTGGTCCCAGCGCGCCGAGAGAATCTCCAGGCCGACGACGATGGGCGTGGGCGTAGGAGTCGGCGTCTGGGGCTGGGCGAAGTCGCGCGGTACCTCGAACTGCGTGGACGCCGAAAGCCGCGTGCCGTCGGTCAGGGTGACGATCAGCGTGGCCGTGTGCATCCCGCGATCGGGGAAAAAGACGCCCGTCGCCAGCCATTGGCTTTTGAGCGCCTCCATGATGTCGCCGAACAGCGTGGTCAGCTCCGCCTGCTCGCCAACGGCGGACAGACCGCCCGTCTGGGCGGCCATGTTGCGCAGCTCGGTCGGGTTGAGATCATTGGTGCGCAGGCCGATGGTGTGAATGGGCACGCGCGACGCGCTCGCCGTGGCGAAGTCCACCACCTGGCCGAAGGTGTGCGTGCTGCACGGCGTGGTGTCTGGCGCAGGGCGCAGACGGTCCGTGCCGTCGGTGAAGACAACGACGGCGCGACGACCGGCGGGCGCTTTGCTCAGCTCTTCGATGGCGCGATAGGTCGCGTCGTAGAGGCACGTCCCCTTCAGGTTGACCGGCTGCACGTCGCCGACGGCGTTGGTGGCGCGGTTGCGGTCGCTGGTGAAGTCCTGCAGCACGTCAATGCTGTCGTTGAAGCGGATCACGGCGAACTGCGCCTGTTCCGGCGCGTTGCCGATGGCCTGGATAGCCGCTTCGCGCATGGCGGTGGCGGCGGGGGCCATGCTGCCGCTGGCATCGAGCACCAGCGCAATGTAGAAGGGCGAGGTCGGCTGTTCGAAGGCGGCGTTGTCCACCATCTCGCCGTCATCAAGCTGAATCCGCGCCGACTGCACGCGCGCGCTGGGCACGACGCGCCCTTCGCTGTCGGTGATGGTAAAGTACAGCCCCAGTTGCAGCCCGTCGTCTCCCAGGTCGGTCAGCTCCGGGGAATTGATCACCAGTTGCGATGGCGCCTGCGCGTGGCTGATCGCCAGCGGCGGCACGGCCAGGCCGACCAAAATCAGTATCACCAGCCAGCGAAAAATGCATTTCGAGCGAAACATTGATACCCTCACTGCGTCTCTGGCCTGCTGCGGCGCTCCGTGTCGCACGGCGCGAGCGGCCGTGCAGCAGCTTCACCCCAGCAGGTTCTCAGCCCAGTCCGTGAAACCCTCGTCCCTATTGTGCGATAAGTCGGGGCTTTGGCGCAACAGGTTCGTTGGGCCGCACAGAGAATCTCGCGCGATAGACTCGCCAGTGATACAGTGAGAGTCACCTGTACGCGGGCGGGTATGCGTTCCCACTACGCCTCAGCCGCGCCGGCGCGCTTCACTGGGCGCAGCGCGTCGCGGCGATGGCTGAATCATCACAAAGGGCCGACCATGACTCTCTGGGGCGGGGCATTCTCCCAACCGACCGACGACGCCGTGCGCCGGCTCAACGACAGCCTGCGCTTCGACTGGCGACTCTACGACGCCGACATCACCGGCAGCGTCGCCTGGGCCGAGGCGCTGGCCGGCGCCGGCGTGATCACCTCCGCCGAGCGCGACGCGCTGCTCAGCGGGCTGGAGGCGGTGCGCGCCGAGTTCGCCGCCGGGCAGTTTGTCCCTGCACCGGCGGATGAGGACATTCACACCGCCGTCGAGCGGCGGCTGGGCGAGATCGCCGGGCCGCTGGCGGGCAAGCTGCACACCGGGCGCAGTCGTAACGACCAGGTGGCGACCGACGTGCTGCTGTGGCTGCTGGACGCTGCGCCGCACCTGTCGGCGCTGATCGGCGGGCTGATGGCCGCGCTGCTGACCCAGGCGGAGCAGCACGGCGGTACGATCATGCCCGGCACCACGCACTTTCAGCCGGCCCAGCCGCTCAGCGCCGCGCACTGGCTGCTCAGCCACTTCTGGGCGCTGGCCCGCGACGTGGCGCGGCTGGAAGGGTTCGCCGATGCCTGGCGCGATAAATGTCCGCTCGGGGCGGGCGCGCTGGCCGGGACGCCCTATGCCATTGACCGGGGGCGGCTGGCCGAGCAGTTGGGCTTCCGCGCGCCCGCGCCCAACAGCCTGGACGCCGTCGCCGACCGCGACCACGCCGCCGAGTTTCTCTTCGCTGCCGCGCTGACGGGTGTGCACCTCAGCCGCCTGGCCGAAGACCTGATCCTCTTCGCCAATCCTGCTTTCGGCTTCGTCCGGCTGGACGAGCGTTACAGCACCGGCAGCAGCCTGATGCCCCAGAAGCGCAACCCCGATCCGCTGGAGCTGGCGCGGGGCAAGGCGGGGCGGCTGGCCGGGTACCTGGCCGGGCTGCTGACGACGCTCAAGGGGCTGCCCAGCGGCTACAACAAAGACCTGCAGGAAGATAAGGAACCGCTCTTCGACGCCTACGACACGCTGAGCGCGCTGCTGCCACCGCTGAGCGGGCTGATCGGCGCGCTGGCGCTGGTGCCGGAGCGGATGCGCGCCGCCCTCGACGAAGGGCTGCTGGCCACCGACCTGGCCGACTACCTGGTGGGGCGCGGGGTGCCCTTTCGCCAGGCACACGGGCTGGCCGGGCAGGCCGTCCGGCTGGCAGAGACGAAGGGCGTGCCGCTCTCCGCGCTGACGGCAGACGATTACCGGGCGCTCTCCGACGCCTTCGGCCCGGACGTGGCGCAGGTCTTCGACTTCGACGCGGCGGTGGCGCGCCGAGCGGCCTTCGGCGGGACGGGCGAGGTGCGCGAGCAGATCGCGCGGGCGCGGGCCTGGCTGGCCGGGCGCGGTGTGGGTGCGTCCTGAGCGCGCGCGCAAGACCTGGTCGTTAGGGGGGCGCTCTGCTGCGCCTCCGCAGAGGCATGTCGCCATGCGCCCCTGCGAGACCCGCGTCTACCGGGCGGCTGACGATCGGCACAGACCACTCTGACGCTTGTCGTTTCCTGCGCGTTGGCATAGAGTACAGGCAGGCAGGACCTTCGGCGCGTTTGCGCCGCGCTTGTCGCTGCAAGCTGATCGCTGAAAACTACACAGGAGTGAGTCTTATGGAAAAGTACGGTTATCGCTTCTCCTTCGGCCCCTGGAACATCCACGAAGGGGCCGATCCGTTCGGGCCGCCCGTCCGCCCGACCGTCCCCTTCGACAGGAAGCTGGAAGCATACCAGCGCCTGGGCTTCGACGCGGTGCAGTTTCATGATGACGACGCCGTGCCCGACCTGGACAACAAGAGCGCCGCGCAGATCGTGGCAGAGGCGCGCGCTCTCAAGGCGAAGCTCGACGGGATGGGGCTGGCGGCGGAGTTCGTCGCGCCGCGCCTGTGGGAACACCCCATGACCATTGACGGCGCGTACACGGCCAACGACCCGGCGGCGCGCGCCTACGCCCGCGCGCGCTCGCACAAGATGCTCGACATCGCCCAGGCGCTGGGCACTGACCTGGTCGTGCTGTGGCTGGCCCGCGAAGGCACCTACCTGCGCGAGGCGAAGGACGCCGTCCGCGCCGTTGACCTGCTCGTCGAGGCCCTTGACGACATGCTCGACTATGCGCCGGGTATGCGCTTTGTCGTCGAGCCGAAGCCCAACGAGCCGATGGACCTGGCCTATATTCCCACTATCGGCCATGCCGTCGCGCTCAGCTTCAAGACCAAAGACCCGGCCCGCGTCGGCGTCCTGGTAGAATCCGCGCACGCGATCCTGGCCGGCCTCGACCCTGCCGACGAGATGGCCTTCGGGCTGGCCTATGGCAAGCTATGGAGCGTGCACCTCAACGACCAGAACAGCCTCAAGTTCGACCAGGATCGCTCGTTCGGCGCGGTGAATCTGCGCCGGGCCTTCGACCAGGTGCTGGTGCTGGACGATCACAAGTACTACGAGACGGGCATCGTCGGGCTGGACGTGAAGGCGCTGCGCACGCAGAAGGCCGAAGTCGCCGAAAAGCATCTGCGCAACAGCCTGGAGACGTTCCTGTGGCTGGTCGAGCGCGTGCGGAGCCTGGATCGCGCCGCCGTGCAGGAGTGCATCGCCGCGCGCGACTACGAGGAGCTGGATCGGCTGATCCTGGCGCACCTGCTGCGGCGGGCGTGACCAGGTGTGGCCGGGCGTCGGGGCGCTGTGCCGCCGCGCTCGGCCCGAAACAGACTTCCGAAGTTTTCGAAAACTTCGGAAGTCTTGGCAGGGGTGTATTGTATACGCCCCTACGAGAGTCATCATACGGACTTGCGCTTGAAGTCCCCCTCTCCAACTCGGCTGGAGAGGGGGATTTAGGGGGTGAGGCCTAACGCGCCCACTGCACCGCCCAGCCGGAAACCAGGCTGCGCGCTCACTGCGACCATTCCGTCGGCACGCGATCCCAGCGGTGCTCGCGCAGCTTCTTGAACAGGTCTGCGGGCAGCGCGTGGCCATCGCTGGCGGCGATGTTGGCTTCCACATGGCGCAGCTTGCGCATGCCGGGGATGACCGTGCTCACCGTCGGGTGGGCCAGGCAGAAGCGCAGCGCCAGCTCTGGCATGGTCATGCCCGCCGGGATGAGCGGGCGCAGCGCCTCGGCCCGCTCGACGGAAGCGTGCAGGTTCTCCGGCACGAAGTAGGAGTTGCGCCAGTCGCCCGCCGGCCAGGTGCTTTCTTTGGTCAGCGTGCCGGTCAGCGTGCCCTCGTCGAAGGGCACGCGGGCGATGACGGCCACATCCTGCTCGACGCACACGGGGAAAAGCTGGTCTTCGGGGGCCTGGTCGAAGATGTTGTAGATGACCTGTACGGCGTCCACCAGGCCGGTGCGCAGCGATTCCAGACTGTTCCACGGCTCCCAGCGATTGATACTGATACCCACCGCCTGGATCAGCCCCTGGCGCTTGAGATCGTCAATGGCCCGCTGCCAGCGCTCGTCGTGCGCCCAGGCGTCTTCCCACACGTGGAACTGGATCAGGTCCATGCTCTCCAGGCCCAGGTTCTGCAGGCTCTTTTCGGTGTATTCCTGGATGTGATCGGGCGGGAAGCACTCATCGAGTGTGTAGCCCCGGCGCGACGGCCACTTGGAGTTCTTGGGGGGAATCTTGCTGGCGGTGTAGAGCTTCTGGCCGGGGTGGGCACGCACCAACTGGCCGAGCAGCTTCTCGCTGTGGCCCTTACCATAGTCCCACGCCGTGTCGAAGAAGTTGCAGCCCAGGGCGACCGATCGCTCCAGCGATTCCAGCGATTCCTGATCATCGTAGCCTGTCCAGCCGGCCATGCCCCACATGCCATAGCCGATCTCGCTCACCTGCCAGCCGGTGCGTCCAAATCTGCGGTATTGCATAGCAACCTCCTTTAGCAGCGTTCAGCATTCAGCCCTCAGCCCCAGACCCTCAGCATTGGCTTGGACAAGGATACCGCTTTTGGGCGTGCAGCGGTAATGAGGGCGCGCGGAAAAACCGATCGGGCAGGGCAGCGGGCCGGGCATAATGAGGCTGGGGGTGAGGCCAGGCTGCCCTGGATCGCGCCGCGTGGGGCCAACTGGGTACTGGTACGCCACAGGGATTTCGACTATCATTGTTCTAGTGTTGCGACTCAGGGTTGCCAGCTCCCTGTAGTCGCGCTTCATTGTGCCGGCGCCGCATACGGGTGCTTAGTGGTCAGGCTTCCAGACGCGGGATGACCTGGGCGAAAAGGAGCATGTGCAAAATGTCGTTGATTCAAGAGATTCGCCAAGCTGTGATTGATGGGCAGGCTAAAGTTGCTGTGCCGAAGGTTGAGCAGGCGCTCGCTGAGGGGATGGACCCGGATGTGATTCTGCGTGAGGGCCTGATTGACGCGATGGGCGAAGTGGGTCGTCTGTTCGAAGAGGGCGAGTACTTCGTGCCGGAAATGCTCATCGCGGCGCGGGCCATGTCGGCGGCGCTGGAATTGCTCAGGCCGCTGCTGGTAGAGAAGGGCGTCGAGCCAATCGGCAAGGTTGCCATTGGTACGGTCAAGGGAGACCTGCACGACATCGGCAAATCACTGGTGGCGATGATGCTTGAAGGCGCCGGGTTTGAGATCGTCAACCTGGGCGTGGATGTCGCGCCGGAGAAGTTCGTCGCAGAGATTCAGAAGGGCGCGCAGATCGTGGCTATGTCTGCCCTGCTGACCACAACCATGCCCAACATGAAATCAACCATCGAGGCGCTGAAAGCCGCCGGGCTGCGCGACAAGGTCGTCGTTCTTGTCGGCGGCGCACCGGTGACCCAGGCCTACGCCGATGAAATCGGCGCTGATGGCTACGCTTCGGACGCTTCGGCGGCGGTGCGCAAGGCCAAAGAGCTGGTTGGCGCGTGAGCGGGACGACGTCCTGCTGAAGCTCCGCGCGCGGAAGTCGCGTGATGTCGAGAGTTGCTTATCACCTGGCGCGAGTCGTGCTGGTGGCCGTGTTGGGATACGCCCTGGCCGCCCCGTTTGGCCTGGCGCAGGGCCAGGGCGATCCACTGCCACGCCTCGAACCGGGGACGCATCTGGGGCTTGTGTATGCGGACGCAGCGCCAGAAGCGAAAGAGACTCTCGATGCGGTGTACCGGCGGACGGTTGAGGCCGGGGTGAACTCGATCGCGCTCTCGTTCTTCTGGTCGGCGCTCGAACCCACGCCCGGCCAGCACGACACCGCGCTGCTGGAGCAGTACCTCGCCATTCTCGATATTCTGAACATGAAGCCGTATTTCGTCTTCCAGACGATTGATACGGTGAAGCTCGCCCTGCCCGCTGACCTGCTGGATTCGTCCGGCAACCTGGCGCAAGGACGCCATTTCGACGATCCGGCGATCATCGCGCGGTTCAATGCCCTGCTGGATACGATCGTCCCGCTGCTGGCAGATCACCGGGGATTTTTCATCTCAGTGGGCAATGAGATTGATGTCTGGCTGAGATCGCATCCCGGCGAAGTGCAGCCGTTCCTCAATTTCATAGAGGCAGCGCGGGCACACGTCCAGGAACTCGCGCCGGGGATGGGCGTGGGCGCGACGATCACCTATAGCGGTGTGCGCGACAGGCTGCCGCTGGTGCCGCAGGTGTTGGCGGCCAGTGACGCGGCAGCATTCACCTACTACCCGCTCAACGACGACTTCTCTGTGCGCGATCCAGCGGTCGTGGCGGATGACTTCGCGGCGATGGTCGCTGTGGCCGGTGGCAAGCCCGTGCTGCTGCAGGAAGTCGGCTATCCGTCCGGGTATCTGCCAGAACCGTCCAATGGCAGCTCGGTGGACAAACAGAAGAGCTTCGTGGAAAACGTCTTCCGGGCGCTCGGTGAGCAGCCGGACATTCGCTTCATGTCGTACTTCATGCTGGCCGACTGGTCCACCGCCGAGTGCGACATGTACACCGAGTACTACGGCCTGGCCTGGCCGCGATTCCACGAATACCTGTGCAGCCTGGGCCTGTACACGACCGCTGGCGATCCCAAGCCGGGGTTTGAGTCGTTCCTCGCCGGCGTGCGGCGTATCTCGCAGAGCAGGGCCGGCTAACCTTCCCCGGATATTGCCGCCCCCTGCCGCAAGCAGGGGGACAAGAGGGCTATAGAACGCGCGCCATGAGCACAATCGCTGCTCGTGGCGCGCGTGGTGTTGTTTCACCCACCCATCAGAGCGCCGCCTGGCGGTCGAAGGCCGGCTTGAGCAGCGGGTAGAGATCGCGGTAAAGCTGGTAGGTCGCCTCGTAGGCTCCGGCATCCGCGCCCGGCTCGACGCGCGCGCCGGTCTTGACCGCTTCGCTGGCCGCCGTCTGGACGTCCGGCCACACGGTGCCGCCCACCCCGGCCAGCAGCGCCGCACCATAGGCCGCCCCCTCGATCGCTTCGGTCACCACCAGCGGCACACCCAGCACATCGGCCATGATCTGCCGCCACAGCAGGCTCCTGGCTCCGCCACCGCTCACGCGCACCTCGTGGATCACCCCGGCAGGGCTGGCTTTGATCAGCTCAAAGCTGTCGCGCAGGCCAAAGGCCACGCCCTCCAGCACGGCGCGCGTCAGGTGAGCGCGCGCGTGGCGCGCCGTCAGCCCGACGAACGCACCGCGCGCCAGCGGGTCGGGGTGTGGCGTGCGCTCGCCGGTCAGGTAGGGCAGGAAGAGCAGCCCTTCGCAGCCGGGCGGGGCTTGCTCCGCCTCGTCGGTCAGCGCGCCGAAGTCTGCGCCCGGCGCCAGCGTGTCGCGGTACCATTGCAGGCTGCCCGCCGCGCTGAGCATGACGCCCATGAAGTGCCACTGGCCCGGCACGGCGTGGCAGAAGGCGTGCAGCCGCCCGTCCGGCTCGTAGGCATAGCTGGCCAGCGGCGCGAAGACCACGCCCGATGTGCCCACCGTCAGGGCGACGATGCCCGGCTGCACGGCCCCCACGCCGGTCGCCTGGGCTGCCTGGTCGCCGCCCCCGCCGACGACGGGCGTGCCCGCCCGCAGGCCGGTCAGCGCGGCGGACTCCTCGCTGACCACGCCGGTCACCTGCGGCCCCTCGTGAACTTTGGGCAGCCAGGCGGCGGGGATGTCCAGCGCGGCCAGCACTGTATCCGACCAGCGGCGGTGGGCGACATCGAGCAGCAGCGTGCCCGCCGCCCCGGCCAGGTCGGTGTGATGGTCGCCGGTCAGCCTGAAGCGGATGAAGTCTTTGGGCAGCAGGATGTGGCGGATGCGCGCGTAGACCTGTGGCTCGTGCTCGCGCACCCACAGAATCTTGGGCGCGGTGAAGCCGGTCAGAGCACGGTTGCCGGTGAGCTGGATCAGGCGCGTCGCGCCGATGGTTGCGGTGATCGTGTCGCACTGCGCCTGCGTGCGCTGATCGTTCCACAGGATGGCCGGGCGCAGCACCTCGTCGCGCTCGTCCAGGCAGACCAGGCCGTGCATCTGCCCGGTCAGGCCGATGGCCTGGATCGTGGCGGCGGCGCCGGTCTGGGCCAGCACCGCGCGGATCGAGGCGACCATGCCGTTCCACCAATCCGCCGGGTCTTGCTCGCTCCACAGCGGGAACGGCTGGCTGATGGGGTGCGGCGTCGTGTGGCTGGCGACCACCTCGCCCCGCTCGTCAATCAGCAGCGCCTTAGAGCCGGTCGTGCTGACATCAAGACCGAGTAGCGTGCGCATAGTCCCTCCTAGCGGACGCCCAGCAGCAGCTCGATGGTGAGCTGGTCAAGCTGCTCGTAGCGCAGATCGCGCTGGCCCAGGGCGGCGCGGTCGAACGACGCGCCCTTGAGCCGGGCGGCTTTCGCGGCGCTGTAGCCGCCGGACAGCCAGCCATACGCCCCGTCGTCGGCGTTGACCTCGGCCAGCAAGCCCTGAATTTCCGCGTCGGCGTTGAAACGCTCAGCCTTCTCCTTGAGGATCAGGTAGGTGCGCATACAGCCGCGCGCGAAGTCCCTGACGCCCTGCGGCCCTTCGGTGCGGTAGGCGTGCGCGTCGAAGTGGCGCGAGCCGCTGTAGCCGACATCTTCCAGGAACCGGACCAGGAAGAACGCCTGTTTGAGCATCTCCGCGCCGAAGCGGAAGTCCTGGTCGTAGCGCCCGAAAAGCTGATCGTTGAGGTCAATGTGGAACAGCTTGCCCGCGTCCCACGCCTGGGCGACGGCGTGCATGAAGTTGAGGCCGGCCATGTGCTCGTGCGCCACTTCCGGGTTGACGCCGACCATTTCCGGGTGATCGAGCGTGGCGATGAAGCCGAGCATGGCACCGGTTGTCGGCAGGTAGAGGTTGCCGCGCGGCTCGTTGGGCTTGGCTTCCAGGGCGAACCTGAGGTCGTAGCCCTGGTCGAGCGCGTAGTCGCACACGAAGTTAAGCGCCTCGCGGAAGCGCTGGCCGGCGTCGAGCGGGTTCTTGCTGGCGTCGGTCTCGGTGCCCTCGCGCCCGCCCCAGAAGACGTAGACCTTCGCGCCCAGCTCCACGCCCAGGTCTATGGCGCGCAGCGTTTTGTGCAGCGCGTAGGCGCGCACGGCGGGGTCGTTGGAAGTGAAGGCGCCATCCTTGAAGGCCGGGTCGGTGAACAGGTTGGTGGTGGCCATCGGCACGACCAGCCCGGTCTCGGCCAGGGCGCGTTTGAAGTCGGCGACGATCCGCTCGCGCTCGGTGGGCGTGGCGTCTATGGGCACCAGGTCGTTGTCGTGGAAATTCACGCCATAGGCGCCCACTTCGGCCAGCAGGTGCACGATCTGCGCCGGCGAGAGCGGCTCGCGCACTTCGACGCCGAACGGGTCGCGCCCCCTGTTGCCCACCGTCCACAGGCCGAACGTGAATTTGTGCTGCGGTTGGGGATCGTAGGTACCCACGCTCATGCTCCTTGTCACGTCATGAATCTTGCCGCTATGGTCAGCGCGCTGCCCGGCAGGGATTGCAGAAGAGGGGACGTGCGTCCCTGCTTTACCTCACCCCCCGCTCGGCGCTAACGCGCCTCGCCGCCCCCTCTCCATGCATGGAGAGGGGGCAAGCCGAGCGCAGCAAGGCTGGGGGTGAGGTAAAGCGAAAAAGCTTTCCAGACCAAAAGCCAACCCTGATACCTGTCCGTCCCTGAACCGCAATCCGGTGGGGCGTATGGCCATACGCCCCTGCCCAAGCCGTGCGCCAGAGCGATCATTGCCGGCTCGCGGCAGCCGGACAGATTAGTACTTGATGTCCACTGCGCGCCCGCTGGCCGCCGAAGCGACGATGGCGTCGCAGATCACGGCGTTGCGGTAGCCGTCCACGAAGGTCGCACCATAGGGCGCCACGTCCGTGTTGTGGACGATAGCGCCGAAGAAATGGTTGAACTCGTGGATGAAGCTGTGCTCCCAGCCGATCATGTGACCGTGCGGCCACCAGTTGGACCAGTAAGGGTGGAAGCCCTCGCTGATCAGCGCCGTGTGGAAGCCGCGCGTCTCCCGCGGCTCCTCGTTGGCCCAGAAGACTTCCAGCTCGTTGAGCCGCTCCAGGTTGAAGCGGATCGAGCCGTTCTGAGCGTTGATCTCGAAACTGTTGTAGTTCTTGTGCCCCTGGGCGAAGCGCGACGCTTCCATCGTGCCCAGCGCCCCGCCTTCGAAGTCGAAGAGCGCCACGAACGCATCATCCACGTCCGAGGGCACCATCTGCGACGGGTCGCTGCCCGAAGGACGCTCCTTCAGCCAGTTCTGAGTCATGCCCATGACGCGGGTTGGCTCGCCGACCAGGAAGCGGGCCAGGTCAATGATGTGCGCGCCCAGGTCGCCCAGCGCGCCGCTGCCGGCGATGGGCTTCTGGAAGCGCCAGCTTGTCGGCATCTTGGGGTCCATGCCCCATTCCTGCAGATAGACGGCGCGCCAGTGGTAGATGCGGCCCAGCGCCCCGCTTTCGATCAGCTTGCGCGCCTGGACGACCGCCGGCACGAAGCGGTAGTTGAAGGCCACCTGGTGCTTGACGCCCGCCTGCTGCACGGCGTCGAGCATCCGCCTGGCTTCTTCGGCGCTGCGAGCCAGCGGCTTCTCAGAGAAAACGTGCTTGCCGGCCTGGGCGGCGGCGATGCACGGCTCGGCGTGCATGTCGTTCGGGCCGCCGTTATCGAAAACCTGGATTTCGGGGTCTTCGAGCATTTTGCGCCAGTCGGTATAGTACTTCTCGTACCCATAGCGGCGGGCCGCCTCGGACACCGCTTCCTCATTGCGCCCACAGATGGCGACCAGGCGCGGGATGGCCACCGGCGGATACATGATGTAGGGGATCTTCTTGAAGGCGTTGGCGTGGGCTTTGCCCATGAAGGCGTAGCCCAACATGCCGATCCCGATCTGCGGAGCCTCGCCCTCGGCTTTGGCCCCGGCCATGCTGATGAACCCAACTTCGTCAGACATTGTTCATATCCCCTCGTGCCTACTCTTCCGCGAATGCCGCGTCAAAAGCGACCGCCGACGGCGTGAAGTCCGCTTTGCGGGTCACTTCGCACGCTTCGCGCGCGCCGTGCTCGCGATCCATCCCGCTGTCTTCCCACTCGATGGAGAGCGGGCCGCTGTAGCCAATGCGGTTCAGGGCGCGGACAATGTTGCGCAGGTCCACGTCGCCATGGCCCGGCGAGACGAAGTTCCAGCCGCGCCGGTGATCGCCGAACTGGAGATGCGAGCCGAGAATGCTGTTGTGCCCGGAGAGGCGGACTTTGGAGTCCTTGACGTGCACATGGAAGATGCGATCCGGGAAGGCGTTGATGAACTCGACCGGGTCGAAGAACTGGTGCACGAAGTGGCTGGGATCGAAGTTGAAGCCGAACGCCTTGTGATAGTCCAGCGCCTTGAGCGCCCGCTCGGCGGTGTAGATGTCGTAGGCGATCTCCGCCGGGTGACATTCCAGGGCGAAGCGCACATCTTCGCGCGCGAACTCGTCGAGGATCGGTCGCCAGCGGGCAGCGAACTCCTCGAAGCCGCGATCGATCATGGCGTCGGTGGTGGGGGGGAAGAAGTAGAGCAGGTGCCACACCGGGCTGCCGGTGAAGCCGTTGACCACATTGACGCCGAACAGCTTGGCGGCGCGGGCTGTGTCCTTCACTTCCTGGGCACAGCGCTGGCGCACGCCTTCGGGATCGCCATCGCCCCACAGGCGCGGCGGGAGGATGGACTTGTGGCGCTCGTCAATCAGCGCGTCGGCGACGCACTGGCCGACCAGGTGCGTGCTGATGGCGAAGCACTTCAGCCCGTGCTTCGCCAGGATGTCCCAGCGGCTCTGGGTATAACCGTCCTGAGACAGGGCCTTGTCCACCTCGAAATGATCGCCCCAGCAGGCAAGCTCCAACCCGTCATAACCGAAGCTGGCGGCCTTCTCGGCCACAACTTCCAGGGGGAGATCGGCCCACTGGCCGGTGAAGATAGTGACTGGCCTAGCCATAATAGAAAGTCCTTTCTGTTAATCCGTAGAACCAACAAACACAGACTCTGCGGCGCTCGGCCCATGGCCGGACGCCGGCGATCACCGTTTTGCAGGGCCGGCGCGCTGCTCAGCCGGGCGAAGCGCCCAGTTGCTCCGGCGGGACCGTCTGGCTGTGCGCAGCGAGCGAGGGCTGCGCCCCGTCTGGCACCAGCTCGCGCACGGCGAAATAGACCAGCCCGGCGGGCAGCAGGCTCATCAGGGCCAGCACCGGGACTTTGGCCGTGTGGAATTCATCTTCGGCGTCGTCACGAATCTGCGCCTTCTCCTCGTCGGTCTTGAAGTTCCACAGCGTCTGGCCGAAGCCGTAGGGTTCTGTCGGCTTCGACGCCGGGATCACCAGCGCAGCGACGATGATCCACGCGACCAGCGCCGCCACCAGCCCGATCAGGTGTGCGCGCCGGCTGAGCGGCGGCAGCGCCTTGCTCGCGCGGAGGGGCAGCGGCTCGAAGTGGCTCCAGATCATGAAAGACACCACCGAGGCCAGCAGCAGCAGAAAGCCGTACTGGTAGGAGAACAGCTTCCAGCCCTGGAACAGCCCCAGCACGCCCAACAGAATGCCCGCGATGATGATCGCCTCGATGGGCCGGTACGAGCGGGGGGGCACGCGACCTCCCAGCCAGACCGCCACCAGCACGATCACGCCGGCGAAGGCCACGACAATGGACACGAAGACGGCGACAAAGGGGACAGCCTTGATCAGCACCTCATTCTGCTGTTCGACCGAAAGCTGCGCGTCCGTGTACAGCTTGAACAGCCCGCCGAAGGCGAGGATGATCGCGATGGCTATGGCGAACCGGACGACAATCCGAACGAGTCTTCTGCGCATGGTCTTTTCGTCTCTGCTTGGTAGCCCGGCGGAGACGGCCCGCCCCCGCCGGGCGTAGACAACAGCGTCGCGCCGGGCGCGTCACGACGACAGCGTGAACGTCGGCAGCTTGATCGTGACTCCGCCCTTCATGGCCGACTCGTGGGCCAGGATGCCCACCGCCGTCCAGTTGGCCGACTGGCGCGCGTTCGGGAACGGATCGCGATCCTCAACGATGCTCATGACGAACTCGTGCGTCATGTGCGGGTGCGATCCGCCGTGCCCCGCGCCCTGGATGAACGACAGGTGTTGCGCTTCTGCGCCATAAACGCCCTTCGTCGTGAAGCGCTGGATCGGCTCTGGCAGCAGGTGCGCGTAGTCGAGCACGTCCACCAGGTGCGGTGCCTCGCCGATGTGCACGACCGGCGGCTGGTGCTCGATCAGCGGCCACTCGAACGACATCTTGCTGCCGTAGACCTCGAAGCTCTCGCGGTACTGGCGCGCCGTGTTGAACAGCGAGCGCATCACTTCAGCCACCACGTCGGAGTCCTTGAGCGCGATCTGGGCTGCTTCGATGGCGAAGGGCGAGTTGTACTTGGGGATCAGGTATTCCTGAATGCGCCCGGAGCCGAAGCAGGTCACCGCCTCGGCGTCCTTGCGGATCAGCGCCAGGCACGGGCTGACGACGTGCGTGGCGTAGTGCATGGGCGGCAGCCCTTCCCAATAGCCGGGCCAGCCGAGCATTTCCTGCTGGTGCGTGGCGCGCAGGTATTGGATGCGCCCCAGCTTGCCCGTTGAGTACAGCTCCTTGACGTACAGGAATTCGCGCGAGTAGATGACGGTCTCCATCATCATGTACTTCTTGCCGGATTCCCGCTGAGCGGCGACGATCTGCTCCAGCTCGTCAATGGTGGTCGCGGCGGGGACGGTGCAGGCGACGTGCTTGCCCGCCTTCAGCCCGGCGATACTCATCCTGGCGTGCTCGTGGATGGGCGAGTTGATGTGCACTACGTCAATGTTCGGGTCTTCGAGCAGCTTGTAGTAGTCGGTGTAGCGTTTCTCCACGCCGAACGCATCGCCGACTTCGTTGAGGCGGCTTTCGGTGCGCTGGCAGATGGCGTACATGTGGGTATGGGGGTGGTGCTGGTAGATCGGGATGAACTCCGCGCCAAACCCCAGCCCGACGATGGCGACATTGATCTTCTTCTCAGCCATAAAGTCTATGCTCCTCGTATCACGACATCACAAGCCATGCACTTTGGGTGGTGAGCCTTGAATTTCGAATTTCGAAATCCAACCGCTCTCTCACGCCAGCAGCGCCCTCAGGAACTTCACCCCGTCCCCGGCCAGCGCGTCCTGGCTGGCGGCCAGTGGGCGCCAGATGGCGGCGGCACGGGCGATGCTCTGCACCTTGCTGGTGAACGACTCGATCACCACCGGGCCGTCGTAACCGATCTCGCGCAGCGCGGCGGCGACCTCGCCCCAGGTGACGTTGCCGCTGCCGGGCGCGCCGCGATCGTTCTCGCAGGCGTGCAGGTGAACCAGGCGCTTGCCCGTCGCGCGGATGGCGTCGCCGAGCGACTTCTCCTCGATGTTCATGTGGAACGTGTCCAGCATGATCCCACAGGCAGGGTGATCCACGCGATCCACCACTTCGATGGCCTGCGCCGCCAGGTTGATGAAGCTGGTCTCGAAGCGGTTGAGCGGCTCGACGCCCAGCACCGCGCCCTTGTCCCCGGCATAGGCGGCCAGTTCTTTCAGTTGCGCCACCAGCAGGTCGGTGTCGTGGGCGCGCTCTTCGGCGGTCATCTGCCAGACGCGCCCGACTGCCGAGTAGAGCGGGCCGGCGACGTTGGTGCCGCCCAGCGCCCGCACTGCATCCACGCAGTGCTTGAGATAGGCCAGGCCGTTGTCGCGGATGGCCTTGTCGGGATGGATCAGATCGCGGTCTGGCCCCATGGCCGCGCACACGCTGACGCCCAGCCCGTTGTCACGCAGGATCGCCCCGGCGGGGGCGTAATCAATGCTGTCTGTCAGCTCGAGCGGCACTTCGAACCAGTCGAAGCCCAATGCCTTGACCTTGGGGGCCAGCTCGGCGATTCCCTCAGTGGTCAGCGGCGAGACCCATACCCAGGCGTTGACTCCAAACCTCATAGGACTGTCCTCCTGACTATTGACTGCGAAAAACCCGCTTATGAGCGGTGCGTCACAAGCGCGCGCCGTCCAGGTCAAAGCAGTGCAGGCGCTCGCGAACGATGCTGAACGAGATCGTGTCGCCGATCTTCAGGGCGGTGATACCCGGCACGATGCTGAGCACAGTCTGCTTGCCAGACTGGATGTGGATGACCGTCTCAACACCCAATGGCTCGGTCAGCACGACCTCGCCGCGCTGATCGCCGCCCGCGCCCAGCCTGACATCTTCGGGGCGGATGCCCAGCAGGAAGCGCGGCGGGACGGTCGGCCCTTCCGGCAGGCCCAGGCGCAGGGCGCTGTCTTCGACGAGAAGAGTGCCGTTCTCGCGCGTGGCGGGCAGCAGGTTGATGCGTGGGATGCCCACAAGCTGGGCGACGAAGGTCGTCACCGGGCGGTCGTAGATGTCGTCGGGCGTGCCGATCTGCACGATGCGCCCCTGGTTGAGCACGGCGATGCGGTCGGCCATTGTCAGCGCCTCGACCTGATCGTGAGTGACGAAGAGCGTCGTGCTGCGCTCGGTCTTCTGCAGGTGCTGCAGCTCGATGCGCAGCGCCTCGCGCAGCTTGGCGTCCAGGTTGCTGAGCGGCTCGTCCATCAGAAAAACGCGCGGGCTGCGCACCAGGGCGCGGCCCAGCGAGACGCGCTGCATCTCCCCGCCGGAGAGATTGGCCGTCTTGCGCTCCAACAGATGGGTGATGCGCAGCTTCTCAGCCACTTCTTTCACGCGCCGGTCAATGCGATCCTTGGGCCATTTGCGCAGCGGCGAGCGCAGCGGGAAGGCCAGGTTCTGGTAGACGGTGCGCGTCGGGTAGAGCGAGTATTGCTGGAAGACGAAGGCCACGTCGCGATCGGCGGGCGTGAAGTCGGTGATGTTCACGCCGTCGAAGAGCACAGCGCCAGCGTCCGGCTTTTCCAGCCCGGCCAGCACGCGCAGCGTGGTCGTCTTGCCCGCGCCGGTCGGCCCCAGCAGCACGAAGAACTCACCGTCTTTGATCGAGAAGGATACATCGTCCAGCGCCGTGACATCCTTAAAGCGCTTGGTGATGTTCTGCAAGGCCACGTCGCTCATGCGGTCACCTCCCGGACGATCGCCTTCTCTGTCTTGGGGTCGAAGAAACGGACCATCGCCGGGTCGAGCGCAAAGCGCACCGGCGTGCCGATGGAGTAGTGCGTCTCGCGGCCCGCGCGGGCATGGACGATCTCGTGGTCGCCAATCTCCAGGTGCAGCATGGTATACCCACCCAGCAGGTCGGTGGCATAGACGGTGGCGGGCAGCCCTTCGCTGTTGACGGCAGCCGCTTCGGGGCGGAAGCCGAGGATCACCTCGCCTTCGCCATCCAGCGCCCTGTCCAGCGCGGGGACCCAGTCGCCCGGCACCTGGTAGGTCATGTTCTCGCGCACGCGCACCGTGCCGCCGGCATAGTGCCCTGTGAGCAGGTTCATGCCGGGGCTGCCGATAAAACGCGCCACGAACAGGTTGGCCGGGTCGTGATAGACCTGGGCCGGCGTCCCGACCTGCTGCACCACTGCGTCGGACATGACCACGATGCGGTCGCCCATAGCCATGGCCTCGATCTGGTCGTGGGTGACGTAGACGCTGGTGGCGTGCTGTTCGATATGCAGCCGCTTGATCTCGGCGCGCATCGTCTCGCGGAACTCGGCATCCAGCGCGCCGAGCGGCTCGTCCATCAGGAAGGCCGCTGGCCGGCGCACCAGGGCGCGGGCCAGGGCCACGCGCTGGCGGTCGCCGCCGCTGAGAGAGCCGGGCTTGGCTTCCAGCACGTGCCCGATCTCCAGCAGGCGGGCGACTTCGGCCACGCGCTGGCGGATTGTCTCCCTGGATTCGCCCTGCGCTTGCAGCGGAAAGGCGATGTTCTGGCGGACGCTCATGTGCGAGTAGAGCGCGAAGAACTGAAAGACGAAAGCGATGTCGCGCTCGCTGGGGTGCGCCCAGGTCACGTCGCGGTTATTGAGCAGGATGCGCCCGCCGGTGACCGCCTCCAGGCCGGAGATCATGCGCAGCGTGGTCGTCTTGCCACAGCCCGACGGGCCGAGCAGCACGACGAACTCGCCGTCGTGGATGGTCAGGTCTATCGGCTTGACGGCGTGCAGGTCGCCGAATTTCTTCTCTACTCTCTGCAGTTCAATAGTTGCCATGCTCGTATCCGGTCATGTAGGTGACCCTACGGGTCCGATCGCCGATTCACCGATGCACCGCTAGTCATCCCGATCATCCCTGGCGGATCGCGCCAAAGGTGACGCCGCGCAGCAGGTACTTGCGCAGTGCGAACGTCACAATCACGACCGGGATCAGGAAAAACAGCGAGCCAGCCGCAATCGCCGCCCATTCGACCAGCCCCGAGCCGACCATAGACGGGATGTGCGGCGGGGCTGTGCGCGCCTTGTCGGCGGTGAGCATCAGGGCAAAAGCGTACTCATTCCAGGCGAAGATGAAGCAGAAGACCGTCGTCGCCGCGATGCCCGTCACTGCTTCCGGGATCACAATGCGGATGAAGGCTTGCAGCCGCGTATAGCCGTCCACCAGCGCCGCTTCCTCGTACTCTTTGGGGATCTCGTCTATGAACCCCTTGAGCAGCCAGACCGAGAACGACAGGTTGAACGCCGTGTAGAGGGCGATCAGGCCGCCGTGCGTGTCGTACCAGCCCAGCTCGCGATACATCAGGAAGATCGGAATCGTGACCACCACCGGGGGCAGCATGCGCGTGCTTAAGATGAAAAACAGCAGGTCTCCCTTGCCCGGCACGCGGAAGCGGCTGAAGGCATAGGCTGACAGCAGGCCCAGCGTCACCGACAGCACTGTGGAGATGCTGGCGATGATCAGCGAGTTGCGCAGGCGCTTGACGTAGTCGCTCTGGCCGAGGATCGCCTGCCCGCTTTTGAGCATCACCCGGTCCGCCCAGTTCAGGTCTTCCCGCAGCTCATACTCGGCCTTTTGCGCGTCGGTCATCTGGCGGCGCCGGGTCAGCAGGGTGATAACCCCTTCCATCGTCGGGTCAAAGGCCACTTTGGGCGGCGACGCGACGGCATCGGGGTACGACTTGAAGGCGGTCATCGCCATCCAGATCACGGGGATGAGCGTCAGCGCGGCCAGCATCGCCACCACGCTGGCCCGAATAGCCTGCAAGGATTGCCAGGTGGGGTGCACCTTGTCCACGCGGGCTGAATAGGTGACCGGCGCGCGCGGGCCGCCCGCCGCCGCGACCTCGGGCGTCGTCTCGCGCGCTGCCTCCGGCACAAAGCGCCGGGCGAAAGTCAGCAGCGCCAGGATAATGGCTGCGCTGAGAGCGATCGAGATGAGAACGCCCAGCATGGGCCGATCGAGAAGATCGGCGATGGGCTTGAAAGCCACCAGCAGCAGCATGAACAGGGCACCGCTGATCACCCCCCCGCCGGCCCCGACCACAATGCCGAGCAGCGCAGGATAGCCCTTGTGACGAAAGATCACCGGCCCGGTTGTCGCGCCCACCAGCACCCAGAAGAGGAAGAAGTAGACAATCCAGAAGTCTGGCAGCGGAATGTCAAGCCCAAACATGCCTAGCCCTCCCTCGCCCGGTTGAGCGCGCGGATGTACAGGTTGCTGACGGCGATGATGATGATGAGCACGATGTACGCCAGCGCGCTGGACTCCCCGGTTTTGAACTTGCCCAGGAACGCCTCGCTATACAGCCGCACCGCCACCGTTTCCGTTGTGTCCCCCGGCCCGCCGCCGGTCAGGCCCATCACCAGGTCGAACGCCTTGAACGCCTCGATTGTGCGGAAGAGCACCGCGATGAGCAGCAGCGGCATCACCTGGGGCAGCGTGATTCTGCGGAACTGGAACCAGGCGCTGGCCCGATCAATGGCCGCCGCCTCGTAGAGATAATTGGGGATGGCGCTCAGGCCCGACAGGCACAGCAGCATCACGAACGGACTCCACATCCACACGTCTACGATGACGATGGACCACAGGCCAAGCGTGGGATCGGAGAGCCACTGGTCGCCCCCGCGCGGGTTGAGATAGATCAGATAATTGAAGAAGCCTTTGGAAGGGTCGAAGATCAGCTTCCAGAACAACCCTACCACGACCGGAGAGAGCATCATCGGAATCAGGATCAGCGTCGTGATTAGCCCGCTCCCCCTGAATTTTTCACGCAAGAGCATCGCCAGCCCAAAGCCAATGACGATTTGCAGCCCCACCGACAGCGCGGCATAGCGGCCTGTGACCGTGAAGTTGTGCCAATAGCGGCTGCGCTCATTGGTCAGAATCTTCTCGTAATTGTCCAGGGCTACCCATTTCGGCGGTTCGTTGGCGATCACCGAATAATCGTTGAAGCTGAGGTACAGGCTGTAAAACAGGGGGAAGATATTCATGACGATCAGCAAGAGCAGCGTCGGCCAGATGAAGAGGTGAGCGATTGTCTTGTCGCTCATCTGGCGGCGGCTATGCCGAGTCATCTGCTGCGGGCCAGTGGGTATGGCTTGAGCATTGGGGGTCATGCGCGCACCTTCGTACCTTGCTGGAAAGGTGGAGGAGGCCGGCGTGTGCCCGCCTCCTCACCTGCAGGCCAACAGAACCAGACTAGCCGTCAATTACCCCGGCAGCCGCGAGAATCTCGTGTTGTTCGACCGCCATGCCATCCAGGGCTTCTTTGGCCGTCCCGACATTGCCCACCACATAACCGTTGATATAGCGCTGAGCCGGCTCGAGCAGCTCGCCATAGACCGGGATGTTCCAGAAGTCTTTGACGAAGGTCATCGAATCGGCGAAGGCCCGGTTGTAGGGGGTATTGTTGAGGAATTCCTCGGACTCCAGCACACCGATGTTGCAGGTGTAGCCGCCGACATCGGCCCACTGCTGCTGCACTTCATCCGAAGCGAACCACTTGATGAAGTCCAGCGAGGCCTGCTTGCGCTCGTTGCTGACGTAGTTGAGCACGCTCATGCCCTGGCCACCCAGCGCCGTATAGCGGTCACCGTAGGGGCCGGCAGGCCCGGCGAAGAAGCCGGTCACGCCCGCATAGGGGTTCTTCTCGGCGTTGAGCAGGTCTGGCAGGAAGGCGAAGTAGTTCATGATCATGGTCGCCTGACCGTTGACGAACACGGAGTTCATCTCGGTGTAGAAGGCGTTGTTGGTGCCAGGCGGGGCGAACTGGTAGAGGCCCTTGTAGAACTCCAGCGCCTCGACGGCCTTCTCCGAGTTGACGACGCCGAGCACCTGGTTGTTCTCGTCCTGCCAGTCCACACCCCAACTGAACATGACGTTCTCGTAGCCCATGATCATGCCGTCGTAGTCCTTCTGCGTGTAGACGCCCACACCGTAGACATTCTCGTCTGGGCGATAGAAGAACTCGGCGATGTCACGCAGCTCGGCCCAGGTTTCGGGCACAGCCAGGGGATAACCGTACTCGGCCTCGAAGGCTGCCATCTCTTCGGGATTTTCCAGGCGATCCTTACGATAGGCCCAGCCCACCGCGTCACCCTCGGTTGGGTAAGCCCAGTAGCGACCCGAATTCGCCGGGAACTCCCCGTAGTACTTGAGCGTGGCCGCGGTCACGGTATCCACGAGGTCGTTCTCGACCATGAAATCGGTCAGCTCCATGTAGTGGCCCTGCTCGGCACCCTGGCCGAGCCACTGGCTGTCGCCCACCACCATGTCGTAGGCGTCACCCTTGGCGGCCCACTCGGCAGACATGCGATCATAGAAGCTGCCCCATGGTTCCTGGATGACGGTGATCTTGATGCCAGTCTCGGCTTCGTAGCGGTTGCCGATCTCCTGCAGGTAGTCGGCAGGCGGCCACTGTGCCCAGAAGATAACCAGTTCGGTGACCTGCTGCGTCTTGGGGGCTGCCGTCGCGCCGCCAACTCCCAAAGCCAGGCTCAGGACCAGGACGATCAGCAGCAGGAAGCTACCTGTTTTCTTCATCATGTGCGCAATCCTCCTGAAAATCTCTTGCTGCGAGTGCTAGCGACCAACGTTGGCACGAACTCGTTCAGATATGTGGCCGTTCCCGATAGATCATCCCTTGCCAAGTCTCCTCCTTTCTGTGCTCAGGAATACAGACCTGATCAGCCTTGCTAGAGATAGTTCTGTGGATGATAACGGCCTGGCTCCAGCACAATCGCCTGGAGCAGCGTGGCCACCCCGCCCATCGCGCACGCATCGAAGCCATGCTGGGCCAACAGAATCTCCGTCGCCTCGGCGTTCCAGCGGAGCGCGCGCCAGCCGACTTCGGCGCGCACGGTGGGCAGCAGCCATTGACCCGCCAGGCTCAGGATGCCCCCTAAGACCACCAGATCGGGGTTGAAGGCGTTGATCAGCGAGGCGATGCCAATGCCCAGGTTGCGCCCCGCTGCTTCAAGGACGGACAGGGCGACCGCGTCCTGTTGCACAGCCGCCTGGACAATGAGCGGGATGGAGAGGTTGTTCAGATCGCCGCCGGCCAGGGCTTCCAGCACGCTGGACCGCCCCGCGGAGATGGCCTGCCGCGTCAGCCGGATCACCGCCGACTGGCTGACCAGTGTCTCCCAGCAGCCGCGGTTGCCACAGTTGCACAGCGCGCCATCGGGGTCAATGGTCATGTGGCCGAACTCGCTGGCGAAGCCGGTGGTGCCGCGCACAAGCTGGCCGTTGCGCACCACCGCCCCGCCCACGCCCACGCCCGCGCTGATATAGAGCACCTCGTTGTAGCCCTTCGCCGCGCCGAACAGCGTTTCGCCCAGGGCGGCCATGTTGGCTTCGTTGTCCACAAACACCGGCACGCCGCCAAACTCGGCGCTCACGATGTCGCGCAGAGGGACATCGCGCCATTGCAGGTTGGGCGCGAAGAGCAGGGTGCCCGTCGCCTGTTCGATCAACCCCGGCACGCCAACGGCCACGCCCAGCAGCCCCCCACTGCCGGGGCAGCGGGTGGCCCCGATGTCCACTGCCTGACGCAAAAGGGTCAGGACGTGATGCATAATCTCGTCCCGACCCTGGATGCCGGCTGTGTTTTCCTTCACGCGCCAGACCACTTCGCCCCCGAAGTTGGCGCAGAGCACGGAGATGAAGTCCACGCCCAGCTCGCAGCTCACAATGTATCCGGCGCGCGGGTTCAGCCCCAGCATCATCGAGGGACGCCCCACGCCGGTGAAGCTCAGGCCGGTCTCGTGGACGAAGCTCATGTCAATCAGTTCTTGAACCAGGCTGGAGACAGTGGATTTGTTGAGGCCGGTCACTTCCGCCAGCGAGGCGCGCGAGAGCGAAGTGTGCTCCAGCAAACGCCTCATGATCACCGAGAGGTTGATTTCGCGGACGAGCGTCTGGTCACCTGTCCGCAGGCGCGCGTGATTCGACATAAGGCTGCGGTCTCAAAAGAACTATCTCGACAAAAGGTGCTTTTTGCGCGAGCGGAACGCCGGTCACGTCGTGATCAGCGGCGACCAGGCCCCCGCATTGGCTGGCCCTCTCTTTGTTTGTTGTGCCAACCAACTAATTCTATTATCAGTCTAGTTCTGACAAAAGTCAAGAAGTTTGCAGAGCGCGTGCCGAGGTTGACAGCGCCTCGCCGGGCGCCGGGTAGTGGCCTCATCCCCAGCCTCGCTACGCGCCGAGCGGGGGGAGGTCAAGGGGGGCGCAGCCGGGCAGTACCCCACTCTGACAGGTTTTGCACGCACCCAATTTGCCGATCAGAGGAGCATTCCAGCTTGGGGGCAGAATTTAATCCGTCAGGGGCGGATAGATACCGGGCCGCGAGAAGATGGCATCAGACTTGACGCATTTTCCCAAGCTTTAGAAACTCGTCCCAGAGTTGGAATGCACCCCCATGCACCCGACTTGCTTGACAGCCGCCTGATTTCTGGTGTATTTTTGAGTTAGTAATGGTTTCTAACTATCTGTTCGCGCCCTATCGCACGCCTGCGCAGCCCAGCCGCGCCTACTCCCCAGGAGGTGAACCCCTGCCCTTGAACGTCTCGCCAACCAACTCGTAGCGCAAACCGTTTTGCCAGTGGATTTTTTAGGAGAGAAGTTGACATGAAGCGAGTGATCATTCTCACCCTGATCGTGCTGCTGGCCGGTGTCGTCGCGCTGCCTGCCGGCTTCGCGCACCCGGTCGAAGCGCGCCAGACCACAGTCCTCGAGATCTACATCACCGGCCTCACCGAAGACACGATGAACTGGTTCAACGACACGCTGTTCCCCGCCTTTGAGGCCGAGCACCCCGGCGTTGACGTGCAGATTCTGACCGGCGGCTGGGGCGATTTCGACGTCACGGTGGCCGGCTGGATCACCACCGGTGACGGCCCGGACATCATCTATCTCGGCTCGGAATATGCCGCCACCTTCGGCGACCTGCTCATGAACCTGGATGAGCAGTTCCAGGGCTGGGAAGACTGGGCGCAGTACCTGCCCGCCGCCATTGACACCGTGACCTACGACGGCCACATCCGCGGCCTGCCGCTGCTGATGAGTCCGCGCCCGATCTTCTACCGCGCCGATCTGATGGCCGACCCCGAAGCGGGTGCGCCGCTCACCTTCGCCGACGCGCTGGAGTTCATGCGGGCCAACACCGTCCTCGAAGGCGGCGCGGCCAAGCAGTGGGCGTTCATGGACATCGGCAATGACCTGTTCGATGCGCAAGAGTTCATCGGTTACATCTGGTCGGCAGGCGGCACGCTGTACTATGAAGACGGCACCAGCGCCTTCGACAGCCCGGAGACCGCTGAGGCGATGCAGTACATGTACGACCGCCGCCGCGTGATGCGCCCCACCGAAGACACTGCCGGCCTGCCACCGATCGAAGGCACCGCCCTCGGTTCGGGCATGGTCATCAGCGGCATCTTCCCCATGTGGGCCATGCCGGCTACCAGCGACCCGCTGTGGAACGATGTGTTGATCGCCCCCTATCCGGCTGGCCCGAACGGCTCGCCCCTGATCCAGGTCTTCATTGACTGGCTCGCGGTGCCGGCCTACGTTCAGGACCCGACGCTGGCGGTCGAGTTCCTCAAGTTCCTCGGCAGCCAGGACAACGCGATCGCGCTCAAGGACGTGGCGGGCTTCACACCCGTGCGCCAGGACGCCTGGGACCAGATCAAGGCGGCGGATCCGGTTTGGGCCAAGCTGCTCGACATCACGGTCGAGTACGGTCGTGCCTTCTCTGACATCCGCGCCAGCGCCGAGCTGCGCCCGCTCATCTTCGAGCAGATGACGCTGTACCTCACTGACCAGCAGAGCCTCGAAGACACGCAGCAGATGATGAAGGAAGAGTACGACGCCATCCTCGAGGACAACGGCTATCTCGATTAGCCGGAAGTGACTAGACTAGCGTCAAGGGGAGAGCGGCAACGTTCTCCCCTCCGGTATCTGCCAGAGCGCGAGCGCCGTCACCTGTTTTCGGGCACCTTGAGAGACCCTTTGAGAGATTGTCTCCCCTCGCCCCAAACCCCTCTTCCACAAGGGGAGAAGGGTCGGGGATGGGGGATCAGGGCGGGCGCGCGGCTTTTCAAGCGGTCTCTGAGGCGCGGCTCGCACCCTGCGGCAACCTCACCCATTGAGCGCTGACCACGGTTCACTTAGAACTATTTGCAAGCGAGCGGACGATGGCATCAGACGCACGGCTCTATAACCTTCAGTGGTCGGTCTATACGATTATTTTTATTGTCGCTTCCAGCGTGACGCTGGGCCTGCTGGCACGTTTTACTGCGCGGCTGTTCCGGCTGTCCGCCAGCGAGCAGCGCAAAATCTTCTGGGGGTTCACCTTCGCCGGCCCGTGGATCGTCGGGTTCATCATCTTTGTGCTCGGCCCCGCGCTGGCGTCGCTCTATTACAGTTTTACGGACTACACGCTCGGCAAAAGCATCAAATGGGCTGGGTTGGACAACTACCGCACGCTGCTGCTGTCCGAGGGGCGGCAGGGCCGCATGTTCAACACCTCGATGCTCAACTCGTTCTACTATGCGCTGCTGGGCGTGCCGCTGCAGATCGCGGCGGCGCTGGGCATGGCGCTGCTGCTCAACCGCGAGATCCCCGGCATCCGCGTCTTCCGCATGATCTTCTACATGCCGGTAATTCTGGCCGGCGGCCCCGCGATTTTGCTGGCGTGGCGCTACATGCTCGCCTCTAACGGCGGCTTTGTCAACGAGGCGTCGCGCCAGATCGCCAACATTTTTTCCGGCTTTGACTATCTTTACCGGCTGTGGATTTACCTGATGGAAGCCTTCAACGGGTTCTATATCGGCGTGATGCGCGGCGATGCCCTCGGCCCGTTGAAGTACACCATCCCCGCTGTGCTGGCCGCGCTGCTGCTGCTCGTGCTGGCGCGCGGCGAATGGTCCGAAAGCAAGCGCGTGCTGGCCTGGCGCAGCGCGCAGATTCTCGGAATTGCCGTGATGTTTCGGCTGATGTCCAAGGGGTTGGTGGCCCAGCCGATTGACCCTTCATGGATCTACGGGGTAGGGATCGCGGCGCTGGTGGGAATGCTGACGCTCAATTTTGCGTCAGTGCGCCAGCGCGCGGCGGCCCATGTGCTGATCCTGGGCGCGCTGGCGGTTGTGGGCGTCTTCGCGCTGAAACACGCCGGCTTCGCGCTCGGCGCTGGCGAAACCTGGCGCTACCTGATCCCGCTGCTGCTGGTGGTGGCGCCGCTGGTGATCTCGCTGGTGGGGCCGCGCACGCCGCAGACCGCCCGTCGGCTGTGGGGCGCTGCGGGCGTGTTGAGCGCGATTCTCTTGGTGCGGCTGGCCTGGGGGCAGTTCGGCGACGGGCGGCTCGAAGTCCTGACCCGTTACCTGACCCTGGGCAGCACGATTGAGCGCCCCGCTGACCTCGACTATCTGCAAAAGACCTATCCGACCTGGCTGCTGTCGGCGCTGTGGTTCTACGGCGCAGCTATCGCGGTGCTGCTCGGCGCGGCCCTGCTCGGCGAGCGCCACCCGCGCGCCCGGCGCCGTCTGTTGCGCGGCGGACTGCTGGTCTTCGCGCTGCTCGCGGTCAGCTCATTTTCTGACGGGCGGCGCTATTTCCAGGCGTTTCTGGATATTGCCGAGGCGACGGGCAAGCCGAACTATCACTTCGCGCTGTTCCACGATTCGCTGCGCCTGTTCCCGGACCGGACGCGCGTCCCGCTGTGGATGAACAGCGAGCTGTGGTCCAAGCCGTCGCTGATCCTGATCACGATGTGGAGTTCGGGCACGGGGATGCTGATCTTCCTCGCGGCGCTGAAGAACGTCCCGCAGTCGCTCTACGAGGCAGCCGAGGTTGACGGAGCCAACATCATCCAGCGCTTCTTCAAGATCACGCTGCCGATGATCTCGCCCGCGATGTTCTACAACATCGTCATCGGCGTGATCGCCGCGCTTCAGACCTTCGAGACGGTCTACATCCTGCAGACGCCGCTCACCCGCGACAGCCTGTCGTCCGCTGCCTTCCTGCTTTATGCGCGCACTTTCCAGGAGCTGCGCATCGGCGAGGGCGCGGCCATGTCGTGGATTCTGGTCGTCATTATCCTGACCCTGACCGTGCTGCAGTTCCGCTTCAGCCGCAGTTGGGTGCACTATGAGGCGTAGGCTCATGGCAACACAAACTGCCCGCCACTCCACTTCTCTGCCCATCAGCGTCAGCGCGCGCCGCCTGGTGCGCCACGGTCTGCAACGTCTGAACCTGATCGTCGTTTATGCGCTGCTGTTGTCAGGCTCGGCTTTCTTTCTCTTCCCGCTGGTGTGGATGGTCGGCACCTCGCTCAAGACGGTGGAAGAGGTGGGGCGATCTCAGTTGCACCTGTTGCCGGAGACGCCGCAGTGGGAAAACTACGACAAGCTGTTCCACGAGGAAGCGTTCTTCCGTGCCTATACCAACAGCATCTTCATCGTGACCCTGGTGCTGATCGGCACCGTGATCTCGGTCTCGCTGGTGGCCTTCTCGTTCAGCCGGCTGGAGTGGAAGGGCCGCGACGTCGTCTTCGCACTGATGATGAGCACGCTGATGCTGCCCTATCAGGCGACGCTCGTCCCGCAGTATGTCATGTTCCACAAGATCGGCTGGATCCGCACCTTCAACCCGATCACCCTGCCGGGTTTCTTCGCGGGCGGCGCGGCGCTGATCTTTCTGCTGCGGCAATTCATGCTGAGCCTGCCCAGGGAGCTTGACGAAGCCGCGATGATTGACGGGGCGAATCCGCTGCAGGTGTGGTGGTACGTCATCATGCCGCTCTCGCGGCCAGCGGTGGCCACGATCTCCGTCTTCCTCTTCGTCGGGCAGTGGAACAACCTGATGATGCCGCTGATCTACCTGCAGAAGCCGGCGCTGTACACCATGCCGGTCTACGTGGCGCAGAAGCTGAATTTGCAGGAGGTGCCGCTGCCCTGGCAGGACGTGATGGCGGCCAGCGTGACGTTTGTCATTCCGGTGCTGATCGTGTTCCTGTTCACCCAGCGCTACTTTATCAAGGGCATCAGCACAACCGGTATCAAAGGATAGCGAGACGATGCAGCAGTTGATGCACAGCTTTGAGGGGCGCGCGGCGCCGCGCGACGTGCTGGCTGCGGTAGAACAGGGCGCGATCAGTTCCTTCTGCCTGTTTCGCCACTGGAACTTCGAGCGCCCCGCCCAATTGCGCGAGCTGACCGAGTCGATCTATCACGCGGCGCAGCAGGGCGGGCAGCTGCCCCCGCTGCTGGGGATTGACCAGGAAGGCGGGCAGTTGATCGCGATTGATGCTGGGGCGACCGAGCTGCCGGGCAACATGGCGCTGGGCGCCACGCGCTCGCCGGAGCTGGCGGAGCAGGCGGGGCGCGTGTTGGGGCGCGAGCTGCTGGCGCTGGGCGTCAATATGAATTTTGCGCCCTCTGTTGACGTCAACCTCAGCTCAGTCAGCCAGGCCGTCGGCGTGCGCTCGTTCGGCGCCGACCCGGCGCTGGTGGCCGAGCTAGGCGCTGCGATGATCCGCGGGATGCAGGCCGAGGGCATCTTCGCTTCGGCCAAGCACTTCCCCGGTCACGGCGGGACCGAGAGCGACACGCACCACATCGCCGCGGTGGTATCGCACGGCCTGGAGCGGATGAATGCGGTGGAACTGGTGCCGTTTCGCGCGGCGATGGCGGCGGGCGTGGCGGCGATCATGACGACGCACGTCATCTTCTCGGCCCTGGACGCTGAGCGTCCGGCGACCGTATCGCCCGCGATTCTCGACGGCTTTCTGCGGCGGGAGATGGGCTACGAGGGCCTGATCATCACCGACGCGATGGATATGTATCCTGTCGCGCGCCTGGGCGCCGAGCGCAGCGTCCGTATGGCGCTGGAGGCCGGGGCGGACCTTGTCCTGCTGGCTCATCTGCCCGATCAGCTTGCGCTTAACCAGTGCGTGGGCCACTGCGCTCGCCCTGCCGCCCTGCATCGCATTGAGCGCCTGCGCGCCGCCGCCCCGCGGGCGCTGCCTTCGCTGGATGTGGTCGGCTCGGCTGAGCACCAGCAGATCGCGCAGACAATTGCCGACCGGTCCATCACCCTCGTTCGCGGCGGGGCCAACCTGCCGCTGCGGCCCGCGCCAGAGCAGACCATCGCCGTGATCACGCCCGAAGCGCACGATCTGACGCCTGCGGATACCTCGTCCAGCGTGCGCATTGCCCTGGCAGAGGCGCTCCGCAAGCGACACCCGCGCACTCAGTTGTTTGAGCTGCCCCATCACGTATCTGACGAAGCCCTGCGTGCCATCTTGCAGGCGACAGCCGGGGCAGATATTGTCGTGGTCGGCACGCTGGCCGCCAACCAGGACGCGCGGCAGGCGGAGCTGGTGCAGGCGCTGCACGCGCGCGGTCAGCGGCTGATCGTGGTGGCGCTGCGCACCCCCTATGATCTGAGCGCCTTCCCGATGATTGATACGTATCTCTGCGCCTATGGCATCCGCCCGGTGACGACCGAAGCCGTCGCGCGCGTGCTCTTTGGCGAGATCGAAGCAAGGGGCGTGCTGCCCTGCTCGCTGGAAGCCGTCTAGCGCCTGGCGGGCATGGCAGATACGTGTACGATGAGCGGGGCATTCCCGCTCATTTTGCAATGGAGTGGGCGAGATGGAACGAGGGGTCGGCTTTCTCATGCTCGCGGCGCTGCTGCTGCCGCTGCTTTCGGCGCATGCTCAGGACGCCGCGCCGGCGCGAAGCTGGTGTGTCTCGGCGTGGTATCCTTCGGCTGAGCATCTCGGCGGCTATCGGTCGCTGATGGATCATCTTGACATCGTGGACGAAGTTAACCCGTTCTGGTACGCGGCCAACGCCGACGGATCGCTGTCACCGATGAACGGCGCCGAAGACGCCGGGCAGCTCGCGGCGTGGCGCGAGGCGGGCCTGCTGGTGCTGCCCGCCATCGCGCATGCCTCACCGTTCGCCATCAGCGACCCCAAGACGCGCGCGCAGCATCTCGCGGCGCTGCTCAGCCTGGTCCAGCGGATGGATTACGCCGGGCTTGATCTCGACTACGAAGGTTTCCCGCTCTCGACGCGCGACGCCTTCTCCGAGTTTGTGGAGACGCTGGCAGCGCGGTTGCACGCCGATGGGCGCCTGCTCTCGGTGACGGTGCATCCCAAGACGAGCGATCAGGCCGGGTGGGAGGCGGCTGCGGCCCAGGACTGGCCGCGCCTGGCTGCCGCAGCAGATATTTTCCGCATTATGACGTATGATTACACCAGCCGCGCCAGCCGCGAGCCAGGCCCGATCGGGCCGCCCGCCTGGGCTGGGGAAGTGCTGGCCTATGCCGCTGCTGTGACCGATCTGGGCAAAGTGCGGCTGGGGCTGCATTTCTACGGCTATCACTGGCAGCGCCGCCGCGCCAGCGTGATAACCTGGGAGAGCGCGCAGCGCGCTGCCGACTCGTTCCATCTCGCGTTTGAGCGCGACCCTGCCGACATGGAAGCCCGCCTCGAGATTGATGTGCGCGGCCTGCCCAAACAGACGATCGTCGTGGCAGATGCCGTCGGGTTGGCTTTCAAGCTGGAGCTGTTGCTGGCGGCCTATCCGGATCTCGGCGGGGTCGCCATCTGGGGGCTGGGGGGCGAGGACCCGGCCATCTGGGATGTACTGCGTGAGGTCCGTCTCGATAAGTGTGATCTATGAGAGCGCATAACACAGCCAACAAAGCGACTCACAGCCAGTTGCGCGCCCACAACCGGCGGTTGCTCCTGCGGGCGATCTATGACGGCGTGGCGGATAATCGCGCTGCGCTGGCGCAGGAAACGCAGTTGGCCAAGCCCACCGTCTCCGAGGTGATCGGCGAGCTGATTGACGAAGGGCTGCTGGTCGAAGAAGGGCACGGCCAGTCCACCAGGGGCGGCGGCAAACGCCCGCGCCTGCTCAGATTCGTCCCGACCGCGCGTCACGCCATCGGCGTCTACGTCAACGATCAGTACATCTCCGGCGCGCTGGCCTACCTCGACGGGCGCGTCGTGGCGCAGCACTACACCGAGCTTAATGGCGCGCGCCGTCAGGATGCGGTGTTGCTGGTGGCGGAGACGATCAACGGCCTGCTTGCCCAGCTCGACGCGCCGCTGCTGTGCATTGGGATCGGCATCCCCGGCGTGGTTGACGCCGCGCGTGGCCGGGTGATTTACACGCCGCACCTCGGGTGGAACGGGATGCCGTTGGGGGAATGGCTGGGGCGCACTTTCGAGCGCCCGGTCTACCTGGCCAACAGCACGGCGCTGGTGGCGATGGCCCAGTTCGTCTACGGGCTGGCCGGCGCCGTGCGCAGCTTCGCCACCGTGCGCGTCGGCACAGGTGTGGGAGTCGGGCTGGTCATTGATGGCGCGATCTATCACGGCGGGGGCGAGATCGGCGCCCTGAGGATCACGTCGCTCGACGCCAGATCGGCCACTTATCACGATATAGGGCCGCTCGAAACTTTCCTGGGCTGGCCATACGTGCGCCAGCGCGCCGAACAATTGCGGGCCGAGCACTCGGCGAGCACGCTGCCCGGCCCCGACGATCCGCTGACTTATCTGCATCTGCGCCAGGCCATCGCCAACGGCGACCCCGCAGCGCTGATCCTGCAAGACGAGTTAAGCCGGCATCTGGCGCAGATCTTCGCGTGGATCATCGCGCTGCTCGCGCCGGACCACATCAGTCTCGCCGGGCCGATCGCCGAGATGGGCGAGCCGCTGCTGGTGGCCACCATCGCGCGCGTGCGCGATCTGGTCCAAACCGAGCTGACGACGAGTTTCTCGGTGAGCGAGGCGTCGAGCCTGGTGACGGTGGGCGCCATCGCGCACGCGCTGCACCTGGAGTTGGGGCTGGTATGAGCGGACGGCTAGGGATTATCACCAACAATCAGCATCAGGTCTTCCAGCGTAACGTGATCGAGGGCATTCGCCAGGAGGCGCACGAGCGCGGTTATGAGCTGGTGATCGCCTCATACGCGGAAGACGAGGCGCATCCCCAGCCGATCACGCTCGATTACCGCGCGCTGGATGGCGTATGCGTCATCGCCAACGCCGCGCCGCCCGATCTGCTGCGCGCCATCCTTGAGGCAAACAAGCCACTGTCGCTCGTCAGCCACTACGTGCCCGATCTGCCTGCGCCCGCCGTGATGGTTGACAACGACCAGGGCATTGCGGAACTGATGCGGCACCTGGTGGTGGACTGCGGACGGCGGCGGCCCGTGTTCATCCGCGGCGTGCCCGGCCAGTGGGACAGCAGCAAGCGCGAAGCTGCCTTCGACCGCGAGATACTACGTTACAACCTGACGGTGCCAGCAGAGCTCCGGGTGCAGGGCGATTTCTCAGTGACCACGGCCACTGAGTCCATGAAGCGCTTGATCGCGCAGAAGGTGCCGTTTGACGCGGTGCTGGCGACCGATTATCTGATGGGGATCGCCGCCGCTGAGACGTTGCGCGATGCCGGGTATGCCGTGCCGGGTGATGTCTCGGTGGTGGGGTTTGGCGACGCGCCAGAGGCCAAGGCGGCGGGCCTGACCACGGTCGCGGCGAATGTGGTGGAGCAGGGGCAACGCGCGGCACGCCAGTTGATCACGCAGATTATCGGCCTGAACATCCGCGGCATGACGGTGCTCAGCGTGCGCCCGATCGTGCGCAAGACTTCGCTGCCCCGCTCGGCTGCGCGCGCTGCCAGGGCAGGCCGTTCCAGGGCGAGAACAGATTAAAAGCCGCTTGCAAGGGCGGGGACCCGGCCTGGGATGCAGAATTCGGGAACCGCCGAGGCGCAGAGGACACAGAGAAGACCGTATCAGGTGTTTTCCTCTGCGCTCTCTGCGCCTCGGCGGTGATCCCCTGCTCCGGCGTCCGGCGTCGGGTGGGCGCTGCGCTGCTGCGCCTGGTTGATCTCACCCCCGCTCGGCGCTGGCACGGGCGGTGGCCGGGATGATGGGCTGAGGCAACAGGGCTGCGCTCAGTCCTGGCTGCTATACCTGACCGGCAATGTCGAGATATCTCCTTCGATGGACCGATCAGAGGCTTCTACCCAGGCTTCGAGTTTATGCTCTACCTGTACCCACTGCCAGGAACAGGCAGATGACTTCCGCTAAGACGGCGAGTCCGAAAGCTATGGCACCAAACCCCAAGAAAGTGCCCAAGAATGTGCCAAACTTGAATTCAGTTTCCCCGAGCAACGTCTCGGTGTGGCCACATCATAAGCTACAAAAAGCCCGCCAACCAGGACCAAAATCGCGAGAACGATAAGCAAAGAATAGTACGTCGTTAAGAGGGGAAAACGGTTCATGAGCCTGCTTCTTGTTGATGGTGGTCCCAAGCAAATGAACATAGTGTTAAGCCCGCACTATAACACTAGGCGAACTTGAGATAGTGGGGGGCCTCCGGTTGCGGTTAGGCAGTGGGGGAGCGTTGTCTGCTGCGGGTCGCACGGCCAGAGACTTCCGAAGTTTTCGAAAACTTCGGAAGTCTGTTTTTGTACACGCCCCTGCCGCGCACTCCCTCGCAAATCCCGTTTGGCACGCGCCTTCGCCCGCAGTATGATTACCGCGCGCTCGCTGCTGCTCCCGCAACTACTCCCCGCCGACAGCGCAGTTGGACTCAGAATGCGGGCGCGGGAACAGGAACACCACCATGAACGACTCCATCTGGCGCAAAATCATCGGCGACATCCGCACGCGCAAGGGCCGCACGGCGCTGGTGGCGGTCAGCATCTTCATCGGCGTGCTGGGCGTGGTCACGCTGATCACCGCCGGCGATCTGCTCGTCAAGCAGCTCACTGCCGACATCCGCCCGGACGAGCTGCCCATGCTGATCAATTTCGTCGTCATCCCCGGCGATGTGCCCGCCGACCTGGACGACGCGGCCACCCTGGAGATGTTGGGCGAGCTGCCCGGCGTGACGGTGGTCGAGGGCCAGGCGAATTACCCCGTGTTCTGGAAGCAGCCGGACGAGACGCGCTTCCGCGAGGCGCGCGTGCAAGCCTATACCCAGCCGTTCGGCGCCATCCGGTTGGGACCGCCGCGCCTGGCCGAAGGGCGCTGGCCGCGCGAAGGGCAGCGCGAGCTGATGGTCGAGGTGCGCCTGGCCGATGACTTCGACCTGAGCGTGGGCGACACCCTGGACGTGCGCATCCTCAGCGATGTCGAGAACCTGCCCACCGAGTCGTGGACAGTGAGCGGGCTGGTTTTCGACGCTTACAGCCAGCAAGCCAGCCAGCAGCTTTACGCCACCATTGACGACGCGCGGCGGATGGCCGGCATCGCCGGGATAAACTTCATCAGCGCCCGCTTCACCGACTACGCCACTGCCGAGCAATCTGTCGGAGCGTTCGGCGCGGCGATCACCGACCAGACGCCGTACATCACCTTCTTCCAGTTCGCCGAAGACCCCGCCCAGAACGGCGCCATCGAAGCCACCAAGCAGTACGCGGCAGTGCTGGCCGCGCTGGCCATTGTGGCCATGCTCGTATCGGGCTTTCTGGTCATCAACGTGATCAACAACATCGTGGTCGAGCAGAAGCGGCAGATTGGCGTGATGAAGTCGCTCGGCGCGCTGCGCCACGAGACCTTCATGATCTACGCGGGCATCGCGCTCATCTACGGCCTGCTGGGCATGGTGCCCGGCGTCATCCTGGGCATCCCGCTCGGCTACCAGATGGCGGTCATCATCGGCGACTTCGCCGGGACGCTGATCAACGAGTTCCAGGTCTCGCCGCCGGCGATTGCGCTCGGCGTCGTGCTGGGGCTGGGCGTGCCTATCGTCTCGGCGGCTCTGCCGGTCTACAGCGGCACGCGGGTGACCATCCTCGAAGCCATGACCGACCTGGGCATCTCCGGCGGCTACAAGGTGGGGCCGATCGCGCGCTTCATTCGCGCTCTGCCGCTGCCCGTGCAGATCAAGCAGTCGCTGAGCAACATCAACCAGAAGAAGGCGCGGCTGGCGCTGACCGTCGCCACGCTCGCCCTGGCAGTGACAGCGTTCATGGGCGTGTCGGCGGTTTTCGTGCGCGTCAACGAGGTGCTCAGCGACATCCTCGACACGTTCTCCTTTGAAGTGCAGGTGCAGCCCACGCAGAGTCAGCCCTATGAGGAGTTCAAGGCGCTGGTGCTGGATAACGTGCCGGCGGTTGAGAAGGTGTATCCGGGCACGGCGCTCTCGGTGCAGGTGGAAGGGTACGTCTCGCAGTTTACCAACACCAACCAGTTGATCCTCAGCGGCATGGACACAACCGCGCCCCTGATGACGTTCGATCTGATCGCCGGCGATGGTTGGGCGCAAGACCCGGACCGCGAGGGCATCGTGCTGACCAGCGAGGTCGCCAAACAGATCGGCAAGACGGTGGGCGACACGGTGCGGATCAGCAATGGCGGCAAGCACCTGGAGCCGGAGATCATCGGCATCGCCAATTTCCCGTTCGATATCGGCTTCATGGAGTGGCGCCAGCTCGCCCGTTTCGCCGGCTATGTGCACGGCGCGCCCAAGCCCAATACCTACTTCACCCAGGCGACCCTGCCGGGCTACGAGGGCGCGCTGGAAGGCGGCGCGGTGATCGCCTGGGGCGTCAATGAAGAGATCCTCACCCTGGTGGACTTCAAAAGGTTCCTCATGACCGTGCCGGAGCAGCCGGCGATGATCGTCAGCGAGGGGCTGGCCGGGCGCGCGGATCTGCAGGTGGGCGATACGCTGGCGGTGGACTTCGCCGGGCAGAGCGAGACATTCATTGTCGGCGCCATCTTCGCGCCCAAAGACGCGCTCATTGACCTGGCCGCTCAGCACGGGCTGGACGACCCGGAAGCGCTGCGCACTGCGGACATCGTGGGCCTGGCCTGGGAAGACCTGGCCCGCTATGAGGGCGACAGCCTGGAAGGCGAGCCGATCCCCAACGCTTTCGCCCTGGTCATGCGCGAGCGCAAGCTGAGCGCCCGCGCCGTAGACCGCGTGATCGAGGACGTGAACGAGGTGCTGGTCGAGCACGGAATCACTTCGTCGTTCACCAACCTGGTCGAGATCGCTGATATGGCGTCCAACGCCATCCTGAGCATCGGCATCATCCTCAACATAGCCTCGCTGGTCATGGCGGCGGTGGGGGCCATCGGCCTGCTGACTACGCTCTCGATCAGCGTCTTCGAGCGCCAGAAGGAGATCGGCGTCATGCGCTCGGTGGGCGCCGGATCGTGGCAGATCATCGTCCAGTTCCTGGTCGAAGGGTTGATCGTGGGCATCATCGCCTGGGTGATCGCCGCGCCGCTGAGCGTGCTGCTCGCTTATACCCTGACCAACCTGCTGCCCTTCGGCGAGTTCATCGAGTTCGCTTACCCCATGTGGATGTTCGCGGCGGGGCTGATCGGCATCCTGGTCATCGCCACCATCTCCAGCATCTGGCCGTCGGTGGCGGCGTCGCGCAAAACTGTGTCGGACATCCTGCGCTACCAGTGAGTGGTGCGGTCGGGAGAGGTGTTTTCCGGCTGGGGGCGAAAAAGCCTCACCGCAGAGGCGCAGAGGACGCGGAGAAGAACTAACCCCCTCTTATCTCCGCGCTCTCTGCGCCTCTGCGGTTCAGAGAATACCTACGCTTCGGCGATCTCGACCGTGTGCAGCGCGTCGCCGGGGTTCGGGTCGCGCATGGGGTCGCGCTCGCGAATCTTGAGCAGCACGGCCAGGCTGTCGGCGTCGGCGATCTTGCCGAAGACGGCGTGCTTGCCGTCGAGGTGCGGCGTGGCAGTGTGGGTGATGAAGAACTGGCTGCCGTTGGTGTGCGGCCCGGCGTTGGCCATGCTCAGCACGCCGGGGCCGTCGTGCCTGAGAGCCAGCGCGCCCGGCTCGTCGTTGAAGCGGTAGCCGGGGCCACCGCGCCCGCTGCCGGTCGGATCGCCGCCCTGGGCCATGAAGCCGTTGATCACGCGGTGGAACGTCGTGTTGTCGTAGTACCCCTCGCGCGCCAGAAACACGAAGTTATTGACCGTGATCGGGGCCTGGCTGGCGAACAGCTCCACCACAATATCGCCCTGCTGCGTCTTGAAGGTCGCCGTGTAGTGCTTGTTCGGATCAATGATCATCTCCGGCGGCGAGCCGTACTGTTTAGGCATGAGCTTGAACCTCGCTTTGCGTTATAAACCGATGGGCAGAGTGTAGCAGATCGCCGTCAGGCTTCCAATGCCGCGAAATACGCCAGGAATGCCGCCGTGAAGCGCATCGAGGCGAAGTAGTCTTTGAGCAGGATGTTCTCGTTGGGCGAGTGCGCGCGGGCGTTGGGGTGCCACGTCGCCCCGGCGAAGATCACCGGGATGCCCTGTTTGGCGCTCAACGGGTAGACCGGCCCGCTGCCCGCGTACCAGGGGAAGATGACCGGCGTCTTGCCCCAGGTCTGCTCGCTGGCGGCGACGGCGGCCCGCTCCACCAGGCTGCCCGGCGGCGACGCGGCGAATTCTTCCCCGCCCAGGTCAATGATCTCAATGTCGGCGAAGCCGCGCCGATCCAGGTGCTCGCGCAGCAGGCGGCGGGCCAGCTCGACGGTCAGCCCGTCCACCAGGCGAAAGTCGAGCTTGGCCGAGGCTGCGGCGGGCAGCACTGTCTTCGAGCCGGCCCCGCCATAGCCGGAATGAAAGCCGCAGAGGGTGATCGTCGGCGCGCCCAGGTAGCGCCGACGCGCCTCGTGATCGCTCATGCCGTTCAGCCACTGTTCCAGCCCCCACCGCTCGCGCATGGCGTCGAACTCCAGCGGCACGGCGTCAATGCGCGCCCATTCCTCATCGGTCAACGGGCGGACGTGCTGCAGATAGTCGTCCAGGATGATGGAGTCGTCGGGCGCTTTGAGTGTGCTCAGCGCCCAGACCAGCCGCCAGGCCGGGTTGACGACCATCGGCGCGACCGAGGAATGCAGGTCGTGGCTCGGCCCCTGGCAGCGCAGCTCGAAATAGGCCAGGCCCTTGCCGCCCAGCCCGAAGATGGGGCGGCCCGCCTCGTCGTAGCTGCCGCCTTCCCACAGAATGCCATCGGCGGCCAGCAGATCGCGGTGCGCGTCTGCCCAGGTCTCCAGGTGATTCGAGCCGGTCTCCTCTTCGCCCTCGACGACCCACTTGATGCGCACGGGCAGATCGCCCTGCGTCGCCAGCCACGCCTCGACCGCCTGAATGCGCGAGAGCAGCTCGCCCTTGTCGTCGGACGTGCCGCGCCCGTAGATGATCCCGTCGCGGATGACCATCTCGAAGGGCGGCGTCTGCCACAGGTCGAGCGGGTCTTCGGGCTGCACGTCGTAATGATTGTAGATGAGCAGGGTGCGCGCGGCGTCCGCCGGGCCGATCTCGGCGTAGACGACGGGCGAGCCGGGCGTGGGGAAGACGGTGACCTCCGCGCCGACTGCTCGCAGGCGCTCGGCGACGAGGGCGGCCATCTCGGGGATGCCGCGCCCGTCGGCGGCGACGCTCGGCTGGGCGATGAACTGGCCGAACTCCGCGAGGAAGCGCTCGCGGTGGGCCTCGATGTACTGATCGAAGGGCACAGTCTGGTAGGACACGGCGGGTTTCTCCTCTCCGTAGCAGTTACGCCGGGGATGGCGGCGGAAGGCGGCGCGTCGGGGGGATAACTCCCTACGCAGCGCCCGCAGGAGTGTAACCGAAGAGCGCGCCCGCGTGCACATCTTGCCGCGCTCTGGTGGCGGGTGCGTGCCAAACCTGTCGGGGTGGAGAGTCGTGCTGCTGCGCCCTGGCTGATCTCACCCCCGCCCGGCGTTGACGCGCCTCACCGCTCCCTCTCCACACGCAGAGAGGGGAATGAGGGGTGAGGTCAACTCGCCCGTCGGGGCTTTTCAGACGGCCTCTGCTGACTTTTGCACGCACCGCTCGCCGCGCTCACCGGTCAAAGGGCCGGGTTCTCATGGTATAATGCGGCGTTGGCGCGCAGCGCCTCCCGACATCGGCAGCTCACCACCAATTCACGATCATGACCGTTCTCAGCGCAAGCAACCTGGCCCGGTCCTTCGGGGCCGACGACATCTTCTCCGGCGTGTCCGTCGAGATTCCACACGGGGCGAAGATCGCCCTTGTGGGCGCGAACGGCATCGGCAAGACGACGCTACTCGAAGTGCTCATCGGGCGGCAGGAGCCGTCGGCGGGGACGGTTAGCCCCATGCGCGGGCTGACTATCGGCTACCTGCCGCAGCGCCCGCAACTCGTCGGCGACCGGTCGCTGTGGGACGAGATGATGACCGCCTTCAGCGACCTGCGCGCGCGCGAAGCGCGGCTGCACACCCTCGCCGAGCAGATGAGCGATCCCGCTCACCCTGACCTCGACGCGCTGATCGAACGCTATGGGCGCGAGGAGCACCAGTTCGAGCTGGACGGCGGCTACACTTACGAGACGCGGACGCACCAGGTGTTGCAGGGACTCGGCTTCGCGCCGGACGACGCGACCATGCCGCTGGCTCACCTTTCCGGCGGCCAGCAGACGCGCGCTCTGCTGGCCCGGCTGCTGCTGGAATCGCCGGACCTGCTGGTGCTCGACGAGCCGACCAATCACCTGGACATCAACGCCGTCGAGTGGCTGGAGAGCTTCCTCAAGACGTGGCCGGGCGCGCTGCTCGCCGTCAGCCACGACCGCTACTTCATGGACAACGTGATCACGACCATCTGGGAGATGGCCTGGGGCGGGGTTGAGGTCTATCGCGGCAACTACAGCCACTACGCGCGGCAGCGCGCGGAACGGCACGAGCGGCAGCGCAAGGAGTACGAGGCGCAGCAGGAGTTCATCGCCAAAGAGGAAGACTACATCCGGCGCAACATCGCCGGGCAGAACACCGCCCAGGCCAAGGGGCGTCTGCGCCGCCTGGAACGGCTCAAGCGCGAGCGGCTGATCGCCCGCCCGCGCCGGGAGCATCACATCCACGTCCACCTGAAAGCTGACCTGCGCAGCGGCGACAAGGTGCTGATGACCTACGGTCTCGTCGCCGGCTACGAGCGCGAGCGGCCCCTGGTCATCGTGCCCGACATCACGCTCTACCGGGGCGAAGTCGCCGCGCTGATCGGGCCGAACGGCATCGGCAAGACGACGCTGCTCAAGACGCTGCTGCGCGAGATCCCGGCGCTGAGCGGCAGCGCGCGGCTCGGCGCGGCGGTGCAGCCGGGCTACTTCGCCCAGGCCCACGAGGGGCTGAACCCGGATAAGAGTGTGCTCGACGAGCTGCTGACGGTGCGCAACCTGCCGCTGGGCGAAGCGCGCAACTACCTGGCCGGGTATCTCTTCACCGGCGATGACGTGTTCCGCCCGGTCAGCACGCTGAGTGGCGGCGAGCGCGGGCGGCTGGCCCTGGCCAAGCTGGCGCTCGACGGCGCCAACTTCCTGCTGCTCGACGAGCCGACCAATCACCTGGATATCGAGAGCCAGGAGATTCTGCAGGATGTGCTGGCCGCCTTCAACGGGACGATCCTGCTGGTCAGCCACGACCGCTACCTGATAGACGCGCTGGCGACGCAGATTTGGGACTTGCAGGCGGACGGCCTGACCCTCTTTGAGGGCAGCTACCGCGAGTACCTGGTCGCGCGCGAAGCGGCGCGCCAGGCGGTCCGCGAGGCAGAGGCTTCGGCGTTCGCCGCGCGGCGCCAGGACCTGGCAGCGCGCCGCCAGAACGGGGGCGCGAGACCGTCTGACCGCCAGCGAGAGCGCCGCCTGGCCGAGCTGGAAGAGCAGATCGCCGCGCTAGAAGGCGAGCTTGGCGCGCTGCACGATGCGCTGAGCGAGGCCAGCGCGCGCGGCGCGGTCGAGCGGGTGCGCGACCTGGGCGAGCGCTACGCCGTGACCGAGTCTGCGCTGGAGCGGGCGCTGGGCGAATGGGGAGCGCTGAGCGAGTGATAATTGTTTCGTGGGGGTGAGTGAATGCCAGTCTACGAATTCCGCTGCAATGACTGCGGGCGCAAGGTCGCGCTGACGTACAAGACGTATGCTGAGTACGACGCAGCGACGCACACCTGCCCACGCTGCCACAGCACCAACCTGACCCGGCTGATCTCGCGCGTGGCTATTCGCCGCTCGCCCATCGCCCGGCTGATGTCCGATGACGCCGACGACAGCGCGTTTGACGACCTCGATGACTCCGATCCGCGTGCGATGGGCCGGCTGCTGCGCGAGATGAGCGAGGAGATGGGCGAGGACATGGGGCCGGAGTTCGAAGAGGTCGTCGGGCGGCTGGAGCGCGGCGACAACCCGGAGGACATCGAAGCCTCTATGCCCGATCTGGGCGGTGACGACCTGGGCGGCGGCCCGGACCTGGGCGGCATGGGCGCGCTGGGCGCGGACGAGGATTAGTGTCAGGCGACGTAGAGTTCTGCTACAGAATCCGGCTATAGGGAGTGGCCCTCTGTCGGTGGTAACACGAGCGGCCGTATCGCGCCAGAAGCAGGTTGACCTCATCCCCCGGCTCCCTCTCCGCGTGTGGAGAGGGGAATGAGGGGTGAGGTAAATCCGCCCGCTTCCCGCGCCGGCTCGGTATAACCCTACGGCGTGTTCGGTTGGCATAACCCTACAGCGGGTGACAATTAGCCGCGCCGCCCGGCGCTCTCCTGGCTCCGCGCACCGCGATGCGCTGCGGTCGCCCTGGGGCGGGGATACGGTTCCTCGAACGGCTTCCTGGCACGAGCTGATCCCGCACTGGTCACGGGCGGCAGTTCGCTGCTATACTGCGCAGCAGCGCGGACGGCACGAAATGAGAGACGCCCATGACCCGACTTCTCCGGCTGGCGATGATGGTGAGTCTGGTGGCGCTGGCGGCGAGGCCCGTCACCCTGGCGCACGCGCAGGAAGGGGTGTTCCCCCTGCCGGCGCCGTTGTACATCCTCACCTCGCAGCATGATCTGATCTACGTGGACCCGGCCAACGGCGGCCAGACGGTGATCTCCAGCCCCGGCCAGCCCGTCGCCGACTTCGACATCGCCCCGGACGGCGAGTGGCTTGTCTACCGCACGCCCGCCAACAATCTCGTCGTCGTGGCTCAACTGGCCGGCCAGAGCGGTTATGTGTTGGAGTTCGCCGACGAGTTGCCCCCGGCTAGCGGCCCGGCGCAGACCATCGCCTGGTCGCCGGACGCGGGGCGCATTGCCTACACAGTGCCCGGCGGAGTGCGTATCGCCGAGCTGGGCGCGGGCGAATTCGGCACGCCGCTGTTCAGCACCGTGCAAGGCCCCTGGATCGAGATCTACTGGGCCGACCCGCTCACCCTGATCGCCAGCGACGCGAGCGGGAACGCCACGCGCATCAGCGGCACGCAGGGCGCGTGGGCGCTGGCGGCAGCGCCGGATGCTCCCGCGCGCCCGCAGCCGCCCGTGCCCTCCTACCTGGCGACGGCGGGTGTCGTGCGCGATGGCAACGTCGTGGTGCCGGGCACCGCCGGGGCGCTGGCCTTCGACTGGGGGCCGTTCCCGCTACCACTGCTGGCGGCTCCTGACGGCGTCATCGCCCTGCCCGCCGACCTGACCTTCCTGGCGGCGGACGCGACAGGCGTGACGCAGGTCTGGCGGCTGGCGCGGGCGGGCGGGCCAGCGCAGGCGCTCACCGCCTCTGCCACCCCGGTGATCGGGTACGGTCTCGCGCCGTCCGGCGACCGGCTTGCCTATGTCAGCAGGGGGGCGCTGGCCGTCGCCCGCCTGGATGGGGCGGAGCAGCGCAGCCTGGCTGCGCTCGAAGGCGACGCCCGGCCTTCGCACCCGGCCTGGAGTCCTGACGGGGCGCGCCTGGCCTATCACGATGGGCGCGGGCTGTGGGTGGCGGCGGCAGACGGGAGCAGCCCGCCGCGCCTGGTCGCGCAGAACGTGCCCTTCGCCGAGAACGTGTCGCCCGGTGATGTGCGCGTGTATTTCGATCCGCAGTGGAGTCCGGACGGGACGCGGCTGCTGGTCGGCGTGGGCTTCTGGGAGGGAATGACCTTCGCCGCGCTCGATGCCGGCACGGGCGCGGAGCTGTTCATGGCGACCGCCATCGCGGGCGGGGCCGACTGGGCTGACGATGGGCGCGTGCTGACCTGGGCTTCGAGCTGGGGCTACCAGACGCCGGGCCTCTTTCTGCTGGACCCGGCAGCGCCAGCGGAAACGCCGCCGCGCGAGCTGCTGGCGAGCGGCACCGCCGTGCTGGACGTGCGCCGCAGCGAAGCCGGGGTCTGGTACGCGCTGGTCGCCACGTCGGCGGAGACCGGCCCGCAGTACCTGCGCGTGCTGGCTGCCCCCGCGCTTGAGGGCCGCTATGCGCCGCTGGCCGTAGGCGCGGGCGGCTTTGCCAGCGCGCCACGGCTTGGCGTGGCCGGGCAAGGCGAGCCGTTGGTCGTGGCCGGGCTGCGCGCGCTGATCTACGACGAGAGCGGACACGCCACCGGAAATCTCACCCTGCTGGACATGATCACCGGCCAGGCGGTCCAGGTGCAGACGGCAGGGCCGGTCAGCGACGTGCGCTGGGCGGGGCGATAGGTTGTGGATGGTGGTTGGTTGTCAGATGTGAGGCTTCGTCTTCACCAACAACCAATGACCAACCACCAGCGAGAGGACGCCGGCGATGGCAGAGCGAATCCTGATCATCGAAGACGAAGAGCGCATCGCGCAGTTCGTCAAGCGCGGCCTGATCTACGAGGGCTATCGTGTGGACGTGGCCTATGACGGCCCCAGCGGCCTGCAACTGGCGCGCGAGCAACCGCCCGACCTGGTGATCCTCGACTGGATGCTGCCGGGCCTGGACGGGCTGGAAGTCTGCCGCCGTCTGCGCGCCGCCAGCGACGTGCCGATCCTGATGCTCACCGCGAAGGAAGACGTGCAGGACCGCGTGACCGGCCTCGACGCCGGGGCGGACGATTATCTGGTCAAGCCGTTCGATTTTGACGAGCTGCTGGCGCGTCTTCGCGCCCTGTTCCGCCGGGCCGCGCCTTCGTCGCGCCCGGAAATGCTCAAGTTCGCCGATCTCACGCTCGACACGGGCACGCATCGCGCTCAGCGCGGCGACCGCCACATTGACCTGACGGCGAAGGAGTACGAGCTGCTGGAGCTGTTCATGCGCAACCCGCGTCGCGTGCTGACCCGCGAGATGATCTTCGACCGCGCGTGGGGCTATGACTTCGGCGGCGAGAGCAACATCATTGAGGTTTACGTGCGCTATCTGCGCCAGAAGACCGAGGAGAAAGGCGAGCCGCGCATCATCCACACGGTGCGCGGTGTAGGCTACGTGCTGCGCGAAGACGAGTGAGGGCGGGGTCTTCTGCCGCAGCAGACTTCCGAAGTTTCCGCAGACTTTGAAAGTCTCATCGTCGGGCGCAGCGGGGCCAGGGATGAGAGATCGTATAGAACGATCTGCGTTGCGATCTGCCTCACCCCTAAGCTCCCTCTTCACACGCGGCTACCCCTTATCCACATCCTGGATCGTGCCCGTCTGCCATCGCCGGCCCTTCTTTCACGGGGAGCAGTTGGCGAAATACTTCCGTAGAAGCGTATGGCAATACGCCCCTACGAGGGCGCTGCTCTGCTGCGCCCTGCGCGCCGCTGAAGAGTCACTGGACACCCCAGGAAAGTCACTCGATTCGCAGCGGACTCTCATGGGGCGTTAACATTTGAATGCTACAATTATGCAGCAGGAGGGGCACCCTGGTATTGCGGGGCCTTGGCACACGAGCAGTTTCTAACCCGGCCAGTCTTTGATGAGCATCCGAACTCGCCTGACATTCCTCTATGCCAGCCTGCTGGCCATCGCCATGCTGCTTTTCAGCACGGCGACGCTCAGCGTGCTCAACTGGACGATGCGCCGCCAGGTGGACGAGACGCTGCTCAAGGCGGCCAACGACGTGCACCTGGAAGCGGTGCTGGGCGCCATCCCGGCCACGCTGCAGAACCCGCTGCTGAGCGAGCTGACGCGGATGCGCATCAACAGCCCGGACTCGCCGGGCCTGTACGTGCAAATCTGGCTGCGCGACTCGGCGAGCGACCGCGTGATCCTGTACGATTACTCGTGGAGTCTGCTGGGCATCGGGCTGACCGGCCCCCTCGACTCCTGGGCGTTGAGCAATGCCCAGCGCCTGCGGCGTGATGTCACGGTCAATGGCCACCATCTGCGCGTGGTCACCGTCCCCCTGGAGATCAACGGCGAGCTGCGCGGTGCGATCCAGACCGGACAATCGCTGCGCACGATAGACGCGGCCATTGACCGGCTGCTCAAGATCATGCTGATCGGCGGCGCGCTGACCATGTTGGCGGCGCTGCTGATCGGCGATTATCTGACCCGGCGTGCGCTGCGGCCCATAGACACCATCGCCCAGACGGCCCGCCAGATCACCGCTGCCGACGACCTCAGCCGGCGCATCCCCTACGACGGGCCGCCCGACGAGCTGGGCCAGCTCACGCAGACCTTCAACGAGACGCTGACCCGGCTGGAGCGGCTGTTCAATGTGCAGCGCCGCTTTGTGGCCGATGTCTCGCACGAGATGCGCACGCCGCTGACGACCATTCGCGGCAACGTAGACCTGATGCGCCGCTTCGGGTACGATGAGGAAGCCACTGCCGCCATTGACAGCGAGGCACGGCGTATGTCGCGCCTGGTCGAAGACCTGCTGCTGCTGGCTAAGGCCGACGCCGGGCGTCTGCCGCTGGAGCGCCAGCTTGTCGAGCTTGACACCATCGTCGTCGAGGTTTTTAACCAGGCGCGTATGCTCAGCGATACAGTGACCGTGGTGCTTGGCCCGGTTGAGCCGGCGTGTGTCATCGGCGACCCAGACCGGATCAAGCAGCTTCTGCTCAACCTGGCCTCCAACGGGCTGAAGTACACGCCGGAAGGCGGCACGGTGACGCTGGGGCTGCGGCGCGACGGCGAATGGGTGGATGTCAGCGTGACTGACACAGGTGTCGGCATTCCTGCCGAAGACCTGCCGCACATCTTCGACCGCTTCTATCGTGTGGATAAAGCGCGCTCGCGCGTCCAGGGCGGCACCGGCCTGGGGCTGTCCATCGCCAAGTGGCTGGTCGAAGCGCACGGCGGGCAGATCGCGGTCACCAGTGAGCCGGGCAGCGGATCAACCTTCACCATCCGCCTGCCGCTGGCCGCTGATCAAAAGCAGCGCGTTTCTGTCCGCAATACGGCCCCCCACCCGCGCCCGGTGCGCCTGCCGCGCGCGCGCTGAGAGCGGGTAGGGAAGCCTTCACCCTTGTGTCCCTCAGCTCTCAATGGGGCGAGGGGAACTGCGTGCCTTGCCCCTCTTCTCCCCCTGGAGGGCTGAGGGGGCTGGAGGATGAGGGGAAACAGTAGCGGCTCCTGCTGAGACCCCTGCATTTCTAAGCGCATTCTTAGGTTGGGGTTACACAGTTTTTACAAATCAGCGGCACTCTAACGGATAGTGGTGGAGAGTATGTACCAAGGAGATGATTGGTATGCTGCAAAAGCGCACTCTGATTGCTTTGCTAACCACTGCGTTAGCTTTGAGCGGCCTGAGCGTTCTGAGCGCCAGCGCCGCGAACCAGGCGCCCCGCACCGGGCAGGCTGCCCAGGCAGACGCCCAGGCATGGCTGGGTGTGTCGGTGGCCGACAGCGACGACGGCGTGATCGTGCGCATGGTGGTGCCTGGCTCGCCCGCCGAAGAAGTGGGGTTGCGGCGAGGTGATGTGATCCAGGCGGTTGACGAGACGGCCATCGAGACCGCCGCACAGCTTGTCGAGGTGATCGGCTCGTATGCGCCCGGAGACGAGGTGACCCTGACGGTCGCCTGGCGCGGCGAAGCGCGCGAGGTGGTGGTGGCGCTCGGCGAGCAGCCCAGCGTGACGGACCTCGTGCCAGAGACTGGCCCCGCGCTGCGCGGCGCGCTAAACCTGCTTGGCCTCGATCTGGAGGTCACGGACGAGGGCCTGCTCGTCCAGGCGATTGCCCCGGACTCGCCGCTGGCAGACGCAGGCTTTGCGGAAGGCGACGTGATCACCGCCATCAATGGCGAGCCGATTGATACCGATCTGCCCGGCATGATGATGCGCCTGTTCCGCTTCGGCGGCGATCCGCTGGTCTTCACTGTGCAGCGCGGCGGCGAGGAGATCGAGATCTCGATTGATCCGGCGACGGTGTTCGGCGGGGCGCAGGGCATCATGCCCATGATGCCCGCTACGCGCCCGTCGCAGCTTGGCGTCAGCTTCCAGACGATTGACGCCGACCTGGCCGCCGAGCAAGGTCTGCCGGTGACCGAGGGCGCGCTGATCCTCGAGGTCTACGAGGACACGCCCGCTGCGCAGGCCGGGCTACAGGTGGATGACATCATCGTGGCTGTAGAAGGTGATGTCGTGGACGCGCGGCGCACGCTGCCCGAACGGCTGTACGCCTATGACGAGGGCGACGTGGTGACGCTGACCGTGCTGCGCGGCGAGGAAGAACTGGCCATCGAGGTGACGCTGGGGCCGAGCGGAGTCCCGTTGTGGGGCGGGATGATGCTGCCTGGTCACCCCTTTGAGGGCTGGCCGGAGATGTGGGACCATATGCGCGGCTGGGGCGGCATGGGCCAGGGGCACAACTTCGACTGGAAGGGGCAGTTGGAAGAGTTTCTCGACCAGCACCCATTCATGGAGAAGCACTTCCGTGGTCGCCAGAACCGGGGATTGGGCCAGGGGAACCTGTTTGACTTCCAGGTGCCTGAGATTGAGGTGCAGCCCGCCGTGCCCGGCCAGTCGGCCTAGCGCGTTCCGGCATACGCCTCATCCCGCAACCTTTCTCCAGCCGGGCTGGAGAAAGGTTTTTTTGTTGTCCGGCGGGCAGATTGCGCGCGCCGGGCGGGGCGCCGCCACGTCGCCCGGCCCGGCTTTTCGCGGATGGCTGGCCGCTGAGCACCACCCCAAATGAAAGGATCGTTTGTGGCGAGGGGGGGGCACCACAAACGACCCTGGTTGTAGGCCTAACAACGCTACCGGCGACGCGCATCTCCGTGCATATGCTAGGCCAAAGCGTCTCTTTTCCCTTCCGTCAAGCCACTTCTGTCCCAGTACATGAGCCACTGCATCCGATCAGGAAGAGACGCTTCATGCATCATGATAGATCGCGCATCTTAGATTCTCGTGAATGAAATATGAGAGGACTGTGAGAAATACCATTCCCAGAACGACGCCGGCCTCAGTCGTCCTCTTCGGCGCCGAACTCGGCCATCCAATAGGCCGTCTCTTGCGGAGAGGGGCGCGGGTTAGGGTCTTTGGCATCCGCATCAGCAGGCGATGGGCGGGCGCTCAGCAGGCGCGCGAACTCCAGCGCGCCCAGGACGCGCATCCGGCGCTGGAGTGCGGCTTCTCGCACCTCCCGGTCGTCGCTGACCACCGTCGCCGCGCTAGGATCGGGCGCTTTGCGAATGCGGCCCATGATCAGGGCGTCGGCATCGGTGCGGCCGTGCGCGAAGACGACCCGCACCCGGCTCGACGACAGATCGCGCGCCAGGCCGCCCGGCAGCCCCGCGTCGAAGAACACCGTGCAGCGATCGTTCTTGCGGGCCATGACCTGTTTGAGCCAGCCCACCAGCCTGGCTTCGTCGTCCGGGTCTTGCAGGCTGATGCCGGGAAGCTGGCCGATCAGATTGTGGCCGTCAATCCAATAGTGCACGAGTCTTGCGCCCCAAAACCCGCGCGCGACCCTGGGGCCGCGCGCGCTCGATCACGAAAAGAGGGTCAGCAGTCGATCCGGGAAATTGGTGGTCAGCCCGTCTATGCCGATCGCGACCAGCCGCCGCGCGTCCTCCAGCTCGTTGACCGTCCAGGCGGTCACCTCTACGCCGCGCCGGTGCAGCCGGGCGACGTTGTCTGCTGTGAAGAGGATGTGATGGGAGTTGACCGTCTTGTAGATCACCTCGTCGTCTTCCGGCAGGCGATCCAGCCACAGCTCCGAGAGCGCGATCTCCGGGGCCAGGCGGTGAATGGTGTGCAGCGCGTCGTGGTAGAAGGCGCGCACCTGCGTCCGCTCCGCCAGGTCGAACTCGCGGATCAGCGCGACGATCTGTTCTTCGACGCCGGGGTAGCGCCAGGGTTCTTTGAGTTCGATCATCAGAAGCTGATCGGTGGCGCGCAGAAACTCGAACGTCTCGCGCAGGGTGGGGATGCGCACGTCGTGATAGTCCTCGTGCGGGGTCACGACAGTGAGCGCCTTCAGCTCGTCCAGCGTCTTATCCCACAGCTTGCCCGTCCCGTTCGTCAGGCGCTCCAGGTCTTCGTCGTGAAAGACGATGAGAGCGCCATCCTTGCTGCGCTGCACATCAAGCTCGATGCCGTCTACGGCCAGGTCCAGCGCGACCTGGAACCCTTCGAGCGTGTTTTCGGGGGCCAGCCCGGCAGCACCCCGGTGCCCCACGATGATCGGCTTGCGCGTCGAGACGCGCGAGGCGGGCATGGGCAGGATCGTATCCCAGGCGGGCCGCTGGTCGGGCGGCAGAATCGGAGAGGTGCGCACGATAGACATCGTTTGCTGTACCGTCCTCAGGAGCAATAGCCACACAATACGCCGGACTGTCCGGCGAATGTCCCCAAGTATACGAGAAATCGCGCTCATCGCCTAGACGATCTTTTGTTGCGCGGGGTCTGCCGCCAGCGTGATCATGGCGAATTCCGGGCGGCAGTTGAGGCGGGCGACGAGCCAACTGGTGCCCGTCCCCACCGTGACGAAAAGCTGCAAGTCGCCGATGGCGTACAGCCCCGCCGGGTAGGCCTTGCCGCCGCGCGGCAGGACGAGCGGGCGTCCGCCGGGCAGACAGACCTGCCCGCCGTGCGAATGCCCGGAAAGCTGCAGGGCGACGCGCGGGTCGGCGGCAGCGCGCGGGGCGAAATCGGGCGTGTGGGCGAGCAGGATGGCCGGCTGGTCGGGCGGAGCGCCTTCCAGGGCCGCGCGCAAGTCCGGCGCGCCCTGTACGGCGTCGTCTACGCCGGCCAGCACCAACGTGTCGTCGCCGCGCCGCAGCGTGTGCGATGTGTTGTGCAGCAGCCCGATCCCCGCCGCGTCCAGCATGGTCGTCACGCGATTCGCCCCGGCGACGTGGTCGTGGTTGCCGAGCACGGCCCAGACGCCGTCGAGGGCGCGCAGCGCGCTCAGCAGCGCCGGCCCTTCGGTCAGGCCGTCGCGCGTGCCGGTCGCGAAGTCGCCGGTGAGGACGATCAGGTCGGGACGCTCGCGCTGAACAGCGGCGACGATCAACGGCAGGCGGGCGTAGTTCATGCGCACGCCCAGATGCAGATCGGACAGGTGGGCGATGCGATAGCCCTCAAAGGCGGGGGGCAACCCTGGCAGGCGTATCGTCAGGCGCGTGATGCGCAGCCGGCGCGTCTCCACCTGCCAGGCGTAACCAGCCAGCGCGAGCGCGGCTCCTGCCAGGGCGGATATAACGCGCGCTCGGCCCAGGGCAGCGCCGTCTGTGGTGAGCACTTTCAACAGCGTTTCCTTCGCGTGTCAGTATGAACCCCGTCCCAGCAGCACGACGAGCACGACCAGGCCGATGAGCAGGGCGATCAGCGCGTTAGGGTCCATAGAATGAGTCCTCTCCAGCTTGGGCCGGCTACAGCGGACGGTGCAATGCCGCCCAGCATACCGCAGACAGGCGCGCCGGGGCAATGGATCGCCGTATCGGGCACCCAGAGAATGCATCTCCGGCGTGGGGGGGCGTTCTCTGCTATACTGGGCGATCCTTCGTGATACGGTGATCATAGAAAGATGTGGCGCTGCCAATGGCTGAACTGATTACTCCTGTGCTGCCTGACGATCTGCGCCGCCGCCTGGTTGAGGCGGCGGTAGCGGCTCGTCAGCGCGCCTACAGCCCCTATTCGGGCTATGCGGTCGGCGCGGCGCTGCTGACCGCGCCTGGCACGCTGTACACCGGCTGCAACATCGAGATCGCCTCTTATGGGGCGACGGTCTGCGCCGAGCGCACGGCTGTTTTCAAAGCGGTGAGCGAAGGCGAGAGCGATTTTCGCGCCATCGCCGTCGCGACCAGCAATGGGGCCGCGCCGTGCGGCATCTGCCGCCAGGTGCTTTTTGAGTTCGCCCCGTCGCTGATCGTTATCGTCGCCAACGCGCAGGGCGAGGTGCTCTGGGAGGGGACGCTGAGCGACCTGCTGCCGCTCGGCTTCGGCCCCCAGAAGCTGGCCGAGGGACAGCGTGCCGGATCGTGAGCGCACTCTCCGCACGGACGTCGTGATCCTGCGCCGCCAGGACTACGGGGAGGCGGATCGCCTGCTCGTCCTGCTGACGGCGGGGCACGGCAAGCTGCGCGCCCTGGCCAAAGGCGCGCGCAAGCCGTTCGCGCGCAAGGCCGGGCACCTGGAGCTTTACGCCCTGGTGGACATGCAGCTTGCGCGCGGGCGGGAATGGTACACGGTCCGCGAGGCCGAGACGCGCGAGCCGTTCCTGGCTCTGCGCGAAGACCTGGTGCGCAGCAGCTACGCCAGCCACTTCGTGGAGCTGATAGATCGCTTCACGGGCGAGCACGACGCGAGTCGGGCCGAGTTCGAGCTGTTGGTGAGCAGCCTGGAACGGCTGTGCACCAGCGCCGACCCGCGCTCCATCGCCCGCTACTTTGAGCTGGGGCTGCTGGGGCTGGCCGGGTTTGCGCCGTCGCTGCACCAGTGCGCCATCGGCCAGGAAGACGTGCAGCCGCAGGATCAGTTCTTCAGCCCGCCCGACGGCGGGGTGATTTGCCCCAATCATCATGCGGGGCTGGATCGCGGCCTGCCGATCAGCCTGCCGGCGCTCAAGGTGCTGCGCTACATGCAGACGCAGCCCTGGAAGGCGGTGCAGGGGGTGAATATCGGCGCGGCGCTGCACCTGGAGCTGGAGCGATTGCTGCTGGCCTATCTGACTTACGTGCTCGAACAGCGCCTGCAGAGCGTCGAGTTCCTGCGGCGGCTGCGTCGCGAAGACGGGTAGGCAGCGCGAGCCGGGCCGGCTCCTCGCTCAGCCAGCAGCCTGGCGGTGCACGCCGGCCATCATCAGCCCCAACGTCTCCACGTCGGCCTCTGCCCGGCTCACCACGCCGACGATTTCGCCCTCGTAAATCACGGCGATGCGGTCGGCCAGGGCCAGGATTTCGTCGAGGTCTTCCGAGATCAGCAGGGTTGCGGTGCCCTTGGCGCGCTGTTCGAGCAGGCGCTGGTGGATGTACTCCGTCGCGCCGATGTCCACGCCGCGCGTCGGCTGCGCCGCGATGAGCACGGACGGCTTGCGGGCCAGTTCGCGGGCCAGCACCAGCTTCTGGATGTTGCCGCCGGAGAGACTCTTGATCGGCGTCTCCTGGGTGGGCGTGCGGATGCTGAAGCTGCGGATCAGCTCGGCGCAGCGATGGCCGACGGCCCGCGAGTTCAGGAAGATGTTGTAGGCGTAGGGCCGCTGCCCGTGCTCCTGGAGCATCAGGTTTTCGGCCACGGTGAAATCTTCAATCACGCCGTCGGTCATGCGCTCTTCGGGGATGTAGGACAGGCCCAGCTTGTTGAGCACGTCCGGCGCTTTGCCCGCCACATTCTGCCCGTCGAGCAGGACTGATCCTGCCGTCGCCGGACGCAGCCCGAAGATGACCTCGGCCAGCTCGCGCTGCCCGTTGCCAGAGACTCCGGCCAGCCCCAGGATTTCGCCCGCGCGCACTTCCAGGTTGATCCCGCGCAGCGCCTCGGTGCCGCGATCGCTGGCGGCGCGCACGCCCTCCAGCTTCAGGCGGGAGTCGCCGGCCTGCTGCGCCTTGATGTCGTAGGTGAGCAGCACTTCGCGCCCGACCATCATGCGGGCCAGGCTGGCTTTGGTCGCTTCGGCGGTGGGCACCGACCCGACCAGACGCCCATCGCGCAGCACGGTGACGCGGTGGCTGATGGCCAGCACCTCGTGCAGCTTGTGCGAGATGAAGATCAGGGCGTGCCCGTCGCTGACCATCTGGCGCAGCGTCCCGAAGAGATCGTTCACTTCCTGCGGGGTGAGCACGGCGGTCGGCTCGTCGAGGATGAGCAGCGCTGCGCCACGATAGAGCGCTTTGAGAATCTCGACGCGCTGCCGCTCGCCCACCGCCAACTGCCAGACGGGCGTGTCCGGGTCCACCTGCAGGCCGTAGGTCTTAGTCAGCTCTCTGATGCGCGCCGAGACCACATCCAGGTCGAGCAGCGGCGCGCGCGTGGACTTGAGGCCCAGGGCGACGTTCTCGGCCACCGTCAGCGAAGGGACGAGCATGAAGTGCTGGTGGATCATGCCGATGCCGCGCGCGATGGCGCCCGACGGAGACTTGATCGATGTGCGCTCGCCGTCGAGGAAGATCTCGCCCTCGTTGGGATGGTACAGCCCGTAAAGAATCTTCATCAGCGTGCTTTTGCCAGCGCCGTTCTCGCCTAGCAGGGCGTGGACTTCGCCCGCGCGCACGTCGAAATCTACATGATTAACGGCCAGCACGCCGGGAAATTGCTTGACAATGCCGCGCATCTCCATGTGGTCAATGCGTTCGTGCCCGGTCGGGAGCAGCTTGTGGTCGTTCGTGGACTTGGTCATGGCAACAATCCCGTGGAAACTGGCCCAGGCGAAACAGGAGGCATTTCAGTTCTGGAGCAAAGCATCATCGCACAGGCGCGGAGAGCGCAGAGAAAAGCAAGGAGTCTGCACAGGTCTGCTCTATGTTCTCATACGTCTCTGCGGCCCAGGTATTTCGCCCCATCGTGAAATACACTTCGAAACATTTCAACACTCGACAAGTATGCTATAATTTAAATGAACCACTGAAAGCACGAATGTGCCGCAGGTGGTGATTTTATTTCGGATAGCGAGTGATTCCATAGGAACCGCCCTCTGAAGCTGGCAACACAGGGCAGTCAATCACTGCGACAGGAGGGACGCCGCCCCGGCTGGAGCGGCGTCCCTCTTAGTCCTTGAGGCGTCCCCGTTACTCGGCCTCGGCCTCGACGACGGTCAGCACGCCCTCTTCGTCAACCTCGAAGCTGATGTCGCCATCAATGATGGCCTGCATCACTTCTTCAGCAGCCTCTTGCACGTCCTCGTCCAGCTCGAAGTCCTCGTTGAACTCGATCAGCAGGCCGTCGTTCTCCAGCGTCAGCGCAAACGACACGCCGTTGATCTCGCCGGCTTCCACGTCCGCGATGATCGCGTTGAGCACGTCAACCCAGTTGTAGACCTGGCTGGAGACCACGATTTCCGGGGAGAGCGTGGTCTGGTTGGACTGCGTGCCAAACCACAGCGCGCCGGCTTCCTTGGCCTTGTTCACCGCGCCGGGGACCATCTGCGCCGAGCCAGAGAGCACGTCCGCGCCCTCGGCCAGCATCGCCTCAGCCGCCGCCGCAGCCAGGGCCAGGTCGCTGAACGACTGGATGTAGTTGACCAGCACCTCGATCTCCGGGTCCTGCCACAGCACGCCGGCCTTGAAGCCGTCCACATAGAGCTTGGCGTCGCCCGTCTCGATCGGGCCGATGATGCCGACGACCTTGCTCTCGCTGAGCAGGGCAGCCATCACGCCCTGGACGAAGGCGCCCTCTTCAGAGCGGGCCTCGTAGGCGTAGACGTTGGTGATGCCCTGATCCTGGTAGGTGTCCACCGTGGTGCCCCAGGCGAAGGCTGTGTCGGGGAAGTCGGGGGCGATGTCGAGCAGCGACGAGCCATACTGCGAGCCATGCGCGATCACCAGGTCGTAGCCCTGGCTGGCGTAGTCGCGCAGCGCGGTCGCCGCGTCTTCGACGACGAACATATTCTCGGAGAGGACGAACTCGAAGTTCTCCTCACCACGCTCTTCCTGGACGGCGATCAGCGCATCGTAGATGCTCTGGCTGAAGGCCAGGTCGCTCTTGGTGCTGGGGGTTACCACGGCCACGCGCAGTTTGTCCTGCGCCTGAACGGGCGCGGTGAAGGCTGGCACCGCGATGGCAGCGACGAGCACGATAGTCAAGAGCAAAGCGAGTTTCTTCATGGGTTGAGATCCTCCTGGAAACACTAAGACAGGCACGAAACGATTCTCACTGGCCCGGCCCGGCGCGCTCGCCGGGGACAGGCCAGGTCCAACTCCCGTGTCATTCGCCGCGTTCGAACGGCTTGGTCAGCGCCGCCGGCTGGTCAATGCGCCGCGAGGCGAAGATCAGCGCGATGATGGTCAGCAGGTACGGCGCCATCGAGGCAGCTTCATCGGGCACGTCAATGCCTTTGGTGCGCACCTGAAGCTGAAGTGCGTTGACCAGGCTGAAAAGCAGCGCGCCGAACATCACGCCGCGCGCCTGCCAGGCCCCGAAATAGACCAGCGCCACCGCGATGAAGCCCTGGCCAGCGGTCATGTTCTGCTGGAAGACATTGACCAGGCTGATCGAGAGCGAAGCCCCCGCCAGCGAGGCCAGCATCCCGCCCAGCGTCACGGTGAAGTAGCGCACGCGGGTCACGCTGATGCCCATCGCATCGGCGGCTTCCGGGTTCTGGCCGACAGCGCGGATGTTCAGGCCGAGTGTGGTCTTGTTCAGCACAAACCAGGTCGCCGGCACCAGGGCAAATGCCAGATAGACGAGCAGATTCTGCCGGAAGAAGACTTCGCCCAACACCGGCAGATCGCTCAGCACGGGGATGTTCACCTTCGGGAAGCCGTTGACGGTGATGACCTGGCCGCGAAACACCTTCTGGAAGAGCAGGTCGCTCATGCCCAGGCCGAACAGGTAGATGCCGATGCCGCTGATGCCTTGCTGCGCCTGCAGGGTGACGTTGATCACCGCCGTCGCCAGGCCCATGAGCAGCCCCACCAGCAGCGCCACCAGCACGCCGGCCAGCAGCGCCGGCGCGTAATAGGAAGTGGCCCCCACCGGCGTGATCTCGTGCACCGCCCACAGCGAGGTGAACGCGCCCATCAGCATCACGCCTTCCACGCCGAGGTTGAGCACGCCGCTGCGCTGCCCGAACGTCTCGCCGATGGCTGCGTACAGGTACGGCGTTGCCAGCCGGATGCCCGAAGCCAGAACGCTTGCCGTGAGCAGATTTTCAATCATAGACTGGCTCTCACTCCTGCTGTTTCAGCGGATGCCTCAGAGGTGGCCACGGCCACGCGGCGGCGCGAGCGACGGCGCACGAAAACATCGCTGGCGACGACGAAGATGATCACCAGGCCGATCAGCGCGGTGATCAGCGCCGACGGCACCTGCACCGAGCGCTGTAGCTTGTTGCCGCCGACCAGCAGCGCGCCGAATAGGATGGACGCGGGGATGGTGCCCAGCGGGTGCAGCCCGCCGAACAGCGCGGCGACGATGCCGTTGAAGCCGGCGTTGCCGGTGAAGGCGATGGCCCCGCCCTCGGCGTTCATGCGGTGGCGCACGCCCAGCAGTTGGATGCCGCCCGCCAGCCCGGCAAACCCGCCGCTGAGCAGCAGCGACAGCACCACATAGCGCTTGACTTTGATGCCGGCGTAGCGCGAGGCGCGCGGGTTCTTGCCCACCGCGCGGATACGATAGCCGATGGTCGTCCGCCACAGCAGGATGTAAACCACAATCGCCAGCACGAAGGCAATGACAATGCCATTGTGCAGCAGGGTCGTCCCCCACTGGTTGGCATCGGCAGAGGACAGGCCCAGAAAGTCGTAGAGATCATCGAGCGTCCCGCCGATGCGCGGCAGGTCCAGGCTGCGCGGCAGACGCTCCGTTTCGGGGATCGGCGCGGCGCGGCCCTTCTGGCGTGGGTCAATGAACTCGCTGCGCACCAGGTACATCATGCCGAAGGCGGCGATCTGGTTGAGCATGATCGTGCTCAAAATTTCGTTCACGTTGAAATAGGCTTTGAGCACCCCGGCAATGCCGCCCCACAGCGCGCCAGCGATGAAGCTCCCCACCAGGCAGGCGATAATCACCGTGGTGGGATCGGCCTCCTTGTATTGCAGGCCGATGGCGACGGCGGCCAGCCCGCCGGCGATCATCTGCCCCTCGCCACCAATATTGACCACGCCGCCCCGAAAGCTGATGCAGATGCCAATGCCCACCAGCAGCAGGGGTGTGGCCTTGACCAGCGTATCGGCGACGGCGTTCTTGGTGCCGAACGCGCCCTCCCACAGCGCCTGGTAGGCGTCCAGGGGATTGGCGTTCATCAGCAGGATCATCAGACCGCCGATGAGAAGGGCGAGCAACACAGCGAATAGCGGTAGAAAAGCGTCGAGCGTGCGTCCTAAGTGGAAACTTCGTGGTAGGTTCAACTGTAGGGAACCCCTCATAGGTGGCAGCAAGGTAGGGATTATTGGGCAAAGCGCTTACCGTCACCGGAGGCCGTCGCCAGGCCGCTGATGGCCCCCTGTTCATGCATAGCCAGCACCGGTTAGGACGACATCTTAACACATCCTGGCAGGTGGGGCAATAGAGTTGAGGGTGTTTTTCAATAGTTGGCGCGCGCTGGTCACCGGCAGAATGCGGCGCGCGGGGCGGGCTTGGCGGAGAAGAAGACTTCCGAAGTCTGCGCAGACTTCGGAAGTCTGGTCAGAGCGCCCTAACGGGCATGAGGGTGACGCCGAGAATCTCGCGCGCCCTAGGCCAGGCCGTCCAGCACACGGTCGGTGAAGGCGCTCGTGGAGATCGCTTCGCCGGGCGCAGCAGCGATGTCCGCCGTGCGCGCGCCCGCGTCTAGCGCCGCCTCGACCGCCGTCTCGACCGCCCGCGCTTCCGCTTCCAGCCCCAGGCTGTGGCGCAGCAGCAGGGCCGCGCTGAGGATCGTCGCGGTGGGGTTGGCCAGGCCCTGGCCGGCGATGTCCGGCGCGGAGCCGTGAATCGGCTCGTAGACGCCGAACGTCCCCGTGCCCAGCGACGCCGAGGGCAACATGCCCAGCGACCCGGCCAGCACCGACGCCTCGTCGCTGAGGATGTCGCCGAACATGTTGCCGGCCAGCAGCACGTCGAAGCGGGCCGGGTTGCGCAGCAGGTGCATGGCGCAGGCGTCCACCAGCGCGTGCTCCAGGGTCACGTCCGGGTAGTCGGCGGCCACGCCGCTCACCGTGCGCCGCCACAGGCGCATGGCGGCCAGCACGTTGGCCTTGTCCACCGAGGTCACCTGGCCGCGCCGTCCGCGCGCCGCCGCGAAGGCGACGCGGGCCACGCGCGCCACCTGGGGGACGGAGTAGTACATCGTGTCCCAGGCGTCGTCGCCGTCGCCCTGCTCCTGGCGCTGGCCGAAGTAGATGCCGCTGGTCAGCTCGCGCACAAAGAGCATATCCACGCCGTCGAGCAGGTCGGCGCGCAGCGGCGTATGGCGGGCCAGCGCCGGATAGGCCCTGACCGGGCGCAGGTTGGCGAAGAGGTCGAAGTGCCCGCGCAGCCGCAGCAGCCCCTGCTCCGGGCGGACGGGCGCGGTGGGGTCCGACCACTGCGGCCCGCCGACCGCGCCGAGCAGCACGGCGTCGGCGCGCTCGCAGGCGGCCAGCGTCTCGTCGGGCAGGGGGTCGCCAGCCGCGTCAATGGCACAGCCGCCCATCAGCGCTTCTTCGAAGCTGAAGCTGTGCCCCCAGCGGGCGGCGACGGCGCGCAGCACGCGCGCGCCTTCGGCGATCACTTCCGGCCCGATGCCGTCGCCGGGCAGGGTGACGATGGTTGCGTGCATGAAGGTCTCCTGGGTGGTTGGTGGTTACTGGTTTTGGTCTGAGAGTGTTGGCCGGGGTGTGTGCCTGTTTCTGCCCCCCATCCCCGGCTCAGCAGCAGCCCATCACGTGGGTCAGACCGTACTCGACGCTGTCGGCCAGGGCGAACCAGCTCGCCTCGATGATGTTGGTGCTGGCCCCGACGGTGCTCCAGCGCTGGTGACCGTTCTGCGTGTCAATCAGCACGCGGGTCATGGCCGCTGCGCCGTTCTGCCCGTCGAGGATGCGCACCTTGTAGTCGGCCAGTTGGAACTCGGCCAGCGGTGGATAGAGGGGGGTCAGCGCCTTGCGCATGGCGTGGTCGAGCGCGTCCACCGGGCCGTTGCCGCTGGAGACGGTATGAATCTCCTCGCCATTCACGCGCAGCTTGATCGTCGCCTCGGCGAACATGCCGCGCCCGGCGCGGTGCTCGACCACGGCCATGAAGTCAATCAGCTCGAAGGGCGGCGTGTAGTCCGGGCGCTGGCGACGGATGAGCATCATGATCGAAGCTTCGGCCCCTTCGAAGACGAAGCCACGATGTTCCAGCTCCTTGATGCGGGCGACGAGCTTCTGCGCCTCGTCCGCCGTCAGGTTCTGGCCATATTCCTCGGCCTTGCTGAGCATGTTGCCGCGCCCGCTGAGGTCGGAGACGAGCACGCGCATCTTGTTGCCGACCAGCGCCGGGTCAATGTGCTGGTAGCTGTCCACGTTGCGGCGGATGGCGGCGACGTGCATCCCTCCCTTGTGGGCGAAGGCGCTCTTGCCGACGTAAGCCGCCTGGTGGTTGGGGGCCATGTTGGCGATCTCGGCCACCGTGCGCGCCACACCTGTCAGGCGCGCCAGGCGGCCTTCGGGCAGGCAGCGCAGGCCGAGCTTAAGCTCCAGGTCGGGCACCGCCGAGCACAGGTTGGTGTTGCCGCAGCGCTCGCCGTAGCCGTTGATCGTCCCCTGGATATGGGTCACGCCGTGACGCACCGCCACCAGCGTATTGGCGACGGCCATCTCCCCGTCGTTGTGGCAGTGAATGCCCAGCCGCACGCCAGGGAAGCGCTCGGCCACGGTGCGGAGGATCCCCCCGATCTCCCAGGGCATCGAGCCGCCGTTGGTGTCGCACAGCACGAGCACGCCCGCCCCGCCATCGAGCGCGGCCTGCAAAGTTTGCAGCGCGTAGTCGGCGTCCAGCTTGTAGCCGTCGAAGAAATGCTCGGCGTCGTAGATCACCTCGCGCCCCTGCGCCTTGAGGAAGGCCAGGCTTTCGCGGATGATGCGCAGATTCTCCTCCGGCGTGGTGCGGATGATCTCGCGCACATGCAGAAGCGAAGTCTTGCCGACGACCGTGACGACCGGTGTGGCGGCGTCGAGCAGGGCGAGGATATTGGCATCGGTTGCTGCATCGCCGCCCACGCGGCAGGTCATGCCGAAGGCGGCGACGCGGGCGTGCTGCAGGTTCAGCTCGCGCACGCGCTGGAAGTAGGCCGCGTCCTTGGGGTTGGAGCCGGGCCAGCCGCCCTCGATATAGGTCACGCCCAGGTCATCGAGCAGGCGCGTGATCTTGAGCTTGTCGTCCACCGACAGGGCGATGTTCTCGCCCTGCGTCCCGTCGCGCAGCGTAGTGTCGTAGACCTCAACCTCAACAGGTGTCATTGGCGATCTCGATTCGTGGTGATTGGTGATTGGTGGTTAGTTGTTGGTGATCAGTTAGCGGTGGGCGGCGGCGCGGGTGTTTCGCGGGGGCGCTGCTCTGCTGCGCCCCCAAAACTTGCGAAGTCTGATCGCCGCGCGCCCCTGTAATGCAGACTCCTGATCACCACGCTCGTCCCTTCATCTGCACGCCCAGCACGGTGCGCGCGTAGGGCACCAACCCGCCCGCATGGATGATCGCCAGCACCACCGGTGGGTAGGGGCTGGCCTGATACGTCTGGCCGGTGCGCTCGTTGGTGATGGTCCCGGCGGCCAGGTCCACGCTGAGCGTGTCGCCTTTTTCCGCGTCGCGCGCCGCCGCCGGACTCTCCAGAATAGGCAGGCCGATGTTGATCGCGTTGCGGAAGAAGATGCGCGCGAACGACGCGGCGATGATGCACGAGACGCCCGCCCCCTTGATGCTGATCGGGGCGTGCTCGCGGCTGGAGCCGCAGCCGAAGTTTGTCCCGCCGACGATGATGTCGCCCGGCTGCACCTCCCCGGCGAACGCGGCGTCTATGTCTTCCATGCAGTGCGCGGCCAGCGCCTGCGGATCGGTGGTGACGAGATAGCGCGCCGGGATGATCACGTCTGTGTCAATGTTGTCGCCGTACTTCCAGACTTTGCCTTGCAGCTTCATCGGTATCCCCTTCTGCGCTACAGCTCGTCAGGATGGGCCAGCCGGCCCAGGATAGCGCTGGCGGTGGCGATAGCCGGGTTCGCCAGGTAAACGCGCGCGTCGCGGTGACCCATACGCCCGCGGAAGTTGCGGTTCGACGTGCTGACGCACACTTCGTCGCCGGCCAGCACGCCCATGTGCCCGCCCAGGCACGGCCCGCACGTGCTGACGCTGACCGCCGCCCCCGCCAGCGTGAACTGTTCGAGCCAGCCCTGGCGCAGCGCGTCCAGGTAGACCGCCTGCGAGCCGGGGATGATCATCACGCGCACGTCGGGGTGAAACTCGCGCCCCGTCCGCTCCAGGATGTCGGCGACAATGGCCAGGTCTTCGAAACGCCCGTTGGTGCAACTGCCGATGAAGACCTGGTCCACCTTTTCCGGCCTGACCTGGCTGATGGGGTGCACATTGTCCGGCGAATAGGGGCAGGCGACCTGTGGCTCCATCTGCGCAAGGTCGAATTCGTGGACGGAGCAGTAGATCGCGTCGTCGTCGGCGTGGTAGGGGGTGAAGGGTCGTGTGGCGCGCGGCGTGACGTAGGCTTCGGTCACCTCGTCGTAGGGCAGGAAGCCGCACTTGCCGCCCGCCTCGATGACCATATTGGCCATCGTCAGCCGGTCGGACATGGGCAGCTCGTGGATGGCCGGGCCGGTGAACTCCATCGCCCGGTAGAGCGCGCCGTCCACGCTGATCTCCCCGATGGTGCGCAGGATGAGGTCTTTGCCGGTCACCCAGGGCCGGCGCTCGCCGTAGTAGACGAACTTCATCGTCTCCGGCACCTTCAGCCAGGTGGTGCCAGTCGCCATCGCAAACGCGATGTCGGTTGACCCCATGCCGGTGGCGAGAGCGCCGACCGCGCCGTAGGTGCAGGTGTGGCTGTCGCCGCCGACGACCAGGTCGCCGGGCAGCACTAACCCGCGCTCTGGCAGCACGACGTGCTCGATGCCCGCCCGCCCCACCTGGAAGCGGTGGCCGAGCGCCTGTTGCTCGGCGAAGAGGGTCAGCGTGCGTGTCTGCTCGGCGCTCTTGATGTCCTTGTTGGGGGCGAAGTGGCTCGGCACCAGCATAACGCAGTCCGGGTTGTACACTTCGCTCACGCCCATCGCCCGGAAGGATTCGATGGCGATGGGCGCGGTGATGTCGTTGGCCATCACGACGTCGGTCTTGACGGTGACCAGGTCGCCCGCCGAGACCTCTTCGACGTGCTCAGCGTGGGCGGCGATGATCTTCTCGGCCAGTGTTTTCCCCATGGTATCTCCCGTGAAAAGTGCGATCAGTAGCGATTGGCCATCAGCTATCAGCTTTAAGGGACAGCCACGATACTGGCTGACGGCTGACGGCTGCTGGCGGCTGGCTCACAGGCCGGTTGTACAGGGCCTCGCCGTGCCAGGCCAGCGGCCAGGAACACGGCTCTGGAAACGCGGCGCCCATCTCCGGCTCGACCGGGCGCGGGCTGACCGGTGTCCTGCTGCGTGATTTCCTCTGCTTAGTCATGTGCTTCGCTCCTCGTGCCCACCCGGTCGTGACGGTTTACCTCACCCCCGGCCTCGCTTCGCTCGGCCAGCCCCCTCCCCGACGTGGAGAGGGGACAACGAGGCGCGTCAGCGCCGAGCGGGGGTGAGGTCAATAGCGCAGCGCCTCACTTCGCCTGCGGCGACACGCGCACGGTGGCGGCATCGCCTTCCGGCGCGCGGTCGCCATAGCCGGTGTAGGCCAGCATCTTGTTGAGCGCGGACAGGTACGCTTTGGCGCTGGCCACGATGATGTCGGTATCGGCCCCGTGCCCGCCGAAGGTGCGCCGCCCGTTAGCATCGCGGCGGACGCGCACGGTCACTTCGCCCAGGGCGTCAATGCCCTCGGTGACGGCAGCCACGCGATATTCGACCAGCGTGGCCTGCACCTCGACGATCTGCTCGATGGCCTGGAAAGCCGCGTCCACCGGGCCAGTGCCGATGCCCGCCGCGATCTTGGAATGGCCATCCGGTCCGCGCAGCCTGATGGTGGCGGTGGGCATTCCCGGCTGCCCGCAGGCAACCTGAATGCCCTCCAGGGTGAAGACCTCCTCCGGGCCGTAGAACTCGTCGGCGATGAGCGCCTCGATGTCGGCATCGGTGACCGTCTTCTTCTTGTCGGCCAGCTCCTTGAAGCGCTGGAACGCCTGGTTCAGATCGTCGCCTTCCAGCTCGTAGCCCAGGTCTTCCAGGCGGACGCGAAAGGCATGGCGCCCGCTGTGCTTGCCCAGCACCAGGTTGCTCTGCGACAGGCCGACCGTCTCCGGCGTCATGATCTCATAGGTGGCCTGGTGCTTGAGCACGCCGTCCTGGTGAATGCCCGCCTCGTGGCTGAAGGCGTTGGCCCCGACAATGGCCTTGTTCGGCTGGACGGGCAGGCCGGTGTAGTTGCTGACCATGCGGCTGGTGCGGGCGATCTGCGTCGTGTCTATGCCGGTGCTCAGGTGGTAGAACTGGGGCCGTGTGTGCAGGGCCATCACCACCTCTTCCAGCGAGGTGTTGCCCGCGCGCTCGCCGATGCCGTTGATCGTCACCTCGGCCTGGCGCGCCCCGGCCTGCAGGCCGGCCAGCGCGTTGGCCGTGGCCAGGCCCAGGTCGTCGTGACAGTGCACCGACCAGATCACGCGGTCGCCGCCCGCCGTCTCGCGGATCAGCTTCTGCATCAGCGCGAGGTATTCGCCGGGCATGATATAGCCCACCGTGTCGGGGATGTTGAGCGTGGTCGCGCCTTCTCGCACGGCCACGCTGAGCACTTCTACCAGGAAGTCGGGGTCGGAGCGACAGGCGTCCTCCGGCGAAAACTCCACGTCGGCGCACAGCGCGCGAGCGTAAGCGACCATCTCGCGCACGCGCTCCACGACCTGCTCGCGCGTCATGCGCAGCTTGTGCTGCATGTGAATCTCAGAGGTCGCCAGGAAGGTGTGGATGCGCGGCTTGGCCGCGTCGCGCACAGCTTCCCAGGCTTTGTCAATATCGCTGGTGGTGGCGCGGGCCAGCCCGCAGATGACCGGGCCATCGGCTGTGCCCACCTCGCGGGCGACACGGCGCACGCCCTCCAGATCGTCGGGCGAGGCGGCGGGAAAACCCGCCTCGATGATGTCCACGCCCAGGCGGGCAAGCTGGCGGGCGATGTCAATCTTCTCGGCGCTGGTCAGGCTGGCGCCGGGCGACTGCTCGCCATCGCGCAGGGTGGTGTCGAAAATGCGCACCCGGTTATCGCGTTGAACCCCAGACTCGTCCATAGTACCTGCTGTCCTTGTGTGCACCTATCGTCTTCAGCTATCAGCCTTCAGCGACCGGCAAAGGCACCCTGCTCATCATTCTGCCGGGGGTGCCTGCCTGGCGTTCAGGAAGGGCATCATCGGGCGCAGCTCGCGCCCCACCTGCTCGATGAGCAGGTTTTGCTCGGCGCGGCGCTGCTTGTTGAACCAGGGCCGCCCGGCGTTGTTCTCCGCGATCCACTGGCGGGCGTAGGTGCCGTCCTGAATCTCGTCGAGGATGCGGCGAATCTCGCCTTTGGTCTCTTCGGTGATGATGCGCTCGCCAGCGGTGTAGCCGCCGTGCTCGGCGGTATCGGAGACGGAATACCACATATAGCTCATGCCGCCCTGGTACATCAGGTCCACGATCAGCTTCAACTCGTGCAGCACCTCGAAATAGGCCAGCTCGGGCTGATAGCCGGCCTTGACCAGCGTCTCGAAGCCCGCCTTGACCAGCGCCGTGACCCCGCCGCACAGCACGACCTGCTCGCCGAAGAGGTCGGTCTCGGTCTCTTCGGCGAAGGTTGTCTGGATGACGCCCGCACGGGTGCAGCCCAGGGCGCGCGCATAGGCCAGCGCCTGGGCCAGGGCATGGCCGCTGGCGTCCTGCTCGACGGCGAGCAGGGCCGGGGTGCCCGCGCCCTCGACGTACAGCTCGCGCACGCGGTGACCGGGCGCTTTGGGCGCGACCATGCTCACGTCTACATAGCTGGGCGGCACGATCTGCCCGTAGCGGATGTTGAAGCCGTGCGCAAACATCAGCGTATCGCCCGGCTCCAGGTGCGGCGCGATGCTTTGGGCATAGACTTCGGGCTGGACTGTGTCCGGCAGCAGCAGCATGATCACATTGGCCTCGGCTGCCGCTTCGGCGACCGTTTTGACGGTCAGCCCGTCGGCTTCGGCTTTGGCCCACGACTTGCTGCCTTCATAGAGGCCGACCACCACCGACACACCGCTGTCGTGCAGGTTGAGCGCGTGGGCGTGGCCCTGGCTGCCATAGCCGATGATCGCCACCGTTTTGCCCGCGAGCAGGGACGGGTCGGCGTCGTTGTCGTAATAGAGCTTCGTCACTGGTTTTCTCCCTCGTTGAGCGATCGAGCACCCTCAATTCAGACTTCGGAAGTCTCGAAGACTTCCGAAGTCGTGACCTTCACTCACAGCACGTTCGTCCGGTAGCCGTTGCCGCTCGGACGCGGCTTGTAGCCATTGGGCGACAGCACGTGCTCGCCGCGCGTCATGGTCACCATGCCGGTGCGCACCATCTCCAGGATGCCGATCGGGCGCAGCAGCTCGGTCATGCTGGTGATCTTGTCCTCGTCGCCGGTGACCTCGACGATCAGCGCGTCGGTGGTGGCGTCCACGATGTGCGCGCGGAAGATGTCGCAGAGCTGCACGACTTCGCCGCGCGTCTGGCTGTTGACGCGCACCTTGATCAGCGCCAGGTCGCGGCTGACATCGGGGATCTCGGTCACGTCCTGCACCTGGATGACGTTGACCAGCTTGTAGAGCTGGGTGCGAATCTTCTCGGCGTCGGCGTCCACGACGATGGTCATGCGCGAGATGGCCGGGTTTTCGGTGCGGCCTACCGTCAGGCTGTCAATGTTGAAGTTGCGCCGCCGGAACAGGCTCGCCACCCGGTTCAGCACGCCGGGCTTGTTCTCTACAAGGGCTACGAGTGTCCGTTTCATCAGTGTCTTCTCTCCTGCTCAAGCGCAGCGCGCTAGATAGCGGTATCTGAGGGCAGGGGGCGGCGGATCATCTTGTGCAGATCGGCACCCGCCGGCACCATGGGGTAAACCAGGTCGTGCGTTTCGACGACGAAGTCAATCAGAGTGGGGCCGTCCGTGATGCTGTTGGCCCACTCGATGGCCGGGATCACGTCTTCGCGGCGGGTGACGCGGCGGGCCGGAATGCCATAGGCTTCGGCCAGCTTGACGAAGTCCGGGTTGTGCATGGGCGTGGCGTTGTAGCGCTCCTCATAGAAGAACTCCTGCCACTGGCGCACCATGCCCAGGAAGCCGTTGTTGATGATGGCGATCTTGACCGGCGCGCGCTCCTGCATGGCTGTGCCCAGCTCTGGCAGCGTCATCTGAAAGCCGCCATCGCCGACGATAGCCCACACGTTGGGGCCGCCCAGCCCCAGCGCCGCGCCGATGGCCGCCGGCATCCCGAAGCCCATCGTGCCCAGCCCGCCGGAAGTGAGCAGCGTGTGTGGGCGCTGATGTGGGTAATACTGCGCTTCCCACATCTGGTGCTGGCCGACGTCGGTCACCACTACCGCATCGCCGCCGGTTGCCCGCCACATATCGTGGATGACGTGCGCGGCGAAGAGGCGCTCGCCCACGTCGCGGTTGACGATGTCGCGCTCGTCGGCGTCTTCCATCCAGTCGCGAATCTGGCCCAGCCACGCCTTGTGCTCGATCGGCTTGACGTGCGGCATCAACTGGCCGAGGACCGTTTTCAGGTCGCCGACGATGGGCACATCTACGCGCACGTTTTTGTGGATTTCCGATATGTCAATGTCAATGTGAATCTTCTTGGCGTTGGGCGCGTAGGTCTTCAGGTTGCCGGTCACGCGGTCGTCGAAGCGCATCCCGAAGGCCAGCAGCAGGTCGGCGTTCTGAATGGCGAGGTTGGCGTGGCCGGTGCCGTGCATGCCCATCATGCCCAGCGAGAGCGGGTGCGTCTCTGGCAGGCCGCCCTTGCCGAGCAGCGTCAGGGCGAAGGGCGTCTGCGTCATCTCGGCGAATTGCAGCACTTCGCGCCCCGCGCCCGACATGATCACGCCGTGCCCGGCCAGGATGAGCGGGCGCTCGGCGCTCTCGATCAGCGCCAGGGCAGCGGCGATGTCTTCCTCGGCGGCGCGCTGCGGCGGGCGATAGCCCGGCAGCTCGATGGGGCCTTCGGGATAGACGAACTCGGTGACAGCGGTCTGCACGTCTTTGGGAATATCTACCAGCACGGGGCCGGGCCGCCCCGTCCGCGCGATGTGAAACGCCTCGCGGATGGTGTAGGCCAGCTCTTCCACGTTGTAGACCAGATAATTGTGCTTGGTCACGGGCAGCGTGACGCCCGTCACGTCCGTCTCCTGGAAGGCGTCGGAGCCGATGACCGCGCTGGGCACCTGCCCGGTGATGCAGACGATGGGCGAGGAGTCCAGCATGGCGGTGGCGATGCCGGTGACCAGGTTAGTCGCGCCGGGGCCGGAGGTGGCGATGACCACGCCGACCTTGCCCGTCGCTCGCGCATAGCCGTCGGCCATGTGGGCGGCGCCCTGTTCGTGGCGCACCAGCACGTGGCGAAGCTGGGGATACTTGGTCATGGTATCGTAGGTGGGCAAGATCGCGCCGCCGGGGTAGCCGAACATAATGTCTACGCCCTCGCGGAGCAGGCATTCCAGGATGATCTCAGCGCCGGTCAGTTTCACAGTGTTTTTCTCCTTGTTAGGCTTGCGCCGTGCTGGTTGGTTTTCGGTCATCGCCGAAACAGCATCATCGGGCCGAGCGGGGGTGAGGTCGGTGGGCGTAGTGCCATACGCCCCTGCTCCCCACACCGCAACTGTCAATCAAAAAAAACCGCCCCGGTGCTGGCGCTGCTGACCAGCCGGGCATAGCGCCGCAGCCAGCGGCTGGGAATATCTGGCACAAAGTCCGGCAGCGCGACCAGGCGACGCTGCACCTCCGCCGGCTCCACCAGCAGGTCGAGCGTCCGCCGATCGAGATCGATCGCGATGATGTCGCCCGGCTGCACGGCGGCCAGCGGCCCGCCCGCCGCCGCTTCCGGGCTGACATGGCCGATGGACACGCCCCGGCTGCCGCCGGAGAAGCGCCCGTCGGTCACCAGGGCCACGCTGTCGCCCAGGCCCATGCCCTGCAACTGCGCCGTCGGCCCCAGCATCTCCTGCATCCCCGGCCCGCCGCGCGGCCCCTCGTAGCGGATGACCACCACATCGCCCGGCTGCACCAGCCCGTTGAGGATGCCCACCGAGGCCGCCTCTTCGCTTTCGAAGACGCGCGCCGGGCCGCGATGGCGGCGCATGTGGGCCGGCACTGCGCCGGTCTTGATCACCGCGCCGTCGGGGGCCAGGCTGCCGAAGAGCACAGCCAGCCCCCCGGTAGGGCTGTGCGGATCGCTGAGCGGGTGGATCACTTCGTGGTCAGCGATGGCTGCGTCAGCGACGTTCTCGCCCAGCGTCCGCCCGGTCACCGTGATGCAGTCTAGGTGCAGCGCGCCGTCCTTCTGGGCGATTTCGTGCAGGATGGCCGGCACGCCGCCCGCGCGGTGCACGTCTTCCATGTGCCAGTGCGAGGCCGGGCTGACCTTGCAGATGTGCGGCACGCGCTCGGCGACCCGGTTGATGCGCTCCAGCGGGTAGTCCACGCCCGCTTCGTAGGCCAGGGCCAGCGTGTGCAGGACGGTGTTGGTGCTGCCGCCCATGGCCATGTCCAGGGCGAAGGCGTTGTCCAGGGCTTCGTGGGTGACGATGCGGCGCGGCGTCAGGTCTTGTTCGATCAGGACCATGAGCTGGCGCGCGGCGCGTTTCGCCAGCTCGACGCGCTCCGGGGTTTCGGCCAGGGCCGAGCCGTTGAAAGGCAGGGCCAACCCCAGGGCTTCCATCAGGCAGTTCATCGAGTTGGCGGTGAACATGCCGGAGCACGAGCCGCACGAGGGACAGCCGAAATCTTCCAGCGTCTTCAGCTCGGCGGCGTCAATCTTGCCCGCCTTGTACGCGCCCACGCCCTCGAACACGCTGATCAGGTCAATCGTGCGCCCGTCGGGAGTTTTGCCGGCGGCCATCGGCCCGCCGCTGATGAAGATGGTGGGAATGTCCACGCGCATGGCGCCCATGAGCATCCCCGGCACGATCTTGTCGCAGTTGGGGATGCAGATCATGCCGTCGAAAGCGTGGGCGACGACCATCGTCTCAACGCAGTCGGCGATCAGTTCGCGGCTGGGCAGCGAGTAGTTCATGCCCAGGTGTCCCATCGCGATGCCGTCGTCCACGCCGATGGTGTTGAACTCGAAAGGCACGCCGCCCGCCGCGCGGATGGCCTCTTTGACGACCTGGCCGAAACGCTGCAGGTGCACGTGGCCGGGGACGATGTCCACGTAGGAGTTGACGACGGCGACGAACGGCTTGCGCATGTCGGCATCGGTGACGCCGGTCGCCTTGAGCAGGCTGCGGTGCGGTGCCCGTTCGAAACCCTTCTTGATCCGATCTGAGCGCATGATTCTGCCTTGTTGGGTGCGAATGCTGTCGGTTGACACGAAAGAGGCCGCCCCTGGGTTGGGACGGCCTCCTGGCTCTTCTTACGCTGCGCTGCTAGCATTTTGCTCTGCGCTGCGCCGGCACCCCAACCCGTCTGCCCCCCTTCTCAAGAGCGAGAAGGAGGTCAATGACCAGGACAATAAGAGGGACCAGCGCGCGCAGCGCGTCGAAAGTCATGGCTGCTGTGTCTCCGCTGAACGCATCAGCGCAACAAAAAAGCCTCCCGGCGTTGGGAGGCTTTTGCTTACACACTAGGGCCTGCTGCGGCTACGCTCTCCCAACGCCAAATGCCCCGCCAAGAATGACGAGGACAATGACGATAAGGACGAGGGACAGGCGACGAGACGCCATAGCGAACACGTTTCCTTCAGCACGCAGGCCGATCACGTTATTGAATAAGACTTTAGCCAGCGGGAACCGTTCTGTCAAGGGGTTGTGGCTCAATTGGGCGGGCTGAGTTTAGTGATTATATACAAAAGGGGCCTGCGAGCAGATCGCCGCCCTGTTTTTTGCGGGCTGCGGGCGCTAGCATTAGCGCCCAATCAGATAGGGCGCACACCTCCGCCAAGAAAGGAACCCCACATGGAACCGATCAAGAAAGTCGTCCTGGCCTACAGCGGCGGCCTGGATACCTCGATCATCGTGCCCTGGCTGCGCCATAACTACGGCTGCGAAGTGATCTGCTTCACCGCCGACCTGGGCCAGGAGGAAGAACTCGATGGCCTGGAAGAGAAAGCGCTGAAGACCGGGGCCAGCAAGCTGATCATCCGCGATCTGCGCGAGGAGTTCCTGACCGACTTCGTCTTCCCGACGATGCAGGCCGGGGCGGTCTACGAGCGCGTCTACCTGCTGGGCACGTCCTTCGCCCGCCCGCTGATCAGCAAGCATCTGGTCGAGATCGCCGAGGACGAGGGCGCACAGGCCATCGCGCACGGCTGCACGGGCAAAGGCAACGACCAGGTGCGCTTCGAGCTGACGGCGATGGCCCTCAACCCCAAGATTCAGGTGATCGCCCCCTGGCGCGAGTGGAACATCCGCAGCCGCGAGGACGCGCTCGAATACGCTGCCGAACACAACGTGCCGGTCAGCTCGACGCTCAAGAGCATCTACAGCCGCGATCGCAACCTGTTCCACATGAGTCACGAGGGCGGCCCGCTGGAAGACCCCTGGAACGAGCCGCACGAGGAGATGTTCGTCCTCTCGCGCAGCCCGGAAGACGCGCCCGACGAACCGGCCTATGTCACCATCGGCTTCGAGCGGGGCGTGCCCATCTCCATTGATGGCGAAGCTCTGCCCCCTGTCCCGCTGTTCGAGCGGCTCAACGAGCTGGGCGCGGTCAACGGCATCGGGCGGGTGGACATGGTCGAGAATCGGCTGATCGGCATGAAGAGTCGCGGCGTCTACGAGACGCCCGGCGGCACCATCCTGCGCGCCGCTCACCAGGCGCTGGAGAGCCTGTGCCTGGACAAGCAGACCATGCACTTCAAGGACTTCGTGGCCGTCAAGTACGCCGAACTGGTCTACAACGGCATGTGGTATACGCGCCTGCGCGAGTCGCTGGACGCTTTTGTGCAGGTGACGCAGCAGACGGTGAGCGGCACGGTGCGCCTCAAGCTGTACAAGGGCAACGTGATCATCGCCGGGCGCAAGAGTCCCTACAGCCTCTACCGCGAAGACTACGCCTCGTTCGGCCACATGGACATCTACGACCAGACCGACGCCAAGGGCTTCATCCACATGATCGGCCTGCCGATGAAGGTCGAAGCCATGCTCAACGTCGAAGGGACGGGCAAGAGCCGCTATCGCCAGCCGGACTACACGCGCTTCAAGCGCGACTAGCAGGAGCGATCAGCCACCAGCCGTTCGCGGGCCACTCACGCGCCGCCCGTGTTTGGCCCGCCCAGCGCCGCCGGGTACGACCCCAGCATCTTGACCATCGAAGCCTGGCGCAGCAGGTCTACCAGGGCGGCCTCGGCGGCGGAATCGCGCCAGTGGCCCTCGAAGTCGAGGTAGAACCAGTATTGCCAGGCTCGCCCGCGCATGGGCCGCGACTCGATCTTGGTCAGGTTGATGTTGCGCAGGGCGAACGTGCCCAGGGCGTCGTAGAGCGCGCGCGGGCGATGCCGCACGGCAAAGACCAGCGAGGTTTTGCTGGGGTCGCGGCGCTGGGCATCGTCCGCGCCGATGGCGAAGAAGCGCGTCGAGTTGCCGGGGTCGTCTTCCAGGCCGCTGTCCAGCGCGGCCAGGCCGTAGAGCCGGCCCGCCAGCGCCGAGGCGATGACCGCCGTGTGCGCCTCCGGGTGCTCGGCCAGGGCGCGCGCCGCGCCCGCCGTGTCATAGGTGGCGACCGGCTCCCAGCCGCGCCGGTGCAGGGTGTCGGCGCACTGGGCCAGCGCCTGCGGGTGCGACATGACGCGCTTGACATCTTCCAGCGCTGTGCCTTCTGGCGCGAGCAGGTGGTGGGTGATCGGTAGCAGGTGCTCGGCCTGCACACGGAAATCGTGCTCGATCAGCAGCTCATAGACCTGGAAGACCGTCCCGGCCAGCGCGTTCTCGACCGGGACCATGCCGTGCGTCGCCCGCCCGCGCTGGATGGCCGCGAAAACCTCGGCGAAGGTCTCGCAGGGCAGGGTCTTCGTATCCTCGCCGAACTGGCGGTGGATCGCTTCTTCCGAATACGCACCGTGCTCGCCCTGGAAGGCGACAATGCGCTCGCCCATATGTGTGTCTCCTTAGTGGTGGGTGGTGGGTGATTGGTTGTTGGTGGTGATTGGTTTTCAGTGATCAGCGATCAATATCCAGGCGAGACGGGCTTTGCCATTCAGCAGCCAGCCGCGCTGATCACTGACTCCTGATGACTGACCCCCAATCACCAGAAACCAAACACCCATCACCCTCTCTCCAGCAGTGCCTCCAGCGCCAGCCGGTAGCCCAGCCAGCCCAGCCCGCTGATCTGCCCCAGGCAGACCGGCGCGATCAGCGAAGTGTGGCGGAACGGCTCGCGGGCGTGAATGTTCGACAGGTGCACCTCGATGGCCGGCAGCCCGACCGCGCTGAGCGCGTCGCGCAGGGCGACGCTGGTGTGCGTGTAGCCGCCGGGGTTGAGGATCACCCCGTCCGCCCAGCCGCGCGCCGCGTGCAGCGCGTCAATCAGCGCGCCCTCGTGGTTGCTCTGGGTGATGCGCAGCGCGGCACCGTGCCCCGCCGCGTAGTCTTCCAGCCGCGCGTTGATCGCGTCCAGCGTCAGGCTGCCGTAGACCTCCGGCTCGCGCGCTCCCAGCAGGTTGAGGTTCGGCCCGTGCAAAATCAGGATGTTCATGGCCCCTCCCGCAGCGACTCCAGCACGGCGATCACCGCGTCGCGCGGCACGTCATCGGCCACGCACGGATCGCCGGTCGCGCGCAGCAGCACGAAGCGCGCGCTCCCGCCGCGAAACTTCTTGTCGTGGCGCATGGCGTCCCACAGGGCAGCGGGGTCCAGCCCGGCGTAGCGCGCGGGCAGGCCCAGCGCCGTCACCGCCTGCTCGACTGTCGCGGCCAGATCGGGGGCGGCCAGTCCGCGCTGCACAGACAGGCGCGCCGCCGCCACCAGGCCCAGGGCCACCGCCTCGCCGTGCTTCCAGGCGTAGCCGCTGACCCCTTCGATGGCGTGGGCGAAGGTGTGACCCAGGTTCAGGTAGGCCCGCGTGCCGCGCTCCAGCCGATCCTGCTCGACGGCCTGCTTCTTGACGCGCACGGCCCGCGCGATCACGTCCTCGATGGGCGGCGGCTCGCTCGCCAGCAGGCGCTCCACCAGCGGCGGATCGGCGATCAGCCCGGCCTTGAGCACTTCGGCCAGGCCGCAGCGCCGCTCGACCGGCGGCAGGGTGTGCAGCGCCGCGCTGTCGGCGAAGACGGCCAGCGGGTCTTTGAACGCGCCAACCAGGTTCTTGCCCTGGGGCAGGTCCACGCCCACCTTGCCGCCCAGGCTGGCGTCCACCATGGCCAGCAGGCTGGTGGGAGCCTGGATGAGGGCCACGCCGCGCATGAAAGTCGCCGCGACGAAGCCGGCCAGGTCGCCGATCACCCCGCCGCCCAGCGCGATGACCAGCGACGAGCGATCGCAGCCGCCCGCCAGCAGCTCGCCGTAAAGCGCGGTGGCTGTGCCCAACGTCTTGTGCGCCTCGCCATCCGGCACGGTGATCAGAAAAGCGTCCGGCAGGCGGGCGGCCAGCGCCTCGCCGTAGAGCGGGCCGACGATCGTGTTGCTGATCACGGCCACGCGCGAGAAGCGCCGCTCCCCCACGAACGCGGGCAGCGCTTCGGCCAGCGCGCCGGGCTGGATCACCACCGGATACGCTTCGTCCGCGCCCTGGATGGTCAGGATCGAGGCTGGTTCCACAGGCGCATCACCTCCTCGGCGATCTCCGCCGGGGTGCGGGCAGTCGTGTCCACCGCGTGCGGCAGGCTGGCGTAATGAGCCGCCCGCGCCGCGCAGAGCGCCGCCAACCGCTCGCGGTCGGCGCTGAACAGGGGCCGCGCCGGGTCGTCGCCCACCCGCCGCAAAATCTCGTCGAGCGAAGCGGTCAGGCACACGATCAGGCTGCTCTGGGCGAAGGCGCGGCGCGCGGAGTCGTCGAGCAGCGCGCCGCCGCCCACCGCGATCACCTGGTCCCGCCCGGCAGCGATCTCGCGGCAGACTTCGGCCTCAATGCGCCGGAAGGCCGTCTCGCCATCCTGGGCGAAAATCTGCGCGATGCTCCGCCCCGCCCGCCGCTCGATCGCGGCGTCGGTGTCCACGAAAGCCAGGCCCAGCCGCCCGGCGACGAGGCGCCCGACGGTGCTCTTGCCCGTCCCCATGAAGCCGGCCAGGACCAGGTTGTGAGGGACCCCTGTCATAGAGAGTCTCGGTAAGGCTCCGCGTTGCGCTTTACCTCACCCCCTGCTCGGCGCTGACGCGCCTCGCCGCCCCCTCTCCATTCGAATGGAGAGGGGGCAAGCCGAGTGTAGCGAGGCTGGGGGTGAGGTCACACCTCATAGCCGAAGCGCCAGGGCACGTCGTCCATCGGCAGGTCGTCCAGCCGCGCCTGGCGCAGCGCGGCGCAGCGCGGGCGCAGCTCGTCCAGGCTGTCGCCGCCCAGCTTGCGCAGCAGCTCGTCGGCCAGCACGAAGGCGACCATGCTCTCCAGGATGACCACTGCGCGCGGCGTGGCGCAGAAATCGCTGCGCTCATATTCAGTATGCGCGGGCGTCCCCGCCGCCAGGCTCACCGACTCCAGCGGCGTCAGCGTGGTGCTGATCGGCTTCATGGCCGCGCGCACGATCAGCGGCTCGCCGGTGGTCATGCCGCCTTCCAGCCCGCCAGCGCGGTTGCTCGTCCGGCGGATGCGCCCGTCCTCGCCCAGCGCCAGTTGGTCGTGGACCTGCGTGCCGGGGCGGCGGGCGTTGGCGAAGGCCGGGCCGATCTCCGCGCCCTTGATGCTCGGCACGCTGCACACTGCTCCGGCCAGCCGCCCCGTCAGGCGGCGGTCGTAGTGGACGTGCGACCCCAGGCCGGGCGGCAGCCCCAGCGCCACGACCTCGATGATCCCGCCGAGCGTGTCTTTGTCCACTTTGGCCTGGCGGATGGCCGCGCGCATCTGTTCGGCGGCTTGCGCATCGGGACAGCTCACGTCGGATTCCAGCGCGGCGGCGAAGCGGGCCGGATAGTCGGGCGGATCGTCGGCGAAGTGCGCCATCTCCGCGCCGATGGCCGTCACATAGCCGCCCACCGTGATGCCGAACTCAGCCAGCAGCCGCCGGGCGATCGCGCCGATGGCCACGCGCACCGCCGTCTCACGGGCGCTGGCCCGCTCCAGGGCCAGGCGCAGATCGCGGTAGCCGTACTTAAGCGCGCCGGTGAGGTCGGCGTGGCCGGGGCGCGGCGTGGTCATGGGTGGGATGTCGCGCTCCGCCCAGTTCTTCCAGTCGCGGTTCTCAATGACCAGGGCAATCGGCCCGCCGGTGGTGCGCCCGTTCATCACCCCGCCGGTGATGCGCGCCCGGTCGCGCTCGATCTGCATGCGCCCGCCGCTGCCGTAGCCGGTCTGGCGGCGGGCCAGGTCGCGGTTGAGGTCGGCGGGCGTCAGCGGGACGCCGGCGGGCATCCCTTCCAGGATGCCGGTCAGCGCCGGGCCGTGACTTTCGCCCGCAGTGAGAAAACGCAGCACAGTTCCTCCGAAAGAGCTATCAGCCATCAGCTTTCAGCGGTCGGCGGTCAGCGATCAGCGAGAACAGTCGCGTAGGGGCGCAGCAGAGCGGCGCCCTGTGAGCCAGACTTCCGAGGTCTCGCAGGCTTCGGAAGTCTACCCCCGTGCGTCAGCCGCGATCTTCCCAATTCGCAATCCGCAATCCGCAATTCCACCCCTACTCCACCCGCGCCAGGTGATAGCCTTTCTTGCCCTTGCGCAGGACGATGACGCGCCCTTCGATGGCGTCGGCCAGGGTGACACGCCGCTCCACATCGTCTGTGCGAGCTGCGTTCAGGTACAGCCCGCCACTCTCGATCAGGGTGCGCGCCTGCTTTTTGGAACGTTCCAGCCCGCATGTCACGGCCAGGTCAACCAGGCTCAGCCCCTCGCCCCCCAGGTCGTGCGCGGGCACAGCGCTGGACGGCACCTCGGCGAAGATATCGAGCAGGTCGTCGGCGCTCAGCCCTTCCAGGTCGCGCTCGCCAAAGAGCACTTCAGTCGCCTGCTGCGCCTTGCGCAGGCCGTCTTCGCCGTGCACCGCCCGCGTGACTTCCTCGGCCAGGCGGCGCTGCGCGGCCCGCAGGTGCGGCTCGGCGACCACGAATCGCTCCAGCGCGGCGATTTCGTCGCGATCCAGCAGCGTGAAGTACTTCAGGTACGGCACCACATCGGCGTCGGTCGTGTTGAGCCAGTACTGGTAGAAGCGGAACGGCGACGTGCGCCGGGCGTCGAGCCAGACGGTCCCGGCCTCGGTCTTGCCGAACTTGACGCCGGTCGAGGTGGTGATCAGCGGCACAGTGAGGGCGTAGGCTTTGCCGTCAACGACGCGGCGGATCAGCTCGGTGCCGGCGGTGATATTGCCCCACTGGTCGCTGCCGCCCATCTGGAAGGTGCAGCCGTAGTCCAGGTACAGGCGCAGGAAGTCGTAGGCTTGCAGCAGCATGTAGTTGAACTCGGTGAACGACAAGCCTTCCTCGCCCTCCAGCCGTGTCTTGACCGAGTCCTTGGCCATCATATAGTTGACGGTGAAGTGCTTGCCAATGTCGCGCAGGAACTCGATCAGGTTGAGCTTGCACAGCCAGTCGGCGTTGTTGAGCAGCAGCGCCGGGTTAGGCACCCCCTCGAAAGCCAGGAAATGGGCAAGCTGGGCCTTGATCCCCTCCAGGTTGTAAGCGAGCTGCTCCTGGGACAGCAACTGGCGCTCTTTGGCCCTGAAGCTGGGATCGCCGATCAGCCCCGTGCCACCGCCGGCCAGGGCGATCGGCGTGTGGCCGTGCCGCTGCAGATGCACCAGCACCATGATCGGCAGCAGCGAGCCGATGTGCAGGCTGTCGGCGGTCGGGTCGAAGCCAATGTAGGCGGTCACCTTCTCGCGGGCCAGGGCTTCTTCGGCACCCTCCGCCGCGTTGTAAATCAGGCCGCGCCAGCGCAGCTCTTCGAAGAGATTCTCTGCGGTTTTCACCTGTTCCATAGAAATTGCGCCAGGGGACACCGGGTTTTAACTCGGTGGGGAATGGCGCTTGCCTCCTTCTCTCTCTCGCGATATAATTAGATTACGATGAGCAAACAAACTCGGCACGCAACCTACGACATCAACTACCACCTCGTCTGGTGCCCCAAGTTCCGGCGTCCAGTCCTGGAAGGCGCTGTGGGTGCGCGTCTGGCCGAATTGCTGCCTGAATACGTTCGGGAACTCGATGGCGAGCTGTTTGACCTGGTTGTGATGCCAGACCACGTACACCTGTTCGCCTCGTTCCCGCCGACATTGGCGATTAGCCAAATCATGCACCGGCTGAAAAGCTCGACCAGCCACCAACTGCGGAAAGAGTTTCCGCACCTGAAGAGTCGCTTGCCCTCGCTCTGGACGCGCTCGTACTACATTGGCACGGCGGGTCATGTCAGCGCCGCGACAATCAAGCGGTACCTTGACGAGCAGAAGGGGCAATAGCGCGTGATCCGTACCTACCGCTACCGGCTGTACCCGACGAACGCGCAGGCGCGGGCGCTTGACTTCCTGCTGTGGCAGGGGCGCACGCTCTACAACGCCGCGCTCGAACAGCGCATCACCGTCTACCGCGAGACTGGCAAGGGCGTGAGCTATCCGCAACAGTGGGCGCACTTCCGCGACCTGCGCCATGCCAATCCCGACACGCTCGGCCAGCTTAACGCGACCAGCGTCCAGCAGATGCTCCGCCGCCTCGACAAGACGTTTGCCGCCTTCTTCCGCCGCCTGAAAGCGGGCGAGAAGCCCGGCTTTCCGCGTTTCAAAGGGCGTGACCGCTTCCACAGCCTGGAATACCGGCACGGCGACGGGTGCAAGCTGCGGCTCGGCGCGCGTACCATGTTCTACGTCCAGAACGCGGGCGAGGTCAAGGTCAAGTTCCACCGCCCGCTGCCTGACGACGCAACGATTAAGCACGTGGTCATCAAGCGCCGGGCCAGCAAGTGGCACGTCTGCCTGATGCTCGACCTGCCCGATCCGGTCATCCCAGAGCGCACCGGCCCGGCAGTCGGGATTGACATGGGGCTGGCGCACCTGCTGGCGCTCAGCGACGGAACGCTGGTCGAAAACCCGCGCTGGCTGCGTCAGAGCCTCGCCCAACTGCGCGTCGCGCAGCGCCGCCTGTCCCGGCGGCAGAAGGGCAGTGCGCATCGCCGCAAAGCCGCCGCGCACGTCGCCCGCCTGCATGAGCGCGTCGCCAATCAGCGTCGCGACTTCTGGCACAAGCTCACCCGCCAGTTGGCGGATACCTACGGCCTGATCGTTCTCGAAGACCTGACGCTCGCCTTTATGACGGCCAACCACCACCTGGCCCTGAGCGCGCACGACGCGGGGCTGGCGGAGTTCCAACAACTGCTCGCGTACAAAGCGGAAGAAGCTGGTACGCTGGTGGTGACCGTGAACCCCGCCTACACCTCGCAGGCGTGCTCGGCCTGTGGTGTGGTCGTCCAGAAGGAGTTGAGCGTTCGCGTACATGTTTGTCCTGACTGCGGTCTCACGCTTGACCGTGACGTGAATGCCGCTCGGAATATCCTGATGTGTGCGGTCAATCCGGCCCGGACGGGGCCGCCAGGGCGTAACGTGGCCGGTTGCGGCGCGCGTGCTCTGGAAAGCTCCCTGCTTTAGCGGGGAGAGTCGTCACCGCTTCACTCTTTCATTTCATTAGTCGCGTGCAGAACCCCACACAGCGGCCTGGGCCGCCCCTGCCATTATAACCAGCGGCGGGCCGATCCCCACCCACTGCTCGAACGACAGCGCCCCCTGACAGACGAGCATCCCCAGCCCGCCAAGCGCGCGCCCCCTCGCTGCTTCCGCCTGGCGCATCAGCCGCGTCGTGGGGGGGGTGTAGACCAGGTCGTACAGCACAGCGCCAGGCGGGAAAGGTACCTTCGGCGGCCAGGGCGACTCATCCGCGTGGGGGAACATGCCCACCGGCGTGCAGTTGACGATCAGATCGGCGGCGGGCGCGAGCGCGGCCAGGTCGTCGTAGCCCGCGACCGGCCAGCCCGCCAGCAGCGGCCCGCCAGCGGCCTGCGGGCGCGGCGCGCGACTGACCAGCGCAATTTTCGCCGCGCTCAGGCGTTCCAGCGCGTAGAGGATCGCGCGCGCGCCCCCGCCCGTGCCCAGCACCAGGCATGTCGCACCGGCGACGGCCACTTTCTGTGCCAGCAAATCGGCGGTGAAGCCTCGCCAGTCGGTGTTGTCAGCGTGCAGTGTCCCGTCCGGCTGCACGACCAGGGTGTTGGCCGCGCCCAGGATTCGCGCCGCCGGGGTGATTGACTTCACCTGGGGCAGAGCCAGCGCCGCCGCTTTATGGGGGATGGTCACGTTGAAGCCGCGATAGCCTGCCGCGATCAGCCGCGTCACCTCCTCGGCGAACCGATCGGGCGGGACGGGCAGCAGGTCGTAGCGCCAGTCCAGCCCCAGATAGCGGAAAACCGCGTTGTGCATGGCCGGGGAGACGCTGTGCGCCACCGGCCAGCCGAGCAGCCCCACCTGCTCAGTCATGATCGCACCAGTCCATCTCCGCGCCGAGGGCCTGCATGGTTTCGACGAAGCCGGGGAACGAGTCGTGGGCGCAGGCGGCATCCTCGATCACTGTCTCGCCGTCGGCGACCAGCCCGGCGACGGTCAGGGCCATCGCCACGCGGTGATCGTCGTGCCCCTGCACGACTGCGCCGCGCAGGCGCTGCGGCCCAACGATGCGGAACCCGTCCGGGCGCTCGTCAATCTGCGCGCCCAGCTTGCGCAGCTCCCCGGCCATCACCGCGATGCGATCCGTCTCCTTGACGCGCAGCTCTGCCGCGTCGCGCACGACGGTCTCGCCCGCCGCCTGCGTAGCAAGCACCATCAGGGCGGGGAATTCGTCAATGGCGCGCACGATCAGGTCGCCGCCCACCTCTGTCCCGCGCAGATCCGCCCGCCGGACGAGCAGATCGGCCACCGGCTCGCCCCCTTCCAGCCGCTCGCGCTCCCCGGTCACGGGGCCACCCATCGCCGCCAGGATGTCCAGCAGGCCGGTGCGCGTCGGGTTGACGCCCACGCTGTTCACGCGCACCTCGCCGCCGCCCACCAGCAGCGCCGCCGCCAGCACAAAAGCCGCCGAAGAGAGGTCGCCGGGCACGGTCAGGTCGAGCGGGCGCAGCGCTGGGCCGGGGGTCAGCGTTGCGCTGAAGCCGTCGGTCGTCACGCCCGCGCCCATCGCCCGCAGCATACGCTCGGTGTGATCGCGGGCCGGCCCCGGCTCGGTGACCGTCGTCGGCCCGTCGGCGAACAGCCCGGCCAGCAGCAGCCCGCTTTTGACCTGCGCGCTGGCGACGGGCAAGGTGTGGGCCATGCCGCGCAGCGCTGCCGGGCGGAAGTGCAGCGGTGCGCGCCCGTCCGTGTCGGCGATCTGCGCCCCCATCTGGCGCAGCGGCCCGGTGATGCGGCGCATCGGGCGGCGGCGAAGCTGCGCGCTGCCGTCGAGCGTGCTGGCGAAGGGCTGCCCGGCCAGCACGCCCACCAGCAGGCGCATGGCCGTCCCCGCGTGACCGCAGTCCAGCGGGGCAGTGGGCGCACGCAGCCCGCCCAACCCGCGCCCGTGCACGGTGAGGGTTGTCGCGTCCTCTTGCTCGACCGCGATGCCCAGCGCCCGCACACAGCCCAGCGTTGCCAGCGTGTCGCCGGCGGGCAGCCAGCCGCGCGCGTGACTTGCCCCCTCAGCCAGCGCGCCCAGGATCAGCGCGCGGTGCGAGAGCGACTTGTCGCCGGGGACGCGCACCGCCCCGCGCAGGGCCGCACCAGGGCGGACGCGGATTGTCGTTGATGCGCCGTTCATGGCGTCACCTCGCAGGGGGTGACTGGATCGTGCTTTGCCTCACCCCCGCTCGGCGCTAACGCGCCTCGCCACCCCCTCTCCATTCGAATGGAGAGGGGGTAAGCCGAGCGTAGCGAGGCTGGGGGTGAGGCCAACAGGTCGCTCATGTGATTAACCGCTCCCCATAGCCAGCCGTGTAGGCGCGCAGGGCCGCCACCAGGACGGACGCGGATTGTCGTTGATGCGCCGTTCATGGCGTCACCTCGCAGGGGGTGACTGGATCGTGCTTTGCCTCACCCCCGCTCGGCGCTAACGCGCCTCGCCACCCCCTCTCCATTCGAATGGAGAGGGGGCAAGCCGAGCGTAGCGAGGCTGGGGGTGAGGCCAACAGGTCGCTCATGTGATTAACCGCTCCCCATAGCCAGCCGTGTAGGCGCGCCGGGCCGCCACAATCGCCCCCAATTCGTCTTCCAGCGCGCCGACATCGGCCAGGATCGCGTCCAGGCGATCCAGGTGGGCGCGCAGCTCGGCGGCGGCCCGGCGAAGCTGATCGGCGTTGGTGCTGAACATACCGACGATCATCGCTGCGTCGGTGCGGGCCAGGCGGGTCGCCCCGTCGAAGCCGCCCGCCGCCAGCTCCAGCAGCGCCGGGTCTTCTGCCGCGCCGTCCATCGCCAGGCGCATCAGGGCGAAGGAGAGCAGGTGCGGCAGGTGGCTGGTCAGCGCCGTCAGCCGATCCTGGCGGGCGCGATCCATCCACAACGGCTGCGCGCCGACCGCCCGCACCAGCGTCTCGGCGACAAGGCGCGCTTCGGCGGTGGTGCGCTGTGTCTCGCAGAGCACGAAGCGCGCGCCCCGGTACAGCGTGGGGATGGCGTGGGCGTAGCCGTTCTCGGCCAGGCCGCACATGGGATGCCCGCCCACAGCCAGCACGCCCGGCGGCAAGCCATCCAATACCTGGCAGATGCGCGTCTTGGTGCTGCCCAGGTCTATCACCAGGGTCCCCGGACGCAGCGCAAGCCGCGGAGCCAGGTCAAGGATGGCGTGCGCGGGCGTGGCCAGCACCACGATGTCGGCTTCCTGAGAGGTGCCCGGCCCGTCAATGATACCGTGCGCCGCTGCGTCCGCGATCACGTCGGGGGCGATGTCTTCGGCGGCGATGCGCCCCACCTGACCCCGCAGAGCCATGGCCAGCGAGCCGCCCATCAACCCCAGGCCGATCACGTGCACCGTGCAGGCGCTGAAGGAAGCCTCCATTGCGCTATACCCGCTGCGGCTGGGGGACCTGCCGCTCGACTATGGGCGCAAGCTGGCGCAGCCTGGCTACCAGCGCGGCGAAACGCTCCGGCTTGAGCGACTGCTGCCCGTCCGACTGGGCCATCTCCGGCTGCGGATGCACCTCCAGGATCAGCCCGTCCGCGCCAGCGGCGATCGCTGCCAGCGAGACGCTCTCCACGTATTCCCACTTGCCGACGCCGTGACTGGGATCGGCGATGACCGGCAGGTGCGAGATGCGCTTGAGCACGGGGATGGCGTTGATGTCGAACGTGTTGCGCGTGTAGGTTTCGAAGGTGCGGATGCCGCGCTCGCAGAGCATGACGCGCATGTTGCCGTGACTGAGAATGTACTCGGCGGACATGAGCAATTCCTCCATAGTGCTGCTCATGCCGCGCTTGAGCAGCACGGGGTGCTGGCTCTCGCCCACCGCGTGCAGCAGCGTGTAGTTCTGCATGTTGCGCGCCCCGATCTGCAGCACGTCGGCGTACTGGCAGACCAGCGGGACAAGCTGCGGGTCCATCACCTCGGTGACGATGGGCAGCCCGGTCTGTTCGCGCGCCTCGGCCAGGTAGCGCAGCCCTTCCTCGCCCAGGCCCTGGAAGGCGTAGGGCGACGAGCGCGGCTTGAACGCCCCGCCGCGCAGGGCCGTCGCCCCGGCCTCGCGCACCGCGTGCGCCGTCTCGATGATCTGCTCGCGGCTCTCCACTGAGCACGGCCCGGCGATGATGGCCAGGTCTGGCCCGCCGACCGTGATCCCGTCCAGCGGGACGAGCGTGTCGTCGGGATGGTACTCGCGGCTGGCGATCTTGTAAGGGTGGGTGACCGGCATCACCGACTGCACCCCGGACATCAGGGCGATCTGCTCGCGGTCAATGGGCCGCCCGCGCCCGATGACGCCGATAATCGTGCGCTCTTTGCCTTCCGACAGGTGCACGTCGTAGCCCATGGCGCGGATGCGGGCGATGACATCGGAGATTTCGCGGGCGCTGGCGTTGACGTTCATGACGACGATCATGTGAGAACTCTCCTGGTTGGTGGCGACTTGACTCCGTGTCAGAAGGCGCGCTAGGCGGGCGTGTTCACCGCGCGGTCGGGACGCAGGGCTTGCGCCTCGCGTAGGTACACATGCTGAATCTCATGGGGCGCGCGCGTCGTATTCCACAGCAGCAGCACGCGCAGGCACATCGGCAGCGCGCCGGGAACGTTCATCTCGTGCCCGCACAGGATGGCCACGTCCGTCCACCCTAACTCGCGCGCGGCGACGGCGGGGAACTCGGCGGTGAGATCGGGCGTGGTAGTGAAGAACGCGCCGCCGATGTCCTCCGGGACGATCGGGTTGGCCGCCAGCAGCGCGCGCAGCAGTTCGTGCGTGGCTTCGCGGATGGCGGCGGCGGTGTTGGCCGGGACAGTGATCGCGCCGCGCACTCCCTGGCAACGGATGGGCCGGCTGGACTGCGTTGCGGTCAAGGCGCGGACTCCTTTCTGGTTGGCGTTGCGCCGATAACGAAAAAGGGCGCTGAGCTTGGTGCTCAGCGCCCTGTGTCTTCGGGTTTTGTCAGGGATTACCCTGTGACACTGGCAGAAGGCACGCTCCAACCTGCCCTATGGCCGCCACCAAAATAATAGAAGCCAAACCAGACCCAGGCGCTGCTGGGGCTTGTTTGTGGCCAGGTGTGGGGCTGCGTGCCAGTCATGTGCCTCTCCCAATGACAGGCCCACTGTAGCACAGGGTGGCGGGACTTGTCAACAACCCGAATTGGCCGGTTGGCCGATTGCTCGAACAGCCGGGGGGCGCGAGGCCTGGGCGCGCGCGGGCGCGCGAAGCCTGGCGCAGCAGAAGGCCCTGCCCCCTGGCGGACCTCCCCCCGCTCGGCGCTGGCGCGCGTCGCTGTCAACCTGTATGCACACCCGCCAGACGTGACGGAGCGAAGGCTGTGGTACACTTGGCCTCATGCAATGACCGGGCGAGCCGCTCAGCGGAATCGCGTATGCCGCCCAGGAGGGGAACGCCATGCCCCCCAGGACAAACCTCAAAGTGCTCGTGCTCGACACCGACTTCTACGCTCGCCAGGCCATCAACAGCTACCTGGCCTGGGACAGGCGCACGCGCGTCGTGCACCTGGCCGATACGCTGGACTCCGTGCGGGACTACGTGCGCGCAGTGGACGAATCCGAATGGCCAGACGTGGTGCTGCTCGACGCGCAGGCGGCCAGCACGCCGGCGGAGCTGGCCCGGTTGATCGGCGAGATCGAGCAGACGATCCCACACGTGATGACGCTGGTGCTCGACCGCAAGCTGAGCCTGGAGACGCTCCACGCCTGCGAGCAGGTCCAGGTGAACGGCTATCTGCTGCGCAATGAGCTGCGCATCCGCATCGCCTCCGCCATCATCTGGGCGCAGGATCACGATTTCGTCGTCACGCAGGGCGTCAAAGACGCGCTCAGGGATGAGTTCGGGGGGCGGCTCTTCCGGGCGGCTGTCGTGCCGGAGCGCCGCGAATATCCCGCGCTGACGGAGCGCGTCCGCCAGGCGTTGCAACTGTGCGTCGTCGAAGGGATGTCCGCCGAGCTTGCCGCCGACGAGATGGGCATCAGCCCGCACACAGTGCGCAGCTACGTCAAAGAGGGCTACCGCATCCTGGAGACCTACGACGACACGATCTACCCGCCCGACATGAGTCCTCAGGAAAAGGCGTTCATGCGCATCACGGCGCTGGCCGAGGACGTGTCTGGGGTGTAGGACGGGATTGCGGATTGCGAAGTGCGGAGTGCGGATTGCGAAATGAAGAATGCTCGCGCGGTTTCTCCTGCGCCCTCTCACTCCCCTGACAGCCGATAATTGGCGATCAGCGCTCCCCGTAACTGGCGCGTAACTGGCCTGCGTTAGGCTGCGGGCAACTAGAGCGCCGCCTTTCTGCTTTCTGGACAACCGTATGATCTCTCCACAACTTCCCCCTGTCGGCATAGCCGGGACGGGGGTCTACATCCCGCCGCAGGTGATCACCGGTCAGGAGATCGCCGCCCGCACCGGCCTGCCCGACTTCGTCGTGCTGGAGAAGATGGGCATCCGCGCGATTCACGTCGCCGGGCCGCAAGACACGATCACGGCGATGGCCGCCACCGCTGCCCGCCGCGCCCTCGACGCCGCCGGACTCGATCCCCTGCAACTGGACGCCGTTCTCTATCACGGCAGCGAGTACAAGGATCACATCGTCTGGTCGGCGGCGTCCAAGATTCAGCAGATGATCGGCGCGAGCAACGCCTTCGCCTTCGAGACGTATGCCCTGTGCGCGGGCGCGCCCATCGCCTACAAGGTGGCGCGCGACATGATGCGCCTGGACGACCGCCTGCAAAACGTGCTGCTCGTCTCGGCCAGCCGCGAAAATGACCTGATTGACCTGGACAACCTGCGCACGCGCTTCATGTTCAATTTCGGCGCGGGCGGCGGCGCGGCCATCTTCCAGCGCGGGCTGGCGCGCAACACGGTGCTGGAATCGGCGGTCCGTACCGATGGCTCGCTGGCCGACACGGTCGTGCTCACCCCTGCCGGGGACGAGCCGCGGCTGATGCCGGCAGAGATGGGCACGCTGCACGGGCGGCTGGACGTGCAGCACGCTGAGTACATGGCCGAGCGGCTGGGTGCGGTCTCGCTGGCGAACTTCACCGGCGTGATCACAGAGGCGGTCGAGCGCAGCGGCTATGCGCTGGGCGATCTGCGCTTCCTGGGCATCACCCACATGAAGGCGTCGTTCTTCCGCGAGATTCTGGCGGCGGTCGGCCTGACGCCCGACCAGGCCGTGTATCTGGATCAGTACGGGCACATCCAGAGCGTGGACCAGGTTCTCGCGCTGGAGCTGGGACTGGCGCAAGGCAAGATCAAAGACGGCGATCTGGTCGTCCTGGCGGGCGCGGGCACGGGGTACACCTGGAGCGCGACGGCGCTGCGCTGGGGGTAGCGCGCGGTGAGGGCCGCGCTCTGCCCAGGCCCCAGGCCCGGCAGAGCGGCATCCCTGCTGGCGCAGACGCCCTGACTGAAAACTGATCGCTGATCACTGAGAGCTGCGCTTTGAAGGAGGGCAGACAGCAATGGGCACACGGTTAGCGGGCCGCGTCGCGCTGGTCACCGGCGCGGGGCAGGGCATTGGCAAGGCGATTGCGCTGCGCTTCGCCCAGGAAGGGGCGAAGGTCGTGGCGCTGGATGTCGCCCCCGATGGCATCAACGCTGTCGCGAGCGAGATCGTGGCGGCGGGCGGTGAAGCGCTGGCCGCCGTCTGTGACGTGACGCAGCGCGAACAGGTCGCCGCAGCGGTACAGGCCGCGCTCGACGCCTTTGGGCAGCTTGACATCCTGTGCAACAACGCCGGCATCACCCGCGACGCGCGCCTGGTCAAGATGACCGAGGAGCAGTTCGACCAGGTGATCGCCGTCAACCTGAAGGGCGTCTTCAACATGACGCAAGCCGTCGCCCCGCACATGGTCGAGCGCGGCTACGGGCGGATCATTATCACGTCGTCGGTCGTGGGGCTGTACGGCAACTTCGGCCAGACCAACTACGTCGCCACCAAAGCAGGCGTGATCGGCATGACCCGTGTCTGGGCGCGCGAGCTGGGGCCGAAGGGCATCACCGCTAATGCCGTCGCGCCGGGCTTCATCGCCACCGAGATGGTCAAGACGATGCCGCAAGAGGTGCTGGACAGGTTCATCGGCATGACGCCCGCGCGTCGCCTGGGCGAGCCGGAAGACATCGCCAACGCCTTCCTCTTCCTGGCCTCGGACGAGGCGTCGTTCGTCAACGGGGCGGTGCTGAGCGTGGACGGCGGGCTGGTGATGTAGGGGCGCTGCCCCGCTGCCTGGCGTGGGGGCGTATCGCCATGCGCCCCCACGAAACGGGTGAAGGTGTTCCTGGTGTGCCCGGCGGGTGGAGTACAATAGAAACAAAAGGGAAAGGGACACACCTCTATCTCTAAACTTTTAAGGCCGATCATGCGTCAAAAGTCGCTTTACGTCACCGATTTCCTGGAGCGCCGCGCCCAACTGTCGCCGGAGCGCCTGGCCATCCGCGACACGATCAGCGGCGCGGACATCACCTATGCCGCCTGGCACGCGCAGGCCAGCCGCACGGCCAATTATCTGCGCGCGCTGGGGGTGGGGGTCGGTGACCGCGTGGCTGTCTGCGCGACCAACAGCCTGGCCTACCTCGATCTGTGGATGGCCTGCGGCACCAGCGGCGCCATCCTGCAGACGCTCAACTGGCGGCTGACGTCCGCCGAGCTAGGCAACCTGATCCGCGACGCCGCGCCGACCGTGCTGGTCTATTCCGGTGAGTTCGCCGAGAGCGTCAACCGGCTGCGCTCCCAGGTGCCCAGCGTGCGCCATTTCATCGCGCTGGACGCGCTGGCCGATCCTGCGGATCGCTCGCTCGCCGAGCGCGACGCTTATCCCGTCACCCTGCAAGCCCCGCGCCCCGACCTGGACTGGGACTCGCCCTGGGTGATCTGCTACACCGGTGGCACGACCGGCCTGCCCAAAGGGGCGATCCTCTCGCACGGCAACATGACCTGGAACAGCGTCAACACGGTGGTCAGTTGGGGGCTGGACCAGGACGACGTGACCATTCTCAACGCGCCGCTCTTTCATACCGGCGGGCTGAACGTCTTCACCCTGCCGCTGATCCACATTGGCGGGACGAGTATCCTCTGCGCGGGCTTCGACGTGGATCAGGTCTTTGATCTGATCGAAACCGGCATGGTGACGCTCTACTTCGGCGTGCCGACCATGTTCATCCTGATGCAGCAGCATCCGCGCTGGGCGGGGGTGGACTTCAGCCGGCTCAAGCTGGTCATCAACGGCGGCGCGCCGTGCCCCATGCCCGTCTTCGAGCGTTTCTGGGCCAAAGAGGTGGACTTCAAGACGGGCTACGGCCTGACCGAAGCCGGGCCGAACACCTTCTGGCTGCCCGCCGCCGACGTGCGCCGCAAGCCGGGCGCGGTCGGCTTCCCGCTGATGCACGTGGACGTGCGCATCGCCCGCCCGGACGGGGGCGAGTGCGCGCCGGACGAGCCGGGCGAGCTGCTCATTCGCGGGCCGCACGTCACGCCCGGCTACTGGAACAACCCCGCCGCCACCGCCGAGGCCATCCGCGACGGCTGGCTGCATACCGGCGACCTGGCCGCCCGCGACGCCGAAGGCTACTACACCATCGCCGGGCGGCTGAAGGACATGATCATCTCCGGCGGAGAGAACGTCTATCCCGCCGAGATCGAGAGCGTGCTGTACCGCCACCCGGCGATCAAAGAGGCGGCGCTGATCGGCGTGCCAGATGCCAAGTGGGGCGAGGTCGGGCGGGCGATTGTGGTGGTCGAGCCGGGCGCGCCGCTGAGCGCCGAGGACCTGCTGGCTTTCTTGCGCGAGCACCTGGCAGGCTTCAAGGTGCCCAAGTCGGTGGTCTTCGCCGACGCGCTGCCCAAGACCGGCGCGGGCAAGATAGACAAAAAGGCGTTGGCCGAGCAGTACGGAGACTGAGAGACTTCCGAAGTCTTGAAGACTTCGGAAGTCTAGTCACGACAGGACGGAGACCCATGCCCCTGATCCAGGCAAACGACATTCACCTGTTCTACGAGACACACGGCGATCCCGCCGCCGATCCGTTGCTGCTGATCTGCGGCGTGGGGCAGTGGCGCGCGTCGTGGTGGCGCAACGTCGGCCCGCTGGCCGAACATTTCCACGTCATCACCTTCGACAACCGGGGCATCGGCGACTCCGACAAGCCGGATGTGCCCTACTCGCTGGACATGCTGGCCGAGGACGCACTCGGCCTGCTGGATGCGCTGCAGATCGAGCGGGCGCACGTCTTCGGGCATTCGCTGGGCGGCGGCATCGCCCTGTTCATGGCCCGCAAGCAGCCGGAACGGATCAGCCGCCTGATCCTGGCCTCGACGCTGTACTGGGGGCCGCGAGTGGCCATGCCCTCGGCGCGGGCGATGCAGGCCCTGCAGGATCGCTCCGGCGACCCGTTGGAGCTGGTGCGGCGCGGCACGCGCATTGCGGCGGCGGAGGGGTTTGAGGCGCGCGACCCGGAGGGCTTTCAACGCCTGATTGACCTGCGCTTCAGCAGCCAGCAGACGCCCGCCCTCTACCTGCGCCAGAGCAGCGCCGGGCTGGCCTACTTCCAGCAGGATCACATCACGGACTTCACGCCGCCCATGCCCGTCCTGCTGCTGGTCGGCGAGCATGACGAAGTCACGCCGCCCGCCAACAGCCAGGCCATCGCCGCCGCCTGGCCCGGCGCGCAGGTGCAGATCGTCCCTGGCGCGGGGCACCTGTTCTTCATCGAGCAGGCGGACGCGGCCAACCGCGCCATCATCGGGTTTCTGAAAGGCTAGGGCATGGCCCGTTACGCGCAGATCGCCAGCACCGGGCGCTACGTCCCGGCCCAGGTGCGCAGCAACGCCGAGCTTGACGCGCTGCTCGGCGAGCCGGTGGATCAGTGGCTGATTGACAATGTCGGCATCCGCCAGCGCCACCTGATCGGCGACGACGAAGTGACCTCCGACCTGGCCGTACACGCCGCGCACCAGGCGTTGGAGCGGGCGGGCGTCGCGCCGGGGGATGTGGACCTGCTCATCCTGGCGACGGACACGCCCGATTACATCTCGCCGGGCACGGCCTCGGTGGTGCAGCACAAGCTCGGCGCAGCCAACGCCGGCACCTTCGACGTGAACAGCGCCTGCGCCGCCTGGGTGATCGGGCTGGATATGGCGGCGCGCACCATCGCCACCGACGAAGCGTACCGCTACATCCTGGTCGTCGGGGCCTACGGCATGACCCGCTACGTGGACTGGACGGACAAGCGCACCTGCACCCTCTTCGGCGATGGGGCGGGGGCGGTGCTGCTGCGCGCCGGCGAACAGCCCGGCTTCCTGGGCGGCAACATCCGGTCCGACGGCTCATTTCACGACTACATGGGCGTCTTCATCGGCGGGACGGTCGCGCCCACCGGCGGAGATGGCAGCCCGCGCCAGGTGCTGGAGATTCGCAAGCGCTTCCCGCCGGACACGAACAATCGCGGCTGGCCGCCGCTGGTGCGCGCCCTGCTGGACAAGATCGGGCAGCCGGTGAGCGCAGTGGACAGGATATACTTCACGCAGCTTAACGCGCGCACCATCGAATACGTGATGGCCGATCTGGGCCTGCCGCTGAGCAAGACGCACATGATTATGGACAAGTGGGGCTACACCGGCTCGGCCTGTATGCCGATGGCCCTCGATGACGCGGTTGAGAGGGGCATCGGCCCGCAGCCGGGCGAGCTGGTGATCTTCTGCGGCAGCGGCGCGGGCTACACGATGGCCGCGACGGCGTTCGTGTGGACGGGATAGACCATGCAGTATGATGAGGTGATGGCCCGGCTGCGGGCGCTGGCCAACGCAGACAACGTCGCCGGGATGGCCCGCTATGGGATCAGGCCCCAGACGGAAACGCTGGGCATCTCCGTCTACACTGTGCGCGAGATCGCCAAAGACATCAAGCGCGATCACGCCCTGGCGCTGCAACTCTGGGACTCCGGCGTGCACGAGGCGCGGCTGCTGGCGGGCATAATCGCCGATCCGGGGCAGATGACTCCCGCCGAGATGGATCGCTGGGCGGCGGCGTTCGACTCGTGGGACATCGTGGACCAGACGACGAGCAACCTGTTCGACAAGACGCCCTACGCCTACCAGAAAGCGCTTGAGTGGGCGGGGCGCGAAGAAGAATTCGTCAGGCGCGCCGCGTATGCGCTGATCGCGGCGCTGGCGGTGCAGGACAAGCAAGCGCCCGACTCCGCGTTCGAGGCGTTCTTCCCGGTCATCGTCGCCGGGGCGACCGACGAGCGCAATTTTGTCAAGAAGGCGGTCAACTGGGCGCTGCGCAATATCGGCAAGCGCAGCCAGGCGCTCAACGCCTCAGCGATCGCCCTGGCCCGCGAGATTCAGACGATCCCGGCGAAGTCAGCGCGCTGGATCGCCTCGGACGCGCTGCGCGAGCTGACGAGCGACAAGGCTCAGGCGCGGCTGGCCAGGAGAAAGTGACGGACGGCTTATGGTCATCGGCGACACGCGAGTAGTGCGCCAAGCGGGGAGGGATCACCGGGTGGGGTCATGCGCCGCACATAGCGTTACGCGCTGCCCACCGCGCCGAGCGCACAGAGTTCATAACACGCTCTAAAGAACAACAAGTGACCGATAAGGAGCAGCGCTCGTGACCACCCTCGAAGAACTGCGTGCGAAAAGAGAGGAGATTCTGCGCCTGGCGGCCCGGCACGGTGCGTCGAACGTGCGGGTGTTCGGCTCAGTGCTGCGCGGAGAAGCCGGGCCGGACAGCGACATTGACTTACTGGTAGAAGGTCTGGAACACGCGGCTTGGGGCGGCGGTGCCTTGCTGATGGAGCTGCAGGAACTGCTGGAACAGCGGGTTGATCTGGTCACACCCGGCGATCTGCACCCCCTAATCCGGGATGAGATACTCAAAGAGGCCGAACCCCTATGAAGCAGGATCGGGTCTATGTGGTGCATATTCTGGAGACGATCGCCGACATCAACGAGCTGACTGCCGCTGGGCGCGAGACCTTCATGACAGCCAAACACGATCGTGCGGCTGCATTGCACTATTTGCAGACGATGGCCGAGTCGACGCAGCGGCTGTCAGACGGGATCAAAGCAGCCTACCCTGGGGTGGACTGGAAGGCGATCAGCGGTTTTCGCAATCGCCTGGTGCACGGCTACCTGAATGTGAACATGGACGTCGTTTGGAGCGTCATCCAGGACTATCTGCCAGAGTTACAGCGCGCTGCCGAAGCCATGCTAGCAGACCTGGAGAAGCAGGGCGGGGAGACCTCTGAACAGAGGTAGAGTGTGTGCGGCAGCAAGGGCGCGCTGCGCGAGCTGACGAGCGACAAGGCTCAGGTGCGGCTGGCCAGGAGAAAGTGACGGACGGCTTATGGTTATCGGCGACACAATGGGACGGCGCGCGATTTACTCCCCCGACCGGCTGGCGGTCGTGGACGCGGGCAAGGCCGCCCGCCCCCATTACACCTACCGCCAGATGAACGAGCGCGCCAATCGCCTGGCCAACTGGCTGCGCGACACAGTGGGCCTGGGCAAAGGCGACCGCGTGGGCATTGTGGCCCACGACGGCGTGGAGTTCCTCGACGCTTTCTTCGCCTGCGGCAAGCTGGGCGCGATCCTGGCCTGCTACAACTGGCGCATGCACTGGCGCGAGCTGGCCCAGGTGGTGGGCGACACCACGCCCAAAGTGCTCATCTTCTCCGACGAATTCAAGGACAGCGCGGCCCAGGTGACCGCCGCAGTGCCGTCGGTGACGCACACTTTGCACATCGAGGGCGAGGGCATCCCCGGCAGCAGGCATTTCGAGACGACGCTGCAAGCCGGCGCGCCAGACGCGGTGACCTGTGAAACGCTGGAAGCGGAAGATACCGCCGCCCTGATCTTCACCGGCGGCACGACCGGCCTGCCGCGCGGCGCGCAGATCAGCTACCGCATGATCGCCTGGAACACGCTCAACACGCTCATTCACGACATCCTGCCCGGCGAGACCACCGTCAACCTGTTCCCCATGTTCCACACCGGCGGCATGTTCGTCTACACGCTGCCGCTGCTGATCGCCGGCGGGACGGTGGTGCTGGTGCGCCGCTTCGACCCGGCGCTGGTGCTCGACCTGATCGAGACGTACCGCGCTGACTTTATCGGGGCCGTGCCGACCATGTACCAGATGCTCACCCAGGCCCCCAACTGGGCGAAAGCCGACCTGAGCAGCCTGCGCTTCTGTACCAGCGGCGGCGCGCCGCTGCCGGTGCCGCTGGTCGAGCAGTTCGGGCGCGAGAAAGGCGTGCGCTTCAAGCAGGGCTTCGGCATGACCGAGTTCGGGCCGGGCATCTTCGCCCTGGCCCCAGAAGACGCCATCCGCAAGGCGGGCAGCATCGGGCGGCCCAACTTCTTCGTGGACGCGCGCATCGTGGACGAGCACAACCGCCCGCTGCCGCCCAACCAGATCGGCGAGCTGGTGCTCAAGGGGCCGTCCTTCTGTTCCGGCTACTTCAACCTGCCCGACGCGCTGGCCGAGGTGGTGGACGAGGACGGCTGGTTCCACACCGGCGACCTGGCCCGCTGCGACGAGGAATGGTATTTCTACATCGTGGATCGCAAGAAGGATATGATCATCTCCGGCGGGGAGAACGTCTACCCGGCAGAGATCGAGCAGGCGCTCTACCGCCATCCGGCGGTGCACCAGTGCGCGGTGATCGGCCTGCCCGATCCTAAGTGGGGCGAGGTGGGCCGGGCCTGTGTGGTGCTCAAGCCGGGCGCGAGCGCCAGCGAAGAGGCGCTGCTGGCCTTCCTGCGCGAGCACCTGGCCGCCTACAAAGTCCCCCGGTCGGTCGTCTTCCTCGACGCCCTGCCCGTCTCGGCGGCGGGGAAGATTCTCAAGCGCGAATTGCGCGAACGGTTTTCGTAGCGGTTCCCAACCAGGGTTTTTCGACTGTCGAGCGGAAGGAGGAGCGCCAGCGACCATCACGGACAACGGACAGGGAAGCGGTTTTGCGATTCTGCACAGCACCCACCGAACTCGTAGGGTTTGAGACACTTTCAAGGAGCATTGGCAATGCGTAAATGGACACTGATCGTACTGGCTGCCCTGTTGGCGCTGTCGCTGGTGGCGGTACCGTCGTACCGCTCGGCCAGCGCCCAGGGAGGCGAGCCGCTCAAGATCGGCCTGCTGACCGACCTGACCGGTGCGCTGCAACTTTACGGCGTTGAGCTGCAGAACGGCTTCACGCTCGGCCTCGAATACGCCACCGACGGCACGATGGAAGTGGCTGGCCGCCCGATTGAGATCGTCGTGCGCGACTACGCCAACGACCCAGCCGTCGCGGCCACTCAGGCGCGCGAGCTGATCGAGGTCGAAGGGGTGGAAGTGCTCGTCGGCGCGCCGTCGTCCGGCGTGACGCAGGGCCTGGTCAGCATCGCCGCTGAGTACGGCGTGGTGCTGATGGCCGGCCCCGCCGCCGCCAAGAACCTGACCGCCGAACTGTTCGAGCCGACCACCTTCCGCGCCTGCCGCAACTCGTGGCACGACGCGCTGGTGCTGGCCCCCTTCTGGGTAGACGCCATCGGCCCGAGCTACGTCCAGCTTGCCGCCGACTACGCCTTCGGGCGCGAAGAGGCAGAGGCGTTCGACTACGCCCTCCAGCAGGCGGGCGCGACCCCGGCCATGGACACGCTCTACGCCCCGCTGGACACGACCGACTTCGCCCCCTACCTGCAGCAGATTCTCGACTCCGGCGCGGACGGCGTGATCTACATCTGGGCGGGCGCGACGACCATCCCGCTGGTCAAGCAGATTCAGGAGCTGGGCGTGGCCGAGAAGATGGCGGCGCTGGCCTTCTTCAACTCCAACGAGTTCCAGCTTGCCTTCGCCGAGGCGACGATCATCCCCAGCGACGGGTTCATCGTCTACCACTACACCCTGCCCCAAACGGAAGTGAACGACTGGCTGGTGGCGCGGCACAAGGAAGTCTACAACGACGTGCCGGACCTGTTCACCGAGTGCGGCTTTGCCAACGCCCAGGCGTTGGTGCTCGGCCTGGAAGGGGCCGAAGGCTCGACCGAGCTTGACGCGCTGATCCCGGCCCTGGAAGGCTTGCAGTGGGAAGGGCCGAAGGGCACCTACACGATGCGCGCCGAAGATCACCAGGCGCTGATGCCCATGTACGCCGTGCGCATCACCAACCTGACCGATCCGGAGTTCAAGTTCTACGAGCTGCTGGAAGAGATCGAGATCGCCGACATCCCGTGCGAGGCCGGGGCCGAGCGCAGCAGCGATACGCTCGACTGCACGCCGCTGGCCGAGCGCGCCCAGTAGCGTTCGTTCTGCACCATAACTGGCTGGCGGGGGGTGCACGCCGTGCATCCCCCGTCTCTGAAGCGAGCAGATGTATGGTCGAAGAGACGTTCATCCTCGAAGGCAAAGGGTTGCGCAAGGAGTTCGGCAGCCTGGTCGCCGTCGCCGACGTGGACATTCGCGTGCGCGCCGGCGAACTGCACGCGATCATCGGGCCGAACGGCGCGGGCAAGACGACCCTGTTCAATCTGCTGAGCGGCAATCTGCGCCCCACCGGCGGGACGGTGTGGTTCAAGGGGCGCGACATCACCGCCGAGCCGCTGCACCGCCGCGTGCACCTGGGCATTGGGCGCTCGTTCCAGATCACCAATATCTTTCCCAGCCTGACCGTGCTGGAAAATGTGCGCCTGGCGGCGCAGGCGCTCGGCGGCGACAGCTTCAAGTTCTGGTGGCACTTTCGCCGCTTTGCGCAGTACACCGAGACGGCGCTGACAGCCATCGCCCAGGTGGGCCTGAGCGACAAGCTGGCCGTCCCCGCCGCCGTGCTGCCGCATGGCGACCAGCGCAAGCTGGAGCTGGCCATCCTGCTCGCCTCCGATGCCGAGCTGCTGCTGCTCGACGAGCCGACGGCGGGCATGGCCACCGAGCAGGTCCCGCCGCTGATGGAGACGATCCGCGCCATCCAGCGCGGCACCGGCAAGACGATCATGCTCGTCGAGCACAATATGAACGTGGTCATGACCAGCTCTGACCGCATCACGGTCATGCACCTGGGCGCGGTGTTGGCCGAGGGCACGCCCGCCGAGATCGCTCGCAACGAGACCGTGCAGCAGGCGTACCTGGGCGAGCTATACGGCGATTTCGCCGGCATCATCGGGGGAGCGAGCACATGAGCACCGCCCCGGACAACATCCTGGAAGTTGAGAATATCCACACCTTCATCGGTGAGTTTCACATCCTGGAAGGCGTGTCGGTGAGCGTGCCGCGCGGCAGCATCACCGTGCTGCTGGGGCGCAACGGCGCGGGCAAGACGACCACGCTGCGCAGCATCATCGGCCTGACACCCCCGCGCAGCGGCGAGATCCGCTTCAACGGCCAGCCGCTGCGCGGCAGGCGCCCGCACGCCATCGCCCGGATGGGCATCGGCTACGTGCCGGAGAAGCGCATCATCTTCCGCGACCTGACCGTCGCCCAGAACCTGCAGATCGCCGAGCGCAAGAAGGGTGACCTGGCGGGCAAGACCGACTTCATCTTCGGCCTGTTCCCCGATCTCAAGCGGCTCTACCACCTGCCGGGCGGTCACCTTTCGGGCGGGCAGCAGCAGATGCTGGCCGTGGCCCGCGCCCTGGTCGCCGACAACGACCTGCTGCTCATTGACGAGCCGAGCGAAGGGCTGGCCCCGGTGATCATCGAGCAGATGATGGGGGCCATCCGCCAGCTTTCGGCGCGGACGACCGTGCTGCTCGTCGAGCAGAACTTCCAGGTCGCCAGCCACCTGGCCGAGCGCTATGTGATCATCGAGGAGGGCGTCTCGGTGCACGCGGGGCTGATGACCGACCTGGTGCATGACCCAGAGCTGATCAAGACCACCCTGGGCGTGGCCTAGGAGCGGAGGGACTGATGCACAGCTATTTTGCTCACCTGTCGCCCCAGCACCGTCGCTCGTGGCTGCTCGTGGTGGCCTATGTCGCCGTGCTGCTGACGATCAGCCTGGCCGACTTCGGGGCCAACACCGCCGGACAGACGATGTTTCGCGGCGTGCTGCTGGGCATGTTGATCTTCCTGGTGGCTTCGGGGCTGTCGCTGATCTTCGGGCTGCTGGACGTGCTGAACTTCGCCCAGGGTGCGTTTCTGCTCATCGGCGCTTATGTGGGCTACGATGTCTATCTGCGCGTGGACGGCAGCGCCGACGTGCGCTTCCTGGCGGCCATCATCAGCGGCGTAGTGTTTGTGGCCCTCATCGGCGCGATCATGGAGATGGGGCTGATCCGGCCCCTCTATGCGCGGCCCGTCTTCCAGTTGGTGCTCACTTTCGGGCTGGGGGCCATTTTTCTCGACCTGGTGGAGCGTTACTACGGGGCCGACCCCAAGCAGCCGCTCGCCCCGCCGTCGCTGCTCAACAGCAATTTCTCGCTGTTCGGCCAGAGCCTGAGCTACTACCGGCTGTTCATCATTGTGCTGGGCATCGTGATGATGATCGGCGTCTTTCTGCTGCTCAACCGCACGCGCATCGGCATCATCATCCGCGCCGGCGTGCAAGACCCGGAGATGGTGCAGGCGCTGGGCATCAACGTGTGGCGGGTGTTCACGCTGGTTTTCGTGCTGGGTGCGGGGCTGGCGGCGCTGGGCGGCATCGCCCTGATCCCCTACCAGGGGGCGACGCTGGGCATGGGCAACCAGTTCCTGATCCTGGCTATTGTGGTCATCGTCATCGGCGGGATGGGCAGCTTTGAGGGCACGGCCATCGCCAGCATCATCGTCGGGCTGACGCGGGCTGTCGCCGAGCAGCTGTCGCTGGCCCACTTCAACGCGCCGGTGCTGGCCGAAACCTCGGTGCTGCTGTTGATGATCGCCGTGCTGCTTGTGCAGCCGAACGGCCTGTTCGGCAGGGGGGAATGATGGTCGAGCGCTTCGTCTTCGCGCGCATCCAGCGCATCCCGGACTCTACCCTGCGCGGCCTGGCCGAGCGACTGGCGCGGCTGGTGCTGGAGAACTGGTTCTTCGCCCTGGTCTTCGTGCTGCTGTGGCGCTTCCCGTACATTGTGGCCGATCTGAGCGGCTCGCAGGTGAAGCCGAGCCGCCCAACCGGCGACTCCGCCTTCTGGCAGAGCGAGATGGCCCGCGCCCTGACGCTGGCCTGCCTGGCCATGAGCTACAACCTGCTTTTCGGCTTCAGCGGCATCGTCTCCTTCGGCCACGCGCTGTTCTTCGGCGCGGGCGGCTATGTCACCTTCATCCTGATGGGCCACTACGACGCGGGCCTGCAGCACAAGGCGCTGGTCCTCGTGCTGCTGGTGGCGCTGGGGCTGGCCCTGTTCAGCCGGCTGCGGGCGCGGGCGCTGGTCGTGGTGACGCTGAGCGGCGTGCTGCTGGCCCTGCTGCTGCTGCCCGCCGAGGGGGCGATCTCCTTCTGGCAGGCGGCGGCGGTCGCCCTGCTGCTGAGCCTCATCGTCAGCCTGACTTCCGGCGTGGTGACGCTGCGCGTGCGCGGCATCTACTTCGCCATGTTCACCCTGGCCCTGGCCGAGGTGTTCTGGGTGCTGGCCAAAAGCGGCACCTTCCGCAGCTACACCGGCGCCGAGGACGGGCTGGCCTTCCGCAGCCTGTTGCCGCCGGCGCTCAACGTCACGCCGACCGCCGACGGCAGCCGCCTGACGATGTACCACTGGACGGTCGTCTTCTTCGCCATCATCTTCCTGGCCATCCGCCGCTACATGAGTTCCCCGGTGGGGCGGGTGATGCTGGCCATCCGCGACAACGAGGAGCGCGCGCAGACGATCGGCTATCACACCCTGTTCTACAAGGTGCTGACGATGGTCTTCGCCGGGGCGATCGCCACGCTGAGCGGGCTGCTGTTCATGATCTGGGCGACGGATAAGATCGTGCACCCCGACACGCTGAGCCTGGCCTACACGGTGGATCCGCTGCTCAACACCCTGATCGGCGGGGTGGGCACGCTCACCGGCCCGGTGATCGCCACGCTGGGCCTGCACCTGGGCGAGACGTACCTGCGCAACGAGACGTTCACCCTGGGCACGCGGGTGTTCGGCCTGCTGGCCGTGTGGCAGATCATCGCCCTGGCCATCGCCGGCGCGCTGGTGGGGGTATTCCGCCACTCCCTGACGAGGCTGGGAGAGCGCCTGATCGGTGCCGGGCCGCGCACGCCGCGCTACGAGCGGCTGATGCTCGCCTATCGCGGCGGCGTGTTCGTCACGCTGGCTGCCGTCCTGCTGCTGATCGGGGGCCAACTGCGCGGCGAGGCGGAGGCGGTCTACAACGTCGCCGACCTGTGGGACCTGTTCCTGGGCGCGCTGTTTGTGGTCGTGGTGATGGTCCTGCCGCACGGCATTGTCGGCACGTGGAACCGGCTGTGGGCGACGCGCCGCCTGCGCCGGCTTGAGCGACAGATGCGCCAGGAGCGCGAAGCGGCGGGCGCGAGCAAGCCCTGATGGGCGAGGGGCGTTGGGCCTCTACGTGGAGTTGGCGGGGAGGGGTGGGCGCGGCATAAGACTTCCGAAGTCTGCCCTTCGAGCGCTCGCGCGCCCACAGATCTCTCTCCGAAATCCCCTCTCCAGCCGGGCCAGAGCGGGGGACGTGTCCGCTACGCCAGACTGCCGCAGTTCTCGAAAACTGCGGCAGTCTAGTCCGTGCCGGGACCTGGCGCGGGCAGGTCGTTTCCCCCGCGATTAGCTTTCGTCTTCGCGAGTCGCAGCGGGAGCGGCTTAATCCGGCGGCGCGCCCGCCGCGATCCACGCTTCGAGCAGGGCCATCTGCTCGTCGCTCAGCCTGGCGAAGTGCCCGCCCTTCAGCACGGTCAGGATCAGGCTCTCCTCTGGCGATCCCGGCACGATCACGGGGCCGGAATCGCTCCCCGCCAGCAGGCTCTCATAATCAGTCACCTGCAGGCCCTTCGTCCTGGCCGCCCCGTGACAGGTGCCGCACTGCGCGGTCAGCGCTTCTTCGACGGCGGCATAGGTCACCGCTTCGCCCGCCGCTTCCTGCGGCGGAGCCTCGCCCGGCGGCGCGCCCGCCGCGATCCACGCTTCGAGCAGGGCCATCTGCTCGTCGCTCAGCCTGGCGAAGTGCCCGCCCTTCAGCACGGTCAGGATCAGGCTCTCTTCCGGCGATCCCGGCACGATCACGGGGCCGGAATCGCTCCCCGCCAGCAGGCTCTCGTAATCAGTCACGCGCAGCCCCTTGATCGGCGCTGCCCCATGACACTGGCCGCACGTTTGCTCAAGCGCCGGCTGAAGCTGCCGGTAGGTGACCGGCTCACCCTCGACCAGCGGAGGGGTCTCGACCGGCGCCGTCTCCGGCCCCTGGTCGAGGCCCAGCGCGGCGGCCAGCGACGGCGCGTCAAACCCGGCGTAGCGCCAGTCCACGCCGTGGCAGCCGCTGTTGGAGCAGAAGCTGGTGTCGGTGGTGCCGCCGGCGTTCTCGGTGGTGTGACAGTTGGCGCAGGTCTCGTCCAGCTCGGCATGGTGCCGCGCGATCCACGTGGAATCGAGGTGCGAGCCTGGCTCCAGCCCGGTGACCAGCGGCAGCATCGGCTCGATCACGCCGGGGCGCACGATCTGCGGGATGGAATGGCACAGGTTGCACTCCAGGCGCACGGCTTCGCCTGCCGCGTTGAAGTGCTTGCCGTCGTGGCAGCGGAAACAGCCCGGCGAGTCGCGGTGGCCGATGTTGTTGGGGTGCGTCTCCCAGTTGAGCATCTGCTCGCTGTAGGTGTTGTCGGCGTGAAGCCGGGCGACGAGGGCGATGGCGTCGTCCACTTCGACGCGGCGCTCCTCGTACAGGTCGGGGTATTCTTCCTGATAGAACGTCTCCAGCCCGGCGAGCGCTTCCCCGAACGCCGCATCGTCAGTGTGCGCCAGCGTTTCGACGGCGCGCGCGCGAAGGTAGGGCAGGTCGGCTGGCAGGTCGCCGCGCAGCAGGGCTGTGTCCACCAGGGTGCGCGGCGGCGGGATCAGGTGCGAGATGCGGTTGTGGCAGGAGATGCAATCCATCTCGCGCAGAGTGTACTGGCCCAGGTTGTCCGTGTCTATGGTCGCGTCGAGCGAGACGTATTCATCAGTGCTGCCGTCGGCATACTGGACGCGCACCCAGGGGATGTCCTGGTGCTCGGCGTCGGTGGTGATGTACTCGATCTTGTTCTCGATATGCCAGTGAATGCCGCGCCCCAGCCCTTCGCGCTCGCTGCCGCCGCCGGTGTGCATCAGCAGGTAGATGGCGTAGGGCAGATTCTCTTCGCTGTCGTCGAAACGATGGATGACGCGCAGGCTATCGTCGCTGAATTTCTCCGGGAAGTGACAGCGCTCGCACGTGTCGCGGGCGGGGCGCATGCTGCTGACCCGGATCGGGTATTCGTATTTCCCCGTGATCGTCTTGTAGACCAGGGTCACGTGCTCGCTCTTGCGGATCGCTTGCTTGGCGATCCAGTCGCGCCCGATGTGACAGTCCACGCACGGGACGCGAGCATGGGGCGAGACCAGGTAGGTGTTGTATTCCGGGGGCATGGTATGGCACGTCTTGCCGCAGAAATCGGCGGTATTGCTGTACTCCCATGCCGGAGGAATCGCCAGCAGCAGGAACACGGGCACCGCGAGGACGAGCGCGACCGGCCCGTAGCGGCGTATCTTCGAGCGATCGCCTGGGGGGAAGAAAAACCTGCGGACTCGTTCAGCCATGCCTCAACGCTCCCTTCAAAGATGTATTCAGTCGCCGCCAGCGAGCGCAACGTCACAGGGGTGAAAATCACAGCGCGCGACCTGTGCTCGACGAGTTCGTGGGACGACGGTGTTGTGAAGGCGCAACCCTATAATACTCCGTAGGGGCGTATCGCGATACGCCCCTACGAAACCTTGTCCTACGGCATCCTGAAGGGAGACAGCACATACGCCTGTCTCCCCCGCATTGCTTGTTACAGACTAGAGTGTGTTATGCACTTCTGCCGGGTGGACATCCCCCCATCCCCCGATCCCTTCCCCCACGCAAGCGGAGGGAAGGGGCCAGGGCGGGCTTCTTCCTTCCCCCCGTGCGGGGGAAGGACCGAGGATGGGGGGGCAAGCACAGGAGCTGCCCACCTGCCAAAGTTCATAACAGCCTCTAGGGCCGCGTCATGCCGGCAACTGCACCCTCGCCACCAACATCCAGCAGGCTGTCGTAGAGCACCTGCGCGATGTAGCGAGCGTTGTGGGCAAAAGCGCCGGGGTCCTTGGCCGCGTACTGGTAGTTGTAGGCGGCGCGCAGCAGGCGTGGCGTCCACGTTGCGTACCCGTCGGCCTCGTCCGCATCGTGCGCGCCATTGCCGTTGGCGTCCACGAACCAGTACGGGTAGGCAACAGCGTCATAAGCGATAGGCGTGCCGATGGTATCCGCAGCATACGCCTGGAGCGCCGCCAGCAGCCCCTCGTGCAGGGTTGTCAGCTCGCCGGCGACGCCTTCCTGTGCGCCGTCCCCGTCGTAGTCACCGGCCATCATGCGGATCGCCGCGACATCCTCGAACTGGCCGTGGCAGGCGGTGCACGCCGTCTCCTGTAGCGTCAGCGCGTGGACATTGTGGCAGCTTGCGCAGGTATCGAAGCCCGGCACGTGCGCGAAGCGACCCACGTACTCCTGGCCCTCGTACTGGTAGGCACCCTGCGCCTCGGCGCCGAAGAGCGTCGCGCCAGCGGCGAAGTAGTGCACGTTGATGAAGCGAATCTTGTCAGAAACTTCGTCATCCCCGGCGCCCGCTGCCGCGAGGTGCGCGTTGACCGACACCGTTGACTCGCGCCCCTGGTGGCAGTTCAGGCACAGGTTGGAGGTCACGCCCTCTCCAAAGCTCAGCTTTGCCTTGCTGGGGAACGTCACCTCGTCCGATGCGAACAGGGTAAATTCCTCGAGGCTGCTGTGGCAGGTCGAGCAGGCCAGCGACGTGGTCGGCGGAACCGAGATCGCCACGCCCTGTTTCAGGTAGAAGGGCAGCCCGCCGGCCGTGTGACACTTGGAGCACGCGCCGGGAACCTCGCCATCCGCATCCCAGTGGCGGAACGCCTCGGCTGTGGCGTTGAAGTGACCGGCTGGATCGCGGTGCGCCTGCGCCAGATCAACCGGCTGGGCGAGCGCTTCGTTCAGCGTGGCGATCGAGTCGTAGAGAAGCTGCGCGTAGTACTTGCCATTGTGAGCGAACGCGCCAGGGTCTTTCTCATACGCCTGGTAGTTGTAGGCCGCCTGGACCAGGCGCGGCGTGAAGGCGTTGTAGCGGTTCGGGAAGATCGCTTCGCCCCCGTCCACCGAGCCATTGGCATTGGTGTCAATGAAGAAGTACGGGTAGGCGAGAGGATCGTAGACAATGGGTGTGCCGACGACCTCGCTGGCATAGGCCTGGATGGCCTGGTAGAGCAGCGCCTGCAGATCTTCCAGTTCCTCGTAGATGCCCTCGGTGATGCTGCCATCGCCATCGTAGTCCACCAGCGACCCCGGCATGCGGACAGTCTTCAGATCTTCGGCGCCGGTCACGTTCTGATGGCAGACCGCACACTCGGTGACCTTCAGCTCCAGGGTGTGCATATTGTGGCAGCCGATGCAGCTATCGTAGCCCGGCACGTGCCCGAACTTGGGCATATACGCCTTGCCCTCGAACTCGTAGCCGCCGTGCACGTCAGAACCGTACAGGCTGGCGCCCGCAGCGAAGTAGTGGATGTTGAGGAAGGGCAGATCGGGGCTGGACTCATCGGGGTCGAGGCCGAAGTCGGCCAGGACCTGGTTCACGCCCACCGTTGACTCAAGCCCCTGGTGGCATTCCATGCAGCGCACCGAAGCGTCCGTCCCGGTGATCTCCACGCCGGACGGGAACACGACGGAGACCTTGTCAACGGACACCGGGTTGTGGCAGACCGTGCACGAGACCAGCGTGCCCACCGGGGCCGGGGCATCTACGACTCCCGCCGCCGAACCGTCCGCGCCGAGGAAGTCCAGGTGCCCACCCTCGCTGTGGCACTTGGCGCAGGTGACGGGGATTTCCTGGGGGTCTTCCCCGTCCCAGTGGCGGAAGGCTTCCGCCGTTTCGTCGGCGTGTGCCGATCCAGCCCAGGCTTCGACGATCCAGGCCGGACACGGCGCCCCGTCACATTCCTCGCCGCCTTCCTGGGCCAGGACCTGCCTGGACGCCCCTTGCATCAGGGCGACAGCCGCCGCTGCAAACAGCAGCGCAATCCCAAGAGCTAACAACAGTTTTCTTGACATAGAATGCTCCTCTCCGTGAATCTTGCTTCTGACAGGGCACGATGCTCTTCTGGTCAAACGTCTGCCTTACAACAAAAAGAAGATTGCACGCTCAGGGGCGGCAATCTTCTCTCTGCACCGAATCGGAACGCGGTCGCCGACGGAGGACCGCGACGCGAGAACGCGAAAGCAACCTGCGCCGGGGCGCAGTCCGTCTTGCCGGGCGCGCACCGCTCGCCAGCCTGCGCCACGGCAAGCAGCACAAACCCCACGCCGATGAGGACAGCCGCAGGCGATACGCTGGTCAGGGCGACGGTCGCGGCCCCGGCGGACACCGCCAGCGGCTCGCTCGCCTGCCAGAAGACGGTCGTTCCGGCTTCGCGTTCCAGGGTGCGCAGGACAGCTTCCAACTGCTCAAGCTGCGCCAGCGCGGTCACCAGCGCCGCCGGACTGCCGCCCGCGCCGATGTCCGTCACGATCGTCAGGTAGCTTGCGGCGGCCTGCCCGGCCCGCGCGTCGCCGGACGGCAGGGCGTCGAGCAGGCGCTGCCCCACTGCAACCAGGCGCTCGTTGACCTGCGCCGCCTGAGTCTTGGCGGCGGCAGGCCGGGCATCCGGCAGCTCGATGGCCCGGTGCAGGGGGGCGCTGGCCAGCAAAGCGCCCATCACCCCTGGCTCCTGTGAAGCCGGGGTAGCGTGGCAGGTCGGACAGCCGCCCAGCCGGGTCACCGTCTCCAGGACGCGCGCGTAGGGTTCCTGCGCGGGGATGCGCTCAGCGGCGCGCCCGGCGTGGGCCAGCGCCAGCAGCGCGACCAGCACCAGCGCGCAGCCGATCGCGAGCGCCCAGCAGTGGGCCTTTGCGGTGAACGGCATCCTGCGAATCATGACGACAATGTATCACCTGTTGGGCAGCGAACCCAGGATTCATCCTTATCAGAATAGTCCGCCTACACGCCGCTCACCAGTGACAGGTGTCATGGAGAACGGCGGCAACAATCTCATTTTATCCAACGGATATTTCTTCAACGAGGGTTGCTGAATACTGCTCTAGTATATCGCCTGTGTGCGACATTTGCACAAGTACTGCCGATGGGTTGTTCTTCGCTGTGGGGGTGCAATGTTCCGAGCCGCAGGCACGCAGTGTGCGGAACTGTACGCAGGAGAGCGCGCGGCCAGCTTCGCCGTCTTCTTCGCTCGTTCCCCTGTCACGGCCTGCACATCATCTAGCATACACCCAAATTCGGCTGGCCGGAATTAACAAAGCGTTAAGCCGGGTCGAGCGCGCCCAGCTCGTAGAGCACCAGCAGGGCGGCAGCCGTCGCCGCCGTCTCCGCCCGCAGGATGCGCGCGCCCAGCGTCACCGGCACCGCACCGCGCGCCTGGGCCTGCGCCACTTCTTCAGCGGTGAAGCCCCCCTCCGGCCCGACAAAGACCGTCACCTGGGGCGCGTCTGCGGCGCGCAGCGGCGCAACGGCATCGCGCAGGCTGGCTGCCCGCTCCTCTTCCCAGGCGATCAGCGTCAGGCCGGCGGTAAGGTCGTCCAGCGCCTCGCCGAAGGTCAGCGGCGCGGCCACGACCGGCAACGCGCCCCGCCGCGACTGTTCCGCCGCCTCGCGCACGATGCGCGCCCAGCGCTCCTGCTTGGCCGCGCTGACACCATCGCCCCCGGCGGCGACTGTGCGCGCGGTGATCAGCGGCACGAAGCGCGCCACGCCGATCTCCGTCCCTTTTTGCAGCACCCACTCGAAGTTATCCTTCTTGAGCACCGCCTGGGCCAGCGTCACCTGGGCGGACGGCTCGCCGCTCGCCGGACGGCGCGCCAGGATGTCGCCGCGCGCCTGCTTGTTCTCCACGCTGACCAGGGCGACCTCGTATTCCGCGCCGCGGTCGTCCAGCACGACGATGCGCGCGCCGGGGCGCAGGCGCAGCACGTGGCGCAGTTGGTGGGCCACGTCGTCACCCAGCAGCACATGATCGCCGCGAATCCAGCCCGGCGGGATGAAGAAGCGGTGCATTGCTCTCTCTCCTGGCTAGGGTGCGCCCCGGACGCGGCGGGGCAGCAGATTGCGCAGCCGGTCGCCCAGCAGCCGCCCCCGCCCCACGAAGCGCCCACGCTCGTCCTGCAGCAGGACCACCGTCCCCGCTGGGTAGGCTGTCGGGGGGGCGGGGCGCAGGTCGCGCCCCTGCCGCCACAGGGCGACCTGCGCCTCGTCCAGCGTCAGGCGCGCCCCGCCGAAGGCGCGCGCGAAGCGCGTGATCAGCTCGTGCGAGGGGATGATCTGCCCGTCTATCTCGTGCCCGGCCAGCAGACCGGCGGCGGCGTGCGGCAGATCGCCAAACAGGGCGACCAACCGCTCCGGCACGGCGAAGAGCAGCCGCTCGCGCGTCCAGAGCGTCAGCCCCCGCTCATCCAGCAGTCCGCCCAGGTCGAACCCATACAGCGCGCGCCAGTCCGCGCTCAGGCGGACGATTTCGGCGCGGCTCAGGGCGGTCATCCCCGTCGTCGCCCAGGGGCGGGCGGGCCGCTCGTCCGGCTCGACGGGCACGGAGTCCAGCTTGCGCAGCCGCGCCGCAAAGAAGCCGGAAGTCTGGTAATGGTGCGGCCACAGGCGGATCGCCCGCCGCACCGCCGGATCGAAGACGCGCACGCCGTCTGTTTCCAGGCCGGGCGCGTCCGGCGCGCCTGCGACCGCTTCCACCGCCAGCGCGCCGGAATAGCGGCGCAGCAGCCCGTCGAGGATGGCCTCGTCTTCTTCGGGGGCCAGCGTGCACGTCGCGTAGACGATCTCTCCGCCGGGGCGCGTCGCCAGGAACGCGCTGAGCAGCAGGGCGTCCTGGCGCTGGCAGAGCGCCGTTTGCTCGCGCCGGCTGACGGCGCGCGCCCGCCCGCCGCTCGCCGGGCGCAGCGTCTCGCCGCTGCATGGCGCGTCGAGCAGCACGCGGTCGAACGTCTCCGGGAACCAGCGCCCAAACCGCTCGCCGGGGAAGTTCGTCGTCAGCGCGCCGAAGACGCCCCACGTCTGCAGGTTGGAGCGCAGCGCGGTGATCCGCGCGGCGCTGCTGTCGTTGGCCAGGATGATGCCCCGGTCGGCGTAGCGGCTGGCCAGGTGCGTCGTCTTGCCGCCGGGGGCGGCGGCCAGGTCGAGGATCAGCGGGGCGTCGTGCGCCGTGAACAATTCAGCGGGCAGCATCGAGGCCGCGTCCTGCAGGTAGTAGCAGCCCATGTCGTGCTCCAGCGTCCCGCCGACGGGCTGTTCCTGGCGCAGAATTCGCCAGCCCGCCGGGCAGAAGGGCACGTCACGCACATCCCAGCCGTACCAGGCGGGCCACGTCCCCCGCGCCTCAGCCACGCCGATTTTCAGCGTGTTGACGCGCAGCGCGGGCGGCTGGGGCTGGGCCAGGGCCGCCTCCAGCCGGGCCATCTCGCCGGGGGGGAGCAACTGCCGATAACGTTCCAGGCGGGCGCGGAGATCGTCGCTCATGGCGCTTTGGCGATGCAATAGACAAGCTCGCTGGCGAATTCGATCTCAGTCACCGGCCAGGGCCGCCCGGCCAGGATGCCGCGCACCTGCTCGCGGTAGGCGTCTATGACCGTGTGGCGACCGGTGCGGCTGCGCGTCGGCGAGGAGAGCACGATCCAGCGCACGTTCAGCGCGTCCAGCAGCGGCAGCACGATCCCGCGCCGGCGCTTCTCCATGCGGTGAATCTCCTTGAGCAGCAGGGCCACGTCGCCGGACTCCTGCGGATAATCCACCAGGATATCCTGCTCCAGGGCTGCGCCGCCCATCCCGACCAGCGCCAGAAAGGTGTTCAGAAACGCCACGCGCTGGCGGTGAATGTCGTAGGCGAAGAAACGCGCGCCAGGCGGCAGGCCCATCCAGGGGATGGCCAGCGGGTTCAGCGCGCAGGCGATGTCGAGCACCGTCTGCGGCGTGCCGGTCACGGCGAAGATGCGCGGGTAGAACTCGTCCAGCAGCGGCAGGCGCTCGCGGGTGGAGTCGTGCTCGCGCATGATGGCGGCGCAGGCGGCGCGGATGGTCGCCGCGTCGCCCGTCGCGCAGGCGGCCTCCAACTGGGCGCGCGCCGCGTCGTAGTCCGGGTCACCCAGGTAGAGGGCCATCACCTCGTGCAGCTTTCTGCGCGCCGACTGCACAGCGGCCTTTGCGTTCGGCTGGCGGGCCAGCTCGCTCAGCACGATGTCGCGGATCGTGCTCTCTGTGACGCCGCTGGCGCGGTATTTCCTGTTGCGCGCGATCTCGGCGACGATGGCCTCAACGTCCGGCGGCTGCTTGCTCATGATGCGGCACTGTCCCCCCGCTTGTCCACCAGGAACGCCAGCTCCGTCTCGAACGCGAAGCGCTGGACCGGCCAGCGCCGCTCAGTGAGCAACTCGCGCAGCCGCGCCTCGTAATGGGCGCTCATGCCCTTGTCGCGCCCGCCCAGGCTGCGCGCCGGGAACGACACCAGCGCGTAATCGGCGCGCACGGCGTCCAGCAGGCGCAGCCCGGCGGATTTGTCCACCTGCTCCAGGCAGGGGAGGGTCTTGAGGATGAAAGCGATCTGCGCGCGCTGATCCGGCGGATCGTAGACGGCGTCGCATACAAAAGCGCGCCCGGCCACGCCCGTCAGCGCCAGAAAAGCGCCCACAAAGTCCATCATATCATGGTAGATGTCGCAGGCGGTGTAGATCGCGCCCGGCGCGAGGGGCATCCAGGGGACGGCCAGCGGGTTCAGCCCGCTGGCCACGTCCAAAATGGAGGTTACCGGCGCGATGTCGGCCAGCGTCTCGGCGAAGAAGGTCTCCAGGATGGGCAGGCGCTCGCGCGTCGAGGCGTGATGGGCCATGACGGCCCGGCAGGCGTCGCGCAGGGCCGGGTTGCCCTGGGCGGCAGCGTCCTGCAGGGCCGCCAGCCAGCGCGGGTAGTCGCCCGCCGCGCCCAGGTAGGCCCCGCCCACCTGGTGCAGCTTGTTCTTGGTCGCCTTGATCGCCTCTTTGAGCGAGCGGCGCTTGCTCAGCTCTGCCGCGCCGACGCGCTGCACGAAATCTTCGCTGATGCCCGCGTATTTGGCGCTGCTGCGCACGGCCTGCACCAGCCGGTCGAGCGCATCGCCCGGCTCAGCCATGATCGGCGGCCCCCAGCAGGTGCATCAGGCGGGTCATGAAGCGCAGATTGTGGATCGTCGCCAGGCGCGGATAGAGCGCGTCGTTGAGCTTGTAGAGATGGTGCAGGTAGCCCAGCGCATAGCGGCGGCAGGCCGCGCAGTCGCAGTGCGCGGAGACAGGCTCGGCGGCCTTGATGTGCCGGTCGTCGCCGGCATAGACATACGAGAACCACCTCCCGTCTTCAGCAAGCGCGCCCAGCCTCTCTTCGCTGAAGACGTACAGCCGCCCGTTGCGCGCGTCGCGGGTGGGCATGGCGCTGTCGAACAGGGGATAGCCCAGGCGCACACAGGCGGCAACGTTGGCCGGGTGCCCGACGCCCAGCGCGTGCACGGGGAACTGTGGCGGCACCAGTTCGCGCGTCAGAGCGAGCATGTCCGTCAGCAGATTGCCATCCGCATCGAGCGGCCAGCCGCCGTAGCCGTAGCCGTCGAAGCCGATGCCCAGCATTTCGTCCGCGCACTCGCGACGCAGCTCGGCGCTGCCGCCGCCCTGGATCACGGCGAAGAGCAGCGGGCGCTCGGCCTCGGCCAGCCCCTTCTGCTCGACCAGGCGCAGGTATTCGGCTTTGGCGCGGCGCGCCCAGGCCACCGTGCGGCGCACGGAGCGGCGCTGCTCGTCGAGCGGGTCGCCGGCATGGGTGCAGTCGTCCAGGCAGACGAGGATGTCCGCGCCGTAGCTCATTTGCAGTTGGATGCTCTTCTCCGGCGTCAGGTTGATCTTGCGCCCACTCCCGTCCGGGGTGAAGACCGCGCCCCTGTCGCTCAGCCGCCCATAGCGCGGGTTCTGGCGGATGAGCGAGTAAATCTGAAAGCCGCCGGAGTCGGTCATGATCGGGCGCGGCCAGCCGGCCAGGCGGTGCAGCCCGCCCAGCGCCTTGATCGTCGAGGAGCCGGGGCGCTGCATCAGGTGATAGGTGTTCATCACCAGCGCCGTCACGCCCGCGCCCTCCAGGTCGGCGCTGTCCACCGCGCGCACCACGCCGCGCGTGGCGTCCGGCAGGAAGGCGGGCAGGGGCAGATCGCCATGTGGCAGGGACAGCCGGTCAGCGCTCACTGCGCGCCCTCCTCGTCCTCACCGCTCCCCTCGTTCGGTTCCGTTCCGGCCTCTGCGCCCCTGCCGGCGATGACGACCGTGTACTCGCCGCGCGGCTCGTTCTGGCGCAGGGCGGCGATCAGCTCCGACAGCCGCCCGCGCAGCACAGTCTCGAACAGCTTGGTCAGGTCGTTGGTGACGGCGGCAGGGCGGTCGCCGTAGACGGCCAGCGCGTCTTCGAGGAACTTGACCAGCCGGTAGGGGCTTTCGTAGAAGACCAGCGTATGGGGCGAGTCCTGGTCTGTGGCCAGGAAACGGCGGCGCGGGCCGCCCTTGCGCGGCGGGAAGCCGCGAAAGGTGAAGGAGTGCGCGGGCAGGCCGGAGAGCACCACAGCCATGATCAGCGCCGCCGGGCCGGGGATCATCGTCACGGGGAGGCCCTCCTCAAGGGCGTCGCGCACCAGGGTGAAGCCGGGGTCGGAGATGCCGGGCGTGCCGGCGTTGGTCACCAGGGCGACCGACTGCCCGCCGCGCAGCGCCTCGAGGATACGCGGGCCGGCGCGCTCCTCGTTGTGCTCGAAGAAGGCGATCTGCGGCTTGTGGATGTCGAAATGCTTGAGCAGCAGCCCCGTCTTGCGCGTGTCTTCGCTGGCGATCAGGTCAACGGCGCGCAGCGTGTCCAGCGCGCGCAGGCTGATGTCGCCCAGGTTGCCGATCGGTGTTGCGACCAGGTAGAGCATGGCCCTCTTGAATTGCGGATTGCGGATTGCGAATTGCGGATTTGGAGTTCCTGGCGTCGCCGCCTACGAACTGCGAACTGCGGATTTTTGATTTCGCAATCCGAAATTCGCAATTCGCAATTCGCAATCCCCCCTGTCTTCACACGCTGAGCTTGAACGGGTTGAAGTCGGTCTCGCGGTCGAAGTAGTCCTCGTTCTCGGCGGCCTTGAGCGCGTTCACCACGCGGTAGGTCAGCGGAGTCAGCAGCGCCTCGAAGCTCACCTTCAGGATGTAGTTGGTGACGATCAGCGAGACCATGATCTCCGGCGGGAAGACGCCCAGCGCAGTGGCAATGAGCATGAAGACGGTCGTGTCCACCGCCTGGCCGACCAGCGTGCTGCCGATGGTGCGCACCCACAGGAAGCGCCCGCCCGTCCAGACTTTCATCCTGGCCAGCACGTAGCTGTTGGAGAACTCGCCCAGGAAGTAGGCGACCAGGCTGGCCACGATCAAGCCGCTGATGCCGCCCAGAATGGCCTCGTAGGCTTCCTGTCCGGCGTAGTCCAGCCATTCGCCCTCGCCGGGCAGCACGCCCGCCAGCCACACCAGGAAAGCCAGCAGGGCGTTGGCACCGAAGCCAGCCCAGATCACCCGCCGCGAGCGGCGGTAGCCGTAGACCTCGGTCAGCACATCGCCGAAGATGTAGCTGATGGGGAAGACCAGCGTGCCCGCGTCGAAGGCCAGCGCGATCGGGCCGAGCGATGTCTTGAGGTCAATGATCTTGGCGCTGCTGAGCAGGTTGCTGATCAGCAGCACGGTCACGAACAGCGCCATGATCAGGTCGTAGTAACGGTAGGGTCGCGTCTCCGGGTTCATGCGGCTATTGTAGCACACGCCCGCCGCCTTTTGAACGCGGAATCAGGGGGCTGCTGCCCGGCGGCACGCAGGCGGGCAGCGTTTACGTCTATGAAATTTTCCGAAATTTATGAAATTTATGAGGCTTTGGCGTGCAATCATGATAAAATTAGCGAGACCATGTCTGGAAGATCTTTACCAGACCCTGGGAATGAATAGTGCCATTCCCGGCTAGTCAGACAAGGCGCGCACAGTCTCTATTCTCTTTGCGCAAAAGCGCGAAAGGGAAGGAGGGATGTGCGTCCAGGCATGGGGTTGCGCGGTGGCTGCTGGTAGCAGTGGTTGGCACTATGTGAATCTCAGAGCACGTTTTGTCAAAGGAATTCAATATGACGCGCACTGGAAGACCGACACGGCAGATCTGGATCATCTCTGTTATTGTCCTATCCTTTCTGGTTATCGCTGCCCTGGTGTTCGGAGACGACGTAGGTCTCTATGGCACCGCCAGCGATCTACCCACCCCAGCCGTCCAGAGTAGCGGAGCCGATGGCGACGGAGATGGCGTCCTGGACGCCGACGACGCCTGCCCGGCTGAAGCTGGCCCGGCGGACAGCGATGGCTGTCCGGCGGCTGCCTCGCCGAGCGAAACTCCTACAGCGGTTTCTCTGGAAGATGGCAGCGAGGGAGGAGTCTCGGAGCCGGACTCGCCGAGCGAAACTCCTACAGCGGTTTCTCTGGAAGACGGCAGCGAGGAAGGAGCCTCGGAGCCGGACTCGCCCGAGTCAACTGAGCAACCGCCCATTGAAGAACCCGCCCAGTCTCTCGCGGACACCATGACGCCGACGCAGGAGCCTTCCGCCCTGGTTCTTGAAGCCCCGGCTGTTCAGCCGGGTCTGGCCGCGCAGGGGCCGGACACTCTGGCGGAGGAAGACCCCCTGCTGCAACTGTTCATCCTGTGCAACCCCGACCTGACGGCGACCTTCAGCGTGATCAACATCGGCGGCGGAGTGGCCAACCTCTCGTATTCCGTCTTCGAACCCGATACCGCCCAGACGACCACGGGCAATCTGAGCGTCAATCCGGGGCAGAGCGCCATGATCGGCACGTTTGCCGGCAACGCCACCATCACCATTCAGTACAACACCTCGACACAACTGGTGACGCTGAGCGCGACGGGTACGTGCCTCCCGCTGCCCACGCCGACTGCCACGCGGACACCGACCAACACCCGCACGCCCACCGCGACAGCCACAGACGGGCCTTCGCCGACACCCACCGCCACGCGGACACCGACTAACACCCGCACGCCCACCAATACCCCGCGCCCCGATGCCGTGCTCAACCTGGGGGTGCAGTGCAACGCGGATACCAGCGCTACCTTTGTGATCGGCTATTTCAGCGGCACCGACGTCGTATCGGGCACGTGGCAGGTCACCGAACCCGGCGGGCCGGGGGACAGCGGCGTTTTCACGATTGGTCCTGGTGAGTTCTTGCCCTACGGGCCTTATGCTGGCAACGCCACCATGACCATCGTCTATTCGTCTGCAACCTTCGAGACGGCCTCCTTGAGCGTGACGGCTAGCTGCGCCCAGATGCCGACGAACACGCCGACGTTCACCAACACCCCCGTGCCCAACCTGGACCTGGCCTTCATGTGCGGCTACCCAGGGCAGGATTATCTCCTCTGGCGGGTGCACAATCCCAACCCGTCCGACGTGCTCTTCACCTGGGAGGTGGAAGGCAGCAGCGAAGCGGGTAGCGGCACCGTGGCAGCCAACGGCGATGTCTTCTTCCAGACTACGCCAGGGTCGAAAACAATCATCCTGCGCGTAGGTGGCACTCAGATAGACGTAGAGCAAAGTGGCGAGCCATGCCTGAGCGACCTGACTTTGAGCTACGAGTGCCAGGACGACGGGTCGCAACTGTGGACAGTGAGCAATCCCAACAGCTTCGATCAGCCGTTCACGTGGGAAGTGGTCGGCGGGACCGAGAGCGGGAATGGCACTGTGCCCGCCGGTGGGACGGCGACCTTCGTCACCGCTAACGCGGCGCATACGGTTGCAATCACCTACCAGTATGACGCGCACAGTCCGCGCACCGTGAGCACGGAAGCGGAAATCTGCCAGATGGCAACCGCCACGCCGAAACCAACCAACACGCCGCCGCCTCCGCCAACGCTCACTCCGCCTCCGCCATCCATCCTGCAAGCGAGCGGCATATGCGTCGTGCCCACCTATGAGGTTGCCTTCACGGTGACAAATAGCGGGTTCGACATGGGCGGCCCGACGGCCTGGCGGCTGTACCAGAACGACACGCTGATCAACAGCGGGACGGTGCAGTTGGCCGGCGGTGCGTCGCAGCAGTTCAGCTTCCCCGGCGTGCCCGGCACGCTGCGCTTCGAGGTAGATCAGGTGTCGGGAGGCCTAGCCCTGGCCCAGGCATCTGTTGCTGGCTGTGTGCCGCCGCCTCCTCCGCCTCCCCCATCGCCGACCCTGCCGGTGCCGGTCTGCGGTGAGACGCTGGAGAGCGGGCCGAATGGCTTCCCGGTGATCTCGATGACGACGGAAGGCTGCGAGCCGGCTGAAGCTGTGCACGCGCCCTGGACGCCGATCCAGGTGGGTGGCGCGGTCTGCCCCGACTGGCTGGTCTACCACACCAATCAGACTGGTGACTGGGAAGTCTTCCGCCTGGGCGACCTGCCGGGCCGTCCAGGGACAGAGCCGAACCTGACGCAGGGGGTGGGACCGCGCGTATATGATGTCGCGCCCAGCCGCGCGCCCGATGCCGAATGGATCGCCTTCGCCAGCAACCGCGATGGCAACTGGGAGATCTACATCGGCAGCGCCGACGGGACGTTCCAGCAACGCGTGACGTATACCATCAACGCGATTGACGTTGACCCGATGTGGTCGCCGGACGGCGCGCACATCGTCTACGACTCGGCCCGCAACGGCAACTGGGACCTGTACATGGTCAACGTGGCGACCGGAGTCGAGACGCGCCTGACCGACAGCCCCAGCAACGATCTCAACGCCTTCTGGTCGCCCGATGGCTCGAAGATCGTATTCCAGAGCGACCGCGACGGCTTCTGGCAAATCTACGAGCTGAACGTGGCCACCCTGGAAGTCCGGCGGCTGAGCGATGGCCAGGGCGATGATCACGAGCCGCAGTACTCGCACGACGGCTCCAAGATCGCCTTCTACAGCTATCGCTTCGGCGGCAACAGCGTGGTGATGGCCATGAATGCGGATGGCTCCGCCGTGATACAGGTCTCTGATCCGGGCGGCGACGCCACCCTGCACGTCTTCTCACCTGATGACACGCTCATCGCCTACCAGTCCGATCTCGATGGCGATCTGGACATCTACGTGTACGAGTTCGCCAGCGGCCAGACCCGCCTGGTGACCGACAACGACATCGCCGACTACGCGCCGACGTGGTGGTGCAACTCGAATATCATCATCTTCACGTCGGATATCACTGGCGACTCGAATATCTTCGAGACGCCCGCGCTGCCGATAGATGCGCCTGCCATCCTGGTGGAAACCGAGGCGGTCCAACTGACCGATCACCCGGACTCCGACCAGTATCCGCAGAACACGCCCGCCGATGAGGACGCGAGTCGCCAGCGGTCGCTGCCCTCGCCGTCCAAGAACAGGTAGCAGGCTGGGCTTCCGAAGTCTGCGGGGGCCAGGCCCTGCCCTCTGACCCTCTCCCTGGCTCTGTCAGGGAGAGGGGAAACATCTCACCTGACGATCAAAGTCCCCCGCTCTGGCCCGGCTGGAGCGGGGGATTTTGGGAGATGTGAGATGTGTAGAGGGCGAGTCTGGAGGCTGTTCTGAGCTTTTCGCAGTATCATCCCCTCACCCCTCTTTCTTTTGCGAGCGGGGCGAGGGGACTTGTTTTCTCTCGTAGTGGAAAGGGCAGCCACCATGCAGCAGCAGGCTCCACGCTTTGCGGGCAAGATCGCGCTGATCACCGGCAGCGGGCGCGGCATCGGCAAGACCATCGCGCTGCGCCTGGCGAGCGAGGGCGCGGACATCGCCCTCAACTACTTCCGCAATCGCGCCCCCGCCGAAGAGACCGCCGAGGAGATTCGCGCCCTGGGCCGCCGCGTCTACGTGGCCCGCGCCGATGTTGGCCAGCCAGACGACAGCAAGCGCCTGGTGGACGAAGCGGCTGAAGCGCTGGGCGGGCTGGACATTCTCGTCCACAACGCCGCGTCGGGCTACAACCGCCCGGTCATGGAGCAGCGCGTCAAAGGCTGGGACTGGACGCTGAACATCAACGCGCGGGCGGCGCTCTTCCTGGCCCAGCGCGCCGTGCCCATCCTGGCCGGGCGCGGTGGCGGGGCCATCGTCAACGTGTCGAGCATCGGGGCGCAGCGCGTGCTGCCGGAATACGCGGTGGTCGGCGCGTCGAAGGCGGCGCTGGAAGCGCTGACGCGCTACCTGGCGGTGGAGTTGGCTCCTTTGCGCATTGTGGTCAACGCGGTATCGGCGGGCATGGTGCGCACCGACGCCTTGCAGCATTTCCCTGGAATGCGCGAGCACTTCGAGGAGCGCTTCGCTTATGCCCTGGCGCACACGCCCGCCGGGCAGGTGTTGGAGCCAGAGGACATAGCCGGCGTGGTTGCGTTTCTCTGCTCGCCGGACGCTTTCATGATCCGGGGCCAGACGATTCTGATTGATGGGGGAGCGTCGCTCGGCTTCTGAGAGGGGGCCATCACTCGGACGGGGCGAGCGGCAGGCGGATCGTCACCTGAGTGCCTACGCCAGGGGCGCTGACCAGGTCGATCTCTCCGCTGTGCGCCTCAACGATTCCCTTGGCCAGGGGCAGCCCCAGGCCAGCCCCCTGGTGCTCGCCGGCAGGGCGCTCAAGCTGGATCAGCAGATCCCAGATCATCGCCTGTTGCCCTTCGTCCATTCCGGTGCCCTGGTCGGTCACGGTCAGGATGGCCTGAGTCTCCGTGCAGCCGAGCAGGATGGTGACGGTGCTGCCCGCCGGGGAGTGTTGCACGGCATTGCGGATGATCTCGCTGATCGCGTTGATCAGCAAGGCGCGCAGCCCGATCACGCAAAGGGCCTCGTCGCCGGATGGGGCCTGCTGCACGGCGATCGCGTGCTCATGCGTGATGCCGTTCACCAGCGACAGCGCGTCATGCACCAGAAAAGCCAGGTTCAGGCGGGACGATGTGGTTCGTATCCGGCTGGCAACCTGCCCGCTGGCGATCTGGGCGTAGAGCGCCGCCTGTTCAGCCAGCCGGTTGAGCCGCTGCGCGCCGCTCTGGATGAGTTCCAGGCTGGCGCGGATGTCTTCGCTGAGCGGGGTTAGCTGCTGTCGCTCCAACTCCTCGGCCAGCAGCGCAGACCCGCCGGTGACGTAGGTCAGAGGGGTGCGCAGTTCGTGGGCCAGCAGCTCGACAAGCGTCTGCCGGGCGTGGCCCAGGGTTTCATCAGCCAGGTCGCGCATTTCGGCAACGCGGCGCAGCTTGCTCTTCACCGCTCCGAGCAGCTCTGTCGAATCAAGGGGCTTGACCAGGTAATCGTCAACGCCGAGGAGTTTGCCTGCGGTGATGTCGCGCCGCGCGCCGCGCGCTGTCAGGAAGATGAACGGCACCGCGCGCAGATGCGGGTGATCGCGGCGCACCGCTTCGAAGAACTGGTAGCCATCCACGCGCGGCATCATGATGTCGCTGATGATCAGATCGGGATGGAAGCCCGTTTCGATGAGGCCCAGCGCCGCACGCCCATCCTCCGCGCCGACGACGGCGAACCCCTCCATTTCCAGCATGAGCGTTGCGCTCTTGCGCAGGTCGTCGTTGTCCTCAACGAAAAGAATACGCGCTCCCATCCTGTCCACCTTGCCATGCGTGATGCGTCGGGATGCGTGCTCAGGCCACTTTCCGGAACCCGGCCGCGCGTCAGACTGATCATACACCTTAATGCTAGTATACCGCAATATTATGACTCGGAGCGCGCGGGTGGCCCGGATGGTGCAGGGAGAGGAGATTTCTGAACCGCAGAGACGCAGAGGAAAGTCTTGAGAAGAGCCTATAGAGACTCTTCGCTTTTCTCCGCGCTCTCTGCGCCTCTGCGGTATTGCTCTGCCTCAGGGCGCAGCAGAGCAGCGCCCTTACTGCCGGGCAGATCTGATACGCAGCCGGGGGAACGCCTGGCCGATGGCCCCGCCGATCTGCTGCTCGGCGAAGACGAAGGCGAAGAGCGCCGTCGCTGTGAGCACAATCGCCGGGCCGGTGGCGATGTCCTGGTGGTAGGACACGTAGAAGCCGATGATGCTCGACGCCGCGCCGATCAGCGCTGCGATGAGCATCATCGGCAGCAGGCGCCGGCTCATCAACTGGGCGGTCGCGGCGGGCGTGACCAGCAGCGCCACCATCAGCGCGATGCCCACCGTTTGCAGCGAGACGACGATGGTCAGCGCGATCAGCACCAGCAGTAACAGGCGCAGCCGCTCGGCTGGCAGGCGCAGCGTCTGGGCCAGCGTGGGGTCGAACGAGATGATCATCAGCTCTTTGTAGAACAGCGCCACCACGCCCAGCACCACCGCACCAAAGAGGGCGATCAGGCGCAGGTCGCCGGGCGACACGCCGAGGATCTGCCCGAAGAGGATGTGCGACAGGTCGCCAGCATAGTTGTCAATGCGCGAGATCATGGCGATGCCCAGGGCGAACATGGCCGCGAAGACAACACCGATGGCCGTGTCTTCCCGGATCTTCTCGTGGCGCGTCAGGTAGCCGATGCCCAGCGCGCTGAGCAGGCCCGCCACCAGCCCGCCCCAGAACAGATCGTCCGTCTTGCCGTTGGCGCGCTGATAGGCGACAGCTACGCCAGGCAGGATGGCGTGGGCCAGCGCGTCGCCGAAGAAGGCCATGCCGCGCACCACGACAAACGTGCCCAGCACGCCGCTGACGATGCCGACGATGATCGCCGCCTCCATGCTGCGCGCCAGCAGCGGGTATTCCAGCGGGGCGAGCAGCAGCCTGTCCAGGTTGAGCAGCAGGGTCGCCCAGCCCTGGCGCAGCGCGTCCCACAGGCCGATCTCCGCCAGCCAGGGCGTCAGCGCGCCGATCTCAATCATGGCCGCGCGCTCTCCCCATCGTCCAGCAAGCGCTGCATGATCTCCGGCGCGACGCGCGCCGTCATGTCCAGCGTCAGCGGCGTCACCGCGACGATGCCCGCCCGCACCAGCGCCGCGTCGGATCGCTCGTCCATGATCGCCCTGGCATTGAACATATAGCCGATGCGCCCTTCGTCTTCCAGGCGGCGGCGCTGCGGCGGCAGCGGCACGAAGTATTGGGCGCGCTCCAGCCGGGCCAGCCGCCAGGCGGTGGCCGGCGTGGCGCTGGCCGGGATGTCAATCTTCAGCACGTCCACGTCCGGCGGGCGCTCAGCGCGCAGCCAGCGCGCGGCGAACAGCCGCGTGAAGTGGATCGCCGTGCTGAAGTCCACCGAATCGTCGTGGGAGTAGTGCAGCGCCGGGTCGGTCTCCAGCGAGACGGCCAGCGCCGGGATGCCGAAAGCGGCCGCTTCCAGCGCCGCACCCACCGTGCCGGAGCCGGTGACGCTCGTGCTGACGTTCTCACCATAATTGATACCGGACACGGCCAACGTGGGCAGCCGGTCGGCCAGCTCCAGCACGGCGTGATCCACGGCCTGGGCGGGCGAGGCGTTGGCCCGATAGCCGGGCCAGGCCTGGCCGTCATAACGCACCGTCGCCTGGAAGAGCCGCCCATCGTTGAACTGGGGGAAGCTGCGCCCCATGCCGGACTGCTGCTCGCTGGGGGCGACGATCAGCAGGTCGCCCAGCGGGGCGAGCGCGGCGGCGGCGGCGGCCAGGCCGGGCGAGGCGATGCCATCATCGTTGCAGATCAAGATCAAGGGTCGAGTCATGACGCTATCCTGTGCGAATGAGAATGCCTGTGCATCTGGTCATCGTGATCGTGGTCGTGGCACGGCTGGTCAGGGATGACCAGGTACCGATCGCCCTCGCGGACCAGGGCGATGCGCTCGCCGAACGTCGCCGCCAGGTTGTCCGGCGTATAGACCTGTGCGGGCGGGCCATAGGCGAGCATGCGCCCGCTGTTGAGCAGCATGAGCTTATCATAATGGGTCGCCGCCTGCACCAGGTTATGTGTGGCCAGCAGCACGGCCACGCCCTCGTCGCGCAGCACATCGAGCACCTGGAAGATGTCCGTCTCCGCCGCCGTATCCACGCCGCTGAACGGCTCGTCCAGCAGCAGCACGCGCGCGCGCTGGGCCAGCGCCCGCGCCACGAAGACGCGCCGCCGCTGTCCGCCGCTCAGCTCGCCGATCTGCCGCTTGCGCAGCGCCCACATGCCCACTCGCTCCAGCGCTTCGCGCACGGCAACGCGGTCGCGCTTGCGCGGCGGCAGGATGTAGCCGATCTGCCGGGCGCGGCCCATCATGACCACGTCCCACACTGTCGCCGGGAAGCGCCAGTCAATCGCCTCGTGCTGTGGCACGTAGCCGATCATGCCGTGACTGTCGCGACACGACGCGCCCAGGATGGAGATGGCCCCCTGGTGCGGCAGCAGCCCGACCAGCGCCTTGAACAGGGTGGACTTGCCCGCCCCGTTCGGCCCGACGATGCCGATCCGCTCGCCCGCGTACACGTCGAAGGTCAGGTCGCGGATGGCCGGCTGGCCGTTGTAGCCCGACGCCAGGTCGCGCACGGTCATGACCGGCGCCGACTCGTCGCACTCGGAGCCGTTATTTCTGGCAGAAACCAGGGAACGCAGCGGAATGCCCATAGAAGTCCTCGCAGCTTTCGGCTCGATGACGGGCTGCTAGCACATCGAGGCGGAAATAGGTGTACGGTTTGGCCTGGTCCAGCCCCCCATCCCCGGCCCTTCCCCCACGAGGGGGAAAGGGAGCAGAGCGCGGGCTTTCAGCCCCTCCCTTCTTGCGGGGGAGAGGTTTGGGGTGGGGGAGACAGCGAACAACTGCTGGCGGACTTCCGCCAATATGCTAGCGCAGCGCCGCGGCGATCTGCCCGGCGTTGAAACGCATATAGTCCAGGTAAGTGCCCGCCGGGCCGCCCGGCTCGCTCAGCGAGCCGGTGTAGAGCCGCACCAGCGCCGCCCCGGACTCATCGGCGATCTGCCGGGCCAGGCTTTCGCTGACGGTCGTCTCAGTGAAGATGGCCGGGACGCCGACGCTGCGGATCGTCTCGATCAGGGCCAGCACTTCCTGTACCGATGGCTCGGACGACGTGCCGCCGCCGGGGAGGATCACGCCGACCAGCGTCAGGCCGTAGCGCGCCGCGAAATAATTGAGCGCCTGGTGATTGGTGACGATGAAGCGGTGTTCGGCGGGCAGCGCGGCCATCTGCGCGGCGATCTCAGCGTGCAGCGCGGCCAACTGCTCCAGATACGCTCCGGCGTTGGCGGCGTAGCGGGCGGCGTTGGCCGGGTCTGCGGCGCTGAGCCTGTCGCGGATCAGCAGCGTCCACAGGGCGACGTTGACCGGGTCGGTCCAGGCGTGCGGATCGGCCTCGGCCAGCGTGTCGAGGTAGGCCGCGTCCGCGCGCGTCACCGCGCCGGGCAGGGTCAGCGTTTCCAGCCCGAACGCCGCGCCCACTGCCGCCGCGTGCTCCGCGCACAGGGCGTCGAGCGCGTCGCCGGCTTCGCTCTCGGACGGCGCCTCGTCCGCGTGCTCGGCTTCTTCACCGTGATCGTCCAGCCCGGCCAGCACCGGGCGAACCGGCAGGCAGCCCCACAGCTCGTAAAGGGCGCCACCGCTCGCCTCGCGCACGACATCGAGCAGCCGCTCCTCAAAGTTCAGCCCGACCACGAAGACGGCGTCGGCCTCGCTCAGCCGCACCACGTCCCGCGCTGATGGCTCGTAGGCGTGCGGGTTGGCTCCCACCGGGATCAGCGTCTCGACTTCGACGGCGTCCCCGGCCACCTGGCTCACCACGTCGGCCAGGATGCTGAAGCTGGCGATCACGCGCAGGCGGCTGGCCTGCGCCGAGGTGGGAGAAGCGGTCAGCGCGCCCACTCCGCTGACAGCGAGAAGAGCGCCGAGCGTCACAGCAGCGAGAAGGCGGCACCTCGTCATTGTCTGGTTCTCTCCGATGCAGAGCGCGGCCCGTCCTCATGCTGGCAGTCCGCGCAGATGCCCGAAATCTCCAGCCAGTGCCCGGTGATGGCATAGCCGGTGCGCTGCGCCACGCGCTCCAGGAATCCGCCCAGCTCGCAGCCGACGATCTCCACCACCGCATTGCAGCGCTCGCAGACCACGTGGTGCGTGTGGCCGGGCGTCGCCAGCACGTAGCCGTGACAGCCGTCCATCACATGCACCGGGCGCACGAGTCCCACGTCGGCCATGATCTCCAGCGTGCGGTAGACCGTGACCAGGCCCAGGTCGGCACAGAACACCTGGCCGCGCGCCTGAATCTCGGCGGGCGAAAGCGGCTTGGAGGCCGCCGCCAGTGTCTTGAGGATGGCGCGGCGCGGCTGGGTCAGCTTGTGCCCGTGTTCGCGCAGATGATCGGCCAGCGCGTCGAAGTCGGCTGCCATCGGTGCCTCGTTAAGCAGAACTCATCGCGACAGATTTGAGCAGAGTGTCTTGGAGCGTGTCTGGAAATCCCTCTCCCTTGCGCCCCTGTACCCCTCACCCCTGCACCCCTCTCCCTCACCGGCGAGGGGAAATCCTGCGCCTTGCACCCCTCTCCCTCACCGGGGCGAGGGGAAATCCTGCGCCTTGCGCCCCTGCGCCCCTCTCCCTCACCGGGCGAGGGGAAATCCTGCGCCCTGCACCCCTCTCCCTCACCGGGGCGAGGGGAAATCCTGCGCCCTGCTCCCCTTCTCCCCCTGGAGGGAGAAGGGGTTGGGGGATGAGGGAGAGCTTACTATACCCCCCCCCCACTTAAATGAAATATTTTTTCAGTTACAAATTCTAAACGCGGGGGCGGGGCGTGTCAAGGGTGAGGTATAATCGGGCGGGAGGAGAGGGTTGTTGGCGATCAGTGATCAGTTGTCGGTGAGGCCGGTCATGGGATGCAGTACGGGGCGCGTAGCCTATAACAGTTCTGCTGCGCCCCGCTTCAGAGAAGATGATTGAGATCCGATCACTGACCTCTGACCTCTGACTTCTGACCACCGATTGCTGATCACTGACAACTTCTAGCGCGAGGAGCGAGCGACCATGCAGCGAGCGTTGGCATTTGTGGGCGGCGTGCTGAGCGGGGGCGCGATTGGCACGGCGGTGGCGCTATTTCTTTCGCCGCAGTCCGGCGACGCCATGCGCGCAGGACTGCGCGGACGCTACCAGCGGGCTTTGCAGGCCGGACGCGAGGCCGCCGCGCAGCGCCGGGTGGAGCTTGAAGCCCAGCTTGCGGCGCTGACCAGCGCAGAGGAATCGGCGGGGCGGCGCTAGAGCGTGTTATGCGCTTCCCGCTGTGCTGGGCGCGCGAAGTTCACAGCCCCAGAACGCGCGCGTGATGCTGATCTCGTAGGGGGCGGGGGTCGCCGTGAAGGGGGCCATCGCGCCCACCGCGAGGGTCGCCGTCGCGCCGTCCGGCACCGTCACGCGGACGCGCCCGGCATTCAGCGCGTCCAGCGGCACTCTCTCCACCGTGGTAGGCTGACCGGGCGCCCGCACCACAATCGCCAGCGCCCAACGTTGCGCGACGCGATCGCGGATGCGCAGGAAGCCATCCGCCACCCACACCGACGCCGGGTCTTCCACGTCGTCAAGCTCGCCTAGCTCGACAATGCCCAGGTCGTCCAGGGCCACGCCGCGCAGCGTGCGCCCGCCGTCGGTCACGTACTCGAAGCGGACGAGCACCTGTTGCCCGGCGAAGTCGCTCAGGTCTACGCGCTCCGCAACCCACCCCTCCGGCGGCCCGCTGTAGGCCGGCCCCGGCACGCGGGCATGGCTCCCCGCCGAAGGGCCGCCCACGGCCTGCCAGGTGCTCCCGCCGTCTTCAGAGACCAGCACCTGGAACCAGTCGCCCCTCGTCTCGATGTCCCACCAGGCGCTGAAGGCCAGCGTGGCCGTGCTCAGCCCGCCGAGGTCGAAGGCGGCGGTGAGGCTGACCGCGCTGCTGTTGAGGTCATTCGACCACCACATCCACTCGCCAGACGGCGGCTGCACGCCCAGCACGGTCGTCTCATCCGCCCCGTCGAAGTGGATCGCATACGTCCCCGCGCCCTCCAGCAGCAGGTAATCTGCGCCGTACTGGTTGAGCTGGTCGTGATGGCGCGCGCCACCGAGCGGCACGGCCAGCGGGTGCGGGGTGATGGCTTCCGGCAGGTCGAGCGTGCGGTAATGGTAGCGCCCGTCAGCCACCCCCGGATCGTCGAGCAGGTTGGCCAGCATCCAGTCGGCGAAGACCGCATCCACGTCCGGCGCACCGTCCAGCCCGGCCAGCGCCATCTGAATAGAGGCCAGCCCGTCATGGTCGCTGGTGGCCACCGAGCTGATGAAGTCCAGCCCGAACTGCTCGTAGAGATAGACCAGGAACAGGTAGGCCGCGCCGTAGTCGCGCGCCACGTCGCGGTTGTCAAACAGCCAGCCGCTCAGATAGTGATCGGGCGCGGCCAGGAAGCGGCTGATGTTGGAGAGGCCCGCCGCCCGCGAGTCGAAGCCGTTGAGGTGCTCGACAAGCTGTGAGAGACCTTCATTGAGCCAGCGGCGCTCGTTGCCGTCCGCATAGAACTGCAGGAGATGCTGGTGCTCGTGGGCCAGCGTCGTCAGGAACTCGGCGGAGCCGAGCGGGGCGGTGTCCTGGCTGAGATAGATGATGGCGCGTTCGTTGCTGGTGGGGCAGCTCGCGCGCGGGCACAGATCGTTGGGATTGAACGCGCCCAGGATGCCCGTCCCAATGGTGTGCTGGCTGATGATGTGGATGCGCGCCGCTTCGCCAGGCCCAGCGCTCGCCGCGCCGCCGTAGATGCGGGCGTTGAGCGGCCAGATGCGCTCATCGAAAAGCTGCGCTGCGCGCTCCAGCTCCGCTTTGTCGGGGGTCAGGCCGCGCTCGAACCAGAAATAGGCATGTTGGCTGCGATAGGCCAGCACAAAAGCGCGCGGCTCGTGATCGCGGCTGCCCAGGGGGATGAACGCTTCCAGGTCGCCTTCCTGGTACGCGCGCGCCGTCGCCATGTCCGCCTCAATCAGCGGGACCACCGACTTTTCAGCGCGTGGCACCAGTGGCGCGGTGCTCCAGGTCAGCGCCTGATCGCGCTCGCCGCCCTGGGCGCTGGCCGCTGCGACGGGCCACGCGGCCAGCGCCGTCAGCGTCATCGCTGCGATCAGCGCCAGCCGCGCTATCCGGTTCGTCCGGCCAATCGGCGTTGGTTGTTCCCACCCGTTGAGCACGTTTCGCGCTCGCCCCATGTTGCGTGATGCAATAATTAATTGATCGAAGGTATCTCCATTCTAGATTAACTATTGCCTCATAGGAAGGATCATTGAGAAACCTATATGAAAACGTAACAAAGCATAAAGAAGCCCGGCGGACAGCGGATGCGAAAAAAGTGGCGCACGCCTGCGTGCGCCACTGGTATAGGGGCGTTTACACTCGTTGGAGACTTATTCTGTGATGGGACTCAGCGCCACCGTGTAGCGCGCCGGCTCGGTGGTGATGGGGGCCAGCCCGCTCACCACGAGCACTGCATCGCCCGCCGCGCCGCCGGCAGTGAACTCCCATGCACCGTCAGGCCCGTCGCCGAGGCTGAGCAGGCGGCGGACGGGATTCGCGCCCGCCTCATCTGGCCGCTGCTGGATCAGCAGCACGAGGAAGTCCTGCGGGAGCCGGTTATCGGTGCGCAGCCATCCTTCGCTGACCCAGCCGCCCTCGCCACCCTCGACATCGTCGGCGTAGCCGATCTCCGGGATGCGAATATCGTCGAGGACCATGCCGGGCTGGGTCACCGCGTCATCGGTGATGACCTCGAAGCGCAGGAGAATCTCGCGCCCCGCATAGGGCGACAGATCAACCACTTCTTCCACCCATCCGCCGCTCGCCCCCGTGTAGGCGGGGCCATAGGCGTTGTGGTGCGGATCGTCGGCGGTCGTGCGCCCCGTGCTGAGCGGCGTCCAGGTGGCGCCGCCGTCGGTGGAGACCATCACGTAGGCGAAGTCCCACAGGCTCTCGATCTGGTACCACGTCCAGAAGCGCAGCGTCGCCGCGCTGACGCCGCTGAGATCGAAAGCGCGCGTCAGGCGGGTGTCGCTGTCGTCGGCGCGGTTCGACCACCACATGACCCGCCCGCTGTGAGCCTCGGTGGGCACGATGGACACCGACTCGCTGCCGCTGAAGGTCAGGCGGAAACGCTGCGGCGCGCTGCCTCCCGGCACGAGCAGGTAGTGCGCGCCCCACTGCGGCGCGCTGCCTTCTCGCGCCAGGCCGTCGGCGGGCAATCTCCCGCTGGTAGACGCTGGCGGCAGCGTGGTCATATCGGCCAGCGTGTAGGCGTAGCGCCCGTCGTACAGGGCAGGATCGGCTATCAGGTTGGCGGCCAGCCAGTCGGCGAAGAGATCAACAACCGTCACCGGCGCGCCGGTTGCCGGGTCGGTCGCGCCGATGGCGGCCAGCGTCTGATCCACGCTGGCGAGGCCGTTGGCAGGGCTGCGGACGAGGGTCGTGGTGGCTTCCTCGCCATAGCGCTGATAAAAATAGGCGGCGAAGAGGAAGGCCGCGCCGTAGTGCAGCCCGCGCTGCCCGCTCGCTTCGGGCCAGGTGTTAAGCTGTATCCCCGGCGTTTGCAGGAAGGGCCAGGCGAAGTCAGCCGGCCCGTAGCCGGTGATCAGCGTCGCCAGCTCAGAGAGACCCTCGTTCAGCCAGGACTCTTCGTTGGGGTCCATGTGCCGGTGAACCATGTGCTGGAACTCGTGCGCAAGCACGCCCTCGTAGTACCACGTGCCGATGGACCGGGCCATCGTGTCCAGGTTGACGTAGAACATCTCGCGCTCGTTGGAATTGGCGACTGCCACCGCCGGATAGGCGCTGTTGCTGCCATAGTAGGCCGCCACCCAGCGCCCCAGGCCCGAAGCGTGCAGGATGTACAGGTGCGGATCGCCGTCAATGCCGGGCGTCCATTCCGTGCCGAAGACCTGGTGAACGCGGGGCCGGATGACCTGCTCGAAGGCGTCGGCGGAACGCTGCACGGCGGCCCGATCAACCGGCTGGCCCACCTCGACGAAGATGTAGACATGCGCCGTCTTGTAGACCAGCGCGGCGTCCACCTGAAAAGCATAGTCGTCGTCGAGGTTATCGGCCCAGAAGGTCACGACAGCGCCCAGGTCAAGTTCCGGCGGGGGCGACGTCGGCGGCTGGGGCACCTCGCTCACGCCGAGCAGGCGTCGCGCCAGATCAATGCGGTCGCGCGGGGGGATAGTGATCTCAGTGAGCTGGGCGAACCCCGCATCGTCGAGAGTCTGGGCGACGGGCGTGGGCACCTGTCCCAGCGGCCCCTGGGGCCGGGGCATGGCCGCGCTGGGCATCCCCGGCGCGCACACGGCGATCAGCGCCCCGGCGAGGAGCGCCGCCAGCGCGTGGCGAACAAGACGAAAAGAGCGTGTATGGATCAAGGGCCTGTCACCATCCTCCCCGGAGTCCGTGCCTCTGGGCGTTGCGCGCCCGTCTCCCTTTTTAACCGTTCTGGGCGCTGTTGTCCACACGACCGTTCTTTTGAGTGCGCGCAAAGGTTGGCAGCGACTCGCCTGGCGTTGGGCCTTGACCCCCTGCCGCGTGTCTGAAGAGGGGACGGGATTTTGGATAGGGAACCGGCTTCTCAGATGATCTCTCTCAAAAAACACTCTTATGAGCTGGCCGCGAACTCTCGTGAAACGCGCCCAGGGTTCACGAGCCGCTCGCCTGTGCTCCAGTGTGTGCTATCATTGGCTCAGAGTCAACGGTTTGGCGAATGCAAGACAGGAAAAGGCTGCCATGAACAAACCAGCGCGTCGCTCACCCCGGCACGAGGGGACTCGGACATTATGGCTGGCGCTGTTGATCGGGATCGCACTCGCGCTGAGCGCCTGCGGCGACGAGGACCCCGCGCCTGCCGGGCCGCCGCAGCCGGTCACGCCCGCCGAGGGCGACCCCACCCCGTCGCCGCACGAACGGCTGCGCCTGCCCGTTGCCGAGGCGCTCGCCCTGGCCTGGTCGCCAGACGGGAGCGTGCTGGCCCTGGGCGATGGGCCGCGCATCTGGCTCTATGACGCAGACCTCAAACCGCTGCGCGCGCTGGAAGGGCACACGGCAGCAGTGCGCGACCTGGCCTGGTCGCCGGACGGCACGCGCCTGGCCAGCGCCGGCCTGGATAACACCATCCGCGTGTGGAACCCGGACACCGGCGCGGCGCTGGCGACGCTCGCGGGTCATACGGACTGGGTCTTTGCGCTGGCCTGGTCGGCGGACGGGACACAACTGGTGAGCGGCGGCGCGGACAACCACGTGCGCCTGTGGGAAGCGGACAGCGGTGAGGCGCTCACCACGCTGGGCGAGGCGCACGTGCTGGCGCTTTCCTTCAAGCTGCGAGACCGGGAAATGCTGCGCACGATCAACGCGCTCGAAGCGGCGCTCAAGACGCTGGATACGCTCGAAGCGGAGCCGCTCACCGAGTTGGTGGTCCGCCTGCGCGCGACGGACTATCACCTGTTCGTCAGGTTCGAGGACCCAGACTTCGTGCAGACTCTGCTCGCGGCTGACTCCAGCGCCTACCGCCTGGCGCTGCATACCGGGGACGCGGCCCTGGACGAAGACCTGGCCGCCCTGCCCAACAGCGAAGTGGCGCTGCTGCTGGCCATGCACGACGATGCAAAGGTCGGTGCCGCGCTCGACGCGCTGGAAGCGGCGGAAGCAGCTATCGCCGCCATCGACTCGCGTGACGACGCCGACCTGATCCGCACCGTGCGCAGCCTGCAGAACCAGGAGCTGGTCATTATCATCACCGCTGCTGACGGCGAGTCCACGACCGCCGCTGCCGGGGAAGACTTCATCGCCACGCTGGCCGACCTGGAAGGTGAGGACTTCACTGTGTCGTTCGGCCTGGAGAATGGTGAGGTCATCGCCGCCAAACTCCAGGACCCGGACTTCGTGGCGGCGCTGCACCAGTACGACGAAGCCGTGAACGCCATTGGCGCGTTCAACGCGCGCGAGGACGCCGCCCTGCTGCGCCTGTTCGGACGGCTGCGCGATCACGATGCCGCGCTGAGTCTCACTACCGGCGACGCTGACCTGGACGCGACGCTGGCCGCGCTCGACGAGGCTGCGCGCGTCCGGCTGGCGCTGGCCCTGTTTGACGAGACGCTGCTGCCCGTCCTGCGGCGGCTTGGCGCGCAGCAGTTCGATGTGGCTGCGGTGGACGGGCTGACCGCGCGCGACCTGAACGCGGCGCTGGCCGAGCTGCCGCACAGCCTGGCCTTTGAGGTGAAAGATGACGAGGCGCTGGCCGCAGAGCTGGCCACCCTGCCCGAAAAGGACGCGCTGCGCGCGGCTATGCTGCTCGATGACGCCGTGTTCCTGAGCAGCCTCAGCGGGCGGGCCAGCGCCCAGCGGACGGTGGACGACATCACCGCGCGCGAGGACGCGACGTTCATCCAGGCCGCCCGCGCGCTGCGCCTGGAAGCATTTCAGCGCGACGCGCAGGCTCACGTGCCCATTGACCGCCTCGACCGCCTGGGGTTCTATCTGCTCCTGGTGCCGCAGGGAGAGACGGCGAGCGCGCTGAGCGCGCAGGATGACGCGGAGATTGTGGAGGCGCTGGAAGCGCTGGGCGCGGAGGGCCTGGCCGCTGAAATCGTCGCCGGGCACTATGCTCTGTTCCCCGCCCTGGAACCGGCGCAGGTCGAGGCAATCCTGGCGCGCCTCTTCAGCGATGCGTTTGCAGCACAGGTGCTGCGTGAGGCGAACGGGCACACCGCCAGCGCGACGGCGGTCGCCTGGTCGCCGGACGGCGTGACCGTCGCCAGCGGTGGCGCGGATATGGCCGTCCGGCTGTGGAACCCTCAGGACGGGCAACTGCTGGCCGTGCTGGACGATCACCAGGACAGCATCACCGACCTGGCCTGGTCGCCGGACGGGGCGCGCCTGGCCTCGGCAAGCTGGGACAAGTCGGTCCGCATCTGGGACCTCTCTGGCGGGCCGGACAAGGCGCAGACGACCGCCACGCTCAAGGGCTACGACCGCCACGTGATCGCCCTGGCCTGGTCGCCGGACGGATCGATGCTGGCCACTGCCGGGCGCGACGGGACGGTGCGCCTGTGGGATGCAGCGGGCGGCGCGCAGATCGCCGTGCTGGGCGCACACGATGGCGATGTGCGCGCGGTCGCCTGGTCGGCGGACGGGGCGCAGATCGTCAGCAGCGGGCTGGATGGGCTGGCCCGCGTGTGGGACGCCGCCGGGGTGCTGGCGGAAAGCCAGTAGAAGCGCCGCCGGACGCGCGCGAAAGTTGTCAGCGACTCGCTTGACGCCGGGCATTGACCTCACCCCCGCTCGGCGCTGACGCGCCTCGCCGCCCCCTCTCCACACGCGGAGAGGGGGCAAGGCGGGCGGGGCGGGGTTAACCGGGGCGCTGGCGCAGGGCCAGTGAGCGCGCCCGCGCGCGCGAAAGTTGTCAGCGACTCGCTTGACGCCGGGCATTGACCTCACCCCCGCTCGGCGCTGACGCGCCTCGCCGCCCCCTCTCCACACGCGGAGAGGGGGCAAGGCGGGCGGGGCGAGGCTGGGGGCGAGGTTAACCGGGGTGCTGGCGCAGGGCCAGTGAGCGCGCTCGCGCGCGCGAAAGTTGTCAGCGACTCGCTTGACGCTGGGCATTGACCTCACCCCCGCTCGGCGCTGACGCGCCTCGCCGCCCCCTCTCCACACGCGGAGAGGGGGCAAGGCGGGCGGGGCGAGGTTAACCGGGGCGCTGGCGCAGGGCCAGTGAGCGCGCCCGCGCACGATGAGGCATAGCTTGCTCCCAAGCAGCGAGGGAGATGGACGCCCATGAAGATTACGCTGGGCCTGGCCCAGATCAGCCCCAGGCTGGGCGACGTGCCCGCCAACCTGCGCGAGCACCTGGCGCGCATTGACGAGGCGGCGGCGCAGGGCGTCGAGCTGCTGCTGTTCCCGGAGCTGTCGCTGACCGGCTATTATTTGCAGGACATGGTCTACGAGCTGGGGATCGCCCCCGGCTCCGGCGATCCCACCTTCGGCCCGCTGCTCGAAGCGACACGCCGCCACGCCCTCGACCTGACTGTGGGCTTTGTCGAAGAGGACACGCGACACCGCTTCTACATCTCGCAGGCATATCTCAGCGATGGGGCAATCGTCCACGTGCATCGCAAAGCCTACCTGCCGACCTATGGCATGTTCGACGAAGGGCGCTACTTCGCCTGGGGCGATGAAGTGCGCGCCTTCGACACGCGCTTCGGGCGGATGGGCATGTTGATCTGCGAGGACTTCTGGCACGCTTCGCCGCCCTACCTGCTGTGGCTGGACGGGGCGGATGTGCTGCTGCTGCACAGCGCCAGCCCCGGTCGGGGCCTGGACGAAGACCCGCGCCTGCACAGCGCGCGCTGGGTGGAGATGGTCAACAGCGCCTACGCCAGCCTGTTCACCAGCTTCGTCGTGCATTGCAACCGCACCGGCTTCGAGGACGGGCTGAACTTCTGGGGCGGCAGCACCATCGCCAGCCCGAATGGGGAGTTCCTGCTGCGCGGGCCGTACTTCGAGGAAGCGCTGCTCGTCGGGCAGATCGATCTCAACCAGCTTCACCGCACGCGCTACCGGCTGCCGCTGCTGCGCGACGAGCGCACCGGCCTGCTCAGCCGCGAGCTGGCGCGCATCCTGAACGCCGCGCCGCACGGCAATCGCTAGGCGTCTGGGGCAGTATTCCACGCGCACCCAGGAGACTCTATGCGCCACGAACTCCAGCTAACCGGCCCGCGCCAGCTTGCCCTCGTGCCTTACGAAGAGCGCCTCTTGCAGCCCGACGAGATTCGCGCCGGGGCGGTGCTCAGCGGGATCAGTCACGGCACGGAACTGAACCTCTACCGGGGCACGGCCCCGTTCCACAACCGCCGCTTTGACCCCGACCTGCGCCTGTTCCTGCCCGCCGCAGAGGGCGCGCTCTATCCCACCTCGCTGGGCTACGAGTGGGTCGGGCGCGTGATCGAGGTCGGCGCGGAGGTGTCCGGCTTCGCGGTTGGCGACCTGATCCACCTGCCGCTCGGCCACCGGGCGACGCACACCGTCCGTCCCGCCGAGCGGACGATGATCGGCAGGGTGGAGCCATTGCCGCCCGGCCTGACGCCCGACGCCGCGATCACCCTGGCCCTGGCGGGCGTGGCCCTGCAGGCGATCCACGACGCGCACATCAAGGTCGGCGACCGCGTGGCGGTCTTCGGGCTGGGCGTCATCGGGCTGCTGGCGATCCAGTTGGCGCGGCTGGACGGCGCGGCCTGGATTGACGCGATTGACCCGCTGCCGGGCCGCCGTGCGCTGGCCGAGCGGCTCGGCGCAGACCGGGCGCTCGATCCCGCTGCTGAAGATGTGGCCTATGCCATCAAGACGGCCAGCCTGCAGCGCGGCGCAGACGTAGCCATCGAGCTTTCGGGCAGCGACGCGGCCCTGCACGAGGCGGTGCGCAGCGTGCGCGTGGCGGGGACGGTCGTCGCCGGCGGCTTCTACCAGGGCGGGGCGGCGGCGCTGCGCCTGGGCGAAGAGTGGCACCACAACCGCGTGACGATGGTTTCCAGCATGGGCGTGTGGGACTGTCCGCACCGCGACTATCCGGCATGGGATCGGGCGCGCGTCCACGCGACGGCCACCCAACTGCTGGCCGAGGGACGATTGCGCGCCGACGGGCTGATCACGCACCGCTTCCCCCTGGCGGCGGCGGCGGACGCCTACGCGCTGCTCGACCGGCACCCGGCGGACGCGGTGAAGGTCGTGCTCACCTACGAATCCGCCTGAGACGGCGTGCCACCCTCTATGGACGCTACCTTCTTTCTGCGTGGGCTGGTCATCGGCTTCTCCATCGCCGCGCCGGTGGGGCCGATCGGCGTGCTGTGCATTCGCCGGACGCTGGCCGGTGGGCGGCTGCACGGGCTGGTGTCGGGGCTGGGCGCGGCGACCGCCGACGCGAGCTACGGCGCGATCGCCAGCTTCGGGCTGACGGCGATCTCCGGCGTGCTGGTGGATCAGCAGGTCTGGCTGCGGCTGATCGGCGGGGCGTTCCTGTGCGCGCTGGGCGCGCGTACCTTCCTGGCCCGTCCAGCCAGCGAAGCCGCATCTGCCAGCCGAAGCGGGCTGCTTGGCGCGTACTTCTCCACCTTCGCCCTGACGCTGACCAACCCGCTGACGATCCTCTCCTTCGCGGCCATCTTCGCCGGGCTGGGCATCGCCGAGACGGGGCGGGACTACGGCGCGGCGCTGATCCTGGTGGCGGGCGTGTTCGCTGGCTCGGCGACGTGGTGGCTGCTGCTCAGCGGCGGCGTGAGCCTGCTGCGCGAGCGCTTCACCCCGCGCCGCATGCGTTGGGTTAACCGGCTGAGCGGGGCGGCGCTGATCGCCTTTGGGCTGGCGGCGCTGGCCGGCGGGCTGGTGTAGGGCGGCGGCGCATTGACCCCACTCTGTGGCCCCTCCCCGCTGGCGATACCGTTGGCGAAAGGCCTCCGTAGGGACGTATTGCAATACGCCCCATGTGTGCCAACTTAAAGCTTCTGAGTGCGCAGTACGGGCGGAATGCCCCTCCCTGGCCCCCGGCGGAGCCAGGGAGGGGGAAGTGCGGTGCACCGCGATCAAAGTCCCCCTCTCTAGCTCGGCTGGAGAGGGGGATTTAGGGGGAGAGGCGTAGGGGCACAAGGCCCTACGCCCCTACGGAGTGCGGTGGAACAGCCCCCTGCCTGATAGGTTTTGTCCGCCCCCAGGGCGACAATCAGATGATGTTCAGGCCGTCCAGCAGGACGAGCGTCACCAGGACGGGCGTGACGAACTTGACCACGCCGAAGAAGGCCCGGATCACGCGCTCGTTGCGCAGAGCGCCATCGTTGCTCAGGGCGCTCTTCACCTGGTCATAGCCCCATACCCAGCCGACAAACAGGGCCAGGAACAGCCCGCCCACCGGCATCAGGATATTCGATGTGGCGTAGTCGTACAGGTCGAACATCGTCTTGTCGAAGAGCTTGAAATCGTCGAGCGTGCTGTTCGACAGCGCAGCGGGCGCGCCGACCAGCACCAGCAAGCCCATCGTCAGCAGCGTGGCCTTGACGCGCGAAAGGCCGAGCTGCTCGTTGAGCACGGCGACCGGCACCTCGAACAGCGAGAGCATGGCCCCCGTCGCAGCGATGGCTGTCAGCACGAAGAAGAAGATGATGAAGACTTCGCCGAGCGGCATCGAAGCGAACACCGCGGGAATGGTGATGAAGAGCAGCGACGGGCCGGCGTCGGGGCTGAAGCCGAAGGCGAACACTGCCGGGAAAATGGCCATGCCCGCCAGCAGCGACACGGACAGATCGGCGAGCATCACCCGGCTGGCTGTGACGGGGATGTTCTGATTGCGCCGGAAGTAGCTGCCATAGGTGATCATCGTGCCCATGCCGATGGACAGCTTGAAGAAAGCCAGGCCCATCGCCACCAACAGGACTTCGCCGCTCAGCTTGCTGAAATCGGGGCGCAGGAGGAACTTCACACCCTCCCCCGCGCCGTCCAGCGTCAGGCTGCGCACGCAGACGGCGATCAGCAGGACGAACAACACGGGCATCAGGCGCTTGGTTGCGCGCTCAATGCCCTTCGACACGCCGAGCATGATGATCGCGCCGACCACCGCCAGCACCACCCACTGCCAGATCAGCGACTGCGCCGGATCGGTCGCCATGTCGTTGAAAACGCCGGAGGTCTGGGTCGGATCGGTCGAGAGGATCGAGCCGGTCAGGGCCTTGAAGATGTAGGCGAACACCCACCCGGCGACCTCAGTGTAGAAAGCCAGAATCAGAAAGGCGGACAGGCAGCCAGCCGCGCCGATGAGCCACCACGGCTGGCGTTTAGGGGCCAGCACGCGCAGCGTCTGGATGGCGTCAGCGCGCGCGCGGCGTCCCAGCATGTGCTCCGAGATCATCACCGGCAGCCCGACCAGCAGCGTGGCGATGACGTAGACGAGGATGAAGGCCGCGCCGCCATTCTCGCCGGTCAGATAGGGGAACTTCCAGATGTTGCCCAGGCCCACTGCCGAGCCGAGGGTAGCGGCCAGCACGCCCAGGCTCGTGCTGAAACCATCGCGGGCGACTAACCCTTTGGCGCTGCGTTTCACGCCCATCTCTTGGGTATCGCTTGTCATGAGTGCACCGATCTCCTACAAAAGTCCCGACCAGGACTGTACGAGTCTGGCCGGGAGAAGCGAAAAAATCCAAGATGTGAATGACTTCACAAGCCGGGCGAACCATAGCAAGGATCGCGCGTTCTGTCAACAACACCCCGCGCCGCGTCAGGGTGCGCGCAAAGGCCGAGAGCGACCTGCGTGACGCCGGGCGAAATGAAGCGCCGCACCCCTGCGGCGCAATACGCCTTTATCCCGCTGGCCTCGCGCAGGGGCGCTGCTCTGTGTCACGCGACGTAGGGTTATCCTGAACCGGCGCGGGAAGCGGGCGGATTTACCTCTCCCCTCATTCCCCTCTCCACACGCGGAGAGGGGGCGGCGAGGCGCGTCAGCGCCGAGCGGGGGTGAGGTCAACCGGCTTCTGGCGCAACGCGGTCGCCCGTGCCACTGCCGATAAATGATAAACCCCTGTGGTCGGATTCCGTAGCAGAACCCTACAGCGGGTGATACTCTGTGCGCCCCGGCTGATCTCACCCCTGCTCGGCGCTAGCGAGGCTGCGGACGAGGTTGATGAGCCGGCGGCGGATGCGCTATAGTCAGGACGGAGCCGGATCGCCAGGAACCTACTCGTGAGCCAGACCCCGCGCCAGCCGCAGACCCCTCTCCAGCGCACGCTGATCACCCTGGCGCTGCTTGTCGGGTCAGCCCTGCCGGTGATGATCGCGTTTGTGCTCGTCACGTCCACCAACGATGGCGGCAACCCGCTCGACCGCATCCCCGATTACAGCGAGCCGTTGGTGGAATCGCTGACCATGCCCTTTGACCGCGCAGAACCGATCGAGACGGAGTATCGCTACTACGGGCGGGTGCGGATCGTGGTAGAGGGCAGCGGGGTGCTGCCGGGGGTGGGGAGGCTCGACGCGCTCTATCTATTCGCCGGCGAGGACGGGGCGCCGCTCGACCCGCTGCAGCTCACCGCGCGCGGGCTGACCATTGACGGCGCGCTCGCCCTGGACGCGCTCAAGCTGGCGGTGGAGCCACCTGACTACGCCGGCGACCATCTCTACAGCGCGCTCTACGACCTGGGCAAAGACTACCGGCGCGTGCGCTTCGGCGTCTCCGGGGCCGGGCCGGGCGGGACGGGCGTGCTGACCGTCACCATCGTCCAGTTGCAGTGAGCGGCTTGGTGCGTCAGGCGCGCCCCAGCAGCCGCCTGAGCGACTCCCGCGCGGTGAACTCGCGCATATAGCCCAGGTTCTCCGGCGTGAACGGGCGCGGCGTGATGCCGAAGACCCCGGTCAGCGCGTTGTCTGCGACGGCGTTGTCCACCTTGAGCAGATCGAGCAGGCTGGTCGTCACCGGCGGGTTGGGCAGCGCGACTTCCATCAGCCTGACGACCGGGCGCAGCAGCGGCAGCGGCACGTTGATCGTCAGGCGGCGCGCGCCCAGCGCCTTCAGCACACGGCGCACGATCTGGGCGTAGGTCAGCACTTCCGGCCCGCCCAGCGCGTACTCGCCCCCGACAGTGCTCTCGTCGTCCAGGCAGCGGGCCACCGCCGCTGCCACGTCGCCGACCCACACCGGCTGGAACCTCGCTCTCCCGTCGCCGACGATGGGGAAAATGAGCGGCGTCAGCCTGATCAGCCGCGCCTGGACGTTGGCGAACTCGTCCTGCGGCCCCCAGATGACCGACGGGCGCAGCGCCGTCCAGTCCAGCCCAGAAGCGGCCACGTAGTCCTGGGCGCGACCTTTGCTGGCCAGGAAACGGTACGGCAGGCGGCTGTCGGCCCCGTTCTGGCTCATGTTGACGAAGCGGCGCACGCCGGCGGCTTTGGCTGCGTCCACCAGGTTGACCGTACCCCCCGTGTTGATGCGCTCGTAGTCGCCGCGCTCCCGCTCGATGGCCACTGCCACCAGGTGCACGACGGCGCTCGCGCCCTCCAGCGCGGGGCGAAGCGTCTCCGGGTGGGTCACGTCTCCACGCACGATCTCGATCTGATCGCGCACGCCGGCCAGGCGGACGGCGGCCTTGTGCGGGCTGTGTACCAGAGCGCGCACCGGCTTGCCCTGGGCGACCAGGTGGTGGACGAGGTTGCTGCCGACAAAACCGGCTGCGCCAGTGATGAGGATCATAGAAGGCACCTCCTGGGGCGGATGATGATCGGTTGTCGGTGATCGGTCGTCAGTTGTCAGTGAACGGCGGCAGCCCAGGCCCTGCCTCACGGGTGCACGAAAAACCCTCCCCAGGGCGTTTCAAAGGTGAACGTCACCAACAGGTAGACCAGGCAGCCGTAGAAGATGATCATCACCAGCCGCGTTGCCCGCGCGAAGAGGTGTCCTTCCAGGTCGTAGGCCAGCAGCGACAGCCCCAGCCCGGCCAGAAACAGGATCACATTGGCATAGACGATCTCCAGCGCGGTGGAGGGCAACTGCCCTCCGTACAGGGCGGAAGCCAGATACCACAGGAACATAGCCCAGGGAGCCAGCAGGTTGGCCAGCAGATTCGCGTCGAAGATGCGCCGCCGCTGCGTCCGGCGCAGCGCCAGCTCGCCGAGCGCGGCCAGCGTCCAGGCGAAGAAGGCGACCTTCATGTGCTGCATCACCGACTCGCCCCTGGCGCCAACCACAGTCACCCAGGTATAGGGCAGCCAGTCGTGCGCGAAGTGCAGGACGAGAAAGATCAGATGAAAGACGATGGTCTTGCGTAGTATTCGCCGAAAGGTCATGGGTTTTTCCTTGCTAACGCGATGCCGCGATCTGCACAGTGCCCAGCGGCAGCAGCCCATCCGCCCCGTCGTCCCCGCTGATCGGCAGGCGCTCGTGGGGCGGATCGAGCGCATAGACGGCCACAGCCAGCCCGTACCCGCCCGGCGGCACGCCCGGCGGCACGAGCAGGCCGTGCGTGTCGCTCACCACCTGGCCGGGCGTCCAGGTCGTCGTGGGAGCCAGGTTATTGGCAGGCTCGGCGTCGTGCTGGGCGGCCAGCGACCCGTCCGGCGCGAGGAGCTGCACCGTGACCTTGTAGCGCGCAGCGAGCGGCGCGTCTGCTGTCCAGAACAGCGTCACGCCGAGCGCGTCGCCGGGGCGGGCGTCCTGGGCGCTGAGGGCGTAGCCGGTCAGGCGCAGCGCGTCGCCGAAGTGGGCGTCCAGCCGGACGGCGGGCGCGTCCGGCGCGGGGCCGAGCACGGCGTACTGGGCCAGGCGCACGTCGCCGTACCACGTCGAGGCAACCGGGTACGCCCCCGCGTCGAGCGTCGCCGCGACCACGCGGCGCGGATCGCGCTCCTCCTCGCCCCAGAAGACGGCGAAGATGCGCGCGTGCTCGGCGAGCACCGCCTCGACTTCGGCCTGCGTCGCGGCATCATCCCCGCCCAGGCCGCGCGGCAGCGGGTAGAGCGGCGCGTCCCCCCGGTAATAGTAGCTGAACACCTCGACCTGGTTGGGCGCGATGAGGAGGATCGCGTCGCCGGGGTGCGCATCGCGGCGGACAGCGGCGGCGATGGCCCGGTAGTCGGCACGGGCGTAGGCGGGGTCGTTGTACAGCGCGTCGAGCGCCCCTGCTGCCCGCATCACCACCAGGAAGGCGCATACTGCTGCCAGCATCCGCCCGACGGCGCGCGTTTCGCGGGTGTTCAGCGGGCGGATGCGCCCGCCATCTGTCCACAGCCGTCGCGCCCCTTCCGCCAGCAGCAGGGCCAGGGCGATCTGTGCGGGCAGCAGGAACTTGAGGTTGGCCGGGCGGTACGCGCCGGAGACGAACAGCGCGCCCGTGACCACGACCGCCCACACCAGCGGCAGCGCGAGTCGCCAGCCCCGCGCACGCCCGCGCCCCGGCCACAGCGCGGCGACCAGCAGCAGGCCCGGCCATAGGAAATGCAGCAGAGCCACATTCCCTGCCGTGCTGCCGTAGACGAGCCAGGTGAGCACGGTGCGCAACTGTTCGCCGAGGGCCAGGGCCTCGCCGGTGCGCGGCCAGGCCGTGACCTGCTCCCAGGCGGTGGGCAGCCAGGGGGCGAAGAGAGCCAGGGTCAGCAGGCTGAGCGCGAGATAGGCGACGAGGGGCCTCATCCCCCCGGCCCTGGGAGACGCCGGCCAGCGGCTTCGCCAGGCGAGCCAGGTGAGAAGGATGAGGCCCTGGGCGAGCAGGGTGAAGGCGAACGAATACTGCGTGTACAGCCCGGCGGCGTTGACCAGGGCCAGCGCCAGCGCCAGCCTGAATCGCAGCGGCGCAGAGGTCGCGGAGAAATACCTGTTTTCTGCCTTTCCTCTGCGTGCTCCGCGTCCCTGCGCTGATTCTTCGCCCGCTCGTGGGGATATATTGTGATACGCCCCCCCGCTCTCTGCGGTGAAGCCACCCAGCCAGCGCGCGAAGAGAGCCATGCTCGCCGCGCTGAGCAGGGCGAGCTGTGCGTACATGCGCGTCTCCTGGCTGTAGTAAACCGCAAAGGGGCTGAGCGCCACAAACAGCCCGGCCAGCGTCCCCGCCGCCCGCCCGAACAGCGTCCGCCCCAGGGCGATCGTGAGCGCCACCGCCAGCACGCCCTCCAGCGCCGAGAGCGCGCGCAGCCCGAATTCGCTGCGCCCCGCCAGCGCGATCCAGCCCTTCAGCGCCAGGTAGTAGCCCGGCGGGTGAATATCACGCCCGGCAGCACCAACCAGGTCGGGGATGCTGCGCTCGGCCAGGCGCAGGCTGTTGCCCTCGTCGTTCCACAGCGATTGCGCTTCCAGGTCATGAAAGCGCACGGCGCAAGCCAGCAGCAGCACGATCAGCGGCGCGATCCAGGGGCGACGATGCAGGATGCTCCCGATCTGCCCGGCAACGCTCCATAACGCGAACAGCCGTCCGGTCACCGCTGCCCTTTCTCTTCTACTCCCGCGCCGCTGCAACACCGCAGAGCGCGGCAAAGTGTCACCCGTTGTAGGGGTATCCCAACCGGACACGTCGTAGGGGTATATCGAGCCAGCGCGGGAAGCGGGCGGATTTACCTCACCCCTCATTCCCCTCTCCACACGCGGAGAGGGGACGGAACCCCAGCGGATCTCTCCCTCTCTGCGGGTGGAGAGGGGGCCGGGGGGTGAGGTCAACCGGCTTCTGGCGCGACCCGGGCGCTTGTGTCGCCATCGGCAAATAGTAAAACCCTAAAACCCTATGACCAGATTTCGCAGCAAAATCCTACGTCGCGCCGCCCCTACGCCGCCGGGCGACTCAGCCGGACGATCACCGCGCGGCCCAGCACGACGAGCGCGCCCGTCGCCGCCAGCAATCCCGCCAGCAGCCAGGGCAGGCGCTGCCGCACACTGTGATCGAGCACGACCAGGCTGTGCAGGCCGCCCCAGTCTTCAGCGCGCAGGGCCAGGGTGTGCACGCCTGCCCCCAGCCGCTCGCTCAGCGGGGCGCAGCCCGCCGCGCCCGCCGCCAGGGTGAGCGTCCGCGCTGCATCGCTGTCGGCGCTGAGCGTCACCGTGCGCGCCTCTGGGAGCGCGTCGTGGCACAGGTAGGCTGTTGTGCCGCGCACGCGGAAAGTGCGTGTCTCTTCGCCCTCCGGGCCGATGCTGATCACCCCGCGCGCGGCCAGCCCGTGCCGTCCTGCGCCGAGGGTCTGCGGCATTTCGCCAGTCATGTGCGCCTTGAGCGCCTCGTAGACGGGCGTGGGCGTGAAGTCCGGCTCGACCAGCCGGAAGTAGTACCAGCTTTGCCCCATCTCGGAGTCGTCGGCGCGCTTGAAGTACCACCAGGCGATCACCCCGATCCAGGGCCATTCCTCGCTGGCGCGCTCGTAAGCCAGCGGCGCCCAGGCGGCGGCCTGCTCCATCGTCACCCGCCCATAGCGTTCCAGGTCGGCGATGGCCGGATCGTCCGGCACGGGGTTCCAGCCTGCCTCGCTGATCCAGATCGGCTTGTGAGCGTCGCCATTGGCGACCATCACATCGCGCAGATAGAGATGGCGCTGGTAGTTGATCGTCGTCGGGCGCAGGCGGCGGTCGGTGGGGCCGCTCCACAGCCCATAGCCCTGGACGCCGAGCACGTCGAAGCACGCGCCCGCCCCCGCCTGGTACATGCGCTGCAAATAGAGCACGTCGTAGGCGTTGCGCCCGCTCAGGTCAATTGTTGGGCCGATAGCCCCGGTGATGACCACGATCTGCGGATCAACCGCTTTCAGGGCGCGGTAGGTGCGGCACAGCAGGTCGGTGTAGGCCTCGGCGTTGACCGTCTGCTCGCCCCATTCGGGGTACAGGTTCGGCTCGTTCCACACCTGGTAATGCTGGATACGCCCGCGATAGCGCGCCGCCACGGTCGCGGCGTAGTCCACGAAGTCCTGGAAGTCGGCGGGCGGCGTGTAGCGATTGTCGTTGCCCTCTGGCAGGCTCCAGGCGGGCATGGGGCCACCCAGCCGGGCGATGATGCGCAGCCCGTACTGCCCGGCCAGGGCGACGATGTGATCGTACTTGTCCCACGCGCTGATCGCGCCGTGCACATCCAGGTTGCGCCGGTCGGTGAAGTCCCCCTTGGCGTGAATCTCGATGTCTTCCCAGGGGAACTGCTGGCGCATCCAGCCGAAGCCGGCTTCAGCGATCATCTGCGCCTGGCGCTCGCGCTTGGCCAGCTCGACCTCCTGCTCCAGGAAGGTGTTGACGGCGAAGGGGTTCACGTCGGCCAGGGGGATGTCGGCGAACGGCTGTGTGTCGGGCTGGGCGCGCGTCCAGCGGACGAGGTACTGCCCGAAGCCGAGCAGCTGCTCCAGCGGCGCGGTCTCGCCGGTGACTTCCCACAGCGCGTCGTAGGCCAGGCCCTCAAACGCCAGATCGAGGGCCAGCGCACCGGCGGCAAGCGCGATCAGCAGCGCCAGCGCGATCAGCGTGCGGGGCCGGAAGCCGAACAGGGTGCGGGGGCGAGCGGTGCCAGCGTTCATGGGGCGGATTATAGAGACGCGGCGCGCGAATCACAACCGGGGGCAGCGCAGGGGTGCGTGCAAAACCTGTCAGGGTGGGCATTGCTCTGCTGCGCCCTGGTTGACCTCACCCCCGCTCGGCGCGGCGAGGCTGGGGGTGAGATCACTGCCCTGCGCCCGGCGAGTCGCTGGCAACCTTTGCCCGCACTTTCCGTCAGGCGTTGAGGGCTGCCCAGGCCTGGTTGGGCTTCATGTGCGTCCTGCCCTCGAAGAAGCGGATGAAACCGCAGTGGGCATAACCCAGTTCCAGGCTGGGGGGCGCGAAGTAGTGGTGGCACAGGGCCGCGGCGAAGTGCGGGCAGGTCGTCCGGTGAGGGCAGAACTGGTGCAGATCGGACGCATCCCGGAAGACGGTCAGGCGCTCGGCGGCCCCCACCAGGCCCGTCAGGTGGACGATCAGCTCGGCCAGCGTGCGATCCTGGCTGGCCAGGCCAGATGACAGGGCTTCCAGTTTGGCGTTCGGCGAGGACGAGAAGGCGATGACCGGCGGGAGCAGCGTCTCGGTCGCCCCCAGGGCCGGGTCAAGCCGGTTGATGAGCGCGGGGCGCGCGCCGATCTCCAGCAGAGTCGGCACCCCCAATGTCGCAGCAGCGAACCTGGCGCACTCGTAGACGACGGGGTGCCGCATGTCCTGCGGCATGGAGTCCAGGTTGTAGAGCAGGTGATCGCCCGCGCTCATGCCGAAGGTGGTGAACAGGTCGGCGACGCTGGCCTGCGCCAGGTGCTCCGGGCGCGTCTGGGGCAGCAGATCGTCCACAATGGTCTGGAACGACGACGGCGGGTCGTCGCTCTGCAAGGCGAGGAAGGAGAGTGGGGCGAGGAGGTCAAACGCCGCAAAGGGGCCAATCTGCGCCGCCAGGTAGTCATAGGAGATGCGATAACAGGAGGTTGAATCTCCTGGGAAGAGCCGCTCGCGCAGCGCCAGAAATTCCAGCGCGCTGGGGGTGGGCGCAGCCAGCTTATAGGATTCCAGGACGGCGACGCCTTCCAGCAGGTCGCGGACGGAGAGCGCCTTGTGGCGCACCTCCAGCAGCCGGTACGTCTCTGCAAAGGCGGTTGTCCTGCCTTTGTCCTTGAGCAATACGTCGAGATGATCCAGCACCTCGAACGCGCGCTGCACGATGGCCACGGAATAGCTGTACAGGAACGCCGTAGAGAGGGCCTGCAGCACGTGAATCATCTCGTGACAGACGGCCAGCACAAGCTCGAACGCGCGATCATCCGCGATCTGCGGCGGCGCCGAGAACACCCGCTCAAAGAAAGCCTTGCTCTCGCGCACGATGACCATGCCGGAGAAAGCGAAGGTGCGCCCGGATTCCTGGGGGAGCAGAGTGATACGCGGCTCTGGCATGGCGGCCTACTCTGTGAGTCGGATGCGGGTGATCTCCTCAAGCGCGACGGGCAACTGCGCGCGTGCCAGCGAGCCTGCGACATCCGCCACATCCAGGACGATGCGAATGCTCGCCGTGTCCGTCTCGATGACAATGCTCGGATTCCTGGCGGGCTGCTCTTCTTTGGGCTTGTCCGCCGGGCGCTTCGCCGCGATGTACGCCACCCAAACAGAGGCGACTGCCGAGATCAGGGCCGGGGCGATCACTTTGGCCGCGTCCACGATGAGGGCGGCGGTGCCGGGGTCCATCGCCAGCCCCGTGCTGCCCGCGCTGCGCGGCACGATGTCTGGCATCTGCGCCTTGAGATCGGCGAAGAGGGTTTCCAGCTCGCTTGCGTCGGAGATACCTGTCTGCAGGGCAATGGTGTAGGACATGATGGGCTACTCTCCTGTCCGGGACTTTCGGCCTCTCTTGCGCGGCGACTCTTTAACAATCTGGGCGCGCAGCCAGCTTCCAGCAAGAGGCTGAATAATATCAGTAGTTACAGATTAATTGAGATCGTCAGGCGAGTCAAGGCGCGGCGCAGGGTGGGCGCAGATCGCCAGCCCCAGAAGGCTGGCCGCCGATCACTCCCCCGCTTCCTCATACGCCTGCAGGCGCGCGGTGAGCTGGATCGTGGTATCGCCGAAGATCGCCGGGAACTCGACGCCATGAACGGCCAGGTCGAGCGGCGAGGTTGCGATGGCCCACATATCCCCGCCGACAAGCTGCGCGCGCACGTCCATCGCGTGGGCGTGGGCGACGTTGTGCACGTCCAGCTCGCCATCCAGGGCGAAGGCAACCTCCTCCTCCGTGACCGGCACCAGCTCGCGCGACGTGGCGGCGTAGAAAGCGATGGGGTAGTCGCCGCTGGCCATCGCCGCGCGCAGCACCGGGCTGATGGCCGGGTTAGCTGTCTCCACGTTGTCCACGTCAATCTCCAGCGCCACCAGCACGCGCAGGGCCTCGCCCACCGGCTCCAGCGTGATCGTGCCACGCTCGACCGGGAAGACGCCCGCCAGCGTTACACCGCGCACCGACGCGGTGAAATCCACGCGCGACTCGTCCGCCGCCACCGTGAAGACGCGCGCGCCGCGCGCGGCCAGCGTCGGCGTGACCAGGTCGGTGCTGCGGTCGTTCTTGCTGCCGGGGTCGAGCCAGGTCAGCGCGGCGAGCAGGGCGAGCAGCGCTGCCGCGAGCACAAGCGCCGCCATGAGCGGCAGTCGCCGGAGCCGGAGAGGTCGTCGAGGCATGGGTAAGTCTCCTGGGCGGTTATCGAGCGTTCCGATGTCTTGGAGCGGGGCAAGCATAGCGCCTAACGGGGTTTCCGGCGATGGTCGCGGGCCAGCAGAATCAGCAGCCGCCCGGCGAAAAAGGCGCTGCCCCCTCCCGCCACGAACAGCACAGCCAGCAGCACGGTGAAGAGACGGCCAGCGCGCTGCGCGTCCGGCAGCAGCATCCCCCCGGAGATCGGCTGAACCGGCGGCGCGAGCGCGATCGTCACCGGGTCGGAGATGTAGATCTGCCCGTCTGGGCCGGACGCAGAGGCGACCAGGGTCAGCGGCCCGGTGCGCGCCACGCTGAACTGTGCCGTCCACGCGCCGCCCGCCGACGCCTGGGTGATGGCCAGCGCCGCCCCGCTGGCCTGCTCGCGCACGACGACGGTCGCGTCCGGTGCGGCCACGCCGCGCGCCACAAGCGGGCCGGGCGCGCGTACCTCGCCGGAAGCGGGCGCGTCAATGCGCGGCCTGGCCCCAGCGAGCACAAGAGAGGCAGAGGTGGGTGACGCGAGCGCCGAGTCGAGCGAGACAGGCGTGCGCGTCGGCGGGACGGGGCTGGGCGTCAGCGTAGCCGTTGGAACGGGCGTCTCTGTCGGCGCGGGCGTAAGGGTATCTGTCTCGGTCGGGGACGGCGTCTCGGTCAGGGTGACGCTGGCTGTCGGAGAGGGCGTCGCGGTGACGGTGGGCGTGTCCGTCCAGCTTTGCGCGACCTGAGTCAGGCGATCGGCCAGCAGCGCCTCGACGGTCGCGTCGAGATCGGGTGTCGCCGAAGGGACGGGCGCCAGCGTTGGCGTGTCCGATGGGGATGGCGTCTCCGTCGGCGCGGGCGTGAAGGTGGCGGTGCCCGTCGGCAGCAGGGCCACTTCCGGCAGCGTGCGCGTCGGCGCGGGGGTGCGGCTGGCGGTGGCTGTGGGCGACGCGGTCGCTGTCGGCGAATGGGTCGGCGTCGGGCTGAAGGTGGCTGTGGGCGGCAGGGTCGCGGTCAGCGTCGGCGTGCTGGTGGATGTGGCGCTGGGCGTGACGCTCGGTGTGGGCGAGGGCGTCGCCGTGGGAGTGGCGCTCGGCGAGGGCGTCAGCGTGACGGTGGGCGTGTCCGTCCAGCTTTGCGCGGTCTCCGTCATACGAACCGCCAGCAACGCCTCGACGGTTGTGCCCAGGTCTGGCGTCGCCGAAGGGACGGGCGTCAGCGTCGGCGTGGCAGTTGCGGTGAGAGTGGCCGTTGAGGTGGGCGTAGGCGTCGCCGAAGCGGTGGGCGCGGGCGTCCAGGTGAGGGTAGCTGTTGGCGGCAGGTGCATCGCAAAGCCGACCGGCACGCGCGGGCTGGTCGCCCCGTCTTCTGCGACAGCGACCACAGCCAGAGCGTGCTCGCCCTCCAGCAGGCCGCCGGGCAGTTCTGCCGCCCACGCGCCATCTTCTCCGGCGACAGCGATAGCGATCAGCTCCTGGCCGTCGTACACCTGGAGGATGTCGCCCGGCCCGGCCTGCCCGCTCAAGAGCAGCGGCGCGCCGGCGTAGGTGCCCGCCAGGGCCAGCGGCGCGACCACCGGCGGAGCGACGGTCGCGCGCCCGCTCACTGCGGCCAGAGATGCGGTGGGAGTCGGCGCGGCGTCCGCCGGAGACTCAGCCCGGCTTGCGTCGCCATTGTAGAAGCGCAGCGCGAAGAGCAGCCCTGCCGCGCCCGAAGTCAGCAGCAGGCCAGCCAGCAGCAGGGCGTCGAGACGGCGCACGGCGCGCCGCCGCACCTCGAGGCTCACGGCGCGCGCTCATCCTTCTCGCCCGGAGCGGCGTGCTCCGCCGCCTGCCGAATCCAGCTTTCGGCGTCAATGGCGCGCAGCCGCCACTTCGGCTCGTCGAGCAGCCGGTAAAGCTCAGCGGGCGTCATGCTGGCAAGCTGGGCGAACGTCTGGACGCCCGCCTTGTAGAGCCGCCCGGCATAGACCGGCCCGATGCCCTTGATCTCGGTTAGGCGATCCTGGCCGGGGCGCAGCGGCACCGCGCCAAGCTGGGTGACCATCTCCACGAGCTGCCCGATCTGCCTCGCGGCGCGGTCGAGCAGGCCCGCCTGCTGGCGGCGCTCTGTGGCGGCGGTGAGCAGCATCGTCGTGTGCTCGGCGACGCGCTCATCCAGCCGGGTGACAGCCTGCACCTGGGCTGCCAGCTCGCGGTCTAGCTCGGCCAGGATGCGCGCGTGCTCGGCGACCTGGGCGTGATCGCGGGCGCGCCCAGCCCCCCATTCGTCGAGGCGGTTGCTGAGGTCTGCCAGGCGCGCCACCTGCTCCTGAAGCGGCGCTGTCTCCGCCGTCTCTGCGCCTGGCGCGGGCAGGGCGCGTTGCAGCGCGCTCTCCAACTGACCCAGGTGCGTCTCCTGGCGGTCGAGCCGCAGATCGAGGCGATCCAGCCGCTCGCCCTGAGCGGCCAGCAGGCGATTGGTCGCCGTGACGGTTTCGTGCTGCGCGCCGAGCATCTCGTGCAGCCCGGCCAGGACATCGCCGCCGCCCGCGCCCGCCACCTCTTCCAGCCGGGCGGTGTGCTGCGCCAGCGCCTGGTTGAGCGCCCCCACAGCGGCCCGCTGTTCGAGCAGCTCTTCGCGCAGCGACTCGTCGAGCAGGCCGGTGTTGGCCAGCGACACCGGTTCCAGCAGGCGCGGGCGCACGGTGAAGGTGTAGAAGATGGCCGTGACCAGCACGGTCACGAACGCGCCGAGCGACAGAATAGCCAGAGCTTGCACGGGGTCCATCTGCACGCTCCCCTATCGGGTTACGGTTGTCCCTATTATACGGTAAGAGAGGGTGTTAGAGGAAGAGGCTCGGTGGACAGGGTGGCTCTCTGCCCCGCGCGGCTGCTGCGGCAGAAGGCCCCTCCCTCTCTGGCCGACTCTCGCAGGGGCGTATTGCAATACGCCCCTGCGAGACATTTCGCCAGCAGTTTCCCTTGTGGGAGAAGAGAAGCAAGGCGCAGGATTTCCTCTCGCCCACAAAGAGAGAGGAATTTGAGGCGAGGGCAACAGCGCACAACGACCGGCGAGCTTCCGCCCACGTGCACCGCACGTTCCCCCAAAAGCCCCGCTATTGTCACGCCGGGCAACCTGCACTAAAATGTACATAGAATGAAACCACGCTTCGGCAGCGCCCTCCCTGCTGTTCTTGCTCTTGTTCCCGGCACGGTGTGTTGGCAACCGGTCGCTCATGGGGTCATGCGCGGGATGGTGCGCGCGCGTGGTTTTGTCCGTATGCCCAGCCAGAGGAAACCCGCTGATGTCCGGCTGTGAAGCGCGGCCCATCACGCCGCTGGACCTCGGCCTGGTGCGGCGGCTCATCGCCCAGCGCCTGCCGCTGGACGTGGCCTGCGCGCTGGCGCGCGGCCTGCCCGGCCTGGAAGGAGTGCTGCTTTCGTCGGTGCCGCTGGCCGACCTGGGCGCGCCGACCGTCGTCATGCGCAACGATGGCGGCGGCCTGGTGGGCCAGGTGCGCCAGCGACCGGGGCGCGGTGTCGCCCGCATGACCTTCCTGGCACCAGAGCCGCAGGCGGCGCACCTGTCCTGCTGGATGCAGATCATCGAGGCGCTGGTCGTCGAGGCGGGCAAGCGCGGCGCGATGCTGGTCAGCGCCGAGGTACCGGAGGATCACGCGGTCTTCGCGGCCTTCCGCCAGACGGGGTTCGCGGTCTATTCGCGCCAGACGATCCTGCGCCGCGAGCCGGGCCGCGCCGCCGGGGACCCGGCCCTGCTGCGCCCGGAGACGGAGACGGACGCCATCGCCATCAGCTCGCTGCACGCCAACACCGTGCCGCGCCTGTTGCAGCAGGCCGAGCCGCTGCCAGAGCCGGATCACAGCGGGCTGATCTACGAGAAGGACGGGCACATCGCTGCCTACCTGCTGATCATCGAGGGCAAGAATGGCGTGGTGATCAAGCCCTACTTTCACCCGGAGGTCTATGATCAGACGGCAGCGGTCATTCTCGCGGCGCTGGCGCACATTCCGCGCACCGAGCAGGTGCCGGTTTTCCTGTACGCGCGCGCCTACCAGGACTGGCTGCGTGGCGTGCTCGAACAAGCCGGGTTCAAGCCCTGGACGGAGCACGCTCTGCTGGTCAAGCACACCCTGGCCCGCGTCGAGCGCCTGGAACCGGTGACGGTGCCCGGCCTGGAAGCGAGCCGCCTGCGGCCTCCCGTTATTAACAGGCCGTTCACGCGCTGGAGCAGGCCCAAGAGTCTGGTCGGTCGCTGGTCACACGGGCGACACAACGGCAATCACCGGTAAAGAGGCTATGGAACGCCGAATCACGGACGATCTGGATCAACTGAAAGCAGTTCTCCCCACCCATCTCGTGGCTGCGCTGCAAGGGTTGGAGCGCAAAGATGACGATCTCCTGGAAGTGATCCTCGATCTGGGGCGCGTGCCCACCGCCCGCTTCGTGGATGGCGAGGTTGTGCTCGACAACCAGGAAGTCACCGAAGACACCATCGAATATGTCGCGGAGCGCGTGGGCGATTTCGACGACGACAACCGCGCGGGCATCGAGCGCACGCTGCACCGTATCAGCGCCATCCGCAACCGGCGCGGGCACATCGTCGGCCTCACCTGCCGCGTGGGGCGCGCCGTCTACGGCACGATTGACATCCTGGCCGACATCATCGAGGCTGGCTACAACGTGCTGCTGCTGGGGCCGCCCGGCGTGGGCAAGACAACCCTGCTGCGCGAAGCGGCGCGCGTGCTGGCCGAGACGCGGCGCGTGGTCATCGTGGACACGTCGAACGAGATCGGCGGCGACGGCGACGTGCCGCACCCGGCAGTAGGTCGTGCCCGCCGGATGCAGGTCTCCACGCCCTTGCTCCAGCACGAAGTGATGATCGAAGCGGTGGAGAACCACAACCCGGAGACGATCGTCATTGACGAGATCGGGCGCGAGCTGGAAGCCGCCGCCGCCCGTACCATCGCCGAGCGCGGCGTGCAGCTCATCGGCACGGCGCACGGCAATACGCTCGATAACCTGCTGCTCAACCCCACGCTGTCCGACCTGGTCGGCGGGATCGAGTCGGTCACGCTGTCCGACGAAGAAGCGCGGCGGCGCGGCACGCAGAAGACCGTGCTGGAACGGCGCGCGCCGCCCACCTTCAACGTGCTCGTCGAGATTCAGACGCGCGACCGGATGGTGGTGCTCGAAGACCTGGCCGCCGCTGTGGATGCCAAGTTGCGCGGTCGCCCGCTGCCGGTCGAGATTCGCCAGCGCAACGAGGACGGCACGATCACCATCGAGAGCGCCCGCCCGGAAACGGTCTTCGGCGAGCGCAATGGCGCGCGCAACGGTGGGCGCAGGGCTTCTGGCACAGGGCGCCGCGAGCTGGCACCCGCCGTCGAGACGGACTACGAGCGCGCCGAGCCGTTCTCGCCGCAGCGCGAAGGCGGGCGCGGCCTGCAAACGCTGCACCTGTTCCCCTACGGCGTGGCCCGCAACCGGCTGATCCAGGTCGCCAGGCAGCTTCGCGTGCCGGTGGAGATCGTGGACGATCTCGAAGCGGCCCAGGCGTTGATCACGCTCAAGAACTACTACCGCCGCCGCCCGCGCCTGATTGTGGACGCGGAGCGGATGGGCATCTCGATCTACGTCCTGCGCGCCAACACGCTCACTCAGGTCGAAGATTTTCTGGTGGACATCTTTGGGCTGTACGGCGAGTCGCCGCAGGACCCGCTGAGCAACGCTCTGCACGAAGTGGAAGAGGCGATCCGGCGCATCCGCAGCGGCGAACGGTCGGTGGACCTGGCTCCACAGGACGCCTACGTCCGCCGCAAGCAGCATGACCTGGCGCGGGCCGCGCACCTGGTCTCGCACAGCTACGGCACCGAGCCGAACCGGCGCGTGCGCATCTTCCGCGACGAGCCGGCGCGCTGAGCGGGCGTCGGGGCAAGGGATCACCGCAGAGGCGCAGAGGGCACAGAGAAGGCGTGAAGGATGCTTGTGGCCTTGCCTCTGCGTTCTCTGCGTTCTCTGCGTCTCGGCGCTTCAGCGCATCCCGCCCCGCATTGGGAATGCGCCCGCGCTGGCGCATCGCGCGCCCACCCGCTACAATGACTCGTGCGGTCGCTCGCCGGTCTGGACCTAACGACCGGCGAGTTTTGTATCCGGATCAGGAAAGGATGGGGGCGTCGTGGGGCGTCTGGCTCTGTCACTGGGAATACTGGGAATCCTGACGCTGTGCTGTCTGGGGATCGCCGTCGGGCTGCGCTCGCTGGCCGCCGAGCCGAACGAAATCCGCGTGACGCTCGACCCGGCCCGCGTCACGGTCAGCCCCGGCGAGACTTTCACCGTGGCGCTAACTATCGAGAATGTGTCGTTGGACGCGGTGCGCATCACGGCGATTGGGCTGGAAGAGGCGCTGGGTGACGTGCTGCGCGTCGAGGCGACCGAGCCGGCTTTTCGCGGCACGCGCGCGCGCAGCTACCCGTTGCTGGGCGCGTGGGATGAGTACGCGCTGGATCAGCGCGTGCTCGCCGGCGAAAAGCTGCCGGTCACCCTGACCCTGACCGCGCTGCGGGCGGGCAATGCCAGCGGCGAGGTGACGGTCTGGGTGCGGGACAGGTTGCTGGGCGTGTCATTCGAGCGGGCGCGCCGCGCGACGCTCGACATAGCCGTGCGCTAGGCGAAGGGAGACGGCGTGTTCATCACCTTCGAGGGGCCAGACGGCAGCGGCAAGACGACCCAGTTTCGGCTGCTGGTGCCCTTTCTGCGCGCGCGGGGCTACCCCGTCTACGACACGCGCGAGCCGGGCGGCACGCCCATCGGCGACCAGATTCGCGCCGTGCTGCATGACATGGCCAACGTGCAGATGCACCCCCATACCGAGATTCTGCTCTACGCCGCGTCGCGCGCTCAGCTTGTCGCCCAGGAGATCGGCCCGCGCCTGGGGGCCGGGCAGGTTGTCGTCTGCGATCGCTACGCCGACAGCACCCTGGCCTACCAGGGCTACGGGCGCGGCCTCGACCTGCCCACGTTGCGCACCATCCTCGACTTCGCCACCGGCGGCCTGCGCCCCGACCTGACGCTCTACCTGGACATCTCCGCCGAGGAAGGGCTGCGCCGTCGCCAGGAGGCCGCTCAGCACGGCGCGGAGTGGAACCGCCTGGACGCCGAGTCGCTGGCGTTTCACCGGCGGGTGCGCGAGGGCTACCTGGCGCTGATCGCTGCTGATCCGGCGCGCTGGCTGCGCATTGCCGGCGAGGGAGACCGCGCGGCGATTCAGGAGCAGATTCGGGCTGTTGTGCTGGCGCGCCTGCGTCAGGGTGAGTGAGCCAGGCGTGAGCCGCGCAAGGCGGCGCGAAATGGCGCGCAAATTGCCCCCTGCGCGGGCGTGGCGCGCTGATCGGAGCCTTAGAGGGTGTATGGTCAGCTCCCCTCATCCCCCAACCCCTTCTCCCTCCAGGGGGAGAAGGGGAGCAAGGCGCAGGATTTCCCCTCGCCCCGGTGAGGGAGAGGGGTGCAGGGGTGAGGGGTTTTCGTACACGCTCTTAGCCGCTCACCAATCTCTCTCGCCGCTGCTGCCGCCTCGACGTTGGAGTTGCACAGCGCGCCTTTGCCCAGGTAGTGCGTGCCCACCAGGTACAGCCCCGGCCAGCCGGCCACCTCGCGCTTGCCCGCCGCCATGTCGTTCGGCGGCTCATCCACGCGCAGAGGCCAGCCGTCGTGGTTGGTTTGCACGTCGCCCAGGTCGAGGTAGTTGAACAGCGCCGGGCGGTAGCCGGTCGCCAGGATCAGGGCATCCACCCGGTGACGCGATCCGTCGGTCAGCACCACATCCGGCCCTTCGCAGCGCGCCGGGCCGTTCACGCAGACGACGCGCCCGCCGCGCACCGCCTGGATCAGCTCCGCGCCGCGCGTAGCCCCTGCTGCTGAGCTTTCGGCCTCGCTGCACGGCACCTTGATGCCGATCTGCTCCAGGCGGTCGAAGTGCGCGCTCTCCACCCAGCGCAGCAGCGAGTCGCTCAGTGGCGCGGGTAGCCTCTCAGCGAGCATCATCCAGACTTGTTCGGGCAGTCCTCGTGGGTAGCGCGGACGCAGCACGATGCCGGTGCGCTGGGCGAGCAGGACGGGCCGGGCGGCGTGCGCGCCGAGATCGGTGACGATATCCACGCCGCTCGGCCCATTGCCGACGACCATCACCCGCCGTCCGGCGAATGGCTCCGGCCCCCGGTAGTCGCAGGCGTGGAGCAGCATCCCGCTGAACGTCTCGTGGCCGGGGATGGGCGGGGTGTAGGGGCAGCTAAAGCGCCCCGTCGCCAAGATGACCGCCGGGTGCCACGACGAGCCGGCGCTGGTTTCGGCGCGCCAGCCGTCGCCTTCGGGAAAGACTCGTGCGATGGCGACGCCCAGCCGGATGTTCAGACGATGGGCGTGGACGAATTGCTCCAGGTAGCGGTGATACTGGTGGGCGGTGGGGAACAGACCGAACCACCAGGGGAAGCGTCGCCCCGGCAGATGCGAATAGAAGCGGGTCGTGTTCAGGCGCAGCGACGGGTACAGGTTGGCCCAGGTTGAGGCGAGGACGGGCGCGCGGTCGAGCACGAGGTAGGGAATGCCCGCGCGCCCCAGGAAATAGGCGCTGGCGATCCCTGCCGGACCCGCGCCGATGACCAAAACACTGTCGGTCACGAGGATGTCTCCCTGGGGTGCGAACCTGTGCGCGCCTTATCTTGGCTCAGATCGGCCCAGCCGACAAGAACTGCATACCCAGGGCACCTTGTGAACCGCAGAGGCGCAGAGAATGCGAAGAAGAACCACACGATTCCCCGCTTTTCTCTGCGCGCTCTGCGCCTCTGCGGCTAGGTTTGGGCGAGATGTCGTCCAACCAAAAGCCGCCGGAAGACACTTCTCCGGCGGCTGCGGCTGTGTGGCCTGGCGCGGGCGTTATTTCTTGCCCGCCTTGATCGAGATCTGCTTGGGCTGGGCCTGTGGCAGCTTGGGCAGCACGATGTTGAGCACACCGTTGTCGAACGAAGCATCCACCTTGTCGGTGTCCACTGTGCCCGGCAGGCGCAGGCTGCGCTGGAACGAGCCGTAGCTGCGCTCGCGGTAGTGGTAGCGGTCACCGTCCTTCTCGATGGTGTCGCCCACCTCACCGCTGACGGTGAGCACGTTGTCCTCTAGCTCGACCTTGACATCCTCTGGCTTGATGCCGGGCAGGTCAATGCGGATGGCGATCTCGTGATCGTTCTCGACGACATCCAGCGCCGGGCGCAGCAGCGGGCGGCGCGTATCGCTGTCGAAGAACGACGGCCAGCCACGCCACATCTCGCTGAACAGCTCGTCCATGGTCCGGAGCGGATCGGCCAGCGCTGTCTCGCGCTGAGGGTTCCAACGAATCAAGCTACGCATGGTGTAATCCTCCTAGCTTACGATAAGCCTCTGTCAACCTGCTGTAGTGAACTATCCCTATGATGACTCGCTCGTGTAAAAATCACGTCAGCGCCGCGCAAGAATCAGATCAGCGTCACATAAGAGTTGCGTGAGTTGCGCACTGGCTGGCGATCCAAATTCCTCCCTCCATACGCGGCTATACATTACCCCATCTTAGAGGCTGTTATGAACTTTGGCAGGCGGGCAGTTCCTGTGCTTGCCCCCCATCCTCGGTCCTTCCCCCGCACGGGGGGAAGGAAGAAGCCCGCCCTGGCCCCTTCCCTCCGCTTGCGTGGGGGAAGGGATCGGGGGATGGGGGGATGTCCACCCGGCAGAAGTGCATAACACGCTCTAGAGCGTGCCTGCTCCGCCATCCCCGGCCCTTCGCCCACAAAGGAAGCTGCTGGCGAAATGTCTCGTAGGGGCGTATGGCCATACGCCCCTACGAGGGCGCAGCAGAGCAGCGCCCCCTACGGGAGGCGGCCAGAGGGCGGGGCCTTCTGCCGCAGCAGACTTCCGAAAGCTCATCGCCGAGGCGCAGAGAGGGCTGAGGAAAACAAATGATACGCTCTTCTCTGCGCCCTCTGCGCCCTCTGCGGTTCCAGAATTTCGCATCCCCAGCCTTGCCCTGCCAGGGTTTGCGCGCGCCTGTTACGGCAGCCCCTTTTGGGCAGACCCCGCCAGATACGGTATAATTTCCGCGATTCTTAGCGAAATTCGATCGGGGTGGGCACGCAAGGAACTGAGCATGGACATCACCTGGTATGGGCATAGCTGCTTTCGGGTGGTTGAGCGTGGCTATGCCACCGTCGTCACCGATCCGTTCGACGCCAGCCTGGGCTACGAGCCGCTGCGCCTGAAGGCGGACCTCGTCACAGTGAGCCACGACGCGCCTGGCCACAGCTATCTGGCGGGCGTCAAAGGCGTTACGCACGTCATCCAGGGGCCGGGCGAATACGAGATCGGCGGAGTTTTCATCATCGGCGTGGCCACTTACGACCAGACGCGCGAAGTGCCGCGCCGCAACGTGGTCTACGTGCTGGACTACAACACCCTGACCGTGGCTCACCTGGGCGATCTGGACCACGTGCCGAGCCAGTCCATGATTGACGCGCTGGGGCCGGTGGACATCGCCCTGGTGCCGGTGGGCGGGGGCAGCGGGCTGTCGTCGGGGCAGGCCGCAGAGGTGATCAGCCTGCTGGAGCCGAGCATCGTCATCCCGATGCACTTCCAGACGCCCGATCTGCGTGGCCTGGAGCTGGACCCGGTGGATCGTTTCTTGAAAGAGATGGGCCTCAACAGCATCGAGACACAGGCGATGCTGCGCATTGCGCCTGGAGTGTTGCCGGAGCAGACGCAGGTGGTGCTGCTCGATTACCAGCGCTAGGAGAAAAACGCGCCACGCGGTGCGGTTTGGATGCGAGTTCCGCTTATGGCTCAGGCCCCCGGACTCAGCATCCGCCAGAGAAACGGACGCGAGGATGATCAAACTGCTGCTCACATGGGACATCAAGCCAGGCCGCGACCAGGAGTACTTCGAGTTCATGGTGCGCGAATTTGCGCCGGGCGTGCAGCGCCTGGGCATCACGCCGACCGAAGCCTGGTTCGCGGTCTATGGTGACTGCCCGCAGATCATGATGGAGGGCGTGGCCGAAGACTTCCCCACCATGCAGCAGATTCTGGCCAGCAGCGAGTGGGCCGCGCTGTACGAGCAATTGCTCGACTACGTGGACAATTATCAGCAGAAGCTCGTCCGCGCCAACACCGGCTTCCAGATTTAGCTGTTCCCGCGTCCAGGCCCCACGCAGAGGATCGAAGAGCGACCCATCGGGTCGCTCTTGTCATAATATCGCGCAGCGCTGGCCTGCCTCAGCCAGCCGTCAATCGCCCTTGTCCGTGCCGGAGTCGGGGGGCGGCGAGGCCGCTGGTGCATCGGGCTTCGCCTCGTTCTTAGTGTCGCTCGCGCCGTTCTCGCGCTTGGGCGTGCTGGCCAGGGTGTTGGCCCCTTTGCTGTCTTTGGCGTACCAGCCCGATCCCTTGAAGACGATGCCGACTGGCTGCGGCACACGATGAACGTGCCCGCCGCATTCCGGGCACTCGGTCAGCGGAGCATCGCTGAAGCGCTGGCGCTGGTCAAAACGCACGCCACACACAGCGCATTCGTAGGTATAGATTGGCATTGCTCATCCTCATCATCTCACGCCAACAGTATAGTATAATCCATCTCACAGGCAGTCACAAGGGGACGTGCGTAAGAAATTCGGAAAAAACCGCGCGCACCCCTGCAACCCGCCAGGTCTCGCGGTGTACCCTGATAGCCAGCGTGTCGCGTCTGCTCACGTTCTCGCTCTGCTACTTCTCTCTCCGCTGATGGCGAAGCGGCGGAGCGCTGAAGGGCAGGCACAGATGCGCCATGTGGAGGGAGGTTGGTGATGCGTCTGACCGATCGCACCGATGTCGTGCTGGGCATTGATGTCGGCACGCAAAGCGCCAAGTGCGTCGTGCTCGACGCAGCGGGCGGGCTGCGCGGCGTCGGCCAGGAATCCTACGACATCCTCACCCCGCGCCCGCAGTGGATCGAGCAGGACCCGCACGTCTGGTGGGCGGCGGTGGTCAGTGCCGTGCGCCAGGCCATGCGCGAAGCCGAGATGACGGCGGGGCGCGTGCGCGGCATCGGCGTCACTGGCCAGATGCACGGCGCGGTGCTGATCGGCGAAGACCTGGAGCCGCTGCGCCCGGCGATCATCTGGATGGATCGGCGCAGCGCCAACCTCTGCGAGCTGATCCTCAAGCGCGTCCCGCCCGACGTGGTGCTCACGGAAGCGGGCAACCGCCTGTCACCGGGTTTCGCCGGGGCCAGCATCGCCTGGCTGCGCGAGGTCGAGCCGGAGACGCTCGACCGGGCGCGGGCCATCATCCAGCCCAAAGACTTCATCGTGCTGCGCCTCACCGGCGAGATCAGCAGCGAGCCGAGCGACGCTTCGGCCACGTGGCTCTACGACATCCGCCAGCGCCGCTGGTCGGAGACGCTGGCCAACGCCTGCGGCGCGCCCATGCAGGCGCTGCCGACCCCGCTGGCCTCCACGACCGTGGTCGGCGGGCTGCGCCCCACCCCCGCCTTCGATCTCGGCCTGCGCCCGGATATTCCAGTGGTCGCCGGGGCGGGCGATCAGGCCGCGCTGCTGCTGGGCACCGGCGTCGTCGAGCCGGGGCGCGGCTCGATCACCGTCGGGACAGGCGGGCAGATGACCGTCGTCTCGGCGCGGCCCATGATTGACCCACAGCTTCGCCTGAACACCTTCTGCCACGCTGTGCCGGGCCGCTGGTATACGATGGGGGCCATCCTCAACGCGGGGGTGGCGCTGCGCTGGTGGCGCGATGCGCTCGGCGGGCGCGGCGCGACGAGCTATCACGCGCTGCTGGCCGAAGCAGCCCAGGTGCCTGCGGGCGCGGAGGGGCTGCTCTTCCTGCCCTACCTGGAAGGGGAGCGCACGCCGTATATGAATCCCAACGCGACCGGGGCCTTCGTCGGGCTGACGCTGCGCCACACACAGGCGCACATGACCCGCGCCGTGCTGGAGGGCGTGGCCTTCGCCTTCAAGGACTGCCTGCTGACACTGCGCGAGGCGGGGCCGGTGCCCGATCATTTCCTGGTGGGTGGGGGCGGCGCACAGGGCGGGCTGTGGCGGCAGATTCTGTCGAGCACGCTGGGCGTGTCGCTGCAAACCGTCGAGGGAACCGAGCACACGGCGACCGGCGCGGCGATGCTGGCCGGGCTGGGCGCGCGCATCTTCTACGACCTGGCGCAGGCGGTGGCCAGCGTCGTGCGCTACGGCGCGACCGAGACCCCCGACCCGGCAGATCACGCGCTCTACGCCGCGCAGCACGCCCGCTACCAGGCGCTCTACCCGGCGCTCAATCCCGCGCCGTGAGGTGGTGATTGGTGATTGGTTTTTAGTAAGGGCGGCTCGCTCATTTCCTTGTTCCACCGGCGACCAACCACCAACCACTAACTAACGCTTTCCCGCTCACGCCTCAGGCGGGGGCGCACTGCGCCGCGACCAGCGCCGCCAGCCCCACCAGCCCACCAGGGCGATGACGATCAGCGCCGCCAGCCGGACCGCCAGCCGCAGCGGGTCAGTATCCGCCACCAGCACGACGAGCAGCGCCAGCCCCACCAGCGCGATCAGGCCCACCAGCAGGCGCTCGCGCTCGCCTTGCAGCAGGGCGACGCGCGTGTTGAGCGTGCGCAGCGTCAGGTCCATGCGGCGCAGCGTGCTGTCAATGTAGTGGATGTCCGCCCGCACCTGCGCGTGCAGCATCTCCAGCCGGCTGACCTGCGCTTCCCAGACGGTCGGCGCGGCGTCCCACAGGCCGCTGCGCATCAGCGCCAGCCGGTATTCGAGAGCCAGCGTGTGCAGTTCCTGGGCCACGGCGTGTGTCTCAGCCAGGTCGGCCAGCGCCGCGCCATAGGTGGCTTCGAGCGTGTCCAGCCCGGCTTGCAGCGGCGCAAGCGCGCGCACGCCGGTCAGCTGGCCCGGCGACCCCCATGCCTGGGCCGCCTGCATCACCTTATCCAGTGCGGCCTGCTGCTGGCGCGAGGCGCGCGAGGCGTGGTCGGTGTACGCATCCAGGCGGTGGCGGGCCTGGACGGGGAACCAGTCAAGCAGCGGGGCCTGGGCGCGCAGAAACAGATCGGCCCGCGTCTGCGTGCGCGCGTCGGGATAGATCAGCATATGTGGCTGGTCGACAGTGCTCAGGCAGAGCATGCCGAAGTGCGTCTTGATCGCCTGCAGGCGCTCTTGTTCGAGGTCTTCGGGCGGGCGCGGGGCGATACCACACCAGTAACGGGTCATGTCCAGCCACGTCGGGGTGTTGGGCGGGCGGTTGAGCACCTGGTCGAGCATGGCCCACATACTCTGATCGTGCTCTCCGACGCGCATGACCGCCAGGCGCAGCACGAGCATGTTGCGCAGCGCGTAGATGGCGAGCACAGCGGTTGCGTTGATCAGCCCCTGGAGCGGGGCGACAGCGGCCAGCGACTGCGGCTCGTCCGGGGGCGCGCCCTGCCAGACGGAGATCGCGGGCAGCGCCGGGGCGGGCAGCGCCAGCCAGCCGGCCAGCGCCTCCCACTGGCGGCGGACATCGGTCACGAAGGCGTCGTGCCGGTCGCGGCGGCGGGCGTCGGTGTCGCCCGGCGCTTCGCGCAGGTAGAAGTGTGTGGCCTGAACCATCGGCTCGCGGATGAGCATGGGAAGTTCCTTCTCGAAATCGGCGCCAGGTGGGTGAGCAGTGATCGGTTTTCAGTGATCAGTCTTCGGTTGTCAGTGAGCTATAGGTACGCTCGCCAGCGCGTGGCCAATCACACGGTGTTGACGGCGACTGTGGTCACGTTGCTAAGGCCGCTCTCTAAACGGCAAAAGCCGCTTGCGCGGCTTTGCACTCTGCCGCCGAAGCGGACAGAGGGGGTATGCCTTATATTATCGCATACACTCCGGGAAAAATACAACGACTCTATATCGCCGGGAGACATCTCGCGAGGATGGTGCCGGTGAGATGACTTTGTTGGAACGTATTGGCTAAGAGACCGCTTGAAAAGCCGCGTGCCTGCCTTTGCCCCCCATCCCCGGCCCTTTCCCCACGAGGGGGGAAGGGAGAAAAGCGCGTCCGCTAAGCCCCTCCCTCCTTGCGGGGGAGGGGTTTGGGGTGGGGGGAGACAACCTCTCAAATAGCCGAACCCAGGATACCTTACTGCTCGATGACGCGGGCACCTGGTGACGTGCTCCCGTAGAGGCGTATGGCCATATGTCCCTGCGGACTCGCGCCGTTCCTGTAGGGGGGGGGGTGTAACTCCCCCCCTACAAGGGCGCAGCAGGGCAGCGCCCCTACGTTCCGCGCGCAGCATTCGCGCCAATTCGCTCACCTGCATCAATACACCCCCGACTGACAACTGACAACTGACGGCTGACAACTGATCACTTCTCACTGTTCGTCCACTGGTGCAATCCGGTACACGTGCATGCGGTGCTGCGGCAGCTCGGCGACGCGGGCCAGGCGCGGGTGCGACGCTTCGCCCCGGTCAAGGGCCGTGATCGCGTCGCGCGGGACGGGCGCCAGAAGGTGCGTCACGCCGTAGCGATCCGCCACCTCCAGGATCACGTCGAGCGGCTCGTTGGGCACCATGACGGCGCGGTAGCCCGTCACCAGGTTGACCGACCAGGGATCGCGCGTCATGACGACGATCTCGCGCGCCTCGTCCGCCTGCAACTGGTTCAGCACTTCCTCCACGTCCTGGTACATGGCCCGCTGCGCGTTGTTCAGCTTGAAGTCGGCGCGGGTCAGCTCGACGGCGCTGGCCAGCAGCAGGGCCAGCGTCAGCGCCGCCGTCGCCAGGAACGCCGCGCGCGGGCGCACGTAGCGCTCGACCGTCTGCGCGCCGAAGATCAGCAGGAAGGGCACCATCGCCAGGTACGCCTTCTTGAAGCTCCCTCCCTGGCTCAGGTAAGGCATCAGCACGCCGTAGATCGCCCAGGTGAGCAGGACGAAGAGCAGCGCCGGGACATAGGGGGCCAGGCTGCGCCGCGCCGCGCTGCGCCGCGTCGCCCAGGCGTCCACAAAGCCGCCCAGGATAGCCACCGGGAAGATCAGCTCGACCAGGGTGATCATCAGCTTGACGCTCGCCGCCAATTCAAAGGCGATCTTGCCCAGGATGACCCGCAGCCCCTGGTCGAGGTAGGTTTGCAGGCCGATCTCTTTGGAATAGGCGTAGAAATCCTCGTGCTCGGTGACGAAGAAGGCGCCCGCTGTGCTGCGCGGCCAGGCGGTGCCCAGCTCGGACAGGTTGCGCGCCACCCAGGGCAGCAGCACGACCGCCAGCGCGAGGCCCGCGCCCGCCAGGTGCTGCCGGCGGGGATACGCGCCGCGCCGCCAGGCCAGCCACAGCCCGCCGAGCGCTCCCGCCGCGATCAGCGCCGGGCCGTCGTTGCGGGTGAGCATCGCCAGCCCGCCCAGCGCGCCCGCCGCCCACAGCCAGCGCCCGTCTTCGCGGACGCCCAGATAGACCGCCGCCAGCGCGCCGAAGGCCCACACGCCGAAGGGCGTCGTCGTGTCGGTATGCAGTGACGAGAGGAACAGCCAGGGCGTCCAGGCCGCTGCCAGCGCGGCGAAGACGGCGACGGCGCGGCTCGCCCCGCTGCGCAGCGCGAACCCGTAGGCCAGCAGGCTTTGCAGCGCGCCGAGCAGCACAAAGGGCAGCAGCGCCGCCTGCACCGAGACGCCGAACAGGGCGAAGCCGCCCGCCGCCAGCACACCGGGCAGCGGTAGCCAGTGATCGAGCGGGTGCGTCACCGCCGCCGGGTCGTTGGCGAAGCTCCAGATGTAGTCGAGAGTGAAGCCCCGGCCTTCGTGCAGGCTCAGCGCCAGGTTGTAGTATTCGCTGGGGTCCCACAGCCCCGGATGCTCGCTGATCGCCCAGAAGACCAGGCGCGGGGCCAGGGCCAGGAAGACGATCACCAGCGGCCAGAAGCCGCGTCGCCGGGCGAGAGCCAGCCAGCGCACCTGGACGGAGGCCATGTTTGCCTGCCTTCTCGTGTAGCGGTATAAACAGCGCGCTCAGCACGCACCGATCGGCGGTTATTATACCGTGAGACCGCTCGCCCAAGCCCGTCACTTTTCCGGCGCGCGCCCGGCGCTGACCCTGTTTCTGCTGGCGCTGGCCCTGCGCCTGGCCTTCGTGCTGATCCTCGAGCCGTCGCCGGTCTTCGAGGGCGGCGACACCAACTGGTACATGCACAACGGGCGCGACCTGGTGACGACCGGCAAGACCGCCGGGCCGCTGCAAACCGCGCCGCTCTACCCGTTGCTGGCCGGCGTCGCCCAGGTGATCGTCCCCGGCGGGCCGAGCGAGGGCCGCGCCTACAACGACGGGGAGATGCAGCTTCTGCGCGTGACGCAGGCGATCCTGGCGGCGGCGCTGGTCGCGTCTGTCTACGGGCTGGCGGCGCGGCTGTTCTCGGCGCGGGCGGGCTGGCTGGCCGGGCTGGTCGCCGCGTTCAGCCCTTCGCTGATCATCGAGGCGGGCAACCTGATCACCGAGGGCGTCTTTCTCTGCTTCATCTTCGGCGGGCTGGCGCTGTACGTCCGCGCGCTGAGCGGGCAGCGGGCCGCCCCTTACGCAGCGGCGGGCGCGCTGTTCGCCCTGGCCACGCTGACCCGCGCCGTGTTTCTCCTGTTTCCGCTGGGGATCATCGCGCACCTGTGGCTGGTGCGCCGCCGGGGATGGGCGCGGCCCGCGCTGGCCCTGCTGCTCGTCTACGTCGCCCTGCTCGCCCCCTGGACGGTCTACAACCTGGCGGTGTGGGATCGGCTGGTGATCGCCGGTGACGGGCTGCTCGGCTTCGTGCACCAGGGCGCGACGGGCAAAGCGTCGCCGCAGGATGTGGACGAAGATCTGGGCCTGACCCCCGGCGACCCCAGCGGCGACCGCCAGGAAGCGCTGCGCGCGCGCATCCGCGAGAGCATCCTCGACGACCCGCTGGGCTGGGCGGCGCACCGCTTGCAGGAGCTGGGCGGGGCCATCCTTCAGCCGCACAACACCGTACATTTCCCCGGCGAGAGCATCCGCGACGCGGCGGCGGGCTGGCTGCGCAGCGATCGCACGGCGGGCGGCCTGCGCGACCTGGTGCGCAGCGAGGCGTTCTGGCCCAAGCTGGCGCTGTACATCTTCCATTACACGGGGCTGCTGCTGGGCGCGGCGGGCATGGTCTGGGCGCGGCGGCGCTGGCGCGCGCTGCTGCCGCTGTACGGGGTCGTCGCCTACTTCCTGGGGATTCACCTGGTGTTGCTGGCTCTGCCGCGCTACCTGTTCCCGCTCTACCCGGCGCTGTGGATCTTTGCGGCGGCGTGGCTGGCTGAGCGGGTCCTACCGCGCCTGGCTGACCTCACCCCCGCTCGGCGCTGACGCACCGCGCGGCTGGGGGTGAGGTCACTGCCCCCCGCCCGGCGAGTCGCTGCCAACCTCTGCGCGAACTCGTCATCCCGGTATCTATTTGTACGACACGAACAATGCTACAATAACAGCGGGGGCGTACGGGCGCGCCTCTTGCGGCCTAGCGCTGTATACCATGTGGGAGTGAGACACAATGCAACCTCATCGGCACTGGTTCCTGACAATCCTGTTCAGCGTCGCGCTGATCGCCGGAGCGCTGGCCCCTGCATTCACGCCAGCGGCACGCGCCCAGGGCGAATGTGGCAGCGCGCCCGCGCCGCGCCTGGTGGCGGGCGGCGCGGGAATGGTCACTTTCACCGACGGTCGCCCGCTCAACGTGCGGAATGCTGCCGGGCTGAGCGGCACCCAGATCGGCCAGCTTCCCGAAGGCACGACCTTCGCTGTGGTCGAAGGGCCGGCCTGTGCGGACAGCATCTACTGGTGGCACGTCACGGCAGGCGCGCTGACCGGCTGGATCGCCGAGGGGATGGAGGGCGAGTACTTCGTCGCACCGTCCGCCGCCACGACGCTCCAGGGCGAAGTCACGCCCGCCGGCCCGGTTGTCCCGCTCAGCCAGGGCACTGGCCCCTTCACCGTGTGGGACTGGGCGACGTTCGCCGCCGACTCGTGGTATGGTGACCAACCCGATCCGATGCAGATCGCGCCGCCAGACGTGTACAGCGGCGACCTGCCGGGCCTGCCCGTTGACCTGAGCGGCGTCATGTTCCTGGAGGATGCCGGGCTGAACCAGGCCCAACTGGCCCTGCTGGCCCAGAACGGCTTCGTCGTCGTGCCCGGCGGGCTGGATCAGTTCCACCCGGCCTACCGGGACAGCGGCGCCTGGCAGACCTGGCCGGAAGGCGTCATTTACGACGGCTCACAGAACGCTGATCTGCCGCCGGGCCACGCCTTCTTCATCACCACCGACGCGACGCTGCACGCCCTGCACTTCATCTTCGACAACCTGCTCACCGACCTGGAGAAGGCCAGCTTCTACCCGCTGCTCACTCAGAATGTGGTGACGCCCGCCCTGCAAGCTGCCCATGCCCAGACCCAGGCTGCCGCCGGCACAGCGCTGGAAAGCCCCGCGCGCAGCGCCGAGCTGTTCCTGGCGGTGGCGCTGGAACTGCTCGCGCCGGGCAACGCCGCGCCGATCGTCGGGGCGGAGGCCATGAGCGCGGTGACGCCGCTGGTGGAGATGGCCCTGGCCGCCCAGGGACAGCTTGACGTGCCCTTCCTGACCAACTATCAGGAGGACTTCAGCCAGTACCGCCCGCGCGGCCACTACGACGGCGATCCGGTGCTGGAGCAGTACTTCCGGGGCATGATGTGGCTCAGCCGCATCACCTTCCTGGCCGAAGACCCCCAGGCCACGCAGATCGCGCTGCTGCTGCTGCGCGCGCTGCGCTCCTCGCCGGAGGCGATCGCTGGCTGGACGACGCTGCACGAGACGCTGACCTTCCTGATCGGCCCGGTGGACGACCTCGGCCCAACCGAATACAGCGCGGTCACCGCCGCGATCTACCACCCGGCAGACCTGCCGCTGGACGCCCTGGCCGACCTGGAACGGCTGGCCGCCTTTCAGGCCATGCTGAAGACTCTGCCCGGCCCGCGCATCAACGGCCTGATCCTGCCCGACAGCACGGCGGCGGGGGAGATGAGCGAGTCCGGGCGCGGCTTCCGCTTCCTGGGCCAGCGCTTCACTCTCGACGGCTACGTGATGGGCCAGTTGATGTACCCTTACGTGGGCACGCGCGAGAACCCGCGCCTGCTGCCGCTCAGCCTCGACGTGGCGGCGGCGGTCGGCGGGGCGGAGATGCCCTACTTCCTGGCTGTTCAGGCGGGCGCGGGCGACTTCCTCAACTATGACGCGCAGGTGCTCAAGCTGGCCTCGGAACTGGGCGTGCTGGGCGACCAGGACTGGCTGGAGAACACCTACGGGGCCTGGCTGTGGACGCTCAAGCCGCTGTGGGGCCGCGACCCGGCGGGCTACCCGCCGCTGATGCAGACCGAAGCCTGGCTGCGCAAGGACCTGCAGACCGGCCTGGCGAGCTGGACGGAGTTGAAGCACGACACCGTGCTCTACGCCAAGCAGCCCAGCGGCCTGGGCGGGGGTGGCGCGCCGCTGACCTCCTTTGGCTATGTGGAGCCAAACCCGCTCGTCTTCGCGCGCATCGCGGTCGTGGCGGCGCTGACCCACCAGGGCCTGACCGAGCGCGGCCTGGTCAGCCTGGACTCCACCGAGTACGCCGGCTTCCAGGCGACGCTCTACCAGTTGCGCGGGCTGGCCTACGAAGCGGCGCAGCTAGCCGAGATCGCCCGCAAGGAGCTGGCGGGCGAGCCGCGCACCGAGGATGAGTACTGGACGATCTTCGGCTTCGGCCAGTACCTGTGGGCGATGCTGATAACCCTCTCCACCGATCCAGACAACCCCGACCCGGTGGCCCTGGTCACCGACGTGGCCAGCAACCCCAGCGCCCAGATCGTGCTGCAAGAGGCAGTCGGGAATGTGGACTACATCTACGTGGTCGCCCCCGTCTCGACGGGCGGCTGGCAGCTGCTGCGCGGCGGCGTGTTCACCTACTACGAGTGGGTCGGCAACATCAACGAGCGCATGACCGACGCCGAATGGCGCGCCCAGGTGGCGGCGGGCGATCTGCCGCCGCGCCCGGCCTGGGTGAGCGCCTTCTATGCGGAGTAGCGGCAGCGCAGAGAGACTTCCGAAGTTTTAGGAAACTTCGGAAGTCTGGCGGGAGCAATCCCGGGCGCTGTGGTGACTGTGCTTCGTAGGGGCGTATGGCCCATACGCCCCTACGCGCTTCCCCTCCCCTCAATTCCCCTCTCCAACAGGGCCAGAGCGTGTTATGCACTTTCACCCCCTTTCCCCGCCAGCGGAGAAAGGGAAGCGGCCCCGTCCTTCCCCGCCGGCGGGGAAGGTCAACCATAGGGTGAGGTCCAGGTGAGCGCAGGGGCATCTGTTCACCTCCCCAAACCCCTCCCCCACAAGGAGGGAGGGGCCTGAAAGCCGCTTTTCTCCTTTCCCCAGGTGAGGGAAGGGCAGGGATGGGGGGGCGTGTCTTGCGGACCATCACCCACCGCTCTCCGCAGGATTTCCGGCGCAAAAGCGTACCCCAAGCGCCGGGATTCTTTTATCACTTCTCTACGCGGTAGATGCCCGGTTTCGTTGTAGAATCAGGGCATTGACCGGCGTATCCCCGCCTGGTCATAGGCCACTTCAAAGGAGTGCCCACCATGAATCATCTTCGTAGAACAATCCTGATCATCCTGATTCTGAGCGCTGTTATAAGCGCCGGGCCGTTCGCGCGGGGGGACGCCCGTCCGGCCCAGGCGAGCGGCTCGTGGTCTGCCTGGCTGTACGGCGCGGAAGGGGGCCGGCTGATCCAGGTCTTTCCCGATGGCGCGCCCGCGATCACCAAGACGCTGCCCTTGCCGGCGGGCGTCTCGTCCGCGCCCTTCGGAGTGACCGTCTCGCGCGACGGGACCCTGCTGGCGGCGTGTATGATAGACGACGCCAGCAACACCAGCGTGCATGTCTACGATCTCAACGCCGGAATCTATCGCGCCGCGTACCTGGCACCGGGCGGGCCGACCGTCGGCTGCACGCTGGGACGCTATGCCTTCAGCGAGGACGGCTCGCTGCTGGCCTTCGGCCTGCTCAACTCTTACCCTGGCATGAGCGACGCGCGCCCGGCCTGGGAGTTGCTGGTGATGCAGGTGAGCACGGGCAGCATTGTCTACCGGCTGGACGCAAACGCCCCGGCAGTTGTCGCGCTGGGCATTGACCCCGCTGGCAAGATGCCCATGCTGGAAACCTTCGAGCAACCGACCGCCACCCGTCCCGGCCTGATCACCTTCAAGCCGGTGCAGTGGGGCACCGAAGGCTTCTGCGAGTACGATGGCCTGGTCTGGAATCTCACCGACGGCTCGGTGTATAACATCGCCCGCTATGGCAAGAACGGCCTCGACGTGCTGCTGCCCAACAGCGAGCTGACCTGGGTCGAGACGAACCCCGCTTATGCGCAGGGCGTGCTGGAAGGGCCGGGCTGCACGCACAACATGGTCATGTACTCCAACAAGGCGGGCGATCTCTACCCGCTGTTCACCAACGGGACGGTGGTCTTCGGGGCGGAGTTCGTGGACGATGGGCGGCGCATCGCCTTCAGCACCTACACCGCCGGCAGTGTGAACCAGTGGTACGCGATAGATCGCGCGGGCGGGCTGACCGCGCTGCCCGCCGACCTGGTCAACACCTATGAGGTGTGGGGCACGCCGGATGGCTATGTCTTTATGACGAGCGGGCCAGATGTGCCCCAGGAAGTGCGCTATCACCGTTTCAGCGGCGGGCCGTCGCCCGAAGTGTTCACTGCCCTGGCCGTGCCCAGCAATGACTACTACCGCATCATCTACGTCACGCCGCTGGCGGGCGGGGCAGGGCTGCCCGCCTTCTCGCCGATGCCGGTGGTGGGGCCGCCTCCGCCGCCGGTCACGCCCACCTTGCCGCCGGACGTCCTGGTCATCGGCGGGCGCGCCATCGTGAATACCACCGCCGGCGACGTGCTGCGCGTGCGCACCGGGCCGGGCACCACCTATCCTGTCAGCTTCCAACTGGCACACGGCACCCCGGTCACGCTGGTGGAGGGTCCTGCCGCCGGGCCGGAGGGTTACACCTGGTGGCGCATCCACACTGACGATGGGCGCAGCGGCTGGGCTGTGGAAGGCGTGCCGGAAGCGGGTGGCTTCCTGCAGACGCTGATCCCGCTGCGGTGAGGTGAAAGAGGTCGCTGGTTGTTGGGTGAGGCGGTCCAGTTCGGAGAAGCAGCCCGAAGACCAGATCACCAATAATCAACCACCAATCACCAGCCACCCGCCATCAGCATGGCGCAGAGCAAACGCACGGCGTTCGCCCGGTGAGGCGGGCGCCGTTTTGCGCTATAATCGCCGCCGCGCGCAGGGTCGGGCGCGCCGGGAGGTACGTTGCGATGCGGGTTTCGCAGAAATTTGTGCTGGGCTGGGTGCTGGTCGTCAGCCTGCTGGGCATCGCCGGGGCGATAGTGACCTACGGCTTCGTGCGCGACCGCGCCGCCGAACTGGACAGCGTGATCGAGCTGCCCGATCCGCCTCAGCTAGGCCGCCCCTCGTCTGGTGAGCCTACGCCCACAGCGCCGCCGCCCACGCCGACCTCCGATCAAAGCGGCGAAGCGCCCCCCACCCCTGGCGACGCCGGGCCGGGGGAGGCCCCTGCCGCCTCTGAAGTGGGCAGCGAGGCGCAGGCCGCCGCTTATATTCCCTGGGACGACCCGCGCCGCGTCTCGGTGTTGCTGTTGGGCGTTGACCAGCGCGCCGGCGAGCAGGGCACCTTCCCCACCGACACGATCATCCTGCTCTCACTCGACCCGGTGGGCCACACTGCGGCCATTCTCTCCATCCCGCGCGACCTGTGGGTGGAGTACCCTGGCCTGGGACGGTCCGGGCGCATCAACAGCGCGAACATCGCCGGCGACACCGTCAGCTACCCCGGCGGCGGCGGGCCGGCCTACGCCGTGCGCACGGTGGAAAAAGAGTTGGGCATCAAGATTCAGTACTACCTGCTGATCAACTTCGAGGTCTTCAATACGTTTGTTGACGCCGTCGGCCCGGTGGAGGTCTGCCCGCCGGAGCCGATTGACGATGACCAGTACCCGGATGGCAGCTACGGCTACATTTCGATCCACTTCGACGCGGGCTGCCAGGAACTGGACGCCGAGCGGCTGCTGCAATACGCGCGCACACGCCACCAGGACAGCGACATCGGGCGGGCAGCCCGCCAGCAGGAAGTGATCCTCAGCGTGCGCAACAAGGTGCTCAGCGCGGGTGGCGTAGCGGCGCTGCTGCCCAAAGCCCCGACACTGTGGGAGTCCGTGCAGGACAGCATCCGCACCAACCTGTCTTTTGAGGAGATAGTGCGTTTGGGGCTGCGCGCCGAAAAGATCCCATCCGAAGAAATTCGCCAGGCTCAGATTTCGTTCGACGAGGTGTATCTGAGCACGGGCAGCGACGGCGAGGCGATCCTGGTGCCCATCACCAGCGACATCCGCCTGCTGATCGAAGACCTCTTCCGCCCGCCGGGGACGCCCTCCAGCCGCTAGAGCGCGTTATGCGCTTGTGCACCTCTATCCCTCGGCCCCTTTCCCCGCAAGCAGGGAAAGGGGAGAAACCTGCCCATCCAGCCGAGTGATGTGGTTGGCGAGCTGAGCCTAGTTTCGTCGGGGCGCTGCGCTGTGTCACCCGCCGTAGGGTTATGCTACGGAATCCGCCAGAGGGGTTTACCATTTGTCGGTGGCAACACGAGCGGTCATGTCGCGCCGGAAGCTGATTGACCTCACCCGGCCCTCTCTCCACACGCAGAGAGGGGGATGAGGGGTGAGGTCAATCAGCCGACCTCCCGCGCCGGATCGGTATAACCCTGCGGCGGGTGACACTCTGCTGCACCCTGGTGGGGGGCGTAGTCCATAGATTGGTGCGGCTGCGCCCTGGCGCCGAGCGCGCAACTCGCGCTGCCCCTATGCTATAATCGTGGGCAGTGTCCGATGGCCGGACGGAAGGACCTGCCTGTGCAATTCGCCATCAACTACTCGCCCCAGGCTGCTGAACTGCTCGCGCGCGGACAGATCAGCGTGGATCGCTTCAAGTGCCCGCCCTGGCCCGATCTGCTGGCCGAAGCGCGCGCGCACGCGCCGGTTTATGTGCACTTCGACCTGCGCGCCGATCCGGTCGCCAACCGTATGCTCGATTTCGGGTCAATTGCGCGTCTGTACACGGACACCCACACGCCCTACCTCAACCTGCACCTGATCCCCTCGCGCCAGGCGCTCCCCGCCATGGCCCACGACACGACCGACCCGCGCGACATCAAGGCCGTGACCGACGCGCTGCTGACCGGCGTGTGGCTGGTCGTCGAAGAGTTCGGCGTGGAGAACGTCATCCTCGAAAATCTGCCCTACTACGGCGGGCGCTACCCCGACGAGCTGCGCCCGGCGGTCGAGGCGGACGTGATCCGGCGCATCGTCGAGGAGACGGGCTGTGGCTTCCTGCTCGACATCTCGCACGGGCGGCTAGCCGCCCGGCACATGGGCCTGGACGAGCGCGATTACCTGGCGCGGCTGCCCGGCGCGCGCCTGCGCGAGCTGCACATCACCGGCATCGGGCTGGATCAGGAAGGGCTGGTCTGCGATCACCTGGGGCTGGGCGAGGAAGACTGGCTGTTTCTGACGTGGACGCTCGACCGCATCCGCTCTGGCGAGTGGGCGACGCCGGAGATCATGGCCTTCGAGTACGGCGGGATCGGCCCGTTGTTCGAATGGCGCAGCGATGCAGCGGTGATCGCTGCGCAGGTCCCGCGCCTGGCCGAATTGGCGCACAGCCTGTAGCTTCCCCCAATCCTTCTGCGAACGCTGTCCGGCTGACGGCTGGTCGCTGTCCGCTAGGATAGCTCTGGAAACTCGATGAACTCCAGCGCGCCGCTCGCCACGTCGAGCACGGCGACTGAGCGCGTCTGCGGCTGGTTGCCGCCCAGCGCGCCGGGGTTGATCAGGCGCACGCTGTACGGGCGGCGGAATTCATCCTGGCGGCAATGGGTGTGCCCCGAACACAGGTAGGCGTACTTGCCGCTCATCATCATCCGGTAGAGCTGGGAGCTGTCGTGGCCGTGCGTGGCGCCGATCCACACGCCGCCGACCTCAATCTCGCGGCTGAGCGCGGGGGGCATGGCCCCGATCTGCCGGGCCGCCGCTTCCAGGTCAGCGCGCGCCAGGTCCATATTGCCCTGGACGAACGTCACCGGCCAGCCCGCGAAAAGGTAAATTATGTCTGGCGTGGTCAGGTCGCCGCAGTGAATCAGGCGCTCGGCGCCGCGCTCGCGCAGCACAGCCAGCGCGTGCTCGGCGTTGCGACGGTGGTTGTGCGTGTCGGACAGGATGCCGATCTTCATGGGCAGCGCTCGCTGGCAACGGTCAGGGTGTGGGGGGCGAAGGCAGCATCGCGCTCAGTCCTCATCGCGTATCTCGTACTCGCCCTCGATGATCTGCGCGCTCTGCGGCGGGGTGTAGCCGCCGGGCTGCCGGCGCGGGCGCAGGCCGCGATGCTCGGCCACCACCTCGCGCGGGGCGCTGCGGATGAACATCTGAAGGCCGAGCAGGAAGGCGCTCAGATCGTCCACCACGCCGAACGGCAGCAGGACATCCGGCACCAGGTCAATCGGCGAGAGGATGTAGAGGATGACCAGCAGCGGGACGAGCTTGGCCGAGCCGCTCACCCGCCGGTCGAACAGCAGCCGCCAGCCGAGCACTGTGTCGCTCCACAGCCGGGCGAGCAGGTCGGGATTGGCCTCGCGCTTCTGTTTGGGCATGGCAGACTTCCTCAGCAATGACACATCTGAACCGGGCGAGTGGCTGGGGGCCTGAGCGCCCTGCGCGATCTAACGCCCTACACGTAGTATACGCGGGCGCAGCGCGCGGGTTGTGCCGCGCAGGCGCAGCATCACGCCCAGCGCCATGACCAGGACGAGGCCCACGCTTCCGGCGGCGAAGGGCCAGTCGGGGTTGGCGCCGTACAACCGCCCGGCGATATTGGTGCCGATCAGGGTCGCCAGGCCGGCCACCGCGTCCACCAGCGCGTAAGCGATGCCGTGCTGGTGGGCGGGCACGCGCTCGCCGATCACGCTGGCGGCCAGCGGGCGCGCGGCGTAGTGCGCGCCGAGCAGAAAGGCGGCCCCCATCACAACTGCCGTGTTGCCGGTGCTCATCAGCAGGACGAACGAGACGAGGACGAGCAGCAGGCTGCTGAAAAAGCCGCGCCACGACGTCAGCCGGCCCAGCAGCAGGCTGAAGATCGCCGTGCCCAGCGCGCTCAGCGAGCCAAACACGCCGATGACCCCCCGCGAGAAGCCCCGCGCCTCCTCCAGGTATTGCGAGGAAAGCGCCTGCCCGGTGAGAAGGGCGATAAAGCCGAGTGTGAGCACGATCAGCGGGACGGTGACGGATCGGCGGCGCAGCAGACCGCCGTAGTCGTAGCCGCCCGGCGGCGGCTCTGGCGTCGGGTAGGGGTGCGTGCGCATGATGGCCAGCGTGCTCAGCACGAACCAGAACGTGCTGATGATGTACACCGCGCGCAGCGAGAACTGCTCGCCGATCCAGCCGCCAATAGCCGGCGTGACGACCAGCCCCAATGAGTAGGCCGCCCAGATCAGGGTGAGCACCGTCTGCAACGGGAGCGCCGCGCTGCGCGTAGAATCGTAGCGCGCCGCCTGGGTGATGTACAGGTTGGTGATAGAGGTAGCTGCTGCCGAGAAGCCGTAGATCAGCAGGCCCGGCGCCGCCCAGCGCCAGTTGGGAGCCAGGGCCATGATCGCTACACCGGTCAGGCTCAGGTACCAGCTTGGCAGCATCAGCCGTCGCGCGCCGAAGCGGTCGGCCAGGATGCCAGCCGGCAGGATGAACAGCAGGCGGCCCAGGCCCCACAGCCCGATGATGAAGCCTGCCTGGTCTGGCGTAGCGCCGAGCGACTTGGCGTAGAGCGGCAGGATGAACAGCCACAGCCCCTCACCAATGCCCCACAAGGCATAAGACCACATCACCCAGCGCGTATCGTGCCCGACATCCCGCCAAAGCGTGCGCACTGCCTGTCCCCAGTCTGCTATATACAGCGACGCCGCAGCGCCGCCCGCGAAGATCATGGTTATCTGTGCAACGTTGCGCGGGCGCATCGCTATACGCCCCTGCGCAGAACAGCGCCCCAGGCCCGGACTCCCGAAGTTTGCGCAAACTTCGGGAGTCTGGTGCGGTGCCAGGCCCCTCCCCTGGCCCCGCCCGGCGAGCCAAGTCCCCCTCTCTAGCTCGGCTGGAGAGGGGGATTGAGGGGGTGAGGCCCGCAGGGGCGCATCGCCATACGCCCCTGCGCAGAGCAGCGCCCCCGATCCGGGCGGGGGCGAAGTCAGCCGCCGCTCACTCGGCCATGCTCACCTCGCGCACGAAGGCGAAGGTCATCGGGCGGCGCTTGGTCTCGGTGTAGAACATCTTGGACAGCGCGTCCTGGATGGCGACCGTCAGGCTGCCGCGCTCGTGCCGGCGCACGATTTCGGCGATCCGCTCCTGGGCCATCTCGATCAGGCCGGACGCATCGCGCAGGAAGACGAACCCGCGCGAGATCACCTCTGGCGGCTCGATCAGCTCGCCCGTCTCGGCGTCAATCAGCACCAGCACGCTGACGAACCCGTCGCGGCCCAGCGTCTCACGGTCGCGCATGACAATGGGGCCGACATCGCCTACGCCCTTGCCATCCACGAACACATACCCGCCGGGCACGCGCTCGCCCACTTCCAGGCGATCGGGGCTGAGCAGAATCTCCATCCCGTTCTCGACCACGGCGATATTCTGCGCCGGGATGCCCAGTTCCTGCGCGAGCAGGCTGTGCTGGGTCAGATGGCGCAGCTCGCCATGCACCGGGATGAAGAATTTGGGGCGCAGCAGGTTGATCAGCAGCTTAAGCTCGTCGCGCCGCGCATGGCCGGAGACGTGCACCCTGGCAATCGGGTCGTAGATGACGTGCGCCCCGCGCTGGATCAGCTTGTTGATCGTGCGGTGAACCAGCTCCTCGTTGCCGGGGATGGGGTGGGCGGACATGATCACCGTGTCGCCGCGCTCGATCTCGAGCTGGCGGTGCTCTCCCCAGGCGAGTCGCCCCAGCACAGCCGATGGCTCGCCCTGCGTGCCGGTGGCCATGATGACGATCTCGTGCGGCGGCATCTTGTTGGCCCGGTCTACCGGCACCATCAGGTCGGGCGGCAGCTTGAGATAACCGAGCCTGGTGGCCACCTTGATGTATTCGACCATGCTGTGCCCGGCGACGGCCATCTTGCGATCATACTTCTGGGCCGCCTGGGCCACCTGCTGGATGCGCGAGATGAGCGAGGCGAAGGTGGCGACGATGATGCGCCCTTTGGCCCTGGCGAAGACTTCGTCGAAGGCCCGGTCAATCACCCGCTCCGAGGGCGTCCAGCCTTCCTGATCGGCGTTGGTGCTGTCGGCCAGCAGGGCCAGCACGCCGCGCTGGGCGAACTCGGCCAGCCTGGCGAAGTCTGGCGGCCAGCCGTCCACCGGCGTGTGATCGAACTTGAAGTCGCTGGAATGGACGACCAGGCCGACGGGCGTGTTGATGCCCAGCCCCACTCCGTCGGGGATGCTGTGGCAGACGTGGAACGTCTCAACGCTGAACGGGCCAAGCCGCAGCACATCGCCCGCCTTGAAGACGTGCAGCGGGTGATCGGTGTGGCCGAACGAGCGCATCTTGATCTCCAGCAGGCCAGCGGTCAGCGCCGTCGCGTAGACGGGGACGGGCAGCGCGTCGAGGACGTGCCCAATGGCGCCGGTGTGGTCTTCGTGCCCGTGCGTGATGATGATGCCGTGCACGGTCAGCCCCTCTTCCAGTTGGTCAATGACGTATTGGAAGTCGGGGATGATATAGTCAATGCCGAGCATGTCGTTTTCAGGAAACATGATGCCCGTGTCAATGATGATGCCGTCGTTCTCGTACTGGATCAGCATCATGTTCTTGCCGATTTCACCCAGCCCGCCCAGGGGCAGGATGCGCAGCTTTGCGGGATTTGGCATGGAGAAACTCCTCTAGGGACGCTCCAGGCGTCCCTGACTCAATGGATGATGTGTCTGCGGGTTTGTTCCCAACGTCAAAACGAAGTCCTGCTCAGACTTCGTCACAGAGCCAGAATGAGTCAGGCGCACCACACAGGGCGCGACGACCCGGCCTGTCGGCGCCGGGCCGGTGCTCTTTTGATTGTAACGCACGCAGCAGATTACGGTCTACCACCTCAGGTGGACCAGACCGAGTCAGGAGAAAGTGCGGAGAGGAAGCAGTCGCAGCAGATGACCGGCAGTTCAGTGATCCACCGACTCGTCCTGCACACACACAGCGCACAGCCCGCGCCGCGTTTCTTCGAGCACAAAGGACACCACTGCACCTTCGCGCAGCGTGCGAACGCCCGTGCCGCGAATAGCCGAATAGCGGACGAGCGCCTCGCGCCCATCGGGCAGTGCAATCGTGCCCAAACCCCCGTACATATTAAAACTCTTGACCGTGCCATGATAACGGGTAGGCTTGACCATAACTCTGCTACTCCACAAACGGCGCGTCGGTGGGATGCCCGCCATGTGCACGGGCATCTGGGCCAATGCGATGAAAACGTTTGCGCGAAACGTTTGCGCGAGAATGGCAGGATGATAGCAGCAATGGCGCAATTCGCCAAATCGAGTAGGCGCGCGCAAAGGCCGACAGCGACTCGCCGGGCGCCGAGCATTTACCTCACCCCCAGCCGCGCTGCGCTTGGCTTGCCCCCTCTCCATCTGCGTGGAGAGGGGGCGGTGAGGCGCGTCAGCGCCGAGCGGGGGTGAGGTCAACCCGGGCGCGGCAGAGCAGCGCCCCTGCCGCCTGACGGATTTCGCGCACCCGGCGTGCGGGATGCGCGCAAAGGCTGGCGCCGAGCATTTACCTCACCCCCAGCCTCGCTACGCTCGGCTTGCCCCCTCTCCGCGTGTGGAGAGGGGGCAGTGAGGCGCGTCAGCGCCGAGCGGGGGTGAGGTCAACCCGGGCGCGGCAGAGCAGCGCCCCTACCGCCTGACAGGTTTTGCGCGCACCCGGCGTGCGGGATGCGCGCAAAGGCTGGCGCCGAGCATTTACCTCACCCCCGGCCTCGCTGCGCTTGGCTTGCCCCCTCTCCGCGTGTGGAGAGGGGGCGGCGAGGCGCGTCAGCGCCGAGCGGGGGTGAGGTCAACCCGGGCGCGGCAGAGCAGCGCCCCTAGCGCCTGACAGGTTTTGCGCGCACCCGGCGTGCGGGATGCGCGCAAAGGCCGACAGCGACTCGCCGGGCGGGGGGCAGTGACCTCACCCCCAGCCGCGCTACGCTTGGCTTGCCCCCTCTCCACGCAGATGGAGAGGGGGCGGTGAGGCGCGTCAGCGCCGAGCGGGGGTGAGGTCAACCAGGGCGCAGCAGAGCAGCGCCCCTACGGGTGGCGGCGAGCGGCTCTTCCCGCCCTATGCAGCAGCGTGGCGGAAGGGGTTGGGGGTTGTGGGCAAAGCATGGCCGCGCGTGAAGCCGGAACAGGAGACAGATGGCTTCCCCACGACCGGACGGCCCGGCGCGACTATTCGCCGAAGGCCATCTCGCGCTCGCCCAGGGCGATCAGGCCCGCCAGGACATCCAACGGGTCTTCTCCCTCTGCAAAGCCCTGCGTAAACAAAGCGGTGAGCTGGTCATTGAACGACGTGGGCTGCAGGCCATTGCACTGGCTGGCAAGCTGGACAATAGAGGGGTGGATGGTGGGCAGCATCGCCTCAAACTCGGCGTGCAGTTGCTCGCGCAGCTTTTCGCCGGGGCGCACGCCGGTGATCACGATCGCGATGTCGGTGTGAGGTCGCAGCCCGCGCAGCCGGATCAGGCGCTCGGCCAGCTCGATGATGCGCACTTCTTCGCCCATCTGCAACATGAAAAGGTCATCGCCGGTGGTGATACAGGCCGCGTGAATCACCAGGTTGACCGCTTCGGGGATGGTCATAAAGTAGCGCATCATCTCCGGATCGGTCACGGTCACCGGCCCGCCCCGGTCAATCTGCCGGCTGAAGGTCGGGACCACGCTGCCCCGGCTGCCCAGCACGTTGCCAAAGCGCACCGACGTGAACAGCGTGCGGTTGCCGGGCTGCTGGGCCAGGGCGTGCATCAGCAGCTCACACAGGCGCTTGCTCGCCCCCATGACGTTGGTTGGGTGAACGGCCTTGTCGGTCGAGATGAGCACGAAGCGCTCCGCCCCGAAATCGCGGGCCAGCCCGGCGACCTGCTGCGTGCCGCCGATGTTCACGCGCACGGCTTCGATGGGATGGTATTGCAGCATGGGCACGTGCTTGTAGGCCGCCGAATGAAAGACCACCTGCGGGCGAAACTGGGCAAAGAGCCGGTTCAGCGCCGGGCGCTGGGTGACGTCCGCCAGGTACGGGACGAGCACGGCCTTCGTCTGTTCATCGAGCAGCTCGGTGACCAGGTCGTGCAGCCCGCTCTCGTTGTTGTCGAGCATGATCAGCCTGGTCGGCTGGTAGCGCAGCAGTTGGCGACATAGCTCCGCGCCAATCGAGCCAGCCGCCCCCGTGACCAGGATCACTTTGCCGGAGACGGGGCTGGCGTCTACGCCCTTGTGCCAGTCCACAGACTGGCGGCCCCGCAGGTCTTCGGCGCGAACGTCGCGCAGGGCAGGGACGCCCTTCTTGGTGTCAATCTGGGCGAACAGGTCGGGAACCAACTGAATCCGCGCGCTGGTCTTCTCGCACTCGGCGAGCATCGCGCGGAAGTCAGCCCCGCTGATCCTGTGGATGGCGATGACGATCAGCTCGACGTTGTGCTTCCTGACCAGCTCAGGGATGTCGGCGCGGGTGCCGAGCACCGGGCAGCCCTCGATGTACATATGGAGCTTGGCGGGGTCATCGTCCGCATAGCCGACCACTTCGTACCGGTGCTCGTGGTCGGGCGTGCGATGCTTCAGCCGCCAGGCGGTCACCTGGCCAGCATCGCCCGCGCCGACGATGAGCACCCGCGTGCCTGGCTGTGGAAATTCCCGGTGCCAGATGGCCCGCCAGCGCCATGACAGCCCGCTGATCAGGCGAGAGCGGTAGCGCACGGCGACAAAACCCATCAGCGCCATGCCGTTGCCGACGAAGACCACGCTCAGCGGCACCGGGCGGGGCCGCCAGAAGAAATCAAGGGGGATCAGCACCGCTGAGGCCAGGATGACCCCATTGACCAGCACTGTCACGTCGTGGCCGCTGGTGCGCGCCCACAGGCGGTTGTAGCCGCCTGCCACAAACAGGCACACTACCATCACCATGATGGCCAGGGCCGCGAACTCAAACCCCTGCTCAGTCAGCCCGGTGATGGCGCTCGTCGTGCGCACCGAATAGACGGCGATGTACGCCAGCACAAGGACTACAGTATCGAGAAGAGCAAGGGGGGCCACACGTCGAATCTTGCCGAGGAATCGCCCAAATCGCCTATTCTGCAACATTAGCCAGTGCCCCCACTCCCCAAGCCCTTGACTCAGCGACTACTGCGCATAACCTGTTGGTGCTGCGCCTGGCGGCGCGCCTGTGCCAGGTCGAGGATCAAACGCTGCGGCGGTTCTAGCCAGCCAGGAAGATCGTCCTGCGCTCCAAGCTCTCTCCAGGGGAGAGAGCTTGGAGCGCCAAACACGCTGCTTTCGAGCGGTTCCCACCCTGTATCTTCCTATAGAATGGGGTAACCCGCAAGTAGCAGAGTCGGAAGGGTGCGTGCCAAACCTGTCAGGGGGGGCACTGCTCGGCTGCGCCCCCTTGACCTCACCCCCCGCTCGGCGCTGACGCGCCTCGCCGCGCGCGGGGCGAGGCTGGGGGTGAGGTCAATACCCTGCGCCCGGCGAGCCGCTGTCAACCTTGGCACGCACCCAGCCGGGAAGTGTCTCGATCGCGGCTGAAGTAGCGGCTGCTGCTTGCTTTTTCGTGCCCTTCTGTTGGAATCCCGGACAGATGCAGGCCGGAACGCACACGGACTCCCGGCTGCGTTTCCAGGCGGGCGCTCCCCGCCCGTGTCCTACCTGGTTGACAGGTCGTTGACCCGGTCGAAAGTTTTGAATTCCTCGTAGATACGATCCAGGCCGCTTTTGATGCGCCGCTGGACGTTCTCGCTGTCGGTCGCGTCGTAGGGGAACATTTCGAGCAGTTCCGGCACCAGCGCGGCAGTGTCGGCGCGCGGGCGGCCCGCCCGGTACAGGCTGAACACCCGCCGCCGCGCCACGCGCAGGTAGTTGGAGATCGGCTCGGTGGCGCTCTTGTCCACCACCGGCCCGCGCCCTGGCACGATGATGTCCGCCGCGAAGCGCGGGCGGCGTAGCTCGGTCAGGTTCTCCAGCCAGTCTTTCGTGTGGCAACTGGCGATGTACGGATGCTCGTCCACGCAGATGCTCGGCCCGGCGAAGAGCACGCGCTGTTCCGGCAGGTGCACCCACACGCTGCCCGCCGTGGGACCGGTCATGGCCAGCAGAGAGATGTGCCGCCCGCTGAAGCGAAGCTGCATCCGCTCGGTGAAGCTGACGTTGGGCATCAGCAGGCGGGTCGCCGCGAACTGTTCGCGCTCCAAGGTGTTCGAAGCCAGGGCATCGCTGGCACTGTCGAGAAACGTCTGGGGCAGGTTGGTCATGTGTTGCAGAGTTTCCTCGTGGGCGACGATCGTCCGCGCGCCGAGCCAGCAGGCTCCCAGCAGGCGGTCGCGCTGGCTGTCGGTGAGGATGAGCGCCAGCACCGGCAGGGGAGCGATCTCCTCCAGGCAGCGGCGCCAGTGCTGCACGTCGCGCGGGTAGGGTGGCGCATCCACCAGAACCCAGCCATCGTCGGCCAGGATGGCCCCGGCGTTAATCAGCCGGTACCCTGTCTCGACAAAGACACCAGGAGCTAATTCGCGCACAGTAGTCCATCCTCGCTCAGTGTGAGTCACCCATCTGCCGAATATAGTCCGCCGCCGCCCGGAGCGCGGCCTCCGCCTGAGCCGCCGACACGTCGCTGCCGCCGCCCTGGGCGAACGACGGGCGACCGCCGCCCCGCTCGACCCCCCAGACGGCCAGCCCGCGCTTGAGCACGGTCACCATGTCCAGCGCCATGTCCTCAGAGCGGGCGGCGATCAGTTGGGCTTTGGCCCCGCTCGCCGCGCACACCATCATTGTAGACGGGCGGCTGATGACCTGCTGGACGAGCTGGCGCAGCTCGCCCGCGTCGCGGTCGGCAAAAGCCGCCAGTACCAGCCGCGCCCCGCCGGTCTGCTCGCCCGCCGCCCACAAGGTCTCTGCTTCATGGGCCAGGGCTTGCGCCTGCGCCTGGCGCAGATCGCGGCGCAGCGCCTTGTTCTCGTCGCGTAGCCTGGCCAACGCCGCCGGCAGGTCGGTGAAGCCCGTGGTCATCTCGGCGGCGAGCTGGTGCAGCAGCGCGTTCTTGAGGCGATAGTCGTGCAGCGCGCGCCCGCCACAGCGGAACTCCACGCGCAGGATGTCGCCGCGCCGCTCGGTGCGCAGGACCTTGATCAGGCCGATCTCGCCCGCGCGCGCGACATGCGTGCCGCCGCAGGCGTTGACATCGAATCCCTCGACCGCCACCACGCGGAAGCTGCCCTCCACGTCCGGCACTTTGCGCAGGGCCAGCGTCGCCAACTCGTCGCCAGTGGGAAACCAGGCGCGCACCGGGCGATCTTCGGTCACGACCTGGTTGGCCAGGTCTTCGGCAGCATCCACCGTCTCCGGGGCCAGATCGGGCTGGTCGAGGTCAATGGTGATGCTGTCCGCGCTCATGTGAAAGCCGACCGTCTCGGCACGGGCGAGGCGCACGAAAGCCTGCGAGAGGATGTGCTGGCCGGTGTGATGCTGCATGTAGTCGAAACGTCGCGCCCAGTCCACCTGGCCGGAGACGCGCTCCGCGCTCAGCGGGCGGTCGAGGATGTGCAGCACGGCCCCGTCGGCCTCGCGGACGATCACTTCCAGCACTGCTGCGCCGTTGAGCGTCCCGGTGTCGTGCGGTTGCCCGCCGCTGGTCGGGTAGAAGCAGGTGCGGTCGAGGATCGCCGCCGGCGCCCCGTTGAGGAGGGTGCTGCTGATCACGGCGGCTTCAAAGGTGGTGCGGTACGAATCGGTGTAATACAGGCGTTCGGTGCTCATAGCTCGGCTTCCGCGCGGTGAGGTCTCGGTGAGACGGCGAAGCATGGCGTCCATTGTAACATGATCGAGGGCCGGGAGGTGAGAAAATCTGGGATGGGCTACGGAACAAACGCATCCGGCGCGCATGAGAAGCCGTTAGAGCGTGTCTGGACGCCCCTCACCCCTGCACCCCTGTACCCCTCACCCCTGCACCCCTCTCCCTCACCGGGGCGAGGGGAAATCTGTGGTGCGGTCGAATTTCTGGACACAACCAGAAGAGAGTATAGTAGAGGTTGTGAAAGGAAAAGACGATGAGCACGAAACGCCGACAGTATAGCGCGAAGTTCAAGCTGGAAACCGTACTTGAA
>Ga0226835_1000061_pt1 | contig 237812 bp, 212 predicted proteins | sample LAC_MetaG_1_FD_163627 | JGI IMG/M metagenome (GOLD analysis project Ga0226835, IMG submission 163627) | Anaerobic ammonium oxidizing microbial communities from anammox membrane bioreactor (MBR) in UC Berkley, California, United States -... | ecosystem: Engineered > Bioreactor > Anaerobic >...
TCCTAGGGTACTGGCTGCCTGAGATCTAACATTCATGTCTTTGTCATTTTCTAACAAATCAATAAACCTGGAAATGAAATGTGAATTTTCATATTCATTAAATAGACGTAAACCGCTTACGCGCACTGCAGCAGTCACATCATCTAAAGCAAGCACTGCTAAACCTTCAAAATTTGAAGTTAATTCAGCTTCATGGATGATTTCAACATTTTCCATTAGAACTGTTTTTCTGGCGGGGGAGATGAGTCCCCACGAGCGTTTGAGGGCTTCAAGGTTAGCAGGCAGGATGTCTGATAAACTCATTAAATAAGCGAATGGAAAAGGAGCGTCATCGTCTAATAAAGCGTCTATTACCTGATTAAAGTTTAATTTTTTTGATGTCATATTACATCCTAAGGCATAACAACTGGATTAATGATATCCATGGTAGTGATGATCACCATCAGGGCAATCAGCGCTGCAAAACCAACCATATTAATAAGGTTTTCAACCCGAGCCGGTACTTTTTTCCGTAGAAAAATTTCTGGCAAAAGCAAAATTAACCTGCCGCCATCCAGCGCCGGGATGGGCAATAAATTGGTGAAACCCAAAGCAACCGATATAACGGCCAAGATTAACAGCGTATTTAAATGATCTTCCGGGTTGGCTGAATTAACATTTTTTTCATCCATCTCCCTGGCCTGAGAATAGATACTGTAAATTCCAATCGGACCAACTGGTCTAGCTTCTTCAGGGGTAACGGTACCTTTTATTAATTGACCAGGAAGTGCCAGCAATTGGATTGCATACCCACCTGTAGCTCGAAATGCGTATGGTAACGCTTCAATAATCGTCGCCTCTTTGTAAGGGTTAACCAGAGTGATCCCTAAATATCCTTCACCGGGTGGAGGGTCGACTCGCGGGGTGGTGGTAATCGTATTTTCTTTACCATCCGCAGTTTTAAGTAGGATGGTTATTTGTTTGCCACGATTTACAGCCACTTGCTGAGCGAGTTGCTCAGTGCTGGTGATTCTGGTTTCATTTACCTGCAAAATTAAATCTCCGGATTGAATGCCAGCAATTTGAGCAGGGGAGTCAGAATTTACGTTATATACCTGGACAGATTTTAAATCTGGAATTCCAACTCGCATAAAAATTGTTAAAAAGAGAGCCAGACCCAGAATCAGGTTAAATAAAGGACCTCCAATTAACGTCATAAATCTGGCTAGAATGGAAGAATCACCAAATCCACCTTTTACTTCAGGGTCATTTTCTCCGCTTAATCGAACGAAGGCGCCAAAAGGAATCCAGTTCAACGTGATCTCAGTTTCCCGAAATTGACCGATTTTTAATAATCTGGGAGGAAAACCAAATCCAAATTCCTCAACTTTAATTTTAAAAAGTTTAGCAAATATAAAATGTCCAAACTCATGAATAAAAAGTAGGACACCAAATATCAAAATAAACTCAATAATCATCATTTACTCACCTGTATTTTTCATCAAATGATTTTTCTACCCTATTATAATTCTTTTTAGGCAGGTTCCTATTTACGCGTAGAACTCTATCAAATGAGTGTTATTCGATTAAATGGGCCTTTCCTCCAACTTTTGAAGAATAAACCTGAGAAATACCTGCTAATTCGGATAATTTCTCATGGATTAATTTGTAATAATCTTTTGTTGTGATCACATGGACATTGGGACCGGCATCCAGGGTGTAACAAACTGGAATACCTGATCTTCGCCACTCCTGAACAGCATGCATGATGGCAATTGTTGTGGGCTGCCAATAGAGTAAGGATGGGCTTGAGGTCATCATTACGGCATGCATCATGTTGCTATCTTTCTCGACCATATCAGCCAGGGCTTGAAAATCTTTTCTGCGAATCGCATTCCTGATAACAGATAATCTTTCGGGTGAATTTTCTATTCTGATTTTTTGAAATGGACTGCTGCATGCCAGCTTGTGACCCTCCGTAGAACCTACTTTTTTATGCTCCTGAGAAACCACAACGACCAGATCCATCAGATTCCAATAATTTGCAGGCGCAATACTTTCCGCATAGGAATCCTCATCACTCTTGCCAGGATACCATTCGACATAGCCAGCGGGTATTGAACGGCAGGCCGATCCGGAACCTCGCCTGGCTAGACGGGAGAGGTCTTTTTCAGAAAGATCCAGACCGATTGCTATACTGGCTGATAGACTTAAGGCGGCAAAAGAAGAAGCAGAAGAAGCGATGCCTGTTCCAATAGGAAAATTATTTTCACTTTCTACTTTAGCAAACATTCTTTTGCCGGCTAAGTTTCGAATAATATCTAAGAATGTTTCGACACGAATTAGCGCAGCGGGATCGGCTGGTTTTCCATTGATTAGAAGCTGATCAGAGGAAAACTCCTGGGCAAAGGATACTTTTGTTTGGGTGAATAAACTATCCAGATTAAATGAAATAGAACCATTTTCCGGAATACGGAGCGCATCATTTTTATTACCCCAATACTTGATTAATGCGATGTTAGCGCAAGCGACCGCAGTTGCGGATAGATTAGACATTTAATGTAAATAACCTTTTCAATATTCTCGATATCAAGTTTACCATTAACGACTAGAATTTCGACCAACTTTCTATTTGTCGTAAATAACCCATCATCGAGCCGATCCTATATTTTGTCGAATTTTTGCATTAAAACATGCACATTTAGGCAGGGAGTAATTTTGTTCTTTTCCTGCCATCATCATTCTGAGCGGTTTACCAAGGCCCTGTTATTTCTTACCCACAGTCAGGGTCGCAATAAGATTGAGCCACGAACACTTACCCGTGCCTCGCATAGACAGTATTAGTCTCAAAAATAGAATGGTCCTTAAAGGTACAGAGTGTCGCAGCGTAATTTTGTTGCAGAAAAAGAACCAATTTATGGCAAAACGCATTCATGCTAACAGAAAAGCTTCTGTTCAGGCACGCTTCAATATTTCAGTAATCAACCCAATTATTGTTAAAGCATTATTATGAGTAGAAGGGAAATCGGATCAAGGTGATGCAATGACCTTAGCTCGCCTGGCGGCCAATTTTGATTTGAAGACCTCAAACATGCCAGATAGTCAACAACGGGAACCGAGGTTGTTATTCAAACGAATTGATAGATGTAAACAGGAGATATTTTTGAAGTTGGAACCTTTTTCGGAAAAGATATCAGTTTGAATGAAGAAATAGCTCAAGTTTTACGCACTTATGTGTATTTTGCGCACCCGTATGCTTCCTGGGAAAGAGGAGCCAATGAAAATGCGAATGGACTAAGTAGACAATACTTTTCTAAAAAAATGAATATCAAAGATATTTCTAATGAACAAGTTGAGATCGCAATGGTGAGATTAAATCATAGACCTCGCAAATGCCATGAGTTTAAATCACAGTTTATTGTATTCTTTCAAGATATTCAATCTGTTGCACTTAATACTTGAATCTAGGTTCCCTTTTTGCGATTTTGTTTAGCTTATCGTGTCTGTGAAAAAGATGAGTAAACGCATTAAAAAAATATATTACAAATTAGATGAACATTATACAAATTATTAAAATTGCCTTAATTCTTGTCTACTATATTTAATGGCATGGAGGTTTTCTATAAGTTTGTTTTTCGTTAAAACCAAAAGCCGATTTTTCTTTTAAAATTCCAAGGAGAACGAATGAAGAAACTTCAGATTATTTTAGCGATAATGACAATTTCTGCGATCACGATGTCCTGTTTTTTTACAGGAGGAGGGAAGACAGAAAAATCAGAAAATACCGCGACGGCAGAGCCAGTTGTAAAACTAGAAGAAAAAGCTGAAAATGCAGCGACCACTGCACCTTCCAGCCCGAGTGGCATGGTCTCTTCTTTAGATGCCGTTAAAAGCGCCACCATTCAAATTGAATCCCAGGGCACTTTTATTGATCCACAGGTAGGACTGATGGTAAATGCGGCCGGACGAGGCTCCGGTTTTATTATTGACCCTAGTGGTATTGCAGTTACGAATAATCACGTTGTAACTGGGGCTGCTTTATTAAAAGTATGGGTTGCCGGTGAATCAAAACCTCGAAATGCAAAAATATTGGGTGTATCCGAATGTTGGGATTTGGCTGTCATCGATATTGAAGGAGATGGTTATCCTTATATGGGTTACTATAACGGTGATGTAGAACCTGGAATGGAAGTATATGCAGCAGGATTTCCGCTGGGGGATCCTGAATATACCTTAACAAAAGGAATTGTTTCAAAAGCGAAAGCAAATGGTGAAACTAGCTGGGCTTCTGTGGATGCTGTGATTGAACACGACGCCCGAATTCGTGGTGGCAATTCCGGCGGACCTTTAGTAACCCCGGATGGTAAAGTAGTTGGTATCAATTATGCTGGAAATGATAAATATGATACGAACTATGCAATCAAAGCCCAGGACGCTATTCCGGTTATTGAAAAACTGCGTACAGGACAGGATTTTGAATCCATTGGAATTAACGGCCAAGCTGTCATGTCGGAGGATAGAAGTATCAGTGGTGTATGGGTTTCCTCTGTAAAATCAGGGTCACCTGCAGATAAAACAGGCTTAAAAGGCGGAGATATCATAACCACCATTGAAGGTCTTGTGATCGGGAGGGATGGAACGATGTCGGATTATTGTGATATTCTTCGAACCAGAAATGCAACCGATACATTATCTATCGAAGTATTGCGATTCAGTACCATGGAATATTTAGCGGGACAGCTCAATGGCGAACCGCTGGCAACCTCGTTCTCATTTGCTCAGGAATTGCAAAGCGATGTAGTTGATCAGGGCGGAAACTACACTGATTATGTTACCTTAACCGATAGTTATAGGGCCATTCAAGTGTCGGTTCCTTCCGCCTGGAATGATACGAATGGAGATCCCTGGAAAGACGGCAATGATATTATTGGATCCAGTATTACAGCTTCCACGAATATGACCGACTTCAACAATTATGCTGCCCCGGGTGTTTATTTTGCAGTATCCGATGATGTGGCAAAACTGGCTGGATACATCCAATTGCTAGATTTGTACCGACAGAGTTTCAGTGTGGATTGTACGCTAGATGGAAGGTATACGTATGATGATAATGCTTTCCATGGCTCTTATGATGTGTTCAAGAATTGTGGTAGTTCCCGAAGTGTTCTGGTAGTATTGGCTGCACGCCCAGTTACCAATCAAACTGCATATTTGGCTACAGTGATTGTCAATATATTATCGGATGCAGATTTAACGGCGTTTGATTACATTTTGCAAACCTTTGATGTAGTTGGTTCGTTGCCGTAGTTAATCCCAATTAGATCAAAAAAGGAGAATCTTTTAATTTGGATTCTCCTTTTTTGATAAGCTTTGACATTCGTCTCAACAAGAGGTTGTTTCAGTTACAATAAACACTAAGAATTTCTTTATAAAATCCCTAATTTGGGTTGAAAGGAAAAAAATGAAAAAGAACAAAAAGGCTTTTATTTTTGGGGTTTTAATTCTTATTTTGACCACATTGGCTTGTAATTTAAGCTTTAAAAATGGGAATTTAACCACAACAATCACCATCAAAAAAGAGCAACTTATGACAATTATTAATGGCGCCCAAACAGTAGCTGGAGCAGTAGCGGATGAGGCTTTAATGGCTGAAGTTGACGATATTCAATTTATTGAACCAGATAAGGTAAAGTTGATTGGCTCTTTCCAGGCGCCAAATGCCACCAAGACGGAAGGCGAAGTTGAAATGGTGTTTTCAGTTGAAAATGAAAAACCAAAGGTAGAAATTACCTGGGTCAATATTCCCGGGTTAGATCTTGCCAGCGATGCAATTAAAAATTTAAATGAAAAACTTTCAGAGGTTCTTAATGATCAGATTAATCTAACAAAAGAGACAGCCGTAATCAAGGCTATTTATGTAAAAGATGACGCGCTAAAGATTGATATTGAAGTTCCAATTAAGAAATAAACATTAATCAATTTTTGAATAAAAAGCCTGAACTTCAATTCCACCATTGGAAAATGAATGCAGGCTTTTTAAATTTAGTTCAGTTTGGTTGGCCAGAATTTTACTACTGCACAAAAAAACAATCTTCCAGCCTGAAAAGCGATTTTTTAAAATTTTTCCAAATTGTGCATAAAGATTGCGTATATCTTTATTCTCACTAATTCGAATTCCGTAAGGTGGGTTCGTAATAATCCAGCCGGGTTGTTCAAATGGGATAAGAGAAGAGATAGGTTGTTTTCCCCATTCAATTAATGAGCCAACCCTGGCTTTTTCTGCATTTTGTCTGGATACCTCAATCGCCCCTTTGTCACGGTCAAAACCGTATATTTTTAACGGCTCCAATTCTTTTTTAGAAAGAAACTCATGACGAATGGATTGCCATATTTCTTCTTTAAAACCTGGCCATTTCTTAAATGCAAAATCCCGATAATAACCCGGTGGAATATTATTCTGGATTAGCGCTGCTTCAATCGGGATAGTTCCTGACCCACAAAATGGATCGATGAACGGAAACTGGGGCGTCCAGCCAGAGGCTAAAATGATACTGGCAGCCAAGTTCTCCCGAATTGGGGCTTTTGTCAGAATTTCGCGATAGCCGCGCATATATAAAGGTGATCCGGAAGAATCAAAGCTGATCGTTAATCGGTCATGATTTAATCGAGCAATAATCAATTGATAATTTACAGGTTGCTCATCATCAATATTTTTTGCGATTGTTATTTTTCCACCCAAATTTGCTTCAATGGCCTGATGAAGCCTTTGCGTGACAGCATCACTATGATACAGCTTTGATTTGTGGCAGCTTGTCCGAATTTGAATTATCGAATTTTTTTTGAGATATTGTTTCCAGGGTAGGCGGACAGCCGTAGAAAATAAATCTTTAAAAGAATATGCTTCAAATTCAGCAAATCTAACCAATATTCGATTAGGGACGCGAAGCAAGAGATTTAATCTATAGATTGTCTCCAGATCACAGTCAAATTCCAATCCGCTTGGGTCGGATGTTGGCTGTAAATGTGGAAAAAGCCGCTTCAATTCTTGAATGGCAATTTGTTCAATTCCTGGGGGAACTACTAAGAAACTTTTAAACATAATTTGTTGTTAAAAACACTAAAGATTGATTTTATCAGTTTTTCTCAAATTCATTAAAATCTTGTTATTGGGAAAAGTAATCCGAAAAAAATTCAAAGCGATAAATAAACAATAGCTGTGAATGTAATTAGAATAAACCAATTTAGAGAATGCTATAATTATCTTGAGGGGAACAGGAGGAGGTATGTTTGCCGTTTACACGGTTTCAAGGCAATATGGTAGTGAGGGAGGAAAACTGGCTCAATTGTTAGCTGAGCGATGTAGCTATCAGTTATTATGGCGAGAATTAATTAATCAAGCTGCAATAAAAATAGGGCAACCAGAAATGGCTTTAGCAGTGATTGATGAATTGGGGTTGTTAGGAATTAGTCCTGATGAAGACACCTGGAACACATATCGCGAGGCTTTACAGCGAGTAATTACAGCAAAAGCTTCTATGGGAAAGGTGGTTATTGTTGGGCGTGCCAGTCAGATCATCCTGAAGGGGTTTCCGAATTGCCTGCATTTACGGGTTATTGCCAGCCTTGATACAAGAATCTCCAATGTTCAAAACTCCAAAAATGTTTCAAAAATTGCTGCCAAAGCACAAATTGAAGAAAGTGATCGAAATCGGCAAAAATTTATCCAAAAAATGTATGCGGTAGAATGGAATGACCCAAGTCTTTATGATCTTACAATTAATACCGACCATTTAGGTTTGGATAAAATTGCTTATTGGCTTGGCAGCCTTTAGGAAATGTATGCCTGAAAAAAATGAAAACAAGCCCATAGTTTTTTCTCATCCCGCTGAGGAAATGTTCTCAAAAATATTAGATTTTTATGGGGTTGAGTGGGAATATGAACCTAAAACCTTCGAGTTGGAGTGGAATGAAAAAGGAAAAGTGAAATTGGCCTTTTCCCCAGATTTTTATTTACCTGATCAAAACCTTTTTATTGAATTAACCACGTTGCGCCCCCAGTTAGCTACCATCAAAAACAAAAAAATTCGATTAATGGGAGAATTATATCCGGAAGTGAAAATCAAATTATTAAAAAGACGGGATATCCGAGATTTATTAATTAAATACGGATTATATGAAGATGCTTCGAATTATCATGGAACCGGAGTTCAGGGAGAATAACCAATGAATCATAATCATCAAAAAAACGACATTGTTAGCCAGGTATTATTTACAACTGAAGATTTAGAGCAAAGAACCGCAGAACTGGCAACCATGATTAATCAGGATTATCAAGATCTCAACCCGATCTTCATTGGGGTACTAAAAGGTGTCTTTATTTTTATGGCAGATTTGCTTAAGAAAATTACAATTCCCTGTGAGGTTGACTTCCTGGCAATCAGTAACTATAGCACTGATGCCAGAAAAAGAGGTGTTGTCCGATTGGTAAAAGATTTGGATATTTCAATCGAGGGGAGGCATATCCTATTCATCGAAGATGTAATTGATACCGGGTTGACGTTAAATTATCTTTTGAGAAACCTTCGAGAAAGAAATCCAGTCAGCCTGGAGGTTTGTACCTTGTTTAATAAACCTGGTCGCCGGCTAATGGATCTTCCGATTCGCTACAAAGGGTTTGATTTAGCGGATAAATTTGTGGTTGGTTATGGTCTGGACTACCGTGAAAAATTTCGAAATTTACCCTACGTGGGTATTTTAAAGGCTGAAATATTCCAAAATAATCCGCATGATGTCTGAATTAAAACGAAACAGGGGCTCTAAGTAACCTAACTTCAGCTTTCCTTTACCCTTTTCTAAGAATACTGCTTCCTCCAAATACCTGAAAGACTTACGCCCTTATACTTAGAAACTTTTCCTAAATCGTCTGTTTCACCTTATATGAGAATTTCTCTCTTGGTACTACAAACCTATGATTTAGTTTTTATGGCAAAGGGGCTAATTCAATTTCTCAGAGCTCCCTGCACTTAAAATTATATACATTTTGTTTAGACAAGTCAATCACTTATTAAAATTTTAAGATTCGAATTTAATGAAGTAAAGAAATTATTATTTACAAAGTAGCTTTGCTTGTTCTGACCAGGTTTCGAAATTAGCCAACCTAATTTTTTTTTGTAATAAAATTGCTCGCAAATCCTCAACTTTCAAATCACTTAATTTTGAAAACGTAAAAATATCATTTTCATTCAACAGGTTTTCGATAACTGGACCTATCCCTTTGATTTGCTTAAGATCATCTTTATGATCCGTTTCAAGTTTCTTCTTTGATTTTCGGGAAGATAACTCTTTTTTTCCTGTTTCTACGTTGAGGATTTTTATATATTTTTGGTTGGCAGATCTCTCAACTTTTTTCTGGCTCTTGGTGGGAATTAAAAATAAATAAATAAAAATCGCTAAAATTCCGGAATAAATCCCTGCCCATAAAAATAGTTTCGATTTATTTTTTCTATTCATAGAAAGTCTTTCAAAAAGCCGTAACTTGCGAAGCTACGGCTTTTGTAGATTTAGTATTCAATAATGCGGGGAAGTTCTTTTGCTTGTTCAACCCAGGATTGAACCTGTGATAACACAGGTAATCTGCGAACCAATTTCTTCGCTTCATTTACTTCCTGCATTTTTTGTAATAAATTCTCAGGATTTCTTTGAGCTAATTCTGGAACCGTGTCAACACCGGCTTCCTCAAGTAAATCGGAATATTCCTCACCGATGCCTTTTACTCTGAATAAGTCAGCTAGGTTAACCCATTCTAAAATCAGTTTTCCAGAAATGCCAGTAGATTCGGCTAATTTCTTGCGATCCCTTGTTTTTGAACCGACTTTTAGTAGACCTTCCACGGTTTTGATGCCTTCCTTCGCAAGCATTTCAGCGTACTTAGGACCAATACCTTCAATATCTATTATTTTTGTCATCAGACCTCCCAAAAAAAATAACTTTTAAAGATACTTCATTATATACGAGTTAATAAATATTTACTACCAGGAATCGCAAATTCTTGAGGTTGTTTTTTATTTATTTGAAATCAGATACTCAGAGTTAAGTTGAAAATCAATATCAGAATAAGACTTCAATAAATCAAAAAAAACATCACTTGAAGAGATTTTATTAGTTTCCTTTAGTGCGTATTCGTGAAGAAATTCGAAGAATAATTGATCTCCCAGGGTATCACGAATATATTGTAGAAATTGCGCTCCTTTTAAATAAGTAGCATTGCGATAAGGAACAAATCCCTGGTATTCATAAATGGATTGATTAACATACCCTTCGGGTTGGTAAAAATTGACACGATAATCCCACCACCAATCCACTAATTCCGGATAGTATTTCTCATAAAATAATAATTCACTATAAGTACACAAAGCTTCGTCAAGCCAGGGTTCCATTGCCTGATCATTGGCGATGGTGGAATACCACCATTGATGAGCTGTTTCGTGCACAGCAATAAAAGTCAGATAATTTTTAGGGGAATAATCAAAGAGATTATAAAAACCTCTACTTAAAAAGAAAAGACCATCATATTCCATCCCATCCAAAAAGTCAGCTTCGACAATAGATAAGTTCTGTCTTGAGTAAGGTGTAAAAAGATCTGAAAATAAATCAATGGCCTTCGACACTTCATTAATCAAATGGGGAGCAGCTTGTTGATGGAATGGAAAGGTGTAAGTAGAGATGTTTATTCCGTTGTGATCCTGAGCTTCAATCACATATGACGAACTAAGTGTCCAGACGAAATTTCTCGCCTGTTTCGAAACAAAGGAATAGGTAGTATCGGTGTGTTGAACAGGGAGCGTGGATGCGGCAATTTCTGCATTGGGCGGAGAATTAAATAATTCAATTGAGATATCGAAATCTGACAAATCATAAACCAGATATTCACCGTAGAACCAGGGGGCATGGATGATCCATTCTCCATTTTCAGTTAATGGAGGAAGAAATGGATACCAATCGACAAAATTGGTTTGGATGGATGAGAAACCAAATATTCCTGGTTTTTTATCATCGGCTGCCGGGGGAATTGGTGGAATGGAAAGAAGATAATCAATTTCGATCTCAATTTTTTCTCGAGGTTCAAGCTCTGGGTCCAGGGACAGTGAAAGATAATTTTTATTTTCCTGAACATGATCAATGAGAATACCGTTAATGAATAATTTTTCCAGTAAAAATGCGTCAGGATAGCGAAGGGGATCGCAGGCTAAAACCAAATTGTTTAATTTTTCTGATGAATTATTAAGAAAAACTATTTTTTCATTAATTTTTGCTTTTTGATCCAGATAATTGAAACTTACATGAATTGTATAATCAGGAATAGATGCAATAATTCGATCATCGGGTTGAAGAGAAGCGATTACCTCATTCGTCTGTTGGACGTCGATTTTAGATTCAGTTGGGTGAATTTCTGGCTCAGTAGTTATTACCGTTGGGCTAGCTGTCGACTGTTGCGATAAACTATTTTGGTTTATCCCTGAACAACCTGCAGAAACAAAAATCAGCCATAAACCGGCGAAAAGAAGTAACTGAACTTTACCAAATTTCATTATTTCTGGAATGAATTAATGATGATGATTCGTATCACTCTCTTCATCAAGTTCGTCAAAATCTTCATCTTCAAAATAAAAGTCATCATCCCCATGTGCATGGCCATGTTCTATTTCTTCTGCGGTAGCTTCGCGAATATTGAGAATGTGAACATTGAAATGCAATTCTTTTCCCGCCAAAGGATGATTAAAGTCGAGTGTGACGGATTCATCATTTATCGCTACAATGATGGCTTCCATTTCATCAGCTAACTCGTCTGAATCATCTTCCGGCTGTACAGTTACTTCGGTTCCTAATTTCAATGGGAAATCCTCTGGGAATTCGTCTTTCGGAACGATCATTATTGATTCAGGGTCTACTTCGCCGTAACCATCTTTAGGCTGAATCGAGATATTTTTTTTATCCCCCACACGAAGCCCATAAATTGCTTCCTCTAATCCAGAAATAATTTGCCCAGCTCCTTGAAGAAAAGTAATGGCGTCTCCATCATCAGAAGAGTCAACAACTTCTCCGTCAACGCTTAACTCATAGTTCATGGTTACAACAAGGTTATCTTCAATTGTCAGAGGTTTGTTTTCAGTTTCCAAAATTAACTCCCTATTTTTGTCCTATTGAGTAAATCCATTGCCGGAATTATATCACGGGGATTTTGTTAGCCGTGAAACAGGTCTTTTTCTGTATTTATTGTTTTAGTCTATCTATTTTAGGGAAAAATAAATTCACATAACAATTGTTGGCTATCAGTTAGTTTTTGTAATACCTGAGTTAACTCTTCTAATGACAAGTCAGATTTAAAATGATCTGAATTTACCAGTGACCAATCGTGTGAACTTAAGCTTTCTGTGGGCTTTTCTGAAATAGAATCACAAATAAATTGATAAAGGCTTTGATTTAATTCAGTGTTTAGAGAAAAACTTGCCTGATTATTCGTGATCCATTCAATAAATTGATTTACTGAAAAGAGGTCAAGGATGACAGAATTATTCCATTTTGTTTTAAATTTCGTGTTGAAATATTTTATGGTTTTTTCGTGCGGGATTTTGCCGGTTGTTAATAAGAAGAATTTTTTATAGTCGATAAAATCTTCCTGCTGGTTATCGACCAAAGGAATAATCATGAGGCCATGAGCATCCTGATAATAAAAGATTACTGACCAAACAGAAATCAAAGCAGGTCTTTTGCTCTCCAAATCATCAACCACAAAAACAAGTAGCCTTAGCTGTTCATCTTCCAGATTTTGTGGGCTAAAGAAGGTATTCTTATTTTCAGGCAAGGTAAAATTCGCTAATTTTGCGCCTGTTAATAAGCACATAATGAATAAAAGGATGATGATCAGGACTCTGAGAAATTTTTTCATTTTTTTGTTTAAGTAACCAGGACCCCATTAATTTTAGCATGGATCATTTGATCATTTGAAAGAAAATAAAATAAAAAAACCTCCTGATAAAAATGGCAGGAGGTTTTCTTTTCTGAAATAATGAATTACCTGGTCAAATAATATGTGTAAATTGCTAGCCAACCGAGTACAAAACCGCTAACACAAGTTATCGCTAATGTTTTAACAATTTGATTGATCTTTAATCCTTCAACAAATGGATATAAAACTCGGATGAACCATTGAATAACTTTTGATTCCTTCATAACCGGAATGAATGTGTCCCAAAATATTAATTCAGAATTGAGTAAAATTTCTTTCATCAGATCTCCTATGCCTAGCGCGAGGTTGACATTTTTATGATTTTTCCATTTTGATCCACTATTACTCTGATCACTTTGGGAATTTTTATTCCAGTAGCGGAAATACTTTCTCCTTTAAAAATCAGTAAAGTTTTTCCATCTGGCTGGTTATGACGGGTAGGTTTTTTTCCTGCGACTTCCGGGAATTTTTGATAAACCTTTTGATATATGTTTTCCACCGGAACCTCGATTATTGAAATCTGCGTTTACGTAGAAATGCTGGGATGTCAAGGTTTTCTTCACCAACAATCGCTTCTTCAGGTTCTTTAATTGCCTGGCGAGTAAAGGCATGTTGGGCAGTATAGGTTGGATAAGATGCCCTGTGCTGCGATTGCGTTAAAGTAGATGTGTCCGTATCCAGCGGGGTGGCTCCCAAACCGGTGATAACCAGAATAACTTCACAGCGATCCACCAATTTTGGATTCACGATCAAGCCAGGAATAATATCTGCATTGCTATTCGTTTGCTCTCCTAATTGAGTCAATGCTTCTGTAACTTCGTGAAATTCCAGATCGTCTCCAGCCGTGAAATTGGCAATAATTCCACTGGCATTCTGAATATTGACGGATTCCAGAAGTGGGTGATTCAATGCATTATGGATGGCTTGTTTTGCTTTATCTTTTCCTTTACCAATTCCGATCGACAATAAAGAACCACCGCCAGCTTTCATTAAATTGCGTATATGGGAAAAATCAATATTGATATAGCCAGTTTGGTTGATCAATTCTGAAATTCCCTGAATTCCCTGCCGAAGAACGTCATCAGCTAACCGAAAAGCCATGTCCAGAGGTAAATTACGAGGTGCGACTTTTAATAATTGATCATTAGGGATGGCGATTAATGTATCCACTTGCTGGCGTAATCTGGACAAACCTTCCTGGGCGTTTCTTTGGCGTCTGCCCATTTCAAAACTGAATGGAGTTGTCACAATGGCAACAGTTACCGCGCCAACTTTTCGGGCAGCCTGTGCAGCAATCGCGATGGAGCCAGTTCCGGTTCCGCCACCCATTCCGGCGGTCAAGAAAACCATATCAGCCCCCTGCAATACATAAGCTAAGTCATCAATGCTTTCTTTAGCAGCATCGAATCCAACCTGAGGATTTCCACCCGCTCCAAGCCCACGGGTTAATAACGGCCCAATTTGGATTTTTGTGGGCGCCAGACTGGATTTTAATGCCTGAACATCCGTATTTACTGCAATGAAATCTACACCTTTTAATCCTAATTCAATCATTCGATTGATGGCATTTGAACCACCACCACCCATGCCAACAACCTTTAACACGGGTTTCATTACAGAATATCCAGAATTATTTGAAATGGGTTTTGAAAAATTATTATTCATGCTTCACCTCTACCTTATTCTGTTGCAAGTGTTGTGCCATCTTCCTGAAATTGCTCAATAATACATCCAAATTTCTTCAACATTCGGATCGTTTCTTTGGAATAATTCGCTATTTCTGAGATGAGGGTTACTTTATTAGATAGGATGGCTTCATCAATAGAAAAACCAACTGTTGTTTTATTTTTGTTTATCAATAACTTTATGTGGTCAAATTCCCAATCAGAAATACCGTATTCCCGATCAGGTAATAGAACATAATGTTTAATTAAACATTGCTTAGGATCAGATCTTTTGGATTTTTTTTGTTTTTCGAGGGAAGATGTAATTTGTTTTTGCTCTTCTTTAAAACTTTCAACCATTTCCTCCACAAAAGGATTCTGAGGTTTTTCATTTACAAACCAAGCAAAATCAGATTCGGGGAGGTCATTATCAGAGGCTAATAACCAAAAATTACAGGCTAAAACCATTGGGTGGACCGGTTCAATTGATAAATTTTCATCCAAGGCCAGACTTTGTTGGCTATGAAGTAATAATGAAATGATCTTCTGGTTGAACCAACTTTGCCTGATCTCTTCCTGGTTAGGTTTTTGTGATTTAGGATTCTTGGGCAACCCCGTATTGAGTAAAATGATTGGTACTTCTTTTTGAAGCAAGGCATTGGTTATTGCCTGGTACCACTCGTAAATTCTGAAACCTTTCTGATCTTGCGAACCCTGGGGAGTAATATAAGGTTTAGACTGCGGCCATGCTTCGGGCCCACCTTTTCCCCAATTAAGATTTTGATCAAAGGTGTACGCATAAGCAGAGAGAACTAAATTTTCCAAAATCAAATTTTGTTCTCTTCTTTGTAGATTTTTAATACAGCTTCTCAAAAAGGCTGTATCCCAATAATTACCTCCGGGCTCAAGTGGTGGAAAGACAGGAATTAACCCTTCTCCTAGAGCAAATTTGGCCAATGGAATATATTGATCCAAAAACCGATCAACCAAATCATTTTGAGCCCAATAATTATCCGGCCAGGATTCTTTTTGATTTGGGCGATCATAAAAAATACAATATTTTACACCCCATTTTGCATATATCTGCAGTAATAATTTCAATTCTCTGGAGCCAAAATTTGTTTTTAATGGAAGGTTGAACTCAATAATTGGAGTAATGCCTGCTTCCATAAGATTTTTTAAAAAATCTTCCGGAATTGCTCTGTTTCGGTCAGATTTAAGCACCAACCAGCCGACATTCAGAGCGCTTAAAGCAGGCAACCAGGTTTTTAAATCTTCCTGCCGGTAATGCAGGGTGTCCAGAAAATAGTGCATACCAAATTGGCTATTAGGAATATTTTTGTTTTTCTGCATTAAATCCTCTACTCTTCTATGGATTATTGGATGATGTAGCAAGACTTATGCCAAAAAAAAGGGGAAGTAAAAATATAAGTGCGTGGATTCAGAACGAGTTCTCAAGGTCTGATATAATTTTTGGATATGATCCTGGTTACCGGCGGCACTGGTTTTATTGGAAGAAATTTGGTCACATTGTTAATCCAGAATGGATACGAAGTTCGTACCTTATTAAAACCATCTCAAAAATCCCCAGATCTTCCGAAAGGAATTCCAGTAGAGGCGGTTGTTTGCAGCCTCAATGATGAACGCGGGCTGCGAGCAGCATTAAAAGGGATCGACGTCGTTTTTCACCTGGCGGGTACTGAAAGATTGTCTTCCAGATCGAATTTGATGGATGTGGATGTAGTCGGTACTGATCTACTTGTTCAGGCAGCGAAGAAGAGTAAAATTTCCCACCTGATCTATTTAAGCCATTTAGGTGCAGATCAAAATTCGGCTTATCCAGTTCTGAAGGCAAAAGCATTGGCAGAGAAAACCATCGTCAATGGTGGTGTGCCTTATTCAATTTTTCGTACCTCGCATGTTTACGGTAAGGGGGATCAATTTGTTGAAGCTTTTGCTAAATTAATCAAAATCTCCCCAGGTGTGTTTTTTTTACCGGGAAAAGGTGAGACTGCTTTGCAGCCCTTATCCGTCGAAGATTTAGTAGCCTGTTTACAGTTAGCAATCCAAAACCCTGATATGATCGACCAGATTTTGGATTTAGGCGGAGGAGAAACTTTTAGTTTTCGCGAAATAATTGAAATGATTATGAACAAAATTAATGCACGACGATACTTTATCAATATTTCGCCAGCATATTTACGGATGTTATTGGTTTACATAGATCATATCATGCCTAAATTTCCAATTTCACTTTATTGGTTGGATAGTTTGGCAGAGGATCGAACTACCGCTTTGGATGTATTACCAAGGCTTTTTGGAATTCTGCCTTCGCGGTTCAATCAATCCATAAATTTCTTAACTTCATCAAGATAACAAGGATACAACATGAGTCAATTCGGTTTCAGCGTACATGGACATTTTTATCAACCATCCAGAGAAGACCCTTTTACAGGGAAAATACCAGAAGAACGCGGAGCCTATCCATATCGAAATTGGAATGAATTAATTTTTCAACATTGTTATTTACCCAATACCGAAATAGGTAATTTTCAAAAAATAAGTTTCAATTTTGGTCCAACTCTCCTGGATTGGATGAATGAGAATTACCCTGAGGTATTACAAAAAATTATTTCTGAGGATCGTCAGAATTATGAAATTTATGGCGTGGGCAATGCTCTTGCACAACCATATCATCACACAATCTTACCTTTGGCCAGTAAAGAAGACAAAATCACTCAAATTCATTGGGGTATCGAAGATTTTAAAAATCGCTTTGGTCATGATCCCGCTGGCATGTGGCTCCCGGAGACGGCTGTTGATATGGAAACGCTCAATATTTTAGCTGAATTCGGAATTCAATTTACAATTCTGGCACCCTGGCAGGCGGATACAGATCACCTGGATATTACCCAACCTTATTGGGTAAGCTTGGAAAATGAAAAGAAAATAGCTGTTTTCTTTTATCATCGAGATTTGAGTACTCAAATAAGTTTTAATCCGCTGGCCACAATTAATGCAGATGTATTTGCCACCAATCTCCTTTTACCTAATCTATTGCAAACGGGTAGGCTGGAGCATCCAAAATATTTGTTGATCGCATCCGATGGGGAATTGTATGGGCATCATCAGCCCTTCAGGGATAAATTTCTGGCACATTTATTAAATGGGTCATTGAAAAACAGTAATATTCAAAATATTTTTCCTGGATTATGGCTAAAACTTCATCCGCCGATTGAATTCATAAAAATTCATGAAAACTCATCCTGGAGTTGTCTGCATGGCATTAATCGCTGGTCTACGGGTTGCGATTGCACCCCATTTAGTGAATGGAAAGAAAATTTAAAGATTTTTATTGACTATGTTGGTAATTTAGTCAATGATGCATATACGTCCAAATTATCCAACAGAACGAGCAATGTTTGGGATTTAAGAAACCGATTTATCGAGGTGATAACGGGAAAGAAAACTGAAAAACAATTAATCGAAGAGATTTTGGGGGAAGAAATGGCAGATGAAGAAGTAGAAGATTTGATTGATTTGATCAGGGCACAATTTGAACGGCAACGTATGTACACCTCATGCGGTTGGTTTTTTGAAGACTTTGACAGGATTGAACCGCTCAATGTGGTTGCTTATGCCTCCCAGGCACTTCTTTTAACCCAAAAAGTCACCAAAGAAAATTATTTTCCGAAAATTGAACCGTATTTACGAAAAATTACTTCTCATTCTTCGGGTTTATCTGCGCTGGATGTTTATCAAGAATTTAGTACCAGAGCTGAGTTTGTTATTAAGGTGGCAAGTTAAAATTATTTTGTAAATTTCTTCTTCCACTCAAAAAGTTTATTTAATGCCTCAATTGGTGAAATTGAGTTGATATCCAGATCTTCCAAAGCATCCAAAATAGGATTATTCTCTGGAAACAAAGTGAGTTGTTGTGGTAAATCAGGCTGGATGGTGATTGCCTTCCCTGAACTAATTTCCAACTGCTTTAAGATTTCGGCTGACCTTTGAATAACCGGGCGGGGCAGTCCAGCTAATTGGCCAACATGAATACCGTAGGAGCGGTCTGCACCGCCGGGAATGATTTTGTGCAAAAAGACAACATGGTTGTCGGCTTCGGATACAGCCACATTATAGTTGCGAACACCTGGTAATAACTCACTTAATTGCGTCAATTCATGGAAATGGGTGGCAAATAATGTTCTTGAGCGGAGGTTGGGATGATTGTGGATGTATTCAATCACCGCCCAGGCAATGGATAAACCATCATAAGTAGATGTTCCCCGTCCGATTTCATCCAAAATTAAAAGGCTTTTCGGGGTGGCATGATTTAAAATATTGGCGGTTTCAATCATTTCTACCATAAAGGTAGATTGACCTGCATGAATTTCATCCTGGGCCCCAATACGCGTAAAAATGCGATCTGTGATGCCAATTCTGGCTTCTGTAGCGGGGACAAAACTTCCAATTTGAGCCAACAAGACAATTAATGCGACCTGGCGTAAAAAAGTACTCTTTCCACTCATATTGGGACCAGTAATAATTCTGATGATTTCTCCCTCTTCAAAGGTTGAATCATTTGGAACAAATCTTTTGCCCTGCAACATTTTTTCCACAACAGGATGCCTGCCATCACTTATTTGTAAAATTTGTGAATCTTCGATGATCGGTCTACAATAATTTCCCAGTGATGCTGCCTCAGCTAAGGAAGCTAAAACATCGATTTCAGCGATTCCATTTGCAGTTTCAAGAATCTTTTTGCTGGTGGTGGTTAAGTGGTCGCAGATTTGTTTAAATAGACGCTGTTCAATTTCGCTTATACGGTCTTCTGCGTTAAGAACCAGCGTTTCATATTCTTTTAATTCGGGAGTAATAAAACGTTCGGCGTTAACCAAAGTTTGCTTGCGAATATATTCTGAAGGAGCAGAGGGGCTGTTTGCTCGGGTAATCTCGATATAATACCCAAAAACTTTGTTGTAGCCAACTTTTAATGTTTTAATTCCGGTTCTTTCTCTTTCAATAGATTCGAGGTTATTTATCCAATCCCTGGCATGCTGAGAGGCTTCAATAATTTGATCCAGTTCCGAAGAATAGCCGGAACGGATGATGCCAGTGTTTTGCAGAGTTGCCGGAGGATCTTCTGAGATGGCTATGGTTAAAAAATTTAATTCCTCGCTACAAGGGTAAATTCTCTTACTGATTTCAGAAATGGATGGAGCTTTTATTTCCAATAAAAGCTGTAATAATTCAGGTAAGTTTTGAAACGTTGTCCGTAATGCCACCAGATCACGCGGAAGTGCGTGTCCAGAAACAATCCGGTTAATAATTCTTTCTAAATCATTGATTTTCCGCAAGTAAGAAAACAACTCTGCCCGTTGCATCCCATTATTTTTTAGATATTCAACAGAATTTTGTCTTTGAACAATTTGTTCAATATCAAGTAAGGGTTGTGAGACCCACTGTCGTAGCATCCGTTTGCCCATCGGGGTGACAGCAAAATCCAGAATATGTAGCAGCGATCCCTTCACTTCATTTTTTCGGAGTGTTTCAGTTATTTCGAGATTTCTTCTGGTGGCAGCATCCATAACCATAAAAGAACTGGTTGAATAACTGGACAAATTTCCCAACAACTTTAGTGCAGAAGGTTGAGTATCACTTAAATAATCAATGATTGCTCCTGCAGCCTGGATAGCCTTTGTTCGCCCTTTTATCCCAAAGGCATCCAGACTTGCGACATTAAATTGAGCCTTAATTTTCTCTTCGCAACGTACAGGATCAAAATGCCAGGACGAATAGAGTGTGATATGTCCTGGAATTTCCTCTGTTATTTTCAGATTTTCGGGCAGTAAAACTTCTGCTGCGTTTAATCTTAAAACTTCTGCCTTTAATTCCACTAACGGGTCAGATGAAGATATTTCGGTGGCTTTAAACTCTCCGGTCGTAATATCTACGTATGAAATTCCAATTTGCTCATCTTCCAGAATAGCACAGACTAGAAAATTGTTTTGGTCATTTTTTAAAAGGTTCGGTTCAATCACCGTTCCGGGAGTAACGACCCGCACAACATCGCGCTGCACAATTCCGCGACCATCCGGTTCGGTGAGTTGCTCTGCGATAGCTACATGATAACCTTTACTGATTAACCGGGAAAGATAATTGTCAACGGCGTGATATGGTATCCCAGCCATAGGGATACGGACGCCTTTGGCAACGTTTCGTGAGGTTAGAACGATATCTAATTCTCGCGATGTTATTTCTGCATCCTGGTCAAAGGTTTCATAAAAATCCCCCAGGCGAAAAAAAACAATTGCGTCCGGGTATTCTTTTTTTAAATTTAAGTACTGTCTTCTGATTGGAGTAATTTCGTTTTCGCTCATTGACCTTGATTCTATGATTACATGGATTTTTCTGCAAGTTTTATCTTGTTTTTGAATTATTGACAATTGGATATAAAAGGTAATTAATAGGTATTCTCGAGTAAAATTACATCATTAATTTAGCAGGAAGGATGAAACACGCAATCATTATGGATAATAAAGTCAAGTTCTTACCTTTTCATGCGATCAATGAATTTATGGTAGATGATTATAGACAACTGGTTATTCAATCTGTTTTTGGTCATATTAATAAAATCTCTGAGGAAAAGCAAAGGAAAATTAATGCATTAACGAAGAGGTTTGTGCGCGTGCAGGGTTTTAGAAATAGTGCTTTGGCGCCTTTACCTTTAAAAATAAATGGTTGTATTGATGCATTTAAGAAATCTCCGGAATTCGTAGCTACGCTTTTAGAAGCCTGGAACGAGATCAATTCAGCTCATAGAGAGCGGATTTATGAGTTTCTCGTCAACAAGAACTGGGAACTCTTACCGATCGAAGCTGACAGAAGCCTGTTGCCGGGCTTTATGATTGAATGGCCGAAGGAAAGCTCTTTTGAAGTGCTTATTCAGGAGTTTAGAGAAAAATTTCCTGATATCGTTATAAGTGATGATGATATCAGTTTGCTGACTGTATGGGTTTCAAACCGGTTACCTTACGAGATGGTTGATAATCTCTTTTCAGCAGCGAATGAATAAACGGATTATTCGTTAAATTCGACTTCTAAATCCAAGTTTTGATCAACGAGCTTTTTAGAATCCAGGTTGATTTCTCCGAAAAGCTCGTTTTGTTTTGCTTCAATGATGTGCCTTTTAACCAATTCCAATAAAGCAAGAAAAGTTACCACCCATTCCACCCTGGAATTTTTTTGAGTCAGGAGATTTTTAAATGTAGTTTGTTTGACGACCCTTAAGTGATCCAAAATGGTCGATATCCGTTCTTTTATTGTTATCCGGGGTAAATTTATGACGGTATCCAGGTCTTGAAGTGGAATTTCGTTACTAAAAATTTCTCTGGCAACCCTTACCAGATCATCCAGTGTAATATCTGTTAAGTCCAATTTGGGTTGAAAGTTGATTTTAGGTGGGGGTGCCATGCGCAGATAAGTTCTTAATCCTTCTTCTTCTCTTTCCATTAACAATTTTGAAATCTCTTTAAAACGTTTGTAAACGATTAATTGTTGAGCTAAGGCTTCACCCGAATCTACTTCTTCATCTCCAAAAAATTCAATCACAGGTTTGGGCAATAATGCCTGCGATTTAATATGAATTAATCGTGATGCAATCACAAGAAAAGATGATACTTCTAAGGGGTTTTCAATTTCAACCTGAGAAAGATAAGCCAGATATTGATCTGTGACTTTTGCTAGAGCTAATTTGGTAATATCTAGCTCTGCTTTTTCAATTAATTCCAGCAGTAAATCTAAAGGACCCTGGTAAAGATCCGTTTCAATTCGATAAACTTGGTTATAATTAGAACCTGTCTGTGGTACCACGACAGCAATTATAGCAGAATCTTCAATCAAGACCGGAAAAAAATTATGGAAGCAAAAAATTTAACCCACATTGACTCAGCCGGAAAAGCCACAATGGTGGATGTTGGTGAAAAACCTATCAGTCATCGAATTGCCAGGGCAAAAGGTCAGATTATCTTGAAGTTGGCAACACTTGAATTAATTAAGAAAGGTTTGACAAAAAAAGGCGATGTTCTGACAGTTGCGAAAATTGCAGGTATCCAGGCAGCCAAAAAAACTTCCGATTTAATCCCTCTTTGCCATCCTTTGATATTAAACAAAATTGATGTTGATCTAAAATTGGACGATGATTTGCCTGGTATCCAGATAGAAGCAATGGCTATTACAGATGGAAAAACAGGTGTTGAAATGGAAGCCTTGACTGCGGTTTCTGTTGCCGCTTTGACAATTTATGATATGGTCAAAGCTGTTGAAAAATCAGCAATTATTGGAAATATTCGCCTGGTAGAAAAACGAGGGGGATTGAGCGGAGATGTAATCCGTGAGTGATAATCAAAAATCGAAAACAGACACGATAAATTTAAAAATTCTTTTCTTTGCAAAGTTAAAGGAGATTGTTGGGGCTCCTCATATCTTGTTAGAAATGGAACAAGGCTCAAAAGTAAAGGATTTAAAAAAAATATTAATCTCTCAGTACCCTGGAATTGAGGATTACCAAACGGCTTTACTGGTATCGATCAATCAGAATTTTTCTTTTGACGAGGATTTATTAAATAATCAGGATGAAATCGCTTTTTTCCCTCCAGTGAGCGGTGGCCAGACAGATGAAAATGATATTTTTGAAATAACCTACGATGAACTTGAATTCAATGCTTTGATTACTAAAGCAATTCTTAACCAAACTGGAGCGATTGTGATGTTTACCGGTGTGATTCGCGGAGAAACTGCCCAGGCAGATCATCCAGTTACCACCGGCTTAGAATATGAAGCTTATATTCCAATGGCGGAAGCGAAAATGAGGCAGGTAGGGGCAGAAATTCGGCAACAGTGGCCATCCATTCAGAAGATCTTTATTATTCAGAGAATAGGGTATATGGACGCGATGACCCCTACAGTGATTGTTTTGTGTACAGCAGCGCATCGAAATACTGGAGTTTTTGAGGCAGCAAAATATGGTATTGATCGGATTAAAGAGATTGTACCAATCTGGAAAAAAGAAATTGGCCCGGATGATAATACCTGGATTGAAGGGGATTATCTCCCCAAGCATGGTGATTAATGATCCCTGGTATTGATTGGTAAATTGAAGACCTTTATAATTAGAAAAAAGAAAATGAACTTATGGGGCGTAAGCCACTTGATATACAAAGATGAGGTGGCTTTCGCATCAAAAGTTCTTGGGAGAAAAGGATGAATGCTGACAAACGAGCTCCTAAGCTGGAAAGTCCTACAGAACTTGCTGCACGATTGAAGTTAAAAATCACTGATTGGCTGTTGTTGAGCCGGGCTCTAACTCATCGTTCTTATTTAAATGAACATCCTGAAGCCCTGGAAGATAATGAGCGACTTGAATTTCTGGGTGATGCTGTCCTCGATTTTGTCGTTGCTTCCTGGTTGTATCATCGTTTTCCCGAAATGCCGGAAGGAGATCTGACCCGAATGCGGTCAGCGTTGGTACACACTGAACAACTGGCTGAGTTTGCCAAGAAGATCCATCTTGGGAGAGCAATGCGTCTGGGTCGTGGCGAGGCACAGGCTGGCGGAAGATCGCGACCTGCATTGTTGTGTGATACGTTTGAAGCACTTGTGGGGGCGCTTTATTTGGATGGCGGGATCCCGGCTGTTAATGAATTCTTAGAAAATTTATTAGAAGAATCTTCAGAGGATATTTTGCTTAATAATAAAAACGAAGATCCGAAAAGCCTTTTCCAGGAATGGGCTCAATCTCAGGGATATTTTGCACCGTCTTATGTGACAAAAAATTCTTTTGGACCAGATCATTCAAAGATTTTTCAAGTTGAAGTTGTATTAAATGGGGAAGTATTTGGAATAGGCGAAGGGCCAAGCAAACAGGCGGCCGCCAAGGTTGCTGCCCAACAGGCTCTCAGTCGTCTTGGGATGCTCCAAAACCAAAATAATCATACAAAATTATCGGGGGGTTAAATTATTCATGATTTCTCGTTTGAAATCTTTAGAATTACATGGCTATAAAACCTTTGCAATTAAAACGAATTTTGAGTTTCCTGGAAAGATCACCACGATTGTGGGTCCAAATGGTTCTGGAAAATCCAATATCGCGGATGCGATCCGCTGGGTGCTGGGGGAACAATCATATCGTTTACTAAGGGGTAGGAAAACCGAAGATATGATTTTTGCAGGGAGCGAAGGTCGCACCCGGGCAGGAATGGCCTCTGCGACGATTACTTTCAATAATGAGGATGGTTGGTTACCGATCGATTTTTCGGAAGTTTCGGTAACCCGGAGAGCCTATCGAGATGGTCAAAATGATTATTTACTCAATGGGCAAAAAATACGGTTACGAGATATCCAGGAACTTTTTGCACAATCAGGGTTAGCAGAAAGAACCTACACATTGATAGGACAAGGGTTAGTTGATTCAGCCTTATCAATTCGCCCGGATGAAAGAAGAAAATTCTTTGAAGAAGCAGCAGGAATTGGGTTATATAGAAGCAGACGTGAAGATTCATTAAACAGATTAGAACAAACTCGCCATAATTTGCAGAGAATTTCAGATATTATTTCAGAACTTGAACCGAGGTTGAAAAGTTTAGAAAAACAATCCAAAAAGTTTTTGGAATATAAAACTTTGCAGGCAGATCTCCAGGCTTTATTAAAAGTCTGGTATGGATATTACTGGAATAAAACACAAAAAGAATTGGCACATGCGAAACAAATATATCAGGAACGTGAATTCAATTTAAATAAAATAAAAAGAAATTATGAAAAAATCGAGAAAGAATTAGGAGAAGTCAGATCCCTGATTTCAACAAAAAGGACCCAACTGAATGAATGGCATGCAGAGTCTTCCAGCCGGCATCTTGAACTTGAAAAAATAATTCGGGATTTAGCTGTCTTAGAAGAACGCCAACGCTCGATCACCACTCAGGAATATAACCAGAACTATGATATCGTTCGTTTGGATGAAGAAATAAAATCCAAAGAGAGTGACTTGCAATTGTTGGAAGTAGAATTTTCGACGTTAAATAAGCAGGTTGATGAAGCAAAAGCGAATCTGGAAGTGGCCCAAAAGCTTCTAAATGAGCGGTTGGCTGAAAGAAGGTTGTTAGAAGACGAATTGCAGAAGCAACGCAGTTTTCTCACTAGCCAGGAATCAAAATCGATTAGCTTAAAAGCAAAACTAGATGAGTTAAATGCGCGAATTGAATCTCAGAAAAATTCTCAGAAAAAGTTGGAACAAGATCGCGAAGAAACTCAAGCTAAATTTCTAGAAAAAGAGAAAAATTATTTATTCGTACAAAAAGCCTTGAACGAAATTGAAAAATTGTTAAACAAGAAAAAAGAAGAAACAAATGAATTTTCAAGGAAAATTCAGGAAATAGATAAAGAACTTCAGCAAAAAAGAAATCTATCCAACAAAATTCAGGCGGATGAGATCAAATTAACTGCTCAGTATGAAGCGATTAAACAAGCTGAAGAAACGCTGGCTGACTTTAATTTAGGTGCGAAAAATATTATGAACGCCAGTCGTAAAGGGGAATTTGCTGGAAAATATTTGCCTCTGTCTGAAACGCTTTTGGTTCCTAAAGATTTAGAAGTGGCACTGGATGCTGCTTTAGGAGAATACCTGGATTCTATTTTACTGTTAGATAAGGCTGATCCATCGATTGTTATTCAATTCTTAACAAAAAATGACCAGGGAAGAGCAATTTTATTACCAGTCAGTTGGTTAAAAGACGAAAAACCCATTAAGAAAATTTTTTTGGAAGGAATGATTGGTTATGCTGATGAGTTGATTAAATTCGATGAAGCAATTAAACCTGTGTTTCAAAGCTTACTGGGGAATACCATCATTTTTGACACGGCTGATAACGCCATGAAGGCCAGAGAGCATCTTTCTCCAGGTTCGCGGATTGTCACTATGAAGGGGGAAATTTTTCAGGGCAATGGTGTAATTCATGCTGGTAAAAAAACTAAATCAGCAAAAATTTCACAACCTCGTCAAAAACAAGAACTAAAAGAAATGATTGCTGAAAGCCAGAAGCTAATTTCAACTTTTCAAAGTGAAATCCTGGAATTGGAGAACCAGCATGAAGTCTTAAAACGAGATTTTGAGAAATTAATCAACGAAGAGGCCCAATTAAAGACTGAATTTCAACAAAAACAAAATTTGTTAAACCAGAATTTCTTGGATTTTGAAAAATTAAAACAAAGAAAACAATGGTTAGATAATCAATTTTCGGTGATCGATCAACAAATTTTCGATAGTGGTTCAACTAGAGATAAAACCAGAGAAAATCTTCAAGAAGTTAATCAACAAATTGAACAAAATAAAAAATTAGTTGATGAAACCAGAAAAAAATTAAATGAGTTGCCGATCGATGAATATCAATCCTCTGTTGGCTATTGGAACACAAATCTGGCTGTAGTTGAAAGAGCCTCCAAAGAGTCACAAAAAAGGCTACAGGAAAATAAGCTGAATCTTGACCAGAATAAGCAAAGAGTTAATACCCTGCAAAGAAGAATAGAAGATCATAAAAATTCATTGCTGGAAATTGAAGATCAAAAAGCTCAAAATCGAGCTCAAGAAGAGGAGTTACAAAAGAAATTAGAAGAAATCCGAGAAAAAACTCTGCCAGTTGATAATGAATTAAAAATTTTTGAAAAATCTTACGAAAAATTGCAGGAAGAATTAACCGATGCACAGCAAACTGTCTCAACTGCTGAAAGATATGTTGCTCAAGGGCAATTGGATTACTCCCGAAATAAAGATACTCTTGAAAATTTAAGAAGAAGAATTGAAGAAGACTTTGGGCTTGTTTCATTTGAATATTCAGAATCAATTTCCGGCCCTACTCCTTTGCCATTTGATGGTCTGGTTGAACAATTACCCATTGTTTCCGAGATTGAACCCAATTTGGAAGAAAATATCAACCGTCAAAGAGCTCAAATGCGAAGGATTGGCCCTATCAATCCGGAAGCTGAGGAAGAATATTTATCCGTGAAAGAACGGTTTGAATTTTTATCCGCACAGGTCGAAGATTTGAAAAAAGCAGACCAGGATCTACGCCAGGTAATTTCTGAACTAGATGAATTAATGCAGCAGGAATTTCGAAAAACTTTTGACGCAGTCGCCGAGGAATTTAAAGAACTATTTAAAAGATTGTTTGGGGGAGGGTCAGCGAAATTATACCTTACTGATGAAGAAAATTTTCATAATACTGGGATTGAAATAGAAGCTCGGCTGCCCGGCAGAAGAGAACAAGGTCTTTCTTTACTTTCCGGGGGAGAACGCAGCTTAACCGCGGTTGCGCTGATCTTTTCTCTTTTACGAGTATCACCTACGCCCTTTTGTGTTCTGGATGAAGTAGACGCAGCTTTAGATGAAGCAAATGTTGGCCGGTTTTGTGATTTGTTAAAAGAATTGAGTGAAACAATTCAATTTATTGTGATTACACATAATCGAAATACGGTTCAGGCTGCTGATATTATCTATGGCGTAACAATGGGAAGAGATTCTTCATCCCAGGTAATTTCACTGAGATTAGACGAAGTAAGCGACGAATTGGTGAAATAAAAAAATCAGGCTTAGCCCGATTTTTTTATTGATAATCTCCAAATGCCGGAGTGTTCGGAACGATTTTGGTCCAAACATCGTCAAACTGCTCGATTTTGTGTTTCTCTTTTTCGGTAGTTAACCAATCATTGAAAACTTTTTGTTTGTTCTGGTCTAATTGATTAATATCCAAGGGACGTATTTCTTTTCCTAATAATTGAATGATGTGATAACCAAAAGATGTTTTGACTGGTTTGCTGATTTCGCCTACCTGTAAAGCGTAAGCGGCTTCTTCGAACTCCAGAACCATTTTGTTATGCCCAAACCAACCAAGATCGCCACCACTATCTTTATTGCTGGTATCGGTTGATACTTCTGCAGCGATAACAGACCAGTCTTCTCCCTTTGCTAATCGATTTAGAACTTCTTGCGCTTCTTCTTCGGTTGCTACCAGGATATGCCGTGCCCAAAGTTGCTCTTCCTCGGTGGGAACGTCGGCTGTAATTTTTTCATATACTTTTTGGCTGATCATTTGAGTTCGATATAACTCTTTAATATCTTTTTCAGAGAACCCAATTTCTGCAAACTTAGCGATAAAAGATTTGTAATTTTCCTGAAATAGTTCTGCAGTATATGCTGTTGGAGATGGTGTGATTGTAGGGGAGGGTTCCGATACATTTTCTGTTGGTTGAACTTCTTCAATTGGCGTGGATTCAACTTGTGGTTCAGACTCTTCTGTAACAATAGCTTCAGTGGGAACCGGCTCAGGTGTGGCTGTCACCATCGCATATTGCGTTGGATTTAAGGTAGCTGTGAAAAAAGGCGTGGGAGTATTCTCAGGAGTTGGTGTTCCATTCGGGAAGAAACCAAAATCCTTTTGAATTGCGTTTTGAACATCATCATCAGAAACAACGATACCATTTTCTTTAGCATATAATTCAATGACTTTGGAATTAATCATGTTGGTTATTACAGTAGCGCCAATTGTTTCTGGAACAGCCATTTGAGTTTGAATTTGTTGGATCAGACTATCAAAATATGCTAAATTTGATTGGTCAAATCCGAAAAATTGTTTGTAAGAATCATATTGAAGTGCCTGAGCGTTCAATTGTTGCCGTTCTAATTTAACCATTTTGACAAATTCACTGGATTTGATGCTGATGTTATCCACTTTGGCAACAGGTTTTTGCATTTTCAAAATAGTCTGATCCAAAACGCCAAATAAAACGACAGCAATCACAACAACGAGTATTACCACACTGGCTACAATAAGTACCTGTTGTTTTTGCTGCTCCTTTTTTAATCTGGCAGTATGTTTTTTGGATATTATTTTTGGTTGGGTAGGATGAGACATTAAAATACCTCATTTTGATAAGGGCATGGATGGGTTACTTACACCATGCCCTGTTTTGATTTCTTTTTTTAATCTTCCATAGAAGCGACGAAAGGTAAAAGTGCAACATAACGGGCTTTTTTCACTGCAGCAGCAACCTGCCGTTGATGTTTTGCACAAGTGCCGGTCTGACGACGAGGACGGATTTTTCCATCTTCCATTACATATCGACGCAATAAATCAACATCTTTATAGTTGAGTTTTAATTCTTTGTCAGAGCAAAATTGACAGAATTTTGGTCGAGGAGCAAATCCGCGTCGTGCGGAACCAGGATCCCTTCGAAATTGACTGTTGTCATTGGCCATTTCGGTTTCTCCTAAATTTAATAATTTTCATTGATTTCAAGGTTTGCGTTGGTTAGGTGATTGGGGTATTCTTTTTTATCACCTAAAATCATCATTTCGGATGCAATAATTTCAACACTGGTGTGTTTACAGCCTTCAGTATCCTCCCAACGGCGTGATTGAAGACGGCCTTCAATATAAACTTGTAATCCCTTAAAAAGATATTGCTTACAAATTTCCGCCAGGTTTCCCCAGGCGACAACATTGAACCATTCCGTTTCCAAATGCCGCTCTCCATCAGGAGCATTCCAAGATCGATTACAAGAAATGACAAAAGTTGTGACAGCACGGCCTGAAGGAGTTAACCGCATTTCAGGATCTCGTCCCAAATAACCAATCATCATTACTTTATTCAAACCTCTACTCATAATCAACTCCGGTAAATGTTTCTACCAGAACAATATAAAAAATACTTATTCTACAACAGAGAGCATATGACGTAAAACCGGCTCCAAGAAGCGCATGTTACGTTCTACTTCTTTGGTTGCAGATGGGGCAAGCGAGACATGAAAAATCAAGTAATGACTTTCGCGTAGCTTTTTAATCTGGTAAGCCATCCGGCGATTACCCCAATCAACAGTTTTATCAACTGTTCCGCCATTATCAGTTATCCAACCTGTAATTTTGGATGTAACGTCATTGACTGCGGTTTCATCCAAATCTGGTTGAAGAAGAACCATTAACTCATAATTACGCATTTTATCTTCCTCCTTTCCTCGGGTTTGCTACTGTACTCTCATAAACGAAGAGCCAGAAGCGGAAAGGTGACAACAAAGTTGCCGCCCATATTGGATGCAAGTTTATCATGGTTTTTTATTTTATGGGAGATATTCACGTTAGGTAGTTATAAATTAACAATCGACTTATTAAGAGTTTCAAGAGATGCTTCAGAAAACCATTTATAGAATGAAAGTGTCTCTCGATGGAAAAACTCAATATTTTCCTTGTAAAGATTAGCCATTGCTTTATCTTCAACCCCACCAGGCTTAATTAAATATTGGGTGTCTGGATGTTCTATTAATGTGATCTGCCCGAGAGAATGCAGGTATTTACAAATCGAAATGACCATTGATAATCTCTGCCCGGCAATTGCTGCAATTTGATAAGGAGTAAACAAGCCATTTTTTTTAGAAATCACATGATTTAATAAACCTGCAACGGTTTTTATGATGGTATTGATGGAATGATTCAATGGGTAGTTCTTAAACAAAAAAATTTGTTCTGGTTGAACAATTGTATATATTTTTTGGAAATCCGACAGCGTTGGTGGAATTGTATAAAGTATTAAGTTAGCTGATGGATGTAAATTTGTCCGGTTATACGTCTGATCAAAATTCTTGTTTAATCCTTCCTGAAACCAGAGAAAATCATGGTATTCATAGAGCCAATCGAGATTTTTAGGTGAATTTGTTCGAAAGTCAGTAAAGGTCAGTTCTCTGGTAGATCTTGATAATTCAATCAAGGTTGTTTCCGATGGTTGAACAGCTACAATTTCTACCTGTATGGTTTCCTGCCCCTGATAAACAGTACTGTGTAAATTGTAAGCAACGTCGATTTTACCTTCCGGTATCTGGTCGAATTTTCCCCGCCACCAGACGAATTCCTGAGTGTTGTCGGATTTATCCGAAGCAACAATTTTTAGATGTTCAGATTTTCTTCCAATCTTCCTCAAATTTTCAACCGTTACATTTTTACTGGCGAAAACCAGGGCAGGATTTCCAGCTCCGAAGGGGGATAATTTTTCAATCTCGCGTACAAATTCCAGGTTGATAACATCAAAGTCAATTACCCCATCAATTTGTAATTCTTTTTCTGTGATTTCCGAACCTAAACTATGAAGGACAGTTTTGTTAAAATTGTTTTTAAAATTCTGGTAATTATCAGCACTCATTGACATACCGGCAGCCATGGCATGACCACCAAAATGTCTTAAGTAAGTAGAGGATGCTCGAATTGTTTCGATGATGTTAAGGCTGTCAATTGATCTGGCTGAACCAGAATAACCAGTTTGATCATCGCCAGTTAATAAAATTGTTGGTTTATGAAAAAGTTCAACCAAACGGTTAGCCACAATTCCTAAAACCCCGGCTTCCCATTCGGGATGATGCATGATAATGGAAGGTTCTTCTAAATATTCTTTATTTCTATCGATTCTAGACAGGATGGAATCTGTAATTTGTTCAGTTAATAGTTTTCTGCGTTCGTTGAGGTTTTCAAGTTGAAAAGCAAACACTTTTGCTATTTGCAGATCGTTTGTGGTCAAAAAATTGACAATTTGATTAGCATCTGAAAGTCTTCCCAAGGCGTTTAGCATTGGAGCTAGATAAAACCCAATATGAGTTTCATTAATTTTTGAGCTTCCAAATCTTTTAATTTTGTAAAGTTCTTGTAATCCAATTCGTGTAGGTGATTGTAATAATTCTAAACCCCGTTGTACCAGATAACGGTTATCGCCAGTTAATAATGCCACGTCAGCAATTGTGCCTAAAGCGACCAGATCAAGAAGGTCATTACATTCTCCCGCCTTACCGATTTGCTCAAAAAGAAATTCAATTAATTTATACGCGACCCCAACCCCGGATAATGTCCCAAGAGGGTGGTTGGATGGCAGCCTTTGTGGGTTTACGTTTGCCAACGAAGCAGGGAGAGTATCTGGCAGACTATGATGATCGGTCACCAGAACATCCACACCTTGCTGTTTTGCATATTGAATGGAATTATGTTCGCTGATCCCGGTATCACAGGTAAGTAAGACAGAAATATCTTCTTTAAGAAACTCTTTAAGCGAGTCGATTTTTATTCCATGAGATTCTTTCGCTCGAATGGGGATATAAAAAACAAGATTGGCACCCAACTTCTTCAATCCTTGGTAAAGAAGGGTAGTGGAGGTCTGACCATCTACATCAAAATCTCCCCAAATTCCAATCTTTTCCTTTTTTGAAATTGCTTCTAATAAGCGGTTTGCTGCAATTTCAAGATCTGGGATTTCCTCTCCACCTGTTGGGTGATAAAAGGACCAATTAATAAATTCCTTCGCGGTTTTAGTTGAAGAAATTTGGTTGCGAGCTAAGATTTGTTGAACAAAAGGATTCGAAAAGGAATTTTGGATTTCTTTTGAAACCGGTAATTCTTTTTTCTCAACCCATTTCAGTGTGATCATAATTAAAAAGAAATCTCAGCAATTTGATTCATGTCAATGTCTAAAATTTCTTCAAACAGGAATTCGTCATCCATTTCATCCCATTCGTCAATTAATCCTGGCTTAATTCCTCTTCCACACAAAGACCGATAATTACAAAACTTGCAATAGCGCTGATCTTCAGTTAATGGAAATTCATTTGGCTTTCTACTTTCAATTTCATTTATCAGATTTTGAAAATATTCTTTGTCAAGTTGATATTGTTGTTCAGAATATTGAAATGATTCCGGGGAATCAGGCTGGTTTGTGAACCAATAAATCATTTCAATTTGATAGGGAAGGATTCGCTGCCCATTATTCCAGGCTGCGCCCGCTTCAGTAAGCAACAAGGGATAAAGCCGGGTTTGTGTATGATCTTTCAAAGAATTGCGTTTAGGTTTGTGATGGTTAGTTTTCCAATCGATAATCATAAATTTCTCCCCTGGGATGTAAACTAACAAATCAAAAACTCCAATGAAGCTGGATTGGTTTATTCGCGTCTGGACGATAACTTCTGCTTGATGTTGTAAGGATAAAAGAGGGAATGCAAATTCCAAAAATCGATTCCACCAGGAAAGCACAAGAGGGTTTTCTATTTGATCTTTAATGAGTTGAGGATCAATCTCTAGAAAAAATTGTTGGGCACATAGATGAAAGGTTTTTCCATTCTTTATGAATTCTTCATGCTGTAAAACAGGCTCTGTTATAACTGCCGGCCAGATTTGCTGTAATTGGTATTTCAATTCATAACGGCGCGGACATTCCAAATAATCGTGTAGTTTATTTTGTGAATATTCAATTTTCATTTCTTTGCTCCCAAAAAGCTGATAATGCCAGAAAAGGTAAGGCTGGGTTGGCTCTCTTATGGTCTTTATGGTGAGTATCGCCGGAATTCCAGGTGATAATTAATTCTTTCTTTGCTCGGGTTATTCCGACAAAAAATAATCGAATTCTTTCGGCGGCATAGTCAATTCGTGCCTGTTGGGTGGCGTAACCCAATTCAAGAAATAGATCTTCCACTTTCTCTTTGGCCAACGCTTTAAGTTTGTGGATGCTTTCAGCTTCTAAGTTTACATTCTCTTTGTAAATAGGTTTTTCAGAAATGAAGTAATCTCCAATAGAGGCGGATGGAAAATCGTAATCATTAGCGGATAATAAATAGACCCGGTCCCACTCTAATCCTTTGGCTTTATGATAAGTCGTAACTACCGCTTTCCCCTGATGCAGATCGGGATTAAACCCAGTTTCTTCTTCAGAAAAACCTAACAATTTTCGTTTGTTTTTAGCAATTAAGGTTAATTCACCTGCAAATTCTGGCAGCATCCATTCCGGATGGTTTTTTGAGGATTGTTCCAGCATGAGCGCTAATTTGTGTGCAATTGCCAAATCGGTTGGATCAGCAAATATTTCCTGACTAATCGTAATGACAATTTGATGAATGGGTAGATCAGCAGCCTTAATCCATCTTGAAAGATAATCTCTAAAGGAAATTAATGTAAGAATTACCTCTTTATGTAAATCAAATTTTTTGTTTTGTAGATTTTCTAACCAATCATGATCTGGTTTAGGGAACAGGTAATCTTCCCAATTAACCAAAGATTTAAACAACTTTTTTATTTCTTCCTGATTAGATTTTGATAACTTAAAAAATTTTTTATTAAGCAGATCAAATACACTCAAGATTCGATTTGTTTGATTGGGGTTTTCCAGAAAATTAATGATCGCCGATAAAATGTCGGCTGCATTGCGGGTGGAAAGGCTTGTTTTTAAAATTTCAATATAAGGAATATTCTCTTTTTGCAGCCGCTCGACAATTTTTGCGCCGCGATCATTTCGGGGAACCAATATCGCGATTGTTGACTCAGGGTTTTCAGGCAGCCATTTATGGAGTGATTTCATAACCAAGGTAATTTCTTGATCAGAAGTTTGTGGTTTGTTGTAAAGAACAACTTTTTCAGGACGGTCTTGCGGGTTTGGTTGCGGATCATAAGGTGGGGTTGGTTCAATCAAAGGCAAGGTTAATGAATTCCGAAGCTCCTCTATTGGATGCATCTGATTTGTCCATCTAATTAATTCATTAGCTAATTTGATGATTGAGAAAGTAGAGCGCCCCGAATTCGGCAAAGTTCTGGAGATTACGTCAGTTTGCTGTAAAAATGATTTTAAAAATTCTGGGCTTGCGGTTGTAAATGATTCAAAAATCGCCTGATTAGGGTCCCCAACTCGGACCCAATTTCCATTTTCACCGGATAATGTTTTTAAAATAATTTCCTGAAGGCGGCTGCTATCTTGAGCTTCGTCTTCCAAAATATAAGGCCATTGGCGTCTCAGTCGGGTTAAGTAATCTGTGTCAATTTGTAAAGCCAGGAGTGCCAGCCGTATCAGGTCATCAAAATCGACTGCCGAGCGATAATTCAGAGCCCGCTGGTATTCTTGATAAATTTCTGCCCCCAGGTTCAATAAATCATCGTTAATTTTCAATTTTTTTATTTTCTCTAGAATATCAAACGGCGATAACTGAAGGTCTTTTGCTGTACGGATAAAACTGGTACAAACAGAAGAAAGAGATTTTTGCCAATTAAACAAACTATTTTTTTGATTTACATTGTATTCATTTGATCTTCCCCACCGGTTGGTAATTTCAGGGTTTCTCTTTACCCAACTTTCAACATAACTATCTACAATTTGTTGAGCTTCTCTTTCATCAATTATTTCAAAATCATTACTCAAACCAACTAAGTCGGGTCTTTCTCTGACAATATCGTGAGCCAAACCATGTAAGGTTCTCACACGGTAACCAACCCCGGGCAATAAACCAAAATCTTGCATAAAGCTTGAGATTCTGGATGAAAAATTATTTACAGCGGAATTTACCAGGGTTACAACCAATATTTCTTGATCGTCATCAATTTTTCCTTCATACAATAAATTGGCTGCCAAATAGGATAGAGTCTGGGTTTTTCCACTTCCTGGAACTGCTGAAATGCCCATTTTCCCATGGGTATATTTCAGGATCTCAATTTGTTTCGGCCTGGGCTTAAACATTTGGTCCCCCAGAATGTTGATAAGCTCGCAGGATAGTTTGAGTCGCTTTTAAAAGTGGGCAGGCTTGCTCTTCTCCATTTTCATTATAGCTGGTTGTAAACAGCGATATTTTTCCTGAACAGCGCCTTATCAAACCGCTCACCAATTTGGCAAGGTTTTTTTGATTGTGCTCATACTCGTTTAAGTCTGTCCATTTCATACCGTCCTTCCAGTTTCTTGATAAGACGTAAGGCTGAGTTAAAGGCTGCATTAGCCTTTGCCACCAACCTAGATTCCCAATATCTAGCCAGAATTGATATTTAACCGAGCGATTTTGCATTAAAAATGTATGGGCCGGAGCTAAATAAACTGCATCTTCAGGAGGAGATTCCCAGGTTTGCAAATACAATGCAGAAATCAAACCATTTTCAACCATCTTTATATAATCCATCGCCCAGTTATCCTCCGGTTGCTGGAAATGGAATTTGGTATTGGTTCTGAAATTCTGCATTGATTCGATTAGTTTTCCTGTGATTTCGGCGCCCTCATAATTATGATGAAAACCAAATCCTGGCTGCGATAAAACTTCTCCAAAGAAACTTGCCAGAAAAACATCCATTTCTGTTTTTTTCTGTTGAAAATTTAACAGCCATTTATAAATTTGTTGATATTGAATGACGGCCTGTAAGGTTAGCCTTTCCAGCATCATTGGCTGGAGGTCATCCGCTGGACGAAGAAGAAACTCATCTTTTCTTGAAAGCACTATTCTAGCAAACAAATCAGCTCGAATTGGGTCTAATTCTCCGAGAGCCTGGTGAATAGCTGTTCGGAATTGGTAAATAGAGGGGGTGAAACCCCATTCAGGGAAAGCCAATTTAATCCAGGTGATTAACCCATGGGTAATTGGTTCCTCTCTCAAACTTCTTGAAGGGCGATGAGAAACGATTTTTATATTTTTTTGTTCTAAGCGCTGTTGAATTTGGAAACGTAAGGAATTACTGACAAATGGCGCCAGAATCGCTATTTCTCCAGGATTAATCCCTGTTTGAGTTAGTGCTTCTATGTCCGCAACGATTTTATTAATCATATCCGGATAAAATTTGTTGTGTTGAAAATTGATTTTTTCAATCACCGGTTTTCTTTTTGGGGGCATTTTTTCTCGAAAAATAGCTTTATTGTAAAGAGATATTACTGTCGCTAATTCTTCATCCTGGTTGAATGAAGCTCTTGATTCAAATGAAATATTGCATTGTTGAGCTAACCTTTTTGCACTGATAGGGTCAGCACCCAAAAAAGATCGGTAACCAGCCTCTTGATCGTAAATCACCAAAGCGCCTTTAAAATTCGGTAACCAGTTAAGTATCACATCATGAGTTACCGGCGTGTCCTCTTCACAGTTATCGTATAAAAGAAAGTCATACTGAGAGTAGAGATATTGGCGCACAAGGAATGAAGAATTAATTATTTGGTTAAAAACCTCAAATTGTAAAGAAAAATCTAGTAAATTGAATTGATAACAATAATCTCGAAAGGCGTTTGCACAAGTTTGAGCCTCATCATAGGCGACCAGATGCTTAATTTCCTGATTCCAGGCAGATTTTAGGCGATCAGCAATTTCTTCATGAGGAAATCCAACAACAGCAGATTTGTTGAGGTTGTCCAAAATTTGAGAAAGAATTCTAGGCTTTTCGGCTCTAATAGTAACGAAGTAATTATTTTCAAAATAAGGTTCGCAAATTTTTGCTAAGAAATATTGAGATGATTCAATATTTAGAAATGTTGGTGGGTGTTTCCCGGAAGAAAAAGAAAATTGCGGAGCAATGATTGGCCAAAATAAACGAATGATTTTCTGACTGATGCCACTCATGGTTTGAATAACTGGATGGTTACTGTACCCTTCATCCAAATTGCTCAAAAAATCCTGATAGGTGAGCCCTAATGATTTTTGAGGAACCAGGATGAGAATTCGTTTTCCAGAAATATTCTTTGCAAGCAGCGATTTTAAATATGCTTCCCCTGTAGTGGATTTTCCTGAGCCAGCGAAACCTGAGAGAAAGACTTTTTCTTCACAGGCTTTTTGGGAAATATTCACTTGCTCTTGAGTTAATAACATACCATTTCTCAATTGAAATAACCTATTTAGTGTGATTTTATATCAAATTAGCGATTCGAAGAATTAGGTGATTTTGGTGAAAAAGCTATTTCGTAATAACAATCGTTTTTCTTTTCCTTCCAGTGATGAAGGTATTAACATTTGATATCCAGGATGGTCGCCTTTGCTTAAATAACTTCCGAACTAGTGGAAGCCGAACCAACAGCAAGGCAAATAAAAAAAGAGAGATAGTAATTGCCAAAGAATTAATAAACTTTAAAGCCAGTATATAGTGAAACACCAGTATGATTGCTGCCGGATATACCAATTTGTGAATTGTAATCCATTTTTTCCCTAATTTTTTCATTGACTTTTTTGTGGAAGTAAAAGTGAGAACCAGGATGAAGATGAATCCTAGCAAACCCAAAACCAGGAAAGGTTTTTCCAGTATATCTTTCAGGATTAATTGAAAATTTAATCCGTAATCAAGTATGAAATATGTACTTGCATGCAGAACTGAGTAAAAAGCAGAATAAAGTCCTAATGGTCTTCTGACTTGTGCGAAGGGAGTTAAGCCGAAAATATTGTTTAATGGTGTACAGGTAAGAGAAAAAAGCAGCCAAATAATGGCAATTCTGCCGGTTCTTTGGGTAATCTCCTGGATAGGGTTTGCAGTTAACTGATTTGTAAAACCATCAAAAAATAGAACAAAGAGAGGTACTAAGGAACCAATGTGGACAAACCATTGTAAACGATTGAACTTAAATCGGAACTTGAATAAAATTTTCTGTATTGCCATCATCACTTCAACAAGCATAAACCAGGATCGTTATCAAAGGTAGATCTTTGTAAGAGGTCTGCTTTGAGTGTTCTTTTCTGAATTCCAAAGAATGATGAAATCAATATGGGATACCGGCAATGGTGTGAAAAACTGCCCGGGTTAGCAAGGTATCATCCGCAGATCGATGGGAGTTCGGGATTGAAATACCAAGGTTTTTCCCAGCCTGTTCCAGGCGATACCTGCGGTCTGCCCCCATATAATCGGAATAAACCCGCATGACATCAAAGGCTAAAAATTTTGTATCATTCGGAATTTTATTAATTGCTAAAGATTGCAAAATCATGCGAATATCAAACTCAGCGTTATACATGCCAATGTGATTGTCAACCAATAAATTTCTGATTTCTGGCCAAATATCCGCTAAAAAAGGAGAATTTGCTACCATTTGATTGGTAATTTTATTTATCGCGGTTGCTGCTGGAGGGATTGGTTTTTGAGGTCTTATAAAGGATTCAAAAACCACCATCCCGTTGGAATCTACAATGGCGATTTCAATGATTTCATCAGTGTTTTCTAAACCTGTAGTTTCAGTATCCAAATAGACGGGATTTTGTTTAATAATTTTTCTGGCGTAATTAACCACTTGGTTTCTGGGTATCGATTGGTAGTACATTTAAATTTAGGAATCCTTTTGTGATCTATGGAATAAGCCAATATGAAATTTCTAACAATTCAACTGTAAAATTCGGTGTATTCACACCAGCGATAAAAGGGCCAAAAAATCCCGGGGACGAAAAATTTTCATCTTCCAATTTCGTAATAAGGCCATTATTCACATAAAGACTGTAATGATTACCCGATTTTAAGATACCTAACATATTAGTTTGATCAGATCCTGAATGGATGTTAGAGTCATTGGCCCAACTTTGTAGGTTGCTGAGTGTACCATCTGACCATTTTTGGAAAGCATAACGACCATCACAAGTTACGCCGAAATACAGTCCGTTCCCACTCTCATAATCAGGTGCCTGAACAACCAGTCCATATTGATCGCTGCCGCTACAGCCGGAAGTTTGGAAATTTGCCTGGAGATAGTAATTGTTTGGTTTTTGACTGGTAAGTCGCCACCCTCGCCAGCCTGACGCCGTAATGCTCGTCATAACAAATGAATTTCCTGAAACCACAATCTTCGTTTGTCCATCATCATACCCGGCAGAAGTGATTCCAAAGCGAGTTCCATCTGCAAAAGTATCTATCCAGGTTGGTGAACCTGTTGGGATATCGAGTGTAATCGGACTGGGAGATAAAGAAGGCTGAGGAGTTGGAATTTCAGTATCTGTTGGCTTTGGAGTTTCTGTTGAGGGTAAGATGGTTATTGTTGGTATTTCAATTTCTGTAATTGGGGTATTTATCTCAATAGCTGGAGTATTTGTCAGGAGAGCTGCTACTTGTGAGGCTACCAGATCAGGGGTTGGGAGCGTTGAATTAGGGAGATTGCACCCTGTCAGGCAGGTGAATAGTATAAATGAAAGGATCCCTGCAAGTTTATTCAACATTTTATTCTCCAAGAGTTGAAAGTTTTGCGATAATTATAGTCTAGTATTGATTTGTAAGTTCTTTAAGTATAATGAAATTTATCCTGATAAGAGGATATCGCAGATTTTTCCATAACAAAATTGGTAAATTATAATTAACGTAATACATGAAAACAGCAATTGTTCAATTAGATAAATTTGATAATGTAATCTCAATACAAGAAAAATTGGTCTGGAGTAAAACTCAGCGAATTTTATTGGTTTGGCCAAATAAAGGAACAATTCAATTAAAACCTTTAGAAATTATCTTGATTCTTCGATATGCAGAAGATTTAGGAGCCCAGGTTGCGGTGGTATGTGATGATTTAGTGCTCATTAAACAAATGAAGGAATTGGGAATATCGGTCTTTTCAAGTATTCCTGAATCTCAAAAAAAGCCCTGGAGAAAACCAAAAATTAAAAAACGATCAAAGTTCCAGAGTGCGCATAAAATAGAAGATTTGTCAGATTATTTAAATTTACAAAAATCCCAAAGAAAAAGCGAATTGCCTAAAGGGTTACGCTGGTTCTTGTTCTCTATAGGGATCGTTTCAGTTTTTCTGGTCGTTTTACTTTTTATTCCCAGTGCTGAGGTTATTGTTTATCCGAAAACTCAAAATCAGCATATGAATTTTAATTTTCAAGCTGAACCGATGATTAAGGTCACTGATAATTTAGGTTCCATTCCAGTGCATCTTTATAAAACTGTTATTGAGCAACAACTGGAAGGAGAGAGCACTGGAATTATCAGAATTCCTGATAAGTCTGCTACCGGCGAAGTCGTTTTTCAAAATTTATCCGACAAAATGATCGAAATCCCAAAAGGAACAATCGTCCAAACTTTGGACACTCCTCCGATAATTTTTCAAACCACAAAAAAAGTGGAGCTAGAACCGGGAGTTACCTCTCAGGTTAGCGTTCCAATCGAATGCTTACTTGGAGGATCGATTGGTAACATTCCTGAAGGAAAAATTGTCTCAATTGAAAATAACTTTGGGGGTAATTTAACTGTTATTAACAATAAACCCACTGTTGGTGGAATTGACATCAAGACTTTTTCTCCCAGTGAAACAGATTACAAAAATTTAAGACAGAAATTATTAGATAATTTGAAAGAAATAGCAATAGAAGAAATTCAACAATATAATTCTCAAGCAGTTTTAATTCCGATTGAAGGGATTAAAATCATTGAAATACAGGATGAAGAAAAAACTCCGGAAATCGGTAGCCCTGGTGAGCGGTTTGTCTTAAGAATGAAAGTTGAAATTTCAGCCTGGATAATATCTCAAGATGACATTGAAAATTCAATCAATCTGAGAATGGATAGAATAATTCCAGATAATTTTTCCGCTGATTACAATTCGATTACATTTTCAATTGATAATAATTCAATTGTTTTTCAAGATAATTCACTGAAATGGGACTGTTATGCCACCCGGGAGATCCATCCGAACGTAAATAAAAACACAATTATTCAAAGTATACTAGGGAAAAAAATGGATACTGCACTCGAAATTCTCAACCAACAAGTGCCGCAAAGTAAAGAAAGTTGGGTTGAAATAAAACCAAAATTTTGGAAGATGATCCCATTCCTGCCATTTCAAATAAATTTGATTGTTGATAACGCATGAAAAGAGTCCTTGCTATTGATCCTGGTGATCAAAGAATTGGAATTGCAATTAGTGACCTAACCAGAACGATTGCTAATCCTTTTGGGATTATTAATCATATTCAAAGAGAAAAGGATGCGGAAGAAATTCTGCGGGTTTCACTGGAAAATAATGTTGATACCATTGTAATTGGACAAGCTTTATTTTCTGATGGAACTCCCAACCCTTCTGGAAGAAAAGCAGCCCGGCTTGCCGCTGCTCTGAATCAGATTACAAACATTCCAGTTATCCTGTGGGATGAATTCGAAAGTACTCAATTAGCGAGAAAAACCAGGAAAGAAATGGGTGTCGGGAAGAAAAAATTACGATCACACATGGATGACCTGGCTGCAACAATCATTTTGCAAAGTTTTTTGGATTCTCAAAATAATGATTTACACATTTCCGACTCACAAAAGGGAAGAGAGCATGAAGAATAAGAGAAATAAATTACAGAGCTGTCTGGGGATTTTATTCATTTTTTTTTCTTTAAGCTTGTTGATTGGTTTATTTTGGTTATTTCAATGGGTTAGAACGGATGTAAGAATCAATTATGGACAACCGGCAACGAACTTGAATCTATATAAAAAAATAATTCTTTCGACTAAATTGTATTTCTCCGGAAATGAACTTCTATTTGACCACAATGATTTACCAGAAGGTTATTATTTTGAGATTCTTCCTGGCGAGTCAGTCGGACAAATTTCTTATCGTCTAAAAATGAATCATTTAATCAATGATGCACAACTATTCAATGATTATCTGGTATACCGGGGGTTTGACCGTAAGGTTCAATCTGGTTATTTTCTGATCGAACCTGAAATGACCGGCATCGAAATTGCAGAAAAAATAATCAATCCTATTCCAGATAAAGTGAGAATGGTTATTCTTCCGGGATGGAGACTGGAAGAAATCGCTGCCATTTTACCAAGATCAGGATTAGATATCAACTCTGAAGAATTTACTTACACCGCCAGTAACCCGTCTGGTGAATGGTTACCAGCGAATTTTCAGGGATTAAACTCACTGGAAGGATTTCTCTTTCCGGGAGAATATGTTCTCAATCGTAATATTTCAACCGAAGAGTTTCTGTTAACCTTGGTGAATGAATTTAGTAAAAATGTTACCGGTGATATACTCCAGTCTTTTTATGAACAGGGTTTATCAGTTCAACAGGCTATTATCCTGGCATCATTGGTTGAGCGTGAAGCTGTAAATACTGCGGAAATGCCATTGATTGCATCGGTATTTTTAAATCGGTATTCAATCGGGATGAAACTGGATAGTGATCCCACGGTCCAATATGCTGTAGGCTACAATGTTAATCAAGCTACCTGGTGGACTAATCCTTTAAGCCGTGCGGATTTGCAGACTGATTCACCTTTCAACACTTATTTATACACGGGCTTACCTCCTCACCCAATCTGTAACCCCAGCCTAAACGCAATCAAAGGAGTTGCTTTTCCTGAAGAAACGTCGTATTTTTATTTTCGAGCCAAGTGTGATGGATCAGGAAATCACAATTTTTCTGAAACTTATGAGGAACACCTGAATAAAGCGTGTCCGTAAGGAATAGTTATGGAAATTTTAGGATTAGATATTGGTGGCTCCGGGATAAAAGGAGCTTTGGTGGATACAGATACCGGTAACCTGCTAACGGAAAGGCATCGAATTAATACACCGGAAGGAGCTGAACCGGAAGATGTTGCTCAAACTGTCAATCAAATTTGTCAGTTTTTTGAGTACATTGGTCCGGTTGGGGTTGGTTTTCCTGCGATCGTTCAACATGGGATTGTCCTATCAACTGCTAATATTTCAAAAAACTGGATGGGTTTGAATATTAATGCTCTTTTATCCCAAAGGACGGGTAACCCAATTTTCAGTGTAAACGATGCTGATGCTGCCGGGATTGCTGAGATGACTTTTGGAGTAGGTCAGGAATATCAAAAGGGGGTTGTTATTTTATTGACTATTGGAACAGGAATTGGTTCTGCTATTTTTTCTGATGGTGTTTTGGTGCCAAACACTGAATTTGGTCATTTAAAAATCAGGGGGAAGGATGCTGAACATCGGGCTTCAGATGCCATGAGACAATCAGAAGATCTATCCTGGAAAAAATGGGGACGGCGGTTCGATGAATTTTTATTAGAACTCGAAAAATTATTTTCACCGGATTTGTTTGTTCTGGGTGGTGGCATCAGTAAAAAATTTGAAAAGTTTTCTAAATATTTTTCTGTTCAAACCAGAACAATACCCGCTTATTTATTGAATCAAGCGGGCATTGTTGGGGCAGCGTTATTTGCCTCTAATCAAACAAAAAACTAGGATAAAATTCCGCCTTCTGTGAATTTTCGTAAATCACTAAAAATGTGATTGATATCCGCTTCTAAAAGAGGCTGATTGGTATTTTTATTTATCAGTAAACCCGATTTTACCTTTTCCAATGCCAGCTCACGGATAGAGATATTTTTAGCATTCGATTCTTTCACCAATTCAGCGCCAACCTGATATCCGATTAAAGGGTTCAATGCCGTCACCAGAATAGAATTCTTTTCCAACCAACCCTGCGCTTTTTCAACATTAGCCTTGATTCCAATGACACATTTGGTCGTAAAAGCAGAAATACTCCCGATCATGACCTGCATCATTTCAAATAAATTGTGGGCAATAATGGGCATCATCACATTTAATTCAAGTTGACCGGCCTGAGCCGCCAGGCTAACTGTTGTATCATTGCCAATAACATGATACATCGCCATATTCAACATTTCTGCTAAAACGGGGTTGACCTTACCGGGCATGATGCTTGAACCTGGTTGAACGGCGGGTAAACGAATCTCATCCAATCCTGTTGCTGGGCCTGAAGATAATAATCTGAAATCGTTGGCGATCCGGGTTAAAGTTAATGCCAATGTGCGCAAGGAGGACGAAAAATCGACCATATCCGCCATTGATTGCATGGATTCGAATAAATTATCAGAAGTGGTAAGTTCGAGCCCGGTAATTCGTTTTAATTCAGCTACCATACGTGCATGATATTCATGATGTGCATTTAAACCTGATCCTGTCGCTGTTCCGCCAATGCCTAAACGCCGAAGCCCTTGAGCGGAGCGTAAAATTCTTTCCCTGTCTCGATCAACCGCTCGGGCATAGGCACCGAATTCTTGACCTAAACGAACCGGGACGGCATCTTGCAGATGAGTTCTTCCTGATTTGACGATTCCGTCAAGTTCCAGAGACTTTGTTTGAAGCGCATTGACTAATGCCTGAATTGTATTAAGAAGTTCTTCTAACCTCCACAAGCACCCTAAGCGAATAGCGGTTGGGATCGTATCATTGGTAGATTGACCCATATTAACATGATCATTGGGGTTAATTAAATATTGGCCTAAACTTCCTCCAAGCAATTCGGTTGCCCGGTTTGCAATCACCTCATTGGTGTTCATGTTGTGGCTTGTTCCTGCTCCAGCCTGAAATGGATCAACCACAAATTCCTTGTTCCATTTCCCACTCATAACTTCATTCCCGGACTGGATGATCGCATTTGAAAATTCACTTGACAACAGACCCAGATCCAGGTGAACTTTGGCGGCTGCTGTTTTTATGGCTGCCATTGACCAAATAAAAGCCGAATAAGGTTTCATGCCTGAAATTGGGAAGTTGTTTACCGCTCTCTGCGTCTGAACCCCATAATAGGCTGTTTTTGGCACCTGCAATGGACCTAAAGAATCTTTTTCAGTTCTGAATTCTTCCATTTTCCTGTCCTTTTCTGCGATAATAAAAAAAGAGGAAGTCAGCCGACTTCCTCTTCAAGGTGTAATAATTGGTTATAAAGCAGTGCTATACCCGGGACCATCGGTAAAGTATTTGGCATTTACCTCAATGTCCGGCATCAAATCAACTTCTTCGCCTGCTTCAAGCGTTTTTGTTCCTTCAAGATGAACATCATCACCATTGTGATCGGTTCCATCGTAAACTTCAGCAAAACCAGGAGTTCCAACCGGCATGGACTGTCTTTCTCCACCTTTTGCAACGTAAGGATTAGGAATCTCATCTTCCGGGAAAATTGCTTCGAATGGGCATTCCGGAACACAGGCGCCACAATCAATGCAGGTATCTGGATCGATATAGAACAATGGGTACTCGTCTACAGGTTGTCCTGGAACAATACACTCTACCGGGCAAACAGTTGCGCAACTGCCGTCACGAAGACATAAACTTGTTATTACATGGGTCATTAGATCCTCCTAAACTAACTCTAATTTTTTTAATTCGGTAAATTATTAGCGATTGGAAATCACATTACTAATTAGTTTTGATAAATATGATAATATTTGGCAGGTCTTTTACATGATCCATTTTATTCAGCAACGTTATTTTGTCAAGTGATGAAGATAATAAGATTATGATTAATTCCAGGTTTTATTCAGTAGTTAGTTTGTTTTTTGGGATCTTGGCTGTCTCTACAGCCTCTATTTTTATCCGATTTGCTCAATCAGAAGCGCCTTCACTGGTTATAGCAACGATTCGGCTATTGGTGGCTTCTCTTTTGACTGCACCTTTAGCAATAATACAGTATAGGAACCAACTTTTTAATTTTTCAAAAAAAGAAATTGGGTTGTTAATTCTCTCGGGTTTCTTTTTGGCTATTCATTTTTCTGCCTGGATCACATCGCTTGAATTTACCAGCGTTACAAGCTCCGTGGTATTGGTAACAACAACACCATTGTGGGTGGCTATTTTCTCACCAATCTTTCTTAAAGAAAAAAATCAATCCGGAATCTGGTATGGGTTAATCCTTTCGCTGGTTGGCAGTAGCCTGGTTGCCCTCAGCAATCAATGTGGGATTTCTGAGACCGGTTTGCTTGTCTGCCAAAGGGAAATCATGTCATTCGATAAATTTTCATTGATTGGAAATCTTTTAGCTTTACTGGGTGCGTGGATGGCTGCTGGATATTTAATGGTTGGCAGGCGAGTTAGAAGTTCAACACCATTGATATTATATATTTTTTACGTATATTTATTTTCTACAATCTTTTTATTATTTTTTACATTCGTCTCTGGCCAATCATTGTGGGGTTATTCTGAAAAAACATATCTATGGATGATCCTATTAGGGATCGTTCCCCAGTTGATAGGTCATTCCATTTTTAATTGGACTTTAGGTCATTTACCGGCTGCATTTGTTTCAATAGCTCTGATAGGAGAACCGGTTGGGACTGTCATTCTGGCTTTCTTTTTTCTTCATGAAAACCCAACAATTCTTGAACTTGGCGGAGGGGTGCTGATCCTGTCAGGAATTGTTTTAGTGTCTCTTCTAAATCAAAAAAAGGAATAACGATTCTTTGTCTCCAAATAATTAAAAATGAAATTACGGACTTAACAAGCGACTATATAAATAGTTTATTTCTTTAATTTTTTGCGCCAATCCAGAATTAATTTGGGAAGATGAAACTCTCCAGCTCCAATTACCGCTTGACTGTCCTGGAAAATTCATTCTTGAATCAGAGCCTAAACTTAGAAAATCCTGTAAAGGAGCAATTGAAATTTTTGCTACCGATGCCCAGACAGCCCGGATGAGGTCCCAGGAGATATTTTCTCCCGATCTTGATAAATATCTTCTGCAGAAATCCTGCTCTTTAACAGGAGCATTTAAATACCACCCTAAAGCGGTGTCGTTATCGTGTGTGCCTGAATACGCAACACAGTTAACTGGATAATTATGCGGAAGAAATGGATCATCGGGATCATTGGTAAACGCAAATTGGAAAATTTTCATACCGGGTAAATTAAATTGGTCTCTGAGTTCATACACATCATTAGAAATTTCCCCTAAATCTTCGGCAATGATTGGTAAGCTCCCTAACTCGGAAAGGATGGTTTCAAAGAATTCAGCGCCAGGACCGGGAACCCATTTCCCGATTTCAGCAGTCTCATTACCGGCAGGGATTTCCCAATAATTGACAAAGCCACGAAAATGATCGAGGCGAATATAATCGAATAATTTTAGGGTTGCTTTAATTCTCTTGATCCACCAGGAATATTTTTGTTTTTTATGAACATCCCAACGATAGAGAGGATTCCCCCAAAGTTGCCCGGTAGCAGAAAAATAATCTGGTGGAACACCTGCTACGACCGTTGGTTTTAGATTTTTGTCGAAGAAAAATAGTTCAGGGTTTGCCCAGGCGTCGGAGGAGTCAAATGAAATAAAAATTGGAATATCCCCAATAATTTTAATACCCAGTTGGTTAGCATATTGTTTCAAGGCTGTCCATTGAGAAAAGAAAAGATACTGGTTAAACATGTGCGCTTCTATTAATTCTGAATGATTGTTTTTAAAACTCTCCAAAGCAGCTTTTTCTCTTTTTCTCAAGTTGTCATCCCAATTATTCCAACTGGAGCCGCCATTTACCTGCTTAATCGCCATAAAAAGACTGTAATCAACCAGCCAGTCCTTTTCCTGTTCAATAAAACTTGAAAATTGACGAGTGATTTTTTTCGGTTTATTCTTACGATAGTTCTGATGAGCTTTCGCAAGTAGATCAAGTTTCCACGGAATAACGGCTCCAAAATCAACTTTCTCAATCGGAAATGAAGGACGATCTTTTAAATCCTCCAGCGACAATAAACCCTCGTCGATTAGCATGGTTGAATTGATCAGATAAGGGTTACCTGCAAATGCAGAGAAACATTGGTAAGGAGAATCGCCATAACCGGTAGGTCCTAATGGCAATAATTGCCATAATTCGCATCCACATTGTGCCAGGAAATTGACCCAGTTGTAGGATTCAGGGCCAATATCCCCAATCCCATCTGGACCTGGCAAACTGCTCGGGTGCAAAAGAATACCGGACATGCGATTAGATTTCATAAGGTAATCTCCTTGTTTGAACAAATTCTCCTGATTTTACTATATTTGTGCCGTAATCACTGGGAATTATGTCGGGCCCGATAATCGCATTTGGTTGAATTGTCCACCTGGGTGGAACAATGGACTCTCTACCAATAACTGTAATTTGGCATTGACCATGAATTTCCCCAATGAGACTATCAGCTCCGATAACAACTTTCTTGTCTAAAATTGCACAGTTTACTTTAGAGTTTTGTTCAACTTTACAATCAGTAAAAAGAATAGATTGAGTAATTTCCACGCCTTTTTCAATATATACTCCAGGTGAGAAAACACAATTCCTGACGATTGCGCCTGATTCAATAACGCAGCCGTCTGAGATCATACTATTTTCAATCACAGCGCCTGTTTTGATTAATGCCGGCGGGCGTTCCTCTGTACGTGTATGAATAACCCATTCAGGATGATAGATATGAAAAGAAGGAGGGTCAGTCAATAGATCCATATGAGCTTGCCAATAGGAATCTAATGTACCCACATCAACCCAGTATCCGTCATAAGGGAACGCAAACACTTTGGATTTATTTTCGATCATGTTTGGAATAATATCTTTACCAAAATCATGATGAGAACCAATCCGAAAATGATCATTCCACAATTCCTCATTGAGAACGTTTTGCTTAAAAATATATACACCCATGTTAGCTGAATTGGATGGTGGATTTTCAGGTTTTTCTAAAAATTCAACAATCCGATAATTTTCATCATAATGCATGATCCCATATCGGGAAGCTTCTTCGATTGGCACAGAGATTGTTGCAATCGTTAGATCTGCATCCATGGCAAGATGAAAGTCGATCATTTTCTTGTAATCCATCGTGTAAATATGGTCGCCGGATAATACTAAAATATGATCTGGGTTTCCGCGTTTAATAAAAGTGAAATTTTGTTGAACTGCATCAGCGGTTCCAACGAACCAATCCGAAGCCAAAGCTTTGTAAGGGGTTAAAATCTTTATCCCCCCGGCTATATCTCGGTTTAGATCCCAAGGTGCGCCTGAACCGATATGCTCGATTAAAGATTGTGGTCGATATTGGGCTAATACCATTACGTCGTTTATCCCTGAATTTACGCAATTAGATAAACAAAAATCAATTACCCGATATTTACCGCCAAAAAAGACAGCAGGTTTTGCTCGTTTTGAAGTAAGTACTTTTAACCTGGTCCCTTCACCGCCGGCTAAAATAACTGCACGCACTTTCATTGGTTACCTCCAATCAATTTTAAGTAAATTTGAGCATATTGAATTGCTGATCTTTCCCACGAAAAATTCGTTTTCATACCATTTTTTTGTAATATATTCCATTTTGCTTTTTGTTCGAATAAATCTAAAGCACGGAGCATAGCCGCTGACATCTCCTCCGGATTTGGATTTTGAAATAAAAAACCATTGTTTCGGCTGTTATCATCGTTTTCAATCACGGTATCCTGTAGGCCACCGGTTGATCTGGCTAAAGGTATGCACCCAAAGCGCATTGCAATCATTTGTGTAAGACCGCAAGGTTCGTAACGAGAAGGGATGAGAATAACATCTCCGCCGGAATACATGCGTTTCGATAGATTTAAGTCAAAGCGTATCACCGCTTTCACTTTTTCTGGCATTTCTACTTCTAAACTGCGGCAAGAAGTTTCAATAATAGGATCCCCCGTACCTAGTAAAATCGCTTGCCAGGGTTTGTTACTAATCATTCGTAAAGCGCTGATGGCAATATCGACGCCTTTTTGTTGATCCATTCTGGTGATCATTATGAAAAGGGGAATATTTTCATTTTTTTCCAACCCAAATTCAATTTGAAGCGCCAGTTTGTTTTTCAATCGATTTTCTAATTGACCACTGGAGTAATTAAAATGAATTGTTTGGTCAGTTTCAGGATCCCATTTTGTTTCATCAATGCCATTCAAAATCCCGGAAAGGGTATCTTCCCTTGAGATAAAATAATCCTGTAAGCCACAACCATAATCAGGAGTAAGGATCTCATTTGAATAATTTGGTGAGACGGTTAAAAGAAAGTCGGCTGAGGATGCTCCAATCGGCAGAGGTAATGATCTTGCCCAATCCGGAAGCATTGTACAATGACATTTTGGCAGGCCGAATTCAGGAAGAATATTGGTTGAATCTGCGCCCATATAAGGAACATTATGCAGTGATAAAACAGATTTTGTTTTTGCAAAAAAGTGATCAGTTATTTTTCTTTGTTTTAAATCATATAAAGCAATGGCAGTATGCCAATCATTGGCATGAATAATATCAACTTGCCAATTAATGTTTTTTATAAACTCCAGCGCTGCTAATGAAAAAAAGATATATTTTTTAGCATCATGAATTGAGTTCGAAGAGTAGACATGTTTATCTGTGAGGATTGAATCGCCTTCAATTAGGTAAACAATAACTCCTTCCACCGTTGTTTGAAAAACACGGGCTGGGATTTTTCCATGACCATGATTGATATAAAAAAAGGAAATTAATTGAATATCATCTAATTTCTGATTGATCAAAGAATGAAAGGGAATTACCAGACGAACATCCACCTCGGAGTTTGAAATTTGATCGGGATGTAAAGCTTTTAATGCTTTTGGTAATGAACCGGCAACATCACCCAGTCCACCAATTTTTATTAATGGAGCGGCTTCTGAAGCTACATACAAAACATTAATAGTTCGTGTGTGTTTCAAGTTAATTCTCCTAATGAGCACCTTCTGCAATAATCTCCAAATAATCCATGGAAATACTAGTTTTCGGTTGTAAACCCAAGAATTCGATTAGTTCAAGAACTAAGGTGGACTTGTATTCGGCGTCTCGTCGGCTCCAAGTACGGCTTTTAATCTCAAGATATTTTCCTAGTTCGGGGATAATAAATGTATCAATATTGATGAAGAATTCTGTACCTTTATAGGAAATAAGATAGCGTATTCTGCCTTTTTCGATTTCCAGGGTATTTTTGGGATTAAAATATTCTTTATAGAATCTCAAGCTTTGTGTCGCTGGTGCGAAGAATCTGGAACGAGATAACATAACTTCCTGTGGAAATTGTTGCTCACGTTCTTTACCGATAAGAGTTAATCGTGATCGAACATTATAGATTTCATTCTGTTCAGAAACAAAGTGATCCTCACGGTATCGTAAATTTCCTTGACTGTCATCCTCAAAGAAGAAATAGGTGTCATATTCGTGATAATGTCTTTTCCTTAGGATGGGCAATTCACTTTTATTGATAAAATCAATAATTTTTGTTACATCATCTATTTCTACTTTCAATTGGACTTCAAAACTTTCCTCTTCATGGGTTCCACCCACCGCAACCAGTTTGGATAATACAGAAGATTCTCTTTGAAAAAGAAAAGAATCAATTTGTAGAGCGTATTCCTGACCTTTTTTCATTAGAATTTCTTCATCAATGGTCAATAATTTTTGATTTCTCATTAACCATTTCCCATTTACCATTACATCCGTGACATCGTTGGCTTTGGCGGCATAAACCACCTGGCTATAAAAACTTTCTTTTAAATGCCTGAACCAAGGAGAATTGTGAACTTTATCAATATCGATCATAATTAAATCAGCTCTTTTACCTGGAATTAGAGAGCCAGTTATTTGGTCTAAATGCAAAGCTTTCGCGCCAATTCGCGTAGCCATGGCGAGGGTTGTTTTAGCCGGCAAAGCGGTTGGGTCCCCGGAAGAACCTTTAGCTAAAAACGTAGTTAAACGGATCTCTTCAAACATATCAAGATCGTTATTAGAAGCTGGACCATCTGTTCCAATCCCAACACTTATCCCACTATCCATCATTTGCTTAACTGGTGAAATTCCAGATGCGAGCTTCAGGTTCGAAGATGGATTATGGGCAACTCCTGCTTTTTTGTTTTGCAATAAACGTATTTCCCCAGGGTCAATATGAACGCAATGAGCAGCAATCACTTTGGCATTGAAAAGATTCAACTTATCCATGTAAGGAATAACTGGCATACCTTCTTCTGAGACCATTGTGTCCACTTCATTTTTAGTTTCCGCCAGGTGGATATGCAAAGGGACATCATAATGCGTAGCAATGTCGACTGACTTTTTGATAATTTCAGGTGTACAGGTATAAGGAGCATGGGGAGCAATAGCAGGCACAATCAGTGGGTGGTTTTTCCACTTCTCGATAAATTTTTTTGAATAGGCAAGCGATTCATCAAAAGATTGGGCATCGGGTGTTGGGAATTTTAAAATGCTCTCAGAACAAACAGCCCGTAAGCCAACTTCCGCTGTAGCTTCTGCAACATCATCTTCAAAGTAATACATGTCGGCAAAACAGGTAATACCAGATCGGATCATCTCAGCGCAGGCTAATTTTGTGCCTAATCTGACAAATTCCGGAGTCACGTATTCTCTTTCCACTGGCATCATATAGCCTAATAACCAGACGTCTAAACGCAGGTCATCAGCCAGACCGCGCAGGAGTGTCATTGGGACGTGTGTGTGGGCATTAATTAATCCGGGCATCAAGATTTTTTCACCCGCGTCTATAACGACTTCAGCAGTAAACTCGCTGAGTATGTCACTCTCAGAGCCAACTGCTTCAATCGTGTCGTCATTAATAGCAATTGCTCCAGGGCTAAACTGCGAAAACTCATCGTCGATCGTTAATATATTGGCGTTCTTGATGATCAGGGATACTTTTTTCATGAACTCCTCCAGTTATGCTTTTTCCAGGAAAATTCTTAGATAATTTAAAGTAGTATTTATTGCCCATAATTCAGACAAATTGTTGTGTCCCCCAAAGAAATATGACTTTTCATCTTTAAAATTTTGGTAATTTAGTTTTAACTGTAATACAGCCTGGTTTTCTTGATCTTCAGATAAATTGGAAAACAATAATAGAAAATTATTATTGTTTTTATCCAAACTCTCATTATTGTTTACTAAAGTGTCCATCGTTACATTATTCGGTAACATGGCTGAATCAATTGTACCGTCAATGGTAAGAAACATATTTAATAAATGGTTATTAAGTTCAGTATTCCAAAAAAATATTTTTTTCTGTTTACGTTTTATTAACTGCGTCACAATCAATGGAAGTGAATCCGAATCATAGCCATAAATATGGCCAGGCAACCTTTTATGGATTATTTCACTAACCTCGGATATCATCATTTTTGCTTCCAACAAGTCTTTTGCCTTGGCTGTGATTCGTATATCAGTTTGAGCTGGATAAGCAACAATGCCAACGGTAGGGTTGGGTAAGGTTTCCAGATCAGCGATTTTCTCATCAATCATTGATTCACCGATTCCGGAGGTGTGAATGACTAATGAGTGAATCACGAAAGGATTATCCAAATTATTTTTGATAATTCCCTTTACCTGGTTTTCAAGCAGATATTCTAATTCGGCTGGAACTCCGGGCAGAGAAATTATTAAACAGTTTTCTGTTTTAAAGTAAAAAGCTGGCGCAGTTCCAACTTTATTTTCAACCGGAACAGCACCTTTGGGTATATAGGCTTGTTTTTTATTATTCTCTGGAGGGATACGCCCTTGTTTTGAGAACCGTTGCGTAATTTGGTCCCACAATTCGGGGAGAAATATTAATTCCGAATCAACAGCTATAGCGATCGCTTGCCTGGTTGGATCATCCACAGTGGGACCTAGACCACCAGTGGTAATTATGAGATTGGCGCGTGAAATACTTTCTCTAACAGCGTTTGCTATTCTTTGCTCGTTATCCCCAATGGTGATTGTTCTATAGAGATCGATTCCCTCTTCTCGCAAAAAAAGTGCAATTTTTCTTGTATTGGTATCAAGAACTTCCCCAAGTAAGAGTTCAGTACCGATTGTAATGATTTCAGCAGATGGCAAGAATCCTCCGAATTATTATTGTTTCTCTTAATTAGTGAAATAAATTTATTAATTAGTTTAGCATGAAAATAATAGATACGCTGGTCAAACATGATAAAATTTTTTTACCTTTATGATTAAAAAAATGAACAAAACTGAACTTGCCGATTGGGGTGAAGCTAAAGCCCGATCATTTCTTGAAAAGAGAAGCGTCCAAATCCTTGCAACAAATTTCCGTTCATCATCTGGGGAAGTGGATATCATTGGGTATGATCAAGATGATCTGGTGTTCTTTGAGGTAAAAACAAGATCTTCAACGAGTTTTGGTTTCCCAGAAGAAGCAGTCAATTCCACCAAGATTCAAAAAATTGAGCTGGTAGCGAATGATTACATGGATCTATTTCAACTTGAAAATGAGAATTGGAGAATTGACACGATTGCAATCATTCGGAATCCGTTCAATGGGAAATTCCAAATTAAGTGGTTTAAGAATGTGGAAGCATAAACTGAAAAAACCAGTAATCTTTGTTGTTGGACCAACAGCCAGCGGAAAAACTGATTTGGCAATCCAGATTGCCAGGCATTTAAAATCGGAAATCATCTCTGCGGATTCAAAGTATTTTTATAAAGGAATGAATATTGGAACAGCAAAACCCAGTGCAAATGATTTGAGCGAAATTGTTCATCATATGATTGATATTGCTGAGCCGGATGAACCGGTTAGTGTGGCTGTTTATAAAAATGAGGTCGAAAAAATTATTGGTACCCTCCATGCCCAGGAAAAAATTCCAATTGTGGTTGGGGGAACCGGGCAATATATACATGCTATTTTGCACAATTGGAAAATGCCAGCTATTGAACCGGACTTGAGGTTAAGAAAAGTCATGGAAGATTATGCTGAATATCATGGAAAGGGAAAGTTGTATGATTTTCTGGTTAAAGTTGACCCTCAAGGAGCCAAACTTATTGATTATCGTAATGTACGCAGAACAATCCGGGCTATTGAAGTCGTTTTAAAAACAGGTCATCGTTTTTCTGAGCAAAGGCTTCAGGAACAGTCACCATACTCCAGAAAAATAATTGGGCTTCATTGGCAAAGAGAAGAATTGTACTCAAGGATTGATCAAAGAATAGCAGAAATGCTTACCCAAGGATTGATTGGTGAGGTAATAACTTTATTATCAAAGGGCTATTCCATTGAAATGCCGGCAATGTCCGCCATTGGATATCGGGAGATTGCCCACTTTGTCCTGGGAGAAACCTCCCTTCAAGAAGCCATCCTATTGATGAAAAGAAACTCAAGACAATATGTACGTAGACAGGCTAATTGGTTTAAAGTGAATGACCCGGATATTAGATGGTTCGATGGCAAGGTTATGAATCTGAAAGAGATTTTGTTATATCTTGACTCGGATGATGGGTGGAGTAGATCTGAAGAATAAAAGGATTTATCAATTTATCTATATCAATTTTCAAATAAAAAGAGGCTGGTTATAGGAACCAACCTCTTATTTTTTGTTTTTTCTTACCCGATTTGTAACTCGGGAACGCCGCTTTTCTTTGGGTTTGGTGCAGGAAAAATTGCTTCAAATTCTTCTTTTGAAAGCGTTTCAACTTCCAATAATTTTGTTGCCACGGCGTCTAATTTGTCGCGATATTCGGTCAGTATTTTTTTAGCATTTTGATAGGCATCGTTTACAATCGACCTTACTTCCTGGTCAATTTTCTCCGCAACAGATTCTGAGTAATCACGCTGTTCCGAAATTTCTCTCCCCAGGAATATTAATTCTTCTTTCTGGCCGTATACCATCGGTCCAAGTTTATCACTCATTCCTAAGCGCATCACCATAGTGCGGGCTAATTTGCTAACTCTTTCAATATCATTAGACGCCCCGGAGGTGATATCATCAAAGACAATCTCTTCGGCTGCACGTCCGCCTAAAAGGCCAACCATATCAGCAAATATTTTTTTCTTTGCCATAAGTAAACGGTCTTCTTGTGGTAATGCTAATGTATATCCAGCCGCCATACCTCGAGAGATAATCGATACCTTTTGCACCGGATCGCTGTGGGGGAGAACATGCATGACAACAGCATGTCCAGCTTCGTGATATGCAACAATTCTTTTCTCTTCCTGGCTGATCAGTCTGCTTTTTCGTTCCGGACCAGCAATAACGCGCTCAATAGACTCCTCAAATTCACTTTGCCCGATTAAAGTTTTATTTCTTCGTGCGGCCAGAATGGCTGCTTCATTTACCAGGTTCTCTAAATCTGCTCCGACGAAGCCAGGCGTGGAGCGAGCTATTACGCTCAAATCAACGTTGTTTTCCAATGGTTTTCCACGAATATGGACTTTCAATATCGCTTCTCGGCCGCGAACATCCGGACGATCTAAAACCACCCGGCGGTCAAAACGTCCCGGTCGCAATAAAGCTGGGTCGAGAATATCGGGACGGTTGGTGGCTGCCATAATAATGATGTTGGTATCTGTATCGAAGCCATCCATTTCAACCAACATTTGGTTCAACGTTTGTTCACGTTCATCGTGACTGCCGCCTAAACCGGCGCCGCGTTGACGCCCCACTGCATCGATTTCATCGACAAAAACAATACAAGGTGAATGACGTTTGGCTTGCTCGAACAAATCTCTGACACGACTGGCGCCTACACCCACAAACATTTCTACAAACTCAGAACCTGAAATTGAGAAAAAAGGAACACCTGCTTCTCCAGACACTGCTTTCGCTAATAAGGTTTTTCCAGTTCCGGGAGGGCCGACTAATAATACACCTTTAGGGATGCGTGCTCCCAGAGAAATAAATTTCTGTGGTTCCCGCAAAAACTCGACCACTTCTTTTAGCTCTTCTTTTGCTTCTTCTACACCTGCAACATCCACAAAAGTTACAGTTGGATGGTCGCCGGTAAACATTCTCGCTTTTGACTTTCCAAATGACATCGCTGCGGAATTACTGCCTTGCGCCTGTCGAAAGATATAAAAGAAAGCCCCACCAAGAATTAAAAATGGAAGAATATAACCAAGAGCAGTGATTACTCCAATCCAGGGACTTGGAACTTTGATTATGATTTTAATCTTATCAGGGTTGAGATCACTTTGGGTGACACCCAGATTCAATAATTGCTCAACCAATGTTGCGGTTGATTCTTTTGTTGATAATGCCTCGCGAGCATTCTCCACATACTTTACACGTAATCGATTTTCGTTTTCTTCAATTTCCGAAATTTTGCCCGCTTTAATATCAGCGGCTACCTGATTAATCGTTAGAGTTTCTGTACTACTTCGCTGACTGAAACTATAAAAAGCCATGACGATAATGGCGATGAATAACAGCAAGTAGATTACATACGATTGATTTCTTGAATTCACTAATGCCTCCCAAAAAGGAAACTCCCAGTATTTTTGAAAATTATACCAACCTACTTTGTTATTGGCTAATTTTTCATATAGTTTTTAGCTTTATCTAATGAATTTCTAATAATTAATATAAAAAAATGACAAAAAAGCTGGTTAAATTTAATATCGTACTAAAAAACCTTAAAGATTAATTTATATTTATGATTGAATTTGCTCTATCGTTTTGAATAGTTGGTTAAGATGAATGTGGTCATGTTGTGCGATGAATTTTATTAATTCATAGGTTGGGGTAGGACCAAAAATTGCATGATTATTTTTTTTGTTCCAAAGCTCATCATCAAATTCATTGATTAAATCAATCAAAATTAGTCTGTTTTGGATAAAGCGATCCATTTCAGTAAAGGGGTTGTTTTGGATATATTTTCTTTCTTCTGCCCACTCATCGGTTAGAGCTGCTTCAATAAAGGGGTGGGAGTCATTTTTAATAAGGCGTAATCGCGGGATGTTTACTTCACTGTCCGCATCTGCTACATGAGAGATTATTTCAACGATAGACCATTCGGATGGTTGGGGTCTTTTTGAGTAAAAATCATAGGATCGGTAAGATCTCCGAAGTGAATCAATATTTGCTACAGTTGCCAGCAAAAAAGCTTTCAATGCCTTTTTTGTTGTTTTAAGATCAATCGTAAATGGATTTTGTGTTAACTTACTTATCCATTCGATTACTTGATCAATGGTTCCGGAGGAACTTTTCGGATGGAAAATTACCCCATTATGATCCGGTGGATTTCCGAGAAAAAAAGTAGGGATACCTAAAACTTCAGCCGGGATAATATCCATTTCCCAATCATTTCCAATCATAACCATTTGGTTATCAGGCCAGCCTATCTTTCCAAGTACTTCAGCGTAAAATTCCGGCCTGGGTTTTGTAAAATGGGATTCTTCAAAATTGGTTATATATAGAAATTTTGACAGATCAATTCCTAAATTAGCCCAATTAATCCGATGTTCAATGGCGATTCTTGGGAATAAAGGATTTGTGGCAATAATTATTTTGTGGTTTTCCTTTATTAATTCTTGAATTAAGGTTGCAGCGTGGGAGATTTCACCAGTTAAGGGGGATAATTTTGGAAATTCATGTTGATAAAAAAAGTAAATTTTTTCCGCAAGGAGTTCCTTGGATGCTCCAATTTTTTGGTAGAAATAATGATCAAAACACTCTTCCAACGTTTTTGTTGGGTCAATATTATCGACCATCAAATCTGTCCCTCTAAAAATTAAGGCAGGCAATTCTTTTGGAGGTATATACTCTGAAAGCGAGTTTCCAAGACTTTTTAAATATGCTGGCAAAAATTTCTCCATCGGATTTTCGAGGAGGGTATCATCTAAATCAAATAAAATTATCAATTATTTATCCTCAAGAAAAATATCTGGTAATGGGTGGCATTGCCCACAACCAATATGTGGCTCTTTAACTTTTATTTTATTTTTTATGCAATAAGCTTCGATGTGCATTTGTTTTTTGATCCAAAAATATTTTTTGACTTTTCCAGATAACTGCATATATGAACAAGCATTCGCCTGTAAGATGGACGGAACTGGGCAAGTTTTGCAAAGTTTGTTCGTCCAGTCTCTTTTTGATTTTTGGTCAGTTAAAAGCCGGCAGTCTTCAAAATTTCTCCCTCGGAAATAATCCCCAAAAAAGTAAGGACATTCCTGGCCATAAGGTGTGCGCATTCTTATTGGGTTACACGGGTAACGTATTCACCAGTTCTTGTGTCAACCCGAATAACATCCCCAGTAGAAACAAAATAAGGGGTGAAAACGGATGCACCAGTTTCAACCTCGACCTTTTTGGTCTGACCAGTGGCTGTATCGCCCTTTACTGCGATTTCTGCATATGTAACCTCTAAATCCACAGTTATTGGTAACTCAACATCAATTGCTTTGGAATTATAAAAGGTTATTTTTACTTCCATATTTTCTTTTAGGAAATTCGTTGATTCCCCAAGGGCTTCTGCCTGTAAAGGATATTGATCGAAAGTCTCATTATCCATGAAATAATAAAATTCACCATCATTGTACAAATATTGAGCATTATGGTATTCAAGACGTACATCCTGAATTTGTTGACCAGAGTTGAATGTTTTCTCAATCGTTGCTCCGGTAATCATATTTCTTGCTTTTATGCGAATGGTAGCGTTGCCACGACCGGTTTTGTTATGTCCATAATCCAGCACTTTATATAAATTCCCATCCAATTCAAATGTAACACCTTTTCTAAGTTCATTTACATCAATCATAAAACACCTTTTATCAGAATAAAAAAATAGTGGTTTGATTATAGTCCAGGCATTAAAGGGTGGCAAGGTCAAAAAAGTTGACAGGAAGCTTAGTGACCATAAAATAAAAAATCCGGGTTGTGATGCAACCCGGACTTTGTATTGATTAACTTAATTTCGGTTCGATTAATCCGTACCCCCCATCCCTTCGAAGATACAATATATTAATACTTTCAGTCCTCATGTTATAAAAAACAAAGAAATTTTCATGACCTAACAATTTCATTTGTTCGAGCGCTTCGAGTTCATCCATAGGATCTAAAGAAAAAGTTTTTCGGCGGATAATTTCCGGAACTTCATGTTCTTCAACTTCCGGCAATTCAGCAGCTAACTCCGATAAGGGTGTTCCATCTCCCCGCCCACGATCTCTTTTCCCTTTTAGCCTGGCAATTTGCCGTTGCATTTTTTCAATTGAAGCGTCAATCGCTGCAAAAATATCATCGGACCTTTCTTCCGTTCGTAAAATGTAGCCTTTTCCACGAATTGTGATTTGTGCGACTTGCCGATCAGAAGCACTCCTGGCAGCTTTGGCATAAGTCAAATCAACTCTGGTTTCATCAATATCATTTAAATAGCGATTGAGTTTAGAAACTTTTTTGTTTACATATTCTTCCAATCTTTCGGACATTTTAAGATTTTTAGTAAAGATATCGACTTTGGTTGCCATTTTATTCCTCCTGGAAAAATTTTTAACGCAGAGCAGTGTCTTATAAATGATCACTAAACCCGGTGCGGGTATGGACTGCACGAGCAACGGTAAACGCTACTATATCGTTTGCTCCTGCCTTTTTCAATGCTGATGCACAAGCTTCCAATGTGGCTCCTGTTGTGGATACATCGTCAATAAGTAAGATGTTTTTACCTTTCACCACTTTAGAATCAGCGATAAACGCATCATTTACATTGGTTAAACGCTCGTGTCGATCTAATTTCACCTGGGACTGAGTGTCTTTTACTCGACGCAGCGACTGCTTATTAATTAATAACTTGGTAGACATTGAAAACGGTAATGCAAGCAAAAAAGACTGATTGTAACCACGTTCATGGATCCTTTTTGAGCTTAATGGTACGGGTATTACCATATCAATATCCAGTTTATTTTTATTGTACAGTTCAACCAAATAATTAGCCAGCACTTCGGCTATACCAATATCACGATTGTATTTTAAATTTCGGAGAGCAGATGATAGAGGAGGTTGATAATAGGAAAAAGATCTTATTATCGAGATATTACTGAGACGATTTTTACATTCATCAATATCATGTTTCAGGTAAGAGATTGGCTCTCCACATTTCGGACAAATATTCGAATCAAGCATTTGAACTTGATCAGCACATTTTTTGCAAAATCTTTCTCCAATTGTGTTACAGCCTGCACACCGAGGAGGAAAAATAAAATCAATAATTTTCCAACTATATTTAAAAAAAGGTATGCTAAAAGAAGGGTGATTAACCCAGAATGTCATGATATTCCTTTCTTACTGGAACATTCCGCCTAAAGCGGATTGCATTAATCGCAATGCTGCAGGGGTTAATAGCACAATCATTAATGATGGAAAAATTAGAAGTCCCATTGGAACTAGCATTTTGATTGGGGCTTTGTGCGCCTCTTCCTCAGCTAACTGACGCCTTCGAATTCTCATTTGATCTGCTTGAATACGAAGAACTTTGGATAAAGAAACACCCAATTGCTCGCTTTGAATTACTGCTGCCACAAAACTTGTCATCTCCGGTAAGCCAATCCGGTTAGACATATCTCTTAATGCATCTCTACGCACTTTTCCTAACTGGATTTCCTGAATTACCCGCGCAAAGGCCATGGATAGTTGGCTTTCCCATTTTTCACTGACTTTATGCATAGCCGCATCAAACCCTAAACCGGCTTCAACGCAAATTGTAAGTAAATCGAGAGCATCAGGCATAGCTTTTCGAATTTCTTTTTGTCTTCGATTGATTCTTGATGTCAAAAACATATTTGGAAAATAAAAACCTATAAATCCAAACAAAAGCGAAACCAATAACTTCCTTCCAAAAGGCCATCCTAAAGAACCAATGGATAGGACAAAGAGAATGATTCCCCCAAAAAAGAATAAAGCAATAAATTGGGTAGCTAGAATGATCGTTGGATCGATGTTGGAAGAAACACCAGCCAATTCTAATTTCTTTTCAATCGATGACATGGCATTTTGAGGTGTGAAGCGAATTACGAATTCACCCAATTTTCTGGCAATTGGATAAATTACTCTTTCCTGGAAAGGTAGAGATAATTCCAGTTTTCGCAATTCTACCGGTGCATCATCCAAATTTAATTCTCCCAGGCGCTCATTAAGCAGGCGGCTTTCATCAAAATTTTGGCTTCGCACACCAATAACTGTGAGAACGATTGCAATGATAATGATCGCAACAATTAATATAATTAATATGGTCATAATCGGTCCTCCAGAAATCTCTTAAACTTCAATTTCACCAATTTTGTTCATCACAAAATAACCTGAGATAATCAATAAACCAGCAACAATCAAAGCAGCAATTCCACAAACTCCGCTTTCTGGTTTGAAAAATTGCATAATATATTCTCTATTTAAAAGATACAAAACGCCAATTACGAACAATGGTAATAATGACAAGAAACGACCGGAATACATAACCTGAGTTGTTAATACTCGGATTTCACCTTTAATTCGGATACGCTCCCGAATTGTGTATGAAATTGAATCCAGAATTTCTGCTAAATTACCACCAACTTCGCGTTGAACATTGATAGCAGTGATTGTAAGATCCAGATCGTCACTGGGAATTCTAATCAACAAATTCTCCAACGCTTTTTCCATATTGATCCCTAACTGAATTTCCTGAATTACCCTGCGAAATTCATCTGAAAGAGGGGCAGGTAATTCTTTTGAGACCGCCTCCATCGCTTGCATGGTAGAAAAGCCAGCCCTTAAACCATTTACCATTAGATTTAACATATCTGGTAGTTGTTGGTCAAATTTTATTAACCGTTTCTTTTGTTGGGATTTCACATACATATTAGGCAGGAATAAACCGATTACTGCACCTACTACACCAACGAGCAGGCTTTTTCCACCTACGAACCATAGGACAAATCCTACCAGTACAGAGCTGATTACAATTAAAGAAATGTACTCACCTGGTTTAAATTTCAAGTCTGCTCTAGATAGACTGTTAGAAATTTTGTCTCCAATGGAAGATCGTTCAACTCTACGGTTCAGCCAATCCGTCAAAGGACGAGCTCTTTCTTTTTCTGTGAGTGGTTCCTCGCCTTCCAGATATTTTCCCAACCTGGTTACTTCAACGGCTCGCTTATCGGCAGAAATAGATACAACAATTCCAACGATGAGAAGAATGATTGCAAAGCTACCAACAACTGACAAAATTAATATAGGATTAATTTGGTTAATTATTTGGAGGAAATCCATTGGTACCTGCTTTCAAAAAATTATCTGCGCCTTTCACCAATTCCGAAGATTGAGGGTGAAAGGTGAATTCCGGATTGCTCGATTTTGTCAATAAATTTTGGTCTAAGTCCGGTTGGTCTTAATCTTCCTACGACTTTCCCATTTTCGTAACCAGCCTGTTCAAAAGAAAAGATGTCAGTCATAGAAATGATATCGCCTTCCATTCCTGATACCTCAGTAACATGGGTTACTTTTCTGGTACCGTCACGCATACGAGATTGATGAACGACCAGATCAATAGCAGAAGCTACCTGCTCTCGAATGGCACGGACAGGGAGGTCCATTCCTGCCATTAAAGTCATTGTTTCAAGACGGGCTAATGTATCCCGTGGACTGTTGGAGTGCAAGGTTGTCATTGAACCATCGTGACCGGTGTTCATGGCCTGCAACATATCCAGTGCTGCCTCATCACGAATTTCACCTACGATGATACGATCGGGACGCATTCGGAGGGTATTAATTACTAATTGTCGAATGGTGACTTCGCCCTTTCCTTCAATGTTCTCGGGACGAGATTCTAAGGTGACCACATGGTCTTGCCTTAGCTGAAGTTCTGCTGCGTTTTCAACTGTAATAATTCTTTCATCTGAAGGAATAAACCCGGAAAGAATATTTAACAAAGTTGTTTTTCCTGAACCTGTTCCACCAGAAATAACAATGTTAATTCTGGAACGTACACAAGCGTCCAGGAACTGAACGCCTTCAGGCGTAATGGATCCAAAATTTATCAGGTTCTCTACTGTGATAGGCGTTTTAGCAAATTTTCGGATGGTTAGAACCGGTCCAACCAGTGATAATGGTGGAATGATTGCATTGACACGCGAACCATCGGGTAAACGAGCGTCCACATAAGGGCTTGATTCATCGATACGTCTTCCGAGAGGAGAGACAATTCTTTCGATAATCCTCATCACGTGGTCATTATTTTCAAATGCCATTGGTTCACGAACAATTTTTCCGAATCTTTCGATATAGATATTCTTGGCTCCGTTGACCATGATTTCAGTGATGGTCTCGTCTTCCAGCAAGCGTTGTAATGGACCGAACCCAAGAATTTCTGCCGTAATTTGTTCAAACATTCTGGATCGTTCAGGCCTTGAAAGGATAATGTTTTCCTCATTCAGAATCTGTTCAAAAAGTTCCTGTATCGTTTTTTTAACTTCTGCAGTTTGACTGACATCCATGCTTGGATCCAGAGTACTTAACAGTTTTGTCTGAACCCGATTTTTGAGATCCTGATACGTATTACTGGCGGTTGAAGATAAAGGTGCAGAAACCCGCCTGGTTTGAAGTACTGGATTCCGCAGTACTTCAGTTTCCCCTGATTTTTGTGGGGGGCTACTGGAGTTTTCACTTTGAATTCGTCGTAATATCGACATAGAATTTCCTCAACTTTTTCTGTGACTAAACTGGTTCTTCGCTTAGACTATTAATTCTTTCCTTTACTTTTTCGTTAATGGAGTAAATACTTTTTGAAACCGGAGTATTTTTGTTTTCAATGATTAAAGGAATACCTCGATTAATAGAAGTGATAACAATCCGTTCTTCGAGCGGGATCACTGCATCGACATTAAGTTTAAGACTATCACTAATCCGTTCTGGTGAAATAGCAATTCGTTTGTCATAACGATTAACAACAAATAGAATACGTTTTCGACTAATTCCAGATTGATCAGATAAATTTAAGAATGAATTTACGCTTTTGATTGAAGGAATATCTTGTGTGGCAACCAGGACAATCATCGTGGAAATATCAAGGGCGGCTTGAACAACATCTGTAAGATAAGGAGTAGTATCCACAACAATATAGTCAAAAATCTTTTGCAAATATTCTAAGATTTTCTGGAATTGATAAGAAGAAACCTGGTCGGCATATTCCGGTCTTGGTGGAGCGGCTAAGAATTTTATTTTTGATTGTGGATGAGTGATTAAAACATCATTAACAATTTCAGGGTCCAGTTCGTCTGCTCGCGGAGCAAGATCGAGGATTGAGTTTCTGCCTTGTTTGTTTAGAAATATTGCGATGTCACCATAAAGTAGATTGCCATCCACGATTGCGACCGATTCGGTCTCATTTTGAAGTGAAATAGCGAGATTTGTTGCGATGGTTGTGCATCCAACTCCTCCCTTGGGGCTATAAACAGCAATAATCTTACCAAGCTTGCTTAACCGAATTCCGGTAGCTTCCACGCTTTCCGTTACCAGTTGTGCTTTTTCTTTTTCTTCAAAGGCTAATTTTCCAGCTTGACGAATGGCATTGGTTAATTCATCAATCAAAGGAGGTTTTGATAGAAAATCTCTGGCACCGGCTAGCATGGCACGACGCATGTAGCCTGAGTCATATTGAACAGAAAGAATCACAACTTGAATATGAGGATGTTTTTTCCGAATATTTTCAGTGGCTACCAGACCATCCATATCCGGCATATTGATATCCATTACGATAACTTCAGGCAAGATTTTCCCTGCCATTTCAATTGCTTCTTTTCCAGTTCTGGCTTCACCAATGATCTCAATTTTCGGGTCAAATTGCAACATTCTGCGAATGTTTTCCCGTGTTTCAGTGATATCATCGACGATCAGTACCCGAATTTTATCTGGCTGTGCCATTTTTTCCTCTTAATTCCATTCTAAAAAACTACTACAAAACTATTGTTCATTGGTTGGTGCAAACAAACCAATTCTAGGTTCTATTGCGAATGGAAGTTTCGTAGGTAATGGAATATTTTTCTGATCCATTAAGTATTGTTGTGTCACTGCATCTGTCACAATCGTCTGAGTGTTGTTAGGATTACGAAGAGCCAATGTCAGGTATACATTCGCTTTGCGCATATAAGTTAAAAATACCGCATCCTGTGGAGAAACAACCAATGTTACGATGTCAGGTGCTGGGGGAGGGGGTGGGGCCTGTTCTTCACCAGTTTGAGCAGCCTGAGTTTCATCTGTTGGGGTTGTTTTTTCACCTTCATAGGGGAAATCTCCTACCCGTAAGACCATCGCATCCTGAACAACGTTTTGACAAACCAGACGGGGTCTTTGAGCTTCAGAAGGGACAACATAAACTGGTTCGTTGAGAGTTGGGTCTAATTCTGTTCTTCCCTGTGTCGATTCTTCTCCGCCACTGGCGATAATCACTGTAAGAGATTCTGAGACACTTTCTGCTGAAAGGATTTGCTTGGTAACAGAACCAGTGTAGTTAGGCAATCTTGTTTGATATTCAGGATCAACATCCACCAGTGTCATGCATCCAATAACCATCACATGATCCCCAGCCTGAGGAGCATATGCGATCATCGATTCTCTATCAAAAAGAACTGATAAAGCTGTTTTATCAACCGGGACGTCAAATGCAGCGATAGAACCACTGGTGGCACTATCAAAAATAATTCCAGGTGTCAGTGGGATTCTGGCTTGTAACGGGTAAATTGCCTTTTTTCCTATTACCTCATCTAAATTCGTAAAAAAGGTCCCAGCGACAAGTTCCTTTTTAGGAAATGGGATCATCGTGACTACACTTGAATCAAGGACATCCCCCCGTTCTACAGATTGAGAAGTGATCACAATATCAACCATTTCCTCAATTTGAAGCTGCGGTGATTCACTTACCGATGGTGCAGCAGGTTGTAATAAAGGTCTAAACCTTAAAAACAGAAAAACGCCCACTACGACGACAACAATTAACAATAACGCAATAATAATTAATACTCTTCCGCCTTTACTTCCTCTAGTAGCCATAATTTTTACGTCTCCTTAAATTTGGAATAGGAAAACAAATTTGTTTATATATTATACGGTAATAGATTTCTTTTTGAAAATGTTTTACAGTACCAGTTTATCAAATATTTCCCAACCATACTTATCATTTTAATTACATTTAAAAAATATGCAACTACTTTTTAGTAAAAAAAATTTTTGAAATATGTTTTTAAACGATAAACACAAAAGACCTCGGAAAAGACCTTTTGTGTTTATCCACTTGTTTCTTTAATTTATATTGCGGTAACAATATTACTAAAGATTTTACCGATTGCCGGGCCAAGTAATGCAAGGATTACGATAACAACAACTGCTACTAAAACAAGAATTAATGCATATTCAACAAGACCCTGACCTTTTTCTTTTGGTGCAAATAACATTGGATTTTCCTCCTTTCAATGCAATTTTTTTAATTGTCTATGATTGTTATTATATATTAATTGTATTTTAAATCAAGCTGTAAAAATTACAAATACCTAACAAAATATGTTTTTTTTGTAAATAATTACCATTTGAAATAAAAACCTGTTTATGTTTGTATTAAGTTATAATGAAATAATCAGATTTAGATATTTTGTGAGGAGGTAATATGAGCGACTTGTTTACTAGAATTACTGACGATCAAGATCCTATCAGAAAATTGTTCAGTAAAATTCCAGGCTTTAGTGGGTATGTTGAGCGTGAAAATCGCAGAGCTGCTGATAAAATTTTACGTGATGCAATTGCAGATCGATTTGAAGAACTTTGGAAGCAAATATCCAGTCTCCAAACCGATTTGATCAGTTCAGGCGGACTTGAGTTTATTGATGATTTAGAAAGAGCAGCCATAAAAATCCGCCAATTCATTGATCGTATTCGACATGCTTCCTATGGTTATTCTCCCTTCTTTAATGCTACTAAGATTAATGAAGAAGAATTATCAAAAGTTTACGAATTTGATCTGGCACTTTTAGAGAACGTAGATGTTGTTAGTAAAGCAGTTGATAATGTAGAGATTTCTATTGGAACGGATGGATTGCCAGCAGCAATTCGGAACTTAACAAGTCTTGCCCAACAAACAGTTGATACTTTTAACCGCCGATCTGAAGTTATGATGGGTGGTGTTGATGCTGAAGGAAATTAGATTTTTTAATTTTAAAAATGAAAATGGAGAATGACCATGGCTAGAATTTTTGATGTAGTTGAATATGCCAGTGAAATGAAAGATGAGATAGTGCGCCGGTTTCCAGAAACCGGAGTAGCTGACTTACGTATTGGCTCACAAATTATTGTCAGAGAATCCCAGCGCGTGATATTTTTTCGAGATGGGAAAGCATTGGACCAATTTGGACCAGGCCGACACACAATTATCACGGCCAACATCCCAAAAGTAATTGATTTAATTGGAAAAGCGTTTAACGATAGAACGCCCTTTACTGCAGAAGTTTATTTTGTCTCCATGCGAGAATTTGTCGATCGTAAATGGGGAACACCTCAACCAATTCTTGTTCGAAACCCTGGTATGGGGCTGGGCGTTGCTTTGTTACAGGGTTTTGGAAATTATAGTTTTCAGGTGAGTGATCCACAACAGTTTGTAACCCAAGTTGTAGGAGCAAGCGGTGTTTACCGAATGGGAGATATTGAAGACCGCCTGCGATCCATGCTGCTATCAAAATTACAGGATTTATTAGGCGAGACAGCAGCCGGAAAGAGTGTCGCCGAATTAATCGCATTAACCGAAGAACTTGGAGCAGGTGTACGCGCCAAGGTACAGGATGATTTTGCTGCTTTAGGTTTATTATTGAAATCCTTCTACATTTCTAATCTGAAACCCAGTGAAAAATCGGCAGAAGAGTTGCGAGCAATGGGTATGTTGGATATGCAGACCTACACTCAATTACAGGCAGCAGATGCTTTGCGAGAAGCTGCCCGTAATGAAGGTGGCGGTGCAGGATTAACGGCTGGAATTGGAGCTGGGGTTGGTTTAGGAGGGGTGATCTCACAGTCTTTACAAGGAATGACAGGCACACAGGCATCCTCTGCTCAACCAACCGCACAAGCAGCAACCGGCTCAGATGTCATGACACCTTCTGAAGCAGCTTCCGTCCTAAAAGTATCGGAAGAGGATGTGATTGCGGCGATTAATGCCGGCGATTTAAAAGCTAGAAAAATTGGAAATGCCTACCGGATCAGTAAACAAGCTTTAGATGAATTTCTAAAGGGATAATGGAAAAAAGTAAAAAAACCGGGAAAATCCCGGTTTTTTCCATTTTAAAAGAATGGTTGAAAATAAATATTGAAATTTCATTTATAGGCTACTATAGGGAGTTTTCTTAATGAAACTTCATGAATACCAATCAAAAAAGATTTTAGATCGATATGATGTTCCGATTCCTAAAGGAAGAGCGACAAACATGGCTTCTGAAGCAAAACAAATTGCTGAGGAATTGGGTGGCCGGGTGGTAATAAAAGCTCAAGTATTGGCAGGCGGTAGAGGAATAGCAGGAGGCATCCGCTTAGCTAAAGACCCAAAACATGCAAAAGAATTGGCTACTGAAATTCTTGGAATGGAAATTAAAGGTTTACCAGTCAGAAAAATTTTGGTAGATGAAGTTATTGATATCGATCAGGAAATTTATTTAGGAATTGTTAATGATCGTGCGATTCAACGACCAGTAATAATAGCTTCTGCTGACGGTGGCGTGGATATTGAAAAAATTGCCTGTGAAGATCCAGCAAAAATTTTTAAAATACCGATTGACCCATTGTTAGAATTACAGGAATTCCAAATTCGAGATATTGCCCTGGGTATCGATTTAAAACGAGAATATTGGAAACAATTTATCCAAATCATAAAAGGCTTATATAAAGCATACAGAGATTTTGATGCAACACTGTTTGAGATAAATCCGTTGGTAATAAATAAAGAAAAGAAAATGATTGCTTTGGATGCAAAATTAATTGTCGATGATAATGCCTTGTTTCGTCACCCTGAGTTGATGGAATTAAAAGATCCGGATATTGAAGTACCTGCCGAGAATGAAGCTCAAAAATATGGATTGGCCTATGTTTATTTAGATGGCAATATCGGTTGTCTTGTTAATGGAGCTGGTTTGGCAATGGCAACGATGGATGTTATTACTCAATTTGGCGGAAAACCAGCAAACTTTATGGATGTTGGAGGAGGGGCTGGGGCTCAAAAGGTGGCGACAGCTTTTCGGATAATTTTGTCTGATCCGGATGTGAAAGTAATTCTGGTTAATATTTTTGGAGGGCTAACCCGATGTGATGAAGTAGCCAAAGGTATATTAACTGCTTTGAATGATGTGGAAATTCAAATACCTGTGATTGTTAGGCTGGTCGGAACACATGCAATTGAAGGACGGGAAATACTTGCCCATGCAAAAGTGCAAACCGGATCAACATTGGTGGAAACAGTGAAAAACGCTGTTTTATTAGCGAATGGCAGTAATTCATGAGTATTCTTATTAATAAAAATAGTCGGGTTTTAGTACAGGGAATTACCGGCAATGAAGGAATGTTCCATGCATGGCAAATGTTCCAATATGGGACAAATATTGTTGCAGGGGTTACACCTGGTAAAGGGGGAGAATGGATGTTTGAAGGGAAAATTCCAATTTTTGATTCTGTAAAAATCGCGAAAGAAGCGACCGAAGCGAATGTTTCAGTAATTTTTGTACCAGCTCATTTCGCTGTTGATGCTGTGTTGGAAGCCTCCAACGCTGGGATCGAATTGATTGTTTGTGTAACTGAAGGGGCTCCAATTAAAGATATGATGAAAGTTAGGAGTTATCTAGACCAAAAAGGGACGAAATTAATTGGCCCAAATAGCCCAGGGTTGATTACTCCAGTAGAGGCTAATGTTGGAGTATTTCCAGGAAATATCACGATTCCTGGTAATATCGGTGTAATTTCGAGATCGGGTACGTTAACTTATGAAGTTTTATATGCGATGACTTTAATGGGAATTGGAACGAGTACGTGTGTGGGCATCGGCGGAGATGTTATTAGGGGATTAGGTTTTATTGAATTATTAGAAATGTTTGAGATGGACCCTTTAACAGACCAGATTGTTTTGATTGGTGAAATAGGTGGTAATGAAGAAGAAAAAGCAGCGGAATATATTTCAAGATTTATGACAAAACCTATTATTGCTTACATCGCTGGGCTTTCTGCTCCAATTGGAAAAAGGATGGGGCATGCTGGAGCAATAATTGAGGGCGGATGCGGAACTGCGGAAGAAAAAATCAAGGCATTGCACGAGGCAGGAGTTCAAATTGCCAAACATCCGGAAGAAGTCGCAAAAATTATTAATAGGTAAAAAAAAAAGAGGTTGACCCAAAAGAGAAGGGGTCAGCCTCTTTTTTTAAGGCGCTTTTATTACTTTAAATTTGATTCAATGTATGAAACTGCATCTCCAACTGTTTTGATCTGTCTTGCGCTGTCATCCGGGATTTCTAAATCAAATTTCTCACTGAACCCATCAATTAAGAAAAACTGGTCCATGGAATCTGCTTTTAAATCTTCAATAAATCGTGTGTCTAACTCTACTTCATTCTCATCGACTTTTAGAACGTCTACGATAATTGTTTTCACTTGATCAAAAACTTCACTCATCTAATCCTCCTGTAAATTCCACAGTATTTGTAATTCAAAATTTTAACTTCCATTATTTAATTGTCAAGTAATGAAAAGTTATTTTTATTCTCAATCTGATCATTTCCCTTTAAATGACCTCTGTTATACTAATTACTAACACTTATCAAATGGAAAAGTTATGAAAGATCGAAACATAAAATCCAGAAAAGATGATCATATTCGCATTAATTTAGAAGAGAATGTAAGTTCTTCTTTAATAAATGGTTTGGAAAAATATCGCTTTATTCATTGCGCATTACCTGAAATGGATATCCGAGAAATTAACCTTTCTCAAACCTTGTTTGGCCGCCAAGTATCAGTTCCACTACTGATTTCTTCAATGACTGGTGGAACTGAACAAGCATTTGAAATTAATCAATCACTCGCTCTGGCAGCCGAAAAATTTCGATTAGCCATCGGAGTTGGTTCACAAAGAGCTGGAATTGAAGATAGCTCACTATCAAGGACGTTTAACATGCGTGCGTTTGCGCCGAACGCTTTAATTTTTTCCAATTTAGGTGCTGTACAACTAAATTACGGATATGGACTGGATGAATGTAAACAAGCAGTTGATATGACCCAAGCAGATTGCCTTCTGCTACATCTAAACCCACTCCAGGAAGCTATCCAGCCGGAAGGCGATACCAACTTCAAGGGTTTGTTGCAGAAGATTGAGAAAATTTGCAAAGAATTGGCGGTTCCCGTGATTGTTAAAGAAGTAGGATGGGGAATCTCCGTTGAGATAGCAGAAAAGCTGGTAAATTGTGGGGTAGCCGGTATTGATGTTGCCGGAGCTGGCGGTACTTCGTGGTCGCAAGTTGAGCGTTTTAGGTTAAGTAATCAGCATGATATTCACGTAGCTGATGCTTTTAAAGATTGGGGAATACCAACTACTGAAGCTTTAATCGCTGTAAAAGCACAGATCCCGGAGATCCCAGTATTTGCGAGTGGGGGATTAAAAACGGGAATGGATATAGCAAAAAGCATTGCCCTGGGTGCTGATTTAGCTGGAATGGCATCTGTTTTTCTAAAAGCGGCGACAAATTCTTTAGAACAGCTTTTTAATACGGTACAGGAATTCGAAAAAATATTAAGAATCAGTATGTTTGCGACCGGATCAAAAGATTTGTCAGATTTCAAGAAAGGGAAAATTCAAAGAATTGAGACTGAATATGGTCCTACAGCAGTATCTTGAGTTATTAATTCCTGAAATTAATTCAGGTTTAAAGTCAACTATTCAAAAGGATATTCCAGAAACCTTCTCATTACTGCAAGAAATGATGTTGTATCATTTTGGCTGGTTTGACAAGAACAGACCCCAAGGTTCTCATGGTAAACGTATTCGACCGCTTTTGCTTTTATTAAGTAATATTGTTTGTGGTGGTGATTGGAAAAAAACTTTGCCGGCTGCCATAGCTATTGAACTGATCCATAATTTTTCATTGCTTCATGACGATATCGAGGATCGATCAGATCTCCGTCATGGAAGAAAAACAGCCTGGGTCGTTTACGGTACTTCACAAGCCATTAATGCTGGTGATGCGATGTTTTCTCTGGCTCAGATAAACATGCTGAAAATTGGAGATTCAATAAACAAGATGCTTGGGTTCGAAGCGTTAGCGAAGCTTAACGAAACCTGTTTGGTGTTAACCGGCGGACAAAGTTTGGATATTTCCTTCGAAAATAAAAGGATTATTTCTCTTGAACAATATTTATCGATGATCCAGGGGAAAACGGCTGCGTTAATCTCTGCTTCCTGTGAGATTGGTGCTATCCTAGCTGAAGCTGCTGAGGGAGATATAAAATTATTCAAAAAGTATGGGGAAGCTCTAGGGTTAGCATTTCAGGCATGGGATGACTGGCTGGGTATTTGGGGTAAAGAAGAAATAACCGGTAAATCGAATATGTCAGATTTGTTAACTGGTAAAAAGACTTTGCCGATCTTATACGCATTAGACAAAAAAGGTGATTTCTCTGAAGTCTATCTAAAACAAGGGGTGTCAAAAGAAAATTTTGATCAGTTAGTTTCTTTATTAGAAGCAGAAGGAGCAAAAACATATACCGAAAAATTAGCCAGGAAATATACCAACGAATCTTTATCGGCATTAAACAAAATTGAAAGAAAAAATCAGGATGCCTTTGATGGATTAATTGAATTAACGTCTTTATTAATTCAAAGAAAAGAGTAAAAATCGTTATCCTGAAAAATTTTGAGGTTTAGTTTTCCCAATTTTATCGTAGATGATATAGAGACAAAAAAACAGAACAACCCAGGCTATCACCTGAAGGATGTTAATACCCTGAAATAAATTTTGCGGATTTCCATTAAAATAATCCAGAAAAACTGTTAAGATGGATAAACTCGCTAATGTGATTGTGAAAAAAACACCTGGTGAATACTTGTTTTTAAAAAAGCGGAAAGCCCAAACCAAAATGGTGGCAACCCCAATCATATAATAAATCGGCAGTGGATGTCTTTGCATTCCCCATAGGTAGATTGACCAGCGTAAATCTGATGGTTTCCCATAAAGATTCCCGGAAGCATATTGAGCTAAGAAAAAGAAAAGCAGAAAACTTAATAAGGGTATTGCTAAAGCATCCATTACCTTGAAAAGAACGAGTTTTTTCTTTTGAATATATATTACTGCAACGATAATTGAAAGAATTAATCCAGAATTAAAATCAAATAAATTTTTATCAATTGAGATTATTGATAATGGCTTTTCTATAAATAATGCAGAAAAACGCAATATATACGCTATACGACCTAAAATTATGGTCGAAACAAAATAAATAAAAACCAGATTGGATATTTGGTTGGGATTTTCATCAAAGGAAGTGGCTGTTTTTTCAGCCAGGAGAATGGAGAAATAAATTCCGATGACAAGCAATAATTCTGGAGCTTGAATTGCTAATGGGCCGATATTGATGATCGGAAACATTTACTCCTCAATTTTTTCAAGAATAGATTTAATTAGGGTTTCTGACATTGGACCTCCAATGATAATTTCAGAAATTTTTCCACTTCGATCAATAAAATAAGTTGAAGGCAAAGCCTGTACCTGGTAAAGTTTCGAAACTTCACCGGTTTGGTCCAGAAGGATTGGGAAAGTTAGCTTGTTAGCATTTACAAAAGCCATAACCTCCGTTGAGGAATCTTGATATAAATTATTTACAGCCAGGAGAACAATCTCGTCTCGATATTGATCGTGGATATTTTCTAAAGCAGGCATTTCATATTGACAAGGTTTACACCAGCTGGCCCATATATTAACAATGACAATTTTTCCTCGATAATTTGTTAGTTCATGGTCAACCTGGTTGATATCCTGTAGCCGAAAATTTGGTGCTAAAAAGCCCTTTTGGGGTGCAGGAATTAAATCGCTGGATAAACTTCGATTTTGATACCAGGTAAAAACAATCCACATAAATGAAAAAATTAAGATTAAGATATAAGTAAAAATTGACTTTGTGCTTTTTGGGACCATCGCTATGATGATACCCAATTAAAACCTCATGTCAACATTTTTCGATAGCATAAAACAAGGTTTATCTTTTGATTGTTTTAAAAACTCCATTATCTTAAAATAGTGATGGACATAAAAGAAGCGGATTATAAAAAAGAAGGATTAAAAAAATGAGTGTAAATTCAGAACTTGAACAAAAAGCCATAAAAACGATTAGATTTTTATCAGCAGATGCTATTGAACAAGCAAATTCCGGTCATCCAGGATTGCCGATGGGTACCGCCACAATTGCTTATACCTTATGGACAAAACATTTAAGATTCAACCCCAAAAATCCTGGTTGGTTTAATCGAGATCGTTTCGTTCTCTCTGGCGGGCATGGGTCCATGTTACTTTATTCTTTGCTGTATCTAACGGGTTATGATTTGCCAATGGAGCAGATCAAGAAATTTCGTCAATTAGGCTCAATTACTCCTGGACACCCTGAATTCGGGACAACGCCAGGGGTTGAGATTACCACTGGCCCTTTAGGTCAGGGATTTTCAAACGGAATAGGTTTTGCAATTGCTGAAGCACACCTGGCTGCAAAATATAATCTTTCCAATTTAGATAAATTGATCGATCATACAACTTATGCAATTGTTACCGATGGCGATTTAATGGAAGGAGTTGCCTCGGAAGCAGCTTCACTTGCCGGACATTTGCAATTAGGAAAATTGGTTTATTTATATGATGATAATCGTATTTCAATTGACGGTTCCACTGATCTGGCCTTTACGGAAGATCGGGGAAAAAGGTTTGAAGCCTATGGTTGGCAAGTACTTCACGTAGAAGACGGAAATAATGTTGAACAAATTGATCAAGCTATCCAGCAAGCAAAATTGGATGATCGTCCTTCGTTAATTATTTGCCGCACCATTATTGGTTATGGCTTGCCAACAAGGCAAAACACCGCTGAAGCACATGGAAAACCTCCTGGAGAGGTTGAATTACAAGGGGCAAAATTAAATGAAAATTGGCCGCTTGAACCAAAATTCTATGTTCCTGACGATGTTTTGGCTTTCTATCGTCAAGCGATTACACGTGGTGAAGAGCTCGAAAACAATTGGAATAAAACTTTAGCAAGCTATCAAAAAGAAAATCCTGAATTAACGAAAGAATTTTTAAGGAGAATGGTAGGATTACTACCGGATGGTTGGCAAAAGGATTTACCTGTTTTCTCTGCTGATAAAAAAGGGATGGGATCACGAGTCGCATCTGGAAAAGTTATTAATGCGTTAGCAGCAAAATTACCGGAATTAATGGGTGGGTCGGCTGACTTAACTCCCTCAAATGATACCTGGATAAATGGAGATACTGATTTTCAGCCAGGTCATCGTGAAGGTCGTTATCTACATTTTGGTGTTCGAGAACATGCTATGGGAGCAATCTTGAACGGACTCGCAACCCACAAAGGGATTATTCCTTACGGGGCATCATTCCTTGTGTTTTCAGATTATGTGCGGCCAGCAATTCGGCTTTCGGCCTTATCGGGATATCCGGTAAAATGGATTTTCACCCATGACTCAATTGGGGTAGGAGAAGATGGTCCGACACACCAGCCGGTAGAACAACTCGCTTCATTAAGGGCAATGCCAAATTTGGTGGACTTACGACCTGCAGATGCAAATGAAGTGGTTCAAGCTTGGAAAATAGCAATTGAGACGAAAGACAAACCGGTTTTATTGGTGTTTTCACGACAAAATCTTCCAACCCTTGATCGTGATTATTTTAATTCTGCAGAAGGCACTCTTAAAGGAGCCTATGTTTTAAAAGATTATGGGGAAAAAGCTCCAGAATTGATCTTAATTTCTACAGGTTCTGAAGTTAGTTTAGCTGTAGCAGCCGCTGAAAAATTACATGAATCCGGTCTGAGTGTTAGAGTGGTATCTATGCCAAGCTGGTATATATTTGAGCATCAGGATCAAGGTTATCAGGATTCTGTTTTACCTCCTAAAATTTCCAAAAGGATCTCAGTTGAAGCAGGCGCCAAATTTGGTTGGGAAAAATGGGTTGGCCAAAATGGAAAGATAATCGGTATGAATCGTTTTGGCGAATCTGGCAAGTTCGAAGATATCTACCCGCATCTCGGTTTTTCAGTAGAAAATATTGTCAATACTGCTTTAGAGATGTTTAATTAAGGAGTGAAAATGCGTATAGCTGTAGGATGTGATCATGGGGGGTATCCATTAAAAAATGTGGTAATGCAAACAATTGCATCACTGGGGCACGAAGTGATTGATTTTGGAACGGACAACGGGGAAGTCAGTGTTGATTTTCCAGATTATGTTTATAAAGTTTGTGATGCAATCCAAAGAGAGGTTGCTGAACGAGGAATCATCATTTGCGGTTCTGGGGTTGGCGCCAGTGTGGCTGCAAACAAAATGAAAGGGATTATCGCAGGCTTATGTCATGATCATTATTCTGCGCACCAGGGTGTTGAACATGACCATATGAATGTATTATGTATGGGAGCCAGGGTCATTGGGTCGGCATTAGCTGAGGAATTGACACATGCGTTTTTGTATGCCAAAGAGGATTATGGTGAACGATTTGTGCGCCGGATGATTAAAGTAAAAAAATTAGAAGAATTTGGGCATTTGTAAGAAATAGGTGTAAAAATGAGCGAAATTAATAAACTTCACGAACTTGGACAATCTGTTTGGTTTGACAATATTGAACGCCGGTTGTTGCTAAATGGCGAGATGGAAAAAATGATTCTTGCAGGAGAAATTCGCGGTGTTACTTCAAATCCATCCATTTTTCAAAAAGCAATCGAGAATTCTAATGATTATGATACATCTCTGCAGCCAATGGCCTGGGCAGATATGAATGCGGAAGACATCTTCTTTCAATTAGCGATTGAAGATATCCAGGATACTGCAGATTTATTTTCCGACCTTTACCAAAAAACAAATGGTGGTGATGGCTTTGTAAGCATGGAGGTCAGCCCAAAATTAGCATACGATAGTCAGGGAACATTCGAGCAAGTTAAGGCATTGTGGAAACGAATAAATCGTAAAAACTTAATGATCAAGATTCCCTCAACCCAAGAGGGTTTATGGGCAATTCGAAAGTCAATTGCAGAAGGAATAAATATTAATATCACCCTCATTTTTTCAGTAAAAAGATATGAGGAAGTCATTGATGCTTATTTTTCTGGTTTAGAGGATCGCTTAAAGAATAATCTACCTATCGATAACATTGCTTCTGTTGCTTCGTTTTTCGTTTCTCGGGTTGATACGAATGTCGATAAACCTTTGCAGGAACTGGTTGCTGAAAAGAAGATCACCCAGGAAGAATTCATGAATTTACGAGGACGAGCAGGGATTGATAATTCAAAAATAGCCTACGAGGTTTTTGAAAAATCAGTAGCGTCAGAAAGGTTTAAAAAGCTCGAGCAAAAAGGAGCTCGAATTCAAAGGCCTTTGTGGGCATCCACTTCTACAAAGAATCCAGATTATTATGATGTCCTTTATATCGAGGATTTGATCGCAAAAGATACGATTAATACAATTCCACCCCATACCTTGGAAGCTTTTAAAGATCATGGAAAAGCAAAAATTCGAATTTATGATGATTTATCTGCTGCAAAAGATATTTTTCCTAAGTTAAAATCTTTTGGGATTGATATTGATGATGTAACCCAGACCTTGGAAGATGAAGGGGTACAGGCTTTTGATAAAGCATTTGATTCTCTACTGGCTACGATCACAAAGAGAAAATTAAATCTGCAAAAGCAATTAGGTGTTTTGTCGACCGTAGTCAGGGAGACTGTCCAGCTAGTTGAAAATGAGCATGTTGTCAGCCGCATATATGAAAAAGACCCAACGCTGTGGACATCAGATGTCGAGGCTTTTGATGAAATTCAGCACCGACTTGGTTGGCTGGATGCACCTTTCGTAAAACAGGAATTTCTGGATGAAATTTATCAATTACGAGACAATCTCATTAAAGAAGGTTTCACTCATGCGCTTTTATTGGGTATGGGTGGCTCTTCTTTGGCACCAGAAGTACTAAGTCTTTCCTTTCGTGGTGTAGCAGATGGTTTGCACCTTTCAATTTTGGATTCAACAAATCCCGATCAAGTGAAACGTGCCGCTGATATGAATCCGAAAGGGAAAACAGTTTTTATTGTTTCCAGTAAATCCGGGGGTACCACCGAGGTACAGGTCTTTTTGAGTTATTTTTACCAAATGATGAAGGAATTTGCTGGGGATGGGGCTGGTAAGTACTTTATAGCAATTACAGACCCTGGCACTGAATTAGCTTCTCAAGCTGTCCAAATGAAATTTCGGCAAGTAATTTTTGCTGACCCCAATGTAGGTGGTAGATATTCCGCATTAACAGCCTTTGGTTTGGTGCCGGCGGCCTTGATGGGGGTTGAGTTAACCACCTTGCTTGAAAAAACTAAAAAAATGGTTAAGTTTTACCGTCCAGGAATGATAACCGGAAGAAACCCTGGTGTGGTGTTAGGAGTCCTCCTGGCAGAAGCCAATAAATCCGGAAAAGATAAAGTTACTTTTATTGCTGAAGAACCTTTCCGGTCGTTTGGCTCCTGGCAAGAACAATTAATCGCTGAATCAAGCGGAAAAGAAGGTAAAGGAATTATTCCGGTTGATGTAGAACCATTGGTTGACCCAAAATATTATTCGAATGACAGGTTATTCGTCTACTTAAAAAATGATGGAATTTTTCAGGAAAAAATCGAAAAAATTGAACAAGCCGGGTTTCCTGTTTTGACGTTTAAAATGACAGATCCTTATGATATCGGAACAGAATTTTTCCAATGGGAATTCGCAACGGCTGTTGCTTGCGGGTTATTAGGAGTAAATGCATTCAATCAACCAGATGTGCAGGATAGTAAAAATCGTACCAAACAAAAAATCAATGAATTTCATGAAACTGGAAATTTTAATTTAGGGAAACCAGATATCTCCTTAAGTGATGCAGATTTTTATTGTAATGGTGTTGAGTTATCCGGTAAGAATCTAAAAGAAGTCGTTTTTAATTTTCTAAAAAATCGTAGAGAAGGAGATTACATTGCGATAAATGCTTATCTACCAAGATTTCCTGAAGTGGAAAGAAAGCTACAAGAATTTCGTGAGAAGGTAATTGTTGAAACCAGAAGTGCAACCACTTTAGGTTTTGGGCCGCGCTTCCTGCATTCAACCAGTCAACTTCATAAAGGTGGAGAGAATACTGGTTTGTTTATTCAATTGGTCAATCTCACACAAAATGATTTTGAAATACCCGGATTTAACCTATCTTTTCAAACCTTAATATTAGCCCAGGCTTTAGGAGATTATGAAGCATTGGTGAGCCGAGGAAGAAGAATTATCAGAATACATTTAAAAACTTCTGATTTGAAGTGTCTGTATTCATGATTGGTTACTTTAGCAAAGTGATTGTGCTAAAGCAATCGCACCTAACATCCCAGCCCTGTTACCAAGTTGAGGTGAGACAATATAATGGTCAATTCCCGCTGTGATGATATCTGAAACGACATAATTATTGAGATATTGTTGGACTTTCGTTCGAATCATTGGGTAGAGGTGTTGTCTTTGCATAACACCTCCTCCCAGAATTATTCTTTCCGGAGAGAAAGTACAGATGAAGTTGCTCATTGCCTGGGCAATATAGTCTGATTCTAAATCCCAGGCAGGATGATTATCATCTAATTGCCACCCAGGTAAATTCCAGCGTTCTTCAATGGCAGGCCCACTGGCTAACCCTTCAAAGCAAGTCTTATGGAATGGACACTTCCCCTGGTAATGATCTTTTTCTTTATTCTGAACAAGATAAATATGCCCCATTTCCGGGTGTATTAAACCATGTAATGGTTTGCCGTGGATGATGGCTCCTCCGCCAATACCGGTTCCTATTGTGAAATACAAAAAATCATCGATATTTTGAGCAGCACCCCACTTTCCTTCAGCGATTGCTGCAGCGTTAACATCGGTATCAAAGGCTACAGACAACTTCAACCCTTCCTGAATGGGTTTTACTAAATTGGTAAACTGCCATCCAGGTTTGGGTGTTGAAGTAATGAAACCGTAATATCGACTGGATGGATTTAAATCTACCGGTCCAAAACTTCCAATTCCTATGGATAATAACCGAATATTATGATGGTCTTTTGCGTTTTTGAAAAAAGCCGTTACTTTTGAAATTGTTTCTTTAGGATTTGAAGTTGGAAAGCGTTGCTCTTCTAAAATATCATTTGGATCATTCGCAATTACACAAACGAACTTTGTTCCCCCAGCTTCAATTCCGCCAAAATATTCTCTCATACCTTCTCCCTGAAAAATTAAACTTTGATAGCTCATTGCCCTTATCATGTATAATAATATCTCTATGCAATTCCAATTATTATAAAAATTGATGAGGATATTATGGATATTTTTGAAAAATGCTATTCCTTCACCACTGCCAAGGAGGCGATGGAACAAGGATTCTATCCTTATTTTATTCCATTAACCGAAAACGAAGGGACGGTTGTTGAATACAAGGGCCACCGCTTAATTATGTGCGGATCTAACAATTACCTAGGATTGACAACCCACCCTAAAGTTAAAGAGGCAGCTTGTAAAGCAACTGAACATTTCGGAACCAGTTGTACAGGCTCCCGCTTCTTAAATGGGACGTTGGAGTTTCACGAGCAATTGGAACATGAATTGGCGGAATGGGTAGGGAAAGAAGCCGCGTTGGTATTTAGTACTGGGATGCAGACCAACCTCGGGACAGTTTCTGCTCTGGCTGGCAACAAAGATATCATCATCCTTGATAAAGATGATCATGCTTCGATTGTGGATGGGGCGAGATTAAGTTATGGCAAAATTGAGCGATTCCGGCATAATGATATGGGGCATCTGGAAAGAGTGCTTAAATCTTTGCCGAATGATCATGGGAAAATTATTATCGTGGATGGTTTGTTCAGTATGGAGGGTGATTTAGCCCCGTTGCCTGAGATTGTTGCCTTGGCAAAGAAATACACCGCCCGCTTAATGGTTGATGATGCACATGGTATGGGCGTTATTGGCAAAGGGCATGGAACCTCACATCATTTTGGGGTAACAAAAGACGTAGATCTAATCATGTCTACCTTTAGTAAATCTTTTGCCTCTTTAGGTGGTTTTGTTGCAGGAGATGCGGATGTAGTACATTATATTAAACATTTTGCCCGAGCACTCATCTTTTCAGCCAGTATCCCACCTGGGAACGCCGCAGCCGCTCTGGCAGCATTACAAGTTATGCGAGAAGAACCCGAACGTATTGAAAGAGTAAACCAGGTTGGAGCAAGAATGCGTCGTGGTTTTAAAGAACTTGGCTTCAATATCGGTCATTCTGAAACACCGGTAGTACCTATTTTGATTGGTTCAGACGAAAAAACATTCCTGACATGGAAATTATTATTTGAAGCAGGGGTATTTGTCAACCCTGTGATTAGCCCGGCTGTAGCTCCTGGAAGGCAATTGCTAAGAACCAGTTATATGGCTACTCATACGGATGATCAATTAGATCAGGTCTTAAGTATTTTTGAGAAGATAGGCAAGCAAATGGGTTTAATCTAAGGACAAAAAGAGTCCTGATATCGAAGTTGTATGCATTTCAATGGGATTAGGAATAACTTGCCAACTAATTTTTTGCTTTTCGATATTGATAGTGTTCTGGTCCAACCCTATGGTTACCGGAAAGCTGTCTTTGATACAGCATCACATTTTTTGAAAAAGCTAGGTCTTTCAAAAGTCCAGATTACGGAAGAAATTATTAGTGCTTTTGAAACAAACGGGATTTTTTCTGAATGGGATATGATCCCGATTTTTCTACTTTTATCCGTTGAATTAATTTTTCAAAAAAATAATGGAAATATTCTAAACAACAATGGTCAGGAGCCGTTTCTCCTTGTTCCCGCCAATACAATTATTCCAGGTGAGGATGAGATTATTGAATTTATTATAGCTTTGGAATCCTTACAACTCGGTGGTCCTTCCGCTTGTGATTTACTTAGTCAGAAATTCCAAAATCACCAATTAGACGAAATATTTCCGTATGTAATAAACCACTTGCCATGGCTCCTGAATGATTGGATAGCTCAGTCTAAGAATATTGATAAATCAACAATACTCCAATATTTTCAAAACTTAACCCTCGGAGATAAACTTTTCCGTGAATTTTTCCCCACCCAAAGTTTTATCAAAACTGAACCTTATTTAACGAAGTATGATCGACCACTGATCTACCAGAGTATCGTCAATGAAATAGAAAAACTTAGAGGTGGAAATCAAGTTTTCACAGCTGTAATTACTGCTAGACCATCCAGGTATCCGGATGGTAAGAAACCGGGTGAATTAGGAATAAGCTTTCCTGAAGCTGAACTAGCACTTCAATGTGTTGGTCTGAATGAAACGCCAGTGGTTGGTTTTGGAGCAATGAATTATTTGGCGGAATTAACAGGTGGAAGAGAGGTCGATTTTATTAAACCATCTCCCTTACATGCATTATCTGCCATGTTGGTGGGTGGGGGATTAGATCTTCAAAAAGCATTGTATTCTGCTTATGATTATTTGTTTAATCAACAAAAAGAAGAGGTTTTATTATTTTTTAAAAACCTACGAAAACCAATTCACGTTTTTGTCTTTGAAGATTCCACCATTGGGATTCAATCGCTGAGAAAAGCCTGTCAAGCCTTGCGCCTCGATGGTCTTGAAATAACCGATAATGCTTTTGGCATCTCCAGCAACAATAGAAAAACAAACGCTTTAAAAAAGGAAAATGCCATCATTTTTCCCACAATAAATGAGGCATTTTCAAGGTTTATTGAAATACGGTCAGAATCGACGAACTGAGTTACTGCCTGAATTATTCTGAAGAAATGCAGGTTGATGATTCGTTGCGGTTGGATCAGAGACATATTCTGGCTCAGGGCGACTTGTTATCCTGGACGTTCTTTGACTCGTTTGTGAATATTTATTTGTAGGCAATGGATTGTTACGCATAGCCATTCTGGTGTTTCCAATAGAGGCATGTGTCGTAACAGGACGATGATTAGTTGAGCTGAAGGTTTGGCGAGTGCGACTGGTTGGGATTTTCTCATCAGTTAATGTCAGGCTGCCAATTAACAAAATTCTGGTTAACCAAACCATGATGGCTACGAAGATAGGAACCACTAATTGAATAGTCTCTGGATTTACTATTTTCGAACTCATGATAGAGTGATTGGCAAGCGACATGGAAATTCCCCACCAGGTTAAAATAGCATTCATTGTTGCTGCCAATAACCAGGCTCCAAATAAAAACCAATCTTCTTTTATATCCGATCTTTTATGACCTGGGATAAACAATCGGGCGATACCAGCAAAGTCAATAAAACAAAAAGCAATTGCCAAAATAGTTGACCAAAAGATACCGGCAAACTCTAAATTTCCTAATAAATCATTTAAAGCATATTCAGTGGTGCTGTAATTAAACATTTCAAATGCGATCAGCCCTACTAACAAAATTAATGTTGTTAGAGACAAACGGTTATTTGATACCCAATAATTTATGTTCGATTTTAAATTTGATGTAAATGAATTTGTGTTAATCATGTTTACCTCCATATAGAAAACATATTCTATTGATAATAATAGAACAAAAGTACTATTTTGTCAATAGGCAATCTTATTTTGCCCATATTTCTATTTTTGTGGTTAAATGGGGCGATATGAAAGATGACTTTCGCTTCCTGGCAAAATTTTTTGATTTGATCATCCACCCTAAACGTGATATTCCGTGGAAAGAATTTATTTGTGTTACAAGTACAAACAATAAACTTTTAGACGTAGGGGGTGGAACTGGCCGGGTGGCTAAATTTCTGAAAGAATGCTTTAAGACTATCGTAATCTATGATGTTTCCTTACCTATGCTACAACAATTAAAAGACGGGGAAAACAAAATTGTGAGAATATGTGGGGAAATTGAAACGATAGCTTTTTCAGAAGAATCCTTTGAAATGGCAATCATGGTTGATACATTGCATCACATAAAAAACCAGAATCTGGCAGTAAATAAGATTCTACAAGTGCTGAAACCAAACGGTATTTTTGTTTTAGAAGAACCAGATATCCGAAAATTCCCGGTGAAATTAATTGCTTTGTTAGAAAAGGCGCTTTTAATGAGAAGCCATTTTCTAAAACCCAATGAAATTGAAAAGTGGATCGATCGTGATCGCTTTACATTGAGATATTTTGAAGAGGGAAGTAACTTTTTCTTTGTTATTCAAAAGAAAAAATTTTGATTAATTTTTTCGACTAATAAAGCCCCCAGTCGTCCAACAACCCTTCTTCAACCATCGAAAAATCCCAAGGTTCCATACCGAAGTCGATAGAAGTCTCTCTTTCCAGGATTTCTTCAGCTTTCTTTCTCGTTGACTCAAGCATAGCTGGTCCATAAGGACAAAATGGCGTAGTCAAAATCATATTGACGATCGCCCGATTTTCATCAATGGTAACATTTCTAACCATACCCAATTGGATGATATTAAATCCAATTTCCGGATCAATTATTTCTTCCAGCCCCTGCTTAAGTTTTTCACTTAACTCTGGGTGTGTTGTTTCTGAAAGCCAAATAGGCCGATTGGTTCCTGGTGTTTCACTCATAATATATACTCCAATTCTTAATCGATAGAAATCTGATAACTACAACGTTTATCGCCTTTTAAAATACAATTCATTTTATTTGTTGGAATATCCAGCATTTCCGACATAAGAGTTTGATCAAGCTGGCAAACCTGAGGATGTGCTTGAGCTACATGAAAGTATGGACAGGTAATTTGATGAATTAAATAATGGTCTTTTTTCTTTTCCCATTCAACAGAAAAGCCTTCTTCTTCTAATAAATCCTGCACAAAATTCAACTTATCTTCTAAGGGAAGGTTTTTAATCGTTTGTCGATATGAGGAAGCGATATCTTTTGCAATTTCAGAAAAAACTTTATCGAGAATTTCTGGCGAAAAAGATTCTTTGAAATGCTCCAGAATTCGATTTGTTAATCGATAATAACGGGTTGGAAATTGTTCCAGTCCTTCTTCAGATAGAGAGTAGACAATTCTTGGCCTGCCGACTCCGTGCCTTTCTTCCTCAAGCAGAATAAGCCCATCGGCTTGCAGGTTATTTACATGATGCCTGACCGAAATTGTGTTAATGGTTACTGCCTCAGCCAGATCATTGATCGTAGATTTTGGATTTTTTAGTAAAAATAATAAAATTTTTTCTCGTGTACTTTTCATAAAATTACCAAAGTAAAAAATAATTTAAAGCAGTATAGCATGAATAAATTGAAATTGTCAATATTTATGATTATTATAATAAATATTGACCCAATTATTTTCACGTGATATAATTCCAACACCTTCATGGAAAAATTTCCACCATCGAAGCAGTTTTAATTCAAAGGAGCCTTAACCATTCATGTCAAATTTGGTGATCAAAAACCTGCATGTAAATATTAATGGAAAAGAAATATTAAAGGGTTTAAATTTCACTTTACCAAAGGGTGAAGTTCACGCGATTATGGGGCCTAACGGAACTGGAAAATCCACATTAGCCTATACCTTAATGGGCCATCCGGCGTATGAAGTAACAGACGGAGAAGTGTTGTTCAAAGGGGTAAATGTTCTGGAATTGGAACCAAATGAACGATCAATCTTAGGGATATTCCTGGCATTTCAATATCCTGTTGCAATTCCGGGAGTAACCGTTGCGAATTTTATCCGTTCAGCGATTAATTCTCGCCGTAGAGCCACTAACCCTGAGGATAAGGGAATTCCATTATTGGAGTTCCGAAAAGAAGTTAAACAAAAAATGGATCTTCTGAAAATGGATACATCCTTTGCCGGAAGATACTTAAACGATGGTTTTTCCGGGGGAGAAAAGAAAAGAGCTGAAATCCTTCAAATGGCAATGTTGAAACCTGAAATTGCTATCTTGGATGAGACCGATTCAGGGCTTGATATCGATGCCCTGAAAATTGTGGCAGACGGAGTAAATACTTTACGTGGTCCAGAATTAGGCGCGGTCATTATTACCCATTATCAGCGTATTTTAAATTACATCAAACCAGATGTAGTTCACGTCATGATGGATGGACGCATTGTCGAATCAGGTGGAAGTGATCTGGCTTTACATCTTGAGGAACATGGCTATGACTGGATTCGCGAAAAGGTTAATGGCGATTAATTTATCCCGAAATAAAGTCGAGCAATTTGTATCTGGAGGTTAACAATGAGTGATGATGTTCGGGATCCTTTCCTTGAGCAATTAGATGAATACCAATACGGTTTTAGCGATCCTGATGTTTCTGTGTTTAAAACTGAGAAAGGACTAAGCGAAAAAGTAGTCCGACAGATCTCGGAAATGAAACAAGAACCAGAATGGATGCTTGAATTTCGTTTGAAAGCGCTGAAACATTTTATGCAACGTCCTATGCCAACCTGGGGTGCTGATATCTCGCAGTTGGACTTGGATAATATTATCTACTATGTAAAACCATCTGAATCGATGAGCCGTTCCTGGGATGATGTCCCTGAAAATATTAAAGAAACCTTTGACAAGTTAGGTATCCCGGAAGCAGAACAGAAATTTTTGGCAGGGGTTGGTGCCCAATACGAATCAGAAATGATATACCACAGTATTTTGGAGCATTTGGAAAAACAGGGAGTGATTTTTCTGAGTATTGAAGACGGTCTCAGAAAACACCCTGATTTATTCAGAGAATATTTTGGCACCGTTATTCCGATAGAAGATAATAAGTTTTCAGCTTTAAATAGTGCAGTATGGTCGGGAGGGTCTTTTGTTTATGTGCCAAAAGGTGTCAAAGTTGACCTCCCATTGCAAGCCTATTTTCGTTTAAATGTAGCCAATATTGGTCAATTTGAGAGAACCCTCATTATTGCAGATGAGGGCGCCCAGGTGCATTACGTAGAAGGATGTACTGCTCCAACTTATTTAACCGATTCTTTTCATAGTGGCGTAATTGAAATTATCGTTAAAAAGAACGCCAGAGTACGCTATAGCACCATTCAGAACTGGTCTATGAATGTTTATAACCTGGTTACCCAACGATCGAAAGTGGAAGAGGGTGGAACGATGGAATGGGTTGATTGTAACCTCGGTTCAAAGGTTACAATGAAGTATCCATCCTGTTATCTGATGGGCGAAGGGGCGCATGGAGAGATCCTTTCGGTGGCGTTCGCTTCTGAAGGGCAGCATCAGGATGCTGGTGGCAAAGTAATCCATTTTGCTCCCAATACCAGCAGCAAAATTATTTCAAAGTCAATCAGCAAAGGAAATGGTCGCTCCTCTTATCGGGGATTATTGAAAGTTTATAAAGGCGCTGTAAACTCACGCTCTAATGTAGTTTGTGACGCCTTATTATTAAGTCCGAGAAGTAGATCTGATACTTACCCTTACATAGAAATTGATGAAGAAGATGTCAGTATTGGACATGAAGCTTCCGTATCAAAGGTTGGAGAAGAACAACTCTTTTACCTGATGAGCCGTGGTTTAAGCGAAGAAGAAGCCACAACCATGGTAGTATCTGGTTTTATTGAACCACTGGTAAAAGAATTGCCGATGGAATATGCAGTTGAAATGAATCGCTTAATTCAAATGCAAATGGAAGGATCAGTAGGGTAAGGAACTCAGGAAGGAATTTCGTTTTTATGGTATTAAAAAAGCCTGTTGTAATTACAACATCCCGAAAAAGTGATGAAAAAAATGATTTTACATTCTCCCAGGATCAAGTCCGTAATACTGGCAATCCGTTAATCGACGATTTTCGTGCAAAGGCATGGCATTCGTATACCAATACTCCCATGCCAACCACCCGGGACGAAGCTTGGCGAAGAACAGATCTTCGCGGATTGAAATTTGGACAATTCCAATTACTCGATCAGCAGCACAAAGCAAATTTAGCTGATATTCCTGCTCATTTACTAGAACCATTGGCAGATGGAGATCATGGTGGTCAAATCATTCTTTATGGTCGCGAACATATCACTCACTTTGATGAAAAATTAAAGCAAGCCGGTGTTGTGTTTTGTGACCTCTTAACAGCCGAGCGTGAATACCCGGAATTGTTAGCAAAAGCAATGGGAAAGGTAGTCAAACCGGAGGAAGGTAAATTTGCCGCAATGACTGCCGCTTTATCCGAAAATGGGGTATTTCTCTACGTTCCCAAAAACTATGAAATAGACACACCCGTCCATAGTTTACTATGGGGAGCTGAAATAAATGTTGCGCAAATATCTCACGTAGTAGTCTATCTCGAAGAAGGGGCAACTGCCACTTATGTACTTGAATTTGCGTCCCAAACTGAAAATTATGGTCAATCACTGATTACAAACAATATCGAAGTTTATGTTGGTCCTAAGGCAAATTTGCGTTTTGTGGAGTTGCAGTCCCTGGGTCGACATGTTTGGAATTTTACTCATGAACGCGTTCAGGTTGATGCTGATGGCCAACTCGATTGGATTTTTGGCGCAATTGGTGGGCATCTCACGAAAAATTTTGCTGAATTAGATTTAATTGCACCCGGAGCAATTGGAAAAATGTCTGGTTTTTATTTCACAGACAAAGATCAACATCTTGATTATGATTCACAACAAAATCATTTGGCACCAAGGACAACCAGTGACCTATTATTCAAAGGCGCCCTGGTTGATCAAAGCCGTTCAGTTTGGCAAGGGATGATTTATGTTGCTCCTGGCGCTGATAAAACAGATGGCTATCAGGCTAACCGGAATTTGTTATTGAGTAAACAAGCTCGAGCTGATTCGATCCCAGGACTGGAAATTTTAGCAAATGATGTGCGTTGCACTCATGGAGCTACAGTCGGGAAGATTGATGCTGATCAAGTCTTTTACTTAATGGCAAGAGGTATTTCAAAGAGAGAGTCCGAAAAGCTAATTGTAGAAGGTTTTTTTGATCCTATTATGCAACGAATTCCCTTTGAGGGAGTAAAAAAACGTTTCCAAACAGCCATTGAAGATAAAATGGGTTCATTTATTGGATGATTTGTATAAATTACTTGATTTTGAGAAAAGTAATTTATACACTATGTTAGAATAAAAAGATTACCTCATTCACTCTAGGAGGACAAATGGCAGCTCCTTTTTTGCGACCGCCTGACCCTGAATTTGCTTTTGTAGTTGGGGATACAGTTGAAGTTTTATGTGATCATGATCGGAAAGGGGAACGTGTCCGTGGTTGGTTGCGTGGCATTGTAGTGCAAACAGACTCAAAAATGGTAGCTGTTCAATTTCAAACAAGTGTTTACCTGACTGACGGTTGGATGGTACCGGATCATATCCTTTGGTTTCCACAAACATCCAATCAATTACGGAAACCAAGGAAAAGACCAGTTTCCATTGATTAAACCGCTGAACCAGAAAGGTCTTTAATGAGCTTCGAGACGAAAAAAATTAAAGCTGATTTTCCAATCTTAAACCGGGAAGTTAGACCAGGAACGAAATTAATCTATTTAGACTCCGCTGCAACTTCACAAAAACCCCTGGCTGTTATAGAGGCCATGAATCGTTATTACCTGGAACATAATGCTAATATCCACCGTGGTATTCATCAACTGGCAGAAGAAGCTACATCAATGTATGAGTTAGCCCGTGAAAAAATCGCAAAATTTATCCACGCCAGTAATTCGAGAGAAATCATTTTTACCCGTAATGCTACTGAATCCATCAATTTGGTGGCTTACTCCTGGGGAAGGAAATTCTTAAAAAGCGGAGATCTGGTTGTTCTGACTGAAATGGAGCATCATTCGAATCTGGTTCCCTGGCAAATGTTAGCAGACGAGATAGGTATCAAATTAGATTTTATTAGAGTATCCGAGCATGGTGAATTAGATTTACAGCATTATCATGAATTATTGGATAAAAAACCCAAATTAGTTGGTTTTACACACATGTCAAATGTTTTGGGAACCATCAACCCAGCCAAGGAGATGACAAACAATGCCCATGATGCTGGTGCTTTGGTCTTAATTGATGGAGCGCAATCGGTTCCCCATTTCCCGGTCAATGTAACTGATCTGGATGCGGATTTTTATGTGTTTTCTTCCCACAAAATGGTTGGTCCAACTGGGATTGGTGTACTTTATGCTAAGGAAAAACTTTTGGAGATGATGCCCCCATTTTTAGGTGGCGGTGACATGATCAAGAAGGTTCAACTGCGTTCTTTTAAACCCAATGATTTACCACACAAATTTGAAGCCGGTACACCTTCCATTGCAGAAGCGATTGGATTGGGACAAGCGGTTGATTATTTATCTGCAATTGGGATGGAAAATATAGCTCTTCATGAAAAAGAAATTACAAGATATGCACTAAAAAAGATGCAAACTGTTGATAACTTAAAAGTCTTTTGCCCGGACATAAAAGATAGAGGTGGAGTAATATCCTTTGAGATGGGGATTGTTCACCCTCATGATGTTGCTCAGATTCTTGATCATTATGGAGTAGCTGTGAGAGCCGGACATCATTGTGCAATGCCATTGCACGAAAAATTTGGAATTACAGCTACCTCACGCGCCAGCTTTTATCTATATAATGATTTCGAAGAAGTCGATTTATTGGTGATCGCTTTACAACACGTTAATGAGATGTTTGCATAATTAGGTTGAAAAATGGATGATTTTTACCGAGAATTAATTGTTGAACACTATAAAAACCCTGGATTTAAAGGGAAACTTGAACCCAATGATTATACATATGAAGATGAAAATCCCTTATGTGGTGATCAAATTCGCGTCGATTTGCGCGTAGATGAAAACGGCATCATTACAGATGCTAAATTTAGCGGACATGGCTGTGCTATCTCACAAGCCAGTGCTGACCTGTTGATGGAAACCGTGATTGGTAAGCCTTTGATGGAAGTAAAAAAAATGACAAAAGAGACGGTATTGGACCTGTTAGGTATTGAGTTAGGACCAGTACGCCTAAAGTGTGCCTTATTGTCTTTAAAAGTGCTAAAAGCAGGCTTGTACGGGATTGGAAACATTGAAGAGGAATTGTTGGAGATTTAATGATGGAAGATAATCATATTGAATATGAATATTATCCGGTGATTTCAAATGATGATCTGATGCCTGGTGAGAGAATTTTTATTGAAGTAGACAATATGACGGTTGTGATTTTCAATATTGCCGGGTATACCTACGCGATCGAGGATCGCTGCACTCATGATAATGGCCCTTTGGGGGAAGGAGAGTTGGAGGGTTACGAGATTATTTGTCCGCGGCACGGTGCTCGTTTCGATGTACGAAATGGAAAAGCGTTGACCTTGCCTGCTATTTTGCCGACCAGATATTTTCCCACCAGGGTTGTTGACAATCAAATTGAAATTGGAATTCCAATTTCGGAATAAATTTGAATTGAAAAGGCACCTGTTTATTTTGACCAGGTGCCTATTTTCTTAATCTTCACCAAATTGAGCAACAACTCTCAAAATATCAAACCCTTCTGCGAAAGGCCGTTCTGCCAGGGCACCATGTCGAATCATGGTTGCACGAATAATTTGATTATCAAAATAATATCGGTTCTCATAAGTTTTGTATTCTGCTAATGCAGCTAATTTTCTTTCTACATCCAGCTCACTCACCTCGAAAAGGAAATGTGGGAAGAAGCCATAGCTGCTTCTAAGTACATCAAATCCCAAAACAGTTGTCCCTCTGAAAGCTCGTAAAGCTTCATCAGTGATCGTAACATGATCCTGATGAATATCATTTTTTGTGTGTACAAAAACAATCTCAGGTTTAAAATTTCGTTTAATTTCGAGCATGGTTTCCAGGATTTCCTGGCGGGCTTCAGGAAACCGGCGGGTTTCGAAATCTTTAACAATATCCTGGTCACCGGTTATTCCAAGAACGGCCATGCTTAATTTATGTTCGTTAACCAAATTTTGTAAATCAGGATTCTTTTTATTATCCGAAAGGGTTACGCATAAAATTTCTGCGCGATTACCAATATTGGAAATTAAAGCACCACAACCAAGTTCAATATCGTCTGGATGAGCACCAATAAAACAAACCCGTTTGCCGAAAAGAATAAGATTCTGGTTCATTTTATTTAGTACCGATGAATCCACCAACGACCTTGGTCATGACCAGTTTACCATCCCGCTGGAGTCGTTTTTCACTGACCGAAGTAATTGCTTTCATAATTTTTTCGAAATCATCTTTAGTTTCGAAAAAGCTACTCCACAATTTTCGGTCCTCAGACAAGGACGCACGGGTATATGCAATGAATGGTTCAACTTTTTCGAACACAAGAGGATTTTCAAAAATATGAATTTCCACATTTTTGAAAGTAGCCTTCATTGAATCAAGTATTTGGGTGGAATATCTTGAACTACCGGGCATCGGTGGAATTTCTTTCCCGGTGGCATCACGAATAATGTCATAAAAGAATAGTTTATTCTCAGGCATTGGTCCACTGGTGAAAAGGCGGCCGCCAGGTTTCAAAACCCGGTGCATTTCTTTAATGGTAAATGGAATATCCTCGGCATAATAAATAGCAAAACAACAGGATTCAAAATCATATTGATTTTCTTCTAAAGGAAAAGGCTGATTGAAATTCAATTCCATAAAAGTCATTCCGGTACCGCGTTTTTCATTTTCTGATTTGGCCTGGGCTAACAACTCAAGATTGACATCGCCGCCGGTGATATCTGCATCGCCACGTAAGAAATCGTAATAGGAAAAGCATTGTTTTCCGGCTCCACAACCTACATCCAGAATTTTCATCCCTTTTTGTAATTTGATCAGATCTAACATCCATTCATCAATATTTTTAGCGCCATATTGAGAGTGGATATCTATTCGTTTTAATAAATCGTTTGTTGTTTCCCGATAATCGATTTTCATTTCTCTCCAGTGATTATTAATTTTTCGTAAGTATAAAAGAGATCATTCTTGTGTCAAGAAATCAATTCTTGAACAATATTTTAGCATATCCTGGGAAGCATTTCGCCAGCCATCATTTCCAACATTCTAGTCGTTCCAAAAATGGTCTGTAAAACCACATGACCAGGATGGTTTGAAACTACATCTCCTATATAAGCTGTTTTTCCGCCGTATTGATTTTGCTGCATTATTTCAATCGCTTTTTCTTTGAATTCATGCGGGAGGATCACGATCACTTTCCCCTCATTTGCGACGTATAAAGGATCAAAGCCGAGCATTTCACATGCATTTTGAACGACCGGTTTGACTGGGATTAATTCTTCTTTTATTAGCATGCCAACCGAGCTTTGTTTTGCAATTTCATTCAAGGTGGTCGCTAATCCTCCACGCGTTGGATCTCGAAGAACATGGATATTGGGGATTTTATTGACCAGAGATTGTATTAAGTGATTTAGTGGGGCGACATCGGATTTAAGGTCTGTTTGAAACCCTAAATCACCTCTGGCAGAAAGGACAGCTATACCATGGTCGCCAATATCACCAGAGATTAATATCGCATCTCCTGGTTGTGCCATTTCACCACCAATTTTTTTATGGTCTGATAGCCAGCCAACACCGGTAGTTGAGATGAATATTTTGTCTCCCTTTCCTTTCTCAACAACTTTGGTGTCGCCGGCAATTATAGCAACATTGGCTTCTTCGGCTGCTTTCTGCATGGAGTTAACAATAATTTCAAGTTCTTTTATGGGTAATCCTTCTTCTAAAATAAAGCTGGCTGTTAGATAGAGTGGAGTGGAACCTGACATGCTCATGTCGTTAACAGTCCCACACACCGCTAATTTTCCAATATCTCCGCCAGGAAAGAAGATAGGAGAAATGATGTGGCTGTCCGTGCTGATCGATAATCGGCCTTTTGTTAACGTTTCTGGAAGCGGTGCATTTGCAAAATCATTACCAGCATCAATCATTGGATTAGAAAAAGCAGATTTAAAAACATGCTTGATCAGGTTATGAGTCATCAGGCCGCCACTGCCATGACCTAAAACGATCGTATCATGATGACTTAATGGTGCCGGGCAAACCGGCCCTTCGAAAATGGAAATATTATCATCCATTTACAGTCCTTCTTTTGAAAATCCGATAGTTGAATAGCGATAATAAGCATTACAGGCGCCTTCTGAGCTTACCATAGGGGCTCCCAAAGGATTGTTGGGAGTACATAAGGAGCCGAAAGCTGGGCAATCTATTGGTTTTTTTAATCCTTGCAGAATCTCACCGGCAATGCAAATTTCATGTTCGCGGGTTTGAATATGATCTACTTGAAAACGATTTTCTGCATCATAAAATTCAAAATCTTCCCGTAAAGATAAACCACTCATTGGTATCCTTCCAATTCCACGCCAATTACGGTCAAAAGGTTCAAAAACCTGGTGGATGATTTTCTGAGCGATCTGATTTCCTTTTTCTGTCACTGCCCGGGAGTAGGCATTTTCAACAAAGTATTGAGAATTTTCAAGCTGGCGGACGGAAAAAAGGATTCCCTGTAACAAATCCAATGGTTCAAAACCAGTTACCACGATCGGAATTTTGTATTTTTCAGCGATGGGATGATATTCCCAATAGCCCATCACTGCGCAAACATGACCGGCAGCCAGAAAAGCCTGGACGCGATTATGTGGAGAACTGAGAATGGCGTGCATAGCTGGCGGTACACATACTTGTGATACAAGGATCGAGTAATTGGTGACACCTAAAGCTTTTGCTTGTAAAACACTGGATGCATTCGAAGGAACTGTGGTTTCGAATCCGATGGCGAAAAAAACTACTTCTTTATCCGGATTCTCCTGAGCGATTCTTACAGCATCCAGAGGCGAATATACAACCCGCACCTGAGCGCCATTTGCTTTTAATGCAAATAAATCCGTATCAGATCCTGGAACCCGGAGCATGTCCCCGAATGAACAGAAAATGACATTCGGTAGACTGGCAATGGCGTGCGCCCGGTCAATTTGGTCCAAAGGTGTGACACAAACCGGGCAACCAGGCCCATGAACCAATTCAATTTCAGGAGGGAGCAATTGGTCAAGCCCATATTGCATGATTGCATGCGTCTGACCACCGCATATTTCCATAAGAACCCATTTTTGGCTTGTAATTCTTTTAATTTCATCTACAATCCCCAAAACAATTTTTGAATTGCGAAAAGATTTCGAAAAATCAGTTATTTTAGTCATGGGTATTTAATTCTTCATTCAGGTCTGTAATTTCCTGCAGGAGAGACAAAGTCTCATGAGCTTCTTCTTCACTCAGAATATTGAGTGCAAACCCTGCATGAATGATGGTATAGTCACCTACTTTCGCTTCCGGAATGGCTTCAATACAGGCTGATCGGATCACTCCGCCAAAATCGATTTTCGCCATTCTCATACCGACAGAATTTTCAATTTCAATTATTTTTCCTGGAATTCCCAGACACATTTTGACCTCAATCTAAAAATGATTTGCAAATTTTGAAGCAATGAAAGCTTGCCCTAAAGAAATCCCACCATCATTAGTGGGAACATTTTTATGGATAAAAACACTGAAATGAGCTTTTTTCAATCGCTGAATCATGTTTTCCAATAATACCTTGTTTTGCCAAACACCACCACTCAGGGTAACAGTGTTGATATTGTGCTCTTTCCTGATTTTTGCGCAAATTTCTTCAGAGATTTGAACGATACTGTTATGAAATCCGGCAGCAATTTTTGAGACTGGAACAGCTTTGTAAATATCCGCAATTATCGCCGGAAATAAACCACTCAGATCAATGAGATTATCATTTAAGAAAACTGGATAAATCTTCGTTTCATCCGGATCGACCAATGCTTCCATCTCGATGGCTGCCTGCCCTTCATAACTCACCCGGTGACGGATTCCAATCAGTGAGGAAACTGCATCAAATAAGCGCCCCATGCTGGAAGTTTTAGGCGTATTAATTTGTTTATTCAACTGGATATCCAAAACTGTGCGCTCTTCCATGCAAAGCGCCTGAACAGCAGGAATAGAAGTATCCCAATCCAAATTATATTCTCGCAAATAAGACAAAGCCATTCTGGCGGGTATCCGGATTGAAATATCTCCCCCTGGAAGGGGTGTATAACGCAGGTGGTAGGATCGTGAATAATGGCTGTAATTACCAACTAGAACCTCGCCACCCCAAATCGCTTGATCTGTTCCGAAGCCCGTGCCATCATAACAAAGACCGATAACTTCACCTTCTTCGGTCCAATGATTTTCGGCTAAACATGCTGCTAAATGAGCATGATGGTGTTGAATCTGGATATTAGGAATTTTCTCTTTCTCTGAACGCTGGTTTGCATATCGGCTGGCTAAATAATCGGGATGCAGGTCGCTGGCGATAAGTTGAGGCTTTATTCGAAATAATTTTTGATAATGATCAATCGCTTCGGTAAATGAATTAAGGGTTTCTAAATTCTCCAAATCTCCGATATGATGGCTGAGAAAGGCATAGTTATCACGTGTTAAACAAAATGTGTTTTTTAATTCAGCACCAGTTGCCAAAATCTGGGGCAGTTTATGCTTTAAAACAATTGGATTGGGAGCAAAACCACGAGCTCTGCGGATTGGGTAGTAGTTTCCCTGGATGACTCTGAGAACAGAATCATCCACGCGCATGTGTATTTCCCGATTGTGAACAAGAAACCCATCTGCAATATTTTCCAGGTGTTGACGGGCTTCCTGATCTTTGTAAGCGATCGGTTCATCACTGATATTGGCACTGGTCATCACCCAGATATCGGGGTTATTTTCTGAGGGTTCTAATAATAAGTAGTGTAACGGGGTATAAGGCAACATAAAACCCAGGCAATTCTGTTGAGGAGCCAATAAAGGTGAAAGATCACTCCTTTTCCTGCTTTTCAACAAAACGATGGGTTTTTCCCTGGATTCCAGTAAATCTATTTCAACTGGAGAAATGGAACAATATTCTCGAATCTTTTCGATGGAAAAAGCCATTAAGGCAAAAGGTTTTTCAGAGCGCTTTTTCCTTGCGCGCAGGTTCTCAACAGCGGTGAAGTTTTTGGCATCACAAGCAAGATGATACCCTCCCAAACCTTTAACGGCGATGATTTTTCCTTCTTCCACCAGTTGTTGAGACTTTATAATGGCTTCATCTCCACTGGCAATGATTTGATTCCCAACTATCAAAGCAACTTGCGGTCCACAATTTGGGCAAGCGGTTGGTTGAGCGTGGTATCTTCGATTTAGGGGATCATCATACTCAGCCTGACATTCTTCGCATAATTTGAAGGTTGCCATGGTTGTCTTTGGACGATCATACGGAATGTCCCTTATGATGGTAAAACGCGGACCACAATTGGTGCAATTAATAAAAGGATACCGAAAGCGACGATCTTGTGGATCAAATAATTCTTTTAAACAATCCTCACAAATACTGTAATCGGGTGAGATTGGAATAAATTCTCCCTCCTCCGCCTGACTGGAAATAATCCTAAAATCCTGGTAACCATTTGCTGCGATCTCATCGATTTTTATCTCATCAATGCGACTTAAAGATGGGGGTTTATTCCTCAACATTGATAGGAATTGGTTAATATTGTTTGCAGATCCATTAATTTCAATTTCGACGCCACTCGAAGAATTTCTTACCCAGCCGGTTAAGTGGTAATTGATAGCCAGCGAATAAACAAACGGTCGAAAGCCTACTCCCTGAACAATACCTTGAATATGGATTTTTTTGGCTATTATTTCATGCATTTAGTTGATTTTTAAATTTTACAACCTGATCTGCCACCCAATCAACCCATTGTTCAATGCCTTCGTCTGTTTTGCAAGAAATAGAAAAGGTTGTTAAACCCGGATTTAAGATTTCTACACCTTGCTGGAAATAATCCATCCGAAAATCAATATAAGGGAGGAGGTCAATTTTATTAATAAGTAGCACATCAATTCCACGGTAAATATTGGTATATTTGTAAGGTTTATCATCCCCTTCAGGAATACTGGAAATAACGACATTCGCATGCGTTCCGATTTTGAATCCTGCCGGGCAGATTAAATTTCCAACATTTTCCACGATTATCAAATCCAGGTTTTCATAATCCAGGTGTTTAAGCGCTCGATCAATCATAACTGCGTCCAGATGGCATTGTCCGCCGGTATTGATTTGAACTGCAGGTAAGCCCAATGCCGTCACTTTATCAGAATCGATTGTGACCGGGGCAGTATCCCCTTCAATTATGCCCATTCTTATTTTAGATGAGAGTTGCTCGATCGTTTTTAGAATAACACTTGTTTTTCCAGCCCCTGGTGAGGCCATCATGTTAATAGCAAATACCCCAGCTTTTGTAAGCTGATCTTGAATTTGGTATGCCAGTTGGTCATTTGCCTCAAATATTTTTTCAACAACCTGAACTTTTTGTGTTGTCATCTTATGTCCTTTCGATTTCAATACTTTCAAGGTAAAAATCATCACCCGTTTGAACTTTTACCTGAAACGAACCACAATTAGGGCAAGGAATTAGCTCGCCAGGTAAATCATAGGTTTGATTACAAGCCAGACAGAGCATGCTGGCTGAAATACGTTTAAAATGTAATTTTGAATTTTCACAGATCGTTCCTTTCGAGATCATATCCCAATAGAAACTTACACTTTCATCTACAATACTGGATAAATTACCTATAACAAGGAAAATATCGGTAACTTTTTTTGCATTGGCTAATAAAGCGTGCTTTTCTGCAATTTTTAAAACACTTTCTGTAACAGCTAATTCATGCATTTATTTATCTATGGTTTATCTGAATTGTGGGCGATAAACTAAATGGTTATTTATTTTTGCATCAGTAAATCAATTAATTTCAATCTCATCGTAAGCATTCGGGTTGCAATCACGTTCGACAACCTTTTCATAATCACATAGCCCAATAGTTTATCTTTTTCACACAATTCATAGAGAGCCTTCCCTGTAAAATAGATCAGGTTACTATTTTGGAGGGCTTTAATTGTCGTTATTCGATGTCTGGCAACAGGTGTGAGACTATCCCAACCAACAATATCCAAAGGTTCTGCGTTGTAAGTTTTTATCTGCCCATAGCCTGGAATGTAAATCTCAATTCCTAATGAGCCTTCGGAGACAATATAGAATAAGTTGTCGTTGTCTCCTTCTTTATACAGGAATTCACCTTCTGATAAAAAACGAAGCCCTGAGATTTTCTCCAACTCCATTATTTGATCTGAAGTTAAATCCATCAGCCAGGGGATACTTTGCAATATAGTTCGTAAATTGGCTTTATCGTTCATCAGGCTACCTGTTTTTTAAAGAAAAAGTTGTCTATCATTTTTATCATTGAAGCTATAAATAAATAAGTGGAAAAACTCATTGAACAATCCGTAAATTGTCATCAAGTAAATGCAAATTTATTTTTGGCTAGTTTTTGAATTTTAACGAACGGGGGTTTTATTTGGTCTTGCTTCGCGTTATTATGCGTTCAGTATCCATTTCGTAATTAAATCAATTGCTTCTTGCGCTAAGGCATTCGTTTTTGGGGATAAATTATTTTCAAATCCAAATTGATATCCTCTTACCGATACAAGGATAGATGCAGGATATTTGTTAAAAGCAGTTGCCAGAATTGACAGTATCGTTTGCGGGGTCATATGGTGAGTAAGAGGAGAGTTCTGAAACTTGGCTTCCAACTTTTGAATATTGAGATCATTTACCAATGCCCCTGTATGAGCATCAACAAAACAAATTCTGGTATATGCAACCAATTCAGATGTTATCTCAGGTAACAATTGCAAACTGAAAAAGAAATGAAGTGTTTCGTTATTTTGGATCAATTCCTCTTCGATAGGATCTGCGATATCAATGAAAAAATTGTCAGCCACCCCTCGTAGAATATGCCAGGCAACTCCATCATCTTCGCGATCAGGGTTGCCATAACCGATTATTAATGTTTTTGGCTTATTTTTCAAAGCGTGTTCAATTTGAACACGCTTTGAAGTATTCTCGGAATTATTACTCATTCATTAATCACGTCGTAATGTTTTGATCGTGTTCCCCGTGGCATCCAGCACATCAATTATGATTGGCATTTGCCCAATGGCATGGGTTGAACAGGAAAGACAGGGGTCATGTGCCCGGACGGCCGCTTCAACCCGGTTTAACAATCCTTCATGAATTTCAGGACCTTTTACATAAGTTTTTGCGACCATATCCACTGCTGTGCTCATCGCATAATTATTATGACCGGTAGAAACAATTAAATTAAGTTTCTTGATTTGACCATTTTCATTTGCCCAGTAATGATGCAACAGCGTACCTCTGGGGGCTTCTATAACACCGACACCTTCACCTTGGAAATTATGACGAGTGTTAATTATGTCAGTGGATAAAATATCGGGGTCATCTAACAAAACTTGAACTCTTTCAACTGCAAATAAAGTTTCGATTAATCTGGCATAGTGATAATACAATGTATTTTCAACAGGTTTACCGGTATTGATTTGTTTATAAATTTTAAATTCTTCATTTGCTAAAGGAGTATTAATCTTTTCAGCAATATTCAAACGCCCTAATGGTCCTACTCGATAAACCCCGCCAGGCCAACCCAATTTCTTATAAAATGGAAATTTTAAATACGACCAATTCTCAACATGTTCCCCAATAAACTCCAGATAATCTGAAGCCGGAAAACGCTCTAACTGATCTCCATTTTTGTCTACTAACCTTAAATTCCCGTCGTAAAGTTCCAGAGCGTTATCTTCGGTAATAAGGCCAAAATATCCAGTTGAAAAAACAGCGAATTTCTGAATATCCTCCAGGTTCTTTACAGCCCAATCTTTCATGATACTGAGTCCTAATTGGGTTGTTTCGATCGCCTGGTCCAACCCGGAAAGGATTAAATCTCTTTCAGACTGGTTTAATGCTTTGTTGACGCCACCTGGCACTGCAAAAACTGGGTGGACACGTCTACCACCCAAAATGCGGATAATTTCTTGCCCATATTTTCGTAACTGAACCGCCTTAACGGTGATTTCAGGGGCATTTTGGACCAGTCCGACAACATTACGGGTGGCTGGGTCAGCATCAAAACCTAATAACAAATCCGGACCTGCCAGTTCAAAGAAATGCATTCCATGAGATTGAATGATTTGACCCATGTGCATTAATTCACGTAATAATGATGCTGGGCGAGGTGGGGGGGCACCCAGGACAGCATCACCTGCTTTGGCTGCAGCCAAATGGTGACTGACCGGGCAAATGCCGCAAATTCTTGGAGTGATTAGCGGCATTTCAAATACCATTCTGCCTTCACAAAATTTTTCAAAACCACGGAATTCATTGACATGCAGGTAGGCATGATCCACTTCTTGATTGTCATTTTTCATGTGGATAGTGATTTTTGCGTGTCCCTCAATGCGAGTTACTGGTTCAATTGTTATTTTTTGTGCGACCATTTTATCTCCTAATGCCAATGTAAATTATCATCTTTAATTTCCGGAATTCTGCCCTGTGCCAATTCAGATAAGACATGAAAGATCACATCTGCACTGGGCGGACAGCCAGGGACATGAATGTCAACCGGAACCACTTCAGAAACCGCTCGGACTTTCGTAGGAACTGCTAATTCAGGGTCGGTTGGAATGAAACCGTCCACGGTGCTTTCAGTATCGACATAAGCTCGTTTTAAGGTTTCTTCGATGGTAAAGAAGTTTCTCATCGCAGGAACTCCGCCAAAAACGGCGCAATCACCCAGGGCGACCAGAATTTTGCAGCGGGAGCGCATCAATTTTGCTTGATGTTCATTCGCTGAATTATTGATACCTCCTTCTAAAACTCCCACAGCGACACCAGTTTCATCAGCCTCTTTTAAATCAGTTATTGGTGAGGCTCGTAATTCCACTAAGTCTAATACCTGGAGGATCCTTTCATCGATATCCAATAAAGACATATGGCATCCTGCACAACCAGCCATCCAATCCGTCGCAATTTTTGGTTTACTCATTATTATTCCTCATTTCTAGCTAGCTTCTACTAGTCAATTTCAATAACCGATGTTTCCATTTTAATGGCTTTATTCCAAAGTGGGTTTATAACCATTCTTAACCGATCAGCAATTTCGAGCAAAACTTCTTCACTGGTTTTAACATCTGCTGGGGCTTGCAGAGATTTGTTAGCCTTTTGAACCTGCCCATCACTGGTGACATAATTTCCACTGTATTCGAGCCAATTTGCGACTGGTAATACAACATCAGCTTTAGCAGTTAATGCAGATTCGTAACTGGCCATGACAACCAGGAAAGGTGAATTATCCAGTTTTTTGAGGAGATTTTGGGAAGGCTCTTCATCGCCGAGGGCTACAAAGACAGCTTGATGACCATTTAATTCAAAAGATTTATTCAATCTTAATTGTTCTGCCGCCAGACTATTGGCTTTGCCTTTTGGACTGATTAATTTTGCATTGATTTTTTCTGCCAATTTGATTAAGGTAGCGATGGTTTCTTTTTTCTTTTTGGAATCAAATTCTGCATCATAAACAAAAACCGAGCTTTCGGCTTTTCGTAAAATCTCTGCAATTTGAGCCAATTGATCAACGGAAACTCCAGCTTTAGATGCCAGAGAAGAAACATCTTTACCGTCGATTTCTGCATCCAGCGCCTGCAGGAACTCCAAATCTGTTGATCGATTAATAACCGTTGAGTAAGGGGTAAAACCATCCATTCCACTGGCTTCATAACTCACCGGGATTACATTCACACCTTTAGGAATAATCCTTTTTACAAAGAATCCGGCTACCTGATGATCTTTCGTTAAGTCTAAACCAATAGTCAAAACTGCATCTGCATTGGAGATTTCACTGAGTTTCGATTCAAAAGATCCTTTATCTGCAGCTATTTCAGATAGAACAGCAGTATAGCGGCCTTCTTCTGTACTGGTGACCATGTCACTATTGATTTTTTCTTTAAAAATTTGTTTGAAATAGAATAATGCTTCAGCCGGTAAGCGAGTAGAAATGATACTGGCGACACCATCATCTTTTTTCCCGACTAATGGGTTCAGTTTATCCATCACAACTCTCAATGCTTCGTCCCAGGTTGATGCTTTTAAAGCACCATTTTTGCGAACAAGTGGTGTGACGATCCGACTTCGTTTTTCATCCATAGGCAGGAAACGTCCGACATCACAAAGGACGCCACCGTTGATGGGCGCATCCCAATCGCCATTAATTTTTATTAAGTTATTGTCACGATGGATGACTTCAATCCCACAGCCTAAAGAACAACCAACACAAATAGATTTTGTGGTGGTTACATCTTTCGTCTGGCCGCGATAAGCACTCCACCGATCAATTAATGCGCCGGTTGGGCAAATTTGGACACATACCCCACAAGAGATGCAGGAACTTGAGCCTAGAGGAACTCCCAAATCGGCGATCAAGATCGTGTTCGAACCGCGTTCCTCCATACCCAACGTGTAATTTCCAACCAATTCTGCACAAGCTCGAACGCATCGCCGGCAAAGAATGCAGCGATTGTGTTCCAAAACAAAATATGGATGGGAAGCATCTACAGGATAGGGTTGCCAGTTTGGCTGAATGGGCCAGTGGGTCATTCCTTCAGCATAAGCCGCATTTTGGAGCTCACAATCTGTTCCGCTGACCTGGCAATACGGGCAAAAATGGTTTCTTTCGCTGAAAATCATCGAAAGAACGAATTTTCTGGCTTCTTTCACCTTATCGGTTTGGGTTTTAATAACCATTTTATCGAAAACTGGAAGTGTGCAAGCTGGTTGTAACGTCCGGGCACCTTCCACCTCAACCAGACAAATCCGGCAACCTCCATAAGGTTCTAACGCTGGATGATCGCACAACGTAGGAATTTCAATATCCGCTAAACGGGCAGCATTTAATACAGTTGTTCCTTCCGGCACTTCTAATTCTTTTTCATCAATTTTGACTTTAACCATTGCGTTTCTCCTTCGTTTGATTACAAAAATTCTTTAGATTCTTTTGCCACTCATCGGACAGACGCCGGATGGACAAACTTTTAAACGAATATGAGCTTCAACTTCTGCTCTGAAGTGATTTAATATATCGTGTACAGGAGTTCCGGCTGTTTGACCCAGTCCACAATTTGACATTTCCGTCATATATTTGCTGATAAGCGCCAAATCATCCAGGTCTTCCAAGGTACCTGTTCCTTGAGAAATGTTCTCAAGAATTTGAAATGCTCTTTCATTCCCGATTCGGCAGGGATTGCACTTACTACAACTTTCTTTTCTAAAGAAGTTTTGGAGTACTTTTGCCAAATCAACTACACAGGTATTTTCATCGCAAATTAATAATGCACCAGAACCAAGGGCTACACCAGCATTTTTGAAGGAGTCGAAATCCATCGGCGTGTCCTGCAAACTGGCAGGAATAATAGAGCCGCTGGAGCCACCTGTCTGGGCTACTTTAAAACTTATATTATTTTTCATGCCTTTTGCATAAATGGTGATTACTTCTCTCAAAGTGATCCCCATTGGTACCTCAATCAGACCAGTAACATTTACATTACCGAGGATGGTATAAACTTTCGTTCCGGGGCTGGAAGGTGTTCCAATACTGCGATACCATTTTGCACCATTACGAACGATTGGAGGAATGTTCGCCAAAGTTTCAACGTTATTTACCAAAGTTGGTTTGCCCCACAATCCATGTGTGGTTGGGAAAGGTGGTCTCGGTCTTGGCTCACCACGTTTTCCTTCAATTGATTCAATTAAGGCTGTTTCCTCACCACAAATATATGCTCCGGCCCCACTATGAACATGAATATCAAAAGAAAAATTAGAATTAAAAATATTTTTTCCTAACATCCCATATTCATGAGCCTGGAGAATGGCTTTACGAAGCCTTTCCTGGGCTAATACATATTCACCGCGAATGTAAATAAAGCCTTCATCTGCTCCAACAGCGTAGCCGGCAATCGCCATTGCTTCGATAATACTGTGAGGGTCTCCCTCTAAGATCAACCTGTCTTTGAATGTACCTGGTTCAGATTCGTCGGCATTACAAATCACATATTTTTTCTTCCCGGGGCTGCCAGCAACAAAACTCCATTTTAAACCAGTTGGAAAACCAGCACCACCTCTTCCCCGTAAACCTGAATTTTTAATTTCTTCGATCAGTTGTTTTGGGGTTATTTCACTCAAAACTTTACCAAGTGCCAGGTATCCATCATTAACAATGTATTCTTCAATGTTTTCTGGGTCAATAATGCCAGCGCGTTGTAAAACGATTCGTTGTTCAGCCGGCAGAGTACCTTTCCTAGCGTGTACCCAGGCAATTTTCCCAGTTAACTCTTTTGAAGAAGCTTGCAGTTCCTGTGCAATGCGACCTTTCAATAAATGTTCTTCCACCAGGAAACGAACATCATCCGGTTTGACCGGACCATAAATTGTGGCTTCCGGGTAAACGATAACCAACGGAAGAGCGTCATGACGCCCAACATCTCCAACTTTTGTTAATGAAATTTCTTCGTTCAAACCGAACGCATCGATTTCTTGTTGTAAATTGTCAAATACCAGATCGGATCCTCTTTCTTTACTGATCGGATCACTGGATACTAAAACCATTGAGCGTGTTGATTTCATTTTTCCTCCGACTGAACATACCTAGCTAAAATTCCTTTGACCTGTTCTGGAGTGACATTTCCGTACGCATCGTCATCGACCACGATAACCGGGCCAACACCACACAGTCCCAGACAACTGGTTGTGATCAGAGACCACTGACCGTCGGAGGTTGTTTCGCCATCCTTTATGTCCAATGTGTCCTGTAATGTTTGCCAAACTTCTTTTCCCCCAACTACATGGCAAGGGGCACTTTCGCAAAATTGAATTACATGTTTTCCACGTGGTTTGGTGGAGAGCATATGATAAAAACTCGCAACTGAGAACAATTGAGAACGGGGGGATTTCAGTCTTTGACTGATAGATTCCAATGCTTCTGCTGGTAAATAACCCAGGATCCGATTAACATGATTCAGGATAGGAATTAATTCTTCGCGGCTATCACCATATTTATCAATGGCTGAATTTACTGCTTCTTTTATCTGGCGATTTTTCCCATTTTTACTCGGCATGTATTACTCCTTCGTCTGGATGAATTTAATTTTATTTTTTTTGTTTGAAGTTAAACAATCTCAATCGCATTAAAATTACATACCTGGGCACAAATTCCACAGCGGATACACATATCAGCATCAATTGTGTGTGGTAGCCTTCTTTCTCCTGTAATTGCATTAACCGGGCAATTGCGAGCGCAAACAGTACAGCCAGTGCAAGCACTTTCGATGATTTGATAACGAATTAGCGCTTTGCACACCTTGGCTGGGCATCTTTTTTCGAAAATGTGAGCTTCGTACTCATCTCGAAAATGTTTCAGTGTACTTTCGACTGGATTGGGGGCTCCCTGACCTAAGCCACACAGAGAATCCTGTTTAATTTCTCGGCAGAGCATTTCAAGTTGAGCAATATCATCAGCCCGGCCATGACCTTCACAAATTCTCTCTAGAATTTCAAGAATTCGCTTGGTTCCAACTCGGCAAGGGGTACATTTTCCACAACTTTCATCTTGGGTGAATTCCATAAAGAATCTGGCAATATCTACCATGCAGGTGCCTTCATCCATTACGATCATACCGCCAGAACCCATCATCGAGCCAGCCTGCATTAGCGATTCATAATCCACCGGTAAATCTAAATATTCTTTTGGAAGACAACCACCCATCGGACCGCCTGTTTGAATGGCTTTAAATTCTTTATTGTCACGAATTCCTTTGCCAATATCAAAAATTATTTCCCTTAACGTGATGCCCATGGGAACTTCGATCAAACCAGTGTGATTGATGTCACCTGCCATCGCAAATGTTTTAGTACCTTTGCTTTTCTCCGTACCCATGCTGGCAAACCATTCGGGGCCTTTAAGGATAATTTGGGGTACATTCGCATAGGTTTCAACGTTATTAATATTTGTTGGACTATTCCACAAACCTTTAACAGAAGGGAAGGGCGGCCGGGGGCGAGGTTCTCCGCGTTTGCCTTCAATAGAGTTCATCAGAGCTGTTTCTTCCCCACAAACAAAAGCACCTGCACCTTTTCTGACTTCCAGGTCAAAGGAAAAATCAGTTCCCATGATATTTTCGCCCAACAGACCCAGAGACTTTGCTTGTTGAATGGCAATGTTTAAGGAATTTATAGCAATTGGATACTCGGCACGACAATACACATAGCCTTGTTTAGCGCCAATCGCAAAAGCTGCAATCGTCATTCCTTCAACAACAGAATGAGGATCGGATTCCAGAACCCGGCGATTCATGAATGCTCCAGGGTCACCTTCATCTGCATTACAGACGACAAATTTTTGGTCGCTTTTTTCCTGTTTTGTCAGGTTCCATTTCAAATAGGTAGGAAAGCCAGCTCCTCCACGACCACGAAGGCCGGATTTTTTTATCTCGTTAATGACATCTTCCGGAGACATGTTTGTGAGAACATTTGCCAGAGCCATATAACCATCGTGCGCAATGTAATCCTCAATATTTTCAGGATCGATAACACCACAATTTCTAAGAACAACCCGGATTTCTTTTGCAGAAGGTGCACTTAATTCCTCATCCTTTACAGTTTTTACTGGAAGGATAAATTTTTTAGCAATACGCCCTTTCAGGAAATGTTCCTCGACAATGTATGGAATATCATCCGTGCTCATTCCGGCATAATGAACACCTTCCGGATAAACCATCATTTCAGGCCCTTGTGAGCATGCTCCGATTCTGGAGGTTTCCAACACCTGAACTTCGTCGATTAATCCATTTGCCACCAGCTCATCATTTAAAGCATCTAAAATGTCATGAGCTCCTTTTGAGAGACATTCAGGATCAACACATACTAAAACGTGAGTTCGAAAATATTTCATCAGTAAACCTACTTTTCTACAGCGTTAATATGTTCTTTTTATAAATTTATTGAGTTTTCTTTGACAACATTTCCGGATAAAACATGTTCAGTAATGATTTTTTCAGCTACTTCTTTGGTTACCTTTCCATAAGTCACTTTAGGACCTTCGCCGATTTGAACCTGTACGATTGGTTCCATTTCGCAAATCCCGATACAACCGGTCTGAGTCACAACAATACCGCTCAGGTTATCCTTTTCTATTCTTTCAAGAATAGCTTTCATTGTGTCTCGGGCTCCGGCAGCAATTCCACATGTTCCCATTCCAACAATTATTTGTTTTTGTCCGGAAGCACTTTTTAATTCCTGTTTTTTTAATGCTTCTTCTCGTAATCTTTTTAAATCTTCTAAACTTTTTATTGCGGGCATGTTATTACTCCTGTTAAAGTTGGTTTTCTTCAATTTTTTGGCAAAGATTTATCCCCGAAGTAATCTCGTCCTTCAAGAACGACAAAACCAGAGGCTCCGTTAATGGAATCCCATCTAATTCTTCTTTAATGGGTTGGTCATCAAAAATATAACTTTTATCATTGAGTTTATATTGGAATGTCCAGTGAACATTAGGAGAACCAATTACAAGGTGAAGAAAAGTACCTGATAAATCACCGAGAGGCATTCTGTCAATATGACTATTTTGAAACTCAACTTCCACCTCGGTTCCAAGACCGGGAGAAGAATGAATGTTTAGAAATCCATTACACATTTCTGCAGAAGCCTTCAAGAGAGGAATTCCCAGTCCAACTTTGCGAGTGGTGCGACTGGTAAAAAACGGGTCAACAATTTGTTGAGCCATTTCAGGTGTCATTCCTTTACCGTTATCTTTAATCGAAATTCTCAAAAGATCAGCTTCTGAATTTTCGATAACAGTAATCGTTACATGGGAAGCACCGGCATTAATACTGTTTTCTGCAATATCCAGAATATGTAATGATAATTCTTTCATTCACTAACAATCTTTCAGATTTGTAATTGCTTGATGGTTTGTGGTAATTTATTTGGTTTTACTCTTCCTAAAACCTCTTCATCCACCACAACTACAGGAGCCTGACTGCATGCTCCTACACAGCGACAAATTTCTAGTGTGATCATTCCATCGGCCGTTGTTTCTCCAATATCAATACCGAGTACTTGTTTGGCTTTTTCCATAAGTTGGGGAACCCCGCCAACATAACAAGCTGTACCCATGCAGAACTTAATGGTGTGTTTTCCTTTCGGGTTGGTTGTAAAAAATGAATAAAAGGTCACCACGCCGTGTACAGTAGAAGCAGGAATGCCTAATTTGTCTGCCAGATAAGCTTGTGTGGCTTCAGAAACCCATCCGATTTTGCTTTGAACTTCACCCAGAGCTACCATAGCAGCTCCTGGTTTTTGAGCATTTTCCTCAATAATTTGGTCAATAATTTCTCTTTGTTCTGGAATTAATAAGGGGTCATTAGCTGGTATGTTCTTTAAATATTTTGCCATGAATTGCTCCATTAATGATTTTGGAAATATTTTTATCCTTGTACAAGTTTATCGAAGGGTGTGTAATTTCGAAATTGCTGAATGTCATAATAACTTTAGAAAAAGCGCTTGATTTGAGATAAATTTCACAAATAAAAATTAAAAAAATTTTTATTACTCATTTTGAATAGGTTCGATAAAAAATGTTCTCCTTTCTAAGTTTCTTAATGCAAGGCTAAGTTCCTGAATGGTTGGTTCTTCAATTTCAAAAACGGTGGTTCCGATAAACTCTGACAAACGGTGAACATCTCCATTTTGAATTAAAGTATAAGAATTAAGCTCTGGAAATTTGTCTTTCGCTTGCTGAGGGGATAGGTGTCTGGAAATCTCTAATGCGATGAAAGGAATATTTTCAGGGATGAAACCCAAAATTTCCAGGAGTCCATTCGCTTTCCTATTTACATGCGCCGGAATTAGAATTCCACCTAACTCAGATACTTTTAAATATGCTTCTTCTAAAGTAAGTGAAGCTGATGTGATCAACAATCTTTCTTCGATTCGCTTAAAATCACCAGTTTCATCCACGAATAATTGTTCGCCAAAATAATCCGGACGATTTTTTATGCCAGGGAGTTTTTCATCAACGAATAATTGAAATTCTCTAATCTGTTCCAGGGTATCAAATAAACATAAAACATGGACTTCCTCTTTTGTTTGCAGCTCCATCCCTGGAAGAACAGTTAAATCTGTTCCAGATGCTGCTTTTTGAACGGCTTCTATGTTCCCTGAGGCATTGTGGTCGGTGATTGCGATCAGGTTTATTCCCCGGCTGATGGCTTCAGTAATGATAAGGGGGGGAAGCATTTCAATTTCAGCGCAGGGCGACAAAACCGTGTGGACATGCAAATCGGATCGAAATCTTTTCAAGGTAATCTCTATTTTCCAGACCGAATACCTAATTCCCAAAGTTTCCCGATAGTAAAAAACGAATTATATTGTGTTTGTAGTAAGTTAACACCTTCTTCATTTGCTTTGTCGATCGTGTTTTGTTCGGGTGTTGCTCCTTCGGTAATAATAATGGCAGTCAAGTCTAATAAAGCTGCAACCGCAATAATATTTTGGTGAGCTTGGAGAGTAACCCAAACTGAATTATGGGGAGCACCTGCCATTACACAACTCAGGAGATCGGATGTATATCCATTTTCGACTTGAATTTGAGAGAAATCTTTTTGCTTGGTTAATACATTTAATTGAAGGGCATTAATAATATTTGCGAGATCAGTCATAATTCTAGTCCTCCGCTATTTCCTTTTTAATATTTTCAACATCCAAGAATAATCTCATTTTTAAACGAGAGCCTTTTCCCCAAACCGATTCTAATTTCATGTGATCAACACAGCGTGAAATGTTAACCAATCCCATACCAGCTCCAAATCCCATCTCCCGGACTGCATCGGTGGCTGTCGAGTAACCAGCTTTCATTGCCTGATCAACATCTTTAATTCCAGGGCCGTAGTCATAGGCATCAATTGAAATTTGGTGAGGTTCAATTTCAACTCTTAAGACGCCGCCTTCAGTTGTATGAATAATGAGGTTCATTTCTGCTTCATAGATAGCAATTCCACAACGGCGGGCAATTTGCTTAGAGGCACCTAACCGGAGCAAGGCTCTTTTAATGTTCGATGAAGCCTGTCCGCCTTTATCAAAATCTCCTTGGTGGATCTGATATCGCAAAATTAAGCTTGTCCGATCCGATTCGATATCTTCGAATAAATGACTGGCTCTATAAATACGGATTTCTTCTTCCTGATAGTCAGTCTCTAAAGCACGTAGTAATCCGCGATTGATATCACCCTTGGTGATCATACCGACCAATTTTTGGTTTTTGTCAACCACCAATAAACGTCCAAAGTTGGTTGAGACAAATTTTTTCGAAGCTTCGATCACCGGATCAGTAGGGAGTATAGAGGTCAATTTTTTCGTCATGTACTTCTCAATTTTTGATTGCAGGTCAGTGTCAACCAAACAGCGAATTAAATCTTCCATAGAAATAATTCCAATTAGCTCACCATTTTTCGAAATAATTGGAGCACCTGATATTCTTTTCTGACGAAAGACTTCAAGAACTTCCTCCATTTTTCCATCTGGGGAAAAACAAAATAAATTACTGGTCATTACCTCGCTAACTTTAATTTCGTAAGCGAGTTCTTCCACCCGAGAGATATTTTCAGCTTCTTGATCTGTGATAATTCGTTTTTTCTGCGGGTGATTTGCAACCATTCGAACTCACTTCAATTCCTCAAAACCACAATCTGCGTGGTCAGAGACTGATTTTTCCAAACTGGATAGACCGGCTTTATATAAACGGCCACATAATTCAAACATTCCAAAAGGAGAAATAATTAACGGAATTTCCTCATCATTGGCTAATTCGATCGTTGCCACAGGAGGTTGTTTTCCCCTCACCAGTACAACAGCGGCAACATCAGCCATTTGAGCTGTTCTTATCACTTGGGGATTACATAAACCAGTGAGTAAAACTGCTCCGGGTTCAATGGATGCCAGGACATCACTCATTAAGTCCGCACCACAACCGCCTAAAATATTTTCTTTAAAATTTATAGAATTTGTTAAAGCTGTGCCTTCCACTAAATCGATCAATTCGCCTAAATTCATTTTCACCTACAATCCAGGAATTATCCAATATTAAGGTTATTGTACACTAGAATTGACTTTGTGAAAATTTTCATTAATAACTATTATTGCGTCATTAATATACAAAGTTAGATGACCTTCATCATAAAAGGATGACGGATAAAGAAAAAACAACTATAGAGTAAATCGGATTATGATATGATTTCCTAATAAAAATTAATAGAGGATCATTATGGCGCAAATAATTTCATCGGTTAAGGGAACAAGGGATTTTTATCCGGAAGATATGGCGGTGCGAAATTGGATATACCAAAAAATGCTCGAAGTAGCTACTTTGTTTGGGTATGTTGAATATGATGGTCCATTTCTAGAAAAAATTGATTTATATGCAGCCAAATCTGGCGAAGAACTTGTAAAAGAACAAGCTTTTGTTTTTCCTGATCGAGGAGGGGAGTTAATCACTCTACGACCAGAACTCACTCCATCTCTGGCAAGAATGATTGCACAAAAACAAAAACAATTGGTTTTTCCGCAAAGGTGGTGGTCTTTCGGACCGTTTTGGCGTTATGAACGACCACAAAAAGGCAGAACCCGGGAGTTCTTCCAATGGAATGTTGATATGCTGGGCTCTGATACCGCTGAAAGTGATGCGGAATTAATTGCTGTTTGTGCCACTTTCTTCAAGAAAGTCGGCTTAAAACCAGATCAAGTAAAGATTTTTATTAATAATCGAAAACTGATGGATTCTGTTTTAAAAAGATTAAATATCCCGGCAGAATTAAAAACTGCTGTTTTTCGTTTAATAGATCGGAAAGAGAAAATCTCCCAACTAGCCTGGGAAGATTATGGATTATCTTTAGGTTTATCCTCTCCTCAACTGGATGGTTTGATCCTCAAACTCAATGATAATAATCTATGGCAGGAATCGGAATCATTACAATTAATTATGGAAATACTGAGAGTGATGAAGTTAGACGATTATGTGACATTCAATCCCCAGATTATTCGCGGGCTGGATTATTACACCGGGGTTGTTTTTGAGGCAAAAGATATGGATAAAGAAGGTAGGTCAATCCTGGGGGGGGGCCATTATGGGAATTTAGTAGGGGACGTTGGAGGTGATATTTTGCCTGGGGTTGGTTTTGCGATGGGTGATGTTATGTTACGGTTAGTGCTGGAAAAATATAAATGTTTACCAGAGAAAATGGAGCCCGCAGCTAAAGTATTGGTCACAGTATTCGATCATACTTTCTATAAAGATTCTTTGGAAATAACCAATCTCCTGAGAAATGCTGGTATTGCGACCATTCTGATAAATGACGATCAAAAGCTTCAAAAACAGTTTAAATTTGCTGATCGAATAAACATTCCTATTGTTTTGGTTTTAGGACCGGAAGAAAAGGATAATGGGTTGGTGACAGTGAAGAATTTGATTAATGGAAATCAAGAGAATATCAACGTGGAACATCTCGTTGCTTATGTGAATTCACAACTTGCAGAAGCAAATGCTCTGTGATAGAATTTCGATCGTTATGGTGCCTGTAGCTCAATGGCAGAGCGCTTCACTGTGGATGAAGAGGTTGAGGGTTCGAAACCGTCCAGGCACCCAAAAAATTCATGGTTTCATGAATTTTTTTTATTTAATTTTCGACAGGCAGTGCAATGAAGAAAGTAGATCCTACTCCTGGTGTGCTTTCTAATAACCCAATCCGTCCCTGATGGAGGGTCATGATGGATTTGCTAAGTGCCAGTCCTAAACCAGTTCCAAAAATGCGACTTTTTTCCAAGGCAGAAGGCTGTTCAAAAGGTTTAAATAATTTTTCCTGATCGGCTGGTTGGATTCCAATTCCGGTGTCGGAAACCGTTATCATAACTTCTTTTACCTGATTATTTCCGTTCTTAACGGAAGCAGAAATTGTTATTTTTCCAAAATCGGTAAACTTAACCGCGTTTGATGCCAGATTCATCACAACCTGAGATATCCTATCTTTATCAATCATTAATTCAGGGATATCCTCTTTGATGTCTATTTCAAAATCAATTACTTTATCGGTCACCAAATTTCTACAAGCTGGTAAAAGAGAATATAATAAATTTGGTATTTTTGTTTTTGAAATATTTAATTTCATTGTTCCGGCGTCAATTTTTGTTATGTCAAGAATATCATTCACTAATCGTAGGAGATATTGACCGGCATTGTGGATGGCGGTTAGATCTTGCTTTTGTGTTTCATTAATAGGACCATCAATGCCTGTAAGGATTACCTTTGAAAAACCAATGATCGAATTCAACGGAGTTCTAAACTCGTGACTCATATTGGCTAAAAACTGGCTTTTGATTTGATCAAGTTCAGGTTTTTTTTCTTTAGGAGTTTTTGATTGGGTAAAGGAAATTGCATTATCAATTTCTATCGCTATTTGATCTGCCAGCATTTCAAAAAAGTGGATGTCTTTTAAAGCGAAATCGTTTTGGCGATTTGAATAAATCGCTAAAACACCTTTAATTTCAGTATCCAATTTTATTGGTAAAAATATTTGGGATTTTGGTTTGAGATGAGACAAGTTGAGTGGAGTCAATTTTTTTGTTTGACTATTTTGTTGAATGACTGTTTGACCATTTTTATATACATCTAAGGCTAAGTTAGTCGTATATTCATCAAGCTTTAATAACTCTAATCCGGTGATAATTTTTCCATCGGAGGCAGATATCACTTTATTGATTTGATCATTATCGTTTGTAAAAGTGAGAATATTGACATCCAAAAAACTGAACTTACTTTTTATTTTCAAAACAAGATCAAGTAATAATGAATCGGGATCTAAATTAGTAGCTGTTTCTCGTATAATTTCCAAAAACTTATCATATTTTCTTGTTAAAACCGACAATTCTTTTGACAAATTCCGATTGTCCAGCAATAAAGAAATAAGATCTAATGAATCTAAAAACAATGTTTTTAATTCATTAGAGAAGATTAGCTCTTGGTTGGACAATAAGACTAAATGGGCAATCACACCCTCCCGATTTTGAATTGGAAAGAAAAAACCGCTCTTAATCGTAAAATCAGTTAACGATTGACGTGTGTGGTTGTTTAAAGCAGGCGTTTGGTTAATAACAAACTCTCCTACATTTAGATTCAGTAAATCAGCAATTAAATCATTAAATTCTGGAGTGCCCCATTGAGCCAATAAACTTTCAATTTCACAGACTGAATAATCCGGCAGAACATTATAGGGTTGGGTAGTGGTAGAAGTATTTGAATTTTCAACAATGAATAGAGCATTTTGAGAATTTGATGTTCGATGAATGTTTTCTGAAAGAAAAAGCACAAGATCTGTTAAATTATTTATTCTTAATAATGAGTTATTTTTATAACTGATTACTGTTTCTTCTTGATCGATTGCTGGTTTATCTTGGTTAATAAATTTATCTAATTTTGTGGTTAAGATTGGCAATAAATCTTTTATTAGCCCTTGCTCGTTTTTCGTAAAATCAAAAACCTTATTTGAGAAAAAGGCTATAGATCCAATTTTTTTTCGTTTTATTTTTAAAGGCAAGATAGCAAAAGATTGGAAGTCTTTTTCAGCGAAAAGAGCCAATATTTTTTTGGGTAAGTTTGCTTCTTGGAAATTCGAAAAATAAGTTGGGATTTCCTGTTGACACAAAAAATTGATAATAGATTGATCAAGTAATTCGCTTGCCTGAGAATTCGATTTATCGGATTCACGAAAAACTTTGGCAATTAATTCGAATTGAGACTGATCAGATGATGAATCGGTCACATTTTTGAATAAGAACCCTTCAAAAATCTCTTTAGGAAAGAAAAATTCCATTAAAGAATGAAGGAGGTCTTCAGGCATCAGAGCCTGGGAAATTCGTTCTTTTATAACGGATGTTTTTTCGATATCTGATAATTTTGCATTAATTTGATGGATTGTTTCCTCATTGGTTAATGAACTCGAAATTGTTGCAGAAACCAGCTCTAAGAAGCGAATTTCATCAGTGTTCCAAAAATGTTTTTGGTGTAGATCCTCTAATAAGATCAGATCCGGATATTCTAATTTTGTTTGAACAGGTAAGACTAATAAGGATTGCGCCTCTCGATTGTCCATCCATTTATCGATTGATTGATCCAGTTTTTCATTATTTGCGTGTAAATAACCTTTTTCGGAAAAGGTTGAAAATAAATCATTAAAAACTTCAAATTTTATTTCTTTACTCAAATGAAAGGGATTGTATTTTTCCTGACTATACCATTCGGTTTGGATTGTCCATGTTTTTACATTATTGCCAAAGTTAGATTTAGCAAAAGAAATCCGATGGATGTTGGCCGCTTTTCCGATAAGCTCGAGAGATTCCTTTAATTTACTACTTCCATGGATATTTATGTTTTTAATAGCCTGAGAAATAAGAATTTGATATTGCTCGCGGATTTCAATTGCAGAAAGAGCATTTTGCATTTCTTGAAACAGGAATGCATTTTCAAGAGCATTTGCCATTTTTGTGCTGATAGCTAGTAAATATTCTTTGGACTTATTAGAAAAGGATTTCTTTTTCTGATGATCATAAACAAGGATTGCACCGAACACTTTTTGTCCAGATCGAATTGGGACCCCAATTATTGATTTGGGAGTGATTGCTTTGGTTGTTTCTACTACATTTATTGAATCAGGTTTGAGTTGTTCAACCTGTGATAAAACCTCATTAGAAGTTATGATTTGATTTATGATTGGTAAATATTCATGACTATTCGGATAATAACTAATTTCATCATTCACTTTAAAAATTGGTGTAATAATTTCGGAATTTTGTTTTTGTAAAATCCCGAAGATAAGGTTTTTGTTTGGCACAAATTTATTTATGGTTAGGTGTGTTTCCTGGTAAATATCAATAGGATCGATTAGATGATTTATTTCCCGTGAATAGTCTTCCAGATCTTGAGAAATTTTTGTCAAAAGCTGGTTGTCGTCAAGGTTCGGATCGGGTTGTTGGTTGAAAACGAAGAAATTATTATTTTCTACGTTCTCTGTAGGAAGAGGGTCATTTAATTTTTCATTGATTTTTTCAGAATAATCATCTGGTTTCGTAATCGCTGGTGATGAATTAAGATCCTGATCTTCATAACTATCAACCGTTTGAACAAAGCCAATATAAGTAGGTTTAGAGTGGTATTCTTCTGAAAATTTGGTTAATTTCAAGTTACAAAAAAATAAATCTCCTTCTTTTCCAATGAAAATTACATCTTGTTCGATTGGGAAGGAATTTGCTAAAAAGAGATCCTGCAGCTTTTCTCCAGATGATAGATTAATTGAAAAAGAAAAAACTGATTGATCCAAAAAATCCTGTGAGGGGATTCCCAGACATTCGGTTACTTCAGGGCTAATATTCAGATAATTACCATTGTGATCAATGATAAATTCCCAACTAATCAAATTTTTATTTGAAGTTTTCTGATTAGGTTTCCCTTTTAAAAAAGATATTTTATTAAAAATATTTTTTGGTTTATCTTCAGTTTTCCCCTTTTTAATCATCTCTTATAATTCCCATACCGGTTGACCGGAAAGTATTTTCCTCATTTGATCAGGAAATCGATCAAGATTAAGAGGTTTTCCTAAGAACCCATTAAAACCAGCTGCTTTTGCTTTTTCAATTTGAGCTGGGTCTGCCTCAGCAGTAATTGCAACAATAGGAATATTTTTCAAACGCTCTGACTTTTGGATTTTGCGTAAGGCGCTATACCCATCCTCATAGGGTAACCGAATATCCATTAAAATCAAGTCCAGTTTTGGCAAACTATCTGCAAATTCTACAACTTCGTAACCTGAAGTCTTCCACTCACAGTGGATGCCCAAGTATCCTAGCAGTCTGGCCATTAACACAAAATTGGATACATTATCCTCGACCACTAATACCGACAAGCCTTTCAAAGATATCGCACTTATATTGCCATTATTTGTATTTATTTCAGTAGATCTGTCTGGAATAGAATCAAACATATAAGTCTTTCGTATAAAAAATGATATGCTAATTTTAGCATGCGATTTAAAAAAGATGCCTTAATTTTTCTATTTGTTTTCAATCCCCGTAATGATTTTTCAGAGCGGGCAACGGGAATCGAACCCGTGACTAAGGCTTGGGAAGCATTCGTTTTACCGCTAAACTATGCCCGCCGATTAACTTCGCATGGAAAAATTATATTATTGGGTAGGATACTTGTCAAGAAAAAATGAAACAGGTGAATACTATAATAACAGAGGATAAAAGTCTAAAATGACATTAAATACATGCTTATTATTGGCTTCAAGGTAAAATGATAATATGTTCAAAATGAAGATTGATAAACATTCGGCCAAGAAAAGGGCCAGGCCGCTTTATCATTGGATTAACAAACAATTGCATGGTGGATTAGATGTTATCCGCCTGGCTGGGCAGACTTTCACAAAAGAAAGGGCTCCCGAGGCAGCCGCCTCGATGGCCTATTTTACTTTTTTCTCTTTGTTCCCTTTAATTTTGGTGATTATTTCTTTTGCCAGCTTTGTTTTAAAATCTCAATTTGTCCAGGATCAGGTATATCAATTCATTATGGATTTAATACCGATTAGTCCAGAAATTATTGTTAATAATATTGATAATGTTCTAGCCAAACGCGGAACTGTTGGGTGGCTGGCAATTATTGGCCTGGTCTGGTCAGCTACTTCCATGTTTAATATTGTTGCCTTGAATGTTGATCGAGCCTGGGTTGATCAACGATCTCACAATTTCTTAGAAAGAAGGTTGATTGGTATCATCATTATTGCCGGATTGTCTTTATTAATAATGATTTTTTGGGCTTTTAAAACAATTCTTAATCTGGAAATTATTGAGCAATTAATTGCTTATTTTCATATTTCGATTTTTAAGACAAATCTATATGATATTTTTACCTATCTTCTACCGAAAATATTTCGATTCATAATCTATTGGATCATGTATCAGTGGATTCCAAAAGCGGTGGTCAAACCGATTGAAGCATTTTGGGGCGCAACCTTTTCTATTGTTTTAACAGAATCTATCACTTTTATAATGAGTTGTTATTTGAGAAGTCAATGGGTGCGATATGAATTAGTTTATGGCTCGCTTGGAAGGATTATTGCGCTGTTATTATGGATTTATCTTTCCAGTTATGTAATATTGTTTGGGGCTCATATCAGTTCAGCAGTTGGAACTTTGTTTCGAAAAAATAAATTAGAAAATATCACCACCAACAAGTAAATGGTTATTTTCAATTCTCAAAATATCAGAAGAAAACGATTTTTTAGCGTTTTTTAATTCGCTTATTCTTTACGAGTTTCTTGTCTTAAATTTGGTAGATTAAACAAAACTGAAACAATAATGATGAACATAATTACAGATCCAATTGTAATGATCCCAAGTGTTAGATCTTCATTACTGAAATTTAATATTTTAAGATCATTCGTGGTAATTCCAAGACTTGGGATATTGGCTTTATGATTCTGATCAAATCCTGCATAGGTCTCAACGGTACCGCCATTAATATCAAATTTCCAAATCTCAACTGCATTTTTGTCTAAGGATAAATAAACCTGGTTGGATTGGGGTGAGATAATGACGGAGGTAAGGATTTGATCATTTTTTTGGAATGATGTGAGAATATCCATCCCTAATTCAACATTGAAATGATCATCAACCTCGTTAATAGCTTCCATCAATTCTTTGTGAGTAGCAGATAATTCGTCTTGAACGGAATTTTCCTGAGTTTGGTTATAAGGGAATAAATAAGTCAGGCTAAAAAAAGGCATATCATTAATTTTTAGAATCTGCTTTGAAGCACCATCGGTTAAAAAACTAAGGGTATGACCTTGTTTATCGGAAAACAAAATATTTGAATAAGGAACAAGCCACTTTCCTAAGGAGTAATCATCAGAATTTTCATCTGGAATTTGTGAGGATTCATAAAGTAATTTTCTATAACGGTCTTCAAATTGTGTAGTTGTTAATCGGTTTCTGGAGAAACTATCCGGATTATCCAAAATGAGTACCAAAACACCTTTTGCATTATAGGCGCCAATTGTATAAAATTGATTTCTTTCAAACAAGTCGAAAAAAAGGACACTCTGACCTTTTTGCTGTTTAAAGCGAAATCTTAATTCTTGCGTTGATGAACCAGCATTTAACCCATAATAAACAGGTTGGGAGTAAACGACAAAAGCAAGGTTATTTGAATAGTCGTCAGATTGAGCATTTGCAATCGGTGGTGGAATCAGGAAAATTGTCAGGATTAAAAAGAAAAAAAAGGATTTGGTTTTCCCGCAGGACATTTGCTACTCCTTAATTAAATTGATCTTACCTCATTATTTATTAGTTCACAAGATTAGTACTTGAAAAACAAGAACAATAGTTCTATAATTGGTAAAATGGACCTGTTAAAGAAATTAAGTCTGGTGTCTGATAATATGGATGTTGAAGATGGCGAAGAGCTGGAGACATCCATCGATCATTGCCCAAACAAAACGGAGTTAAAGAATGAACCCTGGGTAACAAATGCAAAAATATCTGGGGGAAAGTCGATTGCATTATTAAAATCGGTTATTACTTCTGCCTGTGAAAGAAATTGTAAATATTGTGCATTCCGAGCTGGAAGAAATTTTCGCAGAGTGACATTTACTCCGGATGAAATGGCTAATACCTTTATCAATTTATATCAAAAAAAGGTTATTGAGGGGTTGTTCCTTAGTTCTGGAATTGCAGGTGGTGGAATTCGGACCCAGGATAAAATTATTGACACAGCACAAATACTTAGGCAGAGACATAATTTTTCTGGTTACCTGCATTTGAAAATAATGCCAGGAGCAGAAAGCGATCAAATTATCGAACTAATGAGATGGGCAGATAGGGTTTCAATTAACCTCGAAGCACCCAATCCTGAAAGATTAGGAATGCTTGCACCAAAAAAAAACTTTGCAGAAGAATTATTTTCGAGATTAAAATGGGTTGAAGAAATTCGAAAATCTAAGAACGCTTATAGGAATTGGAAACATAAATGGCCTTCTTTAACCACACAATTAGTCGTCGGTCCATCTGGTGAAAGCGACCTTGAATTATTAAAAACCAGTGATTATCTTTTTAGAAACTTCAATTTGGCAAGAATTTATTTTATGACCTTTAAGCCTGTAATCGATACACCTTTTGAAAATCTTCCTGCAGAAAATCCTGTTCGCGGACATCGTTTATACCAGGCTTCTTTCCTGCTGAGAGACTATGGTTTTTCATTCGAGGATATTGAATTTTCTCAAAATGGACGATTATCTTTAGATATAGATCCGAAGAAGCTTTGGGCAGATAAAAATTTTCGAGAAAAGCCAATTGAAATAAACACAGCATCCAGGGAGGAATTATTAAGAATACCTGGAATTGGGCCAAAAAGAGTGGAATTAATTTCAAAATATCGAACAAAACAAAAAATAAAAGCCATTGATGAGTTGCGCTCATTATTCATACTGCCTGAAAAAATCAGAGATTACGTCTTAGTTGATGGAAAAAGGCCTGCTCGGCAACTAAAATTTGATTTTTAAACTATTTTTTTAATTTTTAATCTGTAAAATAAGCATAAATTGATTCGTTTTTTTAGAAGGCGAGGAACGAATGGCAAAAAAGGATAAAAATCAAAAAAACAAAAATAAAGAAATTTCTGACCCTGAAAAACCAGAAGTTGAGAACATCTCCAGGAATGAGAAAAAACTGGATAATAAAACATACGAAAAAGAACTTCAACGATTACAGATTGAATTGGTAAAACTACAGGAATGGATTAAAGATCGGGGATTAAAAGTAGTTGTAATTTTTGAAGGTAGAGATGCAGCCGGCAAGGGTGGTGTCATTAAAAGAATTACAGAAAGCCTAAATCCCAGAAGTGTGCGGGTGGTGGCTTTACCAGCACCAACAGAACGTGAAAGAACGCAATGGTATTTTCAACGATATGTTGCTCATTTACCAGCAGCCGGTGAAATGGTTTTGTTTGATCGTTCCTGGTATAATCGTGCAGGTGTTGAAAAAGTAATGGGTTTTTGTTCGGAAAATGAATATCAGGAATTTTTAAGGTCTGTTCCTGAGTTTGAAAGGATGCTGGTAAGATCAGGCATTATTTTAATCAAATATTGGTTTTCAGTAAGCGACGAAGAACAGGAAAAAAGATTTTCGGATCGGATTAATGACCCTACCAAGCGCTGGAAACTAAGCCCTATGGATTTACAGTCTCGCACAAAGTGGCTGGAGTATTCAAAGGCGAAAGACCAGATGTTTGCATACACCGATATCAAGCAGGTACCGTGGTATGTTGTAAATGCAGATAACAAAAAAAAGGCGCGTTTAAATTGTATTCACCATTTGTTAAGCTTGATCCCTTATGAGGATTTAACACCTGATCCCATTGAACTCCCACCCAGGCAAAAAAGTGAAGGGTATGTCAGACCACCAATCACCGACCAAACTTTTGTTCCAGAAATATATTAGAAAAATACCAGGTCAACCGATAAGCCGCATTCTGTTATCATATTGGGTATCCTGGACGGACGGCAATATGAACGATGATCATCTATCTGGGTGAATTGTTACCAATCCACTCTTGCAGCCTACCCGGAACTTAGAAGGAGACGAGCAATCTCCTGCCAATGGCTTTGTTCCTGCTTGGCCTTGCTCCAGATGAGGGTTGCCTGGCCGTTGTATTGCTACAAACGCCGGTGGTCTCTTACACCACCTTTTCACCATCGCCTTATCGGCAGTATGTTTCTGTGGCCCGATCTAGCAGGTTACCTGAAAGGCATCCCCGCTCCGGGTGTTACCCGGCATCTTGCTCTGTGGAGTGCGGACTTTCCTCGACATTTTTTACGCCGCGATCATCTGGTCAACCTGGCAATCTGATGATAATACGTCTTACTTTATGCGTCAATGGAGCGTTTTTTGACGATTTTCAAATGATCTACTTTACTTTTATTAAATAAATTCAAAACTTTTTATTTCGTACTATAATTCGGTGAATATAAATTTAGAGAGGTATTTTTATGCGAAAACCAATAGTAGCTGGCAACTGGAAAATGAACAAAACAGTAAAAGAGGCAGAAGTATTAGTAAATGAATTGCGTGGAGAAATTGAGAAAATTAATTCTGTTGAAAGTGTTTTTTGTGTTCCTTTTACCGCATTAAGCAAAGTTTCAGGATTATTAGAAAAAAGCATTATTGGTGTGGGTGTTCAAAATGTTCATTGGGAAAAACAGGGCGCTTTTACCGGGGAAATATCCCCGTTAATGGTGAAAGAATTTGCTGATTACGCCATTATTGGACATTCAGAGCGAAGACAATATTTTGGTGAAACAGATGAAACGGTCAATAAACGTGTTATTTCTGCTTTATCCAATGGACTTATTCCGATTATGTGTGTTGGAGAAACTCTTGAGGAAAAAGAGAAAGGATTAACAGAAAAAGTTATTATTCGTCAAATGGAAATTGGTTTAAAAAACATTTCAAAAGAAATCTCTTCGAAGCTTGTCATTGCCTATGAACCAGTTTGGGCAATTGGTACTGGATTGGCCTGTGACCCTGACACTGCTAACGATATCATCCTGCGATCAATCAGAAAACCTTTGGAAGAAATATTTAGCAAAGAAAATTCAAAAATGATTCGAGTTCAATATGGTGGCTCAGTAACTGGAACAAACGCGTTTGACTACTTTTCACAAAGTGAAATCGATGGTGCACTGGTTGGAGGAGCTTCCTTGAAATCAGACTTCATTGATATTATAAAATCTGCTGCCAGGGTTTCGATTGAAATTTGATGGAATTTTAATTTTCAGCTTAAGCCTGCTCGGATTGATTTTTTTTCAACGAGTATTACAAAAAGAAATCCAGATTATTCTGCTTTTGATAACTAGAAACCCCAATTTAACAATTGGCATCTTTTCAATCCTGCTGTTGCCGGGTGTATTAATTCACGAATTAAGCCATTTATTCATGGCATTTATCTTAAAAGTCCCTGTAAAAAAGATATCTTTGATTCCAGAAGTATCTAAAAATGGAAAAATCCGGCTTGGTTTTGTCCAGACATTAAAAACTGATGTTGTTCGGGATGCATTAATCGGTTTAGCACCTCTTCTTTCTGGTTTATTACTGGTTGCTCTAATTTCTTCTACCCACCTTGGGATAACCCAAACTATTAAAGAAATTTATTCAGGAGACAATCGACCATTTTTAACCATGCTTAAACAAATTATTCAAGTGCCAGACTTTGGCCTTTGGTTTTACCTGTCATTTGCAATCAGCACAACCATGATCCCATCAGAATCTGACCGGCAATCATGGAAAATGATTCTTGTAGTAATTATTGGGTTATTTTGTTTGATATTGATTGCCGGGTTTGGAAAATGGATGGCAGAAAACCTTTTGCCTTCGTTAAATCAAAGGTTATTATCTATCTCTTTTGTTATGATTGGCGCCATCCTGGTCCATTTACTTCTGCTCCTACCCGCTTGGTTAATAAGAAAATTTTTGATGGTAACAAAAAATGTATCCGTCGCTTGAAAATTAAATTTCTTAAAATCAAAAAGAGACTGACCCCCAAAAAAAAGCTGAGATTCCTCAGCTTTTTTTATCCAGTACCAAATTGACGATCACCAGCATCACCCAGTCCAGGCACAATGTAACCGACTTGGTTGAGGTGGTCATCAAGGGCAGCTAAATAAATTGGAACGTCTGGATGATTTTTTTGTAAATTGGCTACACCCTCTGGAGCGCCAATAAGACCTACGAATTTTATTCGTTTGACACCCCATCTTTTTAAAACGTCTACCGTAGCCACAGCAGATCCACCGGTTGCTAACATTGGATCAAGAATTAAGCAAACGCTGACCGTTGGTTCAGTTGGAAGTTTATTGTAATACTCGACTGGTTTTAAAGTCTTTTCATCTCGATAAATACCGATGTGCCATACTTCGGCAGAGGGCATAAGCTCCCAAATTCCTTCGACCATTCCTAATCCGGCTCTTAGGATCGGCACCAGACCAATTTTTTCTTTTAAATCAAAACCGTCTGTCGTGGCTAATGGGGTTTGGACCTGGATTGGCTCAACCTTTAAATCGGCGGTTACCTCATATGCCAATAAACCAGCCATTTCCCGCACTAATTCACGAAACTTTTTCGGTTCTGTTTCTACATTTCGTAATTTTGATAGTTTGTGGGCTAACAATGGATGTTTGGAAATCATCAAATTGGACATAATCAACTCCTGATGAATAATTAGCCGTCATTATAGCATGTGACTAATAATTATGGAATTTGAGAAGAAGATGAATTTTCTACTTTATAAATCAAAGAAAAGGCTTCTCCAACAGTTGTTAGCGTTTTGTTATCAAGATTTGCAAGATTAGCAGCTGGAAAATTAGGGTCACTTAAACTGAACCAGGCAAATTTCTGAACCAATCGAAAATCATCAACAGAGTAACCGAGTTGTTGATCGCGATAAGTGAGTAGCCAGGTACAAGTCTGGGATAGGTAATCCGCGATTATTTCATCCGAATATCCTAACTCTTCACCAAACAGTATTCCAAATTCCGTAACTACCAGGGGAGTTTCCTGATAACCATTAACTTTCATCCATTTTCTAAAACCAATGATATTGTTTTGGAAAGTATCGATCGCTCCATGGTGTTCGATATCATACAAGATCCCTTCTTCACTCGTAATGCCCACCGGTAGGCCAACCCCCCAGGCATCTTTTTCTTCCCGTAAGACATAGCCATGGACATTCCACCAATCAACCGGCATTTTTTCATGATAGAGTTGCTCGTACGTTTTTAATACTTCATCTAAGTAGGCCATCCGAATTGGAGTGGCTTGACTGACACCTCCGATTGCAATTTTGGCTTTTTTGTCTGATTTTTTGATCAGATAATAGAGTTCATGATAGAGTTCTGCGTACTTTTCAGGGGTGGTATTATCCTGATGCTGATTATCCGGTTCATTTCCAATGATCCAGGTGTAACCTTTATGATGTTTTGTTATTTGGATTATGTTTTCTTTTGATGGCGAATACCCATTTTGATTGACCCGAATTGTTTGCCAATACTCTAACTGTTTATTGACAGGTATATTTTTTGTGCTCCAATCGTAATACCATTGCGCATTTAGTTGCTTTGCCCAAAAAAGCGCATCTGCTTTTGAAGCCAGTCCAAAACCAATGGGATGGTCAAAATTAAGGGGAGCGGAACAAGAAACTAGCATAATTGTAAAAAAAATAAGGCTGGCGATTAATGAAGTTTTTCTCATAGGTACACTAGGGCTAATTATATAAAAAAATCTCGGTGATTAGGATTTTGAAGGTATAATCGAACACATGAGCGATGAAAGAATGATAAGTCCTGAAGCGAAACCAGATGACCGCCTAGATCAAACGCTGCGACCGACGTCTCTGAGTGAAGTAATAGGTCAGGATCAAGTACGAGAGAATTTGGCTATTTTAATTGATGCTGCCAAACAACGGAATGAATCTTTAGATCATGTTCTTTTTTACGGCCCCCCAGGTTTAGGTAAAACCACCCTTTCTCACGTTTTGGCAAATGAGATGGGCGTTAATATTCGTATAACATCAGGACCTGCCATTGAAAAAGCAGGCGATCTGGCGGCAATATTAACAAATTTACGAGCTGGAGATATCCTTTTTATTGATGAAATTCATCGCCTGGGGCGTGCAATTGAGGAAATCCTATACCCTGGCATGGAAGATTTCGCGCTGGATATTGTAATAGGAAAAGGCCCGAGCGCCCGATCAATACGATTAAAACTCCCACGTTTTACAGTGATCGGTGCGACAACCCGATTAGCACTCGTTACGGCACCATTAAGAGCCAGATTTGGCGCTGTATATCGTCTGGATTATTATGATCAGGCTTCAATGGAAAAGATCGTTCAAAGAGCTGCAAATATGTTGGCAGTTCCTTTTGAAATGGATGGTATCCGTGAGATTGCCCGTCGTGCGAGAGGAACCCCCAGGGTCGCACTTAGATTGCTACGCAGAGTGCGTGATTTCACCCAGGTGCGCTCGAATGGGGTTGTTTCTTTTCAAACAGCCATTGATGCGCTTAACCTACTAAATGTAGATGCATTGGGTCTGGATGAGATTGATCGCAGAGTAATTTTGACGATTATCGAGAAATATAACGGAGGACCGGTTGGTCTAAGCACAATCGCCGCATCAATCAGCGAAGAGCCGGATACAATCATGGATGTTGTTGAACCCTACCTTTTGCAACTTGGTTTTTTGGATCGGACCAGCCAGGGTAGAGTTGCAACGAAATTTGCTTATGAACATCTTGGCTTTGAGTATTCAGAAAATGAACATCAACCTAGATTACTTTAAAAAACGACTTTGAAGACAGAAGAATTTGATTACCAGCTTCCATTAGATCGAATTGCCCAAACACCAATTGAACCGCGCGATCATTCCAGGTTAATGGTTTGGAATCGAAAAGAAAGAAAAATATTTCATAAAAACTTTTATGAAATTAGTGAATTTTTATTACCGGGCGATTTGTTGGTTATTAATAAAACCAGGGTCATACCAGCAAGAATTTTTGCCAGAAAACCAAGTGGGGGAGAAGTTGAGATTCTTTTACTAAAAAAATTAGACGAAACAACCTGGGAATGCCTGGTAGGCGGAAAACGAGTTAATCCGGGTATACGCTTATCGACTGAAGTTGATGTTGATATAGAGGTAATAAAAAACCTGGAAGGACCGCAAAGATTAATTCAATTCTCAAGACAGATTGAACCGTATCTTTCGGCTATTGGTCAAATGCCACTTCCTCCGTATATTCACACAAAATTGAAAGATCAAGAACGTTACCAGACGGTTTTTGCTACGGATAGCGGCTCTGCTGCTGCTCCAACAGCAGGTTTGCATTTCACAAATGAGTTAATGATCAAACTTCAGAACCAAGGGGTGAGATTCTGCCAGATAACGTTACATGTTGGTCTGGATACCTTCGCACCTGTAACCGAAGAAGACGCTGAAACCCACAAAATTCATACTGAATGGTGTGAAATAACTGAACAAGCTGCATCTCTTATCAATGAAACAAAAAGGATGAATCAAAGAGTTATCGCAGTGGGAACAACAAGTGTACGAACTTTAGAAACTGGAGCAAAATTTTCCTCGAAGGGAAATACAATCGGCGCATTTACTGGACCCACAAATTTGTTTATTTTGCCAGGTTATAAATTTCAAGTAGTCGATGCAATGGTTACCAATTTTCATCTTCCAAAATCGAGCCTTATTATGCTGGTAAGTGCATTTGCTGGACAAAATGCAATCCTGGATTTGTATAAGCAAGCAATTGAACTGAATTATCGGTTTTATTCCTTTGGGGATGCAATGTTTATTGAATAATGATAAAGGAATTAAGGAGAAATTAAGTTTGGACTATTCAAAAAATGACCTTCTCAATTGCCGTCTGTGTGATCGGTTAGTTGCATGTCGGGAAGAAGTGGCAAGAATTAAGAAAAAAGCATATCTGGATTGGGATTATTGGGGAAAACCTGTTCCAGGTTTCGGTGATTTGAATGGTCAGGTGATGGCAGTAGGATTAGCTCCTGGAGCGCATGGATCGAACCGAACTGGAAGAATGTTCACCGGCGATTCTTCCGGAAATTTTCTTTACGCTGCCTTATTTCGGGCGGGGTTTGCCTCTCAGCCCAATTCGTATTCACTTGATGATGGGATGCAATTACGAAATTTTTATTTGACCTCCATTTGTCGCTGTGTTCCACCTCAAAACAAACCAACTACCCAAGAAATAATTAATTGTTTACCTTACCTTCTTAATGAAATTTCTTGTATGAATAATCTTCAAGTGATCGTGGCTTTAGGATCAATTGCCCAAAGTCATGTGTTAAAAATTTATTCTGAATTATCGGGTAAAAAACTTATTTTTCCTTTTACTCATGGCAGAGTGGATAAATTGCCAGGAGATTTTCCATATATAATTTCTTCTTATCACCCTAGCCGGCAAAATACCCAAACAGGCCGGTTAACTCAAGAAATGTTTGATCATATTTGGGAAAAGGTTAACCAGCTGATAAAAAAAAATAGCTCCTAAAAAGGAGCTGTTTTTTCGTATAAAAGTTTTTTATTACCTGCGAATATGCAATGCGTCCCAGCCTGCGTATTCAGCGGTTTCACCAAGTTCAGCTTCGATTCTTAATAGTTGATTATATTTAGCCACCCGGTCTGAACGAGCTGGTGCACCTGTTTTTATTTGTCCGGTGTTTAATGCCACAGCCAGATCGGCAATGGTTGCGTCTTCTGTTTCTCCGGAACGGTGTGAAGTCACTGCTGTCCAACCGGCTCGGTGGGCTGTTTCAATGGCTTCTAAGGTTTCAGTAAGGCTGCCGATTTGATTGAGTTTGATCAAGACACTGTTTGCTGCATTTTCCTGAATTGCGCGCCGGATTCTTTCGGGGTTGGTAACCAGAAGATCATCACCAACGATCTGGAGTTTGTGACCTACCTGATTGACAAATAGTTTCCAACCTTCCCAATCATCTTCCGCCAGTCCGTCTTCAATTGATACAATTGGATATTGGTCCACCCAGTTTTTCCAGAAAGCAACCATTTGTTCGGAAGTGAGTTTTTTCCCTTCCCGGCGGAGATTGTAAAGTTTTGTCTCTGAATCAAACAATTCCGAAGCAGCCGGGTCAAGGGCAATTGCAACTTGTTCGCCAGCTTTGTAACCCGCTTTTTCAATTGCTTCCAAAATTACTTCAACAGCTTCAACATTGGCTTTTAAAGCAGGCGCATAACCGCCTTCATCACCGACCAATGTAGCATAACCTTTTGCTTTTAGGACAGATTTTAAGGCATGGTATATTTCAGCTCCCCAGCGTAATCCTTCACTGAAATTCGGAGCGCCTAACGGCATTACCATAAATTCCTGTGCGTCGGTTGATTGCCAGCCGGTATGTGCGCCACCATTAAGGATATTCATCATTGGGACAGGAAGCACATGAGCGTGTACTCCGCCCAGGTAGCGGTATAAAGGTAATCCCATTGAATTGGCTGCCGCTTTTGCAACTGCCAGGGATGTACCCAGAATAGCATTTGCACCTAATTTGGATTTGTTTTCAGTTCCATCCAAAGCCAGCATTGCCATGTCGATAGCTCTTTGCTCGGTAGCGTCCCATTCGATTAAGGTATCATAAATCTCAGAGTTGACATTCTCTACTGCTTTTAATACCCCTTTGCCATTGTATCGATCTTTATCGCCATCTCGAAGTTCAAGTGCTTCGTGGGATCCGGTTGAGGCGCCGGATGGAACGGCCGCACGTCCCCAACTGCCATCTGCCAGAACAACCTCAACCTCGACGGTTGGGTTTCCACGCGAATCCAAAACTTCCTGACCATAAAGTGAAACGATTGTTGTATCCATTTTTACCTCTTCTTATAAATAATTCAGTTCAAAGCGATAGTATACCCGCTTTTAGATTTGAATATAAAACCAATTTATTCTTCAGGAAGATAATTTTTGTTTTTTTGCCTTTTGAATAAATTTTATAAAAAGAGGATGAGGGCGATTGGGTCTGGAAAGAAATTCAGGGTGAAATTGAGTGGCCAGCATAAACGGATGATCTTTTAGTTCAACGATTTCAACCAATTTACCATCGGGGGAAAGACCTGAAAAAACCATTCCATTTTGTTGATATGTTTCTCGAAAACGATTATTAAACTCAAAACGATGCCGGTGTCGTTCTTCAATCAAATTTGTTTGATAAGCTTCAAACGCTTTCGTTCCAGTTTGAATTTTGCAGGGGAATAGCCCTAAACGCATTGTGCCGCCCATATCCGCTAAATGTTGTTGATCCGGGAGGAGATCAATGACTGGATAAGCAGTTGAAGGGTCAAATTCTGAGGAGTTCACTGACTCATCATTAAAGATAAACCTGCCAAATTCTACAACCATGAGATGCATTCCCAAACAAAGCCCTAGGAAAGGTTTCTGGTTTTCACGAGCAAAGCGAACTGCAGTGATTTTTCCTTCAACACCGCGGCTTCCAAACCCACCTGGAATGATAATTCCATCTGCTGCCGATAAATTATCTAAAAATCTCCCTTTTTCAAGATCGGATGAATGGATCCAATCAATATCAAGGTCTAAATTTTCTGATATCGTTGCATGATTGAGAGCCTCACGGACACTCATGTAAGCATCATGTAATTCCACATATTTACCAACCAGAGCTATTTTTAGTTTTTCTCTTTTACTGGATGCAACATGAACCATTCGTTCCCATTCTTTCCAATCCGGTGATTTTTTGGGCTGCAGTTCAAGCCGTTTTATGATAAAATCGGCGACCTTCGCTTTTTCCAAAAGTAATGGAACTTCGTATAGATTATCGGCAGTTTGCATCGGGATGACTGCTTCGCGGCTCACATCACAAAATAAAGCGATTTTATCGCAGAGCTCATCAGGAATTGGATAATCTGATCTGGCGATGATCATATCCGGAGAAATGCCTGTGCTCCTCAATTCGCGGACTGAATGCTGAGTGGGTTTTGTTTTAATCTCTCGAGTTGCTCCAATCGTTGGTAGCCAGGTTACATGAACATATAAAGTATTTTCTCTTCCTAAATCACTTCGTAATTGCCTAAGGGATTCGAGAAATGGCTGTGATTCAATGTCACCGACAGTTCCTCCAACTTCAACAAGAACAATTTCAACATTTGCGGTTTTAGCAACCAACGAAATGCGTCTTTTAATTTCGTTTGTTATATGAGGAATGACTTGAATGGTACCACCAAGATAATCGCCTCTACGTTCTTTGCTAATTACTTCTGCATAGACTTGTCCGGTGGTTACGTTACATTCTTTGGTTAAATGGATGTCAATAAATCTTTCATAGTGACCTAAATCTAAATCGGTCTCGGCGCCATCATCAGTCACAAAAACTTCACCGTGTTGGTAAGGGCTCATTGTTCCTGGGTCAACATTAATGTAGGGATCTAATTTTTGTACCCCAATTTGGAAACCCCGTTCTTTAAGGAGACGACCTAATGCTGCTGCCGTCACTCCTTTCCCAACAGAACTAACGACCCCGCCAGTAAAAAAGATATATTTGGTGTTCATAAATGCTCCTGAAGAAAAGATGGAGATATTTAATAATTTTTTAAAAGAAAAATAATAAATAAAATTTTACCATTATTATCGATGCAGAAATGTCGTTGGAAAGGGTAGTGTCTGCAAGTAAAAGTAACGTAAACTTTTTATCCTCAACTCCGACCTTTTAAAAAAAAAACCCGTCTAACGAGACGGTTTTTTATTTTTTTCTATGGGAGAGAAATTCGAGTTAGCTTGCTTTTTGATCTAATGTGCGAGCGAGGAGATCATCCTGAACAGCAGTAAATTTTGCTGTTTTCTTCTTCGACTCCTGCTTTTTGGCATTCGCCTTATCCATCGCCGCTCTTATTGCTAATTCCATAGCTGTTGGCTCTTCTTCTGCCTGATCGGTAGCAACAAGATCAAGCTCCAAAGATGAGAATTCTGTTGTTTCTTTCCTTGAGTTTTTCTTTTCTCGCTTTTTCCGAACAGGTTTTTCTCTCTTGGTTTGCAACTCTTCGAAATTCTGAATAGAAGTGGTTTGCTCAACAAAATCTTCTTTTTCTGGTTCAGGTGTTAATGCTTTTATTGATAATTTAATTTGTTTCTTTTTTCGATTGAAATCAATAATTTCAGCTTCGATTTCATCGCCTTCTTTCATAACATCCGCCGGAGTTCGGACATAACCATGAGCCATCTCACTGATATGGATCAACCCAGGTCGTTCGGCGCCGATTTCAACAAAAGCGCCAAAAGTTTCCAATCTGATAACTTTACCTTTGACGGTTAGGCCTGTCTTGACTTCGCGCCATTCAAGATCCAAAGGCTTGACCATGGTTAATTCGATTCTTTGATCACGAACTCTTTTTACCCAAACTTCGATTTCTTCACCTTCTTTAAGCACATCAGCCACCGAAAGGATGGGCGCATTTGAAGATGAGATCATTTGGGACACATGCAGCATGGCCGGTTTTTCTGCACCAATGTCGATGGCTGCACCAGCCAGGGTCGTTTTTAATACCTTTCCGGTGAATTTCATCTTTTGTTTGATTTCAGAAATCGGCTTGCGGCTTGTATCCGCTGATAAATTTTGTTCCATTAAACACTCTCCCAAGTTTTTTGCAGCGGAGAATGATTATAATACCCGCAGGTAGAACTGTCAAACTCCAACCTTTTCTTTTTTTTCTACTTATCCATCAATAATTCAATGGCTTTTTCCAGTTGTGTATCATGATTTTGAGTTATATCATCTTCTGTAATTTCAACTTCGTAATCCGGGGTAAGTCCTAATTTATTTATTTGTCTTTCTTTAGGTGTCAACCAACGAGCGATTGTAACACGAATCGCACCCTGATCATTTTGGAGGGTAACCCAATTCTGTACAGAGCCTTTTCCATAACTAGTTTTACCAACCAGAACACCTCTTCCGTAATCCTGAATAGCTCCAGCGGTGATCTCTGAGGCTGAAGCAGTGCCCTCATTTATCAAAACAACCAGTGGAATTTCGGTCGCAATACCATTCTTTTTTGCATTGTATGTGATCCGTTCTCCATCACCGAATTCTTCATACATTATTGGGCTTTGATCGACAAATTCAGAAGTTACTTCAATTGCGGTGTTCAAATAACCACCACCATTGTTGCGCAAATCCAAAATAATTCCCTTGGGCTTGTTTTTCATTAGGTCCTTTAACAATTTACGTAAATCATCATGAGTTTTTTCCCCAAAATTGATTAATTGAATATAGGCAATATTATCATCTAACATTTTTCCTTCAACGCTTGGCAGTGTGATTTTTTCCCGGGTTATGGTTACATCAAAGGTTTCATTGGTCGATGGACGATAAATTGTCAAAATTACATTCGTGCCGGCTTTCCCTAAAACTCTTCGTAAAACCAGATTCCCATCAATTCCGGTCATATCTTCTCCGTCGACCGCTTTTATCTGATCATCGGATTTTAATCCCTGTTTTTCAGCAGGAGAGCCAGGCATAGGGCTGATGATAATTACGTATTCTCCGGTCACATCCACCCAGGCGCCAATTCCATCATATTCACCTTCTAACGGCGTATTTTGCTGCCGAAACATATCCGGATCCATATAGGAGGTGTGAGGATCGTCCAATGAACCAAGCATTCCGGAAATCGCGCCACGCATCATCAGCGTTTGATCAACCGGCTGGTCGACATATTGGTCAACGACATAATTCCATGTCTCCCAAAAAGGCTTGAATAATTCATCTAAATTGGCTGAATTAGAGGTCGGTCCTGAATGATTCGTTTGAACTGAAGGTGTTGTGGGTGTATTTCCAGGTATTCTTAGTGGGAAAGACTGGCCAACCAGAAACCCTCCAGAAAAAGCTCCAATAATTATGACAATGGTCAGTAGAGCTAATATAAGATATTTAATATGTTTAGAATTCATTTATTTGCCTCGATATTGATGTCTTCTTCTTTTTTAAAATCATTAACCATTCGTGAAAGTTTTTCCAGTTTTTCATTTTCATTTTTAAAAGGATCACGCATCATATGTGTTGTTTTTTTAATTATTTCAAAGGAGCTATTCGACTTTTTTTTCTTAAAAGAACTAAATAATACCAAGTTTATAAGAACGATCACGATAATGAATGAATACAAGATAATTTCTTTATATTCAGAAAGGTCCATTTCAGCGCCCTTATTTACTACCAATTTCAGGATATATCAACAACAAGTCTTCCAGATGGGACAGTTTATTGAGTTCATGGTCAGTGAATTCTTGATTGTCGGTGAGCCAAATAGAATTCAAACCTATATCATTAGCTTTTTGAACATTGCGGAGGTTGTCATCAATTAGCAATATTTTTGCTGGGTTTTCTATTTGAAGAAGATCTAAAGCAATATTAAATGCTTCGACCATCGGTTTACAATACGGACTAATATCAAGAACGTCGATAACTCGATCAAAGAAGTGTGTTATTTGGAGTTTATCGGTTACTCTTTTTGCATGCCAGCGGTCCCCATTGGTAAAAATTACTTTTTTTTGTGGAAGTTGCGTAAGCATTTCTACCAGACGGTGATTAGGCTTTAATCTATCTTCTAAAGGTATATCATGCACAAATTGAAGATATTCAACCGGGTCTATTTGGTGAGTGGCTTCCAGACCTCTTAAGGTAGTTCCAAAGCGACGAAAGAAGTCTTCACGTATTGAGTGAACATTTTCTTCAAGATAACCTAATCTGGAAATCATGTAAGTGTCAATTCTTTCACGAATCATTGTCCAAATCCCGGAAGAATTCGGATAGATGGTATCATCTAGGTCGAAAAGAATAACATCAATTTTCATAGGATGATTTTACTCTAATTAGACGCATTCATCTATCAGATGTAAAATAACTGAATGGTTGTGGAAGCATAATGGGAAAAATTAAAATTCTACGCGATGAGGTGGCTTCACAAATTGCTGCTGGAGAAGTAATAGAAAGACCCAGTTCCGTTGTTAAAGAGTTGGTGGAAAATTCGATTGATGCAGGAGCTGATCAAATCTCAGTTCAGATTAAAGATGCCGGAAAGAGTCTTATTGAAGTTACGGATAATGGTTCTGGAATTCCATTTGATCAATTAGAATTGGCGGTTACCCGGCATGCAACCAGTAAATTACAATCCGCCCAGGACTTGTTCAAAATTCAAACGCTTGGCTTTAGAGGGGAAGCGCTGGCTTCAATTGCCTCAGTTTCTATGTTTCAACTTATATCAAAACATATTAACGAAGATGTCGGCGGTGACTTAGAAATCTCTGAAAATCAAAGCATGAATCTAAAGAAAGTTGGTAATCCAACTGGAACAACCGTCATTGTTAGAAATTTGTTTTACAATGTACCCGCCAGATTAAAGTTTCTGAAGTCAGACCTTAATGAGAAACAAAAAATTAGTAATTTGATGACCAAATTTGCCCTGGCATACCCAAATATTCAATTCAAATTATTAAGTGACAAGAATTTATTGTTGCAAACGATTGGCAATGGCGACAGGAGAGAAATTCTTAACCGGATTTATGGATTGCAAATTGCCAAGCAAATGTTGGAAGTTAAATTTGAAGATCATCCATACAAAATTCAAGGATTCATCAGCCCAATTGCGATCACCAAATCGAACAGAAAAGAAATGACGTTTTTCGTAAATGGTCGTTGGGTGCAGGATATTGCTTTGAGTTCAGCAATGTTGAAGGCTTACCATACAATGATCATGGTGGGGCGATACCCTATTGGCCTGCTGTTTTTGGATTTTCCGCCTGAATTTGTTGATGTGAATGTTCATCCGACTAAGGCCGAAGTGAGATTCTCGAGCCCGGATCAGGTATTCAATATGGTTCAACGGGCGTGCCGGCGAGCACTGCTGGCTTACTCACCGGTGCCGGAAATTACTAAAACTTATTTGAGCTCATCTGGATCTGTAGTACCCAGCCAACATGGACAAACGACGATTTGGTCACCAGCTACAGTTTTACCTTCAGATGAGGAAACTACTCACCTTCAAGCTTCATCAGCTGAGGAACCTAAATATCAAAAAAAAGACCAACAAATATTCCTGCCTTTACTTAGATTAATTGGACAAATAGGCGCTACCTATATTGTTGCTGAGGGACCAGACGGCCTTTATTTGATCGATCAACATGCAGCTCATGAAAGAATATTGTTTGAAAAAATGATAGACCAGCTTCAAGAAACAATTCCTTCACAACCATTATTGGCTGCTGAGGTTGTTACACTTCTCCCCCATCAAACCTTAATCATGAATGATAAATTGAAAGTGATGGCTAAACTTGGCTTTGATATTGTTGAGTTTGGCCCAAATACTTTTCAAATTCGAGCGATCCCGGCACTTTTAATTGGGATTAATCCCATAGAAGCGATTCAGGTAGTGGTGAATGATTTTGAAGATGATGAAAAACCATTAGGTGGGGCTATTGAGGCGATCATTGCAGCAAGAGTTTGTAAACAGGCTGCAGTAAAAAGCGGACAAATTCTATCGAAAGAAGAACAAAAAACTCTATTAGAGAATCTTGAACGCTGTAATTCTCCCCGTACCTGCCCACACGGTAGGCCTACAATGATTCATTTATCTGTTGATTTGTTGGAGAAACAATTCGGAAGGAAAGGTAGCCTTTAATTCCTGAAGAATCATTAGAAATTTAACATTTCTACAATTTTTGGCCAGACTTGAACAACATCATAACGCAATAACATATCTGTTTTGCGATCGAGATAAGTTGGGGAGAAAGTGTTAATGATAAATTTTGCACCTCGCTCCAATGCAATTAATGGGAGTTGGTTTACCGGGGATACTTCCAAGGATGAACCGATTACGATTACCAAATCAGCTTTTACTAGATTTTCGTAAGCCTGAGTCCAGGCATCCATGGGTAGTAATTCTTCAAATAGTGTAACCGCTGGTTTAAGGTATTTTTTGCAGCGTTCACATTTAGGAATTTCAAAATTTTCAATAAAGTTAATTGCAGTTTCGTCTGAAAAAGGGGTAGTTGATTGGCAATCTAAACAAACAAGAGTTGAAGTACCCCCGTGTACTTCGATAGTTGCTTGAGAACCTGCTTTTTGGTGAAGATGGTCAATGTTTTGGGTGATTGTTGCTTTTAGTTTGTTTGCTTGCTCCATCTTTACTAATGCCTGATGGGCTGCATTTGCATTCGCAAAATAAATTTGTTTAGCCAAGGGGTGAAACCAATTGAAAAAATCCATCGGTTTGTGCAGAAACGAACTGAGCGACGCGACTCGCATCGGATCATTTTTTTCCCACAAACCTGTGTTATGTGAGCGAAAATCGGGTATTCCGGAAGGGGTGGAGATACCAGCTCCGGTGATGGCTACAACATAATCAGATTTTTCTATCAAAGAAGCAGCGAGTTGTATGTCTCGTAAAAATTCGTCGGTCATTTTTTCATGTTGGTAAGTAATTGCTCTGCTAAACGGTGGAATTGTTGGGAAGCAAAACTTTCAGGCTGGATTTTTGTTAATGGCTGAAAGTGGATGGCAGCCTGGAAGGCTTGTTCAGGGGCTGATGGAATGGTGATAATTGGTAAAACTCCAATTCTTTCCTGAATTTGGGTTTGGGTAAGCTGGATATCCGCTCTTACACGATTGAATGAGATCGTTTGGATCAGTTTATTTTTACCAAAACCAATTGAAGCTAATTGTTGGATAATTCTCTTTGATCTTTCAATAGAGGTTGGATAAGGTTCAGTGACCAAAATAACCATGTCACATTTCGCAATTATTTCAGAATAATATTCCTCAGTGGGGACACCTAAATCTAAAATGACTGTTTTGGAAACTCTGCTTAACCCATCCAGGAGCAACTGAAGCTTTTTCAAGTTTTCCTTTGAATTAACCTTTGAGAACATAGAATTCGTAAGAAGTAAACGCACACCATAGACTGTTTTAATAAGATTTTTTTCTATTAAATCAATGTTGATATCGCCCGGCTTGCTGAGCAGAATATTTTCAAGACCTTCCGTATCCGCCAAACCAAGTTCCATTCCCCAGGTTCCATTACCGGGAAAAATTTCAGCACAGATTACATCTGCATCATTCTTTTCTGACAGCGCAATTCCTAAATTTAAAACGGTAGTGGATGTACCAATCCCACCTTTGGCTCCGATAACACCAATCACAAATCCATTTTTTGGAAGCTGAAGTTTATCTGTTTGCCGAGCATATCTCCTGGTTAGGAGAGCTTTGATATGGGCAACCAATTCAACCGGATGAACTGGCTTGGTAAGGTAATCATCGGCTCCTGCTTCGAAGCCGGCAACTTTATCATCGACCTGACTCTTGGCAGTAAACATTAAAATCGGAATTTCGGTTGTAGTAGGATCTGCGCGTAGATACTTAGCTACCATATACCCATTAACATTGGGCATCATGATATCGAGGATTACTAAATCGGGTAATTCATTTTTAGCAAGAGCAACACCCTCATCTCCATTGTTTGAAGTAATAGTTTGATACCCTTGCCGCTGAAGCATTAAACTGATAAGTCGTAGGGTTTCTGCATCATCGTCGATAATTAGTATTTTTTCTGCCATAAAATTCCTCAATTAATCAATAATAATGTTGCTGATATAAATATAGCTTAAAATCAAAATAAAATAAAAAGATAATTCGTTTTAGTTTCAAAGATCGAATATGGAAAAACGTTTCTACAGTAAATTAAAGAAAGAGTTGAAAATCGCAAATCAGACGCCGATTGTTATTGCTTTTTCAGGTGGTATGGATAGTGTTTGTTTGCTTAATCTTTTTTGGAAGTACAACAAAAATTTAATTGTTGCTCATTTTAACCATGGTTTACGAGATACCGCAGAGCGTGATGAAATCTTTTCAAGAAAAACAGCTCAGGAATTAAAATTACCGATTGTTACAGAAAAAGCAGATGTGACTGCCTATGCAAATGAAAAACGGCTTTCGATTGAAGAAGCTGCCAGAAAATTACGATATGGATTCCTTTATCGGGTGGCTCAAGGTTATGGTTCTGAATACATTGCCGTTGGTCATCATGCTGATGATCAGGTAGAAACAGTATTTATGCACTTGTTTCGGGGCAGTGGCTTGTCTGGCCTAAGTGGAATGCGAGAAATCTCCATTATTCACGAGTTTAGTCCGCACGTTAAGATTATTCGTCCTTTACTCACATTTTGGCGTACGGAAATAGAAAAATATTGCGAGGAAAAAAAGTTGAGTTTTGTGGTTGATGAAACCAATGCATTGAATATTTATCAACGCAATCGTTTACGTAATGAAACAATTCCTGCTTTAAACCAACTATATAACAAACTGAATCAGCGGATTCTCAATATGGCTGAAATAATTCAGAAAGAAGATGATTTTTTTGATGAACAAACCAGTAGGATTCTAGATTTAGTTTGTGATCGTATTGAAAAAGATTTTATTCAACTCAATAAAAAAGAACTCTCAAAACAACCTTTGGCAATCCAGCGGAGACTCATTCGAAAAGTAGCCATTATTCTAAAACCGGATCTACGAGACTTATCCTTTGAAAATGTCGAAAACCTCCTTCAATTTGTTTCAGTGGAAAAACCAGGCGAAATTTATTTGCAGGAAAACTTGCACTCCATTATTGGTAACGATGAAATCATAATTGCAGACAAGAAAAGCCGGTGGATTGATACTCTTTATCCACAAGTTTATGAAGAATTCCGGGTCAATGCAGATCAATTCAGGATTTTTGAACTTCCTTCCAATTGGTATTTAGAACTAGATTTTTGTACCAAAACAGAAATTAATACTTTGAATCAAGAAAGTCCTTATCAGGCATATTTCGATGCTGAAAAAATAGGATTATTTATTTTCATAAGGACCAGAATTCCAGGGGATAAATTCCAGCCTTTAGGGATGACTAATGGAACAATGAAAATTAGTGATTTCTTTGTTAATTTCAAATTATTGAAAGTCGCCCGGGATCATTGGCCACTTATCTTGAATTCAAATAAAAAAATTGCCTGGGTTCCAGGTTTTCGGCAGGATCATGCATTTCGGGTTACAGATCAAACTTCAAAAATTTTGAAGTTGTCAATTTTTAGGAAATAATGCATTATTGAGATGACAATTGCATTAATTTCGTGTTAATTTCTCTCCATTGAATTTTTGAGATTCCTAATTTTTGACGGATAAGATCTTTTTCCATATCCGAATTGTAATCATTGACAGCGCAAGTCCAACGACACATATCGAAAGATAAATGCTTCGTAAGCCCAGCTTCATTGCTCAAGTCTTCCAAAAGATATTCCAAACGCCTGGGAGACCAGGGGAATACCTGAGATTTTGGTTCAAATTGGGAGAAATATTGTTGATAAGCTGCGACCCATTCTAGAGATACAGGAATTTTTCGTTCTTTATTGCGGTAGTTTGGATTGTTATACCGGACAAAAATAAATGGGCCACCGTTAGAATTCAAATCAATATGATTAACACTTAATAATAAACATTCGCCTTTTTTAATCCCGGTTTCCAGTAATAACTTCACCAATGTGTAATACCGGGTATCGGGCTTTAAAGCATTACGATAATTGTTAGCAACTTCTAAAACTTTATTTGTTTCTTCCTCTGATAAAATTTCTGGAAGGGGACTGATGACTGATTTTTGAATTACTTTTTCTGCTGGATCAAAAGGAATTCTGCCATTGGTATGCAACCAGCGAAAAAAAGCTTTGATTGATGTAATTCTCCTTGAAAGACTTTTAGGGCTGCAAGGCACTCCGCGACCTTTTTCAAGCCATTTAAGAAATAAATTTAAGTCATTCGTGCCAATTGCCCCAATAGATTTATCAGGAGCGATAAAACTAGATAATAAATTCAAATCATTAATAAATGCCTTAACGGTAAAAGGAGATTTATCTTGATCTTGTAAATAAATCTCCCAGGCTTGAATGGCTGGTGTTAAGGGAGTATTTGATTGGATGTGGAACCCTGTATCAGATGGCGTGTTCATAATCACCTCAAATTTCGTATAGATATTATGAATTTACACCTATTTTTTTGGTTTGTCAAATTAATCAGATTTTCTGATTTAAGTATTCCCGAAAAATTTTAAATTATGGAGTATAGGCAGAATCAATGATAGTTTGGTGAATTAGTTCATAATTGGGGATTAGTACATTTGCACCTGATTCCGGAAGTACATAGGGAACAGCCTGATCAACACTTAAGGCATAGCGACGCAACCTGGATGGATCAGCAAGAATTTTACTGGCAACTGGCACTAGGGGAAGAATATCAGAAAGAGACAAATTTGTTTCTACGGAACTTAAATACATATTGTAGAGATCTGGAACCCGGGAAATTGCGTCCAATGACATGAGTTTTTCAAAAATTGCAAAAACAACCTCCTGTGCACGTCTCAGGCGATCAAAGTCGCTTGTTGAATATCTTGAGCGAACATACCACAGGGCAGTTTCGCCATTCATGTATGTTGGTCCGCCAAATACAGTACAATTTTTTTCTGCGTCAGCCTGAGGTAAATCACACTTATCGGAGAGATAACCACCCGCATTCACTGTAATACCTCCCAGGCTATTTACGATCCCCATAAAACCCTGAAAATTAGTCATAATATAGTAATCTGCTGTTACATTGAAGTTTTCTTCCAATGTTGCCTTGCTCAAGGCAAATCCACCAAATGGTTGTGCTACATTGATTCTTTGATTGCCTATTCCTGGTAAATAAACGTAAAGGTCTCTAGGAAAAGATAGGATCGATGCAGTACCTTCATTTGGATAGATGGATAACAACATAAAAACATCGGTTCGATAACCTGATTCAGGCCGGTAGTCAGAACCCAAAATTAAAATATTGACTTGTCCGTCTGGGCGCTGAGACTTAATTTCTGTAGGAACAATTTCCGGTTGATTGGCTTCCTGTGTTGGTCCTGGTGTAGCAATATTTTCCATCACAGGTAAAAAAGGAGTAGCTGTTGGGGCTGCTTTTGGATCGCTTTTGATCCATTTTATATTCGAAAATCCTGATGGGGACTGTGTGTTATAGAATTGAGCTGGCAAATTACAACCCACCAGTAAAGCAATGATTAACAAACTAAATATTATTTTTTTTCTCATATTTATGAATCAGTAGCCTTTGATGTCCGAATTAATATTGCTTATTATTTATAATCCAAAGTGACAAAAACAACACTAAGTTTTGACGTATTACTTTATTCAATAGTTCCGATTTTACCTAATAATTAATTTTCTCAATAGTTTTTTAAAAGGTTGACAAAAATTTTGTTTCCGATAAAATTCAAAGCGCTCAATGAGAGCCGAAGTGGCGGAATTGGCAGACGCGCTACGTTCAGGGCGTAGTGGGCTTACGCTCGTGTGGGTTCAAATCCCACCTTCGGCACTCTTTTTATTTAAATTCTGAAAAGATAAAACAATCAACCTAAATGGCATGATATTTGTATCTTTGATAAAATAATTGTCAGATAGAAACAAGTCGTGAAATGAAGAAATTAAATATAGATTATCGAAAGTTTGCTATATACATTGCATTAATTACCATTTTCTTTATATTGATGGGATTGAGCACCCGGTTTAATGAGTTGACGAAATTAACGGAACAACATTATTTAATGCAAACCGAGGTTGCTGCCTTAAGAGCCACCAATATATTTATTGAAACCGAAATTGGTTATGCAACCTCCGAGATCGCAGTAGAAGAATTCGCCCGGGAAAAAGGATATATGGTAAAGCCAGGGGAAGTTCTAATAGTACCATATTCCAAAAACGAAATAACGCCTACACCGGTTAAAGTCCCTACAGTTGTAACTGAAAGGCTCCCAAACTGGAAAATCTGGTACGAATTATTCTTTTCAGACCAGCATTAATTGCTCTGCTCGCGTTTTAGCCCGATTAACGTTAAATCATCACTTAGCGATTGCCCATCTCTATACTCGAATAATTCTCTATCAAGATTTTCTAAAATTAAATTGACATCAATATGATGATTATTTTTTAAGAAATCAATGGTGCGTGCAACTCCATATTGCTCACCATCGGCTGAAAAAGTTTCAGTTAACCCATCTGTGTAAAACAGGATAAAATCTCCTGGTTCTAAGGAAACTTCCATGTTTCGGTATTGAATATCTTCGACGACCCCCAAAGCCATGTCTCCCTGGGGTAATTCTTCCGTCTCATTATTATGAGCTCTGATAATAATTGGTCGGTTATGGCCGGCATTAGAATAATATATTTTCCCGGTTTGCAGATCAAGCATTGCGAAAACAGCCGTAACGAACATTCCGTTGGGCGTATCTCCGACAAGCAAATTATTTACTGCAGACAAAATTCCACCGGGGTCGGCGATTGTCTGCCCGAATGCGCGAATGAGGGTGCGTGCAACTGTCATATACAGTGATGCAGCCAATCCTTTATCGGCGACATCTGCAATCACTAAGCCGATTCGCTGCTTAGATATTAAAATGATGTCGTAAAAATCACCCCCAACCTGTAAGGCAGTTTCCCAGCGTGTTTGGATTTGCCAACCAGGTAATATCGGCAAGGAATCCGGTAAAAATGTTTTTTGAATTTGTCTGGCCAATAATATCTCTTGCTCCAATTTTTTCCTTTGAAGGATGTCCTTTTGCAGGAAAAAATTTTGAATTGCCAGTGCTATTTCTTGAGATACCCCATTTAATAACTCGATCCGTTTTTCAAAATATTGCGGGGATAAATTATCTTCTTTTGTCAATAAAATTCCAAGCAGTTCACCCTTTAAATTAATTGGAAAGGCTATTAAAAGATGATCTGTTGCTTCCATTTTGATTTCTTGAATATAGGGAAGCGGCTGAATAGTGTGATACTTTTCATTTGTTAACTCTTCATTTGTTATATGAGCATAGGCAATTTGGTTATATTTATTTACAAAATTAAGTAAGGGATTTTGCTCACAAAATTCCAGGGAAGTAAAAATTGATGAATGGATTTCATTGTCTGTATAAATACCCGCAGCCTTGAAACTATTTTCATTCAAATCATCCGGTAAATAAATAATACAAGCGTTAACCCCGATGAGCAAAGGAAGCAGATTAACAATTGTGTCAAACGTGTCTGATAAATTGGGTTGCGTGACAACAGCCTGAGCAACCTGAAGTAAAACCGCAGTAACGTATGCTTCTTCCTGGCGTGCTTCCAGCAACCGCATATTATCCAAGGAAACTGCGGTTTGTTGAACAATACTCTGAAGAATAGAGATCATTTCATCCGAGCTATTATTTTCATCTGTGACTGTGCGTGCTTCATGAAAAACCAGGAAAAAGCCTAATAAATCTCCTCGCGCACGCATGGGTAAAAGAATGGCATCATACTCCGGGATGTTTTCAGCTGTTTGAGCCATAAAAATTTCTTCCTGAGTATTGGTTATGAATATGGGACTGTAAGAATTTAGCGCTTGGTTTACAATCGGCATTTCCATTGTCCAAACCGGATTTAGGGGCACTTTAAATCCATATTCAGCTTTCTGGAAGAAATAATTCTCAAACGGGTTCCAAAAATAAAAAGCACATTTTTTGATTCCAACTAACATAGGAGTCAACCTGACCATGGTTTCCAATAAATCTTCTGTTGTTTCGCTGGTTTGACAGGCTTGAGATACCTGTAACATCACAGTTGAAATCCAGGCTTGTTCCTGAGCTTCTGAATATAATCTGGCATTATGAATTGCTACAGCAGCATAATTAGCAAAAGTAGAACTCATGATTTTTGCTTCTTCACCATATCGCCTGGAAGTATGATGCGCTAAAGTTAATATCCCAAGAAGTTGTTCGCCAATTTTTAAGGGTGTGGCAATCGATGAATAATCATTCTGAAAACTTAAGGCTACCCCAAAGGGACAATTAACTTTGTTATCGGTTCGAATAGTGGGCTCATCATTTATCAAAGCTAGCTTTAATAAATCCCATGAGGCAGGATCTTGCTTTAATGCGTCTGTTAATTCTTCCTTGGTGATATTCCAGGTCGCTGCCGGTGAAAACAATTCCGGATCTAGGTCTTCGATATTTTCTTGCTGATGATCCATTAACCAAATTGCGGAAACATCACATGGTAAAATCTCGTTCAATTTTTCTAGTATATTCATCAATAATTGATCAAGTTCGGTATTTGAAGAAATCATATTGATCACGGAGCGAAATGATTCTGCAACCTGGTATCTCCATTGCTCAGAACGAAAAAGATTTGCATTTCTAAGGGCTGAGGAGATTGTTGAAGCAATAGCCTCAAAAATAAATAAATCATGCTCATTAATTGAGTTTTTATCTTCACTCTGGATAACTAAAATTCCTAATATTTCTCCAACATAAATTAGCGGAACAACTAATTCAGATAAATAAATTTGCGAAGATAATCTTTGTTTTGTAAATCGATGGTCTTGAGATGTATCATTTGAAATCGCAATAATCCCATTTTGAGTGACCCAGGAGATAATGCCTTCATCATCAAAATCAAAATTAAAACCTTGTTTGACAAGTTCTTTACTCTCTGTAAAAGAACCTGCCTGGTAAAAAATTTTTCTGCGGCCTTTATGAACAGTAAAAATGTGAACCGAGTTAAAACCAAAACGTTTCACGATTATCTGAATTATTTTTTCCAAAAGTTCATCCAAGGCTAAGAATGAATTGATTGCCTGGCTAACCTCAAGTATGCTCGACAATTGCTCTGCGCGTTGAGTAAGTGATCCGTATAATTCTGCATCCTGAACAGCAAGCGCTATTGAATTGGCTAAAGCTTCCAAAACAATTACGTCATTTTCATCAAAGGCTGATAAGCGATCACTTTGAATATCCAAAACGCCTAAAGTTTTTTTATTAATTTTCAAAGGGAATGTTGCTTCACTTTTTGTGTTTGGATAATTGTTGTTGGGTTTGAATAAGCTTTCATTTCGAATGTCTGCTGCAATAATTTCCTGACCTTTTCGGGCAACAAAGCCAATAATGCCATCATTAATTGAAATAGTTGTCCGTAATCCAGTTTGGTCTACCTGATCAGGGCTGGAGGAGGCTTTCAAGTCCAGTGATTTTGTTTTTCCATTTAACAAAAAAATTGAAACAGCATAATAATTAAAAGTTGTTTGGATGAGGGTGACAATTTTTTCATAAAAAGTGTTGAGATCAAAAATATTGGCAACCTGTTCAGAGACTTTTCTTACCAGTGATAATTGCTCTAATTGCCAATTTTTAATGGTTACCTGGCGAAAAATTTGTATCGAAACGGCTGCATGAGCAGAAAATGCTTCCAAAAAATCAATCTCATTTTGGTTAAATGAATTTCCTTGAATTCTTGATACTTCAAGTATTCCTAACAAATTATTCTGGCTTATCAAAGGAAAAACCAAGTGGTTTGTATCATCCGGCTCATATTTATTTGTTCTTGTGCTGAGGTTCTTTTTGCCTAATTTTATTAATTGTTGGTTGTAACTATTGCGAACCAATTTGGATACTCTAGCCCCAGGAAGGACATTTTTATCCGAATCCCCGCCTAGAGGAAAATAAGGCTTAGCAAGCCAAACCGTAGATCTGGCACCTAGATAATCTTGAATAATGGTCTGAATTGTTTGACATTGTTTATCGATAGTCGGCTGATCGATTAATTTTTCAATTAAAGAAAGGTAATGTTTCCACTCAGGAATTGACTGGGATTCAAAAGATGTTGCCAAGTCTAATCCTTTTTTATCTTTTCTAACGTCAGGATGTTTTTTTTGTTTCGGGTCTCGTATTTAACAACATCCATCCATTGTCTCATCATATAAATACCTAATCCGTGATCAGGGCGTTCTTTTAAGTCAGAGGTTAAATTTGGATTTTTAATTTTATCCGGATTAAAAGGTTTTCCAGAATCAGCGAGTGTGATTGTGATTTTCTCTGGATCAGTAGTTATTGAAATTTCAATTTCCCCAATTCCTTCTTTGCCATAAGCGTGTTCAATAATATTTGAGCAAGCTTCGTCAACCGCTGTTTCAATTTTATAAAGGTCAAAACCATCAAACCCGAGTGACTTTGCAGCCTGGGCGACGAATTCGCTGATTTTTGATAAACTTGAATAACTACCAGGAAAAATTAAAGTCTTCATGGTAATCAATCGATTGCTCAAAAATTCCCAACAGCTGCGACTTCGCTATCAAATAATTTAAATAAAGAGGTGAATCCAGCTAAATCGAAGGCTGCTTTAACATTTTCTGGTACTTCTGCCAAAACCAATTCACCCCGGTTAAACCTTTTGCAATTCTTTTGAGTTGATATTAGAACCCTTAACCCTGCGCTGGAGATAAAGTTGACGCCTTTCATGTTGAATACCAGATGAAAATGATTATCATCCATAAGACGAGAGAAAGTTTCATGGAGTTGAGGAGCGCTACTACTATCAATTCTGCCTTCTGCATTGATGACGTCACATCGCTTATATTGTGTTACTGATAATTCCATAACATAACCTCCATTTAGGTCAGGATTTATGATGAAAAAATTTTTTGAGTAGAATTCATTATAACATGTGGTAATTGCATAAATAAAGAAATAAGAATACAATCATCAAAAACCAGGGAATCAATAAAAAATAGGAATAATTATGAAAAGAGATGATCCAAGAAAATTAATCGCTTCATATAAAAGAAAACAACAAATGCTTCCTTTTATCATTTGGGGATTTGCTTTAATTTTGGTAATCGTAGGGGTTGTTATTTTGGTTATTTGGTTAATTGGCCCAAATACTTCTAAGATAAACCTGTTCTCAACTGAGACTCCCACGGTAACCTCAACCTTTACTCCTACAGAAATTCCTCCCACTGCGACTGCCACAATGACGCTAACGCCCACAGAAACACCTACAATAACGATGACGCCAACCAGATCAGGTCCGGTTGAATATACTGTTGCTGAAAACGATACTCTATATGATATTGCAGTAAAATTTGATGTTGATTTGATGGTTTTGATGGCCATTAATAACTTCAATTCCAATTCCACCATAAAACCAGGGGATAAAATAATTATCCCCGCTCCTAATCAGGAATTACCGACAGAGACTCCCTGGCCAACCAATCTTCCCAGAGGAACTAAGCTGACATATGTTGTTCAATTTGGAGATACACTGGATTTAATAGCCAGGAAGTTCTTAAGTACTGTTGAGGATATTATGGAGCTGAACAAATTAGAAAATTCCAACGAAATTTTCGCTGGACGAGTTCTGGAAGTTCGTGTTAATCTGGTCACCCCTATACCAACATTGCCGTCGACTGTTACTCCGACTCCATAAAAAAATAGTAAACAACATAAATAACTGGCTTGAAAATATTTTTTGAGCCAGTTTTTTTTAAATTTATTCTAGACCAATTGTTTCGGTTCAAAAATATTTGAAAAATTTGTAATGTTTATTTGGGAATTTCTATATTATTAGAATTCAAGACCCAAAGAGATAATTTTTGTAAATCGGAGTTTTCTACATTACTTAAGATTTTTTTAATGGGTTCAATTAGAGCATTTGAAAAATGAGAAGCAGAAAAGACCAGTAAATTTCTGAGATAGCCTACATATTTAGCTCGTGAAATAGGTGAGGCGGCATATTTTTCTTTAAATTCCTGCTTCGTGATCATTAATTCTTCGGCAAGGTTGAAATTGGTGATAATCTCGCTCTCTTGAAAGAAGTTAATTTCGGGCAGTTCTGCAAAGCGAATGTTCCATGGACATACTTGTTGGCAAATATCACATCCAAATATCCAACCGTCTAATTTCGGGCGTAAATGCTCTGAAATTTCTTGTCTGTTTTCTATCGTTAGAAATGAAATACATCGATTTGAATCAATGGTACGATTAGTCAAAATGGCTTCTGTGGGGCAATTATCAATGCAACGGGTGCATGTACCACATAAGTCTTTAACAAAAGGAACATCCGGCTCAAATGGTATGTTTAAAAATAATTCTGCCAGGAAAAAGTAAGAACCTGTTTCGGGGTTAATTAAACAGGAATTTTTGCCTATCCATCCCAAACCGGATCTTGACGCCAGTTCTCTTTCCAAAACAGGCCCCGAGTCAGTAAGAATTTTATACTCAAGTAATTCAGGCGCAATCCTTACTTTAATAAATTCAACGATTTTTTGCAGAAGTTGTGGTATTACTAAATGATAATCAACACCAATTGCATAAGTTGATATTTTTGGAGTTACAGGATCGAAATTTTCATTTTTTGAAGGGGTATAAGGCAAAGCAAATGTGATGATTGTTTCGCAAGAAGGCAAAAGTAATCCGGGATTACTTCTTTTTTCGAGCGTGTCAGATCTTTTCAAATATTCCATACTGGCTGCATAGCCTTTTTCAAGCCAATCCAGAAAAATGGGTAGGTTTTCAGGTCTTGCAGATGATGTAAAGCCTATATTAGAAAAACCGAGGCTTTTCGCTTCGGTTTTTATATCTTTTTTTAATTGAGTGAGAAAGGTATTGGAATAATTCATCATTAGGGAGTTGCAGTAGGCTCCGGTTCAGGTGTGGTTGTCGCAGTAGAAGTAGCCAGTGTACCAATCACAAACGTGACGTTGAATACTGTTCCAAAATTTGCTTCAATCTCATCGGATAATATCCAGTATGATGAGTATTCTCCTTGTTGAGTAGGTGCAGTGAATTCAATTGAAATATCTACCTCTGCATTCGGTTTTACTTCTTGACCTAATAAAAACGATGTCGGAGCACCAAAGCTTTGCCCAGCCCATAGACGAACTTTATAATTTTCTTTCCAGGTGGTTGTGCCTGTGTTTTTTAATCTCCATGTTTTAACAAATTTAGTTCCAGGAGGAATTACCTGACCATCAGGTATTGTAATGTCAGCGACAAAGACCATTTTATTTGGATTAGGGGTAGAACCAACAACCGGAGATGAGACAGGCGTGGTGCTGGTTGTTTGGGTTTCGGGTGTAAAAGTTGGTTCTTGTGTGGGTGTCAGGGTTGGGGTTGGTTGTTCGGTGTTTGTCGCAGTAGGAAGGCTTAAAGCCGTGCGGGTTAATTGAGCAATCATCGTCTGAGCTGACTGAGTAAAAATTGCATTTGCGTCAAGTGTAGGCTCTGCCGGGACAGCAGGTTTACAAGCAGTAAGTGAAATTGCAAAAATTAATATAGTAAATACCCCGAAACGGGCTCTTTTTCTTTTTTGATCCATTTGTACCTCCAAATTGCATTACTCTCTTAATTAATTATTATACCTATTCATTTTCAATTGAATACCAGCATTCTGTCAAGGTTTGGATTCTGATCAAGGAAGAAATTCTTCAGATAAAACGATATTTTGCCAATTTTTTGGTTCGTTATTCGAAGGCAATGCGTGAGAGAAGCCTATATTTTCCCGGAAGGTAAAATATGAAACTGCTCCCGGATAAATTTCAATTTCGTTTCGATAATTGGTCCCGTCCAGAGTAAATGAAATTGAATATTTGCCCGCTGGCAAATCGCTTAAAACAAGATTTTCCTGATAATAGGCATCGCGATTTATGCTGTTGGATGCATAAGTTAAGACCATCCAGGACTGGTTAGTGTCTAAATTCCGTATGTAGACTTCTTTCAGATGAATATACAAGTTATCAAATGTTTTTACTTGCCCCACCAGTACTCCCCATCCCTGGGGAGGAGAAAGCCACAATTCGGGATTTCTAGTTCGAAAATAACTATTCATCTCGACTCTAACCTCAAAATGAAGATGGGGACCGGTTGTAAAACCGGTGAGGCCTACAATTCCTAATTGAGTTCCTGTTTCAACTCTTTGCCCTTTCTCCACATCAATCCGATCCATATGTCCGTATACGGTTAACAACTTCTTGTCCTGGTAGCCAAAATCATGTTCAATGGCTACTGCCAATCCGTAAGGGTCATCTTCGTTGTAAGTCCCATAATACAAGCCGTAACCGGCCCAAACGACCGTTCCCGGGGCAGCAGCAATTACCGGAGTACCTCTTCTGGCAGGAATATCGACCCCAGTATGAATAATATCGGTATCCGGAAAAAAATAACCAAACCTATAATTTGCCAATGGCCAGTTTATTTCATCTGCAGCGATTGGACGGGCAAAGAAAAAATGATCATGTGGAGATAAGGCCCACGGCGTTGGATAAAGAGGAGGCCGCCAAAGAGATATGGGTGGGTCTCCAGGAGGAGGTAAAACCAGAGAGATTGGTGCTTCGGGTTGAATTTCAATTTCATCTTTCATTTCTGATTTTATGTCAGGAAAAAGGTCTGGTAATGGTGTTTGATTTTCTTCAATAGAACTTAAAAAATCCTTGATAGCATTTTGACCCGGAGACGCATAAATCTTTTTTCCAAAAAAAAGGATCCCGGAAACACCGATTAATGAGATTATCCAAATGAGCAAGAATAATTTTTTTTTCGTCATGTTATGGGTAAGGAGTCCAGGTTGGTCTACGGGTAGGTATTGGTGTTAAGGTTGGTGAGGGTGTTATCGTAGGGGATCGAAAATAACGAATAGTTGGGCTTGTGGTAGGAGTCAGGATATTGGTCGGGATTGAAGTCGGAGTTTTGAAAGCTTCAAAAGGGTAAAGTTCCATGAGAGCATCGTTCCAATCCAGCCCTTTTTTAAATACAAATTGATTAAATCTTGCAGAATAAAAATATTTTTGCCAGGTTCCCAAGGCAGGCAAACGCTCCCAGGATTGTCCTAAGGCTAATTCAGTCAGATCAATCCAATAACCGCTGGGAATAGATATGTAGCTACCTCCCAGATCATAGGTGGTCGGGTCATTATTGTATCTGGCTGAAAGATCAAAAGGCATTTGTTTTAGAGGACGCCCTTGGGAACCATCCTGATAACGGGCTTTGATGTAAATGCGCCAATAGGTTTGCCCGTTTCGTTCTTCTTTCATGGTTGTAATTAATCCTGCATGGATTGTTAATGGATTAAATTCAAAGGCTCTTCCAGTATATAACCAATCGTCATTCATCCCAGGGGCAGAAGGCTCAGTAATAGGGATGAATGTTTTATCTAATTGTCCTAATAAGTCCCAACCTGTTTCATTTGATATCTCTGAACGCAGTTGATTGAAGGGTTCAATTACAGCATCACTTAAATATGGAAATGGCGCTTCTACATTGTCTAATCTGGTAAGTTTTTGTTTCGTATTTCTTGAAACAGAATGATCTAATTCCACCGCTTCTGAGAATAAAAGGGTTTCATGGTTGAGTAAATTTTGTAATAATAAATTCTTTTCTTGAATTGAGGTTATCATGGTCAGCCCATGAACCGAACCTGGCAGATTTACAGATGGAAAAAGTAAATCCCCATTCAGTTTTTTAATGATAAGAAAGTTTTGATTTGCTTCAGGTTGAATGTAGGAAAGCAAATTTCCTGATAAATTTGGCCACTCACCATTGCCAAGTTCTGAAACAGAAAGATTTTCACTTGAATAATCAACCTGTAAGAGGATTGGATAACCATCTTTTTCAGTGGTCCATAATAATTTCTCACCATCTATTGACCAATGTGGATTAAGATCAACCTGGGAGGGTAGATCCATGACTTTTTGAAATCTATTGTCAATCGCGTCCAAATTAGCAATCCAAATTTCTTCTTCTCCATCCTGTGTGGATACAAAGGCGATTTTTCTGCCTTGTGGGCTCCAAGATGGTGAGAATTGAGGATAATCACTGTTTGTTAATTGAATTGGGGGAAAAGCCAGGTTTTGGAGATCCTGTATAAAAATATCAAGGTTTCCATTTTTATAGGATTCATAAGCCAGGAAAAGGCTATCCGATGACCAGGTAGGTGAGCCATCGTACTCAGGTGTATCAGTGACTTTTGTTTCCAGCCCTGTTTCTAAATTTAGTATATAGATATCCCAATAACCGTTTTTCTTGGCGCTATAGGCTAGTTTCTTTTGATCTGGGCTAATACTCGGGTTAATTTCTTCATAAGGACCTGTTAATACTCTGGTAAAAGTATTTTGTTGGGGTTGATATGCGTATAGTTGAGATTTTTGATTGGTATAGACCGATAAAATCAATATTGGAGCGTCTGATTGTTTATTAAATGGGCTATTATCTGAGCTTTCTTTTGTATTCATTTGAGAAATAAATGGTGATGGTTGAGCCAGAGATAATGATGGTGTATTGGTCCTTACAACGGATGAATATCTTAAAGGATTATTGATTTCCATAAAAAAATCAACGAGAAGAATAATAAGCACTAAATTAATAATGGCCAGAATTAGCCAAATTAAATAAGTTCTATTTTTGTTGCTTGAATCAGGTTTTATCATTGCTTTAGAATGTTGATAACTTTTCCTGATTGTAGCATTTAATTCTTGGGGAAGTTTGTTTCAAAGTTAACGGTTTTGTAAATAATATTGAAAAAGGATCATCGGATCAAACTGATTAAAGAAGCCTGATACTCGCCAGGCGCAATAATTTTCCATTTCCATTTCGGTAGCAGAATTATCATAGTGGGCTAATCCATCAAATACCTGCTTGGCAGGCCCAACTCTCATTTCGAGGTGCAGATGGGTATTCCCGGAATTTCCAGTGTTTCCAACGTAACCAAGCGTTTCACCTGAAGAAACAATGTCGCCAATTTTTTGGGTAGCAGGTTCTGCCATGTGAGCGTAAAGTAAATATATCGATCGATTTTCAACGTCTTTTGAGTATTCAAAATAACTTTTGTCTGGACAATACAGATCTGTAAAAAAAGGGGGTTCGTTTTCAGGTAATTGAGAAAAAATATCACTCAAGAATTCTTTTGAAAATCTATCAAGAGGAGTTTCAATCATAATCATATTGCCATAAGGAGGTCGGTCGACAATAACAGATCGAACTGTACCTGGAAGGATGGATAAAATGGAGATATTATCCATTTTATCAAAAGATTTATAACGATAAAAAGAAAAATCGGTTCCGTGGTGCCCGTCATCTCTGCCTGGGCTGGTATATTGAAAGGGATTTGAAATGATTTCAGAAAGTTCTGCCAGGTCAATCCCCTTAAGGGGGGAAGAAATTTCCATTAATTCCTTATTTAATGTTTGTGTTGCTGTTTGATTTGTTGAGAATGTAACCGTTGGATCAAAATCAACTATCTGGTCCGGAATTTCTGTTTCAGTTGAGGACTCTGATAAGGTGGGTGATCGATTCACGGTTGGTAAAATTTGATCATTCTCAGTATAGATCGCTGTCGGAACTTGTTTTTTAGTAAGCGCCACTACCGCTTCATTAACTTTATAACACCCTGAATAAACAATTGAAATTATGATCAAAAAGAAAAAAGTTTTAAATTTATTATTTCCCATTTCTTTTAAGTTTATAGGGCAAAGTCGAAAATTTTTTGATCAACTGTTCCAATTTCTTCAGGATAAAAAATATGACCCCGTAACTGCAATTTATCTTGATTTTTTGGATTGCGCAAATGCATGGTGAAGACAATATCTGTATCAATATTTTCGATTAATGTAACTTCTGATAGTACATGATTTCCATTATCAACAATGGTAAAGGTTAAATTTGGAGGAGTTGTGAATTCAGTTATTCTTGCGAAGATCTTAATTCTTTTTTTATCCTCCCATGGCTCCGTACTTAAATCAATAAATTTAACTTCAGTTGGGGGCAATGGATTTTGAAAATTTTTAAATTTTAATGAAAACATTTTTCCTCAAAAATTATTTTTATATTTCTAGCATAATTTAAAAAATGATTGCATCTTTATTAATTCAAATTTATTCGGAGATTTTTCTACCTTCTAAATAGAATCTTTTTTCATGGGCTTCTCCCATTGAAAAAGTTTTTCGCGGTAAGGCGCCATCGATAATCACCGTTTTAAATAATTGATTTTTTGGCATAGCCGGTAGGTAAAAACCACAGTTACCTGGCTTCCTTCCAAGTGAGTAAGTCACTTCACCTCCGTGGACGTAATCAATTTTATCTGCACCCTCTGCTTTCATAAATTTATCCAGAAATAGTTGTAGTGTACCAACCGGTAGATTGGTCGCCGGAAAAAAGATTTCAACAACGTATAACTGATCATCGAGTATAAAGCCGAATTTTTGATTAGAATCAATTTGATCATCCACTTCGTTGACCAGTTCCTGAAAATTTTCTACTTTTTTTAATTGAACGCCATCTTTCCAAAATAAGCGCATTTCGCTAAGAATATCTCTTTTTAAAGAAAATAACACACGGTGAATTGGTTCAAATTCTAAGCCATCATCATGAATATTTTCGATTTCAACCAAAGCATATCTTGCCGGGTGATTCATCCCAACGGTAGGTTTGATTTTCTCCCAAACGGATTTTGCTGTTGCCAGAGAATGATTTCCATCTCCCATCGCAAATAATAAAACGCCATAATTATCCGAAACCTGATATTTTTTTTGAAAACTTTCCTTGTCTGCTAGTTGTCTGAAGGCCTTTTCAATAGCTTGGAGTTCAGGTTCCTGATCAATCGCATAGCCTTTTAGATGTCCACTTCCTTTCATTAGATCGAAATCATATAGTTTGAAAAAATCATTTTTTGCGGTTACCAACGGTTCAATTACTGTCTTTTCAGGATCATCAATTAAAACAATAATGTGCGGAAATTCTAACTTAGCCCCTTCACGGATACGAATTCTAGGCGGTAAACGGTCAAGAATTGTTCCTTCTGTTGCCCGAATTAATGTTTGCGAACCTTTCGAAAAATCATATTTTTCAAGGTCTACCGCGATCATGAGACCAAATCTGGTTTTACCGGCTAATTGTCTCTCAACTAAAATGCAACCATTGAAGGTTTGAAAAACTCCTTTTTGAAGGTATTGCTCCATTGTTTTTTTGGCTTCTTCAATTTTCTGTTTTTCATTTTCTGTTTCGAGAAAAACCTCAGGAAGTATCATTCTTAAAGTTGAAGGACAATCGCCCACGATTTTATCAACATCCTGCCAATATTCTGGCTGAGAAGTGAATTGGTCACAAGCAATAACAGCCCATTTATGGTGATCAACTGCATTTACTGGTAATAAAATATTTGGTACTTGTACGCCCAAACTTTCGTTCATTTGAATTAATCCTGCCTTTCTCTAAAAAAGCTTTGTCGGAGTTAATTTTAACGCAAAAAAAGAATTGCAAAAAACTATTCTTAATTTGTAATTCAGTATTAAGTTTGATTAAATAGCTATAAAAAAACGTCCTTTCGGACGTTATTTTACATTCCTGCCATATAAGAAACCCCGATTACCCCTGGGCCTGTATGCGTTCCAATAACCGGGCTGACATCAGCAATGACTGCTTCAGCGATGTCACCCTTAGGAAAAGAATTTGTAACTTTTACTAAAAGGCTTTCGGCCTCTTCATAGGCATTCCCATGTTGAATCGCTATTCGAACAGGGGTTTGGTTGCCAACTTTTTCCTTTAACAGTTCAATAACTTTATCGACTGCTTTATTCATCGTTCGGACTTTTCCGGCGGCTTCAATTTTTCCATCTCGAACTTCAAGAATGGGTTTTAGATTGAGTAAAGTGCCTAAAAATGCCTGGGCGCCCCCAATTCTTCCACCACGATGTAAGAATTCTAAAGTTTTAACAGCAAATAAAATCCCCGTTTGTTCTCTACTTTTTTGGGCAATTTTCAAGCAATCCTGTAAAGTTGCACCATTGGCTGCCGCTCTGGCAACCGCTAAGACCTGAAATCCAAGAGCCATTCCGGAGGTTAGGGAATCAAAGATTTCAATATTTTCAGCCTCTACCATTGCTTTTGCTTGTGTTGCAGAATCGATTGTTCCAGACAATCTTGATGAAATATGAATAGAAAAAATATCAAAACCCTGGTTGAGTAAATCTTTATATATTTCTTTAAATGCTCCAGGGGTAGCTTGTGAAGTAGATGGCATAATTTCGGCGTTCTGTAATTTTTCATAAAATTGCACAGGTTGAATATCAACACCATCCCGGTATTGTTCTTCTCCCCAAATTAATTGCAGTGGGGCAATGCTTAGATCATATTGAGATTCCAGTTCTTTGGGAATATAGGCAGTACTATCCGTTACAACAGCTACTTTCGACATTTTCACTCCATATTATTTGATATTTTTGGTTAAGAAGTAACAATTATGTTGAAGGTAACACCCTCATTACAGCTAAGTTACGATATCGTAATTTTATTAAGAAATTTATATAATCTTAATAAATGGAAAACCTTTCAAAAAAAATTTCATGTTTTGAATTCGATGCGTGTTACAAATTGATTTTGATAATAAAAGAATCATCCTTTTAGTTTTTTGGTTTACCTGCTCGTTTACTTTAAGTCGAAAAAGAATGAAGCCTAACCTATGATAAAATTCCTTGACCAAAATTGGTGATCAAGCTAAAATTTTGCACGCTGGATTTGATATTTATTTAAAAAGGTATGTTTGAGAATTTAACTGGAAGATTAGACGGGATATTTAAAGAACTTCGTCGAAGAGGAAAACTATCCGAGGGGGATGTTGATGAGGTAATGCGTGAAGTACGTCTGGCTTTATTAGAAGCAGATGTGCATTTTAGCGTGGTTAAAAAATTTGTATCCCAGGTTCGAGAAAGAGCTGTTGGGTTTGAAGTTTCTAAAGCTCTTAATCCAGGTCAACAAGTAGTCAAAATTGTAAATGAAGAACTGATCAAATTGTTGGGTGAACCTTCAAAAATCAATTTGACTGGCGAAAAACCATATGTCATTATGTTTGTCGGTTTGCAAGGCTCGGGTAAAACGACTGCTTCGGCAAAATTAGCAAAGAAATTAAGATCTCAAGGAGAACGGGTATTATTGGTTGCTGCAGATCCTTATCGACCTGCGGCCATTAAGCAACTCCAAACCTTAGGGCAAAGAATAGATGTACCTGTTTTTTCTGAAGATGGTGTTAAACCCCCAGATGTAAGTTCCCACGCTTATGATTATGCCCGCAAAGGTGGATTTACGGTTGTAATCATTGACACCGCCGGACGATCACAATTGGATCAGGCGCTGATGGATGAATTATCAGCCATCCAGGCACGGGTAAAAACTGTGGAGATATTACTTGTTGTTGATTCGATGATAGGGCAAGAGGCTATTCATATCGCTGAAGGTTTTAGAGACGCTGTTTCGATTACCGGTTTGGTGCTAACAAAAATAGACGGAGACGCCAGAGGGGGCGCCGCCATTTCGATTCGAAGTGTTACGGGAGTTCCGATCAAATTCCTCAGTACCGGTGAAGGTATTGACGCGATGGAAATTTATGACCCATCACGATTGGCATCCCGGATTCTCGGCATGGGCGATGTGTTGGGGTTGATTGAAAAAGCTGAATTGGCTTTCGATCAAAAAGAAGCTCAAAAACAAGCACAAAAAATGATGAGCGGGGAATTTTCTTTGGATGATTTTCTGCAACAATTAAAGCAAATTAAGAAGATGGGCTCCATATCACAAATAATGGAAATGATGCCGGGAAATATGGGACAAATGGCTCGTTCAGTTAATCCTCGTGACGCCGAGAATCAGTTAAAACAAACTGAAGCAATAATTAGTTCAATGACTTCTCAAGAAAGAAGATTTCCAGATATACTTAATGCGTCTCGCCGGCGTCGAATTGCGTCGGGATCTGGTACAGAAGTACAGGATGTGAATCGATTAATTAAGCAATATCGAGATATTAAAAAATTAATGAGAACTTTTCAAAAATCCGGAGGGCGTGGGCTACCTCGTTTATTCGGTTAGTTTGATTTAGTCTGATTAAGAAACGCCTCCTTCAGCGTAACCTCTCATGATCAGATAAAGGTCAGATTATTAAAACAAAATGGTAAATTATAGGAGAAAAATCGATGGTTAGAATTCGATTACGAAGACAAGGACTAAAAGGTCAACCGACCTATCGTATTATTGCAGCCGAAAAAGAAAGCCCAAGAGACGGTAAATTTCTTGAGATCTTAGGCTACTATAACCCCAGAACAGTACCCCCGACCATTCAGATCAATGAGGAACGTGTTTTTGATTGGATTGGCAAAGGAGCACAGCCCAGTGATTCTGTAACTCAATTATTTACAACCGTTGGACTGTTGGAAAGATATGAACGACTTAAAAAAGGTGAATCTGAGGATGTGTTAAAGGCAGAAGCTGAGAAAGCTTACGTGAAACACGCATCCAATCAAAAAACAAATTCAGCATAATTTTTTCTTACAGAAAAACCTTGCTTATAGAAAGGAGAGAGCTATGCAAGAATTGATTGAATACATTGCTCGATCATTGGTGGATGACCCATCCCAGGTAGTTGTTAATTATGACAAAGCAGGAAATAAGGCAAGAATTGAACTGCGTGTCGCGAAGGAAGACATGGGCAGGGTTATAGGCAAAGGAGGCCGAGTGGCCAATGCGATGAGGATTTTACTTCGTGTAGCTGCAGCTCGTGAAGGAAAACAAGCATCTTTGGATGTGGTGGAACCCCGATGATTAATGGTAATCGGGGGGCGTTTGAACCTGAAATCTCTGGCACAGGCTCGCCCGTCAACGGCGAGCCTGTCTATTTGGTGATCGGCCGATTTGGAAAACCGCATGGTCTCGATGGGGGAATCCTGTTTTATGTAATTACCGACTTTCCCGAAAGAATAAAAAAAGGTAGAAAGATTTTCATTGGAGAAGATCATCAATTAGCGTATATCTTTTCAGTAAAAGATCATAATCGGGGATTAATTTTAAAATTAAAAGAATTCAAATCCGTGGACGAAATTGAGGAATTTTCAGGGGAATATGTTTTTGTAGAAGCAAGTGAACTGCCGAAACTGCCTGAAGGTGAATATTATCATCATCAGCTAATGGGTTTAACTGTAAAAGATACGAATGAAAACATCTTGGGTACAATCACAGAAATTATTCAAACTGGTGCCAATGATGTTTATGTTATCAAGGGGATTGATAAAAAAGAAATTCTTTACCCGGCATTAAAAACATTAATCAATCATATTGATTTGAAAAATAAAATCATGATCGTAAAACCCGTGGAGTATTACAACCAGGATTAAGTATGGATCCAAGAAATTACTGGGTAGGGTTTAGTTTAATTAAAGGCATCGGTGCAGTTAGATTAAAAGCACTGGCAGATTATTTTGGAGATTTGGAACAGGCCTGGAACGCGCCTCTATCCAACTTAAGGGATACTGGCTTATCCGAGAAAATCTGTGAACGTATTGTTCAGGTCAGAAAAGAACTGGAACTAGATCAATATATAAAAAGATTTCAATCGATTGGAATTCAATTCTTAATAAAAGAGGATCCACAATATCCTCGTTATCTAAAGGAAATCGAGCAACCTCCTCCGGTATTATTTCTCAAAGGCGATATTAACCTTGAAGATGAATGGTCTGTTGCAATTGTAGGGACAAGGAAGGTAACTCATTACGGGAAACAAGTTGCTGAAGAATTCTCAAAAGTTCTTGCAGATCACAAAATTACCGTGGTAAGCGGATTAGCTCGTGGAGTAGATGGAATAGCCCACAAGGGAGCTCTAGATGCTGGCGGTCGCACTATCGCGGTTTTAGGCAGCGGGGTGGATCGGATTTATCCAGCGGAACATAAAGCCCTGGCTGAACAAATTGGAAAATGTGGTGCGATTATCAGTGATTATCCTCCCGGTACTGCCCCTGAAGCGACGAATTTTCCACCTAGAAACCGGATCATTTCAGGTTTGTCTAGAGCCACGATTGTTATTGAAGCCAGTCAGACGAGCGGGGCATTAATTACTGCCGATTTTGCGGCTTCTCAGGGAAGAAATGTTTATGCTGTTCCAGGTAGTATTTATAATGTTCAAAGCAAAGGAACAAATAAATTAATTCAGCAAGGTGCCAAGCCATTGCTGGATATTCGCGAAGTGCTGCAAGATATTCAGGTTGAATTAATTCAGGAAAGAAAATCTTTTAGAAAAGATTATCCTATTGATCTTTTTGAAGAAAAGATATTACGGGTCTTATCGGATGAACCAATTCACGTGGATGAGATTACCAATTTATCTGAATTATCGATCACTGAGGTTTCATCTTACTTAACCATGATGGAATTAAAAGGCCTGGCAAAACAGGTTGGGGGAATGAAGTATGTGGTTGTTCGCGAAGAAAAAGGGAGCTATAACTGATGGAGAAACTTGATAGTTACTATGCTGTGATCATGGCTGGGGGAGGAGGGACACGTCTTTGGCCCTTATCCAGAAGAAAAACTCCAAAACAGATGGTAAAAATTATCGGAGATGAAACTCTTTTCCAGATATCTGTTAATCGTCTGCGCGGATTATTTCATTCGGAAAAGATTTTTGTTGTCACAATTGCCGATCAGGTCAAAATGCTTCAAAGCCAGGCGCCGGATATTCCGAATGAAAATTTTCTGATTGAACCATTCCCAAAAGGTACTGCCTCGGTAGTTGGTTATGCAGCGACTTATCTCCAAAAAAAAGACTCAGATGCTGTGTTAGCGATTTTGACGGCTGATCATTTTATTCAAAATGTAGAAGAATTCCACCAATTATTAATTGCTGGTTATTTGGCAGCGAAAGAAAATTTTCTGGTTACATTAGGTATTCAACCAACTCATGCAGCGACGGGCTATGGATATATTCATAAAGGTGAACCAGTAAAAAGTTTTAATGGAAAATGGGGATTTATTGTTAATAAATTTTTGGAAAAGCCGGATGAAGAAAAAGCAAAATTAATATTTTCCTCAGGTGGTTATGACTGGAATTCCGGAATGTTTATCTGGAATGTGGATGCCATTTTGAGAGAATTTGATCGACAAATGCCTGGCTTGAAAAAAAATCTGGATTTACTGAAAGATTCTTTGGAACATGGCAATTTTGAGGAAAAATTACCTGAAATCTGGGCGGATATTATTCCACAAACCATTGATTATGGCATCATGGAACACGCAGAAAATGTGATCGTTTTACCGGTTGCTGAATTGGGATGGTTTGATGTGGGCAGTTGGGATTCTTTATTTGATGTGATCGAACAAGATGATCATGGAAATATTAATTTAGCCCGCAAATTCTTAGGATTGGATACCAAAAACTCATTAGTGTATTCGAATGTAGAAGATCGATATATCGTTACTGTCGGTTTAGAAAATATTATCCTGGTTGAAAGTGGGAATGCAATTTTAGTTTGTGATAGGAAAAAATCACAAGATATTAAAAATGTTGTAAAATTTCTGACCGATAAAAAATTTGATGATTATTTTTAGGAGGACCTCCTTTGGAAGCATATTGCGTAAAATGCAGAACAAAACGTCAAATACAAAACCCGGAAGCTACATTTAACAAAATTGGAGCTCCTGTTACCAAAGGCACTTGTTCTGTTTGTGGAACAACTTTATACCGGACAGGAAAGACTGAAGCACACAACGCTTTACCCCAGCCAGTTAAAGAAAAAAAAGAACCAAAATTAAATGGTAAGCTTGTTATTGTGGAATCACCTGCTAAGGCTAAGACAGTTCAACGCTATCTGGGAAAAGATTTTACAGTCAAGGCCTCTGTTGGTCATGTACGAGACTTACTCAGATCTGAATTATCAGTTGATGTTGATCACGAATTTAAACCAAAATACCGGGTTCCAAATGAAAAAAGACCGGTTGTAAAAGAACTAAAGCAACTGGCAAAAACTGCTGAACAAATATACTTGGCTACCGACCCAGACCGGGAAGGCGAAGCAATTGCCTGGCACTTATTGGAAGCAGCAGAAATCGATGATTCACGCACAAATCGAGTTGTTTTTCATGAAATAACCAAGCCAGCAATCGACGAAGCATTTAAGCACCCCAGATCTGTTAATATGGATTTGGTTAACGCTCAACAAGCTCGCAGAATATTGGATCGATTAGTTGGTTACAATATCAGCCCATTATTATGGCAAAAAGTGCGAAGCCGCTTATCAGCTGGAAGGGTTCAATCGGTTGCATTAAGATTAATCGTTGAACGGGAAAAAGAAATAGATGATTTTATCCAGGAAGAATTCTGGACGATTGAAGCTGAATTAAAACCAGACAACTCCAAGAAAACATATATTGCAAAACTGGTAAAAATTAACGATGAGGATGCCGTTCTAAGCAACAAAGAAGAAGCGCATCGTTATCTGGGTGACCTTGAAGAAGCAAAATACTGGATCAAAAAAATAAAAAAGGGTGAACGAAAACGAAAAGCTCCAGCGCCTTTTATTACCAGTACCTTGCAACAGGAAGCATCAAGGAAGTTAGGTTTTACTGCTCGCCGTACGATGGCTCTAGCTCAACAGCTTTATGAGGGTTTGGAAATTGGAGAGGGTGGCTCAACCGGTTTAATTACCTATATGCGAACCGATTCAACCAATATTTCGGAAATTGCCCAGAAGGAAGCAAGAGATTACATTGGTAAGATTTTTGGAAAAGACTTTTTACCAGACGTATTACCACAACATAAAACCAGAGCTGTAAAAGCTCAGGAAGCTCATGAGGGAATTCGTCCCACTTCTGTTTTTCGTACGCCCGAAGAAGTTAAAAAGTATATCAAAGGAGATCAATATAAACTTTACCAACTCATTTGGAAGCGTTTTGTTGCTTCTCAGATGGAAGCGGCAGTTTACGACACAATTCAGGTTGAAATTCAAGCGGATGGAAAACAAAATACTTACGAATTACGAACATCCGGTTCCAATTTGAAATTTTCTGGTTTTTTGGTTGTTTATGAAGAAGCAAAAGATGAAGACAAACTGAATGGGAATGATACTGGCATTTTATTGCCATCCAATTTAGTTGAAGGTCAGAAACAAGAACTTATAAGACTAATTCCTGAACAACATTTTACAACTCCTCCACCTAGGTTTACAGAAGCTTCTTTAGTCCAGGTACTGGAAGAGTATGGGATTGGGAGACCTTCTACTTATGCCCCAATTCTTTCAACAATTCAAGAGCGCGGTTATGTTGTTCGAGAAAAGAAGAGATTAATTCCTACTGAAACTGGGATTGTAGTAAACGACTTGCTGGTAAATTATTTTAAAGAAGTGGTAGACCCTGGATTTACAGCTACAATGGAGACCTCCTTAGATCAGGTGGCTTCAGGAGATAAAGTCTGGCAAGCAGTTATTAATGATTTTTATAAAGATTTTTCAGTTCATTTAGAACGGGCTAAAGAAGAAATGCCTGAAACTAAAACGGAATTAGAAAAAATTGGGCGCAATTGCCCCGAATGTGGTCATGAATTAGTTATTCGGTTTGGAAGATTCGGAAAATTTATTAGCTGTAGTAACTTCCCCACCTGTCGTTATACAGAGCCTATTCTGGAAAAAATAGGCGTGAAATGCCCAGACTGTAAGGACGGGGAAATTGTTATTCGCCGAACAAGAAAAGGGCGGATTTTTTATGGGTGCTCCAATTATCCGGAATGCCAATTCACCTCCTGGAAACAACCTGTAGCAGAACCCTGCCCCAATTGCCAGGGAACTTTGGTCATTACCAACAAAAGAGAACTTCAGTGTTTGAAGTGTAACGAAATCTTTCTACAATCTGATGTGTTAAAAGGTGAAAAAGAAGAGTTGGCATAATCATTGCAACAATTAAATAAAGGCTTCGAATTGTTGCATAATTAGACGCTTTGTTCTAAAATCAAAAAAACGGTCTGAAACCTTAATAATGATTTACCAGGAGCAAAAAAATGGATAAGATCCGAGAATATTTAAAAAATCCACTCATAACAGCTGGGATTGGGTTTCTAATAGGCGTGATTGTTGGCTTACCAATCCTTGGTTGGGGATTAATGCCTGTTCAATGGACTGATGCAGATCCGTCCTATTTGCGAGCGGACCTGCAAGATGATTATTTTTGCATGGTTATTCATTCCTTCATGAGAAATGGCGATTCTGTTTTAGCAAAAAATCGCTTGGAGTCTCTGGGCAAAATAAGTGAGAAAAAATTGGCTAATTTAACCGCGGGAGACTGTGGGGTAACAGATACAGATATTAGTCAATTTAAAACTGCCATTGGTATGGCACAAATTACACTTCCTGAGGCTGAACAATCAAAACCTGAACAAACGCCTGCTAAGCCTGAAAAACCGACTAAAGAAGTTAAGGATACTGGTAAAAAGGAAGGAAAATCAGGGTTTAATCCGTTTATTTTGGTGGGTATTCTGTGCTTCATAACCTTAATTATCGGCGGTTCATTGGCTTATATTTTCTTTATTCGGAAAAGGGAAGGTGGTTTGTTCCCTGAAAGAACGAAACCCGCGGAACCTGCCGACCAGGATTATTATGAAGGGTCAACACCAGATTACATTAGCCAGGAGCAGGACGTACCTATCACACAATTTATGAGTACTTATGTTGCTGGAGATGAACTTTTTGATGATTCCTTCAGTATCGATTCTCCATCTGGCGAATTCCTGGGTGAATGCGGCATGGGTATATCGGAAACAATTGGAGTTGGGGATCCTAAGAAAATTACAGCATTTGAAGTGTGGCTATTTGACAAAAACGATATCCAAACAGTCACCAAGGTTTTAATGAGCCAGCATGCATTTGAGGATCCCGCATTGGCTAATCGATTAGCTTCGAAAGGTGAACCAGTTTTATTAGAACCAGGTGGGCGCGTCTTCTTAGAGACTGCAACCCTGGTAATGGAAGCTCGAGTAGTTGATATGAACTATGGTCAGGGTGCTTTGCCTGAAAATAGTTTCTTTGACCGTCTAACAGTTGAATTGGCAGTTTGGCCAAAATAAGATGTATTAAATAAATAAAAAACGGAGGATTTTCCCTCCGTTTTTTTTATTCCACCTTTTTTATTTTTAATTTAATTGTTCCACCAGGAGTTTCGATTGATACTTCATCACCAGGTTTATGATTTAATAACGATTTACCAATAGGGGACTCGTAAGAAATTTTTCCATTAGCCGGATCAGATTCTTTCGGTCCCACCAGAAAATAAGTTTCTTCAGGATAATTCGATTCCTGGACTGTTACAATAGACCCGATATCCACTTTGCCATTTTTGCGACTTTTTTCATCGATAATTTGAACGTTTTGAAGTAAATTCTCTAATTCGATGATTCTTCCTTCTAAAAACGCCTGTTCTTCTTTGGCCTGAATGTAATCTGCATTCTCAGATAAATCGCCCATTTGAATTGCTTCACGTAACCTTTTTGACAAATCGACCCGCGCATTGTTCTTTAAATGAGAGAGTTCATTTTGTAATTTCTCTAATCCTTCGGCTGTTAGATAGGTTATTTCTGCCATTCTTAAGATCCTTCATTCAACAATGTTTTTAAAAATCAATTGAAGTTGAATTCTATCATGGTAACAAAGTTGGATCAAACAACCTTTGGTATTCTTCAATAGCAAACCGGTCAGTCATTCCGGCAATATAATCGCAGATTACTCTTTCAGGAGAACCATTTTCCATTTTTTCTTGAATGTGAAATGGTAAAATATGAGGTTCTTTAACATAAGTTAGGAATAATTCTTGAAGTATTCGATCCGCTTTAAATGACATCCTTTGAACTCGATAATGGCGATAAAGATTCTTAAATAAAAAATCTTTTAATACACGATTTCTACGATGCATCTCTTCGCTAAAACTTACAATGTTATAAGGAAGCTTTTGCACTTCTTCCATTGTTCTAATTGAGTTTTTGGTTATGTTTGAATCGGTAGTCGTTAAGACATCGTCAATTTCCATACCTATCAATTGACGGATCAAGGTATGGCGGTGAATGTCATCCAATTCTCCACCATTCCATTTAATGTTTGCACAAAGGATCTCCCACAACTCAATCCCCGATAACATAAAAGGTGAAATCATTTTTGATCTGAGTCCATCATCCAGATCATGAGCTGTATAAGCCAATTCATCTGCTACGTTGGCAATTTGTGTCTCAATATTGCCTCTAAGCTCGGGATTAAAATCTCTTGCATCTGAAACATCATATTCGGACTCATGTTTAACAATTCCCTCTAATACCTCCCAGGAAAGGTTAAGACCGGGGAAATTTGGGTAACGATTCTCTAATTTGGTAACTACCCGATACGATTGCTTGTTGTGATCAAACCCTCCTGCATCGGTCATGAGACGATTTAGCGATGCTTCGCCTGAGTGCCCAAATGGTGGGTGTCCCAAATCATGCGCGAGGCAAATAGCTTCTACCAGATCTTCATTTACCCCCAAAGCTCTTGCAAAAGTTCTTCCAATCTGAGTAACTTCTAAAGTGTGGGTTAGCCTTGTGCGATAATGATCTCCCTCATAATTTATAAAGACCTGGGTTTTGTATTCAAGCCGGCGAAAAGCTGAGGTATGAATGATGCGGTCACGATCTCGTTGAAAACGGGTTCTATAGCCTGGTTCACTATCTGGATAGAATCTTCCTTTTGAATCTTTGCTTTTCATTCCATAGGTAGCCAGATGGTTTTCTTCATTTTTTTCTAGAATTTTTAAAGAATTAATGGTCATGACTTACTCCATTTCAATTACTGTGCCAGTTGACTGTCCAAGAATTTCTTGTTTTAAACCTTCGGGTGAGGTGCCGGAAAAAATATTTACCTTTAAATTTGGAAATTTAGTAACCAAATCCACCATTAGTTTCACTTTTGCAAACATGCCACCGGTAACATCCACATTTGAAGAGCCTCCGATTTTGTCTTGTAATTTGAGAAAGTTTTTCGGAGAAATTTTCTTTATAGGTTTTTTGTTTTCCGGAAAATCTTCCCAAATACACTTTTCAATCCCTGCCAAATAAATTTTTTCAGGTTGGTAAAAATCAGCTAAAAATAAAAAAATATCCTCTGTGGAAAGTATCGTTCCGCCTAAGTCTTCATCAAAAACGACATCGCCATGCACGACAGGTAAGATGTTGGTGGATAAAATTGTGTCAAAAGGAAATCTGAAATAATCTACCCCGATCCCTCCGGAGGCTTTTATTAAGGCAGAAGGGGGAAATGTTATAGAAGGAATTCCTAAATCATTGAGTGCCCGGGTAACAATGATATTAAGCGCCCGAACGGCATACCAAACCTGACTAAACCCAATCCAGTCCACATTATTCTTTATGCCATCGCGGGTTTGATATTTTGCAGCAATCGAGTGCCCAAAAGAACCGGATCCATGTCCCAGAATAATCTTTAACTCGGGCTTTATCTCTCGAATTTCTTTTATTTGTTTGACCAAAGATTTGATGATACCAATATTGGGAGTAAGCGGTTTATTTTTATTGGTAATTAAGGAGCCACCCCATTTGATCATTATAAGGTTTTCCATTTATGATCCTTTTATCAGCGTCACGAGAATTGTTTGCTTTGCTCCGCTTTTTAACAATAAATTAGATATAAAATTGGCGCGGTCAGGTTCAACCAAAGCAATAATATTTCCTCCCAAGCCACTTCCACAGAGTTTTGCACCATAGGCACGATTTGCCAGTGCAATATTAATCATTCTTTCCAATACAGGGTGGGAAACGCCAATTAATTGAAGGTATTCCTGGTTTGAGATCATTAATTTTCCGAGTTTTTCATGATCTCCCTTTTCAATTGCTAATTTGGCTTCTGTGGTAATAAGACCAATTTTTTTAAAAATATCATTGTATTTTTCAGGATCAGCTTTCCAACGTTCACGAACACCAGCGACTGCCGCTTTGGTATTTCCCTTAATGCCACTATCCGCAATAACGATTGAAAAATCATTTTTGGTGCGAATAAATTGTAAAGGTTTTTCTTTTTGAAAAAAGATGGGTTTATTAAAGGAAATTACAGTGTTATCAATTCCGGAAGGATTTCCATGAAAAATAATTTCTACTTGGTATGCTAAATTTGATATTTCAGACGGGGATGGATGATAGCCGACGAATTCCATTAATCCCTTAACCAAAGCAACTGATATAGCTGCGCTGGAGCCTAAACCGGAGGAGATCGGAATTGTTGATTCAATTTGAATCTTACAGGCAGGATACTGATCTATTTTCAGGAAGGATTTAACTCCCTCAACAGCAATTCTGAATGGATGGTTAGGTTCAAAATCAGAATAATATCGCTCGATATCAATTTGAGGAGCTGAGAATCTAATTTCCTCAGGTTTAAATCTTATCGCTGGAAATATCTTTACTTTTGCCTGTCTGGCATTAACCGGGATTGCGATTGCGGGAAACCCATAGACTACAGCATGTTCTCCAAAAAGAATTGTTTTTCCAGGTGCTGAAGAAATATGAGCTGGCATAATTAAAAAGAATAAAAAATGATAACGACAGTAATGGCAAACAATACAAAAGTGATTTGTAAGGGGCGATCTGAAAGAACTAACTCATCAGGAGCTCCACCTTCATTTTTCACCTGAATTAAATAGATATATCGGAATATACCGTAAATTGCAAATGGGATGGTAAGCATCATGATATGGTTTGGAGGTAAGTTGGGTGCAGAAAAAGTATACAAACTATATGACATGATTGTTGTTGCAGAAATGATGGTGATCAAGTGATCTAACAATGGGATTGAATATCCATCAAGTACTTTTCTTTGGTCATTATTATCTTGATGGTTGGTTGCAATTTCACCCCTTCTTTTTCCCAAACCGAAAAATAATGCAAACACGGTGGTAACAACATATAACCAGGGTGAAAATCTTTCAACCTGGATAATTGAAACACCAGCGGCAACCCGGAGAACGAAACCAGCAGCAATAATCATTACATCCAGTAACGGAATGTGTTTTAATTTTATAGAATATGCAATATTTATAACGAAATAGATAAGGAGAATGACTAAAAAACTTTTAGATAAGAAGAAGCCTGCAGTAAAAGAAACAAGCACAAGCATGATCGCGACCACGATGGCGGTTGGAATTGGTAAAGTTCCGGATGCGATTGGTCTGAATTTCTTTTTTGGATGTTTGCGATCAGCTTCTACATCCAGAATATCATTAATGATGTAAACACTTGACGAAACAAAGCAAAATAAGAAAAAACCAATGATTGTTCTTAATAATGGCTCTGTTGAAAATAATTGTCGATCAAAAACCAATGGAATTAGTACAAAAGCATTTTTTATCCATTGGCGAATGCGCATTTCCTTTATGATCGCTTTTAACATGTACATATATTATCATAATTGAAAAAAAATTTTCACCTGTGTAAATAATATTTATTAAATTTATTTTTTAAAGTCTATTGAGAATAAAGTAAAATCAATTCATGAAAAAAATACGTATAGATGTATTTTTATTTGAAAAAAACCTGGTTGAATCTCGCAGTCTCGCTCAAAAGCTCGTTATGGCTGGTGAAGTTCTGGTAAATGGTGAAAAAATCCTAAAACCATCCCAGCAAATTGATTTGAATTCTAAAGTTGAAATTATCACAGGACCAAAATTTGTTTCAAGAGGGGGAGAGAAATTAGAAGCCGCTTTACTTCATTTCAATCTTCAAAATTTGAATGAAAAAATCTGTGTTGATGTCGGTTCCTCAACCGGCGGTTTTACCGATTGTTTGCTGCAGCATGGGGCAAAAAAAGTATATGCCATCGATGTTGGTTTTGGAATATTGCATTGGAAGCTTAGAAACGATGTAAGAGTCGTTGTGATGGAACGAACCAATGCTAGAAATGTTACTTCATTTCCCGATCCTATTGATATCATCACAGTTGACGCTTCTTTCATTTCATTGAAGGTGCTTTTGCCAGTAATTAATAATTGGATGAATGATCACAGTGAAATTGTTGCATTAATAAAACCTCAATTTGAAGCAGGACGTAAAGATGCTGCCAAGGGTTCGGGAGTGATTCGCGACGCTATCATTCATCGGAAAATTTTATTGGATACGCTGGAATTTGCAAAAAATTCAGGTTTCAAAGTTAAAGGTCTCTTTGTCTCACCATTAAAAGGACCTAAAGGGAACATTGAATTCCTTGCTAATTTGTCTTTTTTCGACAAAAATCCAAATGATGAAAAAGATCTTTTGGAACTTATTGATGATGTTTTGTCCCAATTTAGCCAGGTAACAATCAAGAATTAAATCAATTTGCGGTATACTTCATTCGCTTATGGAAAATGACTTAATTCGCAACTTTTGTATTATTGCCCATGTTGATCATGGAAAATCTACCCTAGCTGATCGTATGCTCCAACTGACCGGTACGATCTCAGACAGAGAAATGCAAGAGCAAGTATTGGATAGTATGGATTTAGAGCGAGAAAAAGGTGTAACTATTAAAGCGTCTGCTGTGCGCATGAGTTACACAGCCAATGACCATAAAACATATGAATTTAACCTGATCGATACTCCTGGACATGTCGACTTTAATTATGAGGTTAGTAGAGCTTTATTAGCCTGTGAGGGCGCCTTACTGGTTGTTGATGCATCCCAGGGGATTGAAGCCCAAACTCTGGCGAATTTATATTTGGCATTGGATTCTGATCTAACAATTATTCCAGTGGTTAACAAAATAGATTTACCCTCTGCCAGACCTGATGATGTGGTTCAGGAGATTACGAATTTATTGGGAATTGATGAAGCGGATGTAATAAAAATTTCAGCAAAATCTGGTGAAAACGTCGATCTGGTATTGGAGAAAATTGTTAAAGAAATCCCACCGCCAAAAGGTGATGCGAATGCCCCGATGCGCGCATTAATTTTTGATTCGCACTATGATTCCTACAAAGGAGTAGTTGCATACGTTCGCCTGATGGAAGGAAAAATGATGGGCACAGATATTATCCGGATCATGTCTAACGGGCTTGACTTACGACCAGTTGAGATCGGAGTATTTGCACCGGACATGAAAACAGTGTCCAGTTTAGTAGATGGAGAAGTGGGATATATCGCAACCGGTTTAAAAACAGTTTCTGAATGTCGGGTAGGGGATACGATTACCCTGGCAAGAAACCCTGCTTCCGAACCACTTCCAGGTTATCGACATCCGAAACCAATGGTTTTTGCAGGAATTTATCCGGTGGATGGAGAGGATTATCCTGACTTACGTGATTCAATCGAAAAATTACAGTTAAATGATGCTGCCTTGGAATTTGTTCCGGAAACCTCTCAAGCTTTAAATTTTGGTTTCCGCTGTGGGTTTTTAGGACTTTTTCATATGGAAATCATTCAGGAGCGGTTAGAGAGAGAATATAATTTAGATATTGTTGTAACAGCTCCATCGGTTGAATATCAGGTAATTACAAAAGAAGAGAAAAAAATATTTATTGATTCTCCGGCAATGTTACCGGAGGAAGGCGAAATAAATGAGATTCTCGAACCATGGATGAATTTACAGGTAATCACACCAACTGAATTCTATGGCACTGTAATGGAAATGGTTCGAAAACGACGAGGAATTTTTAAAGATCAGGAATATCCGGCTTCAAATCGGGTTCAATTGAATTTTGAAATCCCTTTATCAGAATTGATTATTAATTTCTTTGATGATTTGAAGTCTAGAACACGGGGATATGCCTCCATGGATTACTCCTTTGCAGAATATCGCCCTGAGAACCTGGTGAAATTAGAGGTACTGGTAGGTGGTGATCAGGTGGATGCACTGGCGGCTATTGTTCATAAAGAAGATGCTTACCATAAAGGTCAGGCACTGGTTACGAAATTAAAAGAATTAATTCCCCGGCAATTATTTGATGTTGCAATTCAAGCTTCAGCTGGGGGAAGGATTATTTCCCGTGCAAATGTTAAAGCATTGCGAAAAGACGTCCTGGCTAAATGTTACGGTGGCGATATCACCCGAAAAAAGAAATTATTGGAGAAACAAAAACGCGGCAAACGGCGAATGAAAATGGTCGGGAATGTTGAAATCCCTCAAGATGCATTCATGGCTGTGTTGCGTTTGGAGGGTGATTGAATTCTGAAAAACCTAAGACCACAATAAATCAGAAATTAATTTTCCGGTGGGTTCCAGGGTTCCTGCTTAGTTTCATTGCGTTGATTGCATTGGTTAAATTTGTTCCAATTGACCAGGCTTTCATTTTATTACGTAGGGTTTCTATCTATTATTATTTACTTGCAGCTTTATTTATATTATTGTTTTTACTGGTTAGAGCTATCGGCTGGAGAGCTTTGTTAGGATTTCGTCCAACTTATAAAGATACTTTTTTAAATTTAAGTTTAGGATATTTTATTAACAATATTTTTCCATTTCGATTAGGTGAAATTAGCCGAGCGCTCTTTATGGGAGCTACGATTAAAGTAAATCCAGGGTTGGTTTTATCTTCAATTTTTCTGGAGCGGGTATTTGATTTATTTATTTTAGCTTTCTTTTTATTATTGATGTTACCCCATGTCATTGGAGTTGCTTGGATGAAGACTATTGCCTGGACAATTCTAGGAATAATGATTATTGGATTTATTTTTATTTTTTTTATCACTCAGAATTCAGTTTTTGTTGAAAAAGCACTGACAAAAATTGGAAAAAGATCCAGGTTGACGAAAAAAATCATTATTCCATTTATTCTTTCCATCATGGATGGCTTTAAATCTATAAAAGAACCTAAACAACTTGTCATTGGTTTTGTTGGAATAATTGGTTCGTGGTTGGTTAGTTTTTTTCAATTTTCTTTGTTTTTATACATGATGACCGGGACTTCTGAGTGGTGGTGGGGTGCTTTTGCTAATACGGCCCTTGCCCTGGGAATTGCGCTCCCTTCTGCGCCGGCAGGGTTGGGGTTGTATGAATCGTCCATCGTTGCAGGATTAAAAATATTCAATATTGATGAATCAATCGCCCTGGCTTTTGCTTTGATTATGCATGTATCCCAATTTGTTCTTGTAGGTATTTTAGGGATGTTCACGTTATATAAAGATGGGAATTCTCTGAAAAGCTTATATTCGCAATTATTAAACTTAAAAAATACAATCAAAACAAACCCAATAAGCGGAGAAGGTAATGGCTAAAAAGTATTTAATTACCGGCGGCGCTGGTTTTATTGGCTCTAATTATGCTGCCAGACTTATAGAACGAGGGGAACAGGTTACGATTTATGATAACTTATCGCGCCCTGGCTCTCTCGTCAACCTGAAATGGTTGGATCAAAAGAGATCAAATTCCTACAAATTGATTAATGCAGATATCCGTGATTTTTCAACTTTACAGAGTTCCATGGCCAATATAGATGTGATTGTTCATCTGGCAGCTCAAGTAGCTGTAACTACCTCTGTAATTAATCCTAAAGAAGATTTTGAAATCAACGCAACCGGCACTTTTAATGTTTTGGAAGCAGCCAGAAGTTGTGAAAATAAACCAATAGTTATTTATGCATCCACGAACAAGGTTTATGGTGGAATGGATGAAGTTGAAATCCTTGAAAATGAGAGAAACTATCGCTACAAGGATTTCCCAAATGGAATTTCGGAGAACTTTCCTCTGGATTTTCATTCTCCTTATGGTTGTTCTAAAGGGAGTGGTGACCAATATGTAAGAGATTATTATCGAATATATGGTCTCCCCACGGTTGTCATGCGCCAAAGTTGCATTTATGGCCCGAGACAATTTGGGATTGAGGATCAGGGTTGGGTTGCCTGGTTTATTATCGCATTGTTAACTGGAAAACAAATTTCAATTTATGGGGATGGAAAACAGGTTCGGGATTTACTTTATATCGATGATCTGCTGGATGCGTATGATCTTAGTATTGACAAGATTGGTGACACAGCCGGCGAAATATTTAATGTTGGCGGGGGAAGCAATAATATGCTGTCAGTCTGGTGGGAATTTGCGCCAATTTTAGAAAAGTTGTTAGGAAAAAAAATCACTGTAAAATGGGGTGATTGGCGACCAGGAGATCAAAAGATCTATGTTTCCGACATTACTAAGATTAACCAAAGGATAGATTGGCAGCCAAAATTTTCTGTTGAAGAAGGCATTGAAAAATTATTTAATTGGGTTCAAAACAATTTGGAACTATTTAAATAGCGGATCATTTTCATGAAGATATTAATTGTTCTGACTTATTATCGTCCTCATATCAGTGGATTAACCATTTATGCAGAAAGACTTGCAGAAGCTTTTGTTGCTCGTGGACATCAAGCTACCATTCTAACTTCGCAATTTGATCGAAATTTGCCAAAAAATGAAACGATAAATGGAGTTGATATTGTTCGTGTCCCAGTACTTTTTCGAATTAGCAAAGGTGTTATCATGCCAGCATTTGGATATATGGCTACGAAACTGGTATTAGAACATGACGTAATTCAATTGCATCTTCCCCAATTTGATGCGGCTGGTGTGGCTTTAAGGGGTAGATTGTTCAGAAAACCAACGATTATTACTTACCATTGTGATTTGAAAATGCCGAAAGGTTTTTTACCGCAGATTGCCAACCAATCAGTCCTATTTATGAATGAGCTGGCAGCTTTTTTTGCTCATAAAATCGTTACCTATACCAGAGATTATGCTGAAAATTCATCGTACCTACGACGCTATCTAAAAAAATTGAGTGTCATTTTGCCGCCAGTTATTTTGCCACAACCTAACGCAGAAATGATCGAAAAATTCCAAATCAAAAATAACCCAAAAAACTCTAAACCGGTGATTGGTATGGCTGCGAGGTTCGCAACCGAGAAAGGGGTAGAAGTCTTATTGAATGCTTTACCCGATGTCTTAAACGAGTTTCCGAATGCACAGGTTCAATTTGCCGGACCATTTGATAATATCATTGGAGAAGAGCAATATTTTAAAAGATTAGAACCTAAGATTGAAGCTTTTATCAATTCGGGAAATTGGCGCTTTGTTGGGGTTCTTAATCCTGAGGAAATGGCAGCCTTTTACCCTAATCTGGATGTTCTTGTTTTACCAAGTTTAAATTCTACTGAGGCATTTGGATTGGTTCAAATTGAGGCAATGGTCAATGGAGTACCCTGTGTTGCTTCCAATCTTCCAGGCGTTCGCCAACCTGTGAAAATGCATGCAATGGGAGAAATAATTGAAATTGGAAATTCTAAGGCTCTTGCAACAGCATTGATAAAAATATTAAAAAATCCACAAAAATACATTAATGACCCACAAAAAATTCTAAACCAATATCAGCCGGATCTGGTTGCTGAAGAATATGAAAAAATCTTTGCTCAAATTTCCAAGGAATTATCTAAATAATGAAAAACAACCTGGGTAATAACAAGAAAGAAAAAGACTTTCTTTGGCTGCAAATCAAAGAGATGCCATATTTTCGCGGTTTATTACGGGCTGTTGAGGCGAAAATGTATCAGGATATCGAATTACCTGGCCCCATCCTTGATCTTGGGTGTGGTGATGGTCATTTTGCGTCGACAACCTTTGATAAACCAATTGATGTTGGAATCGACCCCTGGAAAGGACCAGTCAGATTAGCTAAAAAACAAAAAAGCTACAAGCTGGTCATTAATGGGATGGGGAATCATTTACCTTTCTCAGAAAATTATTTTAATAGTGTAATCAGTAATTCGGTTTTAGAGCACATTGAAGATATTGACTCGGTTATAAATGAAGTTGCTCGGGTATTGAAACCTGGTGGTAAGTTCGTTTTTTGCGTTCCCAATCATCAATTTTTGTCTAACCTTTCCATTTCAAATTTCTTTGACCATATTGGATTAAAGAAAGCTGGCAATATCTATCGCAGATTTTTCAATAAGGTTTCAAGACATTATCATTGCGATTCTCCAATTGAGTGGGAGAAACGATTAGAAAAATATGGTTTTTTTGTTATCAATTGGTGGAATTATTTTTCTCCGCAGGCTTTCCATACCCTCGAATGGGGTCATTATTTTGGTCTTCCATCCTTAATTTCGCACTTTTTGGTTAGAAAATGGATCCTGGTTCCTCGACAATGGAATTTATTTCTGACTGAAAGAATTACCAGAAAATATTATTTAGAGAACTTTCATCAAGAAGAAGGTGCTTATACTTTCTATATAACCCATAAAAATTAAGGGATGATCATCCCATTTTGTTTCAATATGAACTCACTAATTTCTATGCGATATAATTGGGAAAGGTCTTTTTCTTATTTTTTTTATGGATGAACCAAGTTTATTAGACTATGTTAAAGCTAAGCTTATGCCCTGGAAATATTCCATTTCCGAGGAATACTTACAATTCTCAAAAGAATCTGTTGAATATGATCTGTTGGATAAAAAGGATGAGATACAACAAGACGAAGAAATTCATGGACTTTTTCTTATAAAGCTTTCTCAATTAAAAATATTTTTTGCTTTGGTTTTTGCTGTTTTTGGACAATCTTTTCTTGAACCTCCTTCAAGGAAAGTGCTTTTTGCCCTAATTTTTTTTGGTATTAGTACAGCACTCATGATATGGGGTGCACTATCAAAGGATAAGTCATTTGAATATCAATATCATTCAAATTCGGAATTAGTAGATCTTAATCTATCATCCACACGCATGTTTTTTCTGGGGGCAAGCCTTTTCTTTTTGATCATAGCATTTTTTGCTTTTAGTAAAAATCAATCAAACGAGATTTTGTTTAATTCTCTCAACCTGAGTTTCTGGTTTTTATCAATAATATTCTTTTTATTGGCGTTATTGGACTACGAACCTTTCAAAGAAAAGTTTCACAAAATTAAATCATTTTTCGTCAACAAACAAACTCTGATCAAGATAACACCTTGGGTTCTCTTAATTTTTGTTTCGGTATTATTTGTTTTTTATTTTCGATTTTATCGGCTGAATGAAGTGCTGGGCGAAATGTTCAGTGATCAGGCTGAAAAATTGTTAGATGTTTATGATGTCTTAAATGGAAAATTCCCGGTATTTTTTATAAGAAATACCGGGAGAGAATTCTTTCAATTATATTGGACTGCACTCATTGCGATTATCTTTAATACAGGGATATCATTTATAAGTTTAAAAATTGGAACTGCCCTGGCGGGTTTTTTCACATTGCCCTATATTTATTTATTAGGTAAGGAATTACGAAATAAATGGGTCGGGCTCTTCGCTTTTTTGTTTGCCGGTATTGCTTACTGGCCGAATGTAATTTCTAGAGTAGGGTTGAGATTTCCTTTATACCCATTATTTGTTGCTCCTACGCTATTTTATCTTCTACGTGGCATCCGACAGAAACGAAGAAATGATTTTATTTATTCAGGAATTGCTCTTGGATTAGGATTACACGGTTACAGTCCAGCCAGGTTTTTACCGTTTGTCGTTCTTATCGCGATGATTATTTATTTACTCCATAAAAGTTCAAAAGGGATTAGAAATCAAATGATTAATTTATTTATCCCTTTGGTCATCGGAAGCTTTATTATTTTTCTGCCATTATTCAAATACACTTTGGTAAATCCGGAGGCTGTAAGTTATCGAATGATGACCAGATTAACCTCTGGTGAACGCGAAATAAAAGACCAACCGTTAAAAATTTTCTTTGACAATCTCTGGAAAGCTGAAACCATGTTCTTCTACTCGAATGGTGGAACCTGGGTTCATTCGATCCCTTATCGCCCCGCTTTGGACATGTTCAGCGCTGGGCTCTACCTGGTGGGGAGTTTGATTGTAATTATTCAGTATTTAAAATATCGAAATTGGGAAGATCTTTTCCTGATTATTGCCGTACCGCTTTTAATGATGCCTTCAATTTTATCCATCGCTTTCCCAGACGAAAATCCAAGTTTGAATAGAACTGGAGGTGCTATCATCCCTGTTTTCATTCTGGCTGCTATTGGCTTTGAACGGGTGCTCGCAAGCATGTGGAAAATTTCTTCACAGAAACGCTATAAGTTTGTTGTCATTACATTTGGAGGAATTTTCTTTTTACTTTCATCGATAACAAATTTTGATCTGGTGTTTAACCAATTTGATAAACAATTTATGGCTGGCGCTTGGAACACCAGTCAGATCGGAGCAGTGATTGAAGGGTTCGCCAAGTCAATTGGGGATGCAGATCATGCTTATGTTGTACCATCCCCGCATTGGGTTGACACACGGTTGGTAGGGATCAATGCAGGTAACCCGACGAAAGACTATGCTTTGTGGCCCGATCAGTTTGATCAATTGCTCAAAGATGACCAAGAAAAGCTGGTGATCTTAAAACCTGAGAACAAGGAAGCTTTGGATTTATTGAAAAAAATGTTCCCAAATGGAATTTTATACAACTATGATTCAGGATTTGTGGGAAAGGACTTTTATATTTTTCACATTCCGCCGGAAATTCGTCAGTAGACAGAAAAGTTTCATTGAAAATTTTTATGGAAAAAGAGAAAACCAAAACGCATTTGATTCCCTCCAGAATAATAGTAGCTTTGCTATTGATCATTATTATTAGCATTAGCTTGTTTTTTAGGATTCGAGGACTCTTTTGGGGAGAATATCAATACCTGCACCCGGATGAACGTTTTTTGGTTTGGGTAACTTCGAACCTTCAATCCGTAGATAAAATATCAGATTACTTTAATACACATTCATCTTCTTTAAATCCGCATAATCGAGGACATGGTTTTTTTGTCTATGGTGATTTTCCTATAATCCTTACCCGTTATATAGCGGAATTATTTTTCAAATTTATTGGATGGATGGAAATAACCCAAATTGGAAGAATTTTATCTGCGCTTTTCGATCTTGGAAGTGTTGTCCTAATATTTTTTGTTGGTAAAAAAATTTTTGGGAAATGGGTTGGATTGTTGGCATCTGCTTTCGCAGGAATGGCTGTCTTACAGATACAACAATCTCATTTTTATACAGTTGATACGTTCGCAACTTTTTTTACGACACTGGCTGTTTTGATCGCTTTGAATATTTCTACATATCGATTTAAAGGAAAAGAAACCATCATCTCTGGTTTAGAAGAAGACGAAAGAGTTAACCCTGGAAAAATAACCATACGAGTTCCAAATTATCAAACGATTATTCATTCCATCCTTTTTGGAGTTATTGTAGGTTTAGCAGCTGCTTCAAAAATAAATACGGCTTCGATTTCATTATTGCTTCCGATTGCTTTTTTTACTCTGTGGGAAAGTTATCCTACAAACGATCCAATCCAAAAAAGCGAGTTGATTTTAAGAGATCTATTTTTAGGTGGTGTTTTCGCAATTTTATCTTTCAGGATCTTTCAACCTTACGCTTTTGAAGGTCCTGGTTTTTCGGGGATTCAGTTTAACCCTCAATGGATAAATAATATCCGAGACCTAAGCGTTCAATCGGGAGGAAATGTGGATTTTCCTCCGGCATTACAATGGGCACGTAGGAATTTTTTCTTTTCTGCAAAAAACCTTTCATTATGGGGATTAGGGTTACCGTTTAGCATTACTGCCTGGTTGGGAATAATTACAATGGGTTGGCAGATACTCAGAGGCGAGTGGAAAAAATATTTACTTATCTGGGTCTGGACTGTTGGTTATTTCCTCTGGCAGTCTTCTTTGGGTAATTCCGTTATGAGATATCAAATGCCGGTTTATCCAATGTTTGCCTTAATGGCTGCCTGGTTTATTCATTTTTTGTTTACGTATAAACCAGCTCATAATTATTGGAGAAAACCACTTAAGGGTCTTGGCGCTGTTGTCTCAATTATTGCGTTGGGTGGAACTATTATTTGGGCATTGATGTTTAGTTCAATTTATGAGCGGCCGATTACCAGGATTGAAGCCTCCAGGTGGATTTATGAAAATGTACCTGGGCCGATTAATTTATTGATTTCACAAAATAATACAGTTCATCAAGAAATAATCTCGTTTCCTTATAATTATTTTGTTACATCCGACAACCCATATTTTGCTAATTTCACGGTGAAAAATGGGGGGGCGTTGCGGGAAATCAGATTAGGAAAAATTATTCAGCAAGATGCTTTTGATGCCCAAAAAAGCAAAATTCAGATATCGATCGTAGATTTAATGAATCCTACAATAATAATGGGATATTCAATGATATCCATCCCTCAGGATTTCTCGAATATATCAGATTTATCAAACCTCCCAATAATGTTTTCTCCCCCTATTAATTTTGAGGAAAATCACACTTATCAAATCCGGATAGAAAATAATGGTTCAGGTGTTATCTCCTTAGCAGGTAGCGCCACAGCAAATGAATCTTCATGGGATGACGGACTCCCAATACGAGTAGATGGATATGATGCTTATGGTGGCATCTATCAAAAAGACCTTAACTTTGAAATGTATTGGCCAGATGATGCTAATAAACTCGATCGGTTTATTACGACACTCAATCAGAGTGACTATATATTTATTTCTTCCAATCGGCAATGGGGAACCACAACCAGGGTGCCTGAACGCTATCCTTTAACCACCCGTTATTATCAGGAATTACTGGGTTGTCCAAACATAGAAGAATTATATTATTGTTATAGTATAGCCAAACCTGGAACATATCGGGGAAATTTAGGTTTTGAACTCATAAAGGTTTTTGAATCATACCCTAGGATTGGTAATTTTGAAATAAATGATCAATTTGCCGATGAAGCTTTTACAGTTTATGATCATCCGAAAGTACTAATATTTAAAAAATCAAACAATTATGATCCAATGAAGGTCTCTCAAATTTTTGAAGAAGTTGATCTAACAAAGGTTCAATACTTTACCCCAAAAGAATTTCCAGATTATCCTGCAAATTTAATGATGTCAGAAAGCCAGGCTGAAATTCAACAATCAGGCGGTACCTGGTCTGAACTTTTCAACACCTCATCATTCATTAATCAAAATCAAGTTGTTACAGTGATTGTATGGTATTTAGCAATACTTGGTCTTGGCATTTTGTTTTACCCTCTTGTAAGATTGGGATTTAATGGTCTGATTGATAAAGGCTATGCCTTTAGCAAGTTGTTTGCTTTATTAATCATTTCTTTTTTTGTTTGGATAGGCGGCTCCAACGGCATTCTTGTTACCCGACAATTTATCTGGATAGTTTTTGGCGTAATATTTTGTGTTAGTTTGGTCGTCGGATTTTTTACACGAAAAGAAATTATTTCTGAGATTAAACAATACCGCTCTCTATTTTTATGGATTGAAATTGTTAGTTTAGTTTTGTTTGTTTGTTTTCTCCTCATTCGCCTGGGAAATCCGGATTTATGGCACCCGAGCAAAGGTGGAGAGAAACCAATGGATTTCTCATACTTAAATGCGGTCATTAAAAGTTCTACATTCCCTCCTTACGATCCCTGGTTTGAGGGGGGATATATTAATTATTATTATTATGGATTTGTGATTGCAGGAATATTTGTTAAGTGGATTGGGATACAACCTTCGATAGCTTATAACCTGGTGCTACCTTCCTGGTTTAGCTTTTTAGGTATTGGCGCATTTAGTTTAATCTGGAACCTGATTTGCAAATATCAGGAAAACCAAAAAGATTCAATTAGTAACAAACTAACAATTAAAGACATCATGCAATCAACTGCCGGGAAAGCTGGAATTGCAGGTATTTTCTTAACATTAATTTTAGGAAATCTGGGAACAATAAGGATGATTTGGCAGGGATTGCAGAAAATTGGATCACCTACCGGTAATATTGAGGTGGCAAATTTCTTCGAACGCTGGCTCTGGACTTTTAAAGGCATTGCTGGATTTCTGACCGGGCACCATTTTTCTTTCTATCCAGGAGATTGGTATTGGGTGCCAAGCCGTGTTTTGCCCCAGGAACCGATCACCGAGTTTCCATTCTTTACGTTTATTTATGCTGATTTGCATGCACACTTGATCGCAATGCCTATCACTGTAATGGCGATTGCATGGGCGCTATCTGTTCTTTTCAGTAAATGGAAATTTACCCCAGACATTCCCGGTTGGCTTTCGAAATTATTTTTGTTAATAATTGGCGCCATAATTGTTGGTTCTTTAAGGCCTACCAATACCTGGGATTTTCCGACCTATCTTCTTTTCGGCGTTATCGTAATTATTTACACAATTTTACGTTATGGGAAAGGTTTCAAAACAGCTTATCATCTAAACGGATTTTGGGCTCGTTTGCTTGAAGCAGGGGTTATTGTTATAATTTTTATTTTTGGTACTGTAATTTTCTTTAGACCTTTTACTCAATGGTATGGTCAAGCCTATTCCCAAATTGAACTTTGGAAGGGTAGTCACTCACCCTTCTGGTCATATTTTACGCACTGGGGGTTATTCCTAATCATCCTTTTTTCCTGGTTTATTACTGAAACCATCCAGTGGATGGCGATGACACCACTCTCATCCGCCAAAAAGTTGTTCAAGTATCATTATTTAGTCTGGTTTGTTTTTTTGGGAATCCTTTCCTTGGTACTATTCTTAATGTTCCAGGGTATTAATATTTCCTGGATTGTTGTACCTATGATTTTTTGGGCTGGACTATTGCTGCTCAGAAAAGATCAATCCGATGCTAAGAGATTTGTTTTATTCCTGACTGGTACTGCCCTGGTGCTTACTTTAATGGTTGAATTAATTGTCCTAAAAGGTGATATTGGCAGGATGAACACTGTATTTAAGTTTTATTTACAGGCCTGGATATTATTTGCGATAGCCAGCGGAGCGGCCATCTTCTGGATTATTCCAGAAATTAATTTGCGTTGGCCAAATTCATTAAATTATGCGTGGCAGTCCATATTGATTGTTATTGTTGCGTGTACTGCAATGTATCCTCTGACGGCAGCTATTGAAAAAATTGATGATCGCATCAATAAGCGCACACCTTTTACGCTGGATGGTATGAAATATATGGAGACATCGACATATTTTGATGAAGGCACCAATTTAGATCTCAAATATGATTATGATTCAATTCGCTGGATGCAGGAAAATATTATTGGATCACCGGTAATTGTTGAGGCAAATACAGTTGAATATCATTGGGGTAGCCGTTATTCTATCTATACAGGCTTACCTGGGGTCGTTGGGTGGAACTGGCATCAAAGACAGCAAAGGGCAGTTGTACCTTCTACATGGATTACAGATCGGGTAGATGACGTCAACAATTTTTATTTAACCGTTAATTTATCAAGTACCGAGGAATTTCTAAATAAATATGATGTTTCTTACATTGTGGTTGGACAATTGGAGTATGCCAAATATCCTGGCTCTGGGATTGGTAAATTTGCACAATTGGATGGTAAACTGTGGAATGAAGTTTATTCAAATGGGAAAACAAGTATTTATCAAGTGTTTCATTAATGGCAAAAGAAACCTACGTTTATCACATCATAAGTGAAGAAGATTGGAATAAATCAAGTCTTTTAGGTTTTTATTCTCCAACCTCTCTGAAAGAAGAAGGGTTTATTCACTTTTCCTATGCAAAACAAATACCTGGTGTGGTACAGCGCTTCTATCAAAATATTGAAAGATTATTGATTTTAAAAATAGATACCCGTAAATTAAATGCAAAACTATTTGATGATTATGTTGAAGGAGTCGATATGTTTCCTCATTTGTATGGCGAATTGAATCTGGATGCTGTCGCTGGTAGTTATTCACTAAAAATGAATGAAGATAATCAAGTTTTTTGGATTGAAGAATAAGGTCGCGATCAATAATGGAAAAAGATATAAGTATTCCAATTTTAAAAAAGAATTTCACCAACGAAACATTAATCTTTTCTCTTGTTTTTTTATTAGGGGCTTTTTTTCGATTTGTTCACTTAGGCAAATTGCCACTTTCCGATTACGAAGCTTCAATTGCTTTAGCAGCCTACAATCCATTTTCTGAAAACACGGTCCATTTTTTTTCTGATCAGGTTTTACTTGTAAATTTACTAAGGAGTTTTTTTTATCTTTTCGGACCATCAGCGTTACTGGCAAGGGCGTTGCCAGCATTTTTTGGATCGTTGTTGATATTTTTACCAATACTAATTAAAAAGCAAATAAAGCCAGCACTGGCCATGATCCTTTCACTCTGGATTGCAATTGATCCAACTTTGGTTTCAATATCCAGGCAGGTTGATAGCACATTATTGTTTATTTTGTCAATTTTCTTAACATTGTATTTCTTTTTTAAAAAATCTTTTGCCAAGAGTGCTATTTTTTTGGTAATTAGTTTACTGTGTGGAAGGATTTTTTATTGGTTCTTATTCCCGGCAATGTTAAGTTTTCTGTATATTTATTATTTCGGAAATATTAAATATCATTCTCTTTATCGGAACATTAAACAGTTATTTCTCTCAGCAGATTGGAAGCGATTTGGGATTTCCGCTGGGATTAGTTATTTAGCTCTTTCCACCTTTGGGCTAATTTTCCCCACAAATTTGGCTGGTATTGGGCTAGGTTTTCAAAATTATTTATCTGGTTGGACAGGATTATCAATTGTCAGAACATTTGATTTATTGCGTGCCTTGTTGTTGTATGAATTACCGGTTGTAATTTTTGGGATCATTGGAATTTTTTTCTTATTTAAGAAAAATCGCTCACTAGGCCTATTATTGTTCGTTTTTATTTGTCTTAATATTCTTCAGCTAACCCTAATGGCTGATAAATTCATAATACTTAATTCGTTTATTGTTATTCCTTTAATCATATCTGCGAGCTATTTTATACTTGGGTTTGTTAAAATCCCCAGAGGCAGCTATCTGAAAATATTATTGGTTACCTTTATTTCTTTATCAGTTTTTATTTTTATAAATCTAACTTTTTTCCGGATTTTTTCAAACCCAAATCAAAACAATGAAGAAAACTCATTAAAAATAGTTTTCATCATTGCCGGGTTTATTTTAATCCTTGCCGCAGGATTATTGGCAGGATGGGCAATTCACTGGAAAATTGCTGGTAAAAGTTTTTTAAATTTAGCGATAATTTATTTCTTTATAATAACAATTTCAGCAACGGTAAATGCAGCAGGATTAAGAGATCCATATCAAAATGATATTCTATCTATTGATCCATTCCCAGTTAATGCTGACTTATTGATAAAAACATTGATGGATTATTCAGGATGGAATTTTAAGGAAAAAACTGTTATGAATATTTTTGTTATTGGTGAACAACCACCTTCGTTGTTCTGGGCGCTTAAAGATTTCAAAAATGTTCATCAACGAACCACCCTGCCAAAAGATGAAAAAATTGATGCAGTGATTACATCCAACCATTTCACATTAGAGCAAACCAATGCGTATAGTGGTCAAGAAATTCTGTGGGAAACAAAAACAGCCTGGTCATTGATGAATAATTATGAATATGTTTATTGGTTCCTGACCAGACGAGCTCCGCAAGATACCTTAGCTCAAAAAGCATTTATCGTCTGGATCAATAGCAGTTTGTTTCCCGGAATGGAAAATTAATGAATAATAAAGGAATTTTTTATGACAAAAAAAACTCTCACAATTGCCCTGGATGGACCTGCAGCTTCTGGAAAATCGACTTTAGGTGAACGTCTAGCAAAATCATTAAATTTTCTTTATCTGGATACCGGTGTCATGTATCGGGCAGTCACCCTAGCAATGATAAAAAAGGCGGTTGATGTAAGTAACGAAGATGCAGTAAACAGAATAGCTGAAGAGATGGATTTGGATATAAGACCTGCATCGATTGAAGATGGTCGCAGTAATGATGTGCTTCTGGATGGTGTAGATGTTACCTGGGAAATTAGACAGCCGGATGTTGAGGCCTATGTTTCTCAGGTATCAGCTTACAAAGGAGTGCGTGTTGCCATGACAGAAAAACAAAGAGAAATTGGGCGGCGGGGTAGAATCGTTATGGTGGGCAGAGATATTGGAACTGTTGTTCTGCCTGACGCTGAATTAAAGTTGTATTTAGACGCTTCAGTTGAAGAACGTGCTAAAAGAAGATACCGTGAATTGATTCTAAGAGGTAAACAAATTACCTATGATTTTGTTTTGGAGGATTTAAAACGAAGAGACCAAATCGATTCTTCCAGGTCGATAGCACCTTTAAAACCGGCAGAAGATGCCTTCATGATTGATTCTGACAATATGAATGCGGATGAAGTCTATGAATACATTGTAAAATTAATGAAAGAAAAAGGGTATTTGAAAAAATAAATAGAAAATCGAAATTCTATGTTTATAAACATGGTTTTTTTATTGAAAGGATTTAATGATGTGTGATACTTTTGTTTTATTACCTGAATTTACCAAAGATCATAAATTTTATTTTGGAAAAAATTCAGATCGCGATCCAAATGAATCTCACGAAGTTGTGATTGTCCCGGCAAAAGAATATCTACCGGGAGAATCAGTAAAATGCACTTATGTTTCAATTCCTCAGATAAATAAAACAAACAGAATGATTTTATCCAAACCAGTTTGGATTTGGGGGGCAGAAATGGGGGTGAATGAATATGGAGTGGTTATTGGAAATGAAGCAGTATTTTCAAAGATTGCTCCAGGGAAAGAACCTGGCTTGATTGGGATGGACTATTTGCGTTTAGGATTGGAACGTGGTAACTCCGCAAGAGAAGCCCTGGATATTATAACGGCATTATTGGAAGAGTATGGACAATCAGGTAATTGTGGTTATATGCACCCATTTTATTATCACAATAGTTTTATGATCGCTGATTTTAATGAAGCCTGGAAGTTGGAGACGGTCGGAAAACATTGGATAGCAAAAAAAATTGAAGGTTTTGGATCAATTTCTAACGGTTATTCAATTGAAGATGAATGGGATTTAATCTCGCCCGATTTAATATCAATGGCTATAAAGAAAGGTTGGGCAAAAAGCGAAAAAACTTTTAATTTTCGCGAAAGTTATTCAGATTTTTTGATTACCAGTTTTAGTGATTCAAAACAAAGAAGATCTTGTTCTATTCGAAAAATTAATCAAACTGGTCCTGATACGAAGTTAAAAGATGTGTTTCAGACTTTGCGCAGTCATCGCGTAGAAGAAAATTTTCGTCCCGATCCGGGTATCACGGGTTCTGACTTGTGTATGCATGCTGGATTTGGACCAGTGCGCATCAGTCAAACTACGGGTTCAATGGTAGTCGAACGCGACATAGAAAGAATGATAGTTTGGGTCACTGGCTCTTCAGCCCCTTGCCTCAGTTTATTTAAACCTATGGTTATCGAACAGGAATTTAATTATTTTGGTTCAAAACCAGGTTTAGATTATGACCAAAATTCGTACTGGTGGGCGCAGGAAAGAATACATCGTACGATTATAAAGGATTATCAAAAATTAAGTGGTGAATATCAAGACGACCTTGACAGGCTTGAGAATTTATTCATATTAAAAATGAAAGAATTTAATGATGAAATTGAAACGATCGCTGATTGTTTTGATGAAGCAATCAAATTTCAGAAAATTTGGATCGAGAAACTAGATAACCTATCGATTAAAGATCGGACGAAATTATTATATAAAATAGCTTGGAGAAAAAATAACCGCTTAGCAAAAATGCCGTAAAAAACGAGGGATGCTATAATTTTTTAAAGTATTAACCACTTATGTCTTTTTATTACGAAATTCTTTTTCCTTCGAGGCCATATATTAATCCCCCTAAAGATATTTTGGGGTTTATTGCTTGGTTTGTTACTTTATTTTTGCTAATTCTTCTTTTAAAAAAATTATGGCAACCATTACCGAAAAGCTCAACACTTAACTGGTTGGTTTACTATATTTTAGCTTTTTTAGCGCCTGTTTCGGTGATATTAGGGGGTATACAGGTTGGTAACCTTTTATTTGATAACAACGCCACCACATCAAGCATTGTTTATATTTTTGTTATGATCCCGTCGTTATTAGCTGCTGGGTTTTTTGGATTATTGCCTGCCGCTATTGTTGGATTTCTCACAGGTATCTGCATGGCAATTTGGGGAACCCATAATATATTTTCGGTGATCGAGATCGCTTCTATATCAATCCTGTTTTCTATTTTTAATAGACAAAAATATAGAACAAAATTTTTTGAGTTATTGAGAATACCTTTTTTCGCTGCATTGTTGTCTGGGTTAATCATTCTCCCTATCTTGATTCTGAATCAAATGCTTAACTCAAGTGGATCATTTGCAGTTCGATTGGACTACGGTTTATCTCAAACGTTTGGGCTTTCAATTATTAGAATTGTGGAGTTGCTGATTGGGGGGATAATTTGTTCTGTTATTTATATTATTAAAAATAAAAATTGGTATTCGCCAAAATTCTTTACACCAACTCCTTTTGAAAAGAAAATTGAATCAAGATTTCTGATCACTACCTTTCCGGTTATATTATTTATTGTTTTGTTTCTTTTATTTGTTGACTGGAAAGTGGCTGGAAATGCAGCCCGTGACCTTGTAGAAGCAAGATTAAAAAGCACTGCTGAGGTAACCTCGGAGAGTATTCCTTATTTATTTGAAGCTGGACAAAATTTACTTCAAAGCATGGCTGATAATCAATTATTGCTGCCTGGTAATAATGTTTGGTCTGAATTATCAAAGAAAATGCAGGTTATTCCCTTTTACTCTCAGTTATATTTATTTGATCAAAATGGGAGAGCGATTGATGGTTTCCCGATCAGGGATATTGAACAAATGCAACTATCCAAAGAAGAAATGATTGGAATTGATCTGGCCTTGACTGGATTACGTTCTCAAATTTATACTTCTCCGCCAAAATTGTCAGATAACACAGTCATTTTGACCTTCATTACAGCGATCCTGGATAGTGAGGAGAAACCCATTGGGGTTCTTCTAGGCCGAACGGATTTTATTACCAACCCTTATATTCAGCCGGCTATTTCTACATTAAATGCTTTTTCTAAGTCTCAAGGAGAAAGTGTCATTCTGGATGATCAGAAAAGAATTATTTATCACTCAAGTATGGACCCTCAATATTTATGGTCGGTATACCCTTATAATATTCCAAAATCCCAAAATTTATTTGAAAACAATTCAATAGAAGGAAAGAAACAATTACTTTGGCAACAGCAAATTAAGGGGCGTTCGTGGACTGTTTTAGTAGGGCTGCCTTTGAACCAGGTTCAAGAATTAGCATTTGTGATAGCCGCCCCTTTATTAGGAGTATTAGTTTTAGTTATCCTATTAGTGATTATTGCTTTACGGATGAGTCTTCGACCTATCACGAAATCAATAGAATTGTTGACTGATCAGGCAGCTTTAATTACCAGAGGGGAATTGGATGAGCCGGTTAAATTAAACAGCGTTGATGAATTAGGACAACTGGCGTATTCTTTTGATCAAATGCGGATTCGGCTAAGAGATCGTCTAGATGAATTAAAACGGCTATTAATTTCCAGCCAAAGTGTTTCAAAACATCTGGATGTAACTTCTGCTTTGCTTCCAATATTACAAGCATCAATGAATAATGAAACTTCCAGTGCCCGGGCTGTTTTAATACGTCAGGTGACAGCCGACCAGGTGACGTTACCTTACATTTATTTTGGTGTGGGTCAGGAAGATGAAGCAACTCAGGCGTTGGACAAGCAATTGTTTGAAATGATGAGGTTTCAAGAAGTATTACCGGTTCCAAATCTGGCTCGATTTAAACGTTTCAGCATTCCTGGTAATCGAATTCCTGGAAGCATCATTGCCATTGCCTTGCATCATGAAAACCAATATTTTGGAGTAATATGGCTGGCTTATAAAACCCCCAGAACATTTAAAGAAGAAGAAATTCAGTATTTTAAAACACTATCCAGTCAAGCAGCTATGGCTGCTGCGAATGCTCAACTATATGCCACCTCTGAATTAGGAAGACAACGTTTTGAAGCTGTTCTTAATTCAACGCCCGATCCGGTAATGGTTTTTGATGATTCAAACCAATTGCTCCTGATTAATCCAGCTGCGAAACAATTGGCAGGAATATTTAAGGAAACGAAACTCGGACTAAATTTGGATGATGTTATTGAACATGAAGATTTACTTGAATTGCTTAAAAAGGACACCATTAATCGCGATACATCCAGAGAGATTCATTTATCCAATAGAAGAATATTTTTCACAACCGTATCACCGGTAATTCGCAATGAACAATTAGTTGGAAAGGTTTGTTTACTGAGGGATATCACTCATTTTAAAGAGGTTGATACATTTAAATCAGACATTGTTTCTCTTGTTAGCCATGATTTACGCTCTCCGTTAACTTTGATGCGAGGATATGCTTCTATGCTGCAAATGGTAGGTGAAATCAATGAGCAACAACGATCTTATATTGCCAAAATTATTTCTGGCGTTGATAGTATGTCAAAACTAGTAAATAATTTATTAGATTTAAGTCGAATTGAAGCAGGGATTGGATTGAAAATCGAAAGTATAAATCCTGCAAAACTAGCTGAGCAAGTTGTTTTGGAATTACAGCCACAGGCAAATCAGAAAAATATCGATTTGTTGTTGGAATATAGTGGCAACAAGGAAGTCAATATTGACGCTGACTATGCCTTGATCCAGGAAGCACTTTATAACATTGTGGAAAATGCACTTAAATACAATTCAATAGGCGGGATGGTTAAAGTAAACGTCAATACTCAGGATGGTCATACGCTATTTGAAATAACAGACAATGGAATTGGAATTGCACCAATTGATTTACCTCACCTTTTTGAAAAATTCTATCGCAGTGGCAGGCGAGAAGCTTATAACCAGCGAGGAACTGGATTAGGACTTGCGATTGTAAAGTCAATTATTGAAAAACACAATGGGAAAGTATGGGCGGAGAGCAAATTAGGACGTGGGAGTAGTTTTTTTATACAATTGCCAAACAAACATTAATGATTAGATTGATTTTTGAAAAATTGATAAATTTCTAAAATTTGTGGTATAATGTTCGTTTGCATGTATATGGTTTTTTATTGTTGATTTAAAGATAAGAGGAGAAAATAGTAATGCCGCTTATCTTTGTTTCTTTTTTGCACATTTAAAAGGAGGCTTTTTCGTGGAAACCAAGAGTCTTGTCGCATTAAGGATTAGTTTAGCATCACCAGAGACAATCCGAAGTTGGTCATATGGTGAGGTACTAAAACCTGAAACAATTAATTATCGTCGATTACGTCCTGAAAAAGACGGCTTGTTCTGTGAAGCCATTTTTGGGCCTACGCGTGATTATCAGTGTTATTGTGGGAAATATAAGAATCCCCGATATAAAGGGATAGTTTGTGATAAATGTGGAGTTGAAGTAACCCGGTCTGCAGTTCGAAGAGAAAGAATGGGACATATTGAACTGGCAGCCCCCGTTGCCCATATTTGGTATACCCGAAGAATTCCATCTTATCTTGGATTACTGCTCGATATATCCAGACGTAATCTGGACCGGGTTTTGTATTTTGCTCAATATATCGTAACTTATGTCGATGAAGATTCCCGTCAAAAAGCCTTGAAACGCCTGGAAGATGAAATTAGTTTTTCTGAACGTGAACAAGCAGCCCAAATCAATGCTAGAATTTTGGAAGTTAAGCAAGCTCGCGATCGGAAGATCGATGAACTTCGTAAACAACAAAAAGAAATTACAGAGCGGCGGGAAGAACAAATAGCAAATCAATTATCTCCTGTGATGCGTGATGGACAGGCATTGGAGCGTGAGCTGCAGGAAAAATTAGGTTCTGTTGCCAGAACGGATATTGTCTTCAGCAAAATTAACAATCTGGTGATTGTTAAAAGTGGCGAAACAATTTCGAATAGCCATATTGGCAATGTCCAACAAGCTGTCAAAGAACACCTGGAAGAGTTAGAGAATCAAACACGCGATCAAATCAGCCGAGAGATTGAAGTAATAAAATTGGAAATTGAACAGGTTAAAGCACAGGCTGATCTTGAAATGGAATCTTTGCGGAATAACCTTGAAGATCAATCAGTTGTCTCCCAAAACCAGAATTCTCGCTTACGTGATGAACTTCAGGACTTGAAGCCTTTCACTTTCTTAAGTGAAACCCGCTACCGGGAATTAAAACAACGCTGGGGTCAAGTGTTCAGAGCCGATATGGGAGCAGAAGCTTATTATGATATTCTGAAGAGACTTGATCTGGACAAATTAGCTGAAGAGCTTTGGGTTGAAGTTCGAACTTCAAAAAGTAAACAAAAAAGGAAAAAGGCTACCACAAGATTGAAAGTCATTGAAGCATTTCGAAGATCAAAAAATAAAGCTGAATGGATGATTATGACTGTTTTACCAGTTATTCCTCCTGATCTTCGTCCAATGGTTCAATTAGACGGTGGTCGTTTTGCCACTTCGGATTTAAACGATCTTTACAGACGTGTCATTAATCGTAATAACAGATTGAAAAGACTATTAGAACTAGGCGCCCCGGATGTGATTGTTCGAAATGAAAAACGGATGCTCCAAGAAGCGGTCGATTCATTAATTGATAATTCACAAAGAGGGAAAGCTTTATCTCGGCGCGGACGACGGGAGTTGAAGTCCTTAAGTGACATGTTAAAAGGAAAGAAGGGTCGTTTCCGTAGAAACTTGTTAGGAAAACGCGTCGATTATTCTGGTCGTTCAGTTATTGTAGTGGGTCCCACGTTGAAACTTTATCAATGTGGGTTGCCCAAAAATATGGCTTTGGAGTTATATCGACCATTTGTTATATCCAGACTTGTGCATCACGGTTATGCCGCTAATGTAAAAGGTGCCCGAAGGTTTATTGAACGGAATCGTCCGGAAGTGTGGGAAGTACTTGAAGAAGTAATTCGAGAACGACCTGTGCTATTAAATCGAGCTCCTACTTTGCACCGACTTGGAATTCAAGCTTTCGAACCAATACTGATTGAGGGTAGCGCGATTCAGTTACATCCTTTGGTAACCACCGCTTTTAATGCCGACTTTGACGGTGACCAAATGGCGGTGCATGTGCCTTTATCCGATAAAGCAGTCTGGGAAGCCAGGAATTTAATGCTTTCAACAAAGAACCTGCTGAAACCAGCGGATGGAGAACCGATTGTCAGCCCTGCAAAAGATATGGTCCTGGGAGTTTATTACTTAACCACGAAAAATAACCTGAAACATAAAGGTGATGGACGTGTATTTGCTAATATGGATGAGGCGGAAATCGCGTACACGTTGGATCAAGTTGAAGTCCATAGTGAAGTTAAATTGCAGACACAGACCTGGTATGATCAGCATGGAAATCGGTTAGAAGAATCTCGAAAGACTATTATTGATACGACGATTGGAAGAATATTATTTAATCGGATTTTGCCTGAAAAAATTCAGTTCATTAATCGCGAATTAGAAAAAGGTGGTATAAAAGAACTGATTGCTGAAGTATACGAAATCTATGGGGAAGAAGTTACAACGAGAACCGCTGATAATATCAAAGACATTGGTTTCGAATTTGCAATGCGTTCCGGTTCAACACTGGCGGTAGCTGATATTTCGATGCCTGTTCAAAAAACTGAAATTATCGCTAACGCTCAATTGGAAGTTGAAGGCGTTCAACGATCATTCCGGCGAGGTTTGTTGACTGAACAAGAACGTAATGAACGTGAAATTGAAATTTGGCAAAAAACTACGAAAGATGTCGCCACGGCGGTAAAAGAAAACATGGATCCCTATGGAAATCTTTCAACCATGGCGAATTCTGGAGCAACCAAAGGCGGCTTTGGCCCAATCTCTCAATTGGCTGGAATGCGTGGGCTTATGGCAGATCCTGCTGGACGTATTATCCGTTTGCCCATCCAATCTAATTTCCGCGAAGGTCTAACCGCCTTAGAGTATTTCATTTCCACTCATGGCGCACGAAAAGGTCTGGCAGATACAGCCTTACGTACAGCGGATGCTGGTTATTTAACTCGCCGTTTGGTTGATATTGCTCAGGATTTAATCATTAACGAACACGATTGTGGCACTGACTCGGGAATATATATTAAAAAATCCGATAATGTTGGTGAGCAAACTTTTGGAACTCGCTTGTATGGGCGCGTTGTGGCAAAACGGATTGTTGATGATGTTACCGGGGAGGTGATTGTTGAACATAACGAAATCCTTGACCACGACAAAATCCGCAAAATTGAAAAAAATGGCATTAATGAAGTAAAAGTTCGTTCTCCAATGACCTGTGAATTAATTCATGGAATTTGCGCAACCTGTTACGGAATGGACCTTGGAAAGGGAAAGATCGTTCAACTTGGTTCGGCTGTTGGAACTGTTGCGGCTCAATCAATTGGTGAACCTGGTACACAGTTAACCCTAAGAACATTCCACACTGGTGGTGTTGCTGCTGGTGGTGACATTACTACAGGTCTTCCCCGTGTTGAAGAGCTTTTTGAAGCTCGGAGAGCACCGAAAGGTGAGGCAGTCATTAGCCAGATTTCTGGCGTGGCTCAAATTTTACAAAGCGAACGGTATATTGAACAAAGAATAGTTCGTGTTGAGCATAGTGAAATGTTAAGCGATACTTATGACATTCCGTCAGAGTGGACTATTCGGGTAGGGGATGAAGATTCTGTTTCGCTGGGAGATACTCTTGCCACCTTGGGAGAATCAGAAGTTACCGCTCAACATGCAGGTAGAATCCGAGTAGAAGGCAATAAAGTAATTGTCAGCTATGAACAAAAGGATATGGAAGAATACGAAATTCCTACTACCTCAAGAATTGTTATTAAGGACGGTGAGCGTGTGGAGGCTGGACAGCCTTTAACTGAAGGCTCACTCAATCCGCATACAGTTTTGAAAATCAAAGGTCGTGATGCCTGCATGATGTACTTGTTAGTCGAAATACAAAAAGTTTACCGTGCCCAGGGGCAGAATATCAATGACAAACACTTTGAAGTCATTATTCGAAAAATGTTGGGTCGAGTTCAGGTAATTCGTGCTGGTGATTCACCTTATTTGCCAATGGATCTGGTTGATCGGTTAGAGATTCAACAAATTAACGAGAAATTACTAGCTGATGGTAAAGTTCCCGCTAAATATTCGGAAATCCTTCTGGGTGTTACGAAGGCTTCACTCAGTACTGATTCATTCTTGTCCGCTGCTTCTTTCCAACATACGATTAAAGTTCTATCGCATGCTGCAATTGCCGGAGAAGAAGATCCATTATTTGGCTTGAAAGAAAATGTTATCATCGGAAAGCTTATTCCAGCAGGCTCCGGATTTATTCATGGAAAATTTAATGAATTTCAGGGACCTCAACTAAAAGCAGACTTGGATGCTGAAGAAATACCTTTAGCTTCTGTAGATGAATAAAATAAATCCCCGCTTTCGCGGGGATTTTTTATTCATTATTATGATTTTGTGGCAAAGAAAGAGTAATGATATGCAATTTTATTATTGATCAAACCAAAAGTATCGCGCCCATTACTGACCTTAGCTTTTTCAGAATTACATATCCAATTTATGCTTCTTGAATTGCCTGCTCCTGATTTGCCAGTAATTGTGAATTTCCCGTTAGGCAACAATTGTTTTAAGAAATAGTTATACCATTCATGAATTTCCGTTAAGCCTTGAATGGAGCGGGTTGAAGTAATATGAACTGAATTGGGAGCATACAACTTGACAACTTCATCTGGATTTCCAGAATTTAAAGCTTCTACCCACAAATCAGAAAAATCTTTATCCTGGAGGGAAGGAACTTTATTCCAATCAAATTCTTCAATTACTTTCCATAATTGTGGATAAGCTGGGCGACATTCATCCCAGCTAAAGAAGTTAACAGCGTCTAATTTTAACTCTTTACAAGTCTCCAGGAATTTGCGTGTATCTTCAATGGTTGGAAGCCATGAACCAGCACGGTAGGTTGGACCAGTTGGAATGATTGGTCGAAAAGGAGTAAGAGATTGAAATTCTTTAACAGTTCGGGTGAGATTTGCTTCTGGGTTGTGAGATTGCTCCCAATAAACTTGTGGCATATTGTAATCACAATAATCCAAAAAAGCTTTCCAAGGCAATTGTGGATGAAAAGAAGGAAATCGAAACGAACTTAATGCCATGGGAGTATTCGGTAAATCTTTTCGTAATAACTTCATAAAGGCTGTGGCGGCATTCTTTTTTCCAGCTTCTTTGTATTCAATTTCTGCGTCAATAACATAACCAGATAGATTAAATTCTTTCATTCTACTAATCGCTATCTTTGCCTCACTGTTTGGATAATCTCCATATACATAATGCCATCCCCATACTTCTATCCCAACATTGCGGAGGGCATCAACAACCGGTCCAACATAATCTTCATTGTTCTGGCGATTGACATTGTATGGAAAAGCTCCATCAGCAATTTTTAAGATGACATGGGTTAATTCAGCATCCCTGGCGATTTTAGCAATTGCTTTGGGATCACCTTTTTCACAATTAATGATTTTCCAAATAAAAAATCCTTTGCCTTTCAGGTTCATGATGTCACCTTACTTTCTCATTTTTCAATTTGACCCTCCAAGCCTAATTGAGGGGCGATATTTCGCATAGCGACAATGACGTTGGAAACATGGTCCCAAAGCTCAATTCCAAATTCCTGAGCTGACCTTTCAATTTCATCACGGTTTGCTCCAGCAGCAAAAGCCTTATCTTTCCATTTTTTCTTTATAGATTTCACTTCAAGATCATACAAAGAACGGGAAGGCCGCACTAAAGCAACTGCTGTAATTAACCCGGTAACTTCATCGCATGCATATAATGCTTTTTCCATTAACGAAATTCTGGCGGTATTTGTGTGATCTGCATGGCTCAGGATTGCTCGAATCCAATGCTCAGGAACGCCTTTTTCTCTTAAAATAGGTGCTCCTAACTGCGGATGACCTTCTAAAGTAGGGTGTATTTCCCAATCAAAATCATGTAACAAACCGACACAGCCCCATTCATCTTCACTTTGATTAAACATATTTGCGTAATAACGCATCGCAGCTTCAACAGAAAGCATATGATGGATTAAATTTTCATTTTTTACATATTCCTGCACGATTTTGATTGCTTCAAAACGATCCATTATTAACCTCACAAAAAAAACTAAAAAATAGGGATTTCTTCACCCAAAACAGGTAAAGGATGTTCGAACCAGACATCCCAGACTGCGGCTGTGGTGGCAAAAATCTCTCGAAAATTCCAATAAAGAAGTGCCTTACGGGGGTACTCTCTTAAATCAGAAAAAATTCCTTCCGTATTTATTCCTAACTGATCACATAGGAAAAGAGCACGTGGTAAATGGAACTTTTGGGTAATTAATAATGCCTGATCCACTTTAAATATTTTCTTGGCACGGTAACAGGTATCATACGTGCGGCGCCCAGCGTAGTCGAGAACAATATCTTCCTGAGGAACACCTAATTCGAGAGCATATTGTTCCATTCCTCTTGGCTCATTGTATTCAACAAAGCGGTTATCTCCGCTGAACAGTAGTTTTTTAACTTTTCCTTTTTGATACAAATCAACTGCAGTTTTTACACGATCTTTTAAAACCGGAGTTGGGGTCCCATCTCTGTAAAGTCCAGCCCCGAAAACGATAGCAACTTGATAATTCGAATTAATCTCGTCTGAAGAGATTGATTTATTTGAATAAACAATTTTAAAAATAACCCAAATAATAAACGGAATCATAGCAGATAATAATGCTACCCAAAAAATAATTTTGATAAAACTTCTTAAAAATTTCATGAAAATCAGTAACCTAAATGCTGATAAGGATTAATATTTGCAGAATTCACAAAATCTCGTAAAGAATCATAATAGTCGTCCTCTATTGAAATAAATCCCTGAACATCATATTGAAGAGCGTCTGAAATAATTGATTTACCATTTTCTTCAGCTATTAAGGATAAAAAGGCGCTCTTAATATCATTTTGAATATCCAGAGGAACCGCATTGGCTGTTGCAAAGCCTAAACTAGGGATAATTGCATCAGATTGCCAAATAATCACAATCCGCTCAAGAGCATCTGGCAAATCATTCATGACAAGTGATGAGGTTCTGGGGTCACCCGTAAGCGCATATGTCGCTCCAAAATCGCAAATTCCTTTGATATACAATGCGCGGATTACAGAAGTTGGGTTTTGTAAATAAGCTGGAGCCGAAAAAGAGATGCCGTTTTTTGCGAGAATTCCATAAGGGATAATTGTGCCGGAAAGAGAAGAGGGCTCTGTCCAGCAAGGTTGTTTCCCTTCGAATTGGCGAAGAGCAAAATCAGCCGTGGTTGTAGAGACGTTAGAATTCGAATCAAAATAAGTGGTAAATCCCGAGTCGCGATTAGCTAAAAATTGTGTACCGTATTTAAATAAACCAAAGTGATTTGACATTAATAGTGGTTCCACCAGATCTCTTTCAGAAGCAGCCAGATATGTAAGTGGCTGAATAAAAATAAAATGGATTTTACTCTCTCGCAAGGCAGTAAAGGCTAAATAAGGGTCTTCATAAACATCAAACTTTATTAAATAACCGGTTTTTTCATGAAGATACTGAACCAAAGGTGCGGATAATAATTCATAATTGCTTGATTCTTCTTTCTGAACGTATCCAATCACAATTGGATTTTCATCTACACCAATTTGAGCTGAGGGTAAAATGGGCGTGGTCGTTGCGATTGGAGTTGGAATATCGGTAGGTATACTTAAAGTTGATTGTATGTTACCAGTACTATTACAGGATGAATTAAAGAGAATAAAAAAAATGAATAGATAGGAATTAATAAAACCCTTGATTCCCAATGATTTTTTAAATTGAATAGTATTGATTAGCTTCATTTTTTAAAATTATAATGCATAGAGATTAACGTATGAGAACAAGTGCAATTTCCGTGCCTAGACCCTAAAATTGCTGGATACAAACTGGATTTTAATCTTTAAAAAAATAAATTTTTTGTTTTTGTATCATTTAGATAAAATTAGTGTAATTTAATTGTTAAATTAGTTGACAAATCAAAAGAGAATGATAAAATTCGCTCTGTAGATTTGAGGGTTTAGTCTGTTGATTAGTAATATACGGAATTTCCAAAATTCACATGTAAAATTACTTAACAAACATTTGATTTTGGATTTAATTCGATTTACATCTGGGGGACTTTCCAGGGCTGATCTCTCACGGGAATTAGGGTTAACCAGGGCTGCAGTTACAGTAATCATTAATGATTTATTGAATGACGGTTATGTTCGGGAAGCAGAAACGAAATATTCTGGCGGGAGACGCCCTGCAATTTTGGAAGTCTCCCCTGATAAGGGTTATGTGATTGGAGTGGATTTAGGGGCAACCCATTTACAGGTTTGCCTGGCTGATTTTTCCGCTGCAATAATTCACGAATTAGAGATTGACATAAATATAGAGGATGGTCCAGAAAGCTGCCTGAACAAGGTAGATCGATTAATCAATCAGGCTTTATTAGAAAAAAACCTTACCATGGACAAAGTCAACGCAATTGGGTTAGGTGTCCCTGGCCCGGTCGTGATTGATGAGGGTTGGGTTATTAAGCCTCCAATTATGCCTGGTTGGGGTGAATTTCCAATTCGAGAATATCTAACTAAAAAATGGAATGTTCCAGTTGTTGTTAACAATGACGCAGATTTGGGAGCTTTAGGTGAGTGGGCGTATGGGGCTGGAAGAGGGGAAAAGAATTTAGCCTTCATAAAAGTTGGTACAGGAATTGGAGCAGGATTAATTTTTGAAAATAATATATATTACGGATCCACAGGTTCAGCTGGTGAAATAGGACATTTTACAATTGAAGAAAAAGGTCCCAAATGTACTTGTGGTAATTTTGGATGTTTAGAAGCCTTTGTTGGAGGTGTGGCAATTGCTCATAAAGCTCAAGAGGCAGTAAGAAAAGGGAGACGCTCTTTGTTAGCTGGGCAGAGTGATTTGTGTGAAATATCCGTCAAAGATGTAGTCAAAGCTGCAAAAAGAGGAGATCTACTATCCCAACAAATCCTTTCTGAAGCTGGTACTTTTCTGGGGATTGCAATAGCTAGTTTGGTTAATTTATTCAATCCAGGGATTGTGATTATCGGTGGAGGATTGTCCGCCAGTGGAGATTTGCTGTTAGATGCGATTCGGGACGAAGTTGCTAATCGAAGTTTTTTGGCAAAGGCAGGTTTAGTTAAAATTTCAACCTCAATATTAGAAAATAGATCGGTTATTTTGGGAGCGGTCACACAGGCATTAACTGTTGCATTGCACGAACCGTTTATGTATAACTAAATATAGTGATTAATAGGAGGTGAACAGTAAAGAAATATAAAAACGATTCAATCAGAAAAAAAATAATTAAGATATTCGGAGGAAAAAATGTCTAAGAAGTTATTTACCTTGATCAGTCTTTTACTGGTCGCAATGTTTGTTTTATCAGCATGTAAACCTGCTTCGGCACCGGTTGCCCCTGCGGCTCCTGCTGAGCCAGCTGCTCCTGCTGCACCTGCAGAACCTGCGGCACCAGCTGCTCCTGCTGAGCCAGCTGCACCGGCTGAACCAAGCAGTGAAGTTACCACGATCAAATTGTGGAATCAATGGGATGGCGCTTATTTGGAAGCGATTGAACAGGCTTTCAGGGATTAAGAAGCGGCTCATCCAAATGTTAAAATTGATTTATCCAAACCAGAAGATGTTAAGAATGCATTAACCGTAGCTATCCCTGCTGGCGAGGGTCCTGATATCATTGGCTGGGCTAATGATGCAATTGGGGAACAGGCTCTAAATGGAAATATTGTTGCACTCAATGATTTTGGAGTTGATAAAGGGTTCTTGGAATCAAATTACGAACCGGCCGCTGTTGCTGGTGTTCAATGGTCGGATTTGATTTGGGGTCTACCCGAGTCTCAGGAAGGTATTGCCTTGGTCTATAATAAGACTTTGGTCACAGATGAGTATTTGCCAAAAGATCCTTTCAATTTTGAAGATCTTTATGAAAAAGCTAAGAAATTCAAGGAAGATACCGGTAATGTTCTTGTTTGTAATCAGGGTTTTGGTGGATCAGATGCCTACCATGTGTCTCCAATTTACTTTGGTTTTGGTGTACCTGCTTACGTTGATGAAGATGGGAAAGCCTACATGAATACCCCAGAAGCAATTGCTGCCGCTGAATGGTTAAAGAAATTCTCAACCGTTTCATTTGCAGAAAATAGTTACGATATCTGCAACGCTGCTTTGGCTGAAGGAAAAACAGGGATGTGGTGGACTGGTCCTTGGGCAGTTGCTGGTGTCGAAGCCTCAGGAGTTGATTATGGGATTCTACCGATGGGCAGCCCATTTGTTGGAATTAAAGTTCTGATGATGAGTAAGAATGCAGTTGATCGCGGTAATGCTGAAATCGCATTGGATATTATGAAATACTTTACCAGTGCTGAAGTTCAGAAAAAAATCGCATTGGTCAACAAGACAATTCCGGCTGCCACTGGAGCTTTAAAAGATCCTGAAGTAGCAACCTTAGGTGCAGTGGTAGGATTTGGTGCAGCCTTGAATTTAGGTGTTCCAATGTCCCCATCACCATACTCCTCGGCACAATGGGGTCCGGTTGGTGACGCCTCAGCTGCAATTTGGACAGGCGCTCAGGAACCTGTTGCAGCAATGGAAGCCGCTCAAGCAGCTATTGAAGAAGCCGTTGCAGGCATGCAGTAATCTACAAACGAAATGAGGAGAAGGGTAACCTTCTCCTCATTTTTAATTATTGAGCTGAAAGGAGTAAGAGATGAGCGCCTGGATGGGCCGCCGAAAATGGTTCACGGTAACATTGTTTCTCCTGCCTACAATTTTAGCAATATTAGTTTTTAACGTTTATCCAATCCTGCTTAATACCTACGTTTCCTTTACAAATAGAAATAAATTTAGACCTAACCCGGATTGTGAGATTACTCTCACAGGTTTACTTGACCCGCTCTGTTGGCCAGCTTTTCGGGCAAATGCCCCGAAAGGTCTGGGAAAGCCATATCAGTTACAAGATCCTATTCTTGGAAACTATGACAAATTGATGGGGAAATTGTTTCAGCCGGATGCTTTGAAAAGCCTCTTATGGATCATGATTGCCTTTGTTCCACTTCTGGGAGTGAGGTTTTTGAATAAAAGACAAGAGAAATCGGGTGAAGAAAAATTCTCTCCAGGGATGCTATGGTTAATAGGGATTCTTTTAACTGTTGCTTTGTTCTTCATTCTTAATATTCCTGGTTCAGTCAATAAATTAATGCAAACCGGTGATTTTTTGGCTGTAGTCATCCGGACAGTAATATTTGTTGCTCTACGAGTACCGTTAACCTTTGTTTTAGGTTTAATCCTGGCTATCATATTAAATATCGAAGATTTAAAGGGTAAAACCTTTTTTAGGGTTGTTCTGTTTATTCCTTGGGGTGCCTCATCAGTGGCAATACTTCTAGCCCTGGTCTGGCAATTTTTATTTCGCCAACAGGGAACAATTAATCAAATCATCAGCCAATTTGGTGGAACCGGTCCAATTTGGTTAAATAACCCAATTCTGGCATTTGGAGTAGTTGTCCTTGCAGATATTTGGTTTTCTTACCCATTCTTTATGGTTTCAATTTTAGGAGCGTTACAATCAGTTCCATCCGAACTTTATGAAGCAGCTGAAGTTGATGGAGCTGGATGGTGGACACAATTGTTAAGAATCACCTTGCCATTAATTCGACCTGCTGTTGTCCCAGCTGCAGTTTTAACGTCCATTACTGCATTTCAAATGTTCGGAACAGCCTTTGCAATCACGGGAGGAGGACCTCAGAGAGGTGCTGGTATTCCAGGAGCTACAGAGTTTGTAATGGTATATGCCTACAAGCAAATATTTCAACAACAAAATTATGGAACGGCGACTGCTTTTGCTGTTCTGATTTTTATCATGTTGTTCATTGCAACACTCTATAGTTTACGTGTAACGAAAATGACGAAAGGAGCATTCGAATGAAAAGGAGAACAAAACCCTGGGTTCGTATACTACAATATGTCATTCTAATATTTGCTGCCATTTTTGCTTTCTACCCGGTTTGGTTTGCAATCTTGGCATCGGGTAGATTGGGTGATCGTCTCTATACGCTCAATCTTCTAGGAATGTTTATTCCTACTCAATGGACTTTTGAGAATTATCGGGTGATGTTATTTGAGAGGCCATTCTTAACCTGGTTAACAAACAGTTTGAAAGTTGCTTCTATTACAACGATTGCCAGCCTCATTGTGTGTACTTCTGCAGCTTTTGCTCTTTCAAGGTTTCGATTTAAAGGCAGAGAATTTTTCTTGGTTTTTTTATTAGCCATTTCAACATTTCCAGGATTACTTTCTCTGGTTGCAATTGCTCAATTATTAACTGCCTTAGGCTTATATGGAAAACACTTAGGTCTGATTTTAGCTTATACAAGCGGAACACTTGTCTTTTGTACATGGAACCTGAAAGGATATTTTGATACGATACCAATCGAAATGGAAGAATCAGCCATGCTGGATGGTTGTGGGCCGCTACAGGCCTTTATCCTCATTGCATTACCTTTAGCTCGTCCTGCTTTGGCAGTGACAGCAATCTTAGGGTTTATGGCTGGCTGGGGAGATTTTGTGTTTGCATCCGTTTTAGTGCCGGCCCCTGATAGCCTGAAATTGGCAGTTCCAGCTTTGTATTCATTGGCAAACTCAATGAGTGTTCCCTGGGGTTATTTTGCAGCCGGGGCTGTTATTGTCATTATTCCAACTATTATCGTTTACTTATCAATGAATAGATACTTTGAAGGTGGTTTGACATTAGGTGGAGTTAAAGGATAATGATCAAAAACCAGCTTTTGAATGATCAATTCAATGAAGAAATTATCAGGCCCGGAAGAATGATCCGGGTCTGATTAAGAAAAAAACATATTAATTGCCAAATAGAAAAATCTTGAAATTTTTCATTAATATCTTTTTTTATAATATTCTGACGTTTTTGCATTATCTTTATTTTTAATACGATTTATCCATGGAAGAACGTATTCTTAATTTGCCAAAAATTCCGACATGGTGGAATCGAAGAGTAACAATTGTAGTAATTGTCATTCTTAGTATTCTATTACATGCCTGGAGTGTTTGGCAATTACCTGTAGATTATGATGAGCCAGTTTACTTAAAGGCAGCATCGGATTATGCATACTTTTTAAGAGAGGGAAACATCTATGGATTGATTAATTATCAGGGGAATGTCGAGCATCCGGCCCTGGGAAAATTGATTTATTCCATCCCTTTTTTAATATTGCCACAGAAACCAGACAATTTGGCTTATTTGTTTTATGTACGCTCCATTTCCGCTTTTTTTGGTGTCCTCGCTGTCCTACTCCTTTCCATCATTAACCCCCTGGCTGGATTTCTCTTTAGTCTGCATTCCATGACTTTAAAATATACCTCAGAAGCCTATTTAGAGGCATTCCCTCTATTTGCCATGCTGTTATGTGTGTATTTGTTATTAGAAAGTAAAAAAAAGCCAGCAAACTGGAAAATATTGATTTCATCGATTTCTTTTGGTCTCATGGCAGCCGGTAAATATTCTTATTTTTTTATTGTTATCGTTATTGCATATATTTGGTTTAAAATTCTTAAAAAGAAAATTTCTGAGTTTATTATTTATTTATTAATGGCAATTATCATGTTTTTTGCTTTAAATCCAGTTCTTTGGATTAATCCATTAAACCAAATCATCACAAGTCTAAATTTTCATACCCAATATTCACAATCGGCTTTTGTTCAATCTTTTAACTATCCCTGGTATCAACCTCTGGTTTATATATCAAATAGTGTTCAATGGCATCCACAGGTCTTTTTCTTTTTTACTACAGATGAACTGGTCTTTTATATAACAATATTTGGTTTGTGGTTTGAAGTAAAAGAAAAGAGCTGGACATTTGTTTGGCTGCTTACAGGCTTGGTTTTTCTTTTTGTTTGGCCAACAAAATGGCCGCAATATACTTTATTGGTTAGCCCTGTATTCTGCATTATTGCTGGAAATAGCCTGGTTCGATTATGGAATTGGATTAAACCAAGAGATGATTACTGGAATTACTTGGATGCCATGCTTCCCAAACCGCCAAAAATCGTCTGGTGGCTTATTGGGGGTATCATCCTTGTTTTGTTTTTTGGAAAAGTAGGATTTGAGTATCGAATGGCTTTAGGCAGAAAGGGTTGGACCAATTTTAATACAAACAATTCCCCACTATTCAATAATATTGTAAACCAAATCATGCGTACTGAACCAAATGAATTAATTCTAGCGACGAACAGTGGTTTTTTAATTTGGCATGGAGATGAGAATTTACCCTGGAGAGACGAAGCTCTTCATTTCGATACTAGAAACTCGCCATTACCATCTAATCGAGTTACGGCTTTGAATTTTGATAAAAAAAATAAAATTTATTGGATTGGAACTGACCATGGAATGGTAAGGTATGATGGAATCTTATGGTATTTAGATGATCTCTCCAATATTCCGTGCCAGATTTGTCAGGTGAATGTTATTAAATTTGATAACGAAAGAAATGTCTGGGCTGGAACAAATGAAGGTTTATTTTTTTATGATCAAAAAAACTGGAAAAGAATAAGTAATCCGGATGATAAGGGTGACCTCTCAATGGTCTCCACCATTTTATTTCAAAATGACGAGCGGTTTAAGCGTCTTTGGGTTGGGACTTTTTCAGGCGTTTCCATGTATGATTTTGATAGCGATGTTTGGATCAATGAAATTTGGGATGGCCGTTTTCTAGGATGGGGAGGGATAACGGATTTAATCGAGCTTGAAGATCATCGTATCGTTGCAACCACTTCTGGAGGTGGAATTGGATTATTTGATGGTAGTTGGCAATTTCTTAAGAATACAAATTCTCCTTTCAAGAGTAATATTGTTAATACCGCTATTCAAGGGCAGGATGGCTCCGTTTGGTTTGGTTTTGCTTTTTCTACAGAACCTGGAGGTTATTTAATGAAGTTGGATATTAATAACAAATGGCAAAAATATTCAAAGAATAATTCTGGCTATTTAGAAAGCGAACCTTTAGATTTTTATCTAGATGATAATGGTAAATTGTGGATTGCAACCAATGGTAACGGAATTCAGACATTTTTAAAGTGAAAATATCAGGAGTGATGACATGAAAAAAATTTTTATCATTACGAATATTTTTTTATTGTTGAGTTTAATATTGAGTGCCTGTAAACCAGAAATTTCTGAGGTTAATACTCCCTCTCCAACACAATCTCTTCTATCTGAAAGCACGGAAGAAGTACCTACCAGGGCACCTCAAGAAGATATTCTTTATTTAAATTTGACCTGGCATCAGCATCAACCGCTTTATTATAAAAACGAGGAAGGAGTATATACCCGACCCTGGGTCAGAGTGCATGCAACTAAAGATTATTATGATATGGCTGCTATCCTGGAACAATATCCACAAGTCAAATTGACGATCAACATTACACCAGTCTTGATAAAGCAATTGGAAGACTATTCAAAGAACGGAGCGATAGACCTATATTGGCAATATGCTCTGATTCCTGCTGATGAATTAACAATCGCTCAAAAAGAGTTTATTCTAAATCGTTTTTTTGATGCAAATTATGACAAGATTATTGCCAGATTTCCAAGGTACCAGGAACTTCTTGACAAACGTGGTGGTTCATCCAAGGAGGATATCCAGACTGCAATAGAAAAATTTTCAGTGGAAGATTTTCGAGATTTACAGGTTTGGTTTAACCTGGCCTGGTTTGATCCGGATTTTCTGGCATCAGAACCATTACAATCTCTGGTAGAAAAACAAAGGAATTTTTCTGAAGACGATAAGCAAATTGTATTTTCGGAGGCATTAATAATTATGGATGAAGTAATTCCCATCCACAAAAAATTGCAAGACAACGGTCAAATCGAAGTAATAACCACCCCTTATGCGCATCCAATTCTTCCACTTTTGATTGATTCCTCAATTGCTGCAATTGGAAATCCCTCCACTGATTTGCCCACTAAATTTAGTTACCCAACCGATGCTCTTACTCACTTACAAAAAAGTGTCGAGATATACCAGGAGGAATATGATCGAACGCCGCGAGGATTGTGGCCGGGGGAAGGAGCTGTTGCCCAATTAATGGTTCCTTTTGTCATTAAAGCAGGCTACCAATGGATGGCGACAGGCGAACCAGTGCTGGCGAAATCACTTGGAATTGGTAGTTTTACCAGAGATGCTAAGGAAACTGTAAAAGAAGCGGATGCCTTATATCGTCCTTATTATGTAAAAAACCAGGAAGGAGAAAAATTAGCCGTTTTCTTTCGGGATGGAAATCTTTCCGATAAAATTGGATTTACGTACTCAGGTATCAGTGGGGAAGGAGCTGCCAAGGATTTGATGTTGAGATTGGATAATATTCGACAACAGTTGAAGTCAGAAGGTGCACAAGGGCCACATATTGTTTCAATTATTGTTGACGGTGAAAATGCATGGGAGCATTATGACAATGATGCAAAAGCGTTCTTTCATGCTCTTTATAAATCTCTATCTGAAAGTAAAACGATAAAAACAATAACTCCATCAGAATATCTTTCCTTATTTCCAGAACAGAGAGAAATTGAGGATTTATTTCCAGGGGCATGGTTTAGCCCTAATTATGATACGTGGATTGGAGAACCAGAAGAGAATTTAGCTTGGGAATATTTAAGACAAACCAGAGAGATTTTAGCAAAATATAACGTTAGTAAAGTTAGAAAAACGACCAAAGAGGCTCTTGATCTGGCAGAAGATTACATGTATCTGGCGGAAGGTTCGGATTGGTTTTGGTGGTATGGTTCCGATCAGGATTCCGGTCAGGATGAATATTTTGATGAAGGATACCGAGCCCTATTAAGAAACGTTTTTCAAACCCTGGGTGAACCAGTGCCAACCTTCGTGGAAGTACCCATCATTCAGGCCAAATCTGTTTCTTCGGATGAACCAGCCCAAGGGTTAAGTACACCCATCATCGATGGCATAATCGAGCCAGGAGAGTGGGATAAAGCTGGTTTATTCAATGGACAACCAGATTCAGTTTTTGAAAACGTTAAATACACCCAGGATGAAAAGAATATTTACTTTTTAATTCCAGCAAATCTATTCACTGATACCACAAATATTCAGCTTTATCTAAAATCTCCCAGAGGTGCGTTTATAGGCTACCCCTTTATTAAAGACGAATATCAATATTTATTAGGTATTCCTGCAACGCATATGTTTCAGTGGAATAATGAAGGATTCGAATATTTTTCAGCCTCTGACCGCGGCTGGGATTTGCAGTCCAATGTTCACCAATTGGCAATGAAGGATGAAGTTTTAGAAATGTCCATACCTTTGGCTGTTTTTGGCGAAATTGAAACCGGGGATAGCATCCTGTTTATTTTGTTTGACAATAATACCCACATCAGGCTTCCAGAAAATGGTCCTGGACAGGTGGTTGTCCCGGATTTAGGGCTATCAACGGTGATTATGGAAGTGAACGACCCTGGAGGCGATGATTTCGGCCCTGGATCTTATACATATCCAACAGATTCGGAGTTTCCTGTTAAGGCTTTTGATTTGAAAACTTTTCGGGTTTCTTATGATGAAAAAAGCATAATTTTCAAAATAGAATTATTTGGACCCATACCGAACCCCTGGGGATCACCGAATAATTTAGCTATCCAAACGCTGGATATTTACATTGACACAGATCCGGGCAACGCAACTGGTGCCAGAAAATTGTTACCAGGCAGAAATGTTTCACTTTCAGCAGAAAACGGTTGGGATTATGCAATTTGGGCTGAAGGCTGGACACCTCAAATTTTGAGCCCTGATCCTGTTACCCTGGAACCTAAGGAAATTTCAACGGCGGACTATAAGATTATTGTTGATCCTGCTGGCAGGAGTGTGACAATACGCGTAGCCAAAGAATTGCTTGGAGACAGTGACCCTGAAAAATGGGGATATGCTGTCGTCGTGTTAGGTCAGGAAGGATATCCTTCATCGGGAGTTTGGAGGGTGAGAGATGTTGATGAAAAACCTGCTCAATGGCGGTTCGGCGGTGGAGGAAATTCGACCAACCATACACGGGTGATTGATTTAATATGGCCTGATGGAAAAACACCGACACAATCAGAAATGTTGTCTGCTTTTACTCTGAGCAGCCTTTCGACTGATCAATTAACAGCAGATGACTATGCTATTATTGACCTATTGCGACCATAAAATAAGAAAGATTTTTTTGTTAAATTAATTAAAATAGATCAAATAAATTATTTCTTACATTAATACTGGAGACTTAATGGAAGCTGTAAATTTTGTTACCCCACGCGAGACGATTGAAATTTATTTACCTGATGAGCGAGTGATCCAGGCAAAGCGGTATTCGACATTAGAAGAAATATTCCAAATATTACCTGAATGGAAAAACCCGCCAATTGTAGGCGCAATCGTTAATGGAAATTTAAGAGAATTAACTTTCCCAATCCGGATTGATTCGGATGTAAAACCAATTAATATCAGTGAAGCAGATGGGGCAAGAATTTACCGACGCTCGCTTACCTTTTTATTAGAAGCCGCATTTCAGGAATTATATCCCGATGCCAAACTTACTATTGACCATGCGGTTGTATCAGGCGGTTTCTACTGCCAGGTTAAAGGTTTAAATGATTTTTCATCTTCTATTGTGTCAAAAATTGAAAAACACATGCAAAAGATGGTTAACGAAAATCTTAATTTTGAGAGAAAAGAAGTTCCGTTAACTGAAGCGATTGAATATTTTATTAAGAAAAAACAGTTTGAAAAAGTTCGCTTGTTAAAACATCGGAAAAAATCTCATTTAGTTCTCTATCAATTAAGAGGTCAAAAAGATTATCACCATGGTTATATGGTTCCAAGCAGTGGATTTCTAAATATTTTTAAATTAATTTGGATGGATAATAATTCTTTTATTTTACAATACCCCCGGAGAAGGTCTCCGATGATTCTGGAAATAATTCCAAAGAATCAACAATTACTGGATACGTTTAAACAGTATGGATCCTGGTTAAAACGACTGGGAGTCGATAATGTTGGCGCTTTAAACGATGCGATTGAAGAGAAGAAAATTCGGGAGTTAATCCTTGTATCAGAAGCATTTCATGAAATGCGTATAGCAGAAATAGCAAGAAAAATTGCAATTGTATCAGAGGGAAGAAGAATTGTATTAATTGCCGGCCCAAGCTCATCTGGTAAAACTACTTTTTCGAAACGCTTATCGGTACAATTATTAGCACAGGGGATTACACCCTTTCCGATTGAAATGGATAATTATTTTGTTGATCGGGATCTAACACCGAGAGATGAAAAAGGTGAGTTTGATTTCGAATCTATTGATGCTTTAAACAGGTCGTTATTAGAAGAACATTTGTCCAGATTAATCAAAGGAGAACAGGTTCAACTCCCAAAATTTAATTTTGCTCAGGGAAGAAGCGAACCAGGCGAAATTGTCCAATTGGCCTCAGACCAAATTATTTTGCTGGAAGGTATTCATGGATTAAACCCAAGATTGCTGGAAAGTACCCCGACTGAAAAGACTTATCGTATCTACATTTCTTGCTTAACTCAGCTTAATCTGGATCGCCACAATCGCATTTCAACTACAGATACACGCTTGATTCGGAGAATTGTTCGGGATGCCAGAGAACGAGGATATTCAGCATATGACACGATAAAACGTTGGGATTCAGTAGGAAGGGGTGAGAAAAAACATATCTTCCCTTATCAGGATAATGCTGATGAAGTGATGAACTCAGCTCTGGTTTATGAATTATCAGCCCTAAAACCGTTTGTTGAACCATTATTACGACAGGTTCCATTTGGGACTAATGAGCACGTAGAAGCAAAACGATTGCTTACTTTCCTGGAATGGTTTTTACCGATTGATACTGAATTAATTCCTGATAATTCGCTTTTACAGGAATTTTTAGGGGCATCTATTCTAAAAGAATTTCATATATGGAATCCTGACCAAAGTGATGATTAAAAAATGAGGGTTATCGGAAAAGCGATAACCCTCTATTTCTTTTTAAATGAACCTATTTAACAAATCGTCTCTTTTATAGTTTCAGCCAGACGGCGAATGCCAATTCTAATTTTGTCAGGTTGTGCATTGGAAAAATTTAAGCGCATTGTATTTTTACCACTGCCATCCGGATAGAATGAAGTGCCTGGAACAAAAGCAACTTTCTTTTCTACAGCTTTTGGTAGTATTTCAACAGTATTACAAACTTCAGGAAGAGAAACCCAAAGGAATAATCCTCCGTGAGGTTTTGTCCATTTAACACCTTCTGGCATATTATTTTCTAATTCCTCTAACATGATGTCGCGTCTTTCTTTGTAAACCGTATTTATTTTTTTGATATGCTCATCTAAAAATCCCTTACGACTAACTTCATAGGCAACGATTTGGTTGAATGTGGAGGTATGTAAATCAGCGCCTTGTTTTGCCATTACCAATTTCTGAATAATTTCCGGAGTGGCTATTACCCATGCCAGACGAATTCCCGGTGCCAGTGTTTTTGAGAAAGTACTAAGATAGATAACATTTCCATGATAAGAGCCATTGTTCGCATGTAGCTGATCGTCGAGTAGTTCCAAGGCTGGTAAATGCTTCCCTTCATATCTTAACTGTCCATAAGGGTCATCTTCAATTATCGGAACGCCATATTTATCTGCTAAATTTACTAATTCTTGCCTTCTTTCTAATGAAATGGTGACTCCAGTTGGATTCTGAAAATTGGGGAGAATATACATGAATTTTGGTCCGGTTCGTAAGGCTTGTTCTAGTTTGTCAACTTGAATTCCATGATCATCCAGCGGTACAGTAACATATTGGGCGTTATACGCTGTCCAGGCTTGAATTGCTCCCAAATAAGTTGGTGATTCTGTTAATATTCGATCTCCTGGATTAATAAAAATTCGACCAATTAAATCCAGCGCTTGCTGAGAACCAGTCGTAATCATCACATTCTCTGCAGTAACTTTTATCCCATATTGATTTGTGTGACGGGCGATCATTTCTCGCAATGGAACGTATCCATCAGTCGTTCCGTATTGAAGTGCCTCAGGTCCATGCTCATCTAAAACACGAGTACAAGCTTGTTTGAACTCTTCAACTGGAAAAATTTCCGGAGCTGGCATCCCACCTGCAAAGGAAATAATGTCCGGCATCTGGGTTATTTTTAACAATTCACGAATGGCTGAACCTTTCATTGACTGTGTTCGAAGAGCGTAGCGATCGTGCCAAAAAGTTTTCATTTTTTTACTCCTTTGAATAGGTATCTGGCTTATTATTATTTTACACAAAAAAATGGGATGGTACTAAACCATCCCATTTGGGTTTAAAGTTTGGCAAATCGGGATACAATTTCTGCTGGAGTTGGTAATTTTAAGCGATCACCCATGGTAAGCTGATTGGGTTGCTTGCCAATATTATCCGGAGAACCTTGATAGATATAGATCAAAGAACCTTCAACGTTGGCTTTATCTTCAATAAACGCTTGACCTGTCAGGAGGCCATCTGAATCGATTGCGCAACTCGTCACAACACCAATGACTTTCCCTTTTTTATCAATAACCGGATCACCGTTGTGTGCCATTTTGACACCTTTTTCCTGGAAGCGGAAGCGGACAACAATGCCTTTTCTTTTAGCCTCTCGTGCTAAATACGCGTCTCGTCCGATAAACCAGGGTTTGTATGTTTTTACAAAACTTCCGAAGTGAGCTTCTGAAACACCTAGGTTGCGTTCACCACCCATTTCATGTCCATAGAGAGGGAGCCCAGCTTCGGTGCGAAGTGAGTCGCGAGCTCCTAACCCACATGGTTTTAACCCCATTGGTTCACCTGCTTTCATTAAAGCATCCCAGAAGGCAGACGCCTGGTCAGGATGAATAAACAGTTCAAAGGACATTTTTTCGCCTGTATAACCAGTTCTTGAGACAACCAGGTCGAAATCTCCGATAACAGCTTCACAAAGCTCTGTTCTCTTTAATTTCATGATTCTTTTTCGTGTTTGTGGATCGGCTCCGAGTGCAAGCAAAATATCTCTGGATTTTGGGCCTTGCAAGGCAATATCCACTCGCATTTCTGCCCCGGCTGAACGATCTCGCAAGTTGCGCAAAATTACGTTCTTTCCAAAAGCGGTTGCACCCGGATATTTTGGATCGACCATAATTTTCCCATCTTTAACCGCATTTAACCAAGCCCAGTCTTTATCATCATTGGATGCATTGACAACCACAAGGTACACCTCTTTTTGTCGGCGATAAACAAGCAGATCATCGATAACGTTAGCATCTGTGTCTAAAAAGTGAGTATATAGTGATTCTCCTACTTCAAGAGATGAAATATCATTTCCACAAACACTATCCAGGAAGACCACTGCGTCTGGTCCTTCCGCCTGATATACACCCATATGTGTTACGTCAAATAAACCAGCAGTTTTTCGGGTCGCTAAATGTTCTTCAGATACCGAAGAATACCAGACTGGCATCTCCCAGCCAGCAAATGGGATCATCTTTCCGCCTAATTGGACGTGTTTTTCATAAAGGGAGGTGCGTTTCAATTGGTCTGATTCTTTTTCCACCCATTCGAATTTTGGTTTGGCCTGCAGGTTGTTTTCAATGTTTTCAATACCGACGAAATAAGGTTTTGTCACAACAAAATCAGGGTGCCCAATTTTTGATTTTGAGACAGTTGATGCTTCCTTAACAATAATTGGTCCAGGTAACCGGCGTTGTAAATCCTGATCAAAATATACATATGCATCAGAAAGGTCGCGTAGCCAGGTAGCAGCCAAATTACCTTTATTAATATCGGTAGTAAAACGATAATGATCGGTGCTGACACAGGTGATAACGCCATTGATCATTTCACCATCAGCATATAAGTAAGTACCTTGTTCTTCGCCCGGGTTGAGCGATTCAACATCACTTGCGAAAACGTAATCTACGAAGTGGCGTAAATCTCTGCCTGTTAAATCATAAGCAACTTTACCATCAATTCCTTTGGGGGTTTCGTCCAGGTAATAGAAATGAGGGTAACCATGTTTTTCGAAATCGGTATCCAAACCAGCCTTTTCGGCTAATTTTCTAACTCGAATTTTCGCTTCTTCAAGGACTTTGAAATCTACTTTTGCTCTCTGAGTTTTACCTTTCTTGGACTCAATTGTGTAAGGTTTGGTTGCAAACAAAACATCAGCGATAATGTCGGCGACTGTAACCATGTCTTTCTCATCCAAACCACGTTGGGTCATCCAGGGAGTCCCATAACGAATTCCAGATGCTCGTAATGCGCTGAGATCACCAGGGATCGTATTGCGATTGACAACGATGCCTGCAATATCCAGGATTCTGGCTGCCAGATCTCCTGAAAGGGATGTTCCATCCGGGCCTTTGATTTTGCTGACGTCAACATTTCCTAAATGTGAATTTGTGCCGTTGAACGGGATCCTTAAACCCCGCTCTCTCAGCCGGTTGGTTAATGCCTGGTTGTTATCTAATATTTGTTGCTGAAGAGCTCTAAATTGGTCGGTTTTAGCAATTTTGAATGTTGTAGCAATTCCTGCAATGGCATGCATATGCGGGCCACCTTGCTCACCAGGGAAAACTGCGCGATCAAGTTTTTTAGCTAAAGCAGCACTGTCGGTAATGATACAGGCTCCGCGAGGTCCACACAGCGACTTGTGGATGGTAAAAGTAATTACATTAGCATAACCAACTGGGCTTGGAACCAAACCAGATGCAATTAACCCAGCAATATGAGCTACATCGGCCAGTAAAAGCGCCCCAACTGAATCTGCAATCTCGCGGAATTTCTTCCAATCGGGAATAAATGGATAGGAAGAGTAACCTGCAATTACCAACTTAGGTTTGTGTTCTAATGCCAGGGCTGCAACCTGATCGTAATTAATCTGCTCTGTTTCCGGATCAACAGTGTAATGGACAATATTATATAGTTGCCCAGAGCGATTCACAGGCGAGCCATGAGATAAATGCCCACCGTGCAATAAGTTCATGCTTAAAACCGTGTCACCAATATTAATCAAATGATAAACAGCGTTATTTGCAGGAGCACCGGAGAGGGGTTGTACATTAACGTATAAGTTATCGGCTGTAAGACCATTGGCAGCGAATAATTCCGCACATCGTCTGGCGGCTACAGCTTCGATGATATCAGCGTATTCTACGCCTTTGTAATATCTCGGATCCGAGTAGCGACGATAGTACGCCAGTTGTTCGTCGTAATCAAAGATTTCTTTTTCATCCATCAAACGCATCCGTTCGTCTGGATAACCTTCCGCATAGATATTTTGAAATTCGGAACCTAATGCTTCCAGAACAGCTTTTGGCGCAGTGCTTTCGCTCGGAATTAACATCAACTTACGATTTTGACGTTCTGCTTCAATATGTATTAATTCTGAAACATCCGGGTCAAGATCACTGAGTTTGCCACGAAAAAGAAAATCAGACATTTTTATCTCCTATTAAAATATTTTTTTCCCAATAGTATGGATCATTAATCATACTAATCATTTGGCGTTGTTCATCCCCAATTGTAAAAAAGCATCTACTTATGGTCAAGGAAAGTATCCAATCTTTGTGTGTTCATAATCATCTAATTTAAATTTATTGTTTATTCATCCATTCAAAAATGGTGGATAGAACCTGGTTTGATTCATATTCATTATGCAATTCATGATACAAACCTGGAAATGGTTTAAAGGTAATAAAATTTTTTGGTACGTTTGCCACGAATTGCTTTATCTTGTCCTGCGACACGGTGTGATCGTTTGTTCCAACCATAAGAAGTAGAGGTGTATCCCAATTGGCTGCGTTTTCGATCGTCCAATCACCATTTGAAAACATGTCCATTGCTAACTTTGCGGATATCATCGGATGGACCAATGGATCCTCCTGGTATTCTTTGATCACCTCGGGGTTGTGAGACAGATTGTTTACATCCAATCCGTTGTCCAAAGTTAAAGATGGAAGAAGTGATTTCATAATCTTAGCCATAAATAATTTTGCTGGCGGTACGGGAGTACCAACTCCTAAGCCTGGGCTGGTACAAATTATACCTTTAATTTGCGGTTTTCTTTTCAATGTATAATACAGAACCATATTGCCACCCAAAGAATGCCCGTAAAGAAAAATAGGTTTGTTTGGATTCTCATTTCTGGCGATATCTATGATTTTGTCAATTTCAGAAATAAATACTTGATTCCCTGCAATGTGACCTCTTTTCCCTGAGCTTTTTCCATGACCTTGATGATCAGAGCCGTAAAAAGCAATATTCTGATCATTAAAAAACCGGGCAACATGATCGTATCTAGCAATATGTTCGCCCAGCCCGTGAACCATGATTATCACGGAGCTTACCTCACCTTCTGGTAACCACTTTTGTGCATGAATATGAACATTTTCATCGGTTGTCCACTCAAAATCTTGTAATTTTGTCATTTTATTTCTCCTCAACGGTAGATTGGATATTATTAATTGTCAAATACCTTCAAATATATTTATATAGTTAAAAAGAAAATTTGACAAACTTTTTATAACTGGTAGATAATCTATAATTTGGAAAAGTTAAATTAAAGAATGATTTTGGATGTTTATTGGAAGAGCCAGCTTTATTTACTAAAAATGTTAGATTTCAATTAAAGGAAAAGAGATAAAGTGTTAAAGATTAATAATCAAAAAGGTTGTTTAGTTTCCGGAATAATGATACTTACCATTATTTGGATACTTGGTGGCTCCATCGTAACCCAATTAATGATGTGGCTCATGGAGCAAACGCTCTTTGAGGCTTCATTTAAATTTCCTGATATGCGCTGGGCTATTATTGTTGCTTATATCGTATTGATTGGTTTGCCACTTCTCATGGTACGTTTTATTGTCGCCGACCGATTATTCGGTATTATTAGTCAATTTTGGATAACAATAGTTTTTTCGGGAATCTTTTTAATCCCGGGAAGATTTTTAAAAGTTTATAATGCACAAGGGATAAACCTTTCACAAATAATTGGTTTAATCATCTCTATCATTTTTGTGAAATGGATCTATCAAAGAAGAAATTTAAAATTTATCTTACCGTTTAAAAATGATCTAATTTATTTTTCATTAATTATTAGCGTAATAATTTCCATTCCTTGGGTAATTTGGGGATCTTTGGGCTCATTAGGAGATTTGTTTTTAAATTTGTCGATTAGTTTATTATGTGGTCTATTTATTTCCAGCTTAATTAATCATCTATTTATTGATTTGTATCCTGAAGGGAAAAACATAGAGCTCGTTCATAAATTATTTTTTGGATTGATTATTTTTATAGGCTTAACAATTTTTTCTACTGTTTTGGGGCAAAATGGACAGCAATGGATGCTGGTTTTAACGCTGCCTCTATCAAGCTGGGTAATAGCCGCGCTTTATGGTGATACAGGAGAGCATCACTATGCGAATCTCAGTGTTTTTATCTTTCTCACGATTTTGATTTCCTTGCCTTTGGTATGGTTTGATCCAGATGAGTTAGCCATGGTGGTCAGCTCTGAACCAGGTGAAATTATCTACTGGGTTAGCAAATCGATCTCCTATACTGCCTTGGGTTTGTTTTTCCTTTCTGGCGTTACTGTTTTCTTGAAAAAATATTGGTCCAAAAACGCTTTTAATAAAAAAGCAGCGATAATTTCAGGATTTGCATGGAGCCTAATCATCTTGATTTATTTCATTAAAGGACAATCAGGTTTTTTTGGTGAGTCTCTTTTCATTGTAATGAAATCACAACCTGACTTACAGGAAATTCTTAAAATTGAAGATCCAATTAAAAGAAGAGAGATGGTTTATCAGGTTTCAGTTCAATTTGCATTAGAATCTCAAAAAAACCTGGTTGATATTTTAAATCAATATCATTTAGATTATGAACAGTATTATCTTGTTAATGGAATCCAGGTTCATGCTGATCCAGTTTTAAAATTATTATTACAACAAAGAAAAGATATTGATCGTATTTTGGTGGTACCCAACTTAAGACCACTTCCAAAGAAACTAAAAACCAGCACCGGAGACTCCTTCGTTGTTGATGAACCTATGTGGAATTTAGAAATGATCCAAGCCAATAAAGTTTGGGAGGAATTTGAAGTTAAAGGAAATGGGATCATTATCGGTCAAGCTGATTCTGGTGTAGATGGGAATCATCCTGCTCTTAGAGATCAATATGTTGGTGCAAAAGCGGTAAATGATTATTCATGGTTTGACCCCTGGAATCATTCCGATTATCCTCAAGATTTTAGTGGGCACGGCACACATACACTAGGTATTATTCTGGGGAAGAATGTCGGGATTGCTCCGGAAGCAAAGTGGATGGGCTGTGTAAATTTAGCTCGGAATTTAGGGAACCCTGGACACTATCTTGCATGTATGCAATTTTTATTCGCTCCATTTCCAAAGGAAGGAAATGCTTTATTGAATGGAAAACCTGAAATAGGTGCTCATATCTTTAATAATTCATGGGGGTGCCCTGAATTGGAGGGGTGTGATTCTGAAATTTTTAACTAGGCAGTTGAAGCATTGGAAGTTGCCGGCGTTTTTGTTGTTTCATCAGCAGGTAATGATGGTTATTATGGCTGTGGAAGTATTGCAGATCCACTAGCAATCTATGAAAAAGTTCTTAGTGTAGGAGCAATTGATGAAAATGGAGAATTGGCTTTATTTTCCAGCCTTGGGCCAGTTATAATTGATGGCTCTGAGCGTATAAAGCCTGATCTGGTTGCACCTGGGGTTGATATATTTTCCACTATGCCGAATGCCAGCTATATGAAAAATAGTGGCACATCGATGGCGGGGCCACATGTGGTTGGTACAATTGCTTTAATGTGGAGCTCAAATCCTAATTTGATTGGTAAAATTGACTTAACAAAGAAAATCATTGAATCCACTGCAGATCAATATAGCGGGACTATTCCTAGCTGTGTAGAATCTTCAAGGATTCCAAACAATGCAGTTGGGTATGGTGTGGTTAATGCATACGAAGCAGTTAAGGAAGCAAGAAAGTATCGGTAGTACTTTCTAATTATTCGTGACGAAATTAAAACTTACGGGTTAATATTAATACCCCGTTAAAAGGTAAAAAATTGAGCGATTTTATTGAAGATATTGAATTAATAAAAAAAGCTGGAAACGGGGACAATGAAGCTTTTGGTAATCTGTATGAACGCTACGTTCGAAAAATTTATAACTACATTTATTATCGTACCGGAAATGTTAATGAGGCTGAAGATCTTACTGCTAAGGTTTTTCAACGAGCATTCCGGCATATCGAATCCTACGACCAGCGTGGTGTGCCATTTTCTGCCTGGCTTTATCGAATTGCCCACAATTTAGTTGCCAACTGGTATCGAGATAGAAGTAGAAAGAAAGAAGTAGCACTAGACGACCATTTACCCAGTAATTACCGTTTTGATTTTCCAGAAACTGAGATTGAAAAATCTCAAGAATCTGAAAAAATGATGAGAGCATTAAGGAATTTACCCCCTGAAAGGCAACAGTTAATTATTCTTAAATTTGTTGAAGGATTAAGTAATCAGGAAATTGGCGTAATTATGCGTAAATCAGAAGGAGCTATAAAAAGTTTATATCACCGCACCCTGGAATCTTTACGCAAAGAAATTGAAAAAAATGAATCCTTTCCAAAGAGGAAAAAGTATTAAAGAAAGGAGTGATAGTCTGATATGAATAAAGAAAGCTCATATATGGTTATGGAGAACGCACTTTTTAATCATCTGAAGCCAGTTTCACCAGATCCTAAATTTATTCAAAAACTAGGCTCAAAATTATTGGGCACAAAAAATATGGAAATAGAAGATCCGAATCGAAGCTTGGCTTTTGTTGTTATCAGCCTGGGGTTATTTATAGGAATTCTAGTTGCCTGGCTATTCCGCAAGGAAGAAGATTTAGATCAATCCTAGTTCAGTGAATTTACCAATTAGTGTTTCATTACTTGGTTCAACTAAAATTGAACCATCTGGAAAAATGATAGTTGGGACGCTTCTAAATCCTTTATTAATTTCTTTAACTTTTTCTTCACCGGCTTTATCTTTATCAATATTTACCCACTCGTAATCTACTTTGTATTCTTCAAAAACAGTTTTCGAACGTTTGGTATCTCCGCACCAGGGCGTACCGTAGATGATAATTTTTTCTTTCATCGTTATTCTCTCAAAAATCCTTTACAAATAATAGTATATTCTTTGCAGAATTAACCAGATCCAACTCTTCAGGAAAAGAATAATCCGTATTGACTCTGGTTGTTAAAGCTTCAATATCAGGCAATACTCTTTGAAAAATATCAGGCATCTTAGAGGCTTCTTCAATACATTGGTATGGATTAAGATGGTTCAATTTGCCTGAGAATTTTTGGGAAAATATAATTTTTATTGCCTTTCCTGCTACTTGCCTGGCAATTACACGGCTTTTTTTATTTTCACCAGCCAGAATGAATTTATTCGCGGCATCTAAATCGATCAATAAAGATTGGAAATCAATTTCTGACAACATATAAAGCTATTAAATACAGGGTGTCATTTGACACCCTGTACAATAATTCCGAATATTTTTATGCCCAACCCTGTTTCTTCACAAAATCTGTAACGACCGGAATTTTAATATATTCCCCTTTGTATGCTTTATAAGCCCACCAAAGCATGATTAACCATAAAATAGAACCACACCCTAATGTAACGGCAGCAATCAGAGGAACAACTACGATCATAATAATACCCATTACCAATGCTTGTGCGTTATGGGCTTTGATGAAAGGACGGTTTTTCTTATCTTCCATCAACATAAATATGATTGGCGTAAGGGGGGCGAAGACATATGCCAATGCAGCCATTAATTTATCATCATTTGTTACTTCGTTCGGATTATAATCAGACATGGTTTTTCTCCTTTAAAAATTTATACTTGAATCTATTATATATGCATTTTAAAAAATACAAAGAGTAACATTATAAGCAAATGAAGAATAAAAAAATTGTTTTCATGGGAACGCCAGATTTTGCAATTCCTTCATTGGAGAAATTGATAGATGAGTGTTCAGTTGTCGGTGTCATCACACAGCCAGATAGACCAGCAGGACGTGGAAAAGGTTTACAATCTCCTCCTGTTAAAGAACTTTCATTAATCCATGGATTAGATTTGATTCAACCGACAAGATTAAGTGCTTCGGGAGTTTATGAAAAAATCCAATCCTGGGAGCCTGATGCGATTGTCGTAGTAGCATTTGGGCAAATATTAAAAGAAAATATTCTCAATTTACCAAAATTTGGTTGTATTAATGTACACGGTTCTTTACTTCCCAGATGGCGAGGGGCTGCGCCTATTCAAACTGCCATCTTAAATGGAGATCTTAAAACAGGAATCACGATTATGAAGATGGATCCAGGAGTTGATACTGGCCCAATTCTACAACAAAGATCAATTCCCATCGAAAAGGATGATACATCCGCATCTTTGAGTAAAAAATTGGCTGTTTTAGGAGCTGATTTGTTAACTGATGTTCTTGCTGGTTATTTTAATGGGAAAATACTGCCTGTAAATCAACCAGAAGATGGGGTTACCTATGCGCCGGTGATCAATAAGCAAAATGGATTCCTAGATTTCTCTAAACCATCTGTTGCTCTAGAACGTCAGATCAGAGCTTTTACTCCCTGGCCTGGAAGTTTTATGGTAGTTGGTAGTGATCGGATTAAAATTGTTTCTGTAAAATGTTTACCCGAGAAAAACCTGCCTCCCGGTGACAGATCTGTTATAAATGGTTATCCTGTTGTTGGCACAAAAGATGGGATCTTAGTAATAGAACAATTACAACCGGCAGGGAAAAAAATTATGCAAGGAAAAGAATTCTTGAATGGATTTAGAGGTTGGTAACTTTGATGACGGAAAGAAAATTTAAAGTTCTGTGTTTTGGCGCTGGTGCAATTGGAACTTACGTCGGTGGTAGCCTTACAATTCATGGGCACGAAGTACATTTTCTGGACCGTCAGACTACTATTTCTAAAATCAAAGACAACGGCCTGCATTTACGCTTAAAGGATGGAGATCACACAATTCATCCTGAATATCTTTGGCATTCATTAGATGATTTTATTGATAAATTTAATTTCGATTTTGCAATCGTTGCTGTCAAATCATATGATACAGATGATCTGATTAAGGGCTGGGAAAATTTCAGAACTTTTTTACCGCCAGTTCTATGTTTGCAGAATGGAGTAGAAAACGAAGATAAATTAAAATTGATTCTTGGGGATGATCGAGTAATCTCAGGGACGGTGTCCACTGCAATTGGCAGAATTGATAATGGGATTGTTCTGGAAAAATTGCGGGGAATAGGTATTGAAAATAAAAATAAATTGACAAAGGAAATTATTGAACTCTTTAATTCTTCAGGATTAGAAGCAATAGGATTTGATAATCCCAAGGCGATGAAATGGTCTAAATTGTTTACAAATGTCACCACGAATGCCAGCTCTGCAATTTTGGGTATGACACCAGCTGAAATCATGGCAGATTCAGAATTGTATCGAATTGAAATTGAAGAATTACGCGAAACATTTCGCGTGATGAAAGCAGCCAAAATCCCGATTGTAAATTTACCAGGAACAGCCGTCATAATGTATGCTTTGATTGTTAATCAATTTCCACTGAAATTTAGCAATTTTATTTTAAGGAATTTTATTATAAAAGGCAGAGGGGGGAAAATGCCATCATTTTTTATCGATTTACAAAGTAAAAGAAAGAAATCTGAAGTTGATTATTTAAATGGGGCGGTTGTCCGTTTAGGTAATAAAGTAAATGTACCAACGCCGGTGAATAAAATTTTAAATGATATATTAATGAAATTGACGGTGGGAGAAATTCAAAAAGATTATTTTTCTAAAAATCCGGAGCATTACAAAAAATTATTTCAAAAATAAAGGTTGGGTCAAAAATGGATATTCCTGATTGGATAAAAAATGCAATCTTCTATCAAATTTTTCCGGATCGTTTTTATAATGGAGATACAACCAATGATCCTGAGTTTGTCCAGGCCTGGGGAGAAAAACCTAATTTATGGGATTTTCAAGGTGGGGATCTTAAAGGAATAATTCAGAAAATTGATTATCTGGTTGAATTAGGAATTAATGCAATCTATCTCAATCCGATCTTCTATTCTGCGTCCAATCATCGCTATGATACGATCGATTATTATCGGATTGACCCAAAATTGGGAAATCTGGATACTTTCCATGAATTAATAGATATTGCACATAAAAATGAATTAAAAGTTATTTTGGATGGAGTATTTAATCACACGGGCAGAGGCTTTTTTGCCTTTAATGATATTTTAGAAAACGGGGAACATTCAACTTATCGTAATTGGTATCATATTTACCATTTTCCGGTAGATGCTTATTCACCAGGAAAAGCGGATGATTATTTAGCCTGGTGGGGATTAAAGAACCTTCCGAAACTGAATACTGATCATCCGCCGGTAAGAAAATACCTGTTGGAAGTTGCACGCTATTGGATTGAACAAGGTGCGGACGGCTGGCGGTTGGATGTTCCTAATGAAATTGACGATGATAGTTTTTGGCTTGAATTTCGAAAAACCGTTCGGGCAGCCAATTCAAACGCTTACATTGTTGGGGAAATTTGGGAAGCTGATAATCACTGGGTAGGAAATGAACATTTTGACGGCTTGATGAATTATCCAATCAGGTCTGCTTTAATTGACCTTTTAAATGGAAAAATTGTTCCATCGCGATTCCTAGAAGAGATATCAAACACAATGAATCAATATCCACCAGAAAATCAATTCGCGATGTTTAATGTACTTGGCTCACATGATACCGAAAGAATCAGAACAATTTTGAATGATGATTTGAAATTTGTTGAACTGGCTTATACTTTTATTTTTACGTTTATAGGTGCGCCAGTTATTTATTACGGTGATGAAATTGGGATTAAAGGTGGTAAAGATCCTGAATGCAGGCGTGCCTTTCCATGGGATCCCAAGAAATTGGATTGGAAACTGAAGCAAAAAATTCAAAAATTAATCCATTTAAGAAGGATTTTTCCTACTTTAAAGTCAGGTAAATTTGTCCCGCTTAATTCAGATGACAAAAAGATGGTGTTTGCATTCGCTAGAGAATTAGAAAATGATACTTTTATAATGGTCTTTAATTGTAGTAACGAGAATCAAAGATTTCAAGTTTCAATTAGCGACCTTAAAATGAATGATACGACCCGCGTAAATAACCTTTTTGGAGAGGAATATTTCACTGTAAATAAAAAAAGTGAAGAGATATTTGTTACTATTCCCTCTAAAACCGGGCTCGTTTTACATTAAATTATTTTTCTTCATCCCATCCGATCTCTTCAGCAGCAAAAAATAAATCGGTGGCGCTGATTAAACCAACGAGGTTGTTTTTTTCATCTATTACCGGCATGTGATGAATATTATTTTTATGCATTTCAATTGAACACTGTTTCAGACTCCAATCTTGCTTGGCAGTAACCAGGTTTTCAGACATTATTTCAACTACTGGAATATTCGATGGGGACTTTTCCTGAGCGATAATTTTGTCTCTAATATCTGTAGTGGTTACGATTCCATATTTATTGGTGCTTTGATCCAATAAAATGAGGAGACTACTAATATTTCTTCTGCGCATTAATGTCAAAGCATATGCTGCAGAGCTATCACGATCAACGACAATAACTGGAGAACTCATCCAATCTTTTACTTGGTGAGATGCCATATTTAACCTTCCTTTGTTTCTTCCCTTTAATCCCGAAAACAAACTACCTAAAATAAAGATACCAATAAATTCTATGATTTACAACCAACTGAAAAATGTTATCTTTAGACTTAAAGTAGATTTTTATTTTTTTATTCGTCAGACAATAATTTTTCAAATTGATAACCAGAATTTTTTAATTTGATTAATAATTTCTTGTAAATGGCATTTATTTTTAAGATATTTTCAACTGTTTCATGAGCTGTAAGGTTATCATCCGTGCTGATTTCAAGCAGGGCAATTCTAAATAACCATTTGATCAGGTTTTCAAATCTTTCTTTATCAAACCAGAGAATATCCTGGTATCGATTTATTTTCAAAAAAAGTTGGATTTCCTGGTGTTGCAAAATCGTCTTTAACCATTTTGATAGAGAAATCTCAGAAATGTTGACATACCAGGTGGATACCCCTAATAACAAGTGAACTGTCTGAGATATTATTTGTTGGTCAAATTCCGTTATTTGATATTCAGCGGAAAAACTTCGAATGATTTTAGTGAATTGCCATTCATCGAACCAGGATTGAATTTGAAAAGTTGCTTCTACTGCTGGAATTAGAAACCTGAGGGGAGAGATAAAACAATAAGAAAGCAGAATAATCCAATCGCTATGACTTTCAGTAATTTCTTTTTGGAAATCACGAATGAAAAGATGAAGATCTTTATTTTTAATACTGACGAACTTTTGGTCGAGCAATAGGGTTGTCAATATAAAGTTTAAATACCTTGTAAATTGATCAGTTATTTGGCTATTAGACTTGTCAATTCCTGTAAATTGGTGAATTCCCTTTAAAAGCCCATCTATTTTTTGTTGCGCCTCTGAAATGATATTGGGGCTAATGATTTCCCGAAGAGAATCTATTCGTTGAGAATAGAGGTAATCTGAGTAACCTCTATTTAGAATTTCCTTTAATGGGGTTTGAACAGGCTGCAAAATTAGTTCTTTGATAGCATTTTCAATACTGGGCACACCATTGCCATTCAAATAGTCATTTAATTGGCGATATGAACCCCATTGATCATCATTTATTTGATAAAAATCCAAAAAAACATGGGTCTGATAAGCATGTAACTCAAAAAATAAGCCGTGTTCATAAATTGCTGTGATGGAACGGATATACTCTACATTTGTGACGATATCTTTGAAAATTACGAAATCGTATTCTCGGCTTAAAAGAAGTCCTTCTGCCAATTGGACCGTTGTTTGGTAACTATCTTCATTGCTCCTTTTATTGATTTTGGACGCTGATTGATGGATCCACCCTTTTGTTTCAGCAAATTTATTGTGATAAACAATCAAAGCAGCCTGGTTTTGACTGACATTCGTATAGGCATAAACATCTTCATTGATCGTGTTGTCCGAAGTAAAAAAATCATAAATAAGAAAGTGGTCCACTTCTGAAAAAAGCCAACGCCGATGTAGTAGCGGAGAAATTTGCGACAGATGACGGGAAATCAAATATTGGTCTTCCTCTTCATCCCAATATGCTTGTTTGTATTCCATTCCATATTTTTCTGAAAAACCTTCAAATTGTCCATGCCCAAACATAGGTAACCCAGGCAATGTACTCATCAATGTACAAATGCCAAAGTATTTATCCCCTTTACCGAATTGCTCTACTGCCGTGCGTTCATCAGGATTATTCATAAAATTGACGAATCTTTTTAATATTTGAGGGTCAAATTCAATCGTATTTTTTATGAGTTGGCGGTAATTGACATTATCCTCATTTCGCAGCATATTCATAAAGGCGGAATTGTAGACTCGGTGCATTCCTAGTGTTCGAACGAAGTAACTTTCCATGAGCCAAAAAGCTTCCGCCAATAATAATGTATCAGGGGCGTCAACTGCTAAACGGTCAACTACTTCTCGCCAAAACTCGATTGGCATTAACTGATCAAATCGTTCTTTCGTCAAGCCAAATTCAGCTCGGGATGGAATCGCTCCGCCAGAACCAGGTTCTGGAAACCAAAGACGTTGATAGTGTTTTTTTGCTAAAGTCATGGCAGCGTCAAAGCGGATGATTGAAAACCTTTTTGCTACTGACAATATTGTCTGATAAACCGCTTCACGAACTTCGGGAAGCAAGTAATTGAGCTGGGCTGTGTCATTCCATGGCATTGAAGTTCCATCATTACCATGGTAAATAAAACGGGTTTCGCCGTTTGAATAATTATGATAAAGAAAAACAACAGCGGCATCAGATCTTTCATAATAGTGATCTTCTATTTTTATCTCGTATTGTGGATATTTTGATAAATTAGGGCCATTGAATGAATAAACAGGATAGGGACTGTAACCTAATTGGATAAACCAATCTGGATGTTCATATAGCCAATTCGAATCGATTCCCATATGGTTAGGGACCATATCGGCAGCCAAACGAATACCTTTTTGCCAAGCCTTGTTTTTTAAGTTTTGAAAGGCTTCTTCTCCCCCTAATTCATCTGCGATTTGATAGTCAGCTAATGAATAAGCGGAAGCAATGGCATCCGAGTTACCGCATAATTGTTTGATTTTGGCAGAAGCAGCACTTCGTTCCCATAACCCAATCAACCATAAGCCTGTGAAACCTCTTTTTCGAAGATTATCAAGTTCTTCATCTGGAATTTGATCCAAGGAATAGATTTCATAATTGTATTTTTTACGAATTTGGTCAAGCCAAACATGAGCGTTTTTTGCAATAATGACTACACTCGGCATCCACTCTCTATCAGGGCTGAACTTCTCATATTCGAGATCCCAGATTTGATCATAACCGGGAACAACACTTGGTCCTGGTCCTGTACCAACTAAACCTGCTTTTTGTTCTTCCTTTATGAAATCCAACCCGCTTAATAATTTATAGTATAAGTCGCCTAAAAGAGCACTCCAATGGGTTCGAATGTATTCGAGTTGACCAGGGATTGAATACGGAACCTGTTTGGCAGGTGTACGTAATAAATCAATCAAATTCTTATTTTCGGGACCAAAAAAAGGCTTTGTGTTAAAAAATTGGTTGAGCAGGCTCATCATTTTTGGATATTGAGAGATTTGGGAAATTGCTCTATCGCTGAATAACTCCCTGTAATTATCTAAAGCTGTATTTTGATTTTCAACCCAAAGCAAAATCAATTCTTCGAGAAGGAGAGCGTAGGCTTGTTCATCATTTAATTGTGAAAGGAAAGCAGCTATAGACTGTTTTTGTTGATAAACAGAAATAGGGGGAAATTCTTGAAGGAAAATTTTTATTGTTTGTTCTCGTTCCTGTTTAGAGAGGTGGTTATCGATGAAATTGACCGCTTCTTTAAAAATCTCAGGGTCAATTTTTTCCCGATATGTTTTCATTATGAAATGAAAAATCTCATCCATTAGGCCGATTGCATAGATCTCACTGGCTTTCACAGCTATTTCCGGAAAAGTTAATATATCTCTCTGAGTATTTATTTTTTCAGTTAATAACCTGGCACCATGGAAATTTCCGATAATAATACTTCCATCCGTGCTGAATAAGCTCAAATCAAATTTGTATTTTTCGCGAAAATGTCTGGCAATGTGAAATTCCAACTGAAAGTTTTCCATAGGTATCCTCCCGAATTAATAATAATTATATCCGGCTATTTGTAGTTGAATGTTCACAAAAAATAAGGAGGATTGCTCCTCCTCTTAGCGCTTATACCCTTTGTAAAATGTGGGTTATGATATTTGAGCCACTGCCACCAATATTTTGCGCCATCCCAATTCTGGCTTTTTCTACCTGGGTTCCATTGGCTTGATGGCGTAATTGTTGAACCACTTCAACCAATTGGTACATTCCAGTTGCGCCTACAGGATGACCCCGTGCTTTGAGTCCCCCTCGTGTTGCGATTGGAATCCTGCCATCCGGTCTGATTTCACCATCCAATCCCAGTCTAGGACCTTTACCCCTTTCAGCGAATCCCGATGCTTCTAAAGATAAAGCTGCCATGATAGAGAAGGCATCATGGAGCTCAAAAAGGTCGATATCCTGTGGACCAATCCCTGCCTGGCTATAAGCTTTTTTTGCAGATAATTCGGCAGCTTTAAGCCACAAAGGATCTTTGCGATCGTGCACAGCGATCGAATCGGTGGCTGCAGCACTTCCAATTATTTTTACAATAGGATTGGCAGATGACAAGCCAATTTTTTCCAAAGGTACCATTACAACGGCTGCGGCACCATCACCAATAGGAGAAGCATCCATGAGATTGATTGGATCAGCTATCATGCCTGCATCCAGATATTGTGCTTCAGTGATCGCTTTTCGAAAACGCGCGTTGGGATTGTGGGCACCATTCGCATGTGCGTTGATTGAAAATGGGGCGAAATCGTTTTTTGTCCAACCATATTCGTATAGATAACGCCGCATTATCAAAGCATTTAAGGCAACGAAAGAAATTCCCTGCGTTACTTCCCAATCTGAATCAGCTGCGGTGGCTAATTCAGCGGTAATTTCTGCACCTGGAGAATCCGTCATTTTTTCTACACCAACAGCCACAGCCTGATCAATTGCCCCCGAAGCAACCGCTAATAGAGCTGTTCGAAAAGCAGCGGCGCCTGAACTGCAGGCTGATTCTACTTTGAAAGATTCGGCATATCGTAAACCAACCCAGTCAGCGATGTAAGCGCCTAATTGGGCTTGATGGTTGGCAGATGCAGACATCATGTTACCTACGTATAAAGCATCGATCTGATTAAGCCCAGCATCTTTTACTGCATCCAGAACTGCATTACCAGCCAAATCCCGCAACGATTTATCCCAATGTTCGTCAATTTTGGTTTGACCAATGCCAATTACAGCGACCTCTCTCATTTGGATTTATCCTTTCTCAAATGGAAGTTAGAACAAATTATATCGGTTGAATCTATCAGGAACTATCAGAATTATTATTTTTCACTCAAGTATAATTATCAAGAGGATTTTTGGACAATGAAGAATCTCCATTATGGTTGGGTTATAAAATTAATCTTTTTTACGATAATTTTAACGGGTTGTGCGCCTCAAAACGCGATGGGGGATTCTAATGATAAAGATACACCCGCTGCACCTGCACTGATTATTCCATCCCGAACAGCACTTTCACAAACCTTACTCCCAACTAAAACACCAGCCGTAATAAGTTTCTGGGTTGATCCTGAAATTGACCTCTCATTAATTTCAATCAATAGTCGGTTACCTGGCGGAATTGAAGCCGATAAAAGTCAGGCAATGTTTTGGTTAGTAAATTCTAAAAATGAAGGCGATAAGGCAGTGCTGGTTAACGAAACTTATTTTGTTGTCTCCGTCTCTTTTATTTCTCCTTTAAAAACAATTAATTTCAATGAATTAAAAGAAATTTGGCAAAGATCGGAGAAAGACAATATTGAAGTAATGATATGGGCACAACCGAAAGATCGAGAGGTTCTTTCCGTAATATTTAGTTTCGAACCAGGCAATCAAGTTCTTTTTTCAGAAAATGAACCTGAACGGTGCAGAGAAATTAAATGTTTGAAAATCAGCCAATTTGGTGAGTTTGATCCGCAATGGAGAATAATCGGAATTGATGATCAAAATATTTTGCTAAAAAAATTTGATGCGACAAAGTATCCACTGATGTTACGCATTTGGATTATTCAGAACCCTAAGAGCCAAGAAACTGTACCTCTTCCATCGGATATATCATCTAACAGCAATTTTAATCCCGAGCACCTGACTTCTATATTAATGACTGGAACAACTGCTTTGGTTAGAAATACTGCTTATCAAATTGAAGAACATGGCCTTGATTTTCCAATTAAAAATATTAAACCTCTGGCAGATTCGGTCGATATTGTCCATGTTTCGAATGAAGTGGCATTTTATTCTAAATGTCCATCAGCCGTGCCGGTTAGAAAGGAAATGCGGTTTTGCAGTGATCCTAAATACATGGATATCTTAAATATGTTAGGGACCGATGTGGTGGAATTAACAGGAAATCATTTGTTGGATTGGGGACCAGAAGCCTTTTTAGAGACCTTATCGATCTACAAAGCTAATAACATTCAAGTTTATGGCGGAGGAGAAACACTTGAATTAGCAATGGCACCTGCTTTGGTTGAAGATAAAGGTAATCGGTTTGCTTTTCTCGGTTGCAATATTCCAGGGCCGGAAAATGATTGGGCGACGAATGAACGCCCTGGAAGTTTGCACTGCGATTTGGATAAAATAGAAAAAATGATTAAGGATTTGAGATCCCAGGGCATCAATCCGATTTTTACATTTCAGCATACCGAATACAATACTTTTCGAGTAACAAAACAAATGCAGGAAGATTTTTGGAGAATGGCAAAAGCTGGTGCTGTCATCGTCAGCGGAAGTCAGGCACATTATCCGCAGGGCATTGATTTTGTTGATACCACCTTTATCCATTATGGGTTAGGAAATTTTTTATTTGATCAAATGTATACCTATTGGGGAATGGCAACTGTTGATGTTCATTACTTTTATGAGAATCAATATATTAACACTATCCAGTATCCTATTATTAATGAAAATTATGGGCAGCCTCGAATTATGACTGATGAAGAAGCTCAAGTACTATTTGACAAGATTTACAAAAATAGTTTTTATTATAAAAACGAGAATAAATGAAAAAAAAGCGTAGATTAATCCCATTATTTGCACTTTGTTTAATCTGCGCCTGTCGATCTTTTGAACCTACTTTGGAACCTTTGCAACCTACCGAAACCACCATTTCGCTTTCTTTAATTTCGCCAACAGCAACGCCGTTTTTACCGCAAATAATTGAGGGTTCAGCTACGCAATTGAACTTAATTCACAAACCAGATTTTTTGAAAGATTTAACAATAGAATGGATTGACGAATCCTTAATAAATGAACAAGAAAAAAGCGGTGCATATAATTGCGAGTACAACCTGGAAGGGAATGGAGTTGAAGTTGGAAATTTCGTATATGCATTAATCGCCCCTTTTAATTCATTGAAATCTTCAATTAGCATTGAAGAATTGAATAAGATCTTTAAAACAGGTTTGGATTTAAGAGATCAAACCGTAAAAATCTATTTATCTAAAAGCGCCTATGACCAATTTCAAGGGAAATGGGGCGATTTATCATCTGGAGGAAGTATTACCCCAGAGGATGCAATTATCGAGATTGTGTCTCATGAGAGTCTGGCGCTAGGTATTGTCCGATTCGATCAATTAATGCCTTCAGTTAAGGTGTTAAGCGTCGAGGGAACCTCACCGTTAGATAAGGATTTTCAGGAAAATGAATATATTTTAAACATAAAGGCTTTTCTTTCATGTAATTCAGAAGAAGTATCTGAAATCTTTTTTAATAATATTAAAAAGAAATTTACTACCAGAGATTCTGAAAAACTTACTTCTGTTTTATTGACCGGTACTACCGCGTTAACGCGGGCGACAGCTAATCGAATGGAAATATCTGGTTTTACCTATCCAGGTGAAAAAATAAAACAATATTTTGACAATGCAGATCTGCGGCATATTTCCAGTGAAACTTCTTTTTTTGCTAATTGCCCACCTCCAAATCCTTATCAAACAGATTTGTCTTTCTGCTCCCGTCCAGAATACTTAGATTTATTTACATATTTAAATATCAATGTAATTGAATTAACGGGTAACCATTTAATGGATAAGGGATACGAACCGTTTATAAACACCTTAGGGTTATTTAATGATTTGGATATACCATATTATGCTGGGGGCTATTCGCTTGAGCAAGCACAGCAGCCTTTATTATTTGAGCATAATGGTAATAAACTTGCTTTTTTAGGTTGTAATTTAGCCGGTCCCCCAGCAGTATGGGCAAATTCAACCAGGGGCGGGGTGAATGCTTGCGATTTTTCGAAAATGACCGAGGAGATTGAGAGTTTGAGTGTAAGCGGATATTTGCCGATTGTTACTTTCCAATATTTTGAATCTATTTCAATGCGCCCTTCAAACCAACAAATTAGAGATTTTCGAACCATGGTGGATGCCGGAGCGGTTATTGTGAGTGGAAGTCAATCACACGTTCCGATGGCGTTTGAGTTTTATCAGAATAGTTTTATTCATTATGGGCTAGGGAACTTATTTTTTGATCAAATGGATAGTCTGAATAATCGTCAGGAATTTCTGGATCGACATATTTTTTATGACGGAAAATATATAAGCACAGAACTGATCACAACCATGCTTGAGTATTATGCTCAACCAAGACCAATGTCCCCTGAGGAAAGGGAAGATTTATTAAATAATGCTTTTATATTTTTCAATAATTGAGAAATTGGAGAATAACAATGGAAATATTGGATATTTCACAACCAATTAAGAAATCAATGGTCGTTTGGCCAGGAGATCCGATTGTTAATAATCACCTGGTTTCTGAAATTGCGAATGGAGATGAAGCGAACGTAACCTGTATCCAGATGTCAGCACATACTGGCACCCACATTGATGCTCCGAGACATTTCATAAAAAATGGAAAAACGGTAGAAGAACTTGATTTACAATTCCTGATTGGACCAGCAGAAGTAATTCAGATTCCTACTCAATACAACGTTATTAATAAAGATGCTCTAGTAGAGATGAATCGAGCAACCTGGCCACTTCGTATTTTATTCCGAACTCGAAATTCTGATCTTCAATTAATGGATACATCGAAGTTTAATGAAAAATTTACTGCCCTGGAACCAGATGCAGCAAAATTTTTGTTTGAAAAAGGGGTTAAGTTAATCGGGATTGATTATTTGTCGATCGCCCCATATGAAAACGGATTTGACACTCATTTTGAATTATTATCAAAAGAGATCATTATTCTGGAGGGATTAAATTTATCCAGAATCCAACCGGGTTATTATCAACTGATTGCCTTGCCGATTCTTCTGTCAGGAGCTGATGGAGCACCTGCACGAGTTTTATTGATAGCTGAGTAATCACCAGATAAGTCGAAAAAATATTTTCCGTTCGCGATCTGGTACGTTTGAGTAAATAACTGTTATATTAAAAAAGTTGTTTCAATTATTGGGAATATTCTTCCTCCGTCCATCTGTAACCGCTCAAATTCTTTATTTTCGACCATTTGAGCGATTTTTTCGGCATCATCTTTCAGTTTCGAGATGTTGATACCCGATACGATCCCGGAATAGGGTGCTAACCATTTTCTAGCTCTATAAAATAGTTTCTTTGCACCGATATAATTTTGTTTTTGGATATGATGAAAAGCTACCCCAATTTGTAAAATACCCCGGTACAAATTCCGAATTTCTCCAGTTTCGTCTCGCCAGGCTAATTCTAATTCTTCGTGTGCATCGAAGAATCGTTTTTGGTTAAAATAACCAATTCCTTTAATAGCTCTTGGATCAAGATCTTGCGGGTAACCCTTTGTTGATTTCATCGTTTCGTCACTTAAAAAATTATAATCAATTGAAGAAAAATAGCTTGTGATTTTTACATAGTGTTTTTGATCATATGTTAGGATATTAATATTTATTTTTATTATTTTTTCAATTG